>Ga0208125_100008_pt1 | contig 454262 bp, 412 predicted proteins | sample LakWasM128_HOW14_2_FD_183938 | JGI IMG/M metagenome (GOLD analysis project Ga0208125, IMG submission 183938) | Freshwater sediment methanotrophic microbial communities from Lake Washington under simulated oxygen tension - Sediment Metagenome... | ecosystem: Environmental > Aquatic > Freshwater...
TGGACCTGGCCGTCGGGGCCAAGCAGACCTGGGTGATGATGGACCTGCTGACCAAACAGGGCGAAAGCAAGATCGTGTCGGCCTGCAGCTATCCGCTCACTGGCATCGGCTGCGTCAAGCGTATCTATTCCGATCTGGCGACGCTGGCGTGCACGCCGCAGGGACTGATGCTCATCGACAAGGTGGACGGGTTGGAGCACGCCGAGCTGGAAAGACTGGTGGGTCTGCCCATCCGTCAGTGAGCCACCCGTACACCCTTGCGACGTCATTGCGCTGATTTGGGCATGCGTTGGATACCGGATTTATTGCGCAGACGGGAAAACTGATTTCCGGCTTGTTTCTTGAATCGGCGGAGGGTCTGCCGCACACTGCGTGCTTTGGCAGGCAACACGAAAAAGGAAACAAGAATGAGCAATCGCATCGGATGGATCGGTCTGGGTCGCATGGGCGAGGCCATGGTCAAGCGATTGCTCAAGGCGGGCCATGGCGTCAGTGTCTGGAACCGCACTGCGTCCAAGGCTGCGCCGCTGGCCGAGTACGGCGCCGTCATCGTGGCAAGTAAACAAAATCTGTCGGGCTGCGACGTGGTGTTCACCATGGTGTCGACCACCGATGACCTCAAGGAAGTCCTGTTTGGCGAAGGTGGCCTGGTGGCGGGCAGTGCCAAACCCAAGGTTGTGGTCGACAGCTCCTCCATTTCACAAGAGGGTTCGGCCGAGATCCGGACGCGGCTGGAAACCATGGGCGTGGCCTATCTGTGCACGCCGGTGTCAGGCAATGCCAAGGTAGCCAAGGCCGGCAAGCTGCTGATGGTGTCGTCCGGCCCGCGCGCGGTGTACGACCAGGCCGAGCCCTATTTGCAGGCGATGGCGCGCAAGGTGATGTGGGTGGGCGAGGGCGAGCTGGCCCGCATCTGGAAGATCGCGCACAACACCATGTTCGGCGTCATCATCCAGAACCTGTGCGAGATCACGGTGCTGGCCGAGAAGGCCGGCATTCCGCGCCACGTCTTTCTGGAGAGCATCAACGACTCGGTGCTGGGTTCGATGTACACCCGCTACAAGACGCCGGTGCTCACCAACCTGAGCTTCGAGCAGGTGACCTTCACCCCGAAGCTGCTGCTCAAGGACATGGACCTGGGCATGTCGGCCGCGAAGGCGCTCGGGGTGGCCATGCCGGCAGCGGCCGCCACCCGGGAATCGATCGCGCGCATGGTCGGGCGCGGCTATGACGACATTGACTTCTCGGTGCTGCTGCTTGAAACAGCGAAGGACGCCGGCATGGAACTCAAGCCCGAAAACGTCAAGATGAGTGACGGGCTGGAAAGCTGAGATATGACCCCCACGCTTGTCACTGCGTGTACTGCGCTGCCCCCCGAGGGGGCGCAGGCCGCCCTTGGGACGGCCCGGCGGGAGGCCTGATATGGCCCCCACGCCGGTCAGAACGCTGATTCGTGGTGCCACCATCATCACGATGGATGCGCAGGGTGACCTGCCATGCGGCGATGTGCTGGTTATGGGCGACCGCATCACGGCCATCGCGCCCAGCCTGCATGTCGATGACGCGCAGCTGGTTGACGCGACGGGCTGCATCCTGATCCCCGGCCTGGTCAATGCCCACCTGCACACGTGGCAGACCGCGCTGCGCGGGCTGGCCGCCAACTGGACGCTGCTGGAGTATTTCCAGAAGATGCACGCGGGCCTCGCCACCGTGTTCGAGCCGCAGGACCTCTACATCGCCACCCTGGTGGGCGCGCTGAACCAGCTCAACTGCGGCACCACCACGCTGGTGGACTGGTGCCACAACAACCCGACACCGCAGCACAACGATGCGGCGATTGCCGGCCTGCTCGAATCCGGCATCCGCGCCGCGTTTTTCCATGGCACACCCAAGCCCGATCCCAAGCCCGGCGAGCGTCCGTTCTGGGAAGTGCCACACCCGCGTGCCGAGGTCGAGCGGCTGCTCAAAGCCCATCAGGGTCATCCGTTACTCAACGTGCATGCGGCCGTGCTGGGGCCGCATTATTCGACGCTGGAAGTGGCGCTGCACGATTTCCGCATGGCCAAAGAGTTGGGACTGATCGCCTCGCTGCACCAGGGCGGCGGGCCGGCACGCACGCCGGATGGCTGGGAACAACTGGAAGCCGCCGGTCTGCTGGGGCCGCACATCAACATCGTGCACGGCCATGCCCTGAGCGATGGGCAGCTCAAGCGCTTCTGTGAGCTGGGCATGAGCTTCTCGGCCGCGGCCGAAAACGAAATGACGCAGGGCCACGGCCATCCGATCACGGGTCGCCTGCGCGCCCTGGGCCGGGCACCTTCGCTCGGTGCCGATCTGGAAAGCGTGATCAGCGGCGACATGCTGACGCAGGCGCGCGTTGCCTTGGGTATGCAGCGCAGCCTGGACAACGTTGCCTACCGTGAAGTACACGGCAGCATTCCACCGACCTCGACGGTCACGACGCGCGAAGCGCTGTCGTGGGTGACGATCGAAGGCGCCAGGATGCTCGGGCAGGAACACCGCATCGGCTCACTGGCTACGGGCAAGCAGGCCGATCTGGTGCTGATCCGGGCCGATGACCTGAACATGCAGCCGGTGCACGACGCGGTCAGCAGCGTGGTGATGCAGGCCTCGCTGGCGAACATTGACAGTGTGATGGTGGCGGGCCGCTGGAAGAAACGCCACGGCCAACTGCTGGACGTGGACCTGGTACCCAAGCTGGTCGCCTTGCGGGTTTCTGGTGCGAAGATCACGGATGCATTGTTGCTATCAAAACAATAGCTTGTTGTGCTGTATGTACGGGGGCTACAGCCCGTTTTTATAAAGAACCCGAGGAGAAAAACGATGAAACGCCTTCTATCCGCCGTGATCGCGCTGCTGCTTGTCGGCACGGCGCTGGCCCAAGCCTACCCGAGCAAATCCATCAAGTTCGTCGTGCCCTTCAGCGCCGGCAGCGCCACCGACATTGTGGCGCGCACGGTGGGCGATGCGATGAGCAAGAGCATGGGGCAGACCATCCTTATCGAGAACAGGCTAGGCGCCGGTGGCACGATCGCCGCCGCGCAGGTGGCCAAGAGTGAGGCCGATGGCTACACGGTGCTGGTGCATTCTTCCGGCCATGTGCTGAACCCGGCGCTCTACGGCAATCTTGGCTATGACACGCTGAAGGATTTGAGTGGCGTCACCACGCTGGCCGCCATTCCCAATGTGCTGGTGGTCAACCCGGCCAAGGGCTGGAAGACCCAGGCCGATTTGGTGGCGACGGTCAAGGCCAAACCGGGGCAGTTCAACTATGCCTCGGCCGGCATCGGCAGCGGCACCCACTTCAACGCCGAGATCTTTCGCCTGCAGGCCGGCATTGATGCGCTGCATGTGCCGTACAAGGGCACGCCGGATGCCATGACCAATGTCATCGGCGGCAGCAACGACTGGTTTTTTGCACCGCTGGCCTCTGCCCTGCCATTGATCCGCGATGGCAAGCTGCAGGCGCTTTCCGTCAGCACCAGGACCCGTGCCTCAACCCTGCCGCAGGTGCCCACCAGCATCGAGGCTGGTGTGCCGGGCTCCGATTACACGCTGTGGGTCGGCATGATCGTGCCCAGCGCAACACCCGCGCCGGTGGTGAAGAAACTGTACGAAGAAGCCCTCAAGGCCTTGGCCAACCCGGAGATCCGGGAGCGCATGGCCAAGCTCGGTGCCGATCCCTTCACCATGAGCCCCGAAGCCTTCAATGCCACCATCAAAACCGAGATGGAGTCGGCTGCCCGCGTCGTCAAGGCGGCCCATCTGAAGGCGCAGTGAACATGAAAATCCATTTCATTGGCGTTGGAAAAATGGGCTTACCCATGGCCACCCATCTGGCGGCGGCCGGCCATGCAGTCACGGTCAGCGACCCGAGTCAGGAGCGGCTACAGCTGGCGCGAGCCCAGGGCCTGCCGGTGGCTGACGGCGTGGAGGCGGCCATTGCCGTAGCGGAGGTAATTTTCTCATCGCTACCCCACGATGCGGCCCTGCTCATCGTGGCCGCCCAAGTGGCCGCTACGGCGCGGCGTGGTGCGATCCATGTTGATACCAGCACCGTGTCGCTGGCGGCCTCCAGTGAGGCCGCGTCCCCATTCGCAGCGGCTGGCGTGCACTACTTGCGCGCCACGGTGTCGGGTAACAACAAAATGGCCGAGGCGGCGCAGCTCACCGTCATGGCCTCCGGCCCGCGTGCGGCCTATGACCAGGTGCTGCCGCTGCTCAAGACCTTGGGGCCGAACCAGTTCTATCTGGGCGAGGCCGAGCAGGCGCGCCTGATGAAGCTGGTCGTCAACCTGATGATTGCGCAGACCAGCGCCATGCTGGCCGAAGCCCTGACACTGGGGCGCAAGGGCGGGCTCGACTGGCAGGATATGTGGCAGGTGCTGGGTGCCAGCGCGGTGGCCTCGCCCATCGTCAAGGCCAAGTCGGCGCAACTGGCGCAGCGCGATTTCACCCCCACCTTTACGGTCGTGCAGATGATCAAGGATCTGGATTTGATACTGGGCGCGGGGCAGGCGAACCACGTGCCCTTGCCGCAGGCTGCGCAGACGCTCCAGCTCATGCACGCCGCGATAGCGCAGGGCGACGCCATGGATGACTATGCTGCGATCATCAAGGCCGTGGAACGCAGCGCGGGCCTGTCTGTCCATCTGGAGTGAAGCCATGAAAAACTTTGTCTATACCAGCCAGCCGGCGCGCGTCGTATTCGGCGCCGGCTCCCTGTCGCAACTGGCGCGCGAAATCGATGCACTGGGCTCAGCCAAGGCGCTGATTCTGTCCACGCCCGAGCAGCGCGCCTCGGCCGAGCGGGTGGCCGACTTGCTGGGTAACCGCGCCGCCGGCATCTTCGATCGCGCCGTCATGCATGTGCCGATCGGGACCGCGCGTGAAGCGCGTGAACTGGCACGCAAGCTCGGCGCCGACTGTGCCGTGGCCATTGGCGGCGGCTCCACCACGGGCCTGGGCAAGGCGATTGCGCTCGACTCGGGCCTGCCCATCCTGGCCATCCCCACCACCTATGCCGGCTCGGAGATGACGCCGATCTATGGCATCACCGAAGCGGGCCTGAAGAAGACCGGGCGCGACCTGCGCGTGCTGCCGCGCACCGTGATCTATGACCCGGAGCTGACCCTGAGCCTGCCGCTGGCCATGAGCGTGACCAGTGGCATCAACGCCATCGCCCACGCCGCCGAAGGGCTGTATTCGACCGACGGCAACCCCGTCATGGACTTGATGGCGCAAGAAGGCATAGCCGCCATGGCACGGGCGCTACCAGCGATAAAAAAGCGGGCGGATGATATGGACGCCCGCGCCGATGCCCTCTACGGCGCCTGGCTCTGCGGCACCGTGCTGGGCCATGTCGGCATGGCGCTGCACCACAAGCTGTGCCACACGCTGGGCGGCAGCTTCAACCTGCCGCATGCCGAAACCCACACCATCGTGTTGCCGCATGCGCTGGCCTACAACGCCGCTGCAGCACCGGGGGCGATGCAGAAAATTGCCGAGGCCCTGAATGGTGCCAGCGCGGCGCAGGCGGTGTTTGACCTGGCGAAGAACAACGGCGCGCCGGTGGCGCTACGCGACATTGGCATGAAGCAGGCCGATTTGGACAAGGCCTGCGACATCGCCATGCAAAACCAGTACCCCAATCCACGGCCGCTGGAACGCGTGGCCATCCGGCAGCTGCTGCAGGATGCGTTTGAGGGGGTTCGGCCCGGGGCGTGAAGAGTGGTTGTTGGGCGGCAATCGACCCGCCAGGAATGTTTCATGGCGGTTCCGATCGGCATGGCTTACTGCTTGCCCGGATCCTTGAAGTTGGACACCTGATCAAACTCGACGTTTTGCAGCTTGCCCGCAACATTCTCCACCTTGCGGATGTAGACGTTTTGCACAATGTCTCGGGTCTGGGGGTCGATGCTGATGGGGCCGCGCGGGCTGGTCCAGCTCATGCCCTTGGCGGCCGTGATGAATTTGTCGGCGCTGGCGTCGCCCCCGGTTTTTTCCAGCGTCTTGGCAATCAGTTGCATGCCGTCAAAGCCGCTGACCGACATGAAGTTGGGGCGATCACCGGGGTAGGCCTTGTAATAGGCCTGAACGTAAGCCTTGTTTTCGGGAGAGTCGTGGGCTTCGGAATAATGGAAAGAGTTGACAATTCCCAAGGCGGTGTCGCCCATGCCTTCGAGCATGTCTTCCGATGTCAGGTCGCCGGTGGCGAGAATGCGGATACCCGCTTTGGCCAGGTCACGCTCGACGAAACTCTTCATGAAGGAAATGGTCTGTTCGCCCGGTGGCAAAAACAGAAAAACAGCTTCAGGCTTGGCATCCCTGACCCTCTGCAGAAAAGGGGCAAAGTCCGGATTTTTCACCGGGGTGCGCAACTCACCCACGATTTCGCCACCGGCAGCCGTGAAGGTCTTTCTGAATTGCTCTTCAGCATCGTGCCCTGGACCAAAGTCGGCCACCAGCGTATAGACTTTCTTGATCTTGGCTTTGGCCGCCCAGCTGGCGATTGGCGCTGTGTCCTGAGGCAGCGTGTGCGAGACACGCAAAATGTATTCAGACTTGGTCGTGATCGATGACGTGGCCGCGTTCATGATGATCATTGGCGTCTTGGCCTGGGTAGCAACTGGCGCCACTGCGAATGCAGACGGCGTCAGCCCAAAACCGGCGAGCACATCGACTTTGTCCCTGGTGACCAGTTCCTGTGCTACGCGCTTGCTGATTTCCGGTGCAATACCAGTGTCGTCCCTGATGATCAGTTCGACTTTGCGTCCTGAAAATGTGCCGCCAGCTTGTTGCAGATAAAGACGTGCACCGTGTTCAATTTGTTTGCCGTATGAGGCAAATGGACCGGACATTGGCAACACCATTCCGATTTTCAGCGGTTCGGCCGCGGTGGCGATCATCGAGGCCAAGCCCAAAACGCAGGCGCTAACGCTGGCGAACCAGCGATGGGATTTCTTGATTTTCATGATTTGTCTCCTTCTTTTTTTTCAGGCAGGTTGAACAGAAGTAACCCACAAGTTTCAGATGCTTGTGGGCTCTTTCCAGCTATAGGGCATTCTGCCGCAGCATCTGGGCAGTGCCGGTCGATCTTCCTCTTTCAATAAACCCCAAACCGCCCCGTCCATTTCCTCTCATAGTCCATCTTCGCAAAGTGCTCCGCCATGAAGTCGATGAAGGTGCGCACCTTGGCTGACAGGTGGCGTCGGCTGGGGTAGGCCAGGTTGATGGTCAGGCGCGGCAGGTCCCAGGCGTCGAGCACCGGCACCAGCCGGCCGGCGACGATGTCATCAAATACGATGTAGCTGGGTTGCACCAGAATCCCCATGCCGTCCAGTGCCGCCGTGCGCAGGATTTGCCCGTCGTTCGATTCCAACAGGCCTTTGACGGCAATGGTGGTGATCTGGCCGTCGCGCGCAAAGCGCAATTCATTGGGGTTGTTGGCGTAGGTGTAGATCAGCAGCTTGTGCTGTTGCAGGTCCGCCAGGGTTTGGGGGACGCCGTGGCGTGAGAGATAGCGCGGCGAGGCGACCAGAATGCGGCGCGTCTCGGCCAGGCGGCGGATGCTGATGTTGGAGTCCGGCTCCATTTCACGGGTGCGAATCGCCACGTCGATGTTGTTGTCGATGATGTCCAGATAGCGGTTGGCCGCCTCGACGTGCACGCGCACGTTCGGATAACGCTCGGTGTAGTCGCGCAGCATCGGCGCCACGTGGTGCATGGCAAACGACAGTGAGGCGGTGATGCGCAGTACGCCGGTCGGGTTCAGTGCGGTGGCGTTGACGGCGTCTTCGGCATCCTTGAGGTCGGCCAGGATGGTCTTGGCGCGGCTGACAAACTCCTTGCCGGTTTCGGTCAGGAACAGCCGCCGGGTGTTGCGTTCCACCAGCCGGGCGCCCAGACGCGCTTCCAGCGCGGACAGGTGGCGGCTGGCCGCGGCATTGGACAGATCCAGCGCCTCGGCGGCGCGGCTCAGGCTGCCGGTTTCGGCCACCTGCACGAATAGTTCGATTTCTGTCCATCGGTCCAAAACCGTCTCCTGTTTTATCTTTTTGCGCGAAACCGGATTGTGCCGCGTTCATGTCCTTGCCATTTCCATTGCGCGAAAAAGTCATTTGCACCAGCGCACTATCGCAAGTCGGCGGGTTCTACTAAATTCGGGTCACCCAAATAATTGTCGGAGACCGGAATGCGCAATCTCAACCAGGACACCATCACCCAGGCCGTGATCGCACGCTTTGCCGGCACACCCGAGCCGCGCCTGAAGGAGATCATGACCTGCCTGGTGCAGCATCTTCACTCATTTGCGCGCGAGGTCAAGTTGACCGAGGATGAGTGGATGAAAGGCATCGAGTTCCTGACCGCCACCGGCCACATGTGCAGCGACAAGCGCCAGGAGTTCATCCTGCTGAGCGACACGCTGGGCCTGTCCATGCTGACGGTGGCCATGAACAACCAGAAGCCGCCGGGCTGCACCGAGTCCACTGTGTTCGGCCCCTTTTATGTGGAAGGTGCACCGCATTACGACAACGGCGAGGACGTGGCCAACGGCGCCAGCGGTCAGCCCTGCGAGGTGCGCTGCTCTATCAAAGGTTTGAACGGCGAGCCGGTGCCGCATGCCACCGTCGAGGTCTGGCAGGCCGATGCCGATGGCAACTATGACGTGCAGTATGCGCACCTGGCCCATGCCCAGGCCCGGGGCGTGCTCAAGTCCGGCCTGGACGGCAAGTTCAATTTCCGCACCATCGTGGCCGAAGCCTATCCGATTCCGACCGACGGGCCGGTGGGCGTCATGTTGCGCGCGACCAAAAACCACCCGTGGCGGCCGGCCCATCTGCATTTCATGATCAAGGCCGATGGCTACGAGACGCTCATCACCCATGTGTTCCGGGACGGCGACCAATACCTCGACTCCGATGCGGTGTTCGGCGTGCGCCAGTCGCTGGTGGCGGACTGGGTGAAGCAGCCGGACGGCAGCTACAGCCTGGATTTCGATTTCGTTCTCAACCCGGCCGGGTGATCCGTTGACAACCCAAACCATCCCGCTGCTGGAACTGCGGGGCATTACCAAGCGCTTTCCGGGCGTACTGGCGCTGGATGCCGTTTCGCTGGCCTTGCATGCGGGCGAGGTGCACATGCTGATGGGGGAGAACGGCGCAGGCAAGTCCACTCTCATGAAGGTTTTGTGCGGTGCCTACACGGCGGACTCCGGACAGATATTCAGTGACGGCAGGCCGGTGAAAGTGCGTGATGCGGCGGATGCGCGCGCGCTGGGGGTTGCTGTCATATTTCAGGAATACTCGCTCGTACCGCACCTGAGCATCGCGCAAAATATCTTTCTGGGACGCGAGCCAATCAACAAGCTGGGCCTGATTGATCAGGCCCTCATGCACCGGCAGGCGCGCGCAATACTGGATAGACTGAGTCTCGACCTGGATACGCGCGGTGAAGTGCACGGCCTGGGCGTGGCACAGCAGCAGATGGTGGAAATTGCCAAGGCCCTGTCGCAGGATGCCCGCGTGCTGGTTCTGGATGAACCAACGGCAGCCTTGTCGGACCATGAAGCGGAAAAACTGTTTGAGGTCATTGCCGACCTGAAGCGTCACGGCGTTGCCATGGCCTATATCTCCCACCGGATGAACGAGGTGTTCAGACTGGGCGACCGGGTCACCGTGATCCGGGACGGCAAGCACATCGCCACCCTCGACGCCGGGGCTGTCACCCCCGACGACCTGGTAACAATGATGGTCGGGCGCAAGGTGGACATGAGTTACCACCGTGGAGAGCGCCCGCAGGCCGGTCCCCGTTTGCTGGAAGTACACAATATTTCATCGACCAACGGCATTGGTGACGTCACGCTGAACGTTCGGGCAGGCGAAATTGTCGGCCTGAGTGGCTTGGTCGGGTCTGGGCGCACCGAAGTGGCGCGCGCCATTTTTGGGGCGGATCCGCTGACCGGCGGACGGGTCATGTTTGACGGGCAGGTGTTGCGGAGTTCGCCCACGCATGCCCGGCACCTGGGGTTGGGACTGATCCCGGAGAGTCGCAAGCAGCAGGGGCTGGCGATGTTGCGCACCGTGTGCGACAACCTGTTGCTGGCCGGCCTGGGCCGACTGTTCCCGTCCCGCATCTTCCAGCCCGGAAAAGCCCATGAGGAGGGACGTCGACGGGTCCAGCAGCTTCGCATTGTGACGCCGGGTACCCGAACCGTGACGCAGTCGCTCTCGGGCGGAAATCAGCAAAAGGTCGTGATCGGAAAATGGCTGGTCGCGGGCACCCGATTGTTTATTTTTGACGAACCGACACGCGGTATCGACGTGGGAGCCAAGGAAGAGATTTTTCATCTGATTGACGACCTGGTACATCAGGGGGCCGCCGTACTGATGATCAGTTCGGAGCTGGGTGAAGTGGTGCGTGTCTGTGACCGCGCCTATGTGATGAAAGACCGCCGACTAGCCGGTGAACTGATGCATGACCAACTTTCGGAGGCCAACTTGCTCAGGCTGGCGATGCACCATGAATGAAGCACTCCAATTCATGGCGTCAAGCCGGCGGTGGCGATGGTCGGTGCGACTGCTTCACTCCGTTTCCGGAGCGGCATGGCTGCTGGCGCTGCTGTGTGTTGCGTTCAGCGTGGTAGCCCCTGATTTCTTGAGCGGGGCCAACCTGCGCAATGTGTTGTTGCAGGCCACCGTGCTGCTGGTATTGGCGCTGCCGATGACGCTGATCATTCTGACGGAGGGGCTGGACCTGTCAATGGGGGCTGCGCTGTCGCTGTGCACGGTCGTTTTGGCGGTGGTGCAAATCAGTACTGGCTCCGTTTTACTGGGCCTGGCCGCCGCATTGCTCTGTGCCACGGCGGTCGGCGCGGTCAACGGGGCGCTGGTGGCCGCATTTGATCTTCCGCCCTTTGTGGTAACGCTGGGTACGCTCGGTGCCGCGCAAGGGTTGGCGCTGGTGGTGGCCGAAGGGCGCACCACCATGGGAGTGGCCGACGAGCTGCGCTGGTTCTGGGAAGGCAACCTGCTGGGCATCGCGGTTCCCATTTGGCTCGCCGCGCTGGTGTGGGCGATCATGCACGTCCTGCTCAACCACACCCGATTTGGCATCCGCGTGTTTGCGCTGGGCGGGAATCGGGAGGCCTTGCGCTTCGCCGGCATATCGGTCAAATGGTCCTTGTTGTGGGTGTATGCGCTGGGCGGCTTGTGTGTGGGGCTGGCCTCCTTGTTGATGACCGCGCGCCTCAATGGGGGGCACCCAACGGCCGCCATTGGACTGGAATTTGATGCGATTGCCGCCGTGGCCGTTGGCGGCACGGCGTTTGAACGCGGCCGCGGTGGCCTGGGCGGCACTGTGCTGGGTGTGCTGGCGGTCGGCGTCATGCGCAATGGCCTGAACCTGCTGTCCATGCCTTCATCGGTGCAGGTTGCTGCCGTCGGTGTGGTGGTGATTGTGGCGCTGTGGGTTGATGCTGCAAGGGGGCGCGCATGAACACAAGGGTTCAACCAACAGTGGGGATAGCGGGTGGCATACACCTGTCGCCCGAGCAGCGCGCCCTCGTGCTGCGGCTGATTGTCTTGGGCTTGCTCGGCCTGGCCCTGATGATCGCAAGCAGCGCGTTTTTGACGCCGACCAACCTGCTCAACGTGCTGCGCCAGGCCAGCTTGATGTTTCTGTTGGCCTCCGGCCTGACGCTGGTGATCTTGTGCGGCGGGCTGGACCTGTCGATCGGTGCCAACGTGGCGCTGTCGGCCTGTCTGGCGGCTACGGTCATGAAGGGCAGCGGTTCGGTGTTGCTGGGCTGTGCTGTGGGGGCCGGGTGTGGCCTGGTGATTGGTTTGCTCAATGGCCTGATGGTGACGGCGCTGCGCATCCCGTCCTTTATCGCGACCTACGGCATGCTGTGGATACTGCATGGCCTGACCTACTGGTTCATGAACGGCGAAACCATTCACGGTTTTCCAGCGGCCTTCCGCGCCTTGGGCAGCGGCTACTTCGTCGGTGTGCCCTTACCGGTTTATTTGATGCTCGCCGTTTTGCTGGCAGGCACTGTGTTCACGCAATTCACCACCTGGGGCCAGGAGGTTTACGCCACGGGTGCCAACACCGAGTCGGCCGCGCTGTCGGGGGTGCCGGTGTTCACACGGCGGCTGACGGTTTACGCGCTGAGCGGTCTGATGGCCGGCCTGGCCTCCCTGGTGTTTCTGGCGCGGCTCAATTCGGCCGAAGGCGACATGAGCGAATCGCTCACCCTGCAGGCCATCGCCGCAGTGTTGATCGGCGGCACCTCGCTGTTCGGCGGGACCGGCACGCTGGTGGGCACGCTGATCGGCGGATTGATTCTCACGGTGGTGCTCAACGGTATGAACCTGTTGAGCGTCAGCGCCAACTGGCAACCCCTGATCACGGGCGTGATCGTGATTCTTTCGGTGCTGTCAGATGCTGTGGCGCGCAAGCGTCGCGGCGGCTGACTTTTATTATTTCAACAACAGGAGACAAACCATGAACTTCAAATCGGCTTTTAAAACGGCTTCAGTTGCTACAGGTTTTATAGCGGCTTGTGCTGTTTCCTCGGGGGCTTGGGCCCAATCCGGCGAAAAGATTGCGGTCTTCACCAAGAATCAGACCAATCCGTTCTTCCAGGTGGTGCGCCTCGGGGCCGATAACGCCGCCAAGCAGATGGGCGCGGTCGTTATCCACTATGTGCCGACCAAACCGGACAGCATCCCCGAACAGCTGTCGCAGATTGATGATGTGGTGATCAAGAAGCCCAACGCGATCGTTTTCACACCGGTGGATTTCAAAGCCATGGGTGCGGGCGTGCAGAAAATGAACGCGGCAGGTATTCCGGTGGTCAATCTGACGGACCGCTCCGAGGCCGGCAAGTTTGTCTCCTACGTTGGTTCCAGTGACTACGAGCTGGGACGAGTAACCGGCATCTACCTGCTCAAGACGCTGGGTGGTAAAGGCGGCGTGGTGATTCTTGAAGGGGTCAAGGGCTCGATGAACAGTGCCGAGCGGGTGCGTGGCTTCAACGACGCGATCAAAGAGTTTCCGCAGGTCAAGCTGCTGGCTTCGCAGCCGGGCAACTTTCAACGCATGCAGGGTCTGCAGGTCATGGAGAACCTGATGCAGACCCATCCCCAGATTGACGGCGTGATGGCCGCCAATGATGCCATGGGCGCCGGTGCGATCGAGGCGCTGGATGGCGCGAACCGCAAGGCGCTGGTGGTCGGCATCAACGGCACCAAGGAGGCGATCGATGCCATCAAGACCGGCAAGATGCTGGCCACGGGCGACTACAACGGGTTCCTGCAGGGCTGTGTTGGCACCATGGTGGCCATTCGCGAGCTGCGCAAGCTGCCGGTGCCCAAGGAAGTCGTTTTCAAGGCCTCCGTGATCGATAAAGCGAATTACCAGGCCGCCGATATCCCGGCCGACAAGCTCGTTTGTCCGAAATGGGAAGAAGCCATCAAGGGCTGAGTACAGAGGCGTCCATGATCTACACCTTCATCCTGATTGACAAGCCGGACCACGGCGAGCTGCGCCAGCGGGTGCGGCCCGAGCACAAGGCCTATCTCGCTGACGTGGCGGACCACATGGCGTTTGCCGGGCCCTTCACGAAAGATGACGGGAAGAGCATGCTGGGCAGCCTGCTGGCGATTGACTTTGAGTCGCGTGATGCGGCCCATGCCTGGCTGGCCAACGAGCCTTTCACCAAGGCGGGCCTGTACGCCAGCACCACGATTCACGCTTTCGTGAACTTGTGGCCGCAAAAGGCCGGATTTCCACCGGCTGCCTGAAGCGATGTCAGGGACTTGGCAATGATCAAACACATTGTGATGTGGAACATCCGGGGCGACACGCCGGCGGAAAAGGCGCGCGGTATTGAGCAGCTGCAGCGCAGCTTCGCGAGTTTGCAGGGGCAGATTCCAGGCCTCGTCCGCCTGGAAATTGGTGTGGACAGCAGCCGCATTGACTATGCCTGCGATGTGGTGCTGTATTCGGAGTTTGAATCGCAGGCGGCGCTGGACGGGTACAACACACACCCGGAGCACCTGCGCGTCAAGAACGAACTGGCCGATGTCCGAACGGCCCGGCACCAGGTGGACTATGAACAAGGAGATAACAAATGAAAGACAACATGAATGATGAATTGCTGATTCGCCAGATGGTGGAGCGCTGGGCGGTCTGGCGTGATGCGGGCGACTGGGAACGCTTTGCCACCGTGTGGCATCCCGCGGGCGTGATGATGGCCACCTGGTTTCAGGGGCCGTTTGCCGATTTCATCCGCGTGACACAAGAGGGCTGGGCCAAGGGCGTGAGCATCCTGCACTTCCTGGGTGGCTCGGCTGTTGAAGTGGCGGGCGAGCGGGCGATCGCGCAGACCAAGATGACGATCTCGCAGCGCGGCATGGTGGAAGGGGCTGACGGGCCGGTGCTGTGCGATGTGGTGTGCACGGGGCGGTTTTACGACTTCGTGGAAAAACACAAGGATGAGTGGAAGTTGTTGCACCGCCAGCCGATTTACGAGAAGGACCGCATCGACCCGGTCGACTCATCGGTCACGCTCCGGCTTGACCAGCAGGCACTGGCCGCATTCCCCGAAGGCTATCGCCATCTGGCCTACATCCAGACCCGCATCGGCTACACCGTCAAGCTCGACATGCCCATGCTCAAGGGGCCGGTGGTGGAAGAGCTTTACCGCCGCGGTGCGCGTTGGCTCGCCGGTGGCGCACTGGAGCGCTGAATTGGCCGACCAAAGCTTGCACATGGAGCCGGGCATCGTCCTGCAAGACGCTGGCAACGCAGTGGTGTCCGTCGAGCGGCGGACACTGATCCGCCTGCCGCTGGCCGCCGGTCTGCTGGCCTTGGCTGCACCGTGGTCAATCGCGCAGGGGACCTACCCCGCCCACCTCCTGAAGGTGGTCGTTCCGCAGCCACCGGGCGGCGGCTTTGACTTTGTGGCGCGTGTACTGGCTGATCGGCTGGGCAAGGCGATGGGCCAGAGTGTGGTGGTGGAAAACCGCTCGGGCTCCGGTACCTTGGTCGGCACCGATGCCGTGGCCAAGGCCGCGCCGGATGGCTACACCCTGCTCATGGGCTCGGTGTCCAACATTGCGCTGAACATGGGCCTGTACCGCAACCTGCCGTACGACAGCCTGCGCGATTTCGAGCCGGTCGGGCTCGCGGTGAGCTACAGCTACACGCTGATGGCGCGCAAGGACTTGCCGTTCGGTTCGCTCAGGGAGCTGGTGGCGTATGCCAAAGCGAACCCGGGCAAGCTCACCTACGCCTCGGCCGGCAATGGTTCAGGCCAGCATGTGCTGGCGGCCGCCCTGTGGCATCTGGCCGGTGTGCAGCTGGTGCATATTCCGTATCGTGGTGCCCAGGCCGCGTACCAGGACTTGCTGGGGGGGCGTGTCGATGTGTTCTTCGACCTGTCGCCAACGGCCCGGGTGCAGGTGGACGCCGGCAACGTCCGGGCGCTGGCGGTTTCCGGTGCCACCCGCAACAGCATGCACCCGGATGTGCCGACCATCGCCGAGACCGGCACGGCCGGGCTCGATCTGGAGTCGTGGTTCGGTTACTTTGCGCCAGCCAAGACGCCGCCCGATATCCTGGAACGCCTGCGTACCGAGCTGGCACGTGTTATTGCGGCGCCGGATGTCATGGAGGCCTTTCGCAAGTCCGGTGGCAAGCCCATGAGCCTGAGTGTGGCCGAGACCCGCACGCTGGTGCAGCGAGATGTTCAGCGCTGGATCCGCCTGATTCGCGAGGCCGATATCAAGTCAGAATAGTCGGTTGTACAGTTTTGCTGTTTTTTTAGAGATGAAAGATCTTTCCCATGAAAATTTCCCAAGAGTCGCTTGACCAATTGTTTTTCAATGCCCGCACGGCCAACGGCTTCCTCCAAAAGCCGGTGCCCCTGTCCTTGCTGCAGGAGGTGTATGACATCGCCAAGATGGGAGCGACGTCCATGAACACCCAGCCCACGCGCTATGTGTTCCTGAGCACACCCGAGGCCAGGGCCCGCCTGCTGCCCGCTTTGAGTCCGGGTAATGTGGACAAAACCAAGGCTGCCCCCGTGACTGTGATCGTGGCGACCGACACGAAGTTCTACGAGCACATGCCGCTGCTCTTCCCGAATAATCCGGGTGCCAAGGCCTTGTTCGAAGGCAATGTGCCGCTGGCACAGGGTACGGCCACGCGCAACGGCACGCTGGGTGGCGCCTACTTCATGATCGCCGCACGTGCCGTCGGGCTGGACTGCGGGCCCATGAGCGGCGTCGACCTGGCCAAGGTGAATGCCGAGTTCTTCCCCGATGGCCGCTGCGAGGCCAACTTCCTCATCAACCTGGGTTATGGCGACAACAGCAAGCTGTTCCAGCGCAACCCGCGCTTGTCGTTCGAGCAGGTCTGTTCAGTGCTGTAGCCGAGCAACTTTGCGCGCGCTTCGGCTCACTGGCCGTTCCGATGATGCGCTGGCCTTGTTGGCAGAAGAGGGCGGCACGGTGCCTGAGCCACAAACCAATAACCTGGTGCTTGCAAGCCGAAGGCAGCAGGGCAACAAGGAGCTGGCGCAGAACTGCGTGCGCTGCGCGCAAGCAGGTTTGTCAGGGGATGTTGGTTTCGTCAACCAACACCTCCATGCCCCACGCGCCTGAGTTGTCGGTCAACACGTTGTCATTCACGCAAAACTCAAGCGGTCCGGCTTCATCTACCGTAAATTCGGTTCGGGGTGATCCCTGGAGCAACTGAGTCTTGGTTGCCCCGACGATGCGCAAGACCAGTGAATGCCTGCGCATCCTACCGAAGGGGAAACTTGCATCAACCGGCCCGGCGTTGCCGCCCGTATGGTTGATACAGCCCGATAGCAGGCAGCCAAAGTCAATTTGGGGACCGCCAGGCACTTCGGTCACCAGCACCTTTGCGCCCGCGCGCAAGGGGCGCGTATTGCTGGGGACATTGCAGGCCATCGCGGTCGGTTGTTCCAGGCCCACGGCAAAGGTGGGACTGAAGAAGACGGTGCCAGAGGTGTCCGTCTTCTTCAGCAGTACGTTGACCCGCATCCTGGCCTCACCGACACAGTTGGAAGCGGAGTACGCATGCACTGTTTTTGGCCCGGGCCAGGCCCGTGGGCCCAGGGGATGCTGCTGTGTGTACTGGTGCTCAACATCCACCCAGGTGTGGGAAGCGGTTCGTGCAAAATCCGCGTCGCGGGTGGTTTCTTCACCGTCACCAAACTTGACGCCCGCGGTGCCGCAGCTGCCATGCCCGATGATCCGGAATGATTGATGCGCATCGTCAGCGATTCCACAAATCTGGCCTGTCCGGTCGCATACCGTGACGCTAAACGGGTCAAGCTCGATGCCGGTGATACCGGCCGCACAGCCGGACAGCACCGCGGTGGCCAATGCCGAAAGGACCAAACGGTTACAAACGCTGGATTGGATCTTGTGCATGGGGTGCTTTCACATTTTGAGTGGCGCCACGCCTACCGGGAGACGCCAAGCTTGCCGAGGATGAAGATCAACAGCGCCGCGCCGATGACTGCGACCACGAAGCGCAGGATTTCGCCGGTCGCCGCGAACAACACCCATTTGTTCATGCTAGCCAGCCGGATGGCTAGCGCGATTGACAAAGCGCAATTCCGGGGCGTTGATGTTTCGCAATGCCGCCGGCGACAGACTTGGGTACAACGCAGTTGTGTGGTTGTCCCTGTCGAGAGGTTGACGTGAAAGCAAGTCGTTTGGCCATCATGGGCTCCATGACAACGTACAGCGCAGTACACCCGCGCTGGGAGCACTTCGAGCACGGGGCCGACATTGGCGTGCGCGGCGTTGGTGAGACCAAGGCCGAAGCATTTGAGCAGGCCGCCCTTGCACTGACCGCGGTGATCACCGACCCGCAGTGCGTGGCCGCTGTTGAGACCGTGAGCATCCGTTGCGAAGCGCCAGACGACGAACTGCTGCTGGCTGCCTGGCTCAACGCGCTGGTGTATGAAATGGCGGTGCGCCGTATGCTGTTTTCCGGATTTCATGTCCGGCTCCAGGGTACGCATCTGGATGCGCAAGCATTAGGCGAGCGCACCGTGGTGCAGCGCCACCACCCGGCGGTGGAGGTCAAGGGCGCCACCTACACCGCCTTGCGCGTGGCACCACTGGATGGTGGCTGGCTGGCGCAAACCGTGGTCGATGTCTGAGCCATGGATCTGAACCTCCTGAAACAACACGGCCCCTGTGCCTGGGAAATCCCGGCCCAGGGCAAGATGCGCGTGCCCGGCATGATCTACGCCAGCAAGGAACTGGTACGTGCGATGGACCACAAGGTCTACGAGCAGGCGGTCAACGTGGCCATGCTGCCCGGCATTGTGGGTGCCTCGCACGTGATGCCCGATGCCCACTGGGGTTACGGCTTCCCGATCGGCGGCGTGGCCGCCTTCGACGCCGATGCCGGTGGTGTGGTCTCGGCTGGCGGCGTGGGCTTTGATATCTCGTGTGGTGTGCGCTGCCTGCACACCGGGCTGCGCCGCGAACACATCACGGCCGTGCAGCACAAACTGGCCGACGCGCTGTTCGAGAAGATTCCGGCCGGTGTTGGCAGCACCGGGACGATCCGGCTCAATGGCGTGCAGATGGACGCCATGCTCAGCGGCGGCGCCAAGTGGGCGGTCCAGCGCGGCTGGGGCAGCAGCGCCGACCTGGAGCGCATCGAGGAACAGGGCCAGATGCTGCACGCCAAACCCAAATACGTCTCAGACCAGGCCAAGAAGCGCCAGCGCGAAGAAATGGGTACGCTGGGCAGTGGCAACCATTACCTGGAGGTGCAGGAGGTCACGGCGGTGTTTGATGACACGATTGCCACGGCCTACGGCCTGCACCACGGCGATATCCTGGTCATGATCCACTGCGGCTCACGCGGGCTGGGGCACCAGATCGGCACCGAGTTCCTGCGCCGCATGGTGGAGGCCGCCCCCAGCCACGGCTTGCTGCTGCCCGACCGCGAACTGGCGTGTGCACCGATCCACTCCGACCTGGGCCAGGAATACCTGGGCGCGATGCGTGCCGCCATCAACTGCGCGCTGGCCAATCGCCAGATCCTGACGCAGCTGGTCCGCGACGTGTTTGCCGGCCTGCTGCCATCGGCCCAATTGCCGGTGCTCTATGACGTGTCGCACAACACCTGCAAGCTGGAAACGCACCGCGTCGACGGGAAAGCGCGCGAACTCTACGTGCACCGCAAAGGCGCGACGCGGGCCTGGGGCCCCGGCCACCCTGAACTACCGCAGGCCTTGCGTGCGTCCGGTCAGCCGGTGCTGATTGGTGGCTCGATGGGCACCGGCTCGTATGTGCTGGCGGGGACCCAGGCCTCGGAGTCGCTGGCTTTTTCGTCGGCCTGCCACGGCGCCGGGCGGGCCATGAGCCGCCACCAGGCTCTCAAAACCTGGAACGGCGACGCGGTGGTCCATGAACTGGCGCAGCGCGGCATCCTGGTACGCAGCCCCTCCATGCGCGGCGTGGCCGAGGAGGCACCCGATGCCTACAAGGATGTGAACGCGGTCGTCGATGCGGCCGACGCGGCAGGCCTGGCACGCAAGGTGGCGCGGCTGGAGCCGCTGGTGTGCGTCAAGGGCTGATACCTGGACGCCTTACTTTCGAAGCTGGCGTTCGCGCTTGCCTTCACTGGTGATGGCGGCCACCAGTAGCGTGATTTCCTCTGCCAGAATATCCAGCACATCGTCCAGCGTCACCACGCCAATCAGTTCGTTTTGTACGCCAACAACCGGAACGCGGCGCACACCCTTGCGGCGCATGGCGCGCATCAGGTCCATCAGGGAATCATCTTCGCGCGCGGTGACCAGGTCGGTGGTCATCACGTCTTCCACACAAAAGCTGTTGAGATCAAGGCCGGGTGCTACGACAGCGGTCACGATATCGCGGTCGGTCAGCATGCCCACGACGACGCGCATGCCATCGGTATCCTCGACAACCACCAGACAGCCGACATGGTTTTCCCGCATCAACCGCGCTGCGCCGCTCACCGGGGTTCGCCTGTAGGCGATGGTCACGTTGCGTGTGCATATTTCACCTGTGGTCAGACGTTCACCCATTTTGTTCCCCCGTTCTTGTGTATGTGCCACTGCATTGGTCGTTCATTGGGCGCCAGCCTCATCCGGCGGTTCGGGCTCGGACGCAGCAGGCGGTGGCACCCCAGGCCGTTGTTCACGGTCCCGGCGCCTGCGCACGACGTCTTCAAGCTGTCGTTTGATGCTGTCAAACGCATCGCGCAGGGCCACATACACATCTTCATGCTGGACCCGATTTGCCACGAGTTCGTGGCCGGGCATCGTGAGGTCGATGCGCACGCTGTAGGGACGCCCCTGGTGCTGGTGTTTTTGTTCCAGATCGATAGCGACGCGGCAAGCCATCAGATCGGAGGCGAACGATTCAAGCTTGTGCGCGTGCGCCCGGGCGCTTGCCTCAAGCGCGTCCGATGGCTCCATGCCGTGAAATTGAATGTGAACCGGAAGCTTCATGCCGAACCCCTTGCAGCCGTGGTGTCCCATTTTGGAGGGGGTCGCGGCAAGCGCCTTGCCATTTGTCAAAGCCAGCCCCACAGGTCAGTGCATTAACGACAAAATATTGTCATGGTGCGTGGCAATGGCATCCAATGCCTTCACGCTTGGAGTCTTGCACCGCTATCCCAGCATGTGGCGCGGATTGACCCAGGTATCAAACTGCTCGGCAGTTACCCAGCCCAGGGCCAGCGCGGCTTCACGCAAGCTGGTTCCAGTGGCCAGCGCGTGCTTGGCGATCTGTGCACTGCGGTCGTAACCGATGTGGGGTGTCAGCGCCGTAACCAGCATCAGCGAACTCTGCATATGCGCTTGCATGCGCCCGGCGTTGATGGCAATGCCAGCAACGCAGTGGTGGGTAAAGCTGTGCATGGCATCTGCCAGCAGCCGGATGCTGTCCTGCACGTTGAGAGCAATCAATGGTTTGTAAACGTTCAGTTCAAAATGGCCCTGGCTGGCCGCAAAGCCGATGGCCACGTCATGACCCATCACCTGTGCGCACACCATGGTCAGCGCCTCCACCTGGGTGGGGTTGACCTTGCCCGGCATGATGGAGCTGCCCGGTTCATTCTGGGGTAATTCCAGCTCGCCCAAACCGGCGCGCGGGCCGCTGCCCATGAGGCGGATGTCATTGGCTATTTTGGTCAGGGCAATGGCCAGCATTCTGAAGCTGGCGTGCAAGGCCACCAAGGCTTCATGCCCGGCCATGGCGGCAAACAGATTCTCGGCCTGGGCCCACGGGAACGCCAGCTTTTTGGACAGCATGGCGGCAACCCGTGTCCCGAATTCGGGGTGGGTGTTCAGCCCGGTTCCCACTGCCGTTCCACCAATCGCCAAAGCATAAACCGCATCCAGTGCCTGTGTGATGCTGTGCTCGCACAGCGCTAGTTGCGCTGCATAGCCACCGAACTCCTGGCCCAGGGTGACCGGGGTTGCATCCTGCAAGTGCGTGCGTCCAATTTTGACGACGTCCTTGAAGGCCACGGCCTGTACCAGCAAAGCCCCGTGCAGGGCGCGCAGCGCCGGCAGAAGCTGGCCCTTGGTGTGCAAACCGGCGGCCATGTGCATGGCGGTCGGAAACACATCGTTGGAAGACTGCCCCAGGTTCACATCGTCATTGGGGTGCACGCTGCGCTCGGTACCCAGGCCCCCGCCGATGGAAAGCGATGCCAGGCTGGCCACCACTTCATTGACGTTCATGTTGCTCTGGGTGCCCGAGCCGGTCTGCCAGACGCAGAGTGGGAACTCCCCGTCGAACTCGCCCGTGGCGACCCGTTGTGCTGCATCGGCAATTGCCAGTGCTTTGGTTTCGTCCAACAGGTGCAGCTCGGCATTCACCAGTGCAGCGGCCCACTTGACCCACGCCAGTGCGTGGATGATTTCAGCGGGCATGCGCTGGGACCCGATGGCAAAGAAGTGCAGGCTGCGCGCGGTCTGTGCACCCCACAGCGCCTGCGCGGGTACGGTGATGGGGCCAAAGCTGTCGGTCTCGGTGCGTGTGTTGTCCATGGCGAAGCGCTCCTCCAGCAGTAGATGGCCTTCACTGTGCCACATCACGGACCATCAGCCCACTTTTGCTGAAAGCTGCACCCCGGTTGGGGGTGTCACCTTGGTGCCATCGGGCCGTTGGCTGGCGCGCCACACTGCTACGCTTGGCGTCGCACAAGAGACAACGATGAGCATGACAAAAATAGCCCCCAATATTCCCCAGATTCGCCTGTACCAGGACTGGCTGCGCGAGCACCGCGGTCTGAGCTTCACCACCTACAGCGACCTCTGGCGCTGGTCCATCACCGAGCTGGACGCTTACTGGCAAAGCATCTGGGATTACTTTGACATGCAGTCGCCCACGCCGCACACCGCGGTGCTGGCGCGCAACGTGATGCCCGGCGCCGTGTGGTTTCCGGGGGCGCAGGCCAACTACGCGCAGCAGGTGTTTCGCCATGTGGCGCCGGCCGACGCGGCGGGCTTTGCGGCCATCATCAGCCGCAACGAGCAAGGGGTGCAGCGCGAGCTGTCATGGCCCGAGCTGCGCCGCCAGGTGGCCTCGCTGGCCTTGCATCTGCAGGAGCAGGGCGTGCAACCCGGTGACCGCGTGGCCGCCTACCTGCCAAACACCCCCGAGGCCATGGTGGCGTTTCTGGCCACGGCCAGCATCGGCGCGGTGTGGAGCATTTGCGCGCCCGACATGGGCACCCATGCAGTGCTGGACCGCTTCAGGCAGATTGAACCCAAGGTGCTGATTGCCTGCGACGGGGTGCGCTACGCGGGCCGCGACTTTGACCGCATGGCCGTGGTGCAAGAGCTGCGCGACGCCCTGCCCACGGTGCAGCATGTGATCCTGCACGACAACCTGGGTCTGGCCGATGCTCCCCAATATGCTATTAATTCGATAGCTGCTTGCGCACGTTTTACGGGGGCTACAGCCCGAAATGATGCACAAACGGCGGAATTTTCTCCGCTGTGGCTGCCGTTTGACCATCCGCTGTGGATCGTCTATTCCAGTGGCACCACCGGCCTGCCCAAACCCATCGTGCACGGCCATGGCGGCACGGTGCTGGTGGCGTTGTCGCTCAAGACCCTGCACAACGACATCGGCTGCAGCTACAGCGACAACAACTGGGGTGAACGCTTTCACTGGTACAGCTCCACCGGCTGGGTGATGTGGAACGCCCAACTGGCCGGTCTGCTCAACGGCACCACCTGCGTGATCTATGACGGCAACCCCGGCGGCAGCAAGGACCAGCCGGACTGGACCACGCTGTGGCGCTTTGCCAGCGACCTGGGGGTGACGTTCTTCGGTGCCGGTGCCGCGTTCTACGCCGGCTGCCTCAAGGCGGGCGTGGACCTGTCTACCTGCGGCGACCTGTCGGCCGTGCGGGCGCTGGGCACCACGGGTTCACCCCTCTCGCCCGAGGCGCAGATGTGGGGCACGCAGCAGTTCCGCCGTATTGCCAGGAACGAAGCCCAGCAAGACATCTGGTGGTGCAACATCTCCGGTGGCACCGACTTTTGCGGCGCCTTCATTGGCGGCAACCGCGAGCTGCCGCAGGAACCCGGCGTCATGCAATGCCGCCTGCTGGGGTGCGCGGTGGAGGCCTGGAATGACCAGGGCGAGCCGGTGCTGGGCGACGTGGGCGAACTGGTGTGCAGCCAGCCGATTCCGTCCATGCCGCTGTATTTCTGGGGCGACCAGGGCAATGCCCGCTACCTGTCCAGCTATTTCGAGATGTACCCGAGTGGCCACGGCCGCAAGCCTGGTGGTGGCGACCTGGGCCCCGAGGCCGGTAGTGTGTGGCGCCACGGCGACTGGCTGCGCGTGGGCAGCAAAGAGCAGGGCGGCGAGGGCTGTGTGATCTTTGGCCGCAGTGATGCCACCATCAACCGCCATGGTCTGCGCATGGGTACCAGCGAGCTGTACAGCGCAGTGGAAGTGCTGCCCGAGGTGATGGACAGCCTGGTGGTGGACCTGGAGTACCTGGGGCGCGAAAGCTACATGCCGCTCTTCGTGGTGTTGCGCGAAGGCTGTGTGCTCGACGAGGCCATGAAGGACAAGCTCAACGACGCCATCAAGACGGCGCTGAGCCCGCGCTTTGTGCCCAATGCCATTTTTCAGGTGGCCGAAATCCCACGCACCCTGTCGGGCAAGAAGCAGGAGCTGCCCATCAAGAAGTTGCTGCTGGGCCAGCCCCTGGAGAAGGTGGTGAACAAGGACGCCATGGCCAACCCGGCCTGCCTGGACTGGTATGTGGCGTTTGCGCAGCAGCGGTTGGCGACCCCGGTTTCAAATCCCTGACGGGTGGCGCGGTGGTTCCAGGTACTGCAGAATCACCAGCGTCAGCCAGTCCATCACCACCCGCACCCGTGTTGGCAAATTGCGCCGGTTGGCGTAAAGAAGAGTCAGTGGCAGGGGGCTGGTCCTGAAGTCGGGCAACACCGCCTGCAGCCGGCCCTGCGCCAGCAGTTCACGCACGGCGACCTCGGGCACCTGAATCAGCCCCAGCCCGGCCACACACGCAGCGGTGTAGGCATCGGCATTGTTGACCGTGACACTGCCCTGCATCGGTTGGGTAACTGTGGTGTTGCCCACCCGGTAGTCAAAGCCATCCGGCCTGGCGCCCAGCGTGGGCACGTAGTGCACCAGCCGGTGCGTCACCAGATCGGCTGGCGCCGCAGGGGTGCCATGGATGGCCAGATAGCCGGGGCTGGCGCAATTGACCATGGGCATGTGGCCGATGGGGCGGCCAATGAGTCCGGCGTCGACCACCGAGCCGGCACGCACCACGCAGTCAAAACCCTCGCGGATCACGTCTACGCGGCGCTCCGTGCTGCTGATCTCCAGTTCGAGCTGCGGATGTTGCAGCAGCAGCTCCGGCAGGCGGGGAATGACCGCGTGGCGGGCCATGCCGGTGGACATATCAATGCGCACGCGTCCGCGCACCGCGTTGCTGCCCTGCTGCTGGAACATGCCCTGCAGCCCGTCGATATCGGCCAGCATGTCTTTGCAGCGCTCGTAGTAGGCCTGCCCGTCATGGGTGAGCTGCACCTTGCGCGTGGTGCGTTGCAGCAGCCGTGTGCCCAACTGGTTTTCCAGTTGCTGCACCGCGTTGGAGACGCTGGCCTTGGGCAGACCCAGGGCGTCCGCAGCCCGGGTGAAACTGGATAACTCCGCCACACGGGCGAAGATGTGCATGCTGTCCAGGAGGTTCATTGTTCAATATTAACTAACAAAGCAATCGTATTTTGCGTATTTATCTAATATTTGATGATCAATAGACTCGCTTTCATCGTATTTACCATTGAAAGCTCATTGCCATGCACGCCACTCCCGTCACCCCAACCACTTCAACCACTTCAACCCAGCCCCCCATCGCCCTCATCACGGGCGGTAGCCGGGGGCTCGGAAAAAGCATGGCCCTGCATCTGGCACGCGCGGGCGTCGATGTGATCCTGACCTACCGGACGGAGGCCGCGCTGGCCCAGGCCACGGTGGCAGACATTGCGGCCCTGGGCCGCCGGGCCGTGGCGCTGCAGCTTGACGTTGCCGACAGTGCGAGCTTCGCGGACTTTGCCGCGCAGGTTCAAGCTGTGTTGCGCGCGCAATGGCAGCGCGAAGCGTTCGATTTTCTGGTCAACAACGCGGGCATGGGCATTCACGCGTCCTTGATGGACACCACCGAAGCGCAATTTGACGCGCTGTTCAATGTGCACCTCAAGGGCACGTTTTTCCTGAGCCAGAAGCTGCTGCCCCTGGTGCAGGATGGCGGACGCATCCTCAATTTGTCCACCGGGTTGACCCGCTTTGCCCTGCCGGGCTATGCCGCCTATGCCGCGACGAAGGGCGCCGTGGAAGTGCTGAGCCGCTACATGGCCAAGGAGCTGGGCCCACGCGGCATCGCCGTCAATGTGGTGGCGCCCGGAGCCATTGCCACCGACTTCGGTGGCGGAGCGGTGCGCGACAACCCGCAGTTGAATGGCTTTGTAGCGTCGCAAACGGCGCTGGGCCGTGTCGGGCGGCCCGACGATATTGGTGCACTGGTGGCCAGCCTGTTGTCGCCAGGCAATGGCTGGGTCAACGGGCAGCGCATCGAAGCATCTGGCGGCATGTTCCTGTGAGCCCAAGGGGTCGGTGAATATGGGGTAAATTGGCCCATTTGCAGAACCATGAAGGCCCCATGTTCGATCTGAATGACATGCTGTATTTCGCCGAGGTGGTGGAGTGCGGCGGCTTTGCAGCGGCGTCGCGTCGCCTGGGGCTGCCCAAATCCAAGCTGTCACGCCGCGTGGCGCAACTGGAAAGCCGTTTGGGTGTGCGCTTGTTGCATCGTACGACGCGCAAGCTGTCGTTGACCGACGTCGGCGCCCTGTACCTGCGCCACTGCAGCGCCATGCGTGACGAGGCGCAAGCCGCGCAGGAAGCGGTGGAGCACATCCAGACCGAGCCGCGCGGCACGATTCGGGTGGCCTGTCCACTGACCCTGGCCCTGACCACGATAGGTCCGCTGGTGCCGGTGTTCATGGCGCGGCATCCGCAGGTGCGCATTGACATGCGGGTGAGCAACCGGGCGGTGGATCTGGTCGAGGAGGGCGTGGACGTTGCTCTGCGGGTACGCCCCACGCTGGACGACAGTGCCAGCCTGGTCATCAAGAACTTCGGTGTGAGCCGCACGCTGCTGGTTGCCAGCCCGCAGCAGCTGGAACGCCAGTGGCGACCCGCCGCGCCCGAAGAACTGGTGGGCCTGGACACCATTGCCATGTCAGCGATGGACGGCAAGGCCAGCTGGGTTCTGCAAGGTCCGTCAGGAGCCAGCTACACGCTGCTGCACCAGCCGCGTTACTGTGCCGATGATCTGGCCACGCTGCGCTTTGCCGCGCTGGGCGGTATTGGCATGGGCTTCATGCCCGGGTACATGTGCCAGGACGATATGCGCTCAGGCCATCTGGTGGAGGTGCTGCCGGGCTGGAGCCCACCACCGGGGATCTTCCATGCGGTGTACCCGTCACGCCGTGGCATGGTGCCAGCGGTGCGGGCATTTCTGGACTTTCTGGGGGAGTCGATTCACGCCGAAGGCATGCCAATGGCGGTTTGAGCTCGCAGCTTAGACGGCGCTCGCTTTGACCGCCCAGCGCAGCTTGGCTGAACTGGACCGTGGATTGGCCCTGCGTTCGTCAAACGACGCGCGGATCGGGTCACTGGCCACGCCGGTGTAGATGCCGCTGCGCTCGCCGGTCTGAAACGCCTTCTTCACACGCCGGTCCTCGCCCGAATGAAAGCTCAGTATCGCCACGCGCCCGCCGGGGTTCAGGCAAGTCGGCAGCAAGGCCAGAAAGCGGTCCAGCACGCCAAACTCGTCGTTCACCTCGATGCGCAGGGCCTGAAAGGTGCGTTGCAGTGCTTTCTTGGTTTCGGCCAGGCGCTCTTCCTCGGGCATGCTGCGTTTGAAGGCCAGGCCCAGCGTGTAGCGCACCAACTCGGCCAACTGGGTGGTGGTTTCAATGTACTGGCCCTGCAGGGCAGCCGCCAGGGGAATGGCAAAGGGCTCGTCCGAATTGTCCACCAGCAAATCGCGCAGGCGCTGGCGGGTCACCGATTGCAGCAGTTCGGAGGCAGACTGCCCGCTGCTGGGGTCTAGTCGCAGGTCCAGCGGGCCGTCGGCCTTGAAGCTGAAGCCGCGTGCCGGGTTGTCAATCTGCATGGACGACACCCCCAGGTCAGCCAGCACGACATCGAATCCACCACCGGCCTCGGGTAACAGCGTGGCGAGTTCGGCGAAGTTGATGCGCCGCACCACCAGTTCGGTTGGCAGGAAGCCCAGACTGCGCAGGCGTGCCTCGGTGCGGGGAAGTTCCACCGGGTCCACGTCGACGCCGTACAAGCGTCCACCGGGCAGCAGGCGGGGCAAAATTTCTTGCGTGTGCCCGCCGAATCCCAGTGTGGCATCCAGACCTATCTCACCGGGCTGGGGTTTGAGGATGTCCAGAATTTCGTTGACGCAAATGGAGCGGTGCATGCCGGCTGGCGTCTGACCCCGGTCCATGACTTTTTGCAGCTCGTCGGCATGGCGGCTGGGGTCCAGTTCCTTGTATTTTTCTTCAAAGCGACGGGGGTGGGTGCCTGCATAGCGCACTCGACGTTGGTGGGGAGTTGCGTCATCGGTCATGGGTCGATTGTCGGGCATGTGGCCCCTACGGTCGACTGATTCCCGGTTCGTATAATCAATGTGGCCACAAGCCCCCGTGAATAATCAATGCATTGCTACATAAAGCATAGCAAAAACAAGCCCCAACAGGGTATTTGAATGGAGACACGCGAATGAAGTTTTTCTCAGGTTTTGTGTTGTTGGCCTTGCATGCGCTGACCAGCTGGGCGGCAGTGGACAGCGAGATGCCGCTGCGCTTGCCCCCTACCATTGCTCCCACGGCCTACCGCCTGGCATTGCAGGTAGATCCCAACCAGCCCACGCACAGCGGTGAGGTGACGATTTCGGTGGATGTGAAGCAGCCTGGCACGTTGATCCGGCTGCATGCGGTTGATATCACCGTGCGCTCTGCCGTGCTCATGATCGCGGGTCGCGCGTTCACGGGAACCGCCAGGCAACGCAGCAGCGACGTGCTGGATCTGCAATTCGAGCATGCGTTTCCCAAAGGGCAGGGCGAACTGACCGTGGTCTTTTCTGGCAAGCTGGAAGACAAGGACAGCCAGGGCCTGTTCCGCCAACAAGAAGGCGGTGAGTGGTATGCCTTCACCCAGTTTGAATCCATCAGCGCTCGCCAGGCGTTTCCGTCGTTTGATGAGCCGGGCTGGAAGGTGCCATGGAATCTGTCGCTCACCATTCCACAGGCCATGACGGCAGTGGCCAGTTCGCCCATGGTGCGTGAAGTGATGCTGGACAACGGCCAGAAGCGGGTTGAGTTTCAGACCACCAAGCCCATGCCGAGTTACCTGTTGGCCTTTGGGGTGGGCCCCTTTGACATTCTGGATGGCGGCATGGCCGGCAAAACGCCGGTACGCTTCATCACCCCGCGGGGCCGCGCCCGAGAGGCGACTTTCGCCGCCAGCATGTCCCCCGGCATTCTGGCCAGGCTGGAAGCTTACTTTGGCATGCCTTACCCGTATGAAAAACTGGATGTGATGGCCTTGCCCATTACCCTGAATTTCAGCGCCATGGAAAACCCCGGGCTGGTGACCTTCTCGTCCCTGCAACTATTGTCCAGGCCCGGCGAAGAAACCGTGGCCTTCAAGCGCCGGTTTGTGGAAATCCAGGCCCATGAACTGGCCCACATGTGGTTTGGCAACCTGGTCACCATGGCCTGGTGGGACGACCTCTGGCTCAACGAATCTTTCGCCTCCTGGATGGCTGAAAAGATCGCCTCACACATGGGGCCCGAGCTGCATGGTGAAAACGGAACGCAGCGCGCGCGTGCCTGGGCCATGCAGACGGACCGTCTGCTGTCCACCTCGCAGATTTACCAGCCCGTGAGCAAGACTTTTTCACAAAGCGATCCTCTGGGCGGTCAAAGCTCGGCCATTGTGTACGGCAAGGGGCAAGCGACTCTGGCGATGTTTGAAACCTGGCTGGGCGAGGCGCGATTCCAGGCCGGTGTGCGGCGCTACATGGCCAGGCACGCCTGGGGTAATGCCACGGGCGAAGATTTTGTCAAAGCCCTGGCCCAGGGTGATACGCAACTGACGAGCGCATTCAGGACCTTCACCCACCAGCCCGGCATTCCACGCGTGACCGTGGCGCTGAACTGCAAAGGCCAGCCCAGCCTGACGTTGACGCAGTCCCGCTTCCTGCCCAAGGGTGTCGCGTCGGCGCGGACTCCCTTGTGGTCCATCCCGGTGACCGTGCGCACCCCCGCAGGCACTGCGCACATGCTGCTCAAGAACAAGAAGGGCCAATTGCGCCTGCCCGACGTGGTTTGCCCGCCATGGGTGCAAGCCAATGTGAATGGCTCGGGTTACTACCGGGCGGTGTATGCGCCCGGCCAAATGACCCGTCTCATGACCCAGGCTGATTTGAGCCTGCCGGAACTGCTGGCCAATTTGAATGACGCGCAGGCACTGACCGAGTCGGGCGATCTTTCTGTGGCCGAGGCACTGGGCATTGCCATGCAGTTGATCGGGCATCCACAGCGTGAAGTAATAGAGTCCGCACTGACCGTGATCAGTCGCATGGAAGCCCTGCTGGAGCCGGCGCAGCGTGCCGCCTATGCCCACTTGTGGCAGGCCGCATTTGGCGAACGGGCGCGCACATTGGGCTTGCTGGACCAGCCGGCCGACACGGCCGACGACCGCCAGCTGCGCGCCGACTGGATGGCAGCGTACATTGAGCAAAGCCATGACACCCAGCTTGCGGCGCAGGCCACCAACCTGGCACAGGCATGGCTGAAGGACAAATCGACGCTGCCGACGGGCAGCCGTGGCCTGGTGTTGCGTTCTGCCGCTTTCCATGGCGATCGCGCCTACTTTGACGCTCTGGTGGCCGTGGCAATGGCCAATCCGGACCGGCGCGAACGCGCTGATATCTACGGCGCTTTGGGCAGCTTTCGCTCCGCAGAATTGGCGCAGGCCGCGCGTGAGCTGTGGTTGTCGCCGGATCACGATATTCGCGAGGTTATGAATGCTGGCCGTTCGCGGGGGCGTACCGGGGCTGTGCGCGAGGGCATGCTGGCCTTTGTGACCAGCCACTTTGATGCGATCACCGCCAAACTTCCCAAGGAAGCTGCTACGCGCTTTCCAACGATGTTTGCCGGCGCCTGCACCGCAGCAGAAGCCGATCAGGTTGAGAAATTCTTCACACCGTTGACACCGGCCTATGCGGGCCTGACCCAGACCCTGGCGCAGTCACTGGAGTCCGTGCGTCTGTGTGCGCGGTACCGTGACAGCCAGCACGCCAGTTTGCAGTCGTATCTGAAGCAGTTTTGACGGCTTCCAGCGGCATCGGGTGCCGGCCCCACCGCTGGTCGCAATGCAATAATTGACCATGTCAAAAATACCACGGCATTCATGATCCATATCGATCCACGCACGGTCGTTTTACTGGCCGGCGTGATGAGTGGCTTTATGGCCGTCATCCTGTACGCACTCAAACGCAGTTACCCACCCGCCATCAAGGGCCTGGGTGAATGGGCGGCTGCGCTGGGCCTGGTGGCGGTGGGCAGTGTGCTGGGCTTCGGTCTGGGGCTGTTGCCCAACTTTGTTTCCGTGACCATTCCGCGGCTCCTGTTTCCAACCGGGCTTTTTTTGGCCTATGTTGGCGCCCAGCGATTCTTTGGTGCAACACCGCGATTCGGACCGTGGATCGCCTTGATCGCCGGCGTGGTATTGGTGCAGATCTGGTTTACTTTCGTCGCGCCCAATTACGCCATGCGTCTGGCCCTGTCGAATGGTCTGGGCGTGTGCCTGTTTCTGGCGTTTGCGAATTTTTTGCGCAAGCAGGGTGTCTCGTCATTTGCCAAGGCACTGGCCATGTGCGTGCTGGTCGCGATGTTGTTGATCGTCACCATGCGGATCGTGACTGCAATCATCTGGCCCGTTGGCGCCGATGTTTTTGATACATCGCCCCAGCAACTGATTTATGTGACCGGCTTTTCGTTTTTCATTGTTCTGCTCTCGGTCAGCCTGGTGTTGATGGCCACCGAGCGGCTGCATGCGGAAGTCGCTTACCTGGCGAGCCACGACTCATTGACCAATGCCCTGACACGGCGCCACATGAATGAAGTTTGTGCCATCGAACTGGACCGAAGCCAGCGGCATGGCCGCAGCATGGCCCTGTTGATCATGGATCTGGACCACTTCAAGGCAGTCAACGATACCCATGGGCACCAGCGCGGAGACCAGGTCCTGATCGACTTTGTTGCCAAGGCGAATGGCTTGCTGCGCCGGCCAGACCAGTTGGCGCGATTCGGCGGTGAAGAATTCGTGGCGTTGTTGCCAGAAACCACGCTGGCAGAGGCGCAGGGTGTGGCCGAACGGATTCGCGAGGCTTGCGCGGTACCCAGTCCGGACCTGCATTGCACCGTGAGCATTGGTGTCACGACCAACCACACGGCTGGCGACACCGTGGACACGCTGATCGCCCGGGCGGACAAAGCCATGTACCAGGCCAAGGCCAAGGGGCGTAACCGGGTGGAGACCGCCTGACAGTCGCCAGGGATCAACCAATGGCCGTGGCGAAAGCGCTCAGTCTCCCTGGCGCAGCACCAGGTCTGAGCAGGGAAAGGCCACACAGGGCAGCACGTAGCCTTCGGTTTGCTCGTCGCTGCTCAGGCCTGGCCACTCCATTTCGTAACGTACCTGGCCACTGTGCAACTGCCCAATGCAGGTACGGCAGGTGCCGTTGCGGCACGAACTGGGCCAGTTGCTGCCGCCTTGTTCCAGTGAAACCAGCAAAGGCTGGTGGTCCCAGGCATCGACCTGGAGGCTGTCGGGCTCGGTGCGGGCGGTGAAGAGGAGAGGGTGGGGCATGCTGTGTTTTTTGTCCATCTGGGAGTAGTCTACCCATGTTGGATATTTCCCTGTGTTTTGGGGTTTATTGATTGTTAGTCCCCGTATTCATTGGATGTTGTGCTATTAAAAGTGAAGCGTTAACCGGGTAATATCGGGCGTCAGTTTGAAATGGGCCCTTGGTCAAATGGGAGTGTGTTTGTGATGCGTTTGTTACTGTGTTTCTTCGGCTTGCTTGGGTTCATTACGGCGGCGCTGGCCGATCCTGCCAAGCATTACCAGCAGCACTGCGCCGCCTGCCATGGCGTGGACCGGCTCGGCGGCACAGGTCCGGCCCTGTTGCCAGAAAGCCTGGAGCGCCTGCGCAAGCCGGAGGCCATCAAGACCATCACCCAAGGCCGCACGGCGACGCAAATGGCTGCCTTTTCGGATCGCCTGAGCCAGGACGATATTGCAGCACTGGTGACCTATATCTACACGCCAGCTTCGACCGCCCCCACGTTCTCGGAGTCGGACATTCGCGCGTCGCGCATCGTCAACCACCCGCCAGGCAGCTTGCCAGACACGCCGGCGGCCGTGTTCAGGGGTGTGGACATGATGAACCTCTTCATGGTGGTGGAGACCGGGGACCACCACGTCACCGTGCTCGACGGCGACCGCCTGGAGCCGATTCACCGCTTCGCCAGCCGCTACGCCCTGCACGGCGGACCCAAGTTCACACCCGACGGACGCTATGTGTTCTTTGCCTCGCGGGACGGCTGGGTGACCAAGTTCGACATCTGGAACCTGGCTGTCGTGGCCGAGATTCGTGCCGGCATCAACACGCGCAATGTGGCCGTGTCGGGTGACGGCAAGTATCTGGCGGTTGCCAACTACCTGCCCAACACCCTGGTGCTGCTGGATGCTGACCTGAATCTGCTCAAAGTACTCAGCGTGAAAGACAAGAGCGGCAAGACCGGTTCGCGGGTGTCAGCCGTCTATGACGCGGCACCGAGGAAGAGTTTTGTGGCGGCGCTGAAAGATGTGGCCGAACTGTGGGAGATCAGCTACGACCCCAAGGCCGAGGACATTGCGGTTGGCATGGTGCACACCTACCAGTACAAGGAGGGCGGGTTCGTTCCCGGCTTTCTGAACGTGCGCCGTACCGAACTGTCAGAGCCCCTGGATGACTTCTTCTTTACCCAGAATTACCGTGAAGTGATGGGCGCCAGCCGGGAGGCCGGCAAAGGGCAGGTGGTCAACCTCGATGCGCGAACAAAAATTGCTGACCTCAGTCTGCCAGGCATGCCGCATCTGGGCTCGGGCATTACCTGGACATGGGAGGGCAGGACCGTCATGGCCACCCCCAATCTGAAAGACGGCCTGATCAGCGTGATCGACATGAAGACCTGGAAGACGATCAAGACCCTGCCGACGCTGGGTCCGGGCTTTTTCATGCGGTCCCACGAGAACACGCCTTACGCCTGGTTTGACGCGATGATGAGCAAGGCCAAAGACACCTTGCAGGTCATCGACAAGCGGACACTGGACAAGGTGGCCGACATCAGGACCGATCCCGGCAAGACCCTGGCACACATTGAGTTCACCCGCGACGGCAAGTACGCCCTGGCCAGTTTGTGGGAGCGCAAGGCGGATGGCGGCGCACTGATTGTGTTTGATGCCGCGACCTTCAAGGAAATCAAGCGCATTCCCATGGACAAGCCCGTGGGCAAGTACAACCTGTTCAACAAGATCAACCGATCCGAGGGTACCTCGCACTGAGGGGATCACGATGGGCATTCTGCGTAGCTTTTTCCTGGTGCTGGCTGCGGCCGTGCTCGCAGGGTGTGCCGCACCGCACGCCAGTGGCGGCGCGCCGACGGTGGTCGCGTTCGTGCCGCTCACGGTCATGAGTTACAACATCCGCTGCGGCTCCTGCGAACGCCCGGACGACGTGAACCACTGGAGTCGGCGCAAGTTTCTGGTGTCGGACCTGATTCGCAAATCCCGTGCCGATGTGATCGGTTTGCAGGAAGCCGAGCTGTTTCAGGTCAGGGATCTGGTGTCGTTGCTGGACGGCTTCGATTGGGTGGGCGTCGGCCGTGACGACGGAGCGGAAAAAGGCGAGATGAACGCCGTGCTGGTGCGCCGTAGTGCCTATGCCATCGCGTCGCACAAGACGCTGTGGCTGTCGGATACGCCCGAGCGGGTGTCCCGGGGCTGGGACGCCGCTCTGAACCGCACGGTGACGGTACTCCAGCTCAAGAGTCTGAGCACGGGTCACGATCTGTACTTCCTGAATGCGCACTTCGACCATTTGGGGTCACAGGCGCGCGATGAAAGCGCGAGGCTCATTGTGCAAACGGTGCAGGCCCTGGGCGAGGGAGTTCCTGTTGTGTTGACAGGTGACTTCAACGCAAGGCCCGGCTTTGCGGGCTACAAGACCCTGAGTACGCGGCTGCAGGACGCCGCCGTCGTATCACGCACGCCGCCCGCAGGTGGCAGCATCACGTTCAACGGTTTTGGCATGGATCTCCAGCCGGGCAACAAGATCGACTACGTGTTTGTCAGCCTTGGCCAGGCTGTCCTGTCGCACAAGGTGTTCACGGATGTGGTGGACGGGCATTACCCGTCCGACCACTTCCCCCTGGTGGTGGACGTGGGTCTTATGCCCGCTAGCCAATCACCCGCAGCAAAACCGAAATAACGGCAATGATCAGCAGGATGTGGATGAATCCGCCCAGGGTGTAGGACGTGACGATGCCCAGCAACCAGAGAATGATCAAGACAACGGCAATGGTGTACAGCATGGAAAAACCTCGTGGGTGGGTGTGAATCAAATGCCATTGTTCAATTTGCCGGTCTATCCGTCGGTGCGATAGCGAACGCAGGGTCGTGGCATATGAATGTGCCGAATCGACATCGGCACCCTCGGTGTGCGGCGCATGGTCGATGGATCGCCTGCATGCGTTTTCCTCCGTGTTGACCACGCCGGTTGGGGTTTATTACTAGCAGTCACACAAAATCTGTGGGTTATATTCACCGATCAAAAAAATCGCTGGAACGGTGTAGGAGATTGACAGCATGGCGAATGATCGGGTGGAGCAGACGGTAGACATTTGCCGTGGGTGCCGCGTTCGCGATCCTGGCAACACAGCACCAGCCGATCTTTGTGCCAGCGTATTGAAACGGTTGGGGCTTGGCGACTTGTTTCCATTGGTCATCGCCAAGAGCGGCGTAGATGCTGACGGAAGTTTTTTCTCCATGCGATTACGCCCTGAACAGGTTGAAGCATGGGCGCCCGACCTGGATACTTTGAAGCTGGCAAGCACGCTGCAACTTGATACGCTGGGCAGTGCGCAGGATCTGACCCGTGAAATTATCGTATCCATGTTGATGGCCCCCATCGCATTCGAATTTCCCAGCGTGGATGAACTGGTCAGTGCGGTTCGCATCCGGATCAACATCGTGCAGGCAGCGCGCAAGACAACGCTGGCCTTTCACACCACGGAGGCAGAACGCCCCGCAGATTGTTGGCGTTACGACGAAGACCGCGGCTTTGTGATTCGTCCCGGAGTATCCTTGACCACGGCACTGATCAAAGCCACGCAACCAGAGGTATCTGGCACGCTGTATTCGTTTTCGTGTTACCGCGCATCGGAATATGTGATTCTGCTGGGCATTGCACAGGAGTTGCAGCATTGCAATCCGGCCTTGTATGCGAAACTGCAGACCCTGTGGACCGAGCATCCCATCAAGTCGGGGCAGTTCCATGACGTGTTTCTGCGTGAGCAAGGCAGCATGGACCAGCCGCTGCCGTCACGCTTTTTTGTCCCCGGCGACCGCACCTGGTTTCGCAACCCGGATGAGCCGTCGGCCGATGCGTCCGGCTTTGAGGGCTCGTGGGTCATGTATCTGGGCGGTGGCCTCTTCAACAATTTCTGGAAACGCGACATGCCTTACACCCTGACGGACAAATGCCTGGAGATCTACCACTGGCGTCACGGACTGTACAAGGACGAGCAGGGCGAGGAGCGCGTTGACGAGGGCAAGGTGGAGCAGTTGGTGCAGGCGTCCATGGCGAATGCCCAGGAGGTGTCGCGTATCGTTGCGCTCATGCAGCGGTACCGCGAGCCACGCGGCGTGTACACCGCTGCCGGCGGATGCCTGGACACAACCCGGGAGTTCGCGCGCTGGGTGTGTCCGGGCACCACTGACTTGATGCTGCCGTCACCCTAAGCCACGATGCCGCGTCGCCAGTCCCATATCGATATCGCCAAAGTGGTGGCATCGCACCTGATCGTCCTGCACCACTTTACTGTCTACGGTCCCTTGGCCGTTGCGCTGGACCTGGCCGCCCCCCGATTGACGGACTGGTTTTTTGAATACGCCCGTATGGCGGTTCAGGTCTTTCTGGTTATCGGTGGGTATCTTGCGGCCGGCACGCTGGCGCCGCACGGATATCTGCACAGCACACGTCCCTGGCGCAGCGTGGCGCAGCGCTATCTGCGCCTGGTGCTGCCTTTCAGTGTGGCTTTGTTGCTGGTCATTGTGTGCAGCGCATGGACCAGGCCTTGGCTTCCTGCCGATTTCATTCCCGTAGCGCCAAGCCTGGTCGCACTGTTGGCGCATTTCTCTCTGTTGTTTGACGTTCTCGGCTTTGAACCCCTGTCGATTGGCATTTGGTATGTGGCCATTGATTTTCAGCTTTTCGCCTTGATGGCTGCCTTGTTGTGGGTGGGTGGGCGCGCTGCACAAGGGCTGGTAGCCCTGGTCATGCTTGGGTCGCTGTTCTCGTTCAATTTGCAGTTGACTGGCGACAGTTGGGCGCTGTATTTTTTTGGTTCTTACGGCCTGGGTGCCTTTGCCTGGTGGGCGGGTCACTCGCGCCATGGCGGCAGAGTGCTTTTCGTGTTGGCTGCGGTCGGTGTGGCCGCCTTGCTGTGGGATTTCCGGATGCGCATTGCATTGGCGCTGGTGGTCGCTCTTGGGCTGGGCCTGGCGCGGCGGCGCCTGTCAAATGACAGGCCTTTGCTGGCCCTGCATCCGGCATGGACCAGGCCTCTGAGGGTGCTGGGGCGAAGTTCCTACGCTTTGTTTCTGACCCATTTCGCAACCTTGATGCTGGCCAATGCACTGTGGGCGCATTGGGCATGGACATTTGACGGGGCTGCCGCTGTGGTGGCTGCATGCGCCTGGGCGGCGTGTGTCGTGATCGCGCTGCTGTTTGAGCGGTTTGTTGAGCGTCCGTTGTCGGCTATCCGCATACACAGCTAGCGTATTGCCACACCAGGCCTGCTTTAAACCACCGGTAACGCGGCCAGTCGCAGCGGTACAAAGATGCGGGACCCGTCGCGCATCAGGAGCAATGCCACGGAGAGCCCCGACCGGTCGGCAACGCTGCGTGCCTGGTCCACGCTGTTAACCGATTCCTGGTTGATGGCCAGCAAGAGGTCGCCGACCTGCACCCCGGCGCGTTCGGCGGCGCCGCTGACCTTTTCAATCAACAGGCCCGTGGCAGCGCCCGAGTCGCGCAGTTCCTCGGGCTTCTGCAGTCGCAGGGCCAGACCCAGGCGATTGACGGGAGTGCCAGCGGAGTCCGCTACCTTTTTGGTGATGACTTCCGCGGAATCGTCCATCGTGATGTGCAGCACCGCCTCTTTGCCGCGACGCCAGACGGTCAGGTCCAGGCGATCGTGCGGCTGGGCCAGGCCGACAACGAAAGAGAAATCACCAGCCTGCTCGACCACCTGGCCATTGGCAAGTAGCACCACGTCACCAATGGTCATGCCGGCGCGTTCTGCCGCGCCGCCTTTCACCAGGTCGGACACCAATGCCCCCCGGGGCTTGGGCAGTCCGAATGACTCGGCCAACAGTTGGTCGACCTCTTGCACGGCCACGCCAATCTTGGCGTGGCGCACCTGGCCGGTTGCCAGAATCTGCTGCTCGATGCGGTAGGCAACGTCCACGGGTATGGCAAACGACACACCCTGGTAGCCACCCGACAGCGAAAATATTTGCGAGTTGATACCTATGACCTCACCCTGCATATTGATCAAGGGCCCACCGGAATTGCCGGGGTTGACCGCAGCGTCGGTTTGTATGAAGGGCACCGTTCCGTCCCCCGGCAGGGATCGTCGCGTGGCGCTGATGACGCCTGCGGTCACGGTGCTCTCAAAGCCAAACGGTGAGCCAATGGCCATCACCCACTCGCCGACCCGCAGGGGTTTGGTGGATGCGAGCGCTACCGCAGGCAAGTCCTTGGCGTCAATCTTGAGCACGGCAATGTCGGTGCGCTTGTCGGTACCCAGTACCTTGGCCAGAAACTCGCGCCGGTCAGTCAGTTTGACAACCACTTCATCGGCATCGCTGATCACATGGGCGTTGGTCAGGATCACGCCATCGGCGCGCACGATGAAGCCGGAGCCTTCGCCGCGCACCGGCATGTTGAGCTGGGACGGCAATTCCCCAAAGCGTTGCTGAAAGCGGCGCAGATAGTCGCGCATGGCCAAGTCTTCGGGGGTACCCGCGGTGGTGTCGCCTTCACGGCTCGATCCTTGCGCGGTTGTCGACACCTTGCGTACGCCGCGCACGCTGATGTTGACGACGCTGGGCGAAAGCCTGGCGGCAATGCTGGTCATATCGGGCAAAGCCGCTGAAGCCGCGGCCGGCGTTGGAGCATTTTGCGCAAAGCCGGGCCCCGGCTGGCTTGCCAGTGCAAGCCCCAGTGCCACAGCAAGGGCCGAGAACGTGGACGAGCGGGATACGGACGCGTGTTTCTGAGGTGTGTGCATGCGCGCATCATCGGTTCCCAAATTCGCTTGATCGTTAAGCTGGGGTGAAGTGGATGTAAAGGTGAACCCGGGTGCGCAGGCCTCGCAATTGGCGCAAAATCCAGACTTTTCATTCCGAGGGATTGCTCTCCATGACACGTTTAGTCCTGCTTGCCACCATTCCCGCTCTGCTGGTTGCCTGCTCCAAAGCGCCTGAAACCATTGCGTTGCCCGTGTCGGCCCCGGCAGCGCCGGTTGCGCATGCCGGCATAGCCTGGGTCAAGCCCGATGGTGGGAGCGTGGAGGCCATCTTTGCCCGGGCCAAGGCTGACAACAAGCCCGTGTTTTTGTATTGGGGTGCGGTCTGGTGCCCACCGTGCAACCAGATCAAGGCCACCGTGTTCAATCGCCCCGATTTCGTGGAGCGCAGTAAAGGCTTTATTCCGGTCTATCTGGATGGCGACACACCGGGCGCGCAGAAGCTGGGCACCCAGTTCAAGGTGCGGGGTTATCCCACCACGATTCTGTTCAAACCCGATGGCACCGAGCTGACGCGCTTGCCGGGTGAGGTGGATGCCAACCAGTACATGCAGGTGCTCAAGCTGGGCATGGATGCCAGCCAGCCCATCAAGGAGACACTCGCTGCGGCCCTGGCTGCACCCAAAGACGGCAGTGCCGTGCTGTCCAGTGATGCCTGGCGTCTGCTGGCTTATTACGCGTGGGACACGGATGACGCACAGTTGCTGGCGCCAAAAGATCTGGCGCCGACTGTGCTGCAACTCGCACAAAAATGCCCACCGCAGTACGAAGAAGCCGCAGCCCGGCTCGCGCTGAGGGCCATCGTCATGGCAGCACAGGAAAAAGCATCCAGTCTGGACAAGGTGCAGGCGCTGGCCCGGGTCCAGAAGGTTCTGGCCGACGCGCCCACGGCGCGGGAAAACGGTGACATCCTGTCCAACTACGCAAATGACATCGTGACGGTGCTGACCGCGGCCGGAAGTACCGAGCGTGGCCAACTGGTGGATGCGCTGAATACCGCACTGGACCGCCTGTCGTCTGACCTGGCCCTGTCCAAGGCCGATCAACTGGGGGCCGTGCAGGCCAAAGTGGCTTTGGCATTGATGGACAAGCCCAAGAGCGCCAAGCCGGATGTGTCCGCCGATCTGGTGGCGCAGGCGCAGGCTGCTGCGGACAAGGCCGACAAGACCAGCACCGATAAATACGAGCGGCAGGCGGTCATCCCTTCGGTCGCGCATTTACTCAGTGATGTGGGCCTGATCGATGCATCGGACGCCATGCTGAAAGCGGAGTTGCCCAAGGCGGTGTCCCCCTACTATCACATGCTCGTTCTGGCATCCAATGCCAAACTGCGCGGTGACAAGGCGGCCTCGCTGGACTGGGCTGAGAAGGCTTACGCCGGCTCCATGGGGCCTGCCACGCGGCTGCAATGGGGCAGCGGCTATGTGCAAAAGCTCATTGACCTGGCGCCGCAGGACAGCGCACGCATCGAGAAGGCCGCTGCGCAGGTGATTGGCGAGTTGGACGCGGCACCCGAGACGTTTTATGAGCGCAACCGCCGCAGCCTGGAAAAAATGGGCCAGCAACTCAATACGTGGAATGCCGGTGGCAAACATGCGGCTGTGGTGCAAAAGCTCAGCGCCCAACTCAACGGTATCTGTGCCAAATTGCCCGACGCCGACAGTGCGCGTGGCGCGTGCACGGGCGTGTTTGCCAAAGGCGCGAAGAAGGTCTGACGCGCAGCTGGGCTGCGCTGCGTGAGGCCCTAGAGCTTCAATTCCAGCCGCAGACCCCAGCGGATCTTGGATTGGTTGGCACTTTCATTGTCCTGGCGCTGCGTGCCATTGAGGATGCTGCCGGTGTTGAGGTAATCCCGCGGCAGCAGGTTGTTGGCGCTCAATCGCAGCTGCGCATTGGGATTGATGAACCAGACGGCAAAGGCGTCGGTCACCACCTTGGTGCCCACGCCGGTGCTCTGGATATCGCTGAGCTGCAGGTCGTAGCCGGGTGTGATGTTCACACTGGCGCCCAGGCTGATGGGCAGGCTGCGCAGTTTGTAGTCGGCGCCGAAATTGGCGGTGCCTTTGGGTTGACCTTCAAGCCGGTTGTTGGGGCCGGGTACCTGTTCCACACTGGAGTCAAAGAAGCTTACGTTGGTGCGCAGGGAAACGGGCAGGGCGTCGGGCCACAGTTCGTCCATGCGGAACTTGGCTTCCAGCTCAATGCCTTGCGCGGTGGCATTGCCTACGTTTTGCGGGCGTGACACCCAGCGCTTGTCGGCGGACCAGGAAACATCTTCCAGTGCCACCACATTGCGAATCAGGTCGTTGATGCGGCGGTAGAAAAAGTTGGCACTCATGATGCCACCCTTGTCCAGGTAGTGCTCGTAGGCAATTTCGAATCCGCGTGCCAGTTCCGGCGCCAGGCTGGGGTTGCCGGCCCGGTCGGGACTGCCGACTTCGTTGGCGCCATTGGGAAAGCGCTGCGAAATCGAGGGCCGCGCAATCAGCTCCTGTAGCGTGGCCGCCTTGTAGCTGCGTGTGAGGCTGCTGCGCCACTGGTCGCGGCTTTTTTCGTCAGGCTTCCAGGTGGCGTGCAGCAAGGGGGTGAGCACGCCGCTGCGGTTGCTGACCTGGTAGGCCTCGCTGTCGCTGCGGGTTTCTATGCCTTCCCAGCGCAGGCCGGCGTAGGCGGAAATTTGTTTGCTGGGGTTCCATTCGTCCTGCACATAGGCCGCCACGCGTATGCTGGAGGCGCTCAGGTCGTCGCCAAATTCGGTCAGGATGGGCAAGCCATTTTGCAGCGTGGTGCGGCTTTGCTTGCGCACGCTGTTATCGAGCTCCAGGCCGCCCACCAGGTTGTGCTCGTTTTCAAGCTGCTGCGATGCCTTGCCGGTCAGGCTCCAGCCCGTTTCCCTGGTGCTGGTCTGGTCGTCGGTCGTTCGCGTCAGCAGACCGGCTGGGTCAAATTCATTGCGGGTGCCGTGGTTATCAAAGCTGCCACTGCCGGCGCTGCCCCGCAGTTCCAGCCGGGTACCGTCACCCAGATTTTTTTGCCACTGGGCATTGCCGCGTAACGATGCAAACCGGCCGTCGCCACTGCTGGCGTAGCGCGCATAGGGCTGCGGTATGGCACCACCGGGCAGTTGGTCCAACTGCCCTTGCGCCTGCGAAGTACCTTGTGACAGCATGAAAAACGGCATCAGGATCAGTGATTCACCCGGCGCTATTGCGATCTGCACGCGCCCGTTGAGGTGAACGCCGTCGCGCTTGCTGGCACTGAAGCCGGTCTCGTGCTGATCCAGAACCTGCGCGCCACTGCCCAGGTCGTACCAGCGGGTACGCGTGTCGTTTTCGTCGCGGCTGTCGTTGCGCGTGGCCGACAGGGTCATGGTGTAGGCAACGTTGTCGCCAAACTTGTCATTGCGCGTCCAGGACGCGCTGGGCGATACCCGGCCTTCTTCGACGCCGGCGCCGAGTCGCACTTCGTTGAGGGTCTTCTTGAGCGCTTCCTTCAAGACGACATTGATGGTGCCCGCCACGGCCCGTGCGCCGTATTCGGCGGTGGGCGCACGCATGACTTCGATGCGTTCCACCTGATCGGGCGGCAGGCTGTCCAGCGAGAAACCCGGGGGCATGCGTTCGCCATTGACCAGCAACTGGGTGTAGCCACCGCCCATGCCGCGCATGCGCACGTCACCGCCCCGGCCCGGGCGTCCACCGGTGGTGACACCGGGCAGGCGTTTGAGAACTTCGCTCACCGAACTGTCGCCAAAACGCTCGATGTCTTCCTTGCCGATGATGATTTTGGCTGCCGTGGAGGTGCGACGCAGGTCGGTTTCGCTGCTGGAACCAATGACTTCCACGCGTCCGAGCGATGCGGGCTCTTTGCCTTCTTTGGCATCTTTGCTCGCAGGCGACGCTGCCGGTCTGCTGGCGGGCCTGGCGGGTGGTTTGATTGCTGGTTTGGGGGCGTTGACCGGGGTCTCAGCGGGCTTGGCTGCATCTGCCGTTGGTGCCGGGGCTGCCTGACTTGCCTGGGTGACTTGGGAAGTGGCGGGCAGACAGCACAACAGGGCTGCCAGCGCCACACCATGGCGAGCGAACGCCTCAACGGTCAACGGGAGATTGCGCAAGGCGAAACGGATTAGGGGCTGTCAGAAACGGCGGGTTCCACCGGCACGCGCCGTGCACCGTCGAAGCGCCGGGCCCAGTAGGCGACGGACATGCTTTCCACCCGCACCTCGGCACCTGGCTTGGGAGAATGGATGAATTTGCCTTCACCGACATAAATGCCCACATGGCTGAAGGCCCGTCGCATGGTGTTGAAAAAGACCAGATCGCCGGGTTGGAGGTCTGAGCGCTCAATTTTTTGTGAGGCGGCCGCCTGCTCATTGGCCCGCCGTGGAAGAATCAATCCTGCCGTTTGCTCGAAAATAGCCCGGACAAAGCCGCTGCAGTCAAATCCGGTGTCTATGCTGGTGCCGCCGCGCCTGTAGGGCACGCCCAGGAACCCCATGGCATTGACCACCAGTTCAGACGCTTTTGCCTCTACTTTGTCGCTCACATCACCGATGCGGGCCAGCAAACCACGGTCTGACATAAACCGGCCCATGTCGTCTGCGGAGGGCGTCGGATTGGCATATGCAGCATTTATCAGCAAAAGCGCGGCTAGAACGAGGATAATTCGCATTAAAGGAGCTTAACCCGTGGTGTTCACGGCGTCAAGCCAGGCTTAGAAGGGCATATAAATGGCAAAAGCAGAATCGAAGACCACAGTTTTACCGGACGGATTGCGTTACAAGTCCAAAGTCTCGGGTTCCCCATTCATGGCAGCAGCGTCCTTTGGTGGTGCCACCATGTCGTGTTTCCTGTGCGGTAAACACCGCGCCCGTTCCCTGATGACGACTCGCAAAGTGCTGGGCAAGTCCCAGGCGGTGTGCTCACCGTCGTGTAAAGCGCTGGACGAGGCTACCGCTGCGGCTGCAGCCGAGCGTTGATGCCAAGCGGCGCACCAGTTGACGCAGTCCGCATCTCCATTTTTTGAAAGCCGTTCATGTTGTTAGATGTTGATGAGTCCCAGCTGGTGTTGGTGGATTACCAGGTCCGCCTGATGCCGGCCATGCTGGACGGGCCCGCTGTTCTGGCCAATGCGGTTCGGCTCGCGCGTCTGGCAGCCTTGCTGCAGGTGCCGACCTTTGCGACGGAGCAAAATCCTTCCGGGCTGGGCAGCAGTGTTGCGGAGTTGCAGGCGGCGCTGGAGTCAGCCGGTGCCCGGGTGCTGTCCAAAATGCAGTTCAGCGCCGTGGAAGAAGGTTTGGGCGAATGGCTGCGCCCACCGGCAAAACCCGTACAGGGCAATGCGCGAAGTCTGCCCAAGCACCTGCAGAAGGCCTCCGCCGGGTCTGAGCGCGGCACCATCGTCCTGGCCGGCTGTGAGGCCCATGTGTGCCTGTTGCAGACGGCATTGGACCTGCTGGAAGACGAATTCGATGTGTGGGTGGTGACCGATGCCTGCAGTTCGCGCACCGAGCGCAACCGCGACGCGGCTTTCGACCGCCTGGCTGGCGCCGGGGTTGAACTGGTGACCACCGAAATGGTGGCTTTTGAGTGGATCCGCAGCGCGGAGCATCCCGATTTCAAAGCGGCACAAGCCCTGATCAAGTAGCGGAATGTGGTCCCCACCCTCGTCGCTGTGGGGCGGCCCGGCGGTTGGCGGTCAAAATTGATCTGTGTCAGTCAGGTGCTAGCAAGCTGTATCTTCATAATTATGAATTCAGTTTTAACGGCACCGAGGGACACACCATGACCGCCTACGCAGATTTCTATCGCCGCTCCATTGATGACCGCGACGGTTTTTGGGCCGAAGAAGCCCAACGCATTGACTGGAAAACTGCGCCGCAGCAGGTGTGTGACTACAGCAACCCGCCGTTTGCGCGCTGGTTTGTGGGCGGCACCACCAACCTGTGCCACAACGCGGTGGACCGCCATCTCAAAGACCGTGCCGACCAGGCAGCCCTGATTGCCGTATCCACCGAGACCAACACCGAGCAGGTCTACACCTTTGCCCAACTGCACGCCGAAGTGCAGCGCATGGCGGCTGCCCTGAAGGAGCTGGGCGTGAAAAAGGGCGATCGCGTCCTGATTTATATGCCCATGATTGCCGAGGCGGCGTTTGCCATGTTGGCCTGCGCGCGCATTGGTGCCATCCACTCGGTGGTGTTTGGTGGTTTTGCGGCGGGCTCCCTGGCTTCCCGCATTGAAGACTCCAGCCCCAAGGTCATCGTGAGCTCGGACGGTGGTTCGCGCGGTGGCAAGGTCGTGGAATACAAGCCGCTGCTGGACGAAGCCATTGCGCAATCCAGCCACAAACCCACCGGTGTGCTGCTGGCCAATCGCAAGCTGGCGGTCATGAACATGGTGGCCGGTCGTGACCACTTGTGGGCTGATTTGCGGGAAAAACATCTCAATACCGTCGTGCCGTGCGAGTGGGTCGAATCCACCCACCCCAGCTACACCCTGTACACCAGCGGCACCACGGGCAAGCCCAAGGGCGTGCAGCGCGATACCGGCGGTTATGCCGTGGCGCTGGCCGCCAGTATGAAGCACATCTACTGCGGTAACCCGGGCGAAACCTATTTCTCCACCAGCGACATTGGCTGGGTCGTGGGCCACAGCTACATCATTTATGGTCCGCTGATCGCCGGCATGGCCACCATCATGTACGAGGGCCTGCCCACGCGCCCCGATGGCGGTGTCTGGTGGAGTCTGGTTGAAAAGTACAAGGTCACGGTCATGTTTAGCGCGCCCACTGCCGTGCGCGTGCTGAAAAAACAAGACCCGGCGCTGCTGTCCAAGTACGACCTCTCCAGCCTGCGCGCCCTGTTTCTGGCGGGCGAGCCGCTGGACGAACCCACGGCACAGTGGATCAGCGAAGGCCTGGACAAGCCCATCATCGACAACTACTGGCAGACCGAGACCGGCTGGCCGATTCTGAGCATTGCCAATGGCGTGGAGAAAAAGCCCAGCCGCTTTGGCAGCCCGGGCGTGGCCATGTACGGCTACAACGTCAAGCTGATCGATGAAAACACCGGCGAGGAACTGACGGGTGCCGACCAGAAGGGTGTGGTCGCCATCGAAGGCCCGCTGCCTCCCGGCTGCATGCAGACCATCTGGCGCGACGATGAGCGCTTTGTCAAAACCTACTGGCAGAGCATTCCCGGCAAGCTGGTGTACAGCACCTTTGATTGGGGTGTGCGCGACAAGGATGGCTACTTCTTCATCCTGGGCCGCACCGACGACGTGATCAACGTGGCGGGGCACCGCCTGGGCACGCGCGAGATCGAGGAAAGCATTTCCAGCCATCCCAATATTTCTGAAGTGGCGGTGGTGGGTATTGCCGATGCGCTCAAGGGCCAGGTGGCGGTGGCCTTTGCCGTGGTCAAGGACGCCAGCGTGCTGGTGGACGATGCCGCGCGGGCCAAGCTGGAAGCCGAGGTCATGAAAGTGGTGGACAACACCATTGGTGCCGTGGGTCGTCCGGCCCGTGTGCGCTTTGTGACGGTGTTGCCCAAGACCCGCAGTGGCAAGCTGCTGCGCCGTGCGATTCAGGCGGTGTGTGAGGGGCGCGACGTGGGGGATCTGACGACCATGGAAGACCCGGCGGCCCTGCAGCAGATTCGCGACATACTCGCCTGAAACCCCGCGGGACAGACCGACGCGCAGCGGAGCTCTGTCCTCAACTGATTAGGGGGGTGACCAGTTCGTCGCGTCGCGGTAAAAGCAGCGCGCGCACACCTGCTGGTAGCGGTTGTTGCCGCCAATCTCGACCTGGGCGCCGGCGTGCACCCGTTGGCCGTTGTCATCGATGCGGATGTTCATGGTGGCCTTGCGCCCACAGGCGCAGATCGTCTTGATCTCTTCGATGTCATCGGCCAGGGTCAACAACTGCGCAGCGCCCGGGAATGCATTGCCCTGAAAGTCGGAGCGCAAGCCAAAGCAGATGACCGGCAGGTTGCGCACATTGGCCAGGCGATGCAACTGGCGCACCTGTTCGGGCGACAGAAATTGCGATTCATCGATCAGCACGCAGGCCAGTCCCTGTTCCGAGGCGAGCATGTCAAAAAAATCGGTCTGGTCGTCAAACACGCTGGCCTGGCGCTGCAGGCCCAGGCGCGAGGCAATACAACCCGCGCCACTGCGATCGTCAATGGCTGCGGTGAACAGCAGCACGCGCTGTCCTTGTTCCTCGTAGTTGTAGGCAATCTGCAGCAGGGCGGTGGACTTGCCGGCGTTCATGGCCGAATAGCGGAAGAAGAGTTTGGCCATAGGTGTTTCAGGCAGTTCTGGTGGGCGTAGCAGGTGCCGTTGCGAGTCTGAGTCGGAGAATGATCCAGAGCATCAGCAGCGATACAAACAAGCCGCTGACCAGCCCCTTGGTCAAGGCCCACAGCATGGGGTCTACCGGGAAATAGGCTGCAATCAGTTTGAGCATTTTTTGCTCACCCATAAAGCAGGCAGCACCCAGTAGGCCGACGCCGATCTTGTGCCAGGCCGCTGTGGGTGGCCGGTAACCGACGTGGCGTTCCTCCCATCGCAGGCTCCAGGTGGCAGCTGCCAGCCAGCCGGCCAGCGTGGGAATGTATTCGGGCGCCGTGCCCGGCCAGCTCAGTATGGCCGCGGCAGTGACGGCCGTGATGGTGGTCACACTCCAGCCCAGCGAGGTTTGCCACGCCCAGCGGTAGTGGCGCAGCCGTTCAAACACCAGCAGACTGGTGGCACCCAGCGCCGCGCCCACCAGCACATCTTCCAGGTCATGCACGCCCAGGTACAACCGGCTGGCGATCACGCCCAGCGCGATGGCCGAGCCAAGCACCCAGGCCCAGGTGCGGCGCAGTTCCCAGGCCAGCCACAGCCAGATCACCACGGCCATTTGGGCGTGGCCGCTGGGCAGGCCGTAACTGGCGCCCACCAGATCGTCCAGACGCAGCGCCAGCGGCGGACGCGGGTCGTGAAACACGTCTTTCACATACGCATTGAGCGTGGCGTTGATGGCCACCAGAATCAGCAGCCGGTAGAAAATAGCCTTGCTCCAGGTCCAGTAGCCAATGGCCATGAAGAACATGATGAAGGTGGTGTAGCCCAGCCACGACAGGCCAAACGCCAGTTGCGTGAGTGCCGGGGAACGCAGCGGCAAGACCCACTGCAGGTTGTGCAGGATATCCAGTGCAGTGCTCCTGTTTTTATAGCTTGCTGCGCTGCATCCGCGGGGGCTTAGGGCCTTTTTGCTTCTTGCTTTCGGGCTGCGAATCGGGTGTTTCTGGGGCCATCTGCGGCATCTCGGCTTCGATGACGGTCTCCCGTTCGAACAGCTCCACGGCCGTCTTGGCGACTTGCAGCGTATCAAAGTAGGCGTAGGCGCCCACGCCCATGGCACCCAGCAGCGGCACAAAGCGGGAAGCGCTCTTGCTGATCACGGCCTTGGAAATCTGCACGCCTATCTGTTTTGCCAGATTCTGCAGTGCCGCCAGCGAGGTTTGCCGGATGGCCACCCGCTCGCCCACCCGTACCACCACGTCGCGAAACAGCTGGGCCGATACGTGCCTGAACAGGCAGTACAGCATCTGCTCGCGCCCCAGCGTCTTGCTTTTGCCATAGACCCCGGCAATGTCAGACACCATTTGTGCCTGCAGCTTCCAGACACCCACCAACTCGGGCAGTACGGTGAGCCACCCCAAAAAGCCGGGCGGCAGGGACAGCGAGCCCGAAAGCAGGCTGGCCGTGCGCGCCGCTTTGCGGGCAATGGCGTGGGCCCGCTCGGACGGTTGTGCCAGCGTGGGCTCGGCGCTGTCGGGCACGTGCAGCACCAGTTCCAGTACCGCATCGGTCAGGGTGGTGTCGCTAGGACTAGACAATGTCGACCTGGTGGATGCCATAGTGGCCGCTGCGGCGATCGGCAAAGTAGCGCTCCAGCGTTTCCTTGACGGTTCTGAAGGCGATTTCGTCCCAGGGAATTTCATCCTCGGCAAATAAACGGGCCTCTATGGTTTCAAAGCCCGGCTTGAAGTGCTCGCTGAGCAGGCGGGCCCGGTAAAACAGGTGGACTTGCCCCACGCGCGCCACATTGAGCAGCGTGAACAGGCCCTGCATCTCGAACTGTGCGCCGGCCTCCTCATCGGTCTCGCGCGCAGCCCCCTCGGCCGTGGTTTCGCCCAGTTCCATGAAGCCGGCTGGCAGGGTCCATTTGCCCCAGCGTGGCTCGATGTTGCGCTTGCACAGCAGCACCCTGTCGCCCCAATGCGGCACGGTGCCGACTACATTGAGCGGGTTCTCGTAATGAACCGTGTTGCAACTGGTGCACACCGCGCGCTCCTTGGTGTCGCCGTCGTCGGGCAGGCGGTAAACCACGACGGTTCCGCACTGTTTGCAATGTTTGATGGGGCTGCGCAGCATGCTGGTGTGACGGAATCAACCCTTGACGATGACCGCGCAGGCCACGCGCGGCCCGGAGTTGCCGGTGGGCTGGGTTTTGAAATCATCCGCATCGCGGTGAACGATCAGGCCGCGTCCAATGACGTCGGTGGCACCATCGCCGACGCTGATGGTGCTGGAGGTGTAGCTGAAACGGGCTACGCCATTGGCATCGGCTTTCAGGCTGGCCAGATCGCCGGCATGGTGTTCGTTGTGCTCATGCGCGCCGTGCGCCTTGGCCGTTGGATTGAAGTGCCCACCGGTGCTCATGCCGTCGCCGCTGGAACAGTCGCCCTTTTCATGGATGTGAAAGCCGTGCTCCGTGTTGGGCGCCAGTCCGCTGACCTCACCCGAGACCATGACGGCGTTGCCCTGCTTCGTGAAGGTCACCATGCCGTTTACCGCGTTGCCTTTGGTCGCCACCAGCTGGGCGCTGGCGGACGGGCCGGTGGGGTAGGCGGCACAGGCTGACACCAGAATGGCCGCTGCGATGGGGGCGCTGATTTTGAGCATTTTGAACGTCCTCTCGGGGTGTTGTGGATGGAGACGAAAACCAGCGCAGTATTCCATGGTTTCAGGATGTCCGTTGGAGCGCCCGCACCGCCAGGCTCTGCGTGGCCCGCCCGATAAAGCCCTGCTCGTCGTACAGTGCCGATTCGGCCAGACCGCAGCCGTTGGCGCCCAGATAGGTGCGCGCATCCAGGCAAATCCATTCACCCCGGGGTTGCCGCAGCAGGTTGATGGTCAGGTCGGAGTTGACGAAGCTGTAGCGTTCGTAGTCCAGGATGGCGCTGATGCCGTTGCCGGAATCAGCCGCCACGGCCACACGCTGGTAGGCGCTGGGCATTTCTGCCGCCAGCAGGGGGTGGCGCAGCCGAAACCAGATGGCACAGGGGCCATCAAAGATATGTCCCCGCGCTGCGCGCGTTTCCACCAGATCGGCGTAGCCCACATGCCGTCCGGCAAACGGAAAGCTGACCGGGCGTGAATCAGCGGGAGGTACGGCCACCATCGCCAGCGGGTGCCCCGGCAGCCCTTCGGGCAGCTGTATCTCGCTTTCGCGTTGCGCCAGCGCGGTAAACACCCCCACTTCCTTGCCGCCTGCCACCAGTTGCGCCGAAAAATGTCCGGCGTTGCGCCCCACGTAGACCGTGCTGACCTTCACGTCCAGATCGCTGATGGGAACGGGGCGCAGCAGGTTGGCGGTGAGCCGGGAAATATGCGTCAGGCCATGGGCCTGGGCGGCAGCCTCGAACGCCCGGCAGACCAGCGCAATGGGCGGGCCGGCGTGCTGGTGGTCGGGATGCCAGGGTCCGCGCGTCAGGACGGTGGAGTGGTAGGTGCCGTCCGGGCGTCCCTCGTAGGCCGATGCAGGATGGGAATGCACGTGCCTTACTCCATGCGGACCTGGATGGACTGCAATCCTTCAATGCCCCCCACCAGGGTGTCGCCACGTACCACGGCGCCGACGCCTTCCGGTGTGCCGGTAAAGATCAGGTCGCCCGGCTGCAGCGTCCACGCAACGGACAACTGCTCGATGGTTTCGGCGACGCTCCAGATCAGCTTGGCGATGTTGCTGCGCTGGCGGTCCTGGCCATTGACCTGCAGGTGGATGGCGGCGCTGGAGATGCCGGGCACCTGGGCTGCGGGGGTGATGGGCCCAATGGGGGCCGAATGCTCAAAGCCCTTGCCTATGCACCAGGGGCGGCCCAGTTTTTTCATGTCGTTTTGCAGGTCGCGCCGGGTCATGTCCAGGCCGACTGCGTAGCCATAGATGTGTTTAGCCGCATCGGCGGCCTGGATGTTGGAGCCACCGACACCAATGGCCACCACCAGTTCAATCTCGTGGTGCAGGTTGCTGGTGAGGCTGGGGTAGGGCATGGCCACGGTGCTGCCGGGCTCGGCCAGCAGCACGGTATCGGCCGGTTTCAGGAAGAAAAACGGCGCCTCGCGGCCAGTGTGGCCCATTTCCTGTGCGTGTTCGACGTAGTTGCGGCCGACGCAGTAGATGCGGTGAACCGGAAAGCGTTCCGGTTGGCCAAGAACGGGCACGCTGACGGTGGCTGGGGGGGGGAAGACGTAGGACATGGCGGTAGTCAGTCGGTTGGAGTAAAAAAAGTGGTGGCTGGGATGCCTGGATTCAGGCGGATTTGCTGACCAGGTCAAAGTGCTCGACCACGGGCGGTCCGGCAAAGAACGGTCCCACAATGGCGCGCCACTGGGTGAAGGCGTCGGATTGGCGAAACCCGACGGTGTGGTCTTCCAGCGTGTCCCAGAAGATTTGCAGGATATAGCGCTCGGGGCTCTCAATTCCGCGATTGACCTTGTAGCCCTGAAAACCCTTGGCGCCACCAATCACCGCGCTCAAGCCGCGCTGGATGGCTTCTTCAAAGGCGGCATTCTGGCCAGGGTGGATGCGGATGTCGGCAAGTTCGAGAATCATGGGCGGGCTCCAATCGGGGGTGTTGGTTTCTGTACAGGATGCCAATGGTAACGGGCTTGGTTTATCCTTGTTCGCATGACACGCTCACCCACCCCTTTGGCCGATTGGCTGGTACCCGACTGGCCAGCGCCGCCCGGTGTGCGCGCGCGGTGCAGCACCCGCACCGGCGGGGTTTCGGCTCCGCCCTACGACAGCCTGAACCTGGGGACCCACGTGGGAGACGACGGCGTGCATGTCGCGCGCAACCGCGCGCTGCTGCAAGACGCGCTGGGCGCCCGGGCCGTTTTCTTGAACCAGGTGCATGGCTCGCAGATGCTGAAACTGCGCGCCGATACCCCGGACAACGTGTCGGCTGACGGTGCATTCACGCGGGAACGCGGTCTGGCCTGCACCATCATGGTGGCCGACTGCCTGCCCATTCTGCTGTGCGATGTGCGTGGGACCATGGTCGCAGCGGTGCACGCGGGTTGGCGCGGGCTGGCGGGGGAGGGCGGGGTGGGCGTTCTGGAAGCGGTTTGCAAGCAATTTATGCCACTAGCCCCCGTAGAACGTGCGCAAGCAGCTACTGAATTGATAGCATGGATGGGCCCCTGCATCGGTCCGAACGCCTTTGAAGTGGGTGCTGATGTGGTGGCGGCTTTCACCAACCCGATGCCGCAGGCGGTGGAATGCTTCAAGCCGCTACCCGGCGGCAAATGGCTGGCCGATCTACCCGCCCTGGCACGCCAGCGCCTGGGCCAACTGGGCATCTCGCGGGTGTTTGGTAACGATGGCAGCCCGTCCTGGTGCACGGTGGCCAATCCCTTACGGTTCTTCTCTCACCGGCGGGACCGCGTCAGTGGACGCCAGGCGGCCTGTATCTGGCTGGAGTGAGGCTTGTTGTTGTTGCTCCGCAGCTTCCCGGGCCCGAATGGCGCGTTTACGCGAGGGCGCACCCATGAAATACAGGATCAAGGCCACGGGCATCAAACCATAGAGCACAAAGGTGATGATGGCACCCAGAAGGGTGCCGTTGGAATTGGTGGCTTCGGCAATGCTCATCATGAGCGCGACATACAACCAGGCGATGGGAACGATATACATGGGGTATGGGATTTGGTCCGTGTCAGGATTTCGTAGGGAGTATGCTGAGATACTACGTCTCGCGCTTAGACAAATGAAAAAAAGGTGAAAGTGTGACGCAAAACGTTCCCGAATTCTGGACCCAGGCGGCCCAGCAGTTTCAGCAGTCCATGACGGAGAATTGGACCAAGGCTGTACAGTCGTTGCAAGGCATGGACCTTGGCGCAATCGGTGCGGGCCTGCCAGGTGCCGGCGCCAAACAGCCCGAGATTCACTTTTCACCCGACAAGCTGCAAGCACTGCAACAGCAGTACCTGCAAGATGCCATGGGCCTGTTCAGCCAGGGGTTTTCCGCCCCGGCGTCTTCAAGTGACAAACGCTTTTCCGGTGAGGCATGGGGCTGCAACCCGGTAGCGGCTTACTCGGCGGCGGTCTACCTGCTCAATGCACGCACCATGATGGGACTGGTTGACGCGGTCGAGGCTGATGCCAAGACCCGCAACCGCATCCGCTTTGCCGTCGAACAATGGATGGCCGCCGCCGCTCCAAGCAATTTTTTGGCCTTCAATGCGGAAGCCCAGAAAAAAGCCGTTGAAACCAAGGGCGAAAGCATTGCCAAAGGCATGCAAAACCTGGTGCACGACCTGCGCCAGGGCCATGTCTCCATGACCGATGAGAGCCTGTTTGAAGTGGGCAAGAACGTCGCCACCACCGAAGGCGCCGTGGTTTTCGAGAACGCATTTTTCCAGCTGATCGAGTACAAGCCGCTGACCGCCAAGGTCTATGAAAAACCCTTCCTGATGGTGCCGCCGTGCATCAACAAGTTCTACATCCTGGACCTGCAGCCCGAGAACTCGCTGGTGCGCTATGCCGTGGCGCAGGGACACCGCACGTTTGTGGTGAGTTGGCGCAACCCCGATGCCTCGATGGCCACGGCAACCTGGGACGACTACATCGAGCAGGCCGTCATCAAGGCCATTGGCGTGACCCAGGAGATTTCCGGCTCACCGACCATCAACGCGCTGGGATTTTGCGTCGGCGGCACCATGCTGGGTACCGCGTTGGCCGTGCTGGCCGCACGCGGCGAGAAACCCGTAGCCAGTGCCACCTTCCTGACCAGCCTGCTGGACTTCACCGACACCGGCATTCTGGACGTGTTCATCGACGAAGCCTTTGTTCAATACCGCGAAAAGGAAATGGGCAAGGGTGGCCTGATGAAAGGCCAGGACCTGGCCAGTACCTTCAGCTTCCTGCGACCCAACGACCTGGTGTGGAACTACGTGGTGGGCAACTACCTCAAGGGCGAGACGCCGCCGCCGTTTGACCTGCTGTACTGGAACTCGGACAGTACCAATCTGCCCGGACCCTACTACGCCTGGTACCTGCGCAACACCTACCTGGAAAACAACCTGGTCAAGCCCGGCAAAGCCACGGTCTGTGGTGAGAAGGTCGACCTGAACACCGTGGACATGCCGGTCTACATCTATGGCTCGCGCGAAGACCACATCGTGCCGATTGGTGGGGCCTATGCTTCGACCCAGGTGTTGCCGGGCAAGAAGCGTTTTGTGATGGGCGCATCGGGCCATATCGCTGGTGTGATCAACCCGCCCGCCAAAGGCAAGCGCAGCCACTGGATTCGCAGCGACGGCAAGTTGCCCAAGACCCACGCCGCCTGGCTGGAAGGTGCGACCGAGCATCCCGGCAGCTGGTGGACCGATTGGTCGGCTTGGCTCAAGAGCCATGCCGGCAAGCAGATTGCAGCGCCCAAAACCTATGGCAAGGGCAAATACAAGGCCATGCAGCCGGCTCCCGGCAGCTACGTCAAGGCCAAAGCCTAGTCATGTTTGCCGCCACGCTTGTCACTGCGTGTACTGCGCTGCCCCCCAATGGGGCCGCAGTCGCCTTGGGGCGGCCCGGCGGCGGCTACCTCGCTAATTTTTCACGTTGACTCATTGAAGGAAATAGAAATGGAAGACATCGTTATCGTTTCAGCAGCCCGCACGGCCGTCGGCAAGTTTGGCGGCACATTGGCCAAGACGGCGGCTCCCGAGTTGGGTGCTGCGGTCATCAAGAGCCTGCTGGCCCGCACCGGATTGACGGCGGACCAGGTGGGTGAAGTAATTTTGGGCCAGGTATTGGCAGCAGGTGCGGGCCAAAACCCGGCACGCCAGTCCGTCATCAAGAGCGGCTTGACCAAGGAAACCCCGGCGCTGACGATCAATGCCGTGTGCGGCTCCGGTCTGAAAGCTGTCATGCTGGCAGCCCAGGCTGTGGCCTGGGGTGACAGCGAGATCGTGATTGCCGGTGGCCAGGAAAACATGAGCGCCAGCCCGCACGTGCTGCTGGGTTCGCGTGACGGCCAGCGCATGGGTGACTGGAAGATGATCGACTCCATGATAGTGGACGGCCTGTGGGATGTGTACAACCAGTACCACATGGGCATCACCGCAGAAAACGTGGCCAAGCAATACGGCATTACCCGCGACATGCAGGATGCACTGGCGCTGGCCAGCCAGCAAAAGGCCGCCGCGGCGCAGGACGCGGGTCGCTTTGTGGATGAGATCGTGCCCTTCAGCATTGCCCAGAAGAAGGGCGACCCGATTGTGTTTGCTGCCGACGAGTTCATCAACCGCAAGTCCAATGCCGAAGCGCTGGCCGGTCTGCGTCCTGCCTTTGACAAGGCCGGTGGTGTGACCGCTGGCAATGCATCCGGCATCAACGACGGCGCCGCTGCCGTGATGGTCATGACCGCCAAGAAAGCTGCCGCTCTGGGCCTGACCCCCATGGGTCGCATCGCCAGCTTTGCCACCAGCGGCCTGGACCCGGCCCTGATGGGCATGGGCCCGGTTCCCGCGTCGCAAAAAGCCCTGGCCCGTGCCGGCTGGAAAGCCCAGGACCTGGACCTGCTGGAAATCAACGAAGCCTTTGCAGCGCAAGCCTGTGCGGTGAACAACGAGATGGGCTGGGACACCAGCAAAGTCAACGTCAATGGCGGTGCGATTGCGATTGGTCATCCCATTGGTGCGTCCGGTTGTCGTATTCTGGTGACCCTGTTGCACGAAATGCAGCGTCGAAACGCCAAGAAGGGTATTGCCAGCCTGTGCATTGGCGGCGGCATGGGCGTGGCGCTGACCATTGAAAGATAATAGATTTTTATGGGTCAGACCACTTTGCGCGGCACAGGTGCTTTGATCCCAACTAAGACTGAAACCTTGTGGGTCAGACCACTTTGCGCAGCAAATGTGCTCTGACCCCAACTGATTAGAATGGCTGCCAGCCCCCGTAAAATGTGCGGTTGCAGCTCCTGTTTTTGTAGCAAGTAGATCCAAAGAGGAGAGAAAAATGAGTCAAAAAGTAGCATACGTCACCGGTGGCATGGGTGGCATCGGGACCGCCATTTGCCAACGCCTGCACAAAGAGGGTTTCAAGGTCATCGCCGGTTGCGGACCCACCCGTGACCACGCCAAGTGGATCGCTGAGCAGGCAGCCCTGGGCTTCACCTTCCATGCATCGGTGGGCAATGTGGGCAATTGGGATTCCACGGTGGAAGCCTTTACCAAGGCCAAGGCCGACCACGGAAGCATTGACGTGCTGGTGAACAACGCCGGTATCACCAAGGACCGCATGTTCCTGAAGATGACCCGCGAAGACTGGGATGCCGTGATCGAGACCAATCTCAACAGCATGTTCAACGTCACCAAGCAGGTGGTCGGGGACATGGTCGAAAAAGGCTGGGGCCGTATCATCAACATCTCAAGTGTCAACGGTGTCAAGGGGCAGGCTGGCCAGACCAACTACTCGGCCGCCAAGGCCGGCATGCATGGTTTCTCCATGGCGCTGGCGCAGGAAATGGCGACCAAGGGTGTGACCGTCAACACCGTGAGCCCGGGCTACATTGGAACCGACATGGTGAAAGCCATCCGCCAGGAAGTGCTGGACAAGATCATTGCTACCGTGCCGGTCAAACGCCTGGGCGAGCCTGGCGAGATTGCATCCATCATTGCGTGGCTGGCGTCGGATGAAGGTGGTTATGCCACGGGTGCCGAGTTCTCCGTCAACGGCGGCCTGCACATGGGTTGATGGCCAGCGCGCAGCAATGCGCCGCACTCAAAAAAAACCCGCTTCGGCGGGTTTTTTTTGAGTTTTTCGCGCTTGCTACTGTGTAAAGTGCACGTCAATCTGTCAAAATCCTGACCGTTTGGTCAAGGGCCTGCTGTATGCTTGCGTTTGATCAAGCCGCACGTGTTGTTCTGCGGGGTGAGTTTCCATTTTGCAACATTTTTTCCCTCTTGAACATGAAACGCGCAACCATCATGGCCAGATCACGGTGTTTGAAAAATAATGCCCTGAAAATCGATTAGGCTGGGGAGGTTAGGTTGTGTAACCCGGGAGAAAGAAGGCCCATGAATAGCAAAGACGATGGCGTCGAAATGGTGGAAGTCAAGGCTCTGCGAATCGGCTTGTTCGTGGAGCTGGACGTGGGCTGGCTGGCCCATCCCTTTCCTACGGGCAGTTTCAAGATTTCTTCCAGCAAACAGATCGACACCATCCGCGGTCTGGGTCTGGAGCGGGTTCGTGTCAATATGGCCAAGAGCGACCCTGATCCTGCTGAATTGGCGGCCAGTGCAAAGCCCGTCGATGACGCGTTGGTGGCCGAGCGTGCCGCCCAGGCACAACGCGAGGCCTTGCAACGCCAGCAACGCGCAGAGCAGCTCGCATTGCAGCAACGCAGTCTGGTGGCGTGCGAGCGGCGCTTTGGCGAGGCCGTCCGGCAGTACCGCAAAACCCTGGAGCTCATCCCGTCACAACCCAAGGCGGCTGCCGAGTTCTGCCACACCATGGTTGATGGATTGGTCGGTGAAATGCTCACCGAGGGGGAATGTGCGATTCGCCTGCTGTCGGAGGCGGCTGGCGACAAGTCGTCCATGCATCCGGTCAACGTGACCATTGTGTCGCTCTTGCTGGGCAAGGCCATGGGACTTCAGCAATCCGAGCTGGTGGACCTGGGCATGGCCGCGTTTTTGCACGATGTCGGTAAAGCCCAATTGCCGGACCGTGTGCGATGGCTCGAAGAAAACTTCTCGACGGCCGAGTACAAGCTCTACCAGGAACACGTGGCCCAGAGCGTCCAGGTTGGCAAATCCATGGAATTGGCCAAGGGCGCCCTGCTGGCTATTGCCCAGCACCATGAGTTGACCGATGGCAGCGGGTTTCCGATGCGGGCCAAGGGTGAGTCCATGACCGTCGGGGCCAAAATTCTCGCGCTGGTGAATCGCTACGACAACCTGTGCAATCCAACGCGACCGGCTACCGCCATGACTCCGCACGAGGCCCTGTCCCTGATTTTTGCACAGCTTAAAACCCGTTTTGACTCGGCTGCCCTGAGCGCCTTCATTCGCATGATGGGTGTGTACCCGCCTGGGTCGGTTGTGCAGCTGATCGATGAGCGATACGGGATGGTGGTCTCGGTGAACTCGACCCGTCCCCTGAAGCCCCGCATCATCGTGCATGACCCGGGAGTTTCCAGGCATGAGGCTCTTATCCTCGATCTGGAGCATGCGCCCAATATCGGCATTCGCCGCAGTCTCAAGCCGGCCGGTTTGCCCAGTGCTGCCATGGACTTTTTGGCCCCACGCCAGCGGGTGAGCTATTTCTTTGAACGGGCGACGGACTCCCAGATGGGTGCGCTTGCATGACACCAGCCGCGTGCGGACCGCTGCTGGATGCCATGATCGAGGCGGTTTGCCTGGTTGACCCCAAAACCCTGCGCATCGTTGCTGTCAACCAGGTTCTTGCAAGCCTGGTGGGGCAGGAGCGTGGCGAATTCCTGGGCCGCCCGGTGGTTGAATTGACCAACTCGCCGGAGGATCTGTTTTTTTGGGAAGATGTGGCGGCTGGGTTGGCTGACAACATTTTGTCCGAGTCCCTGCTGCGTTGTACGGACGGTGTTGCCGTGCCCGTAGAGCGCAAGGTCAGCCGGGTCTGGCTGACCCCCCAGGATCCGGTCTATCTGGTGGGCCTGCGCGATCTGCGTCAACAGCGCCAGGCCGAAGAACAACTGGAAGACCGCATGTCCGAATTGCGGGCCACTCTGGAATCCACCGGTGACGGCATACTGGTCATCGACACGGCCGGGGCCATCCGCCATTACAACCGCCGATTTGTCGAACTCTGGAATGTGCCGCCCGGCATTTTGGAGGCCCACGAAGACGGTGCACTCTTTACGCACCTGAGCGCGTGCGTTCAGGATGAGGCCGGCTACACGGATCGCCTCAATCACATTGGGAGCGACCCCGAGCTGCAATGCACCGACGTACTGCTGTTGCGCTCGGGCCGCATGCTGGAGCGCGTGACCCTGCCGCAAACCAGTCGCAGCCGCGTCGTTGGTCGGGTGTATTCCTTCCGCGATTTGACCGAGCGACTGGACGCCCAAAAGCGCATCGAGGCTTTGGCCTATACCGATGTGCTCACGGGCTTGCCCAATCGCCTGTTGCTGGGGCAGCGGGTGGCGGTGGCGCTGCGGGCGGCCCAGCGCAGCGGATCGACCTTTGCCGTGATGTTCGTCGATCTGGACCGGTTCAAGAATATCAATGACTCATTGGGCCATGCCTTTGGTGACCGGGTACTGATTGAAGCGGCGGCCCGCATTCAGCAGACCCTGCGCGAAGTCGATACCCTGTGCCGGGTGGGGGGAGATGAATTCATTGCGTTCCTGCAGGAGGCGGATGCCTTTGGCGCCGAAATCGTGGCCCGGCGTATTCTGGAAAAATTGGGTCAACCTTTTGTGTTGGACTCGGTCAATTTTTCGCTGGGTTGCAGCATTGGGGTGGCCATGTATCCGGCGGATGGCCGCACGTTGGATGCGTTGATCCAGTGCGCGGACACCGCCATGTTCCGGGTGAAAGAGCGCGGGCGCGGCAATTTTCGTTTCTACCAGCCGCAAATGAATGTGGATTTGTTGTCGCGCGTGAAGCTGGACCATGCCATGCGCCAAGCCATGGAGCAGGGGCTGTTCCGTTTGCATTACCAGCCGCAGATATCCCTGAGCGACGGACGCTTGCTGGGGGTCGAGGCACTGATCCGCTGGAGTGACGCGGAGTTGGGCAATGTGTCGCCGGCCACCTTCATACCCCTGGCCGAAGAGTCGGGATTCATCATCACCATTGGCAACTGGGTGATGGGAGAGGCCGTGCGACAGGCCATGGTGTGGCAGTTGGCGGGCAGGCCCGTCGTTGTCTCGGTCAATGTGTCAGCACTGCAATTTCAGCAGGGTGATTTTGTTGAACGTGTGGCCAGCGCCATTGGCGACTCGGGCCTGAACCCCGCGCTGCTGGAGCTGGAGCTGACGGAGTCGATCCTGATCAAGGACGTCAATGAAACACTGGCCCGCCTGCACGCCTTGGCGGCACTGGGTGTGAGTCTGGCCATTGACGACTTTGGCACCGGCTATTCCAGCCTGGCTTACCTCAAGAAATTTCCGATTTCCAAGCTCAAGATTGACCGTGCTTTTGTGATGGGATTGCCCGAAGACGAGGGAGACCGCGCGATTGTGGGCGCCACGATCGCCATGGCACGGGCGCTCAAACTGTCGGTCGTGGCTGAAGGCGTTGAGACGGCTGAGCAGCGTGACTATCTGCGGGGTTTGCAGTGCGAGGCATTTCAGGGATTTTTGTGCTCACCGGGTCTGCCCACTGAGGAATTTGAGCGCCTGTATGCGACGCTGCCCACGGGCGAGGTCCAAGGCTAGCGCTGCTGGCGCGCCACGGTTTAGCCGTGCAGGCCTTTCCACAGCATGTAGCCGGCCAGACAGTACAGAATCGCTGCAAAAATCTTTTTGAGTTTGGCCACGGGCATGCGATGTGCCAGTTTGGCGCCCATTGGCGCCGTCAGCACGCTGCAACAGGCAATCACCGCCAGCGCGGGAAGCCATACGTAGCCCAGCGAGTGGGCCGGCAGACCCGGCAAGGTCGCGCCGCTCACCACATAGCCCACGGTATTGGCCAGCGCAATGGGAAAGCCCAGCGCCGCGCTGGTGGCAACCGCGTTGATGATGGAAATGTTATGGGCCACCATGAACGGCACGCTGACAAAGCCGCCTCCGGCACCGACCAGGCCCGATAAAAACCCGATGACGCTGCCGGCCACGACCTGTCCGGCTGTGCCCGGCATCTGGCGACTGGGCTTGGGCTTCTTGTCCAGAAACATCTGGGTGGCCGAGAAACCCACAAACAGGGCGAAGAAGATGGCCAGCCACGTGCCCTTGAGCAGGGCGAAAACCCCTGCGCTGGCGATGGCGCCGCCGATGACAATGCCCGGAGCCAGGCCCTTGACGATGTCCCAGCGCACGGCGCCGCGCTGGTGGTGGGCGCGCACACTGGAGATGGACGTGAACATGATGGTGGCCATGGAGGTGGCAATGGCCATCTTGACCGCCAGATCGGCCGGTACTCCCAGCGCCGACAGGATGATGGTCAAAAACGGGCCCATCAGCATGCCGCCGCCAATGCCCAGCAAGCCCGCCAGAAAGCCGGTGGCCAGGCCCAGTGTGGCCAGTTCAACAATCAAAAGGGGTTCAAGCATGGGTAAGTGTAGGTGTCTGCAAGTGCCACCGGACCGGCATCCTGAACCGGGGTTCAGGTGGGCGAGGTCAGCGCAAGCTTTGGGTTCATCTAACGCGAGATGATCACGCTAGCAGGGCAATGTTCCAAGCCCGGGCTCTATGAGCATTGGTTCAAGGAAATATAAAGCCCGGCGAGCACCGCAGACAGTGTTGATTGTAAGCCTATCGGCACCGTCTGCAGCGTGAATCAGAGCAGGCGGCCGTCTTCGCTCAAGGCCTGATCCAGGCGCTCCAGCAAGGAGATCAGCAGCACATCGGAGTCCGTTGCCGGGTCGGACGAGCGGGCGGCATCCCCGGTGGCATGGGATGCGGCATGCTCGTTGGAACCACCTGACCCGTTGTTCGTGGCCGCAGTACGTTCAGGCACATCAAACGCCAGGTTCAGTGCTGCCAGCACGGCAATGCGGTCCCGCGCGCGCACCTTGCCGGCGTCGCGAATCTTGCACATGGCGGTATCCACGCGCTCCACGGCTTCGAGCAGGCGGGCATCGCCGCCTTCCGGGCAACCCAGCAAGTAGGTTTGCCCCATGATTTGGACTTCAAGCTGTTTCATGATGGGTCTTTTTGCACCGCAGGCGCCTCCGGTAGTCTGTCCAGCAAGGCATCGACCCGGGCACGCGCTGCATTGAGGCGTGATTTCAGGGTGTCGCGCTCGTGGGTCAGGGCATCTACCTGGTTGGTCAATAGCACGTTGGTGCGCTGCAACTCACCGTAACGCACCAGCAGGCGCTCGATACGCTCGGCAATTTGGTCGATGTGGTTCTGGTTCGCCATAGACTGCGCATTGTAGGGTTTGGCGAGGCAAACTGACGTAAAATTGCTGCGTTGGTTCTCGCGGCGTGGTTCACACGCCGCAGTTCAACGGGAAGCAGGAGGGCGCGCTGGTCACAGCAAGCCTAACCTGCGCTGCCCCCGCAACGGTAAGTGGACGAATCGCAACGATTCCGCTCCCATCAACAGCCACTGGGCGTTTTGAACACGCGCCTGGGAAGGCGATGGGAGTTGCTCCACCAGCCCGGATACCGGCCAACGCGGTGGCTGCACGCCTGCGTGCAGCCGTGACGCCCATGCGCTGTCGGGGAAGACGGCGAGGGCTCCTTGTTGATGGTCTCTCTTCTTATGAAAAACTGCACTACCCGTGCGCGCTTTGCCACGCTCTCAATGGCGCTGGGCGCTGCTTTGTCTGCCCACGCCCAATTGCAACTTCCGCAAACCGTGGTGACCGCCACGCGCGTTGCCACCCCCGTTACCGACATCATTGCGGATGTGTCCGTCATTGACCGTGCCACGCTGGAACTGGCGGGCCAGTCATCGTTGCGCGATCTGCTGGCCCAACAGCCGGGCATCCAGTTGGCTTCGAGCGGCAGCTACCGGTCCACGACCGGTTTGTTTCTGCGCGGTGCCACCACGTCCCAGACCCTGGTGCTGATTGACGGCGTGCGCGTCGGATCGGCGACCTCGGGCGGTGCTGCGCTGGAAAACCTGCCCCTGTCGCGCATTGAGCGCATTGAAATCCTGCGGGGTGCTGCCTCCGCACTGTATGGCCCCGACGCGGTCGGCGGTGTGATCCAGATATTTACCCGTCAGGCCAGCCAGGCGCTGCAAATGGACGCCAACGCGGGCGTGGGTTCCGACGGACAGCAGCAAGCGGGTGCGTCCCTGCGCGGCAGCAACGGCGCTGTGACCTACAGTCTGGGTGTCTCGCGCGAAAAGGCCAATGGCATCAGCGCCGTTTCCAATCCGGCATCGGGCAGTTACAACCCGGATGAGGATGGATTCAACTCCTCCAGCGTGGACGCCAAACTGACGGCCCGCTTGAACCGCGAGCATGCCCTGACGCTGAGCCTGCTGCACAGCGACACGGATTACCAGTTTGACTCGGTCCCCTATCCCAATCCCCTGGGTTTGACCCGGCTCACGTCCGATGCCCGCGCCCGACTGGGGCTCAACAATGCAGCCCTCAAATGGGATGCACAGTGGCTGGAACACTGGCACTCCACATTCACCGTGGGCACCAGCGAAGATAAATCCTTTGGTGACTATTTCCGCATGTCCGATGGTGCCTTCGGCGGTACCACCCAGTTCAACACCAGCCGACGCCAGGCGACGTTGCAAAACGACCTCACGCTGGACAAGGATGTGCTGTCCCTGATGTTCGAAGGCCGCAACGAAACGGTGGACAGTTCCACCGCCTACACCGTCAGCAGCCGTGACGTGCGCAGTGCCCTGGTGTCGTACGCCTTCAACCGCCCGGTGTGGAATGCGCTGGTGGTGGCGCGCAATGACGACAACTCGCAGTTTGGCAACGTCAACAACTGGGCACTGTCCGGTGGCTACCGCGTGACGGACACCCTGCGCGCGGTGGCCAGCCTGGGCACCAGTTTCCAGGCGCCGTCGTTCAACCAGTTGTACTACCCCGGCTTTGGCAATACCGCCTTGCTGCCGCAGAGGAATCGCGCCACCGAGCTGGGGCTGAAGTACCAACTTGGCGATGTGTCCCTGGGGGCCGTGGCGTACCAGAATGACATCCAGGGCTTCATCGTTCCCACGACCAACGTGCAGAGTTCCCTGGCCGTGCTGCGGGGCATCACCCTGAGCGGTAATGTGCAAACGGGCGACACCACGTACACGCTGTCGTACGACTACGCCGATCCACGTTCCTACTCCACCACGCCAGCCTTGAACGACCTGCGTCTGGTACGCATCGCGCGCAATATGCTCAACGCGCGGGTCAGCCAGCGTATGGGGGATTTCAGCGTGTTCGGCGAGCTGCGGCTCTCCAGTGACCGGGAAGACAACAACCTGTCTTTCAGCGGACGCGACTTGCTGCCCGGCTATACGCTGCTCAACCTGGGTGCGAGCTGGAAGCTGCAAAAGAACCTGTCCCTGCTGGCGCGGGTCAACAACCTGACCGATACGCAGTATGTGCTGGCCAACGGCTTCTCCATGCCCGGACGCAACGTGTTTGTGTCCATGAACTGGGCGATGTAAGCATGACCTTGCCCGACGGCCCCCAGCGCATCGTCTGCCTGACGGAAGAGACCACCGAGTGGCTCTTCCTGCTCGGGCAGGAGCACCGCATTGTGGGCATTTCGGGCTACACGGTTCGACCGGCGCGGGCGCGCACCGAGAAGCCGCGCGTCAGTGCGTATCTCAGCGCCAAGATTGACAAGATCCTGGCGCTGCAGCCCGACTGCGTGTTTGGCTTTTCGGACCTGCAGGCGGACATTGCGGCCGAGCTGATCCGCAAGGGCGTGCAGGTCACGGTGTTCAACCAGCGCAGCGTGGCCGAAATTTTTTCCATGCTGTTCCAGGTGGCGGCCATGGTGGGGCAGGGTGCACGTGCCGCGGAGCTGATGGGCGCCATGCAGCAGCGGCTGCAAGCCATTCAGGATGCGGCGGCCAGCCTGCGACGGCGCCCCCGCATCTACTTTGAGGAGTGGGATGAGCCCCATATCAGCGCCATCCGCTGGGTGTCCGAGTTGATGGGCATTGCCGGGGGCGACGACTGCTTCCCGGAATTGGCCCGCGAGCCCATGGGCAAGAACCGCATCATTGCCGATGGCGCCGAGATCGTGCGCCGCAACCCCGACATCATCCTTGGCTCCTGGTGTGGCAAGAAGTTCCGGCCCGAGAAAGTGGCGGCGCGTGCCGGCTGGGAGAACGTCAACGCCGTCAAGAACGGCCAGTTGTTTGAAATCAAATCCTGCGACATTCTGCAGCCTGGCCCGGCCGCGCTGACCGATGGGGTGGAGCAGTTGCACCGCATCGTCATGGCGTGGAGTGCGCAGGCAAACCGCAATCCACCGCGTGATTCGGAGCAGCGGACATGACGATGATTACGCGAACCTGGATTGGGAGAACTTGCCATGCATAGTCTGAATCCATCGCTGGATAGTGGCCGCTTGACGATGCTGTTCCGAATGGCTATGGGGTGTTTGGCCCTTTTGGCCTGCGTTAGCCTGGCCAGCCCCGCCCATGCGCTGCAACTGACCGATGACCGCGGTGTGACCATCAATTTTCCACAGCCACCCCAGCGCATCGTCAGCATGCTGCCCTCGCTCACCGAGATGGTGTGCGCGCTGGATCAGTGCGGGCGGCTGGTGGGCGTGGACCGCAATTCCAATTACCCGGCCAGCGTGCGCGCCTTGCCCCAGGTGGGTGGCGGGCTGGACCCCAGTATCGAGGCCGTGGTGGCGCTCAAGCCCGATGTGGTGCTGATGGCCATCAGCTCCCGCGCGGGCGAGCGGCTGCAGGCTCTGGGCATCAAGGTGGTGGCCCTCGAACCAAAGAGCCACGCCGATGTGCGCCGGGTGCTGGAAAAAGTGGGTGCGCTGATGGGCGTGATTGACGCCCAGCGCGTGTGGCGCGTGATCGATGCCGGCGTGTCGGCTGCAGCCCAGTCGCTGCCACCGGCGGCCCGTGCAACGCGGGTGTATTTCGAGGTCAACAGCGGGCCCTATGCGGCCAGTGAATCCTCCTTCATCGGCGAGACGCTGAGCCGCCTGGGCGTGAAGAACATTGTGCCGGCCAGCCTGGGGCCGTTTCCCAAGCTCAACCCCGAGTTTGTGGTGCGGGCCAACCCGGACCTGATCATGGTGGGCGACTACAACTACATCGGCATGGAGCAGCGCCCCGGCTGGAGCAGCATGCGCGCCCTGCGTGAGCGGCGTATCTGCCTGTTCACGCCCGAGCAGGCCGATACGTTGGTACGCCCCGGCCCCCGCATGGCCGACGGTGCACGGCTGATGGCGCGCTGCGTGGCCGACAAGATGGCGGCGGGCCGCGCGCCATGATGAACCACCGTGCCAGTGCCTTGGCATCCGTGCTGCTGCTGATTGCGGCGGTGCTGGTGCTCGTGGGCGTGGGCGTGGGGAGCACCGGCTTTGAGAGCGTGTTGCACGCCCTGGATGACCCGGTGGCGCTGCAAATCGTGTGGGAGATTCGCCTGCCGCGCACCCTGGGCGCCTGGGTGGCCGGTGCGCTGCTGGGCCTGGCGGGCGCCGTGGCCCAGGGCCTGTTTCGCAATCCGCTGGCCGACCCGTACCTGCTGGGCAGTGCCTCCGGTGCCTCGTTGGGCGTGGCCCTGAGCCTGGTGCTGTTTGGTGTGTCGCCTTTTGCTACGCAGTGGCTGGTGCGCCTGGGACTGACCTTTGGTGCCTTTGCCGGTGCCGTGGCCGGCGTGTTGCTCACCCTGGTGCTGGCCAAGGGCGTGCAGCATACGCTGCGCCTGCTGCTGGCCGGTGTGATTGTGGGCGTGGTGCTGGGCGCCGCCAAGGAACTCATCATGTTGGCACGACCCGATTTTTTGCAGTCCATGCAGGCCTTCATGCTGGGCAGCACCGGCTATGTGGGCTGGAGCGCCTGGAGCATCATGGCGGGCACCTGGCTGGTGTGCATGGCCGCCGCCTGGGCCCTGAGCCCGGTGCTGGATGGCCTGGCGCTGGGTGAGGCCACCGCTGCCAGCTTAGGCCTGCCGCTGGCGCGCCTGCGCCGGGCATTGGTGGCGGTGCTGGCGCTGGCCACCGGTACCGCCGTGGCGCAGACTGGCCTGGTGGCGTTTGTGGGCTTGGCCGCCCCGCATCTGGTGCGCTCGGTCGTCAAGACCAGCCACGGGCGACTGATTTTTCTCAGCAGCCTGATGGGCGGCGCCTTGCTGACGGCGGCCGACATTCTGGCGCGCTGGGTCATTGCGCCGCAGGAGTTGCCGGTGGGCGTGCTGACCGCCGTGCTGGGTGGCGGCTACCTGCTGTGGCTGATGCACCGGCGCGTGGCCAACCGGGGTGTGCTATGAATTCGATAGCTGTTCGCGCACATTCCATCAGGGCTAGTCTCGGAAATGTTGAGGTGTTGCATGGCGTTGATGTGGAATTGGCGGCGGGCCGCTGGACCAGCATCGTCGGCCCCAACGGGGCCGGCAAGTCGACGCTGCTCAAGGTGCTGGCCGGGCTGCTGCCTCATACCGGCACAGTGACGTTGCTGGGCCATCCGCTGGCCGCCCTGCCCAGTCGCCAGCGCGCGCAGCAGCTGGCCTGGATGGGCCAGAACGAGTCCAGCGCCGACGATCTGACCGTGTTTGACGTGGCCATGCTGGGCCGCCTGCCGCACCAGCCCTGGCTGGCGTCCCCCAGCGCAGCCGACCATGCCGCAGTGGAGCTGGCGCTCAGGGCCACCCAGGCCTGGGACTGGCGTGCCCGTGCGTTGGGCCAGCTCTCCGGTGGCGAACGCCAGCGGGTGTTGCTGGCCCGCGCGCTGGCGGTGCAGGCCCGGGTGCTGCTGATGGATGAACCACTGGCTAATCTGGATCCGCCGCACCAGGCCGACTGGCTGGGCATTGTGCGTGCGTTGGTGGCTCAGGGCGTGACGGTCGTCAGCGTGCTGCACGAGGTGTCCATGGCCCTGCATGCCGACACGGTGGTGGTGATGGCCGCTGGCCGCGTGCTGCACCACGGCACCGCGCACCAGCCCGATACCCATGCGGCGGTGGAGCAGGTGTTTGACGCACGCCTGTCTATCCATGCCGTAAACGACCAGTGGGTCGTGCTGCCGCGCTTGTGAGGCCAACAGGTCACACCATGCAAATCGAAACCCCACCCACCAACAAACCCCATGGCAAGCCCGAGGGTGAGCGCCGCGGCCTCGTCATCGTCAACACCGGTGACGGCAAGGGCAAGAGCACGGCCGCCTTCGGCCTGGCCCTGCGCGCCCATGGCCGGGGCAAGCCGGTGAAGATTTTCCAGTTCATGAAAGTGCCTTCGGCGCGCTTTGGCGAGCACCGCATGTTCGAGCAGATTGGCATCCCTATCCTTGGGCTGGGCGACGGCTTCAGCTGGAAAAGCCAGGACCTGGAGCACTCGGCCCAACTGGCGCGCGATGGCTGGCAAAAAGCCAAAGCTGCCATCCTCGGCGGCGACTACTTCATGGTGGTGCTGGACGAAATCACCTACCCGTTGATCTACGGCTGGCTCCCTTTGGACGATGTGCTGGATGCCCTGTGCACACGCCCCGGCCACGTCCACGTGGTGCTGACCGGCCGGCGTTGCCCGAGCGAGATCATTGCGCTGGCCGACACGGTGACCGAGATGCAGATGGTCAAGCATGCGTTCAAGGCCGGCATACCGGCCCAGCGCGGCATTGAGGACTGACACGCAGCGTTCCACCATGGGTACCGCAGATAGTGGGATGAATTCCAAGGGTTTTAGGCCTCTAGCTCCCGTGTACTGTGCGTAAGTAGCTCCGTTTTTGATAGCAATTGCTGTTCCGCAACGGGTCATGCCGGGGGGTGGCGGTGAGGCAGAGAGCCGGGCGGCGAAAATAGGCATCCCAACCAAGGCAACAAAAGGCAGTGCATGACCTATAGCGTCAAGGAAATTTTCTACACCCTGCAGGGCGAAGGCCACCATGCCGGACGCCCGGCGGTGTTCTGCCGCTTTGCTGGCTGCAATTTATGGAGCGGCACCGAGGACAGCCGCGCCAGCGCCGTCTGCCAGTTCTGCGATACCGACTTTGTCGGCACCGATGGCGAGGGCGGCGGCAAGTTCACCGACGCCCAGAGCCTGGCTGAACGCATCGACGCCCTGTGGCCCGCGGCCTATCCTGGCCACAAATACGTGGTGTTTACCGGCGGCGAGCCGTTGCTGCAACTCGATGCACCCCTGATTGAGGCCATGCACGCTGCAGGCTTTGAAGTCGCCATCGAAACCAATGGCACGCTGCCGGTGCCTGCGGGTGTGGACTGGGTGTGCGTCAGCCCCAAGATGGGCTCGACGCTGGTGGTGCGTCAGGGCAATGAAATCAAGGTCGTCATCCCGCAGGCCGGTCAGCCGCTGGATGAGTACGCCGCGCTGCCCTTTGAGCACCATTTTGTGCAGGCCATGGACGGGCCCCTGCAGGCTACCAACTTGTCGCTGGCCATTGACTACTGCAAGGCCCACCCGAAGTGGAAACTCAGCCTGCAGACCCACAAGCTTCTTCAAATCCCTTAATCGTATCCACCAGACCCCACCATGCTCACCATCACCCGAAAAATGGAATTCGATGCCGGACACCGCATTCCCGACCACAACAGCCAGTGCCGCAACCTGCATGGCCACCGCTACACCCTGCTCATCACCCTGACCGGCGACGTGGTGCAAAAAGATGGCGAGTCCGACAACGGCATGATCATGGACTTTGGCGATATCAAGGCGCTGGCCAACCAGCATCTGGTCAATCTCTGGGACCACGCCTTCATCGTGTACGAAAAAGACACGGCCGTGCGCGCCTTCCTCGACAGCATGCCCAACCACAAAACGGTGGTCATCGACCGTGTGCCCACGGTGGAAAACCTGGCTAAAACCGCTTTCGATATCCTGAAGGACGTCTACCACGACCGCTTCGGCAGGCACCTGTCGCTGACCAAGGTCACCCTGTATGAAACGCCCAATTGCTGGGCCGAGATTGACGGGTGATGCCGGACTCCATGAGCATGATGCGATGACCGCCCACTGTGTGATGGTGCTGGGCACCACCAGCGGTGCCGGCAAGAGCTGGCTGACCACGGCCTTGTGCCGCTACTACGCCCGCCAGGGCCTCAAGGTGGCGCCATTCAAGGCGCAGAACATGAGCAACAACGCAAGGGTTGTGGCCCCCACGCTCGGCACTGGCGTGTCCTCGCTGCCCCCCGAGGGGGTAGCGTTTTGCCTTGGGGCGGCCCGGCGGCAAAACCTTGTTGCTTCGGAGCAAGTTGGTGGCGAGATTGGCAGTGCCCAGTACTTCCAGGCGCTGGCCGCCAATGCCGTGCCCGATGTGCGCATGAACCCGTTGCTGCTCAAGCCCGAGCGCGACACGCACAGCCAGGTGGTGCTGATGGGGCAGGTCGACGAAGCCTTGTCCCGCATGCCCTGGCGCGGTCGCAGTGCCAGCGTGTGGCCGGTGATTGCCCAGGCGCTGGACGAACTGCGCGCCGAGAACGATGTGGTGGTGATCGAGGGCGCAGGGTCGCCGGCCGAGATCAACCTGCATGCCAGCGACATCGTCAACATGCGGGTGGCCTTGCATTGCAATGCGGCCTGCCTGCTGGTGACGGACATCGACCGGGGTGGCGCCTTTGCGCATTTGTACGGCACCTGGGCGCTGCTGCCGCAAGAGGAGCGCGCGCTGATCCGGGGCTTTGTGCTCAACAAGTTCCGTGGCGATGCTACGCTGCTGGCGCCGGCGCCGCAGATGCTGCAGGACCTCACCGGCATTCCCACCGTGGCCACCTTGCCGATGTGGTGGCAGCATGGTCTGCCGGAAGAAGATGGAATTTTTGACGACCGCAGCGTGATGACTGTCGCCCCCACGCTCGGCACTGGCGTGTCCTCGCTGCCCCCCGGGGGGGCTCTCGCGGCTCGGGGCGGCCCAGCGCCGCTCGGTGCCTGGCGTACCGTGGCGGTGATTGCCTACCCGCGCATCAGCAACCTCGACGAATTCCAGCCGCTCAAGAACATTCCCGGCCTGCGTCTGCAATGGGTGCGCAGTCCCAAGGAGCTTGCGGGTTTGGGCGAGCAGGACTGGATCATTCTGCCTGGCTCCAAGGCCACCAGCGCCGACCTGGCCTGGCTGCGCAGCCAGGGCCTGGACGCCGCCGTGGCCGCGCATGCGCAGCGTGGCGGGGCGGTGCTGGGGGTGTGTGGTGGCCTGCAGATGCTGGGCGAGGCGCTGATTGATACCCATGGCATCGATGGCAATGCACCGGGTCTGGGCCTTTTGCCATTGGTAACCGTGTTTGCGCAGGACAAGACGGTGCGGCATACGCAAGCCCGCTTTGATGTTGGCATGGTGGGTGGCCCCACCGGTGCGGGGCACACGGTAGGCGCGCCAAAGAATCCCTGGGCAGATCTTGCGGGTGTATCAGTATCGGGCTACGAAATCCACCACGGCCAGACGGCCCAACACCCCGCCATGGCGGCCAAGGGTGACATCGCCCATGCCATTCTGCCCAATGGCTTGGGCTGGCAAAACGGCGCAGGCAATGTGCTGGGCGTGTACCTGCATGGCCTGTTTGAAGATCCTGCGGTACTGCAGGCCTTGTTTGGTGCGAACGCACCGACGCTGGATTCGGTATTTGACGGACTGGCCGACTACATCACCCAACACTTTGAGGCCGGTGTGCTCAACGCGCTGATTTCACCTGCAAGCCCTTCTTGAGAGCGTGCCATGGTCACTATCCGGATCTCGAAAGGTGGAATTGTTACTGAAAGCAATGGCGCGCGGCCCAAGCGATACCGATGATAGGATCGTGAATTCCCTTTGAGATGCAAGCTATGCGAAAGTTGATTTATCTGGCCCTGCTGACAGCGGTTGCCAGCCATGCGCAGGACTTCAAAAGCGAGCGGCTGCCAAGTGACCGTGAGCGACCGGACTATGTGCTGGGCGATTCTCTTCAGCGATGGGACGGTGCGCAGGTCAACTGGTATTACAACCCGCTCAACCAACCCTCGAACCTGACGCGCGCTGAGGTGATCAATGCCATCCAGGTCGCTGCTGCCCGCTGGGCGGGCATGTGCAAGATCACGTTCAACTATGTGGGGCTGACCACCGCCTTGCCCAATATGTACGGCGACGCTGCCAGCGTGGACCAGGCCAATGTTTTCGGCTGGGGTGTTTTGCCGGGTAACGACGCTCCCTACTCAGCCATTACCAAGTCGTGGTGGTCCGGGTCCTCCCTGGCGGACACGGACATCATGATGAACACCGCACAGAGCTGGACGATTGACCAGGTGGAGGCGATCATGACGCATGAAATCGGTCATGCCATTGGCCTGAGCCACTCGAACCAGTCGGCTTCCGTGATGTATGCCAACCCCTATCACTCCGTGAATTACATGCGAACGCTGCGCGGAGACGATGCTGAAGGCTGTGCGGCCCTCTATGGCGCTGCGAGCACGGCGGACTCCAACCGGGCGTTCAACTGGGCTGAAGCGACCTATCCGCAATACCTGTCGCCCGGTCCGGCCGCATCGGGCACTGTCAGCGGTTATTACTACCGCTATTACTCGGGCACGAACAGCTACCTGGGAACCCGGGACGGAAATGCGTATTTCATGGGGCCCGATGGCGTGATCCAGTACATGGGCACTCTGGCGTCCAGTTGGGTTCGTGCGCTGATCGCCGGGTATTGATTCTGCCGCCGCGCGGCCCGGCTTGGTAGCGGACTATTTTTTGGCCGCTTTTTCCTGCTCGGCAGCCAGGGCTTCGAGCCGCTTGGCCATGTCCTGCAAGCTCTCGGCGACGACCTTGACCTCTCCGTCTGGCGTCTTGATCGTGACCTTTGAGTCGGCAGGATTGTTGGCGGTGCCCTGGGATGTTGATATCTGCACATCGCCTTTGGGCGTGCTGATTTGAATGTCCGATGCGTCATTCATACCGTGCATGCGCGACAGCGCAGAGGGCATGAAAATGGAGTTCGCCATGCTGATCAGCACGCTGCCAATAATGCCGACGATGGCGGCGACAACCAGGTAGCCGACTGATTTTTCCGGCGGGCTTTTCATCAGCACGGGCAAACCCAGGTACACCAGGTACAGCGAATACAAGCTGCCCACCAGGGCGAGGATAGACAGGCCCGGCATGGCGGTAAACACGCCGGCCAGCATGGCCGGTGTGCTGGCATACACGGTAAGCTTGACCCCGTTCATCACATTGGGCTGCCCGCCAAACGTGGTGGCCAGCGCACTGATGAGCCAACCCCAGACGAATACCATCACCAGGGTCATCACGTAGTGGCTCACCATCAGCCCCAGGCCGGTCAGCACCGGCAGGCGCATCGACATGCCAAACCCACCCATGCCCAGAACGCTCCAGCCGAAGAAGCTGGCAATGGCCGGAATGAGGGCCAGCGTCACCATGTAGGGAACATACAGCTTCTGCCAGTCGGTGGCCTCCCGTTCGATGGTGACCCAGGTGGGCCCAGGGTTGACGATCATTGCGCGTGCGCGTTCGACAATATCCATGGTGAAGCTCCCGACAGGTAAAAAAAGGGGATGTAGCGTGCCAGTCTAATGGATGCGCTTGAATCACTGTTGGCTGCACACGCTAGTGCTGGCCAGAGCGCCGCAGCTTCTCGCGCACCAGTTGGATGTTGGTGCGCAGCGCATAGAGCTCGTCCGCATAGGACAGTGGCACATTGATTTTCTCGGCATGGCGGTCCATCTGGTTGAGCTCGTCAATCAGGGCAGCGGAGTCTTCGGTGTCCTCGGCGCGGGATTCAATCTCGCGCAACTGGGCATACCAGCGGAAGATGCGCGAGCGCACCCGAAAGGCATACAGCGGTGGAATGACGCGTGACAGCGGCAGCAACACCGCCAGGATGATGCCCATGGCCAGCCACATGCGTTCCACCAGATTGGCTACCCAGAACGGCAGGTAACGCTGCAACAGCGGTGCACCGCCCTGGATGCTGCGCTCGGCCTCCTGGGCCAGGGGCAACTCGTTGTTCTTGATATTGGGGTACTCCCGCGCATGCTTGAACCAGCCCGCGCTGCCATGGATGTTGTTGCCCGCCAGCGCAAACAGTTGCAGCAAGGCGGGGTGGGTGCTGGTGCGGGTTAGCAGGGTGGTGGTGGGCGCAACCAGGCGCACGTTGTGCGACGGGATATCGGCCGCCAGGTCGACCACGCCGCGCGGCAACACCGCTGGGCTCAAAAAGGCGAAGCGCCGGGAGTAGGCCTCGCTTTGGGCAAAGTCCATGAGCTTGATGCCTGGTGTTTGCAGCAGCATCTGCACCATCGGCGCCTCGGGGGCCGAGGCAAACACAATGGCGTCGAGCTTGCCACCCAGAAGGGCGACCGTGGCGGGCGTTTGCTCCAGTTGCGAGAGCTTCAGGGTTCGCTTGTCAATGCGGTTGCTGTCGAGCAACTTGTTCATCAAATTGGGCACACCACTGCCGGGGGTGCCGACATTCACACGCAGGCCCCGCAATTGCGTGAGCGACGCCAGCGTGGAGGGCGGCGTCGTGCTTGCAGGGGCGACCGCCTCGCGATAGAACAGCCACACCGGTTCCAGAAACAGGCTACCCAGCGACTCCAGATCAGCGTCGTCCAGCGCACCGGCCTCGCTGGTGCCGCCCTGCACAAACCCCAAGTCGGCCTTGCCATCGCGCAGCAGTTGCAGATTGGCGGCCGAACCCTCGGATGGCAGCAGGTCGACCGTGATGCCGTCCTTGGCCAATGCCTGGGCATAGCGTTTGCCAAACTCTGCGTAAGCGCTTTGCGCTGGGCCTGTTGCCAGCGTCACGTGTTTGGGCGGGTTGGGGTCCAGCCACCAATAGGCCAGAAACAGCAGCGCCAGCGCCAGCACAATAAAGGGACCGACCGAGATCGTCAGGTCGCGCAATGAGAGCAGGGTGAAGCGTATGGATTTTGTCACACCAGAACCTTAGCACGACACGGTCCGCGGCGCCATTGACGTGGTGTCAGCGCGCGGGTGCGGGCGTCTTGTCGTCAAAGTCGCAGTACGGGCTGACGCCGCATTGCCAGCACAGGGGTTTGCGCGCCTGGCACACATAGCGGCCATGCAGGATCAGCCAGTGGTGGGCATCGACCTTGTAGGGCTCGGGAATGCGTTTGAGCAGTTGCTGCTCCACCTCCCAGGGTGTCTTGCCAGGGGCCAATCCGGTGCGGTTGGATACGCGAAAGATGTGCGTATCCACCGCCATGGTGGGTTCGCCAAAAGCCACATTCAGGACCACGTTGGCGGTCTTGCGGCCCACGCCGGGCAGGGCTTCCAGGGCCTCGCGCGTGCGGGGCACCTGGCCTCCGTGCTGCTCGACCAGCATGCGGCAGGTTTGCAGCAGGTGCTTGGCCTTGCTGTGGTACAGGCCAATGGTCTTGATGTACGACTCCAGCCCTTCCAGACCCAGATCCAGAATCGCCTGGGGTGTGTTGGCAACCGGAAACAGCTTGCGGGTGGCCTTGTTGACGCCCACGTCGGTCGCCTGCGCACTCAGGAGCACGGCGGTCAGCAGCTCAAACACACTGCTGTATTCGAGCTCGGTGACCGGCGATGGGTTGGCTGCCTTCAGCGTGGCAAAGAACGCTTCGATTTGAGAGGCTTTCATGTCAGGCCAGGTGGCGCAGCTCCCGCAGTGCCACCGATACCGGAGCCAGATCAGCGGCTTGCGTGCTGATGGTGGTCAGCAGGCGGTGCAGACGGCCAATGGATTGACCATGCTGGGTGCGCCAGGTATCCACTTCGCCGCTGCGCGAGAGCTGGCCCAGCGTGATCTGGCGTGCAATGGAATACACGTCGTCGCGTGCGCTGCCACGGGCCTGGGTTTGCCACAGGGTGTCGGTCGGCAGGCGGTTGATCTGGGCCCGCCATTCGGTCAGGCCCAACTCGGCTTCGATGCCGAAATAGGCACGTGCCGCCTGCTCCAGTCCGGTGTTGGCGCTTTGCGCCAGGTCGACCAGATCCAGCGCCGGGAAGATGAATTCCAGCGCCGTCAGGTTGTGCGCCAGCGCGCTTTCCACGCCCGCCTGTGCCAGCGCATCAGTGGCTTGCTGCCAGTTGTCCTGCGCACTCTGAGGCAACCACGTAGACAGGTTGGTGCGCAACTCGCGCGCGGCCGGCTGGTAGCGCTGGATCAGGGTCGGCAGGTCAGAGCCCTGCGCACGGATGCGCAACATCCAGCGGGACGCGCGTTGTGCAATGGCGATCAGCTTGGCCAGCAAATCGAGCTGCAGCTTGGCATCCACCTTGTAGTCCAGCGCATCGAGCTGGTCCCACAGCGGCTCCAGGTCAAAGATCTCGCGGGCCAGGGTAAAGGCGCGAATCACATCGGCCGTTGCAGCACCCGACTCGGTGGCAATAAAGTTGACGAAGGTCGCACCGGTGCGGTTGAGCACCGTGTTGGTGATGAACGTTGCAATGATTTCGCGTTTGAGCGGATGCCCCGCAATGGCCGGGCCAAATTTTTCGGTCAGTACCTGCGGAAAGTAGGCCTTGAGGGCACGACCAAAGAAAGGATCATCGGGCAGGTTGCTGGCCACCAGTTCGTCAAAAACCGACATCTTGGCGTAGGCCAGAACGACGGCATTTTCCGGCGCTGTCAGGCCCACCTTGCGGGCACGCCGCCTGGCGATTTCGTCGTCGTTCGGCAGAAACTCGATGGCCCGGTTCAGGCGGTTGCTGCCCTCCAGCCATTGCATCAGGCGCTGCTGGCCATCCAGCACATACAAGGGCCGGTGTGTGGCAATGTCCAGCGCCTGGGTCTGGTAGTAGTTGTCCTGCAGCACCAGGTGGCCCACCTCGTCGGTCATGGAGGCCAGCAGGTCGTTGCGCTGCTTCAGCGTCAGGTCGCCGGCCTCGACCACGCTGCCCAGCAGTATCTTGATATTGACTTCGTGGTCCGAGCAATCAACACCGGCCGAGTTGTCAATGGCGTCGGTGTAGATCAGGCCGCCTTTTTGTGCGTACTCAATGCGCCCGTTCTGCGTGCAACCCAGGTTGCCGCCTTCGGCAACCACCTTGCAGCGCAGCTCGGCTCCGTTGACGCGGAAGGCATCGCTGGCCTTGTCGCCCACCTGGGCGTGGGTCTCGAAGCTGGCCTTGACGTAGGTGCCAATGCCACCGTTGTAGAGCAGATCGACGGGCGCCTGCAGAATCGCGCGCAACAGTTCCACCGGGGGCAGTTCTTCAGCGCCGATGCCGATCACGGCACGCGCCTCGGGGCTCAGCGCAATCGACTTGGCGCCACGCGGGTACACACCGCCGCCTTTGGAAATGAGGCTCTTGTCGTAGTCATCCCAGCTGGAGCGCGGCAGGTTGAACAGGCGTTGCCGTTCAGCAAAGGAGCGCGCCACATCGGGCGTGGGGTCAATGAAAATGTGGCGGTGATCGAACGCGACCACCAGCTGGATCTGCTCGGACAGCAGCATGCCGTTGCCAAACACGTCGCCCGACATGTCACCAATGCCGGCCACGGTGAAAGGCGTGGTCTGGGTGTTGATGTTCAGCGTGCGGAAGTGGCGCTTGACCGCCTCCCACGCGCCGCGGGCGGTAATGCCCATCTTCTTGTGGTCGTAGCCGACCGAGCCGCCCGATGCAAAGGCATCACCCAGCCAGAAGCCGTAATCGCTTGAGACGCCATTGGCAATGTCGGAGAACGTGGCGGTTCCCTTGTCGGCAGCGACCACCAGGTAGGGGTCGTCCACGTCGTGGCGCACCACGTGGGCAGGCGGTACCACCGCGCCCTTGACGATGTTGTCGGTAATGTCCAGCAGGCCCGACAGGAACAACTTGTAGCAGGCAATGCCCTCGGCCATGAATGCGTCGCGGTCACTGGCGGGTGGTGCATTCTTCAGCACAAAGCCACCCTTGGAACCGACGGGCACGATGACGGTGTTCTTGACCTGCTGGGCCTTGACCAGGCCCAACACCTCCGTGCGGAAGTCTTCCCGGCGGTCCGACCAGCGCAGGCCACCACGCGCCACCTTGCCCATGCGCAAATGCACGCCTTCGACCCGGGGTGAATACACCCAGATTTCGAACAGCGGCTTGGGCTCGGGCACACCGGGCACTTCACGCGGATTGAGCTTGAAGCTCAGGTAGGGCTTGGCGGCACCGGATGGTGTGGTTTGCCACAGGTTGGTCCGCAGTGTCGCCAGCACCGTTGAGACAAACTGGCGCAGGATACGGTCTTCGTCCAGACTGGCCACGTTGCCCAGCGCGGTTTCAATCTGCTGCTTCAACTGCTGTTGTGCCGGTGCGCGGTCGTTAGACAGGGCCGGATCAAAGCGCGCAATGAACAGCTCGGCAATGGCCTGTGCGATGCCGGCGTTCTTGTTCAGCGTGGCCTCAATGTAGCTCTGGCTGAAGGCAAAGCCCAGTTGCTTGAAGTAGCGTGTGTAGGCGCGCAGGACGGAGATGGCGCGCGCGTCCAGACTGGTCACCAGCACCAGGCGGTTCAGGTCGTCGCTCTCGACTTCACCACGCCAGGCCTTGGCAAACAGGGCCTCAAAGCGGGCCTTGACGGTGGCCAGGTCGGTGTCGCCCGGCAGTTGCAGGCCCAGATCATGAATCCAGAGTGGGTCGCCGTTGTTGCCAATGCGGTAGGGGTGTTCGTCCAGCACGCGGGCACCCATGCGCTCCAGCACCGGCAGTGAATCCGACAAAGCCACTTTGGCCGTGTTGTAGATCTTGAAGCGCAGCATGCCCGCACCCGCATCCAGAGGACGGTACAGCTTCACGGCCAAGGGCGAGGTGGGCGACAACGCGACCAGCATGTCGGCGTCTTCCGCTCCGACCTGTGCCGAGAAGTCTTCGCGGTAGGCGGTTGGAAACGTGTCGGCAAAGCGGTGGGCCAATGCCAGACCGGGGCCTTCGCCGTGGGCGCGCAGCAACTCGGTGGTGCAGTCGTCTTCCCAGCGCTGGGTCAGGCGTGTGATGCGGGCTTCCAGGGCCGCGAAGTTGACGATGTGCGGTGCATTTTCCTTGGCACGAACCAGGTAGTGGATGCGCGCCTGCGGGCTATCCGTCAGCATGGGGGTGAACTCGATGGACTGGCCATCGAGTGCCGCCATCAGCTCGTTGCCAATCTTGATGCGCAACTCGGTGTTGAAGCGTTCGCGTGGCACAAAGACCAGGGCCGAGGTAAAGCGGCCAAACGGGTCGCGGCGCAGGAAGAGCCGGGTGCGCTGGCGCTCTTGCAGGCGCAAGATGCCAATGGCGTGTTCGGTCAGCGTGGTAGTGTCGATCTGGAACAGTTCATCGCGTGGGTACACATCCAGAATTGATTGCAGGGATTTGGCTGCGTGGCTGTCGGGTACCACGCCCGCCGCATCCATGACTGCAGCGATACGGCTGCGCACCTGGGGAATTTCACCAACCGGCGCCGTGTAGGCGGTAGCGGTGTAGAGGCCCAGGAAGCGTGCCTCACCAATGACCTGGCCCGCGGCATCAAAACGCTTGACCGCCACATAGTCCAGCCAGGCCGGGCGGTGCACGGTGGCCCGCGTCATGGCCTTGGTGACCAGCACCAGTTCATTGGATTCCAGCAGAGCCACGGCCTCGGGTGGCAGGCGTGTCTCCAGGGTGTGGACCGGGCCACGCAGAATGCCCAGGCCGGTCTCGGGTTTGGCTACCAGGCTCACCACGTCGCCTTCGCGCTTGAGGTCGTAGTCGCGTGCGCCCAGAAACGTGAAATGACGGTCTTCCAGCCAGCGCAGAAAGTCGACGCCTTCCTGACGCCCGGAAGGCGACAGTGACGAGCTGGCCGCCGCGGCCGCCATGGCCTGTACGCGCTCCAGCATGGGGCGCCAGTCTTGCACCGCACTGCGCACATCGCCCAGCACACGCTCCAGCTCATCGGCCAGCGCTTGCTGTTCCGCGTTGCCCACGATGCGGTCGCATTCGACCTGAATGAGAGATTCCACCGGGTCATGCCGGCCGGCTGCCGTGGCGGCGGCGGCACTGCTGACGCTTTGCACCCTGCCTTGCGCATCACGTGTGACGCTGAGCAGGGGGTGAACAATCCAGTGCGCGGTGCGGCTGCCGCGGTTGATAGCCATGGTGACCGAGTCCACCAGGAAGGGCATGTTGTCGTTGACGATCTGGACCACCGTGTGGTCGCTGACAAATCCGTCTTCGGCCAGTGTGGGGTTGAAGACGCGGATCTTGGCCGTGTGGGGCGGGCGTGCCAGGTCCAGCAGGCGCCAGTGCGCGTTGGCAATGGCAAAGAGTGCGGCGGGGCCCCGTGCCTGCAGTTCATCGGGGTCAGTGCTGTCGAAATAGGCCGCTACAAAATCGGTGATTCGACTGGAAGCCGGGCCTGCATGTTCTTGGGTATAGGACAGCAGCTCGGTGAGCGCGGAAGAGGTCATTAATGGCTCCGGTTTATCTTTTGGATGTCGCGGATTCTAGGCTCGCCCTTCGGTTCTGGGTGGGCCCGGATGGCCGATTCATGGCCTTATGCAATAGTCGCATTACGCCAGCCAAGGCGCTGGCCGATGCGCAGGCGCTACCATTCAGCCATACCTATTTCATCCAAACCGCCATGCCTCTTCAATTTGCCACCCGTCTGAACAACGTAGAAACCTCCGCCATCCGTGAACTCTTCAAGTTGCTGGGCAAGCCGGGCATCATCAGCTTTGCCGGCGGCTTTCCGGACCCCGCCATGTTTGACGTGGAAGGCATTCGCGAAGCCGTCAACGCCGCACTGACTGAAGAAGCTGGCGCCACGCTGCAATACGGCGCCACCGAAGGCCACAATCCCTTGCGCGAACAACTGGCCACCTTCATGGCCAGCAAGGGCTGCCAGGATGTGGCACCCGAAAACCTCATCGTCACCACCGGCAGCCAGCAGGCGCTGGACCTGCTGGGCAAGACCATGATCAGTCCGGGCGACAAGGTCATTGTGGAAGGCCCCACCTTTTTGGCCACCATCCAGTGTTTTCGCCTGTATGGCGCCGAACTGATCAGCGCGCCCATTGACGCCAACGGCGTGCAAGTGGACAAGCTCGAAGCACTGATTGCCGAGCACAAACCCAAGTTCGTCTACCTTATCCCTACCTTTGGCAACCCCAGTGGCGGCATGCTGAGCCTGGAGCGCCGCAAGCGCGTGCTGGAGCTGGCGGTGAAGTACCAGACCCTGATTGTGGAAGACGATCCGTATGGCGATCTGTACTTCAACGCCGCACCGCCGCCATCCCTGCTGGCGCTGAGCCCCGGTGTGCCGGGCAGCCGTGAACTGCTGGCGCATTGCGGGTCACTCAGCAAGGTGCTGAGCCCCGGCCTGCGCGTGGGCTGGATGATTGCGCAGCCCGAGTTGCTGGCCAAGGCCACCATGTGCAAACAGTTCAGCGATGCCCACACCAGCACCTTTGCCCAGGCCACCGCCGCGCAATACCTCAAGGCCGGGCGCATGCCGGCCACACTGGCCCATGTGCGCAAGGTGTATGCCGAGCGCGCGCTGGCCATGGGCAACGCATTGCGCAAGGAGTTGGGTGATGCCATCGAGTTTGTGCAGCCGCAGGGCGGCCTGTTTGTGTGGGCACGCCTGACCGGCGCCGGCGGCAAGGTGAAAGACGGTGGCGAGCTGGCCAAGCGGGCCATTGAAAAAGGCGTGGCCTTTGTGCCGGGTGCTCCGTTCTATGCCACAAACCCTGATCTCTCAACCCTGCGGCTGAGTTTTGCCACGGCGGATGTGGCGAAGATTGAGGAGGGGGTGGGGCGCTTGGGGCAGGCGGTTTAGCCGGTATTGAAAGTCAGGCCGTTTTTCTGACGGCTTTCGGGGTGAACGGACAGCTACATTCGAGCGGAGCGATGAACAAGATCGCTCATGAGCATCGAACCATTCTGACCTTCTCGGTGGCTTACGAAGGAGTACGCGGTTGCTGCACGCGTCCCAGAACCGCCTCACTCTCCAACTCTCGCAGCGCATCGGCCGCTATCCATCGCGCGGATTTTGAGCCCTGTTGCTGAATCCGCCGGGCAGCCTCCACGGCTGCCGCATGCAACACGCGGTTGCGCTTGCCGATGTTGCGCAAGGCCCAGTTCACCGCCTTCTTCACAAAATTGCGCTCATCGCTGGCGGCGGCTTCCACCAGTGCCAATGCGGCTATGAATTGCGCATCGCTGGCGAGCTTGTCGTGCACCGCCAGCGTGGCCAGCAGGGCGAAGGCGGCGCGGCGCACGAATTCGTCCTGGCGGGTGGCCCAGGCGCTCACCTTGCGCCAGGCCAGTGGCGATCGTGAAAATGCGTTCAGGCAGGTCTGGTCGCACACGTCCCAGGAGACAAAGCCTTTGACCCAGGCGTCCATCTGGCGCGACGTCAGTTGATCGGGTTCGGTCACCATGCTGGCCACGATGCGGGCGTCGGGAATGCCGGTGTTCCATAGCGCCTGTGCCAGCGCGTGGTCGCGTCCCAGCGTGCGGGCCATGGCCCGCATGGCGGGCACCGACAGGCCCAGGCGCTGGTCACCCACGATGCCGAAGCGCGCCATGCCTGCCAGCTCTGCCGGGCGGGCATTCTGGTGCAGCAGGGCCATGGCCTGCGGCAGGCGGGTGGACTCAGCGGGCATCGTGGCGTTCATCGGGTGGTTGTCAGCGGTGCTATGAAAATAGTAGCTGCTAGCGCACATAGTACGGGGGCTGGAGGCACGTTTCTATTGCAAGTCCTGCACCGGACGATTGAAATCCGATGCGTTGTCCTGTAACTCACTGCCCACCGTACTTGGGGTTGACGGTTTCCCGCGCTGCATCGAGAAGCGTTGGACCGTGTTCAAGGCTTGCGGATGGCCCAAGTCCAATAGCGCACCAGCTCGTCCAGTCCCTCTGGTCCCGAAACCGTGGCGAGGGTCTGTTGCGCCTTGTCGGTTTGTCCGGCCTGGGCGTACGCAACTGCCAGGCGCAGGCGGGCGTCTTCGGGGCGCTTGGCCAAGCCTTTGGCCACGGCTTTTTCCATCAGTTCCAGGCCCTTGTCAAACTGTTGCATGCCTACCAGGTTGAGTCCGATGTTGAACAGGGCCAGGCCATCGGGCTTTTTCAGGGCGTTGGCCGTGTCGGCGGCCTGGGTCTTGCGGTCCTGCTCGGCTTCCAGTGTCAACTTGGCCCGCAATTTCTTGTGGGCCTCGGCATGGGCGCCCGTACCCATTTGCCCGGCAGCCGCACCCTGGTCGAAGGCGCGCAGCGCTTCGGCCGAGAAGCCCGCTTTTTGGGCAAAGTCGATGTACTCGGTGTAGTCGCTGGTTTCTTCCGGGGTGCCGGTATAGAAAGCCAGGCGGAACACATCAAGCTGCAGGCGGGTGGCCAGATCAGAGCGGCCCCACAGGCGGTTGATCAGGGAGCGCCAATGGTCTTTGCTGGGGTAGTACTGCACCAGCAACTCCAGCGCGCGGGTGGAGCCGGCTGTGTCCTTCTGGTTGTTGCGGGCCTGTGCCAGCATTTCAAGATGGGCTTGCGCTGGCGCCTTCCCGGCTTTTTCGCTCAGCGCAATTTCCTCGCTGAGCAACTCGCTGCCGCGCGCCAGGTTGCCACTGAGCAGGTAGGACTGGATGCGGGCGTCCTTGACCGATTGCAGGGTGCCGCCGGCCTTGATGTTGCGCTCCATCCAGTTGGCAGCCTGGGCGTAGTCTTTCACGCGGTAGTGGGCAACGCCCACGGCCTGCATCAGGGGCAGCGTTTCCTCCGGTTTGAGCCAGGCGCCGCCTGCGTTGAACTGCAGCACCTGCTCCAGCAGCCTGGTGGCCGACGATGCGTCATCTTCCGCAACGGCCAGGGCCAGCCCTACGCGGGCGGTGATGAAGCTCTCGTACGGGCTCTTGTCGGCCAGGGCATTGGCCAGTTGGATCTTTTCCCCGGCTTGGGCGTACTTTTTCTCGTTGAGCAGGGCCTGCGCGTCCAGCAGCGCGGTGCGCAACTCGGGACGAATGGTCGGCCCAGCGGGTGCGGAGGCTGCCGCTGCGGGTGCCGGGGCAGTCTGCGCCCACGCCAGAGGGCCCATCAGGGCACATGCCAATACGGCACTCCATTGAACAGTTCGCATGGTGCTGTGTTCCTTCAGGCTTTGCCAGCGTTGCAAAGGGAATGCTGACCCATTTGAACCACCAGGTCACGCGATTTGGTCACTTCGGCTGCGGTGGCAACGGCGGCAATGTTGGATGCCAGGCTGCCCACGTATTTGCCTGAGGCGTCGGACAATGATTTCAGCGCGGTGCATCGGGTGGCCAGGTGCTTCTTGACAATGGCCAGGTCGCCGGTGTCGCGCACTTCGGCGGCAACGACGCCCAAAGCCAGCACGCCGTCGGCGGTGGCATCCACCAGGCTGAGCTGATTGGTCACCAGCTTGAGCATGTCCCTGTCATTGGGCGAGGCGGTGGCGGCGCGCTTGGACAGATCGGACAGGCTGCTTGCCAGGCCCTGTGACAGTTTGAGGAACTCAGTGACAGACTTGCCGATGGCAGCCTTGTTTTGGGCCAATGCGGGCTGCACCAGCAATGAGGCAGCCAACAGGGAGCAGGACACAATGCGGATCGTAGACATAAAAAAGAGTCTCTTGGGTTGAACGTGGGCGGAACTTTACACCGGTTCAGGAAACCACTGCCCAGCGGCGTCACAATTCGAATGACAACCCAAGGAGACGTTATGGATGAACGCAAGGTAGCCATCATTACCGGCTCGGCGACTGGCGTAGGTGCCGCAACGGCACTGCTGCTGGCACGCCGCGGATACAACCTGCTGATCAATTATTCGAAGAGCGAGGTGGAAGCCCGGGCATCGCAGGCCGCCTGCCAGGATGCCGGTGCCGACACCCTGTTGGTGCGTGGTGACGTGGCAGAAGACGCGGACTGCCGTGCCATGGTGCAGGCCACCGTTGACCGATGGGGGCGTGTCGACGCACTGGTGAACAATGCCGGCATGACGTCGTTTGCCGGTGCGGCCAACTGGGATGCGCTGGACGCACAGACCTTTCAGCGCATTCTGGGGGTCAACACCGTTGGCGCGTTTCAGATGGTGCGTGCCTGCGTGCCGTACCTCACGGCGTCGGGTGACGGGTCTATCGTCAACGTGTCGTCGATTGCCGGTGCGTTGGGCATCGGGTCATCGGTGCCTTACATCGCATCCAAAGGGGCCATCAACGCCATGACGCTGCATCTGGCGCGCACCCTGGCGCCGGCCATTCGCGTCAATGCCGTGTGCCCGGGCCTGATCACTTCGCGCTGGTTCAAAGAGGGCATAGGACAAGAGGGTTTTGAGAGGGTCAAAGCCATGTACGAGCAGACCACGCCGTTGGGGCGCGCCTGCACGCCCGAAGATGTGGCCGAGGCTGTGGTTTGGCTGGTGCATGGCGCACGCACCGTGACGGGCGAGCTGGTGCTACTGGACTCGGGCATGCACCTGGGTGCAAAAGTGCAGGTGCCCGGCAGGAATTGACGGACCCGGTGGATGTGGTTTGCTATGTAAATGATAGCTTCTTGCGCACATTCCACGGGGGCGGCAAGGTCTTTTTCTTTCTACTTCCTGGTGAAATCCTGCAGCCAGCCCTGGGCGTAGGCGCCCACCGCAATGCCCGCCAGCGCGACCAGCAAGTCCCAGTTGCCCGTACCCAAGCCGGCAATCGCCGGACCCGGGCAGACGCCACACAAACCCCAACCTGTGCCAAAAATGGCGGCACCCACGATGGTGTTACGGTCCAGCGCCGACGGTCGGTGCGAGAAGTGGTCGCCCAGCACGGGGCGACCCAGCAGGCGGGGTGCCAATTGGTAGACCAGCACCGTCACGCACACGGCACCGCCCATCACCAGCATCAAGCCAAAATCCTGAAAGCGCAGAAAGCTCAGCACCACTTCGGGCGACACCATGCTGGAGACTGCCAGCCCGAAGCCAAACAGCATTCCGCTGATCAGCACGGCAAGAAATTTTGAAGCAGACATCAGCGACCTCCCAGAAACAACACCACGTTGGCTGTAATAAAACCCGTGGCCATGAACGTCAGCACGGCCACCAGTGACGGCCATTGCAGGGAACTCAACCCGCAAATGCCGTGACCGGACGTGCAGCCGTTGGAGAGCCGGGCGCCAAAACCCACCAGTACCCCCCCGGCACCCAATTGCCATAGCGGAATGCCGGTGTGCAGGCCACCCGTTGGCCCCAACAGGCTCCACCAGATGGCGGCCCCCACGATCAGGCCCAGCGCAAAGACCAGACGCCAGGCGCGCGTGTCAACAAAGCGACCCTGTTGAAAAAACGGCCTGCGCGATACGTAGGACCAGGTGCTGCTGAAAACCGTGCTCATGCCACCGACCCATCCGGTCAGTACAAACAACAGGCTCACGCCCGCGCCAATCAACAGGCCACCTGCCAGGTAATGCCCCCACCCCAATGGGAAAAGCGATAACGTCATCCAATCTCCAGTGCAGTAACCAAAACCTACAAGCATACCGCCTTCAGTCGGGCCCCGGTCAGGCAGCACCAGTAAGATGGCCGCGTGCACAGTGTGAATATTCAGGAGCCACCATGAGCAACATCTTTGACCTGCATCTGGACAAGAACCCGGCCAACTACGTGGCGTTGTCGCCGGTGAGTTTTGTGGAGCGCAGTGCGGAGGTCTTTGCTGACCTGCCGGCCGTGGTGCATGGTGCCCGGCGCTATACCTGGGCGCAGACGCGTGAGCGCTCGGCCCGTCTGGCGGCGGCCTTGCGCGCTCTGGGTGCGACGCGCGGCTGCACGGTGAGCGTGATGCTACCCAACACGCCCGAGATGATTGAAGCCCACTACGCCGTGCCGGCTATCAATGCGGTCCTCAACACGCTGAACACGCGGCTGGATGCGCCACTGCTGGCGTGGCAGCTCAACCACTGTGAGGCACAGATACTGATCACGGATCGTGAGTTTTCTCCGGTGATGGGCGAGGCCGTGCGCTTGCTGCGCACCGAGCATGGCCGCGAAGTGGTGGTGATCGATGTCTGCGACAGCGAATACAGCGGAGCCGGTGAGCGCCTGGGTCAGCATGAATACGAAGCTTTGCTGGCTGCCCACGCGCCGCTGGCCCGGCTGGACGGCCCGGCCGACGAATGGGACGCCATTGCGGTGAGTTACACATCGGGCACCACCGGCGACCCCAAAGGCGTGGTCACGCACCACCGCGGCGCCTATCTGAACGCGGTGTGCAATGCGGCCACCTGGACCATGCCGCACTTTCCCACCTACCTGTGGACGCTGCCACTGTTTCACTGCAACGGCTGGTGCTTTGCCTGGACCGTGGCCATGCTGGGCGGCACGCAGGTCTGCCTGCGCAAGGTCGAAGCCCAGGCGATCCTGGAGGCCATTCGCACCCATGGCGTGGACCACTACTGCGCCGCGCCCATCGTGCACAACCTGTTGATCGCGGCGCCGGCGGCCCAGCGCGCGGGCATACGCCAGAAGGTGCGCGGCATGGTGGCTGGCGCTGCGCCTCCGGCCGCCATGATTGAGGGCATGGCCCAGATCGGCTTTGATATCACGCACGTGTACGGGTTGACCGAGGTCTATGGCCCGGCAGCAGTGGCCGTCAAGCGCGAGACATGGGCCGGTGCGAGCCTGTCTGAGCAAGCACGCCTCAACGGCCGCCAGGGCGTGCGCTATCCGTTGCAGGAGGGCATGACGGTCATGAACGCCGACGACATGGTGGAGACACCGGCCGATGGAGCCACCATGGGCGAAATCATGTTTCGCGGCAACATCGTGATGAAAGGCTACCTGAAGAACCCCAGCGCCACGGCCTTGGCTTTTGAAGGTGGCTGGTTCCACACCGGCGATCTGGCCGTGATGGAGAGCGACCGCTACGTGAAGATCAAGGACCGCAGCAAGGACATCATCATCTCGGGTGGCGAAAACATCAGCTCGCTGGAGGTGGAGGATGCGCTGTACCGCCACCCGGCGGTGATGTCCTGTGCCGTCGTGGCCAAGCCCGACACCAAGTGGGGCGAGACGCCGCTGGCCTATGTGGAGCTCAAGTCTGGCTCCGAGGTGACCGTGGCGGAACTGGTGGCCCACTGCAAGGAGCTGTTGGCCAGTTACAAGGTGCCGCGTGACATCCGCTTCGAGCCCATTCCCAAAACGTCTACGGGCAAGATTCAGAAGTTTGAGCTGCGCAGCCGCGCGAAGTCGGCCTCATCAATGGAGTGAATGCCGTGTTTAGTCGCCATGGCGACATTCACTGCCGGGTATCGGCACTCGGGCTGTGGGTAAACCCGCGCCAATCGCCATAACGTGCGGTCGGTGCGGAAGACAGTGGCACCATAATTGGCCGATGGCGTTTTACTGGGGAAAGCTGGATCATGAATTTTTCAAATACCAAAATCAGCGTGAAGCTGGGCGGCGCATTCCTGGTCATGGTGCTGCTGACGGCTGTCATCGGCGGATTTGCGCTGATTCAACTGGCTCGCATCAACGCCAATACCGAGGAAATGGCCAGTAACTGGCTTCCGAGCATCAAATACGCGGGAGAAATGCAGGGCCTGCTGAACGACCTGCGCCAGGCCGAAACGCAACACGCCATGGCGGTGGTGGCCGAGGACAAAAAAGTAGAGGCCGATCGCATCACGGCCAACAAAGGCAAGCTGGGCGACGTCGGTCGTAAATTTGAAGTCCTGGTGGACACTGCCGCTGAAAAGCAGGCGTGGGCCAAATTTGCCAAAGACCTCGCTGCGTACTACGTCATTAGCACCAAGTTGTTGACCATGTCCGACATCGGGCCGGCAGAGGCCCAGGCCACCACGGAGTTGTTGAATGGCGAGTCGCGCACGGCATTTCGTACGCTGCTCAAGAACATTGAAGACATGAACGCGCTCAACTCGCTGGGCGCCGATGCCGCGTATTCCGGAGCCAGGGAGACCTATGCCGGCTCCAAGTGGAGCGTCATGATCTTGTTGGCGGTGACGGTGGCCTTGGCAGCAGCCATGGCGGTCTGGATCACGCGCCAGATCACCAAACCCATTGAGTTCGCGGTGGGAGCTGCCAAAGAGTTCGCCGATGGCAACCTGACCCACGCCCTGCATCCCCAGGGTAGCGACGAGCCGGCCCAAATGCTGCACGCACTGGAGTCGATGCGACTGGCATTGTCCAGGGTTGTCTCCAACGTGCGCCAGGGCTCAGAGGGTGTTGCCACTGCCAGTGCGGAAATCGCGCAGGGCAACCATGACCTGTCGGCGCGCACCGAGCACCAGGCCAGTGCCCTGGAGCAGACCGCCGCGTCCATGGAAGAACTCGGATCGACCGTGAAACAAAATGCCGACAACGCGCGCCAGGCCAATCAGTTGGCCATGAACGCGTCCACCGTGGCCATCAAAGGCGGGGACGTGGTGGCGCAGGTGGTGGAGACCATGAAGGGCATCAATGAGTCGTCGCGCAAGATCTCCGACATCATCAGCGTGATCGACGGCATTGCGTTCCAGACGAATATTCTGGCGCTCAACGCGGCAGTGGAAGCGGCCCGTGCGGGCGAACAGGGGCGCGGGTTTGCCGTGGTCGCCTCTGAAGTGCGCAGCCTGGCTGGCCGCAGCGCTGAGGCCGCCAAAGAAATCAAGAGCCTGATTGGCGCCAGCGTAGAGCGCGTGGAACAGGGAACCACGCTGGTCGACCAGGCGGGTGTCACCATGACCGAGGTCGTCAGCAGCATCAAGCGGGTGACTGACATTGTGGGTGAGATCAGCGCTGCCAGCAACGAGCAGGCACTGGGCGTGGCGCAGGTGGGCGAAGCAGTCACCCAGATGGACCATGCCACGCAGCAAAACGCCGCGCTGGTGGAGGAAATGGCCGCTGCGGCCAGTGGTCTCAAATCCCAGGCGCAGGATCTGGTGCAGGTGGTAGCGGCATTCAAGCTCAATGAGAGTGACATGGGCTCCAGTCTGCCGCCGGCGTCGGTGCGGTCGACTGTGCCGAAGGTTCCACCGTTCCAGGGTACCGAGCGCAGGACGCTTGGCACTTCAGGCACTGCGTCGCAGCGCGGGACATCCAAGGCGTCGGCTCCACCGCCCAAAGCCACCAAAACCACCCAGTCGCCAGCGGCATCGGCTCCCGTAGCGTCGGCCTTGTCCAAGCCGTCTCCCAAAGTCAGCGCCAAAGCGACGCCGGCTGGCGGCGACGACGACTGGGAAACCTTCTGACCAGGGAATGATGAAAAACAAGGCATCCGGTCTTGCAGCCCTGGGCGGGCTGGTGTATTCCACAGACAGCGGGCGCATGTGCCCCGCGTGCCGCCAGCCGGTGGCGCAGTGTGTTTGTAACGAAAAAGCGTTGCCAGCAGGCGACGGTATCGTGCGCGTGTCGCGCGAAACCAAGGGCCGCGGTGGCAAGGCCGTGACCGTGGTGAAAGGTGTTTTGCTGGACCTGGCTGCGCTCGCCGATTTGGGCAAGCAACTCAAGGCGGCCTGTGGCACAGGTGGCACCGTGAAGGACGGCGTGATCGAAGTCCAGGGCGACCATTGCGAGCGGGTCATGCAATTGCTCAAGGCGCAGGGACATACGGTCAAACGCGCTGGCGGTTAGGCGCACGCGGAGCTGCGGGTACGATGCAGCTTTGCCCGTGAGACGTGATGCACCCGATGGAACAAACTGATCAACCCTCTGTAGCCTTGTATTGGGATTTTGAAAACCTGCACGCTGCCCTGTGCGAGGCCCGGCTGGAGGGTTCGTACAGCAGGCAGGATAACCGGTTCAAGGTGCAGGATCCCTTGGTGAATGTTCAGGCGGTTGTTGATCTGGCGGCATCCATTGGGCCCATTGCCATCAACCGCGCCTATTGCAACTGGCAGTACTTTGGACGCTACCGCGATGTGCTGCTGCACAGCGCCATGGAGCTGATTCAGCTGTTTCCCCCGGGTGCGGCGGCCAAGAACGGCTCCGACATCCGCCTCTGCCTGGACGCGGTGGAAGACATGGGGCGCTTTGACCACATTGGCACCATCATGATTGTCAGTGGTGACAGTGACTACATGGCGGTTGCGCAAAAAATCAAGGCCTGCGGGCGCCGGGTGATCGGTCTGGGCTCACGCAAAACCACCAATGCCCACTGGGCCTCCAGCTGCCATGGGTTTCACTACTACGAAGATTTGGGTACAGCATGATGTTCAGTCTTGACGCCGACACCGTAACCCACGGCATTCAGCTGGCGGTAGCGCCGGTGTTTTTACTTACTGCCGTGTCCGGCATGATTGGAGCCATTGCCGGTCGGCTGGCGCGCATCATCGACCGGGCGCGCCTGGTGGAAGACCGGGCCCGCGAATCCTCCAATTCAGAGTTTCTGGAAGGGGCTTACAAGGAGCTTGCGGAACTGCGCCTGCGCGGGCGGCTGGCCAATGGGGGTATCGCACTCCTGACCCTGTGTTCATTTTTGATCGGGCTGACCATCATCGTGCTGTTTGTCGGGGAGACCACGGGTTTTCAGATCAGCCGTTGGGCTGTTGGTGGATTTCTTGCGGGCGTGGTGTGTTTTTTACTGGCGTTGCTGTGTTTCATGGCCGAAACCCTTCTTGCCACACGCTTGCTCAATTTCGAGATGCCCGGCAAACGTTAATGCATCACGTCGGCTGCGCCGGTGCGTGCTGCTGTTCCAGGGCATGGAACACGCGAACGGCCGCATAGGCATCATTGGCGGCATAGACCAACTGGGCTTCCGTGAGGCGCGGATTGGCCCAGTTGGAGGTGGCAGCCTTCTTGGATTTGATGAAGCGCTGGTTGAACAGGACCGCCACCGCGCCTTTGACACCCATGTCCTTGCGGTAGCCTTGTTCGCGGAATACGGTGTTGAGTTCCAGCACGTCGGCCGGTTCGACACCCAGTTTGGCAATGATGCGTTTGCGGTCATCGCCCAGGCCAAAGCCGGCCTTGATGACGCCGCTGGTGGATAGCAGTTCCCCGACCATGGCACGGCATTGCAGGTCATGGAGCTGAAAGACCCAGGCCTTGTCGGCCGTCGCCAGTTGCACGATGTGCGGTCCTTCGGACACCTGGTCCTTGAAGAAGGTGGGCTTGGATTCCGTGTCAAACCCCAGGACTTTGGTCAGTGCAATTTCGGCGCAGGCGCGGATCGCTTCCTCGGCGGTGGATACCAGTGCGATGCGGTTCAGTTCGAGCCGCTCAAAGGGCGCGAGCAGGGCGATTTGCTCTTTGCTGGGGGTGCTGTGTGTGGTGTGCATAGGCAATGAGTGTGCAGGATAACTGGCCTGGCCCGGGCCGCGCAGCATAATCGCACCATGAAAAAAACATTCAAACTCAACATCGAAGGTAAAAACCGCGACCGCGTACTGGAGGCGATCAAGCACGAGATTCGCAAATACGTCAAGCGTGAACGGCGCCGGGAGTTGCCGGAAGGCGTTGATTTCTGGGACTTTGACTGCCGCTTCGGCGCCACGGAGGCAGAGGCTGTGGTGGTGCACTTTGCTACGCTCACCAGCCTGATCGACGGCGTTGCCAAAGACGGCGGCGACCAGTTTTATGTGGAAATTCTGGCTTCGCAGGGACGCCGCCAGTCCAAACCCACGCATGTTGCCCAGCCGTAGTGCCCCTGTTTTAGCCATTGCCCCGGAGAATTTCTCATGCTGACACTTTGCGGTTTTGCCGTTTCCAACTACTACAACAAGGTCAAGCTCGCCCTGCTGGAAAAAAATGTGCCGTTTGCCGAAGAGCATGTCAAGACCGGGCGCATCGATGAGGCCGTGTTGTCCTGCTCCCCGCTGGGCAAGATTCCTTTCATCCGGACACCGCAGGGTAGCCTGTGCGAGAGTGCGGCCATCCTGGAGTACATCGAGGCGGCGTATCCCAGCCCGGCGCTGCTGTCCGCTGACCCGTTTGCTGCGGCCAAAGTGCGCGAATTGGTGATTTTTGTGGAGCTCCATCTGGAGCTGGTCGCCCGAGAACTCTATAGTCAGGCGTTTTTTGGCGGGACGGTCAGCGAGAGCAGCCAGGCGCGGGTGCGCAAGGAGCTGGAGAAGAACATTGCCGCCTTCAAGCGATTGGTGAAGTTCGCGCCCTTTATTGCGGGCGACAGCTTTACCCTGGCCGATTGCGCGGCGTTTGCCAGTCTGCCGTTGGTGGGCATGGCGACCAAGGCGATTTACGGAGAAGACCTGTTGCTGGCGGCCGGTGTGGACTACAAGCCCTATATCAAGCTCATTGGTGAGCGGCCGTCGGCGCAAAAGGTGATGGCAGACCGCAAGGCTGCGATCGCCAAACCCTAGGCGGTCACGGCGCAGTCAGCCAGGCGTCGTCAAGCCGGTTTGTTCTGGGCTGCGGCGGCGCGCAATTTGTCTTTTTTGCTGGGGCGCTTGCCCTTGATGCCGCCGTTGTCGGGTGCCGCCTGGGCCACGATGGGCGTGGCAATTTCGGTGGGCTCAAAGCCGGCAATCTGTTCCAGCGGCAGATGGATGCCCTGGCGTTTTTCAATCAAATGAAAGTGGGCCTCGGTGTCTGCGCTGACAAAGCTGACGGCCAGGCCCGGTTCGCCAGCGCGGCCCGTGCGCCCGATGCGGTGCACATAGTCCACGGCCGAGCGCGGCAGGTCGTAATTCACCACCACCGGCAGCTTGGCAATGTCAATGCCGCGCGACGCCAGATCGGTGGTGATTACCACTTCCCACTGCTCGTCCTTGAACTCGGCCAGCACCTGTTTGCGTGCGCCCTGGCTTAAATCACCGTGGAAGGCCGTGGCAAAGACCTTGGCCTTGTACAGCTTCTCGGCGATCAGTTCAGCCGCGTATTTGGTCGCCACAAATACCAGCACGCGCTTCCACCCCTGGTCCTTGATCAGATGGCGAAGCAACTGGGTGCGCTGGTTGGAGTCCACCAGAATGGCCCGTTGTGCAATGACAGGTTCGTGCAGTTCGGTGGATTCCACGGTTACCTGCACCGGGTCGCGCAACAACTGGGTCGCCAAGGCCCGCACGTCGGGCGGGAAGGTGGCGGAAAAAAACAGGTTTTGGCGTTGCGGTGGCAGCAAGGTCAGCACCTTGGTGAGTTCTTCGGCAAAGCCCAGGTCGAGCAGGCGGTCGGCTTCGTCCAACACTAGCAGGCGTACGGTGGCCAACTGGATCGCGTTTTGTCCGGCCAGGTCGAGCAGTCGACCGGGCGTGGCCACCAAAACGTCGGCACCGCCGCGCAAGGCCATCATTTGGGGGTTGATGGAGACGCCACCGGACGCCACGACCACTTTGGGTTGCTGTGGCAAGGCCTTGGCCAAGTCGCGTACAACCTCGCCCACCTGCGCAGCCAACTCCCGCGTCGGCACGACGATGAGGGCCCTGATGGCACGTCCGTACTGGTGGCGGTTCTCGGCAGGCAGCTCTTGCAGGCGCTGCAGCAGTGGCAGCGCAAATGCGGCGGTTTTGCCCGATCCGGTCTGGGCCGAACCGAGCAGGTCCGCGCCCCGGAGTACCACCGGAATGGCTTCGGTTTGAATGGGCGTTGGTTCAGAAAAACCGAGGGTGCTGGCAGCATGAGCCAGCGCGGGAGAAAGTCCGAGAGAAAGAAAGGGCATGGCCTATTGTCGATCAGGCGCCAGCTTTCAGCCTTGCAGCATGGAAATATCGCTGAATGACTCGGGGTCTGGAATCTCGGATTGCAGTTTTTGCATATCGAGCCCCAAAGCCTGGACCACTGAATAAGGGAGTTCATCGAATGCCTGCGCTACGGGCCCTGTCTGATCGGCAATCAAGGCGGCCAGGTGCACCACCGCACCCAGGGGCGAGTCGCCCTGGGTCAGGGGTTGGGCGCTGGACTGCAGCGCCAGGGTCACAACGTCCGGAAAATCCCAGCGACGCGCAATTTCTGCCGTAATCTGGCCTTCGTCAAAGCCGGTCAGCTCGCGCTCGCGCCTCCAGCGCTCTCCCGGCCCACACGGCAGGCTTTCAATGCGCTCCAGTGTCTCGGGCAAACGCTGTGCAATGATGAGTTCGCCCAGGCGCAGCATCATGCCGGTTAACCAGGCTTGTTGCTCATCCATGCCTATGCTGCTGGCGAGCCATTTGGCGTAGCCAGCACAGACCATGCAACTGCGCCAGAATTCGAGTCGATTCAGTCCCGGGGGAAATGCAAACGCGTTGACCATGCAAATGGACAGCGCGCGGGCGCGAATGTGTGACATGCCCACCACGCTGACGGCGCTATCCAGCGTATGGACACTGCGCGACAGTCCAAAGATGGCACTGTTGGCCATGCGCAAAAGCGTTGCGGTGAGTCCGGGGTCCTTGGCAATAATGGCCGTTACGGTGGTGACGTCAGCGTCGTCGTTCTTCAGGGTGCGAATGAGCGCCTGGGCGACCTCTTGCATGACGGGGAGTTTGACTGACTGGAGAAAGGGAACGGTGGCTGCCATGGTATGGTTAATGATACTGCCGTCACCCTGTTGCTGCACCCGAAGATGACGCACTGAGGCATGAACCACACCAAACCCACCGCCACCGATCCTTCAGTTGCGCTTGTGTGGGTTTGGTTCGGCGTGTTTACGGTCAACAGGGTGCTGAAAGAGGCCAGCATGTCGCGCTATCCGGAGTGGGCGGCCTACAAGAAGTGCAGTTGGTGGTTATTGCCCTTTGTCCTCTGATGGATCTTCGGATTGCGCCATGATAGAGGGCTATCAAGTACAAATGTCACCATGATGAAACCCCTGAAAATCGATTTTGTATCGGACGTCTCCTGCCCCTGGTGTGCCGTCGGCCTGGCATCGCTGCAAACGGCACTGGCGCGTGTAGCGCCCGAGGTGCAGGTGGAGATCACCTTTCAGCCTTTCGAGCTGAATCCGCAGATGGTGGCCGAAGGCGAAGACACGACCGAGCATCTGCGCAACAAGTACGGATCCACGCCCGAGCAGGCAGCGTCCATTCGCGAGACGATTCGTGCCCGTGGTGCCGAGCTGGGTTTTATTTTCAACCTGGACAAACGCTCGCGCATCTACAACACTTTCGATGCCCACCGCCTGCTGCATTGGGCGCATCTGGAGGGGTGCCAGCTGGCGTTGAAGAAGGCCTTGCTCAAGGCCTATTTCACTGACGGTGAAGACCCCAGCAACCATGCGGTGCTGGTGCGGCTGGCCGGCGAGGTGGGTCTGGACACGGAGCGCGCCAAGGCCATTCTGGCGGGTGACATGTTTGCGGCGGAAGTGCGTGAGCAAGAACAGTTCTACCAGCAGCAGGGCATCCATTCCGTGCCGGCGGTGGTCATCAATGATCGCCACCTGATTTCCGGCGGACAGCCGCCGGAGGTTTTTGAGCAGGCACTGCGCCAGCTCGCAGCGCAGTAGGTCGGCCAGCCCGGCCGGGCTGATCGCTCCAGTGGCTTATTGGCAGCCACACCCGTTGCCACCACCACCGCAGCCAGAGGTTTTTGCGGGGGCGATCGGGGTTTCAAACGCTGGAAACAGGACGTTGTTCTCCAGGTGAATGTGGTTGATCAGATCATCGTTGAACTGGGCAATACCGGTGTACAGCGCGCGCCAGGTGTTGCAGGCCCCGACCGGGGGCGTTGCATCGTTGGTGAGCGCGTTCAGGCGGTCCAACGCTTCTCCGTGGCTGATGTGCTCGGTACGCATCATGCCAATCGGCTGGCCAACGAACGGGTGTCCACCCGTCTTGAGCACCGGGAACAGGATGTTTTCCTCTTTCATCATGTGGTCAAGCAACTCCTGTTGCATGTCTTCCAGCAAGTCGGCCAGACCGGCGGGCACATGGGGGTTGTTCTGGTGCACGGTTTCCACACGGTGCGCCATGCGAATGAGCTCCGGCAACTGCGCACGGTGCACGTCGTGGTAGCGCGTCAGGATATGGTCGATCAGCGCGTCGGCGGTTATTTCGTCCGGCAGTGCATCGGCACGCTCCAAGGCCGCAAGCTGAGCCACGAGATCCGCCAGGTTCAAATTTTTGTCCTCGGCGGCCTGGCGCAGGCTGACATTGCCATTGCAGCAGAAGTCCAGCTTCAGGTGACGGAAAACACCGGTTGCGCCCGGCAACTGCACGGCAATGCTTCCCAACGATTGCTCGGTGAGGTCAGGCGTATGGGATACAAACTGCTGTCTCGCGCTCATGTTGGTCTTCCTTAAAGATTCATTTAAAGTAAATATTTTATATTAAACATGTACTTTGTATGAATCTTTATATGAAACAGGAAACCGTTTGAGCCCTCCCTGGAAAAGAGTCCTGAACCGCCCGCAGGCGGCTTAGGCGGGGCGCAGCACTTCGAGCAGCCGGTCCAGACCGCCGGACTCGATCGACACCATGGCCTGCTCGCGGACCTTGGGCTTGGCGTGGTAGGCCACGGACAGGCCGGCTGCGCCCATCATGGGCAGGTCATTGGCGCCATCGCCCATGGCAATGCACTGCGAGGGCTCAATGCCCAGCAGCGAGGCCACTTCCAGCAGCGTGCGGCGCTTTTCAGCACCGTCGCAGATGTCGCCCCAGGCCTGGGTCACGAGACGCCCGGTGAGCGTGCCACAGGTGGGGCCGCTGTCGATTTCCAGAATGTTGGAACGGGCGAAGTCGATGCCCAGACGTTCCTTGACGCGGTTGGCGAAGTAGGTGAAGCCGCCCGAGACCAGCAGCACCCGCATACCCACGGCCTTGCAGGCGGCAATCAGTTCGGCCGCGCCGGGGTTGATGCGCAGACGCTCGGTGTAGACGCGTTCCATGTCGGCCACAGTGACGCCCTTGAGCAGCGCAACGCGGCGGCGCAGGCTGTCCTTGAAGTCGGTGATCTCGCCACGCATCGCGGCCTCGGTAATGGCCGCTACTTCGGCCTTGCGGCCGACCGCATCGGCAATTTCGTCCACGCACTCGATGTTGATGAGGGTGGAGTCCATATCAAAGGCGATCAGCTTGAAGTCGGACAGTCTCTGGCCAGGCTGGCAGTTGCGAAGGACCAGGCCGGGGGAGAGTTCTGTGGCTTGCATGATGGTTGAATGCTATTGTTTTGGTAGCTTGTTCCGCACGTTTGGCGGGGGATAGGGGCATATTCTCTTATGAAACGGTGGTATTTTCGACGGTCGGCTGACCCAGTGCGCGCAGGATGTCGCGCACCATCTGCGCCCGGTCTTTGACTTCGGGCAGTTCCCGCTCAATGCGCAGCTTCTCGTTGCCCGCCAGTTTGATGTGCTTGTTCTTCTGGATCAGCTGGATGATCTTCATCGGGTCGATCGGTGGATTCTTCTGGAAAGTGATGGTGATCACGCCCGGCGCCGCATCGACCTTGAGCACACCATAAGGCTTGGCCAGCACGCGCAGGCGGTGCACGTCGATCAAGGTCTGGGCCTGGTTGGGCAGCTTGCCAAAGCGGTCCACGATTTCTTCCAGCAGCGTGTCCACCTGGTCGGTGGTCTTGGCGGTGGCCAGTTTTTTGTAGAACGACAGGCGCAGGTGCACATCGCCGCAATAGTCGTCGGGTAAGAGCGCCGGGGCGTGCAGGTTGATGTCGGTGGTGACGTTCAGCGGAGCCAACAGGTCCGGCTCTTTGCCTTCTTTCAAGCAGCGGACCGCCTCGCTCAGCATCTCGTTGTAGAGCTGAAAACCCACTTCCAGCATGTTGCCGCTCTGGTTCTCGCCCAGCACCTCGCCGGCCCCGCGAATCTCCAGGTCGTGCATGGCCAAATAGAAGCCAGAGCCCAGCTCTTCCATTTGCTGGATCGCATCGAGCCGCTGCTGGGCCTGCTTGGTCAGGCCTTCAATGTCGGGCACCATCAGGTAGGCATAGGCCTGGTGGTGGCTGCGGCCCACGCGGCCGCGCAACTGGTGCAACTGGGCCAGACCGAACTTGTCGGCGCGGCTCATCACAATGGTGTTGGCCGTTGGCACGTCGATGCCGGTCTCGATGATGGTGGAGCACAGCAGCAGGTTGTAGCGCTGGGCGATGAAGTCGCGCATCACGCGCTCCAGCTCGCGCTCGGGCATCTGGCCGTGGGCCACGGCAATGCGGGCTTCGGGCAGCAGTTCTTCCAGCTTGGCGCGGCGGTTCTCGATGGTCTCCACCTCGTTGTGCAAAAAGTAGACCTGGCCGCCGCGTTTCAGTTCGCGCAACACGGCCTCGCGGATCACGCCATTGCCTTCGGTGCGCACAAAGGTCTTGATGGCCAGGCGGCGCTGTGGCGCGGTGGCGATCACGCTCAGATCGCGCAGGCCTTCCAGCGCCATGCCCATGGTGCGGGGAATCGGCGTGGCGGTCAGCGTCAGCACATCGACTTCGGCGCGGAAGGCCTTCATCTGCTCCTTGTGGCGCACGCCAAAGCGGTGTTCTTCGTCAATGACCAGGAGCCCCAGATTCTTGAAATGCGTGTCCTGGCTCAACAGCTTGTGCGTGCCCACGACGATGTCGACCGTGCCATCGGCCACGCCCTTGAGCGCGGCATTGATTTCCTTGGTGGAGCGGAAACGGCTCATCTCCGCAATCTTGACCGGCCACTTGGCAAAGCGGTCGGACAGCGTCTGGAAATGCTGTTCGGCGAGCAGTGTCGTAGGCGCCAGAATGGCCACCTGCTTGCCACCGGTCACTGCAATGAATGCGGCGCGCAGAGCGACCTCGGTCTTGCCAAAGCCCACATCTCCGCAGACCAGCCGGTCCATGGGGCGTGGGCTGATCATGTCCTGAATGACGGCGTGGATCGCCGCCTTTTGGTCGGCGGTTTCCTCAAAGCCAAAGTCGTTGGCAAAGGTCTCGTAATCGTTGGCCGAGTAGCGGAAGGCGTGGCCTTCGCGGGCGGCACGGCGGGCGTAGATGTTCAGCAGTTCGGCGGCCGAATCGCGCACCTGCTCGGCGGCGCGGCGTTTGGCCTTTTCCCACTGGCCGCTGCCCAGCTTGTGCAGAGGGGCTTCGTCGGCACTGACGCCGGTGTAGCGGCTGATCAACTGCAACTGGCTGACCGGCACATACAGCACGGCCTTGTCCGCGTATTCCAGGTGCAGAAATTCCTGCATCTCCGGCTCGCCATTGGCCATCTTGTTGCCCAGGTCTAGATGGATCAGCCCGCGGTAACGGCCAATGCCGTGCTGGGAATGCACCACCGGGTCGCCCACATTGAGCTCGCTCAGGTCCTTGATGAGCGCTTCAACGTCGCTGACCTGTTCCTGTTTCTTGCGGCGGCGGGCGGTGGGCGCACTGGCAAAGAGTTCGGTCTCGGTGACCAGGTCAATGCCGTGTTCCAGCCAGCTAAAGCCGACGCTCAAGGGGGCGGTGGCAATGCCAAATTTTTCGTCGCTGGTCTGGAACTCTGCCAGCGAATCAAAGGCCGGCGGATTGACGCCGCTGGCGCGCAGAAAGTCCAGCAGGCTTTCGCGGCGGCCATCGCTTTCGGCCAGCACCAGAATGCGGTGCTGGGTGTTGCGGGCGTGGGTCTTCAGGCGGGCCAGCGGGTCTTCGCTGCCGCGCTCGACAGCCAGTGGCGGCAGGGTTTCCAGTTCGACATACGCCGTGGTCGTGGCGCCTGCCGCAGCGTGGGCACCTTCTTCGGCCGCTGTAGGGGTGGGTGGCCGAATCGCCAGTTGCGCATAGGCATTGGCACGCGCATAAAACTGCTCGGTGCCCAAAAAGAGGGACTCCGGCGGCAGGACAGGGCGCTCGGGGTCGCCCTGCACCAGGCGGTAGCGGTCCTTGGTGTCTTGCCAGAAGCGCTGGAAGGCTGGCTCCAGGTCGCCGTGCAGCACCACGGTGGCATCCGGCCCCAGGTAGTCAAACACGGTGGCCGTCTCTTCAAAGAACAGCGGCAGGTAGTACTCGATACCGGCGGTGGCCACGCCGGCGCCCATGTCCTTGTAGATGCGGCTTTTGGTCGGGTCGCCCTCCAGCAGTTCACGCCAGCGGCTGCGAAAGCGGGCCCTGGCGTCGTCGTCCATCGGGAACTCGCGCCCGGGGAGCAGCCGCACTTCGGGTACCGGGTACAGGCTGCGCTGGCTGTCGGGGTCGAAGGTGCGGATGCTGTCGATCTCGTCGTCAAACAGGTCCACGCGAAAGGGCACGAGACTGCCCATGGGGAACAGGTCAATCAGGCCGCCGCGCACCGCGTATTCACCGGGGCTGACCACCTGGGTCACGTGGCTGTAGCCGGCCAGCGTGAGTTGGGCCTTGAGCCTGGCCTCGTCGAGCTTTTGCTTGACCTTGAATTCAAAGGTGTAGCCGGCCAGAAAGCTCGGCGGCGCCAGACGGTACAGCGCCGTGGTGGCCGGTACGATGACCACGTCGGCACCGGTGTCCTTGTTGCGCTGGGAGATTCTCCAAAGGGTGGCCAGGCGCTCGCTGATCAGGTCCTGGTGCGGCGAAAACGTGTCGTAGGGCAGGGTTTCCCAGTCGGGGAACAGGGCGCAGCGCAGCGTGGGGGCGAAGAACGCAATCTCGTCGAGCAGGCGTTGGGCGTCGTTGGCGTCGGCCGTGACCACGGACATCGGCCGGCCGGCTGCCTTTTCGCGCTCACCCAGGCGGGCCAGCAACATTGCGTCAGCGGAGCCTGCGGGGCGGGGCAGGGTAAAGCGTTTGCCGACCGTTAGTTTGGGTAAATCCATGAAGGGTTTCGTGTTGCACAAGCCACTGGAGGGGCATCACAACGGGAGAAATAGTGGGGGAAATGGTGGAGCAAGAAAGCGATTTTAGAATGGGGCACACCACCATGACCGATCAATCCCCAAATACATCTCCCATCGCCCGGTCTGCAGCCTCTGCCAATGCCCGCTTGTGGGCACTGATTCCCTGCGCTGGCACCGGCTCGCGTGCGGGTGCCGAGGGCCCGAAGCAGTACCAGCCGGTGGCAGGCAAACCGATGGTGTTGCACACGCTGGCCGCCTTTGCGGCTGTGCGGCGTCTTTCCGGTGTTTTGGTTGTGGTCACCGAGGGGGATACTTTTTTTTCCGACGAGGATGCTTCTGTTTTGATAGCTGCTTGTGGTGGTTCCACGCGGGCTACAAGTGTTTTTAATGGTTTGTCAGCGTTGCTGGAACGTGGTGCCGCCACCGATGACTGGGTGTTGGTGCACGACGCCGCACGCTGCCTGATTACTTCTGAGCAGATCAATGCACTGATTGATGCTTGCCAAAGCGATACCGTGGGTGGTTTGCTGGCGCTCAAGTTGCCCGATACCCTCAAGCGCGAAGTGGGCGGGCGGGTGGCACAGACCGTGGAGCGCGCCGACAAGTGGCTTGCGCAGACGCCCCAGATGTTTCGCATTGCCGAGCTGCAGCAGGCGCTGCAGGCGGCGGGTGACGCGGTAACCGACGAATCCAGCGCCATGGAGTTGGCTGGCAAAGCGCCGCTGCTGGTCGAAGGCAGCGCGCAGAACTTCAAGGTCACCTACCCGCAGGACTTCGCGCTGGCGCAGGCCGTGCTGCAGGCGCGGGGCTTGCCAGCGACAAACGGCGTGTCGTGAAATACCGCTCATTTTTCTGAAAGACACAGACTCACCATGAACATGCGCATAGGAGAAGGCTGGGACATCCACGCCCTGGTGGAGGGGCGCAAGCTGATCCTGGGCGGGGTGGAGATTCCCCACAGCAAGGGTTTGCTGGGGCATTCGGACGCGGATGCGCTGCTGCATGCCATTACCGATGCCTTGCTGGGGGCGGCGGCCATGGGCGATATTGGCACCCATTTTCCCGATACCGACGTCCGGTTCAAAGGCGCTGACTCCGCCGTGCTGCTCTCTGAGGCGGCACGCCGGGTGCGTGAAAAGGGCTTTGAGATTGGCAATGTGGACAGCACCGTCGTGGCCCAGGCGCCCAAGCTGGCGCCCCATATTGCTGCCATGCGTGCGCGCATTGCCCAGGTGCTGGGGGTGGACGTAGACCAGGTCAATGTCAAGGCCAAGACCGCCGAGAAGATGGGCCCAGTGGGCGAGGGACTGGCCATGGAGGCACGCGCGGTGGTGCTGCTGACTTGCCACTGAGACGGGGAACTTGGTTGCCGCGTGCGTGTCCAACAGGACTTGGTGGATAGGGAATCCGTTTTGTAAAGGAGACGCTATGACACTTCGTTACCTTGCCTGGGTTTGTGCTGGCCTTGTGATGGCAGGCGGTGCCGCACAGGCGGGCACCGTCACCGTGGCGTTTATGCAGCCCGAGACGTTCACCGACGTTCGCGACCACAACCTGGACGCCAGCGCCAACCTCAAAACCATTGCGGACTACCTGCAGTGGCTGGGGCGGACATATTTGCCGCCTGACCAATCCCTTCAGATTGACGTGCTCGATATTGATCTGGCGGGCAAGCTGCGCCCCACGGTTCGCTGGGGTATGGTGCGGGTGATCGGCAATTCCGTTGACTGGCCGCAGATGCGGCTGCGCTACCGGCTCGAATCGGGCGGGCAGGTCGTGGCAAGCGGTGAGCAGTCCTTGTCGGACATGGGATACGCCGGTCATCTGGATGTGTACGGGGGTTGGGATTCATTGCCCTACGAAAAATACATGCTCAAGGACTGGTTTCGCAGGCGTTTTGCAAAAAATTGAATCTGCCATCGCGTTGGGATGAGACACGCTGGTTTGGGGGAGAATGAAGCATGGGCCGCACGTCTGCGGCCCGCTTTCATTGTCTGGTTGCCAATCCCATGCCTGCCATTGCCACCGCACACCCGCATCTGCTGCAACCCCTGAACCTGGGTTTCACGACCCTGCGCAACCGCGTGATGATGGGTTCCATGCACACGGGGCTGGAAGACCGTTTCTATAACTACCCCAAGCTGGCGGCCTACTTTCGTGAGCGGGCCAAAGGCGGTGTGGGCCTGATCGTCACGGGCGGCATCTCGCCCAATCGGCAAGGCTGGCTGTTGCCCTTTGGTGGCACGCTCAATTCGGTTTTTGATGTGCACAACCACCGCAAAGTGACCCAGGCGGTGCACGAGGAGGGCGGCAAGATCCTGATGCAAATTCTGCATTCCGGGCGCTACGGTTACCAGCCCCTGGTGGTGTCGGCCTCTAGCATCAAGTCACCCATTTCGATGTTCAAGCCTCGGGCGCTGACCGAGCGGGGCATCCAGTCCACGATACGCGCCTATGTGCGCTGCGCCCGGTTGGCGCAAAAGGCGGGCTACGATGGCGTGGAGATCATGGGCAGCGAAGGCTATCTGCTCAACCAGTTCCTGTGTGCGCGCACCAACCAGCGCACCGACCGCTGGGGCGGCAGCATCGACAACCGCATGCGTTTGCCTGTGGAGATCGTGCGCCAGGTGCGGGCAGCCGTCGGTCCGAATTTCATCCTGATGTACCGCCACTCGGTGCTGGACCTGGTGGAGGGCGGCAACAGCTGGGCTGACGTGGTGCAGGTGGCCCAAGCCCTGGAGGCCGTTGGTGTGACGCTGTTCAATACCGGCATTGGCTGGCACGAGGCCCGTACGCCCACCATCGTCACCTCGGTGCCGCGTGCGGCCTTTGCCAGTGTGGCGGCGCGCCTCAAGAAGGCCGTCAAGGTGCCGGTGATCGCCAGCAACCGCATCAACATGCCCGACGAAGCCGAAGCGCTGATTGCCAGCGGCAGTGTGGACATGGTGTCGATGGCGCGCCCGTTCCTGGCCGATTCCGACTGGGTGAACAAGGTGGCTGCCGGACGCGTGGACGAGATCAACACCTGCATAGGCTGCAACCAGGCCTGCCTGGACCACACCTTCGCCAACAAGCGTGCCAGCTGCCTCGTCAACCCGCGGGCCGGTTACGAGACGGAACTGGTCTACCGCAAGGCCGCGCGCCAGAAAAAGGTGGCGGTGGTGGGAGCGGGTCCGGCGGGGCTGTCCGCCGCAACCGTGGCGGCCGAGTGTGGCCATGACGTCACCCTGTTCGACAGCAGCGATCGCGTTGGCGGCCAGTTCAATATCGCCATGCAGGTGCCAGGCAAGGAGGAGTTTGCGCAAACACTGCGTTACTTTGCCCGGCGTATCGAGATCACCGGCGTGAAATTGCAGTTCAGGCAGCGGGTCACGCGTGAGCAACTGCTGGCGCAAGGCTTTGACGACGTCGTGGTGGCTACCGGCATCGTGCCACGCACGCCGCGTATACCCGGTGTGGAGCGTGCCAACGTGGTGTCCTACCTGGATGTGCTGCAGCGCAAAGTGACACTGGGCAAACGTGTTGCCATCATCGGTGCCGGCGGCATTGGGTTTGACGTTGCGGAGTTCCTGTTGCACGACCCGGCGGTGGCCTTGCCCGTATCCGTCGAACACTGGTGCCAGGAGTGGGGCGTGGACCTGCAGGCGCAGTCCAACGGCGGTCTGGTAGCGGTCGCTCCTGCGCAACCGTTTCGGCAGCTTTATCTGCTGCAACGCAAGACCAGCCGCGTGGGTGCGGGCCTGGGCAAGACTTCGGGCTGGGTACACCGTGCGGTGTTGCAGCGCAACGGGGTGGACATGCTGGCCGGCGTGGAGTACCAGAGCATTGACGATGCCGGTTTGCACATCAGCGTCAACGGCACACCGCGCCTGCTGGACGTGGACCATATCGTGCTGTGTGCGGGGCAGGAGTCCCTGACCGAACTGATGCCGGCGGCCGATGCGCCGCCCATGCCCGGTGCCCCCCGGTTTCACAAGATTGGCGGGGCCGCACTGGCGAGTGAACTGGACGCCAAGCGGGCCATCCGCGAAGGGGCCGTGCTGGCAGTCAGCCTGTGATCAGACACTGGTGACGCGCTGCAGCCGGATGTTGGCGGACAGGCCGCCCGACGCCGCGTTGCTCAACGTAAACGCGCCGCCCATGCGCTGCACGGTCTTGTCCACGATGGCCAAACCCAAACCGGCGCCGTTGGCGGCGGTTCGTGCCGCCTCGCCCCGATAAAACGGCTGCGTCAGGTTGGTCAGTTGTTCCTGGGCCACGCCGATGCCGTGGTCCCGGATCTTGATCAGCACCCACTTCTCGCGGGAAATGGCCGCCACCTGGATACGGGCAATGCCGGTATCGGCTGACTTGCCATAGCGACGGGCGTTCTCCAGCAGGTTGGAAATGATGCGGCCCAACTCCACCTCGTCTGCCAGTACCAGCAGGTTGTCTTCCAGCTGGATCCTGATCTCCACTTCGGTGTGGTTCTTGTAGGAAAAGGTGCAGGCCTCCACGACGTCTGCAAGTACAACGGGCGCCAGCTTGGCCTTTTCGGGGCGGGCGTAGTCCAGAAATTTTCCGATGATGGCGTCGAGCTGGGCAATGTCCGCCGACATGTGGGCGCGGGCGTCCAGGTCGGCGACACTCATTTCGGTTTCCAGCCGCAGGCGTGCCAGGGGTGTGCGCAAGTCGTGCGAGATACCTGCGAGCATGACGGCGCGGTCCTGCTCTACTTTGGCCAGTCTCTGGGCCATGCGGTTGAAGCCGATGTTGACCTCGCGAATTTCGCCAGTGTGTACCGTTTCATCCAGACGGCTGGCCTCAAAATCACCCTCCCGGACCCGGCTGGCGGCAAATGACAGTTGTTTCAATGGGCGGTTGATCAGCCGCGCAATCAAGGCGGAACCGACCAGCGACAGCGCGGTCGCTACGGCAGCCCAGATGCCCCACGTTTTTCCGTTCGCGGGGTGGAAGCGCTCTTCGTCGGTCAACAGCCAGTAGTCGTCGCCGTCGATGACAAAGCCAATCCACAATCCGGGTTGGCCGTTGACGCTGTTGGCGACCACGGTTCTGGCGCCAAGTCGTTCGGCCAGTTCAGTGGCAACCCGGCGACTGAGCGCGTCACCGTTCAGGAGCGTGAAATGGTCGCTGGGTTCGCGAGGAACAATGCGCAACCCCTCCTGGTCGCTCATGGTTTTTAATAGCGCTACCCGGGCGATGGAGTCGGAATACACCAGTGCCGCGCGGCTCAGGTTGACCTGGGATGCGAGTTCCTCGGCCGTTTCAAAGGCATGGGCCTCGAATTCCAGAATATTCAGCGTCTGAATCCAGGCCAGCATGCTGCCCAGCAGCAGTGCGGCGATCAGAAAAAAAGTGCGCCAAAAAAGGTTGAGGCCGACGTGCGCAGACTCATATTCGGAGTCTGAGGGTTCCTCCAGTGGGCGGGTCGCCGTGTCGGCAAAGTCGGTTAGCAGGGTTTGAACCAATTGCTGGGCACCTGCATCAAGCCGCTTCGTCCGGAACAAATACGTATCCCACACCCCATACCGTCTGGATGAAATGGGGCGAGGCCGGGTCGGTTTCTATCAATTTGCGCAGGCGTGATACCTGCACATCCAGGCTGCGGTCAAAGGGCTCGAATTCACGGCCACGGGACAGTTGGGCCAGCTTTTCCCGCGACAGCGGCACGCGCGGGTGCCGCACCAATGCTTTGAGCATGGCAAATTCTCCGGTGGTCAATGCCAGTTCCTTGCCGTCCTTGTGCAGGGTACGGGCCGCGAGATCAAAGGTGAATATGCCAAATCGGGCCACTTCGTTTTCAGTGGAGGGTGCTCCAGGCACCTCGGGTGTTGGCCGCCTGCGCAAGACAGCGTGGATGCGCGCCAGCAGCTCCCGCGGGTTGAATGGCTTGCCCAGGTAGTCATCTGCGCCCACTTCGAGTCCCACGATGCGGTCTATGTCTTCACCCTTGGCGGTGAGCATGATGATGGGCGTTACATCACCTGCCGCGCGCAAGCGCCGACAAATGGAAAGCCCGTCTTCGCCCGGCATCATCAGGTCCAGGACGATCAGATCAGCTGTTTCGCGCAGCATGATGCGTGTCAGGGCTTTGCCGTCCTCAGCCAGCAGTACGTCAAAACCCTCTTGCGCCAGATAGCGTCTCAGCAGGTCGCGGATGCGGGTATCGTCGTCTACCACCAAAATCTTGTTGGGTCGGGGGGGCGGATTCTGCATAAAACTTGTGAAATATGTAACAGACCTGATTTTGCGCGGCTTCCGTGCTAAGCATGTGTTCAAAACAGATGTGTTGACACAATGTTACAAATAACGGGTCTCCGGTGCCATAGATCGCCCAACAATATGAAGCGCAAGAAACGGATCGTCCATTTAAACCCATGTTGAAGTCACTCACAGTTTGCTGCTTTTTGGGCGTTTTGACGTCGGCCGCGTTGGCTCAGTCGGACAAGCCGCCTGTTGAACCGCCAAAGCCTGGTGCCAGTCAACCGGCGCGTGAAGAGGCTGTTCAAGAGCGAAGGGCTTCCTTGCGGGCCACACTGAAGTCGCAACCCGATGGAGCGGTGAAACGCGCAATCGACTCCAATGCCGTTCGTCAGTTGAACACCCAGGAGCGCGCGGAGCTGCGCCAGCAATTGCGACGGCAGTAGCGTAACGGCCAGGACCCGGCCGATAGTGCCGCGTCTACCCCGGATTCCTCAATGGCATACTGCGTCGGTAACGCGGAAAATACGCGCAACCCTCCTTACGCACGAGCATGCCAGACCATCCAGCCTTTTCAAACAGCCGACCGGCATTGGCCACCGGCGCACTGCGCGTGTCGGACACTCTGGGGCGGTTCGAGCTGCGCAAGATTCTGGGGCGTGGTGCGCAGTCCACGGTCTGGCTGGCGTTTGACCCCCGGTTGGAGCGCGAAGTGGCGATCAAGGTGATGCGCCCGGGCAGCGGTTCGGACAACCAGGCATTGGTTCAATGGCTGGACGAAGCCCGCAGCGTGGGGCGGGTCAAGCATCCCAATATTGTTCCCGTGTACGAGGCCGACATTCAGGACCGTCAGCCCTATCTGGTGTTCGAGTACATCGCTGGAAATACCCTGGACCAGCTCCTCAAGCAGCGTGGCGCCATGGCCCCGCGCGAAGCCGTGGCGCTGATGATTGACGTGCTGGATGCCGTGGCCGTAGCCCACCAGGCGGGGGTGGTACACCGGGACCTCAAGCCCTCCAATGTGCTGGTGGACAGTGCCGGACGCGCGCGGGTGATGGATTTCGGCATTGCCGCACGCATCCCGGACCGGGACAGCACCGAGCCCGCGGTATCCAGTGGCGGGACTGTGGGGTATCTGTCGCCGGAGGCCGCCAATGGTGCGGCTCCGGCAGCCTCCATGGATATTTTTTCTGCGGGAGTCGTGCTGGCCGAGTTGCTGATGGGAAAGCCGCTGATTGATGAGCCCGATCCTTATCGGGCCATTTACCGGGTGGTGCATGAGCAATTGATGTTGCCGTCCGACGTAAACCCTGACGTGGATGATCGCCTGCGGGCCATCGTCATGCGCGCGCTGGCGCGTGACCCCAAACAACGCTTTGCCACGGCGCGTGACTTTCTGGGGGAACTGGAACAGTGGGCCAAACCAACGGCTGCAGTCACGCAAGGCGATGCGATGGGCAAAAACAGCACGCTGGATTTCCTGCTGCGGCGCATGCGCCACAAGAGCGACTTTCCGGCACTGTCGGATTCGGTGGTGCGCATCCAGAGCATGGCCACGTCAGAGACCGAAAGCGTCACCAGCGTCACCAACGAGATCCTCAAGGACGTTGCGCTGACCAACAAGCTGCTGCGCATGGTCAACAGCGCGCACTATGCGCACCGCGGCAGTATCAATACCGTCTCGCGGGCCGTGAATCTGGTGGGTTTCAACGGCATCCGCAATATGGCCTTGAGCCTGGTGCTGCTGGAGCACATGCAGGACAAGGCGCACGCCGGGCAACTCAAGGAAGAGTTTTTGCGCTCCCTGATGGCGGGCTCCATCGGCGGTGAGCTGTGTCCGGTGTCGGCTGAGGGTGAGGAGGCCTTCATTGGCGCCATGTTCCAGAATCTGGGGCGACTGCTGGTGCAGTTCTACTTTCCCGAAGAAGCCAGCCAGGTGCGCAACCTGGTGCAGGCCACGCGCGAACCGCAGACCGAAGCGGCGGCCTCGGCCAGTGTGTTGGGCCTGACCTTTGAGGAGTTGGGTCTGGGCATTGCCAAGGCGTGGGGCCTGCCGCAAAGCATGCAGCAATGCATGCGCAAGCCGGTCGGCGTGGTGCCGTCCAGAGCGCCATCCGATGCAGGCGAGCGCATTCGGTGGATTGCGCTGGCATCCAATGAAATTGCCGACGTGTTGCTGCAATCCGATCGCAAGGACGTGGACGCACGCATTGCCGCAGTGACACGCAAGTATGCGCAGGCCATGGGCGTTGGCTCCAAGGACATACAGGCAGCGACCGTTGTCGCGCGGCAAAAACTGATTGAACTGGCGGTGGCCATGGATATCCGTGTCACGCCGGGCTCGGCGGCCGCCAAGCTGCTGAAAATGCCCGAAGCGACCAGCGACACCGTCAGCCACACCCAGGCCCATGAGACAGAAGGGGGCCTGGCGGCCTTTGAGCTGCATGCAACCAACACAGCACCCCTGGACGCCATGGGCAAGATGGCGCAGAAGGACCGTCGGGTGACCGATACCTTGACCGCTGGCATTCAGGACATCACCAATGCCATGGTCGAGGACTTCAAGCTCAGCGATGTGCTGCGCATGATTCTGGAGACCATGTTCCGCGCCATGCAATTTGATCACATCATTTTTTGCATGCGTGACGCCAAAACCGAAACCATGACTGGGCGTTTTGGCTTGGGAGACGGTGTGGAGCAGCACGTCAAAGGCTTCAAGGTTCCGCTCAAGGCCGCCACGCCCGACCTGTTTGCCATGGTCTGCAACAAGGGGACCGACACCATGATTAGCGATGCCACCGAGATCCGCATCGCGCAGCGCCTGCCGGAGTGGTACCGCAAAGGCATCAATGCGCCCACCTTTTTGCTGCTGCCATTGCTGATCAAGGGCGCACCATTTGGTTTGATTTATGCCGACAAAAAGGCGCGCGGCGCGCTGGAGCTTGATGACAAGGAACTGGCCTTGCTGCGAACCCTGCGCAACCAGGCTGTGATGGCATTCAAGCAGTCCAGCTAGGCAGAGCGCAGAATGCTATCAAAAGCGTAGCTGGCTACGCACGTTACACGGGGCTTGTGGCTCGTTTTTATCATGGAATGCCGGCATTTAAGCCGGCGGGAGCAGTGCCTCAAAGGCCTCAATGGGTACCGGTCGGCTAAACAGATAGCCCTGAAAAAACTGGCAACCATGCCGTTCCAGGAACGCGTGTTGCGCCTCGGTTTCAACACCCTCGGCAATCACTTCCATTCCCAAGGTTTTCGCCATCGCAATGATGGTTTGAACGATGATCGCATCGGTCGACTTGATGCCGATGTTGTGCACAAAAGACTGGTCGATCTTGAGCTGTTTGAGTGGCAGCTTGGTCAAACTGGAAAGCGATGAATAGCCGGTGCCAAAGTCATCCATTGAAAAATGCACACCAATCGCTCTGAGCGCATCCATCTTGGCGATGGTGTTCTCAACATCCAGCACCATGCTTTCTGTGATTTCCAACTTGATCAGCGTCGGGTTGATGCCACTCTCAGTGATCGCTTGACTGACCTGGGCAACAAAATCCGCGTGATTGAACTGGCGTGCGCTGACGTTGACGGCCAGTTGCAATCGGCAGGTTCTTGCGTCCGTTTCCCACGCCTTGAGTTGAGCGCAGGCGGTGGCCAGAACCCACTGCCCGATCGGCAATATCAGGGACGTTTCCTCTGCCAGCGGAATGAAATCTGCGGGTGAGACCAGGCCGCGCTCGGCATGATTCCAGCGCAACAGTGCTTCCGCGCTGACGACCTGGAGTTGCTGATTCACCTGCGGCTGAAAATACAGGGTGAATTGATCCTGTGCCAAGGCATGGCGCAAATCCGTTTCCATGCCGACACGCGACGTCATGGCCGTTTGTATGTTGCGGTCAAAAAACTGCAGGGCATTGCGTCCCGCTTTTTTGGCCTGGTACATGGCCATATCTGCATGCTGAATGAGGTCTGACGCGGTCTCCGCATTGGCGTATAAATCAATGCCGATGCTGGCCGTGCAATCGAACTCAAAGCCGTTGAATGGGTAGGGTCTGGCGAGAATATCCAACACTTTTTCACCGAAATGCCTCGCCTTGGCGGCCGACTCCACCAAATCCAGGTCCAATCCCTCCAGCAGAATCACGAACTCATCGCCGCCCAAACGGGCCACCGTATCGCCTTCACGCGCGGTCGTGCGCAACCGCCTGGCCGCCTCCATCAGCAGCAAATCTCCGGCCTCGTGGCCACGGGTGTCATTGATCGTCTTGAAGTTGTCCAGGTCGATGAACAGAATCGCCCCATGGAGGCCGCTGCGTTTGGCCGTGGCCAGAGACTGGGTCAACCGGTCTTGCAACAGGCGGCGATTGGGGAGCTGGGTGAGCGCATCGTGATACGCCATGTGGCTGATCTGATCCTGGGCATTTTTGGTCGCGGTGATGTCAAAGAAACTGCCAACGTAATGGGTTGTTGCACCCGCGGGATCAAGCACGCGGGCGATGCTCAGCCATTGAAGATAAATTTCGCCGTTCTTGCGACGGTTCCAGACTTCGCCATGCCAGCTGCCATGTTCCTCCACTGTGGTCCACATCGCCTGGAAAAAAGCTTGGTCATGGCGACCCGAGCTGAGCAGGCGCGGTGTCTTTCCGATGGCTTCCTCGGCGCTGTAGCCCGTTACGGCGGTAAAGGCGCCGTTGACCTTCAGGATGACCTGATCGCTGTCGGTGATGCATTTGCCCGACAAGCCTTCAAATGCAGTGGCGGCCACCAGCCGCTCGACGCTTTGCTGTCGATGGGCCGTCATGTCAAATATCAACGCCCGGCGATGCAGCTGCAAGTTGTCGGCATGGGTACGCCCAATGGAGTTCAATGAAATGGGCATGCAGGTTCCGTCCCTGCGGACCAGATCGAGCTCCAGTTCCGTCACGACGCCGTTCAGACCCGCATCCAGGCAATGCGCCTGGAATTTTGTTTGGCTGGCAGGCGTCAGGAACTCAATCAGTTTCCTTTTGCCGACAATTTCATCCCTGGAATAACCCAGCCAAGCCAGTTCAAGCGAGTTGATCGCCTGGAACGTCCCGTCCGCGTCGACGGAATGGCTGCCGAAGGGGACCCGCTCAAACAGGAGTTGAATTTCTTGGACGACTTCGGCGAGCTTCTCGGAAATTTCAGCAGGTTCCGTGCCGATGGCCCCGTTTTTGACGGTAGACGGTGCTGCCCTGGTGTCCATGGCGATGGCCTATGCGTCAGTCGTCGCAAGCGGCCTATCTGCGCATAGTCCGGGCAATTTCAGCGGCTTCAGTGGCCAATTTGGCTGCTGTTGCGGCCGCGGCCGTTGCGCGCGACGTTGCGGCCGCTGCTTCGGCAGACGCTTGCAGTGAAGTCTCCTCGGCCTGAAATGCCGCCGATGCGGCAGCAGCAGACGCTGCGGCAGAGGCCGCCGCGGCGGCTTCTGCGGCGGCCAAGGCAGCCAATCCAGCGGCTTCTGCGGCAGACTCTGTTGCGTCAATCACCGGAACAATGGATGCCTCCATGGCTGCGTTTGCGGCGGCCTTGCTGGCCAGGGCAGACTTCTCTGCCGCGACTGCAGCCCGCGTGGCGGCATTGAGCGTGTGTGCCGTCAATTCTTTCATCGAGGACAGCGCTTGGGTGTATCGTTTGTTGATGACCAGATAGCCATCGCGCAATGCTGCCACTTCGCTTCCCAACTCGGTCAGTTTTGCGTAGATTTTTTGTTCAGAATCCGAGATCATGGGCGTCCCCCCCGCTGTGCGGCTGGTAATAGTTATCGGGAAACTGTAATCGATTTATACAGTTTCCGTCTCGCACACACGCCAAATATAAGCGGGTCCCGGCCCGTTGCCGGCCCCAAGACTACTGCGCCGTCCAGCCACCGTCCATGTTCCAGGCCACGCCGCGCACATTGTTGCCGGCGGGCGAGCAGAAGAACACGGCCAGCGCGCCCAGCTCTTCGGGAGTGGTGAACTGCATGGAAGGCTCTTTCTCGCCGAGCAGCTGTTTGGTGGCTTCTTCGTTGCTGATGCCCTGTGCGGCCGCCTTGGCGTCCACCTGCTTTTGCACCAGCGGCGTCAGCACCCAGCCTGGGCAGATGGCGTTACAGGTCACGCCGGTGGTGGCGTTTTCCAGCGCGGTGACCTTGGTCAGGCCCACTACGCCATGCTTGGCCGCCACGTAGGCCGATTTTTCTGCCGAGCCGACCAGGCCGTGGATCGATGCCACGTTGATGATGCGGCCCCAGTTTTTGGCGCGCATGGCGGGCAAGGCCAGGCGCGTGGCGTGGAAGGCGCTGCTCATGTTGATGGCGATGATGGCATCCCAGCGCTCCACCGGAAAATTCTCGATGCGCGCCACGTGCTGGATGCCGGCGTTGTTGACCAGAATGTCCAGCGAGCCAAAGGTCTTGTTGGCGTGGTTGATCATGTCTTCGATCTCGGCAGGCTTGCTCATGTCCGCGCCGTGGTAGCTCACCTGCACACCCAATGCGGCCACTTCGGCCTTGGGGCCCTCCACATCACCAAAGCCGTTGAGCACGATGTTGGCGCCTTGTGCGGCTAGGGCTTTCGCAATCCCCAGACCAATGCCGCTGGTGGAACCGGTAACGAGGGCTGTTTTACCTTTGAGCATGGTGTTCTCCTGATCAGTATAAAAATGAATGTCCGATTCAATTACGATTCAGCTATGGCATTGAACTTGCAAACCGTGGTCTGTAACCATTCAATGCCCTGCCTGTCATTATCAAACGTCTGATTGCACCATGTCTGAACCTAAGCTGAACTACGTACCGTGCCCTGATGGGGGCGCAGGCCATCGCATGGCCCTTTGGGAATGGGGGCAAAGCGACGCCAGCCATGTGGTTCTGTGTGTGCATGGTCTCTCCCGCCAGGGCCGGGACTTTGACGTACTGGCCCGGGCCCTGGTGGCCAGGTCCGGTGGCGCTGTCCGCGTGATCTGCCCGGACGTTGTGGGCCGTGGCAAGAGCGATTGGCTGGCCGATCCGATGGGCTACCAGGTGCCTGCCTACGCCGCGGACATGATGGTCCTGTTGGCCCACTTGAAACCGACGACCCAGACGCTGGACTGGGTGGGCACCAGCATGGGCGGCCTGATTGGCATGGCGATTTGCGGGCAAACCCAGTTCCCCTTGCCGATGGCGGTGCGCCGCCTGGTGCTCAACGATGTCGGGCCCAGCATCCAGTGGGAAGCACTGGAGCGCATAGGCGCGTACCTGGGGCAGGTGGTGCAATTCGATTCGCTGCAGCAGGCGGCTGATGCCATGCTGCTCATTTCCAGCACCTTTGGTCCGCATACGCCGGCGCAGTGGCTGGAGCTGTCGCGTCACATGGTCAAACCGGTGCCCGGCTCGTCCACCGCGGTCACGTTGCATTACGACCCGGCCATTGCCGTGCCCTTTGCCGCCATGACGCAAGACAGTGCGGTGCAGGGTGAGGCCCTGCTGTGGCAGCTGTACGACGGCATACAGGCCCAGACGCTGCTGGTGCGCGGGGCGCAGTCCGACCTGCTATCGCCCCAGACCGCCCGCATGATGACCGAGCGCGGCCCCAAGGCCCGGCTGGTGGAGTTTGCCGGGGTGGGCCATGCGCCGACCTTGATCGCCGACGACCAGGTGGACGCGGTGAGCCGCTTTTTGCTCGGGTAAAACAGAATCCATGGCATCCGCATGAAAAGTCATTCGCCCGAGCATCCGACCACGGCGCCGGTTATTGCCGCCACGGCCCAGAGCCTGCCGGAACAGGTGGATGCGTTGCAGCGCGCACGCGCCTTTGCCGAGCCCCTGCTGGCCAGCGAGACACTGGATACCGGCGAGAACGTGTTGGCCCATGCCGATGCGGTGGCCGGTATTCTCAAAACCATTGGTGGCTCACAGGCCATGCAGGCAGCCAGCTACCTGGTCTATGCCTGCGACCATTTGAACAAGCCGCATGAAGTGATTGCCAAGGCCTTTGGCAGCAACTTTGCCGACCTGGCGATGGAGACCACCAAGCTGGTGCGGGTGCAGCGCATGGCCCGGCTGGCGCAGGTGTCGGCCAGCCATACGGCCGCACCCATACCCATGGCCCAAACCGCTGCGGCGCAGACCGAGAGCGTGCGCAAGATGCTGCTGGCGTTTTCACGCGACTTGCGCGTGGTCATGCTGCGCCTGGCCTCGCGCCTGCAGACCCTGCGCCATTTTGCAGCCACCAAGTTGCCGTTGCCGCCCGGTCTGGCCAGTGAAGCCTTGCAGGTGTTTGCGCCCTTGGCCAACCGACTGGGCATCTGGGAAATCAAGTGGGAGATGGAAGACCTGTCGTTTCGCTTCCTGGAGCCCGATACCTACCGCCAGGTGGCCCGCTTGCTGGACGAGAAGCGCACCGAGCGGGAGGCGCACATAGAAGCATTGCGCCTTCATCTGGAACAAGACCTCGCCCAGCAGGGCATTCACGCGAAAGTGCAGGGCCGCCCCAAACACATCTACAGCATCGTCAAAAAGATGCGGGGCAAGTCGCTGGGCTTCGATCAGGTCTACGACATCCGGGCGCTGCGCATCATCGTGCCCACGGTGCCGGACTGTTACGCCGCCCTGGGCTGGGTGCACAACCATTTCACACCGGTGGCCGACGAGTTTGACGACTACATTGCGCGCCCCAAGGCCAATGGCTACCAGTCCCTGCACACCGTGGTGCGCGACGCCACCGGCCAGCCCATCGAGGTGCAGGTGCGCACCCAGGCCATGCACGACCACGCCGAGACCGGTGTGGCGGCGCACTGGGCCTACAAGGAGGCGGGCGTCAAAGGCTACGCCGGGGTGTCGGCCAGTGGCGAATACGACGCCAAGATTGCCGTGCTGCGCCAACTGCTGGCCTGGGAGCGCGATCTGTCGGGCGCTCAACTGGGCAACCAGGGCGCGGGCTTCTTTGACGACCGCATTTACGTGCTGACACCCAACGCCGCCATTGTGGAGTTGCCCCAGGGCGCCACGGCGGTCGACTTTGCCTACAGCGTGCACACCAACCTGGGTCACCGCTGCCGGGGTGCGCGGGTGGATGGTGCCATGGTGCCGCTCAACACGCCGCTCAAAAACGGGCAGACGGTGGAGGTCACCGTGGTCAAGGAAGGCGGCCCCTCGCGTGACTGGCTCAACCCCGAACTGGGCTTTCTCGCCAGCCCACGGGCGCGCGCCAAGGTGCGCGCCTGGTTCAACGCCCTGGCCATGGGTGAAACGGTGGCCAAAGGCCGCGAGGCGGTGGAGAAACTGCTGCAACGCGAAGGCAAGACCGCCATCAAGCTCGAAGACCTGGCCTCGCAACTGGGCTTCAACTCGGCCGACGATTTGTTTGAGGTGGTGGGCAAGGACGAGTTCTCGCTGCGCAACATCGAAATCGTGCTGCGCCCGCCCGAGCCGGTGCTGCCGCAAGACGAATTTCTGCTGCTCAAAAAGCAAAAACCACCCAGCCAGTCCGGCAAGGGCGGCGTGCTGGTGGTGGGCGTGGATTCGCTGATGACGCAACTCGCCAAGTGCTGCAAGCCCGCACCGCCCGATGCCATTTGCGGCTTCGTCACGCGGGGAAAAGGCGTCAGCGTGCACCGGGCCGACTGTTCCAACCTGCGCAACATGGTCACTCGCAGCGGCGACCGCGTGATTGAGGTGGAGTGGGGCGGAAAGACCGGTGGCGATGGTTCCGTCTACCCGGTGGACGTGGCCGTGGAAGCCAATGACCGCCAGGGCCTGCTGCGCGATATTTCCGAAGTGTTTGCCAAGGAAAAAATGAATGTGATCGGCGTGCAGACCCAGTCGATCCGCGGCATTGCGTGGATGACCTTCACGGTGGAGGTGAGCGACTCCGGGCGCCTGACCAAGGTGCTGGGCATTGTGGCGGATCTCAATGGGGTGCGCAGCGCGCGGCGTCGCTGATGGGCCGACGCCCGGTCAGCCGCCTCGCATGACGGGTAACAGCGTGCCCATATCCTTCTCGGCTGCCAGCCACAGGGACCAGGCTGTATCGGACTCCATTTCGACTACCTCGGGCTGTGGCAACGGACGAGGGAAACGCCGTCTTTCTACTTGTTCCGAAGGACGTTTGGGGTTGGTATCGCGAACGCCCGCCAAGGTTGTGGCTGCTTCATCGCATTTCGTTTGATTTCCGAATAATCTGAACTGCATGGCAATCAGTTGTGAAACCCCGGTCACCGGTATTCGCCAAGGACGGCGTCTTCAAATGTCTACGCCTTGCCTGGTGTGCTGTGACAGAAGCCAATGTGGATAGAGATGTCGCGTTGCCGTATGGGCAGAACCTACACAGCGCCCCAGAAAACAATTCAATTGTTTGATGCACCAGTTAGCGACGGATTGAGATTTGTCAATCCAACACGCAGTCGCAAAAATAGTGCAAGGCAGCAATTGGGAGGTCTGTGAACCCGGATCGGGGCGATACCTGTCGTTAGGATGCCATCCGTAAAACGTTCATCTTTTTGGGGATCAAAACCACTCGGAAACCTTAACGTCTTTTTTATTTTTGAAGTGCCACATCAGCAACACATTGAAGGAAATACGCTCTTTCAAAAAAGAAAACCGGGCTGGCTCGCCTAGTGGATGGCCGAAGCCTTACAGGCCAAAGCAGCTACTCTTCGCCGTTATGATTGTCGATTCAACTGTGGCCTGCACAGGCAGTTCGTTTAAGGACAGCTCGTAGAAGCCCACGCAGTCCATAGACGTCTTCCCTGTCAGTCGCGCCAAACGCCCCCAGTTGTAAAAATCAAGCCAAAACACGCAATAGGCATGCAACGGCGTCAGCACCCATACACATTCGTATTTCAAATTGCCATTCCAAGCTGCGAGGCGATCAATCGTTTTCGTTAGCCTGTTGCTGGCGATTGTTTCCTGACATAGCGTGCGTTGCCGTGGTCTTCCGTTGTCGATAATGTGTCCATCGTGCACAGGGCTAACAACTTCAAACGGCAATTCGATTGCAAATCGCGTATTGGATGACAGCGGCTGCATATACAAGGCAGCATGAAAGGCGCTCAGCCAGCGGGCAACAACACCATACATATCTACGTTAGTGACAGCCTCCAACTGGCGGCCCTGGTGGGCAACGGACGGGCTGAAAAACTGCTTGTATTCCAAACGCCTGTTTTCAGGTTTAGGAACCCTGCCGTGCAGGATAGATAGGAACTGCCCCGCCCTCTCGTCGGCCACCTTAAAGAAAGCGTTACAAGCTTGATGCGTCGGGAGAATCAAAGGACTTTGCGCTTTGTCACGTTGCGCAATGCACGCACTTGGCGGTACGTGGTCGCGGTTCGGTTGGTCGCTATCCGTCAACACTTGGCCGCACACATAACAGAACGGCAGTTTTCGACTAATAATTTGAAGGGACTTTTGCCCAATCAGCGATGGCATATGGTTGACGCCATAATCTACCAAGGCTCATCTGAGCACTTGAAATCTTTTTGAAGATACGATAGCAGAACCGATGCAGCGCTTACGGTGTAGTTCTGGTTCTTAGCACTCAGCTTCGAGCCGAACGAGTTCTTAAGACTTAGGATCAATTGTTGCCGCTCTGCCTTCGTTATAACGAGGTGGCTGGCGTGGCCCTGGCTATCTGCTTTCATATCGATCAAAGCGCCGAAAACTGCTGGCGTTGCCTTGAATAAAGTTTCATCAAGATATTCAAATGATGCAGTTATTTTTGGCATTTCTGCCGCGAGCTTTCCGTAATCAACACCTGGCTTTTGTCCAGCCAAGAATTGCGAAGCAATGTCGATTGAGGCTTGGTGAAGTTCAATTTTTTGCTTATACAGATCAATAATGCTCTGCGGGATGAAATCCACTGGTGGTTTTAGGTGCATGCCGCTCAACATTCCAATGCTTGACCTAAGTTCGAGCTGAACCCGCGTGCTATTCCGAATACTGCCGGCGATGGGATTGGCGTTCTTCTCTTTAAGCTCTTGCTCTCCTATGCTGCGGATTCTCTCAGTTGCGCCAAGCTCTCTAACAAATTCAGTGACAAAAGCCAAACTGGTATTTCCTTGAGAGAATGCGGTGCTAGTCGCAGCAAAAAGAAAAATGCAAATCAGTAATTTTTTCATTTCTTCCCTTAGTCGTCTGAAAATCAGATCGCAGCGCGGTTTCGTAATCTTTTCCACGGCAAAGCACGCCGATGATAGATCCTGCGCTGTGCCGCTGAACATAGAACCCAGTACTCCTTCTGGGGCACGGCGAATACCCGCTCTCGGGCGGCGCGACTGACTCCTGTGAGTCTTGAACGATCGGATGGTGCGTCTTAGGGCTCAGCCTACAGATACGGTTGCGATGGTGTGTCGCTCCAGCAAAGCCCTATTTCTGGTCCGCCATATCCCGCATCTGCTGGTCCAGGTCTTGCGCGGAAAGCGGCGCCTCGTTCGACACGGCGGGCAGCGGGGCATCCAGCTGGTGCACAGTCCACGGGGCCATGAAGACCATGGCCGTCACCACGCACTGCACCGCAATAAAGGGCAGCAGCGCGCGCAGTGTGTCCCAGATGGAGGTGTTGACCAGCGCCGAGCGCGAGCGCGCCATCATCACGGCATAGCCCATGGGTGGAATCAGAAAGCTGAGCTGCAGCACCAGCAGCAACAGCACCGCCGTTTGCTGGGCATCCCCCAGGCGGGCAATCAGCGGCGGGGCGACGATGGGGATAATCACAAAAATCATCTCGAAGGCATCCAGCACCCAGGCGCACAGGGCCACCAGCAACAGCACCAGCGCCGCCGTGACCAGCGGCGACAGGGGCGATGCCAGCATGGCCTGGGTGATCCACACATCGGTGCCCCACAGGCGAAACACCAGGCTGAAGGTGCTGGCCCCCACCAGCAGTGCCAGCAGGGCGCCGCTCAGGCTCAGGGTATCGGCCAGCACGGCCTGCCATTGCGCCCGGCTGAGTGCGCGGGTGGCCAGTGTGGCGCCTACCAGAGCAACCGCGCCGGTGGCGGCGGCTTCCACCGCAAAGATCTTGCCGACAAAGACGCCACCGAGCAGGACCAGCGTGGCCACGGTGACGACGAACGCCAACGCCCATTGCCTCGGCGAGACGCGCTCGGTGGCCGGTGTTTGCCGGAACTGGCGGCCCTGCCACCACGCCACCAGCAGCCACAGCACCAGCACGCAGGCCGCGGGCACGAGCGCGGCGTGAAAAACGTCCTGCGTGTTGATGATGCGTTGGCTGCCCAGCACAAAGCTTGGCAGGTTGCTGGCCTCGGTGTGCGCGCGCAGCATGGCGTCGCCCAGCAGAATCAGCACCAATGACGGCGGCACCACCACGCCAATGGTGCTGGACGCGCTGATGAGGGCGGTGGCCGCAGCGCCGTTGAGCTGGCCCAGGCGCGGCGCCACCAGCCGGGCCAGCATGGCCGAGCTGGAGGCCACCGAGCCATTCATGGGGGCGACCAATGCGCCCACGCCAAAGGCGGCGACCGAGGTACCCGCGCCCGTCCACCGGAACAGCCGGGCCAGCGATGAGAACAGCGCGTCTGCCACCGTCAGCCGCTGCAGCAGCACGCCGACAAACACATACAACGGCAGGGCCTGCAGCAGATCGTGCTCCAGCAGGCCCAGCGTGCGCCCGCTGATGGCGCTGAGCACCCGGGCATCGATCAGTCCAACCATCCAGCCACCGGCCGCGAAGGCACTGGCGGTACCAATGAGCAAGGCCCACACGGGCAGACCGGTGCCGATGATGAGCGCGGCCAACGCCATCAGCATCCACAAACCGGCGGTCGGGAACGCGTCGATCATGGTGGGGCCCGGTCCCGGTCCAGGTCCCGGCGCTGGCGCAGGCTGGCCAGCGCGTGGCTGGCCGCCTCGACGAGCACCAGCAAGGCCAACAGCACCAGCGCGATGCGCAGGATGAAGTAGCCCGGCGTGAGCCCCTCGCTGAAGGATTCCAGGGCGGCCACCGAGGCCAGCATTTGCGGCACGGCCGTCCACAGCAGAAACAGCGCCCAGGGCGCCACGCACAGCAGCAGAGCCCAGGCGCGCCAGGTTGCTATCAATTTAGTAGCTGCTTGCGCACGTTTGGCGAGGGCTAGATGGCTTTTTGATACCGAAGCTGCGGTAATGGCCACCGCCGCGTACAGCGCAAACACGATTTGCGCCGCGTCATTGGCCTGGCGTGAATAGGCTTGTACGAGATCGCGCAGCGGCCACTGGGCAAACAGCAGCAGGGCCAGTGGCAGGACCAGCGCACTGGCGGCTGCGATGACCCGGCGCATCATGGCGTGGTGGAGTCCGGTGCGATGGTGGCCAGCACGCAGGGGGAATCCTGCCAGGGCGCGCCATCGTCGTCGTTTTCGCCAAGGTCTGTGATGGTGCAGGCCGCCTGCAACTGCGCAACCGCGCGTTCGGCGCTGGCCCGGTCTGCGGCGTGCACAAACGCCAGCGGTTCACCGGCCTCCAGCCAAGCACCCAGGGGCTGAAAGCGGCTCAGGCCGACGCGCACGTCGATGGCATCCGTGGCCTTGTGGCGCCCGCCGCCCAGCTCCACCACGGCCAGGCCGATGTCGCGCGTTTGCATGGCGCACAGCACGCCGGTGCGGGGCGCGGGTACCGGCACCACCAGGGGCGCGGCAGCCAGATGGGCGTCGGGGTGCTCCAGCAAATCGATTGGACCTCCCAGCTCGGCAACCATACGGGCAAAGTGGTCGGCCGCGGCGCCGCTGTCCAGCGCAAGTTGTAGTCTGGCATGGGCTTCGGTCGTGTTGGCCGCCAGACCGCCCAGCACCAGCAGTTCGGCGCCCAGTGCCATGGTGATGGCGTGCTGGCGCGGCTCGCGCTCACCATCGCTGGCGTCGCCCCTGAGGTAGCGAATCGCCTCGGCCACTTCCAGCGCATTGCCCACGCTACATCCCAGCACCTGGTCCATGTCGGTGATCAGGGCTGCGGTCTTCAGGCCCGCACCGCTGGCCACCGCCACAATGCTGTGGGCCAACTCGTCGGCCATGGCGCGCGAGTCGGCAAAGGCCCCGTTGCCGCATTTGACGTCCATCACCAGACCCTGCAGGCCGGCGGCCAGTTTTTTGGACAGGATGCTGGCGGTGATCAGGGGCACGCTTTCCACGGTGGCGGTGACATCGCGGGTGGCGTAAAAGCGTCGGTCGGCCGGCGCCAGATCAGCGGTCTGGCCGATGATGGCGCAGCCAATGGAGCGCACCACCCGATCGAACACGGCGGGCGCCGGCGTGGTGTTGTAGCCCGGAATGGAGGCCAGCTTGTCGCAGGTGCCGCCGGTGTGGCCCAGGCCGCGCCCGGAGATCATGGGCACATAGCCGCCACAGGCTGCCACCATGGGCGCCAGCATCAGGCTGATCTTGTCGCCCACACCGCCGCTGGAGTGTTTGTCCAGCACCGGACCGGGCATGTTTTGCCAGTGCATGACGTGGCCCGAGTGCATCATGGCGTGGGTCAGCGCCACGCATTCATCGTGGCCCATGCCGCGCAAAAAGATGGCCATGCCCAGCGCGGCGACCTGGCCTTCGCTCCAGCTGCCGTCCACCAGTCCCTGCACAAAATGCTGGATCTGGGCCACGCTCAAGCGCTGGCCGTCGCGCTTGGTGCGGATGATTTCTTGGGCCAGCATGGTGTGGTGGCCGGTGTTTAGTACGCGCCGCTGGTGGGCTTGGGGGCCTCACCCGACAGCACGGCTTCAATGTCATTGAGCAGGCCGCTGGCACCAAAACGAAAGCGCTGGGCGGTCAATGCCTGGGTACCCAGCGTGGCCGCCGCCATGTCCAGATAGACCTTGGCGTCCTGCACCGAGCGGATGCCGCCCGATGCCTTGAAGCCTGCCTGGGGCAAGCCACTGGCGGCAATCGCCTGCAGCATCACGGTGGCCGCCTCGGGCGTGGCCGATACGGCGGTCTTGCCGGTGCTGGTCTTGACGAAATCGGCTCCGGCTGCCAGTGCCAGGCGCGTGGCCTGGGCGATCAGATCCGGGCTGGCCAGTTCGCCGCTTTCTATGATGACTTTGAGTGTGAGGGGGCGGCTTGCTGCACGGACCTGGGCCAGAAAATCGGCGCACTCCGGGGCCTGGCCTTGCATCAGCGCACGATAGGGCAGCACCACGTCCACCTCGTCGCCACCGGCCCGCACAATGGTTTTGACATCGGCCAACGCCAGCGCCACGTCGAGCGCCCCGGCCGGAAAGTTGGCCACCGCCGCCACGCGAATGGCCGCCGGCAACCGGCTGCGCGCCAGCGCCACAAAGCGCGGCCACACGCACACGGCGGCCACCGGGCCGAAGCGGGTCTGGGCACGCTGGCACAGCGTCTCAATATCGGCTGCGGTATCGGTGTCGTTCAGGCTGGTCAGGTCCAGGCATTGCAGGGCCAGGCGGGCGACTTCGGACGGGGAGAGGTTTTTTTGCATGAAATATTCAGTAAAAATGGCGCTAGCCCCCGTGGAATGTGCGTAGCCAGCTATCAAAAACAGAGTAATCAGCCATGCAGGGAAGGCAATTCGGCCAGGCTGGCGATCAGGTCCGCCAGAAACTGTGCGGCATACGCGCCCGAGTCTTGCGCCTGCTGCAGCGTGGCGGCGTGGGTCAGTGATGCATCGCCCAGGCCCGCGGCCATATTGGTCATCAGCGACAGGCCCAGCACACGCAGCCCGGCATGGCGAGCCAGTATGGTTTCGGGCACGGTACTCATGCCCACGGCGTCAGCGCCCCAGGCGGCAAACATGCGGATCTCGGCCGGTGTTTCAAACTGCGGGCCCAAGGCCCATAAATAGGTGCCTTCATACAGGGCCACCTGTTGGGTCTGCGCCAGGCGGCGGGTGTGGGCCAGCAGTTCGGGATCGTAGGCGGCGCTCATGTCGACAAAGCGCGCGTTGCCGGGCTCTCCCACCAGCGGGGAGCGCTGTGGCGCGTTGATGTGGTCGGTAATCAGCATCAGGCTGCCGGGCGGCATGTGGGTGCGCAAGCTGCCTGCCGCATTGGTTTGCAGCAGCAGCTTGACGCCCCAGGCTTTCAGACTGCGCAGCGCACCGGCCATGCCGGCGCAGTCGCCAGTCTCATAGGTGTGCGTGCGCCCACCCAGCATGGCCACGCGCTGCGTACCCATGCGCCCGACCGTCACGGCGCTCACGTGGCCTTCAACCCCGGTGGGCTCGAACGCGGGCAGGTCCGAATAGGTGATGCGTTGGGTGTCCTGCAGATGCTGTGCCGCACCGGCCCAGCCCGAGCCCAGCACCACGGCGATGTCGGGTGCGGGGCCAAAGGTGTTTTGCAGGATGCGCACGGTGTCCGCAATGGCTAGGAGCCTGGGCGGCAATGCGTTCTGCTCCCCTGCATCTGTTGGCCCCGCCCGCTGCGCGGGCTCCTCCTTTACCTGCGCAGAACGCTTTACCGCCCAGGCTCCTTGGTGTTTTCGCATATCAGGTGGGCTGCCTGTGGCTGTGGCTGTGGCTGTGGGTCAGATGGTCCGGGCCAAAGCTGGCGGGCAGCAGTTGCCCCAGGGTCCAGCTCTGCTGCACGCCGGTGGGGTCGGCTGCAATGACCAGCAGGTCGTCGTCGCCAAACTCGCGCAGCTTTTGCCGGCAACCGCCGCAGGGGGTGATGACGTCGGGGCCAGGCCCCGTTACCAGCACCGCCTTGGCGCGTTTGCCACCGGCCATCACCATGGCGCCCAGTGCGGTGGCTTCGGCGCACCAGCCTTGGGGGTAGGCCGCGTTTTCGATGTTGCAGCCCGCGTGCACGGCGCCGTGTTCGTCCAGCACGGCAGCGCCCACGGCATAGTGGGAGTAGGGCGAGTGGGAGAGGGCGCGGGCCGCTTGCGAGGCGGCGAGCAGGCGTTGCATCACATCGGGGGCTAGTGTTTGCATGGGCTCTCTTTTCGGTTGTGCAGCGTGGGTGTGCAATAGTGTAGTGTTGCACGATCAGGCTATCGCCTATTCACTCACTCCCCCATTCATGGACAGTCACACCTTTCTCTGGCACGACTACGAAACCTTCGGCGCGCAGGCGCGGCGCGACCGCCCGGCCCAGTTTGCCGCTATTCGCACCGACGCCGAGTTGAACGAAGTGGGCGAGCCCATCATGCTGTATTGCCAGCCGGCGCCGGATTTTTTGCCCGACCCAGAGGCTTGCCTGATCACCGGCATCACGCCCCAGCTGTGCCTGGAGCGGGGGGTGCCGGAGCACCAGTTTGCCGCCACGATTGAGTATGCCTTCAGCCAGCCGGGCACCATTGGCGTGGGCTACAACACCATCCGTTTTGATGACGAGATTACGCGCTTCATGTTCTGGCGCAACCTGATCGACCCCTACGCCCGCGAGTGGCAGAACGACTGTGGCCGCTGGGACCTGCTGGATGTGGTGCGCACGGCCCATGCGCTGCGCCCTGAGGGCATTGTGTGGCCGACCAAGCCCGAGGGCGGCGCCAGCTTCAAGCTGACCGACCTGAGTGCGGCCAACGGCCTGGTGCACGAAGCGGCGCACGATGCCTTGAGTGATGTTCGCGCCACCATTGCCCTGGCGCGGCTGATCCGGACTGCGCAGCCGCGCCTGTTTGACTTTTGCCTGGGCCTGCACAAAAAAGACCGCGTGGCTGCCGAACTGGGCCTGCCCACCGCACCCCGCCATGCACGGCCGTTTTGGCACGTGTCGGGCATGTTCCCGGCGCAGCGGGGCTGTCTGGCCCTGATGTGGCCGCTGGCCATGCACCCCAAGAACAAGAACGAGTTGATTGCCTGGGACCTGGCATTCGATCCGATGGAGCTGGCCTCGCTCAATGCGGCCGACATGCGCGTGCGCCTGTTCAGCAAGACTGCCGATTTGCCAGAGGGCGTGGTGCGGTTGCCCATCAAGTCCATCCATCTGAACAAGTCGCCCATGGTCATGTCCAACCTGAAAGTGGTATCGGGCGCCATGGCCCAGCGCTGGGGCATCGACATGGACCTGCTGCTGCACCACGCGGGCCTGGCGCAGGCCCTGCCGGACATGAGTGGCATTTGGCCCGAGGTGTTTGATCGCCCGGACGGAGCGCGGCTCGATGTGGACGAAGACCTGTACGGCGGCTTTGTCGGCAACGGGGACCGGCGCCGCCTGAACGAGTTGCGCACGCTGACGGGCCCGCAACTGGCCCATGCGCACCCGGCCTTTGATGACGAGCGTCTGCCGGAGTTGCTGTTTCGCTACCGGGCCCGCAATTTTCCTGACAGCCTGACCGACGAGGAGGCTGCGTGCTGGGAAGCGCACCGGGCCGAGCGGCTGTTTGACGGAGCGGGTGGCGCGCGCACGGTGGAGCAGCTGTTTGATGCGATTGATCAGCTGTCTGAGACCGCCGACGAGCGCGCCGAAGCCATTTTGGGTGCCCTGTACGATTACGCCGAATCCATAGCCCCGCATCGGGACTGAACTGCGGCGAGAATACGCACCCATTACCTCATCCTTTTCCCATACTTCCATGAAAATCGAAAAAGACACCGCCGTAACCCTGCGCTTCACCGTGACCGATGCCGCAGGCAAGGTCATCGACAAAGGCACCGAGCCCATGGTCTATCTGCACGGTGGCTACGACAACATCTTCCCCAAGGTCGAAGAAGCGCTGCAGGGCCAGGAAGCGGGCTATCAGGTCACGCTGACGCTCTCGCCTGAAGATTCGTTCGGCCAGCACAACCCGGCGCTGATCACGACCATCGCCAAAAAAGACTTTCCCCCTGGCGTCAAGGTGGGCGGCCATCTGCAAGGGCGTGGCGAAGATGGCGAGGAACACGTGTTCAACGTCGTCAAGATCAAGGGTGACACCGTGCACCTGGACGGCAACCACCCGCTGGCAGGCCAGACCTTGCGCTTTGGCATCACCGTGTTGGACGTGCGTGCCGCATCGGCCGAAGAGATTGCCCACAAGCATGTGCACGGCGAGCACGGTCACCACCATTGATGGGGTAGCCCTGTGGCAACAGAAGTGCTATTGAATGAATAGCAGCTTACGCATATTCCACGGGGGCTATCGGCCTTTTTTCATCCAAGAAGTTGTCTGCGGCCGACCCGGCAGGTGCAGCGTTGCCGTGGCCGCCGGTGTTTGTGCCAGCAGCTTGCCGCGCTTGAACACCTTAAGCCGCGTGGCCTTGAGACGCAGTGCCTCGACCGGATCGCGGGCTTGCAGCAGCACAAAGTCGGCGTGGCAGCCTTTTTCCAGCCCATAACCTTGTAAGCCGAGGATATTGGCCGGGTTGGTGGTGATGGCCTCAAAGCATTGGCGCATGGCGCTCTGGCTGGTCATCTGGGCCACGTGCAGGCCCATGCTGGCCACTTCCAGCATGTCGGCGCTGCCCAGCGCGTACCAGGGGTCCATCATGTCGTCCTGGCCGAAGGCCACGGTGAGTCCCGCGGCCATCAACTCGGGCACGCGGGTCAGGCCGCGGCGCTTGGGGTAGGTGTCATGGCGGCCCTGCAGGGTGATGTTGACGCAGGGGTTGCTGGCCACATGCACCTGGGCCTCCACCATCAGCCCCATGAGCTTGGAGACGTAGTAGTTGTCCATGCTGTGCATGGAGGTCAGGTGCGAGCCGGTCACACGCCCGTGCAGGCCCAGGCGCTGGGTCTCAAAGGCCAGCGATTCGATGTGGCGTGACAGTGGGTCGTCCGACTCGTCGCAGTGCATGTCCACCGGCAAGCCGCGCTCGGCGGCCAGTTCGCACAGCAGCTTGACGCTGGTGGCGCCATCCGCCATGGTTCGCTCGAAGTGCGGAATGCCACCCACCACGTCCACGCCCAGGTCCAGTGCGCGTTTCAGGCTGTCCAGACCGCCCTTGGTGCGCAGCACGCCGTCCTGCGGAAAGGCCACCAGTTGCAGGTCGATATATGGCGCCACACGCTTCTTGACCTCCAGCAGGGCTTCTACCGCCAGCAGGCGCGGGTCGCTGGTGTCCACGTGCGAGCGTATGGCCAGCAGGCCCCGGGCCACGGCCCAGTCGCAGTAGGTCAGGGCGCGCTCGATGATGGCGTCGGCCGTGAGGCTGGGTTTGAGTTCGCCCCACAGCGCGATGCCTTCAAGCAGCGTGCCGCTGGCGTTCACGCGCGGCATGCCATAGGTCAGCGTGCCGTCCATGTGGAAGTGCACGTCGACAAAGGGCGGGCTCAGCAGCAGGCCGCCGGCATCCAGCGTCTCGGCTGCCGGGGTCTGCAGCCCGTCGGCCACTTCGACGATGCGGCCGTTTTGCACGGCCACCGACATGTGGGTGCGCCCATCGGGCAGGGTGGCGTTGTGCACCAGCAAATCCAGCATGGGTGGGCTCCCGAATCACTGGGTTCCGAAGATGCGGTCGCCGGCATCCCCCAGACCCGGCAGGATGTAGCCGTGGTCGTTGAGCTCACGGTCGATGGCCGCCGTGAAGATGGGTACGTCCGGGTGGGCCTTGTACATCGTTTCAATACCCTCAGGAGCCGTCAGCAGGCACAGAAACTTGATGGACTTGGGCTTGCATTCCTTCAGCCGCGTCACGGCCGCGGCCGCGGAATTGCCGGTGGCCAGCATCGGGTCCACCACAATGATGTCGCGCTCATCCATGTTCTTGGGCATCTTGAAGTAGTACTCCACGGCCTGCAGCGTCTTGGGGTCACGGTACAGGCCGATATGGCCCACGCGCGCGCCGGGCACCACCGACAGCACGCCGTCCAGAATGCCATTGCCGGCGCGCAAGATGGACACGAACACCAGCTTCTTGCCGTCAATCACCTTGGCAGTCATCTTCTCCAGCGGGGTCTCAATCTCGATGTCCTGCGTGGCCATGTCGCGCGTGACCTCGTAGGCCATCAGACTGGAGAGTTCATTGAGCAGGCGGCGAAAGCTGTTGGTGCTGGCGCTCTTGTTGCGCATCAGGGTCAGCTTGTGCTGCACCAGCGGATGGTCGATCAAATGGACGTTGGCGCGGGCTTCGGGGGTGAGGGGAGTCATGGGTGTCAAGCTGTGAAAGTTGGTGATGGTGTGAGTTTAGGCTTGCCAAACTCTAACGCAAGTGGTCGTTATTTGGCGCAATGCACGTTCGGCGGTAACGCCGAATGGAGGCTGCGCCCGCGAACCCCACCACCCGCACGGGTTCAGCTGTGCGTTTTCTCAACCCACATTCTCCACTTGCCGAGTTGAATGATGAGTGCGCTGTTCAGGTGGCTTGCTCACAGCCTTTTCTTAGAGGTTCGCTGTTGAATTTTGTGTTCATATGTCTGACCGTATTCCTGATGCTTCCGGCCAGTGCTTTTTGCGCTGAATCGGACTGGAGTATTGGCGTGTACGGTGGCAAATTCTACGATTCGGAGCCTGCTGGATTAACCCAGGGGAACGCCAATTTTCTGAATCAGCATATTGTTGCCCTTACCGCAAGCAAAACGGTCTGGCGTTCCAATACGTTGCCGTTATCTCTGGAAATTGATGGCATGGTGGGCCAGCAATTTGGTGTGGCTTCTTTGACCGAAGTAGCCATTGCGCCTGTTCTTCGCTGGAGCAGCTTTCCCTGGAACGAAACACTGCAAACCGATCTTCGTCTTGGCCCTTTGGGCGTTTCCTACACAACAACGGTAAGTCCATTGGAGCGAGGCACCGATGGCAACGGCAGCCATACCCTGAACTTTCTGATGATTGAATTGGCTTTTTCACTTCCCCAGAGGAAATCGGAAGAGTTTTTTGTACGGCTACACCATCGTTGCGCCATCTACGATTTAATCAATAACTATGGTGCCAACGGCGAAGATTTTCTTGCCTTCGGGTACAGACACCGTTTTTGAAAACGCCGTTGATCGCCCGCTCCGCTCTCCCGCCTCAGTCGAAGACGTGCCCCTGAAATACGGAGTGGATGAATGGGCGCGGGCTGTTTGGAGCGTCATTCGGTACTATATTGCCAAAGAACCCGGGCGCAAGCATCGACGAGACCATCGCACTGATTCGCTCCTATCTCAAATAAGTCACAAGGAAACTCCCCATGAAATCCAGAGCTGCCGTAGCCTTTGCCGCGGGACAACCGCTTCAAATTGTCGAAATTGATGTGGCACCACCCCAGGCGGGCGAGGTGCTGGTCCGTATCACCCACACCGGCGTTTGCCATACCGACGCGTTCACGCTCAGCGGTGATGATCCCGAAGGCATCTTCCCTGCGGTGCTGGGACACGAAGGCGGCGGTATTGTGGTTGAAGTGGGCGCGGGGGTGACCAGTCTGCAGCCTGGCGACCATGTGATTCCCTTGTACACCGCTGAATGCCGCGAGTGCAAGTTCTGCAAGTCCGGCAAGACCAACCTGTGCCAAAAGATCCGGGCCACGCAGGGCAAGGGGTTGATGCCTGACGGAACCACGCGTTTTTCGTACCAGGGCAAGCCCATCTACCACTACATGGGAACCAGTACCTTCAGCGAATACACGGTGGTGCCGGAAATTTCGCTGGCCAAGATCAACCCCGAGGCTCCGCTGGAAAAAGTCTGCCTGCTGGGCTGCGGTGTGACGACCGGTATCGGCGCCGTGCACAACACCGCCAAAGTGAAAGAAGGCGATACCGTGGCGGTGTTTGGCCTGGGCGGCATCGGTCTGGCGGTGATTCAGGGCGCGCGGCAAGCCAAGGCCGGCCGCATCATTGGCGTTGACCTGAACCCCGACAAATTCGGGCTGGCCAAGGTCATGGGGGCGACCGACTGCATCAACCCCAAGGACTTCGATAAGCCCATTCAGGATGTCATTGTCGAGATGACGGATGGCGGCGTGGACTTCAGCTTTGAGTGCATTGGCAACGTCAACGTGATGCGGGCTGCTCTGGAATGTTGCCACAAGGGCTGGGGCGAGAGCATCATCATCGGCGTGGCGGGCGCGGGGCAGGAAATCTCCACCCGCCCCTTCCAGCTGGTGACCGGGCGGGTCTGGCGCGGCAGCGCTTTTGGCGGCGTACGGGGGCGCACCCAATTGCCCGGCATGGTGGAAGACGCCATGCGCGGCGACATTCAACTCGATCCGTTCATCACGCACACCCTGCCGCTGGAGCGCATCAACGAGGCCTTTGAGCTGATGCACGAAGGCAAGTCGATTCGCACCGTGATTCATTTCTGACTCTGAGGCACACGCATGGAACGCATTGAACAGCACGCCTGCTTTGGCGGACGCCAGGAAGTCTGGTCCCACGCATCGGCCACGCTGGGCTGCACGATGCGTGTGGGCGTCTACCTGCCACCGCAGGCGCAAACGGGTCCGTGTCCGGTGCTGTACTGGCTCTCGGGCCTGACCTGTACCGAACAGAACTTTGTCACCAAGGCCGGTGCCCAGCGCTACGCGGCTGAACACGGCTTGATTCTGGTGGCGCCGGACACCAGTCCGCGCGGCGAGAGCGTTGCCGATGATCCCAAGAGCTACGACCTCGGCCAGGGCGCGGGTTTCTATGTCAATGCGACGCAAGCGCCCTGGGCCTCGCACTACCGCATGCATGACTACGTGGTGCAGGAGCTTCCCCGTCTGATTGAAGCGCACTTCCCCGCCAACGGGGCACGGTCCATCAGCGGCCATTCGATGGGCGGGCACGGCGCGCTGGTTTGTGCGCTGAAGAATCCGGGCCGTTACCGCAGCGTCTCTGCGTTCTCTCCCATCGTGGCGCCCAGCCAGGTGCCGTGGGGCGAGAAGGCCTTGAGCGCTTACCTCGGTGAAGACCGTTTGGCCTGGCAGGCGTGGGACGCGTGCGAATTGGTGCGCTCGGCCAGCGAGCGCCTGCCCATCCTGATTGACCAGGGCGAGGCGGATGAGTTTCTGTCCGTGCAACTCAAACCCCATTTGTTGAGCCAGGCATGCAAGGCGGCAGGACATCCGCTGCAGTTGCGGATGCGGCCCGGGTACGACCACAGCTATTACTTTGTTGCGACCTTCATGGGCGAACACATGGCGCACCACGCGCGGGCATTGCAGGGCTAGTCTGCACGCCTAATACACCAACCGGTCCGGGTGAATCTCCTGCAGGATGGTGGTGGCGATTTCTTCAATCGACTTGGTGGTGGTGGACAGCCAGCGTATGCCGGCGCGGCGCATCATGGCTTCGGCCTCGTTGATTTCCATGCGGCAGTTTTCCAGGGACGCGTATCGGGAGTTGGGGCGGCGCTCATTGCGGATCTCGCTGAGGCGCTCGGGTTGAATCGTCAGGCCAAAAATCTTGGCCTTGTGGGCCATCAGCGCTGGGGGCAGTTGGCGCCGTTCAAAATCCTCGGGGATCAGCGGGTAGTTGGATGCCTTGAGCCCGTACTGCATGGCCAGGTACAGCGAGGTCGGCGTTTTGCCGCTGCGGCTCACGCCCACCAGAATTACATCGGAATGCTCCAGGTCGCGGTTGGACTGGCCATCGTCATGGGCCAGTGAGAAATTGATGGCCTCGATGCGGCTTTGGTATTCCTTGCTTTTGCTGGCGTCGCTGAAGCGGCCGACGCGGTGGTGGGATTTGATCTTGAGTTCCTGTTCCAGCGGATGCACAAACATGCCAAACATGTCCAGCAACATGCCCTGGCAGTTGTCCTGTATGACCTTGAGCACTTCCATATTGACCAGGGTGGTGAATACGATGGGCCGGTGGCCATCGACCAGCGCGGAATGGTTGATCTGCCGCACCGCCTGGTGTGCCTTGTCTACCGTGTCGCAAAACGGCAGGCGCACGTGGCGCGACTTGGTTTCGAACTGGGCCAGGATGGCATTGCCAAAAGTCTCGGCAGTAATGCCAGTGCCGTCAGACACAAAAAATACGGTGCGGTGGGTCATGGTGCTGGGTCGCCGGGTTGTCAGTGTTTTGCAAGCGCGGGTCTATAGCAGACTGCGCCGGCATGGGTGTGCGGCCTCTACAATGGCTGCAATTTACGTATTTTCTCATTCCCCGAGGTCCCTAACAGCAACAACAGAGGGCTGACCTGGAATGATCGCTGCTGACGTGGCGCGGCGTGTGCCGGTGCTGGGGGGCAGCGAAACGGTTTTTAACTTCCGGAGCTTTGCCATGTCAACACGTTTCAATCCGACCGATTTGGTCGTACCTTTCGAGAGTCTGCGCATGACCGACGTCGAGTCGGTCGGCGGCAAAAATGCCAGTCTGGGGGAGATGATTTCCCATCTGCCCACCGGGGTCAAAGTGCCCACCGGCTTTGCCACCACGGCCCATGCATTTCGCGAATTTCTCAAATTTGACGGCCTGACCGACAAGATCAACGCCCGCCTGTTGGCGTTGGACACTGAAGACGTTCGCGCGCTGGCGCTGGCGGGTGCCGAAATCCGTGCACTGGTGGAGGCGCAGCCTTTTCCACCGGCACTGGAGCAGGGCATTCGCGAGTCCTTCAAGATTCTGAGCGCGGGCAACGCGGACGCCACGTTTGCGGTTCGCTCATCCGCCACCGCCGAGGATTTGCCGGATGCGTCCTTTGCCGGTCAGCAGGAGACCTTCCTCAATGTGCATGGTATTGAAGACATCCTGCACAAGATTCGTGAGGTGTTTGCCTCGCTGTACAACGACCGCGCCATCAGCTACCGCGTGCACAAGGGTTTTGCCCATGAACATGTGGCCCTGAGCGCCGGCATTCAGCGCATGGTGCGCTCTGATATTGGGGCCGCCGGTGTGATGTTCACCATCGACACCGAATCCGGTTTCTCCGATGTGGTCTTCATTACCTCCAGCTACGGCCTGGGCGAAACCGTGGTGCAGGGCGCTGTCAACCCGGACGAGTTTTATGTGCACAAGCCCATGCTGAAGGCGGGCAACCGTGCCGTGATCCGCCGCAGCCTGGGCTCCAAGCTGATCCAGATGCAATTCACCACGGCGGAAGAAAAAGCAGTGGGCGGCAAGCTGGTCAAAACCACCGATGTGCCGACCGAACTGCGCAACCGCTACTCATTGACCGATGCCGATGTGGAGCAGTTGGCGCGCTACGCACTGGTGATTGAAGAGCACTATGGCCGCCCGATGGATATCGAATGGGGCAAGGACGGTATTGATGGTCAGCTGTATATCCTGCAGGCCCGGCCAGAGACCGTAAAAAGCCAGGCCGGCAACCAGGCGGAATACCGCTACAAGCTCAAGGGCTCAGGGACCGTGCTGGTCGAAGGCCGCGCCATTGGGCAGAAGATCGGCACTGGTCCGGTGCGTATCGTGCACAACATCAGCGAGATGGACAAGGTGCAGGCTGGCGATATTCTGGTCACGGACATGACGGACCCGAACTGGGAGCCGGTCATGAAACGGGCTTCGGCCATCGTGACCAACCGCGGCGGGCGTACCTGCCACGCGGCCATCATTGCACGCGAACTGGGCATTCCGGCGGTTGTGGGCTGTGGCCATGCCACGGAAGCCCTGAAGGACGGCATGCTGGTTACGGTCAGCTGTGCCCAGGGCGATACCGGCTTCATCTACGACGGCCTGCTGGAAACCGAAGTCACCGAAGTGCTGCGCGGCACCATGCCCGAGAGCCCGGTCAAGATCATGATGAACGTGGGTAACCCGCAGCTGGCCTTTGACTTCTGCCAGTTGCCCAACGAAGGCGTGGGCCTGGCGCGGCTGGAGTTCATCATCAACAACAACATTGGCGTGCACCCCAAGGCCATTCTGGACTATCCCAATGTGGATGCCGACCTGAAAAAGGCGGTGGAGTCGGTGGCTCGCGGCCACGCTTCGCCCCGCGCGTTTTATGTCGACCGGGTCGCGGAAGGCGTGGCCACCATTGCGGCGGCCTTCTGGCCCAAGCCGGTCATCGTGAGGTTGTCGGACTTCAAGAGCAATGAATACCGCAAACTCATTGGCGGCAGCCGCTACGAGCCGGAAGAAGAAAACCCCATGCTGGGCTTCCGGGGCGCGGCGCGTTACGTGAGCGCAGAGTTTGGGGAAGCGTTTGCCATGGAGTGCGAAGCCCTCAAGCGGGTGCGCAACGACATGGGGCTGAACAATGTTCAGGTCATGGTGCCCTTTGTACGAACGCTGGGTCAGGCGAAGAAAGTTACCGAGCTGCTGGGTCGCCACGGCCTGCGCCGCGGAGAAAACGAACTCAAACTGGTCATGATGTGCGAGATCCCCAGCAATGCCATCCTGGCCGATCAGTTTTTGGAATATTTTGATGGCTTCTCGATTGGCTCCAATGACCTGACCCAGCTCACCCTGGGACTGGACCGTGATTCGGGCCTGGAATTGCTGGCAGCGGACTTTGATGAACGTGACCCGGCCGTCAAGGCGTTGATCAGCCTGGCTATCAGCGCCTGCAAGCGCCAAGGCAAATACATTGGCATTTGCGGACAGGGCCCCAGTGACCACCCTGACTTTGCCCAGTGGCTGGTGGACGAGGGAATTTCCTCCATTTCACTGAATCCGGACTCCGTCATCGCAACCTGGCAGAAGCTCGCGGCCTGATGACGCGGCCAACGACCACGCGCCGTTGGGGCCTGCATGCAGGTTTGCTGGCGCTGTGGTTTGTTGCATCGTTCGGGGTCGTATTCTTTGCCCGTGATCTCCAGTTCGTCATCGCGGACTGGCCGGTCGGGTTCTGGTTTGCGGCACAGGGTTCGGTGTTGGTGTTCATTGGCATCGTGATCGCATTTGCCTGGGTTGCGAATCGCAGGGAGGGGCCTGAGCCCGGGTTCGATTCGGTTGCTTACGCTGCCTACAAGAGCACGCTGCATAGGCGCTTTGGCTGGTATGTGGCCTGTTTGCTATTGTTCCTGCTGGCATTGGCCTTTGCCGAGCGCATGGGCTTGTCCAAGGTCTGGGTCGCCGGTATTTTTCTCTCGGCGACTTTGGTGATGTACGCGGTGATTGGCGTCTATGGGCGCACCGCAGACTCATCCGAATACTATGTGGCGGGAAGGCGTATTCCGGCGGTCTACAACGGCATGGCCACCGCTGCGGACTGGATGAGTGCTGCTTCGTTCATCAGTCTGGCGGGTGGACTGTACCTGCAGGGGTACTCCGGCACGGGTGCGCAGGCCGGTGGCCTGGCCTATGTTTTGGGCTGGACGGGTGGTTTTTGCCTGGTTGCCTTGCTGGTGGCGCCCTACCTGCGGCGTATGCGCTTGTACACCGTGCCCGACTACTTTGCCATGCGTTTTGGTGGCCGCTGGCCGCGCATGATTGCGGCTCTGGCCGCCGTGCTGTGCTCATTTACCTATGTGGTCGCCCAAATTTACGGAGTGGGCCTGATCACCTCCCGATTGACCGGCGTGCATTTTGAAATCGGCATCCTGCTGGGGCTGGGTGGGGTGTTGGTGTGCTCTTTTCTGGGCGGCATGCGGGCTGTGACGTGGACGCAAGTCACGCAATACGTGGTCATTATTCTGGCGTTCCTGATACCGGTTTCCTGGCTGGCCTATAAACAGGTCGGAAACCCGCTGGCACCCCTGGCCTATGGCCAGCAATTGCAAAAGATTGCTGCCATGGAGCGGCAACTGATGGACTCGCCAGCGGAGCAGCAGGTGATTGAAGAATACGCCCGCCGTGCCAGGTCCTACGAGAAGAAACTTCAGGATGTGGACGTCTCCCTGCAGGCGGAACGCCAGGAGTTGCGTCGGCAGTTGCGCGCCCTGGGCGATATGAAAGCCGACGACGAACGCGCCATCGCTTTGCGGCGTGAGCTGGCTGCGGTGCCCAAGGATGTCAATTCCGCACGCGAACTGTGGACCCGTGCCATGGCAGAAGACTGGGCTCGGGCCAAGCCGATGGGCGGCATGCCGGCCCATGCCACACCGTTCGCAGGTGACCCATCAGGGTCGGCAGAGGAACGGGGGGCATTTGACACCTCCCGTTTGAATTTTCTGGCCCTGATGTTTTGCCTGATGGTGGGCACGGCTGGCCTGCCGCATCTGCTGACCCGCTACTACACGACGCCCACTGTGGCGGAGGCCCGAAGTTCGGTCGCCTGGTCCCTGTTCTTCATCGCATTGCTGTACCTGTCTGCGCCTGCTCTGGCGGTGCTGGTCAAATATGAAGTCATGGCGCACCTGGTGGGTCAGCCGTTTGACCAATTGCCTTCGTGGGTGGCGCAGTGGGCGCGTGACCCAAGTTTGTTGACGGTGTCCGATGTCAATGGTGATCGTATCCTCCAGTTTGCTGAACTGAAAATCGGTGCTGACCTGGTCGTGCTGGCGTCGCCTGAAATTGGGGGGCTGCCTTATGTGGTGTCGGTACTGGTGGCCGCTGGTGGGCTCGCCGCTGCGCTCAGTACGGCGGACGGACTACTCCTGACCATTGGCAATGCCATGGCCCATGACGTGTATTTCGAAGGCGATGACGACAAGGCGCAGGCCATGCGGCGGGTGATGTGGTCCAAGTTTGCCTTGCTGGTGGTGGCCCTGATTGCCGCCTATGTGGCGGCCCAACGTCCGGCCGGCATTCTGTATCTGGTGTCGGCCTCATTTTCATTGGCCGGCGCAGCGTTTGTCCCCGTGATGGTGCTTGGGATTTTCTGGAAAGGCACCACGCGCGCTGGTGCTGTTGGTGGCATGCTGGCAGGGCTGGGCGTCACTATTTACTACATGGGCATCAATTTGCCGGGGGTCCGCGCCATGCTTGGCTTGGCGGGCGAAGGCCTGTGGTGGGGCATTCAGCCAGTTTCTGCGGGCGTTTTTGGCGTCGCTGCGGGCTTTCTCATGGCTATTCTGCTGAGCCTGGTGACCCGGCCCGAGCCGTCTTCAGCCGAACTGGCAGCCTGAACAAGCCCAAGTGGGCTATAATCTTGGGCTTCGCCTTGCTGCACCTCAATTAGACGCTGAGGGCAGCTTTTCTTACCCCATAGGGGATATCCAAAAGGAGTATCAATGCGTCATTACGAAATCATTCTCATGATCCATCCGGATCAGAGCGAGCAAGTTCCAGCCATGCTGGAGCGTTACAAGGGCATGATCACTGCCGGCGGTGGAAAAATCCATCGCGTGGAAGACTGGGGTCGCCGCCAGTTGGTCTACATGATCAACAAGCTTGCCAAAGCCCACTACCTGTGTGTCAACATTGAAGCCGATCAGGCTGTGATGTCCGAACTGGAACACGCGTTCAAGTTCAACGACGCTGTTCTTCGCCACCTGACCGTGTTGAAGAAAAAGGCTGAGACGGGTCCTTCGTCCATGATGAAGACCGTCGAGCGCGAAGAAACGCGCAAGTCTCAACAGGCTGAATACAACGCTTAACGGCGTTTTTGTTGACGGAGAGTGCCTGCCAATTCACTTGTTTTGAGCGCCTGTATTGCAGAGCTGGATGCCCTGCGTTACACGCCAGCTGGAATTCCTGCCCTGAATCTGCAACTCGAACACGAGTCAGAAACACAGGAAGCCGGACAAACCAGACAGATCAAGGTGGCAGTGAAAGCAGTGGCTTTCGGCGCATTGGCAGAGCGGCTGATCAAACAGCCCATTGGCAGTGTCTGGAGATTCCACGGTTTTTTAGGCAACGCCCGTCACGGCAAAAGCATCGTTTTCCATATTCAAGAATTTTTGCAAGATTAATTTTTTAGGAGGCCCACATGGCCACGTTCAAAAAATTCAACAAAGACAAGCGCCCCAAGCGCCCCGCACAAAACCTGCTGTTCAAGCGCAAGCGTTTTTGCCGCTTCACAGTGACCGGCGTCGAAGAGATTGACTACAAAGACATCGACACATTGCGTGATTTCATCGCCGAAAACGGCAAGATCATTCCCGCACGCCTGACCGGCACCCGCGCAATTTTCCAGCGCCAGCTCAACACCGCTATCAAGCGTGCGCGTTTCCTCGCCATGCTGCCGTATAGCGACCAGCACAAGATCTAAGGAGTACGACCATGCAAATTATTCTGCTCGACAAGGTCGTGAACCTGGGTAACCTGGGCGATATCGTCAAGGTCAAGGACGGCTACGCACGCAATTTTCTGATTCCTTCGGGCCGCGCCCGCCGCGCCACCGAAGCCGCCAAGGCTGCCTTTGAAGCCAAGCGCGCTGAACTGGAAAAAGCCGCTGCTGTCAAACTGGCCGAGTGCCAGGCATTGGGCGAGAAGCTCGGTGGTACAACCATCAAGCTGACACAAAAAGCCGGTGTGGACGGCCGTTTGTTTGGCTCGGTCACCAATTCTGACATCGCTGAAGAGCTGGTCAAGAATGGCTACAAAGTGGTCAAGTCCCAGATCCGCATGCCCCACGGCCCGATCAAGGTCGTGAGCGAGACCACGGTCGCAGTGGCTCTGCACACCGACGTGGTGGTGGACGTCAACGTGTCGGTGTACGGCGAAACCGCCTGATACACCTGTTCTTGCCGGGACGACCTGATTCAGGTCCCTGGCGAGCGACCGCAAAAGCCGCCAGGGTTGGTCCCTTGCGGCTTTTGCTTTTGTGGCGGAACTTATCCACTGATTTCCACAGTTTGCCCACACGATTTTCCCGAGTTATGCCCAGGCTTTCACTCGACACCCGGCCGATCGCCGCGTAGCATCAAAGGTTGAACGGCATTGCAGGGCAAGCCAGTTCCCTCCAGGCCACAGTGCCATCAACGTATTAACCCAGGTTCTCCATGTCAGCCGTCATTTCTGCCGTCGACGAATACGGTCAAGACCGTCAAATTGCGCAGTTGCGCGTGCCCCCCCACTCCATTGAGGGGGAATCCAGCGTACTGGGGGGCTTGTTGCTGGACAACGCGGCCTGGGACCGTGTCGGCGACATTCTGATGGACAGCGATTTCTACCGCTACGAGCATCGGTTGATCTACGCGGCCATTGGCGCTTTGGTGAATGCCAGCAAACCGGCCGACGTGATCACGGTGTTTGAGCACATGCAAAACCAGGGCAGGGCAGAGGAAATCGGCGGCCTGGCCTACCTGAATTCCTTGGCCCAGTATGTGCCCAGTGCCAGCAACATCCGCCGCTATGCCGAGATCGTGCGCGATCGCTCCCTGTTGCGTAAACTGGTCAGCGCCAGTGACGAAATCGCCACCAACGCCTTCAACCCCAAGGGCCGCCCGGTAGCGGACATCGTCGACGAATCCGAGCAAAAAATCTTCAATATCGGCGAGCAGGGCAAGCGCAACAACCAGGGCTTTCAGGCCATGGATTCGCTGGTGGTCAAGTTGCTGGACCGCGTGCAGGAGATGGCCGACAACCCGAACGACGTAACGGGTGTGCCGACCGGCTTCTATGACCTGGACCGCATGACGGCGGGCCTGCAGGCCGGTGACCTGATTGTGTTGGCAGCGCGTCCATCCATGGGCAAAACTGCATTGGCTATCAATATTGCCGAGCATGTCGCGTTGAATGAGGGGCTGCCGGTAGCCGTGTTCTCCATGGAAATGGGTGCGGCCCAATTGGCGGTGCGTATTGTGGGTTCCATTGGCCGTATCGACCAGGGGCATTTGCGCACCGGCAAGCTGACCGACGATGAATGGCCACGCTTGTCGGAAGCCATCGAAAAGCTGCGAACCATTTCCCTGCACATCGACGAGAGCGCCGGTCTGACCTCCAGCGAGTTGCGGGCCAACGCACGACGCCTGGCGCGCCAATGCGGGCAGCTCGGCCTGATCGTGGTCGACTATTTGCAGCTCATGAGTGGCTCCAGCAGTGACGGTGAAAATCGCGCCACCGAACTGGGTGAAATCTCCCGGGGTCTGAAGATGCTGGCCCGTGAGTTGAAATGCCCGGTGATCGCGCTGTCGCAGCTCAACCGCAGCGTGGAGCAGCGCCCCGACAAACGCCCCATGATGAGTGACTTGCGCGAGTCTGGCGCCATTGAGCAGGATGCCGACATCATCATGTTCATCTACCGTGATGAGTACTACACCAAGGAGCAGTGCAAGGAGCCCGGTGTGGCCGAGGTCATCATTGCCAAGCAGCGTAACGGCCCCACCGGGACCGTCAAGCTGGCCTTCCTGCGCCAGATCACCAAGTTTGAGAGCCTGGCATCAGGCGGAGGCGGGGACTACTAGTCGGTTGTCCTAATCAGTTGGGGTCAGAGCACATCGCTTCGCAAGTGGTCTGACCCGCAAGGACTAGAGTACTTCGCTGGCAAAGTCCGCCAGCCGCGAGCGTTCGCCACGTGCCAGCGTGATGTGCCCGCCGTGTGGCCAGCCCTTGAACCGGTCCACCGCAAAGGTCAAGCCGGAGGATCCTTCGGTCAGGTAGGGCGTGTCGATTTGGGCCAGATTGCCCATGCAGATGATCTTGGTTCCGGGGCCGGCGCGGGTAATCAGCGTCTTCATCTGTTTGGGCGTCAGGTTTTGCGCCTCGTCGATGATGACGTACTTGTTCATGAAGGTGCGACCCCGCATGAAGTTCATGCTCTTGATCTTGATGCGGCTGCGGATCAATTCGTTGGTGGCAGCGCGGCCCCATTCACCGGCGCTGGTGTCGGTCTTGCCCAGGACTTCCAGATTGTCGTCCAGCGCGCCCATCCAGGGCCCCATTTTTTCTTCCTCGGTACCGGGCAAAAAGCCGATGTCTTCACCCACGCTGACCGTGGCGCGCGTGACGATGATTTCGGTGTAGCGCCGGTCCTCCAGCACCTGTGTGAGTCCGGCCGCCAGTGCCATCAGGGTCTTGCCGGTGCCGGCGGTGCCGGTGAGTGTCACAAAGTCGACCTCCGGGTCCATCAGCAGGTTCATCGCAAAATTCTGCTCGCGGTTGCGCGTGGTAACACCCCATACCGCGTTTTTGAGGTGGTTGAAATCGCGCAGGGTCTTGATGACCGCCGTGCTACCCCGGATCTCGGTGACCCGTGCATACAAGCTGGGTTCGCCGGGAGATTCAAAATAGACAAACTGGTTGATCAGCATGCTGGGAACCACCGGCCCGTTGATCTTGTAGAACGTGTGCTGCCCTTGCTGCCAGCTTTCCACTTTCTGGCCGTGGGTGGCCCAGAAATCGGAAGGCAAGGCCAGCGAGCCAGCGTACAACAGGTCGCCGTCTTCCAGCGTCTTGTCGTTCTGGTAGTCGTCGGTGGCCAGACCCAGCGCGCGGGCCTTGACCCGCATATTGATGTCCTTGGACACCAGCACCACTTCACGCGGTGCAAAGGCGTGCCGCAGCGCTTCAACGACTCCCAGGATCTGGTTGTCGGCCTTGCCCTGGGGCAGGCTGGTGGGCAACGAGTAATCAAGTGGCTGCGTCTGGAACAGGAGTTTGCCCCGTGCATCGCGATGCCCCGTGCTGGCCAGTTGAAAACCGGCAGCGATGTCGGCACCCGGTGCACCGGCCAGCGCGTCCAGCGTGCGGCTGGTCTGGCGGGCATTGCGGGCGACTTCGGTCATGCCCTTCTTGTGCGCATCCAGTTCTTCCAGCACGATCATGGGCAGGTAGATATCGTGTTCCTCAAAGCGGAACAGGGACATCGGGTCGTGCAGCAACACATTGGTGTCGAGCACAAACAGTTTGCTGGGGCCTGTGCGTACAGCCTTGCGGGAGCGTGCGGTGGTGCGTGTGACTGCCGGCTCGGTGATAGCCATCACTTCCACCACGGGGGCTGTGGGCGCCTGGGTCAGCAAGGCCACTGGCGTCTTGCGCGGACCCTCCTTGGCCGGTTTTTTCTGGGCAACCGGTTCCACTGCCGGAGCCTTTGCTGCGTGAACCACTTCGACTGTGTGGGTTGGGCGCTGGGTACCGCGGGCAGGCGCGGAAAACGCCTTGGCAGGGAGTCGGTCAGCAGGTTTCGTGGGGGCGGGAGGCAGTGGCATGGATGGGGCTCACGGATGGGGGAAGTGAAAGAACGGGAATCGCAAATGCAAAAAAGCCGCCCTGAGCCAAGGCGGCTTTTAGATTTTGTGGCGCGGTTGCGATGTTCAACGGCATTGGATCATTATGCATGAGCCAGATGGCGCCGCCATGCAGCGTGCGCCAAAACCACAGTGCCGGGTCAGGCGGCTTTCTTGAGCGCCTTGACCGCTTTGAGAACGTCGTCCACATGGCCAGGAACCTTCAGGCCACGCCATTCTTCCTTCAGCAGGCCATCGGCCCCGATCAGAAAGGTGCTGCGCTCAATGCCTTTGACCTTTTTGCCGTACATGATCTTGTTCTTGACCACGCCAAACATATGGCACATTTTTTCTTCGGTATCGGCAATCAGTTCAAACGGGAGTTCCAGTTTGGTCTTGAATTCGTCGTGTGACTTCATGTTGTCACGGGAAACACCAAATACGGTGGCCCCCGCTTTGACAAAGTCTTTGTACTTGTCACGGAATTGCATGGCTTCCGTGGTGCAACCTGGGGTATTGTCCTTGGGGTAGAAATACAACACCATGGTTTTTCCGACATGGGTAGTATTGCTAACTTTGATGCCGCCGGTTGCATTGGCTTCAAATTCGGGGAGGGGCTTGTTGACAACGATCGCCATATGGTAATTTTAGTCTCGCGTTCTGGATGTGTCAGTCAAAGTAGAGGGATTTAAACGTGACAGCGTTTGTTCACCCCCGACTGCAACCCATGATTTTACTCTGAAAAGCACACTTTCAGAACCATGGCCACGCCTGCTTACAACAAAAGGGCTGCAACCACCTTTCTGCCTTCCCCGGCCAGAAAGTTGTAGGTCCGGCAGGCAGCCTGGGTATCCATGGTCTCCACGCCGATGCGGCGGGCGTACAGAGCCTGCATCAGGGCCGGCTTCGCAAAGCGGATGCGGGCACCGCTGCCAAAGATGACCAGCTCCGTGTCCATTTCCGCCAGCCGCTCGAAATGGCTGCTTTGCAGGTCGTCAAACCGGGCGCAGTCCCACAGATAGGGCGCCGCAACGGTGCTGATGACCAGGCTGGTCGTGAATTTTTCCCCGTTGACGGCCACCCAATCCGCTCCGTAACCGGTCACGGAGGATGCTTGCGTGGGGTCTGGAAGAAGTTTCATGGTGGAGCCCGGGTGAAATTTGAATGCTGCACCGCACTAATTGCGGGCGGAACTGTGGTCAAATTATAGGTTTCGCCCTGTGATCCTGACTTCCGGAGGGACTTTGAGAACCATTCAAAAATCTGCCAAGCTGGCCAACGTCTGCTACGACATCCGCGGCCCCATCATGGACCGCGCGCGGCAAATGGAGGAAGAAGGCCAAAAGATCATCAAGCTCAACATCGGCAATCTGGCGGTGTTCGGCTTCGATTCACCCGAAGAAATCCAGCAGGACATGATCCGCAACCTGCCCAATTCGGCGGGTTACTCGGACAGCAAGGGCATCTTTGCCGCGCGCAAGGCGGTGATGCATGAGACCCAAAAGCAGGGTGTCAAAGGCGTCACGCTGGATGACATTTACCTGGGCAATGGCGCCAGCGAGCTGATCGTCATGGCCACCAACGGGCTGCTGGACGATGGTGACGAGCTGCTGCTGCCCGCGCCCGATTACCCGCTGTGGACGGCTGCGGTCAGCCTCTCCGGTGGCACGCCCGTGCACTACCTGTGTGATGAGGCCAATGGCTGGATGCCCAATCTGGACGACATCCGCGCCAAGATCACGCCGCGCACCAAGGGCATCGTGATCATCAACCCCAACAACCCCACCGGCGCGCTGTATTCGGATGAGCTGTTGCGCGCCATCGTTGACATTGCACGCCATCATGGTCTGGTCATCTTCGCCGATGAGGTTTATGACAAGGTCTTGTACGACGGCGCCAAGCACACCGCCATTGCGTCGCTCAGCGAAGACGTGCTGACGCTGACCTTCAATTCCCTGTCCAAGAGCTACCGCTCCTGCGGTTACCGGGCTGGCTGGATGGTGGTGTCGGGCGACAAACGCCCGGCCAAGGACTACATCGAAGGCCTGAACATGTTGTCGAACATGCGCCTGTGCTCCAACGTGCCGGGCCAGTGGGCGATCCAGACCGCCCTGGGCGGACACCAGAGCATCAACGAACTGGTGGGCGAGGGCGGACGCCTGCGCCGCCAGCGCGATCTGGCCTATGAGCTGATCACCGCCATACCCGGCGTGACCTGCGTGAAGCCGTCGGCGGCCCTGTACATGTTTCCCCGGCTCGACCCGGCGATGTATCCGATCGAAGACGACCAGCAGTTCTTTCTGGAACTGCTACAGGAGACGCGTGTGATGCTGGTGCAGGGCACCGGCTTCAACTGGAGCGAGCCGGACCACTTCCGCATTGTGTTTTTGCCCCATGAAGATGATCTGCGCGAGGCCATTGGCCGCGTTGCCAAATTCCTGGAAAGCTACCGCAAGCGGCACAGCAACTGATTTGCTATTGATTTAATAGCGGCTTGCGCTCATTTGGCGGGGGCTGCAGGCATATTTAACTAGATATTATTATGAAACCGATTCAAGTAGGCCTGCTGGGCATTGGCGTGGTGGGTGCGGGTACGTTCAACGTGCTCAAGCGCAACCAGGAAGAAATCCAGCGCCGCGCTGGCCGTGGCATCGAGATCACCATGGTGGCCGATCTGGACGTTGCGCGCGCCCAGTCCATCGTCGGCCCTGGCGTGCAGGTGGTGGGCGATGCCCGCGCCGTCATCGCCAATCCCGATATCGACATCGTCATCGAACTCATTGGCGGCTACGGCATTGCCAAGACGCTGGTGCTGGAAGCCATTGCCGCCGGCAAGCACGTGGTCACGGCCAACAAGGCCCTGCTGGCTGTGCATGGCACCGAGATCTTTGCTGCCGCATCCGCCAAGGGCGTGATGGTGGCGTTCGAGGCGGCGGTAGCCGGTGGCATCCCCATCATCAAGGCCCTGCGCGAGGGTCTGACCGCCAACCGCATCCAGTGGATTGCCGGCATCATCAATGGCACCACCAACTTCATCCTGTCCGAGATGCGCGACAAGGGCCTGGACTTTGCCGTGGTCTTGAAGGAAGCGCAACGCCTGGGCTATGCCGAGGCGGACCCCACCTTCGATATTGAAGGTGTGGATGCGGCCCACAAGGCCACCATCATGTCGGCCATTGCCTTCGGCATTCCGGTGCAGTTTGACAAGGCCTATGTGGAAGGCATCACCAGGCTGGGCGCGGGCGACATCAAATACGCCGAGCAACTGGGCTACCGCATCAAGCTGCTGGGCATCACCAAGCGCCGCCCCGAGGGCATCGAATTGCGCGTGCACCCCTGCCTGATCCCCAGCAAGCGCCTGATCGCCAATGTGGAAGGCGCGATGAATGCCGTCATGGTGCAGGGCGACGCCGTAGGCACCACGCTGTACTACGGCAAGGGTGCGGGTGCCGAGCCCACCGCCAGCGCGGTGATTGCCGACCTGGTGGACATCACCCGCCTGCACACCGTGGATGCGGCCAACCGCGTGCCGCACCTGGCCTTCCAGCCCAACACCTTCGACAAGGCCATGGACTCCTTGCCCGTCTTGCCCATGGGCGACGTGGTGACCAGCTACTACCTGCGCCTGCGCGTGGCCGATGAGGCCGGTGTGCTGGCCAAGGTGACCGGCATCCTGGCCGAAGCCAACATCAGCATCGACGCCGTGCTGCAGCGCGAGGCTGACGAAGTGGGCGGCGAGGTGGGTGCCGCCGCCGTGCCGCAGACCGATCTGATCATTTTGACGCACGACTGCGTTGAGTCCAAAATGAACGCCGCACTGGCACAAATGCAAGCCCTGCCAACCGTGCTGCAGCCCATCGTGCGCATCCGCAAGGAGGAACTCGCCTGATGCAATACCTTTCGACCCGCGGACACCCGCAGCGCAAGCGCTTCTGCGAAATCCTGCTCGAAGGCCTGGCGCCCGATGGCGGCCTGTACCTGCCGCAGACCTACCCGCTGGTCAGCGATGCGACGCTGAGCCGCTGGCGCACGGTCTACCACACCCAGGGTTATGCCGAGCTGGCGTTCGAGATTCTGTCGCTCTACATTGACGACATTCCCGCGGCCGACCTGCGCGCGATCTGCCAGAAAACCTACACCGCCGAGGTCTTCGGCACCGGTGAGATCGTGCCCCTGCGCCATCTGGAAGACGGCCTGTATCTGGAAGCCCTGTCCAACGGCCCCACGCTGGCCTTCAAGGACATGGCCATGCAGCTGCTGGGCAATCTGTTCGAGTACGAATTGGCGCGCCGTGGCGAAGAACTGAACATCCTGGGTGCCACCAGCGGCGACACCGGCAGTGCGGCCGAATACGCCATGCGCGGCAAGAAGGGCGTGCGCGTCTTCATGACCAGCCCGCATGGCCGCATGAGCGCCTTCCAGCAGGCGCAGATGTTCAGCCTGATGGACGCCAACATCTACAACATCGCCGTCAAGGGCGTGTTTGATGATTGCCAGGACATGGTCAAGGCCGTCAGCAATGATCTGGAGTTCAAACGCCAATACCGCATCGGCACCGTCAACTCCATCAACTGGGCGCGTCTGCTGGCCCAGGTGGTCTACTATTTCGCTGGCTACATCCAGGCGACTGAGTCGAACGATCAGAAAGTCAGCTTCACGGTACCCAGCGGCAACTTCGGCAACGTCTGCGCCGGCCACGTGGCACGCATGATGGGCCTTCCCGTTGAGCAACTGGTGGTGGCCACCAACGAGAACGACGTGCTGGACGAGTTCTTCCGCACCGGTGTCTACCGGGTGCGCGGCAGTGCCGATACGCACGAGACCTCCAGCCCGTCCATGGACATTTCCAAGGCCAGCAACTTCGAGCGCTTTGTGTTCGACCTGCTGGGCCGCGACGGTGCCCGCACGGCGGACCTGTTTGGCGCGCAGTTGGCCAAGGCAGGTCGCTTTGACCTGAGCGCGGACCCGGCGTTTGCGCAGTGCGCCCAGCGCTACGGCTTCATCAGCGGCAAGAGCACCCACGCCAACCGGCTGGACACGATCCGCGACATGTGGACGCGCCATGGCGTGATGATCGACACGCACACCGCCGACGGCGTGAAGGTGGCCTTGGAGCACCTGAAACCGGGGGTGCCCATGCTGGTGCTGGAAACCGCGTTGCCCATCAAGTTCGCCGAAACCATTGTGGAAGCCCTGGGCCGCGAGCCCGACCGGCCAGCCAAGTTTGCCGGCATCGAGGCGCTCCCGAAGCGCGTGATGGTGATGGACGCCGATGTGGCCGCCATCAAGGCCCTGATCGCAAATGAATGCAGCAAAACTGCCTGAAAACTGCCTCTAGCCCCCGTGAAGCATGCGTAAGCAGCTATTGTTTTTGTAGCAACCTGAGATTCTGTGCATGACCAGCCTGCCGCGTCCCCCCCTGTTGCCACTGGATGAGGCCCTGAGCCGGCTGCTGGCCTTTGCCACTCCCCGGCTGAACGACGAACCCGTTCCGGTGGGCGATGCCGATGGCCGCGTGCTGGCGCAAGACGTGGTGTCTGCCCTGCACGTACCGCCACAGGACAACAGTTCCATGGATGGCTATGCGGTGCGCTGTGCCGATGTGAACGCGCCGGGCGTGCAGTTGCCGGTGTCGCAGCGCATCGCGGCGGGGTCCAGCGGATCACCCTTGCAGGCTGGAACGGTCGCCCGCATCTTTACCGGTGCGCCCGTACCTTCAGGTGCCGATGCCGTGGTCATGCAGGAAGACTGTGCGGCCTTGCCGCCTACCGGCGCTGCCAATGAAATCCCCCGGGTGCAGGTCAACACGCCGCCCGCGCCGGGCCAGAACATCCGCCGTGCCGGCGAAGACGTAGCCCGTGGCGATGTGGTGCTCTCAAGCGGCCAGCGCCTGGGACCGGCCGAGCTGGGTCTGGCCGCCAGCATTGGCATGGCCACGCTGGATGTGGCACGCCGCCCGCGCGTCGCGCTGTTTTCGACCGGCGACGAGCTGGTCATGCCCGGCACTGTGGCGCCGCAGGACATGCCGCCGGGCGCCATTTACAACTCCAACCGTTTCTTTTTGAGCGCGCTGCTGCGCCGCATGGGTTGCGTCGTGACCGATCTGGGCATCGTCCCGGACCAGCGCGAGGCCACCGTGCAGGCCTTGCGCGAGGCGGCGCAGGCGCACGACGTGATTCTGACCAGCGGCGGCGTCTCGGTGGGCGAAGAAGACCACATCAAGCCCGCCGTGCAGACCCTGGGCTCGCTGGATCTGTGGCAGATTGCCATGAAACCCGGCAAGCCCTTTGCGTACGGGCGCATTGGCGCGGCCCATTTTCTGGGCCTGCCGGGCAACCCGGTGTCGAGCTTCGTGACCTTTCTGGTGCTGGTGCGGCCCTTCCTGCTGCAACTGCAGGGCACGCACGATGTGACCATGACAACGGTAGCGGCTCGCGCCGATTTTACGTGGGCCAAACCCGATAAACGCCGTGAGTTCCTGAGGGCGCGGCGCAACGCCGACGGGGGGCTGGACCTGTTCCCCAACCAGAGTTCGGGTGTGCTGACCTCGGCGGTGTGGGGCGATGGCCTGATCGACAACCCGTCTGGCTGCCGCATTGCGCCGGGCGACACGGTGCGTTTTGTTTCCTTTGCGGAAGTGCTGGCATGAAGGTTCACATCAAATACTTTGCATCCATCCGTGAGCTGCTGGGCACCGGCAGCGAAACCCTGGACACCGGCGCTACCACCGTGGCGGCCCTGCGCGACGCGTTGATTGCGCGGGGTGGCGCCTATGCCGAGTCTCTGGCGCGTGGCAAGGCCGTGCGCGTGGCACTCAACCAGACCTTGAGCGACGAATCCACGCTGCTGGCGGAGGGCGCCGAAGTGGCGTTCTTTCCACCGGTTACCGGCGGCTGAACTTGAAACTGCTACATATTCAGTAGCTGCTTGCGCACGTTCTACGGGGGCTACAGGCCAATTTATCCATGAAAACACTGAGCCGTGTGAGCATTCAGGCAGAAGACTTTGACGTGGCAGCAGAAATTGCGGCCCTGCGTGCGGGTGACCATCGTGTCGGCGCCGTGTGCAGCTTCATTGGCACCGTGCGGGACAGAAATGTGGCCCCCACGCTCCCCGCTGCGCGTGGTTCGCTGCCCCCCGAGGGGGTGCGTTTCGCCTTGGGGCGGCCCGGCGGCGAAACCCTGGCCCCCAGGCTCTCCGCAGTAGAACCGGTGCTATCCATGGAGCTGGAGCACTACCCCGGCATGACCGAGAAGGCCATCGAAGCCATGATCGACGAGGCGCACCGCCGCTTTGACATTTTTGCCGCACGGGTGATCCACCGCATCGGCTTGCTGCAGCCACCGGACCAGATCGTGCTGGTGGCGGTCACGTCCGCGCACCGGGGCGAGAGCTTCAAGGCCTGCGAGTTTTTGATGGACTACCTCAAGACCCAGGCGCCGTTCTGGAAGAAGGAGCAGACCGCTGCCGGCGCGCAGTGGGTCGATGCGCGGGTCAGTGATGACGAAGCGCTGGCCAAGTGGGGCATTGCGTCCCGCAACGCCTAGACACTGCGCCCCGCTCCGGGGCAAATCCCGTCGACCCCCCAACCACTATGGGCTGCGCCTGTGTTCGCCAGAGCACAGTCAGGCGAGCCAAGGCGGCGCACCATGCATTCTTTTGGGAGTCAAACCATGCGCCAGTACCTGATCGCCCGGACAGTCCCCATGGAAACATCGAATTAGATTCAGCACCATGTTTATTTCTGGCTTGGGTACTGCGACCCCTTCCCATCGCCCTGTCCAGGCGTCCTGTTTGACCGATTGGGAGACCAATACGCTGCAGCAACAATTTCTGCAGCATGCTCCAGCGTTGGCCGTGCAGGCTGGTGAACGGGCCCTCGCCAACGCCGGGCTGGACGCTTCATACATCGACGCGGTGGTTGTCAGCACCTACAGTGGCTCTCTGTGCCCGGGCCTGTCGGGCTGCGTGATGGAGGGCCTGGGTCTGCGCACCGGCATACCGGCCTTTGATCTGGTCGGTCTGGGTTGTACGGGGGCACTGCCAAACCTGCAGCGTGGCCGTGCCTTGCTGCAATCCAATACCTGTGGGCACGTGCTGTCGGTCTGTGTCGAAATGGGCAGTGCCACGATGTGCCTCGACCACGATGCCGGAGTCACCCCGAGTGAATGCCGGATTGGCGATGGTGCGGGCGCTGCCGTGTTGTCACAGTATCCCGGCACAGATGGGCGACGCATCGAGTGGATCGACAGCGCCTCTTTCATCGACTCTTCACAACGCCAGGCCGGGATGTTTGAGCAGCACGAGGGGATGTTGCGCAAGCATTTGGCCCGCTCGGTTCCTCACGTGGCCGCCCAGCACGCCACGCAGGTGCTGGGCACGGTGCTGGACCGCGCTGGCATGGATGTCTGGGATATACAGGCCTGGATCATGCATGCGGATGGGGGTGACGTGCTGCAGGCAGTGAAGCGGGAGATTGGCCTGACACCCGCTGATTTGCGTTACAGCGCTGCGACGCTGACGGAATACGGCAATCTCTCCAGTGCCTGTGTCTACTTTGTACTGCAGGCCGCGCTTGCGGACAACGCACCGTCTGGTGGCTGGTGGCTGTCATCGTTTGGTGCCGGCTTCAGTTGCCAGGGAGCCCTGTTGGAGGTGCACTGACGCGGCACTTGCGCGCACCGCAGGGTACGATGGTTCAGTTCAAATACGTTGGCCGTGGCGCGTCTGGCGTCAGGTCAATTTCTTCCGCCACGTCCTCCACAACCAGAGGTGGCGCCTCAATGGGCCGGTCTGTCTGCCACTGCGCCTGCTCCAGTGCATGGCTCAGCAGCTGCATCAGGGCGTACACCAGATCGATGGGCAGGTCCATCTGGAAGCCGCGCGACGAGACGGGCTCCTCCAGCAGTTCCTTGAAGTTCAGCTGCATCTGGCCGCTGCCCCGGGGCGTCAAATTGACTTCGGTGACGACCAGGGGGCTTTCACCCAGCGGGCGCTTGGCAGTGGCTGCCTGGTAGGGCGTGCTGAAATCCGCATTCTGAATCGCCTCCTGCCGCTGGAAGTCGGCCAGGATGGCTTTGGTTTGGGAGTCCATGGTCGACAGATTCACAAATCCGTCCGTCCTGGCGTCCTCGGGAACCGCAAAGTGGTCTATCACCACCTGGTTGATCAGCGGCCACAGCCGCAGCGCCATGCGCCGGGTCAGCCACATCTGCACCTCTTCACCCGCGCTGGTGTTGATGTTGACCTTGATGCGATCGTGGTCCTGGTGGTAGCGGATCGATATCTGGCGTATGTCCATCATTTGATTTTAGTCAGGTGGCTCCGAAGCAAAACCCCTTGAAATAGGAGGGATGGGCCCAAGGTCTGTGGCAACCGGAGAATTTATATGCGAATCGAAAAGCTCACCACCAAATTCCAGGAAGCCTTGGGCGAGGCCCAGACGCTGGCTCTGGGCAGCGACCATGCCTACATCACACCCGCCCACGTGCTGGTGGCCATGCTGCGCCAGGACGATGGACCCAAGGCCTTGCTACAGCGCGCCGGCGTGAACGTGCCCCAGTTGCTGGGCGCGGCCGAAGCCTATGTGAAGAAGCAGCCCCAGGTGCAGGGCCAGGAGCAGATCACGGTGGACCGTGACATGGGCGTGCTGTTGCAGGCGGCCGAGAAGGAATCCATCAAACGCGGCGACCAGTTTGTCGCCGGTGAGTTGTTTTTGCTGGCCCTGTCTGACAGCAAGGCCGAGGTGGGCAACATCGCCCGCGCCAATGGCATGACCCGCAAGAGCCTGGAGTCGGCCATCAATGCCGTGCGCGGCGGCCAGAATGTGGACAGCGCGGACGCCGAAGACCAGCGCGAGTCGCTCAAAAAATACTGCATCGACCTGACCGAACGCGCCCGCATGGGCAAGCTCGACCCGGTGATTGGCCGCGACGACGAAATCCGCCGCGCCATCCAGGTGCTGCAACGCCGCACCAAGAACAACCCGGTGCTGATCGGCGAGCCCGGTGTCGGCAAGACGGCCATCGTGGAAGGCTTGGCCCAGCGCATCGTGGCCGGTGAGGTGCCCGATTCGCTGAAGGGCAAGCGCGTGCTGAGCTTGGACATGGCCGCACTGTTGGCCGGGGCCAAGTTCCGTGGCGAGTTTGAAGAGCGCCTGAAAAATGTGCTCAAAGACCTGGCCAAGGATGAAGGCCAGACCATCGTCTTCATTGATGAACTGCACACCATGGTGGGTGCCGGCAAGGCCGAGGGCGCCATGGACGCCGGCAATATGTTGAAGCCCGCCCTGGCGCGCGGCGAACTGCATTGCGTGGGCGCCACGACGCTGGACGAGTACCGCAAGTACATCGAGAAGGACGCCGCGCTGGAGCGTCGCTTCCAGAAGATCCTGGTGGGTGAGCCCACGGTGGAGGCCACCATCGCCATTCTGCGCGGCCTCAAGGAGCGCTACGAGGTGCACCACGGTGTCGATATCACCGACCCGGCCATCGTGGCCGCAGCCGAGTTGTCCAACCGCTACATCACCGACCGTTTCCTGCCCGACAAGGCGATTGACCTGATCGACGAGGCGGCCAGCAAGATCAAGATCGAGCTGGATTCCAAGCCCGAGGTCATGGACAAGCTGGACCGCCGGCTGATCCAGTTGCAGATTGAACGCGAAGCCGTCAAGCGCGAGAAAGACGAAGCCTCACAAAAACGCCTGGAGTTGATCAACGAAGAAATCAAGAAGCTGCAAAAAGAGATTGCCGATCTGGACGAAATCTGGAAGGCCGAAAAAGCCACCGCCCAGGGCAGCGCCCAAGTGCGCGAAGAGATCGACAAACTGCGTCAGCAGATCGACACACTGACCCGCAAGGGCGACCTGGCCAAGGTGGCCGAGTTGCAATACGGCAAGCTGCCCGAGATGGAAAAGCGCCTGAAGGAAGCCCAGGCCAAAGAGGCCGGCAAGGCCAAGGGCGGGGCGGGCGTGGCGCGCCAGTTGCTGCGCACCATGGTCGGCGCCGAAGAAATCGCTGAAGTGGTGAGCCGCGCCACCGGCATTCCGGTGGCCAAGATGATGCAGGGCGAAAAAGACAAGCTGCTGCAAATGGAAACCAAGCTGCACGACCGCGTGATCGGCCAAAACGAAGCCATTGCCGCCGTGGCCAACGCCATCCGCCGCTCTCGCTCCGGCCTGTCAGACCCGAATCGCCCTACGGGCAGCTTCCTGTTCCTGGGCCCTACCGGCGTGGGCAAGACCGAACTGTGCAAGGCGCTGGCTGGCTTTTTGTTTGACAGCGAAGACCACTTGATCCGCATCGACATGAGCGAATTCATGGAGAAGCATTCCGTGGCCCGCCTGATTGGTGCGCCCCCGGGCTATGTGGGTTACGAAGAGGGCGGCTACCTGACGGAGGCCGTGCGCCGCAAACCCTATGCCGTGCTGTTGCTCGACGAAGTGGAAAAAGCCCACCCCGATGTGTTCAACGTACTGCTGCAGGTGCTGGACGATGGCCGCCTGACCGACGGCCAGGGCCGCACCGTGGATTTCAAGAACACCATCATCGTGATGACCAGCAACATTGGATCGCAGATGATCCAGAGCATGGTGGGCGAGGACTATGAGGACGTGAAGGAAGCGGTAACCGGTGAGTTGAAGAACCACTTCCGCCCCGAGTTTTTGAACCGCATCGACGAAACCGTGGTCTTCCACTCGTTGGACGCAACGCACATTGCCGACATTGCCAAGATCCAGTTGCAGGTGCTGACCGCCCGGTTGGCCAAGATGGACCTGGGGCTGGTGGTGTCCGATGCCGCCGTGGCCGAGCTGGCCAAGGTGGGCTTCGACCCGGTGTTCGGTGCGCGGCCGCTCAAGCGTGCGATCCAGCAGCGCATCGAGAACCCGTTGTCCAAGCTGCTGCTGGAAGGCCAGTTTGCGCCCAAGTCGACCATCCATGTGGGCGTGGACACCATTCAGGCGCCGGGGCAGTTCAGCTTCACGCACTGAGCGCAGGCAAGTAACGCGGGGGTGTCTCGCATTGGACCGTGGGGAACCGGTAGGGGTCTTAGCATAGGCTCTGTCCTTTTTCCTTCGGTGCCAACGCCCATGACTGCAACCCCTGTGCCCAGCGATTTTGATGATATTTCCCCCGGCCTGAATACGCCCATCCCCGACGGGTTTCGCCAGGTCACGGTGGGCGGCTCCTTCATTGCCGCCAACGGCCCGCTCTACGCCAGCTGGACGGGCACGCACCTGCTGCTGGGCTTTCGGGTGGAGGAGCGGCATACCAACCCGCTCAAGATGTGCCACGGCGGCATGCTGGCCACGTTTGCCGACATGGTCATCCCCTGTGCGGCGTTCTACCAGGCCGACATGGCGTCGCGCTTTCTGCCCACGGTGAGCCTGCAGATCGACTACATGGGCCCGGCCAAACTGGGGGCCTGGGTGCAGAGCGAGGCTCAGGTGCTGCGCACCACCCGCAACCTGCTGTTCGGCCAGGCCCTGATCACGGCCGACGGCGAACCGGCGCTGCGCGTGAGCGGTATTTTCAAACTGGGGCAGATTCTCGAAAACGGCGAGCGCAAGGACCCGTTCGGGTTTCTCGCCTGAGCAGCTGGGTAAACGGTCTTACCCCCACACCACGGACCGCATGGAGATGGCCGCGCCCTGGTAGCCCGTGTTGAAAAAGCGCGGCATGTCGGTGCTGCGTGCGGCACCCGCCGCGTAAAGCAGCGGCAGGTAATGCTCGTACGTGGGGTGGGCCTGTTGCGCCACGGTGCCCAGGGCCTGGAAGTTTTGCAGCGTATCCAGCTCGCCTTTTTTGATCTGGTCCTGCACCAGGGTGTCGAACTCGCTGGCCCAGTCATAGGCCTCGTTGTCGGCCGCATCCCGGCGCATGGCGCGCAGGTTGTGCACGATGTTGCCACTGCCCACAATCAGCACGCCCCGCTCGCGCAGTGTCTGCAGTTGTTGCCCCAGCGCATAGTGCTCTGCTGGCGCGCGGCTGTAGTCCATGCTGAGCTGCAGTACCGGAATGTCGGCCTTGGGGAACATGGGCTTGAGCACCGACCAGGTGCCGTGGTCCAGGCCCCATACCTCCGGGTCCACGCCCAGCGGGCTGCCGGTGGCGGGCGACTTCAATTCGCTGGCCAGGCTGGTGGCCACCGCAGGTGCTCCGGGTGCCGGGTATTGCTGGTCGAACAGCGCCTGCGGAAAACCGCCAAAGTCATGAATGGTCTTGGGCTTGGCCATGCCCGTGATCTGCCAGCCGCCCCGGGTGAGCCAGTGGGCAGATATGCACAGGATCAGCTGTGGCCGCTGCTCCCGCGCCAGCAGCTCTGCCCCCAGGCTCTGCCAGCCGCGTCGCCAGGCGTTGTCTTCGATCGCGTTCATGGGGCTGCCATGCCCCAGAAACAGCACCGGCATGCGGGGCGAGGGTTTGAGTGTCTGTAGCAACGGAAGGTTTGCGGCATCCGACAGTGAGGTCATGAGAATTCCCGGTAAGGCGGCCAAGGCGGCCAGTGTGGTTCTGCGTTGCATGTTGGATAGGGCGCGATGGCGGACCTGTGTGATGGAGCCCGGCAAACGGGGCGAAGTTCCGCAAATCGTAAATACTATAGCGCTTTTTCACAGTACAAATTGGCCTCCAGCCCCCGTGGAATGTGAGAAAGCAGCTACTGTTTTGATAGCGATTTGTTCTGAAAATGACTGGGCGCCTTGCCCATGGCCAGCTTGAACATGGCGCTGAATGCACTGTCGCTGGCATAGCCACTGGCGGCGGCCACCTGGCTGATGGGCATGCCGCGCGCCAGCAAGGGCAGGGCGTGCGCCAGGGTGGCCTGCTGGCGCCACTGCTGGAAATTGGTGCCCAGCTCGTCGCGGAACAGGCGTGCCACGGTGCGCTCGCTGGCCCCGACCTGGGCCACCCAGTCGCGCAGCTGCGCCTTCTCGGCTGGGTCGCGCAGCACGGCCTCGCACAGCGCGCGCAGACGCTTGTCGCCATGCTCGGGGTGGGGCATGGGCACGCCCAGCGCCTGGGTGGTGGCGTGGGCCATTTCGTCCACGGCAAGCGCCATGATGGCGTCATCGCGTGGGCCGGGTACGGAGTCTTCCAGCGCATGGACCAGTTCGCGCAGCAGCTTGCTCACCACCAGCACGCGGCAGTCGCTCCAGCCGGTGGGCGTGACGCCGGGGTCCAGGTCTACCGTGCGCAGCTCGGCCGTTTCAAGTACCACCACGTTGTGTTGCACCTCGGGCGGAATCCACACGGCGCGGGTGGGCGGCACGATGAAGGTGGTCTGCACCTCGCCCTGGGTCACGGTCACCTGCATCAGCCCGCTGGCGCAGTAGGTGAACTGCGACCAGGGGTGCTGGTGCGGCTCGATGTGCGCGTCCATGGCCAGCGAGCGGGCGCGGCTGCGCACCGGCCTCTCGGGTGTGGGTGGGCGCTTGGCGGAGGCGTCGAAGGGCACGGGGGTGAGACGGGTTTTGCGTTTCATGGGTCTGGTTTGGCGGGATTTCGACAATTATTGTCTTTTTGTCGTATTCCGGCTGGGCGGCGTGGCCCGTACCATTTGGGCATGAGCACCACCACCTTCGCCAGCACCGCCCCCGCCATTCCCCTGCAACAAGATGCCACCATCATCGGCCTGGTGGGCCTGGCGCATGCCAGTTCGCACTTCGGGCACCTGCTGTTGCCGCTGCTGTTTCCGGTCTTCATGAAGGAATTTGGGCTGAGCTACTCCGAGCTGGGCCTGCTGATGACCACGTTTTTTGTGGTGTCCGGGGTTGGCCAGGCCAGTGCCGGCTTTGTGGTGGACCGCCTGGGTGCGCGGCCCCTGCTGTTTGTGGCACTGGGCATCTTCATTGCAGCCTGTGTGGCCGCGTCCATGGTGACCGGCTACACCGGGCTGCTGCTGGTGGCGGCGCTGGCGGGCCTGGGCAATGCCACGTTTCACCCGGTGGACTTCACCATTCTCAATCAGCGGGTATCGGCGCCGCGCCTGGGCTATGCCTTCAGCGCCCACGGCCTGACGGGCAACCTGGGCTGGGCGGCGGCGCCGGTGTTCTTTGCCGGTCTGGGCGCCACCATGGGCTGGCGCAACGCCTATGTGGCGGCCGCGCTGATGTACGCACTCATTCTGATCCTGCTGGTGCTGCAGCGCGACAAACTGAGCACCGAGGTCGCCCACCGCGACGCGCACGCCATTGCACAGGGGCATGTGGAGCACGACCTGGCGTTCATGAAGCTGCCGGTGGTGTGGTGGTGCTTTGGCTTCTTTTTGCTCTCCACCATGACGCTGGCGGTGGTGCAGAGCTTCGCCGTTTCCATTCTCAAGGCCATGTACGGCATCAGCTTTGAGGCGGCCACCTACACCATCACCGCCTACATGTTGTGCGGCGCTTTGGGCATGTTCGTGGGCGGCTTTATTGCAGCGCGCGCAGCCAATAGCGACCGGGTGGTGGCGCTGGCCATGGCCACCGGTGCCGTGTTGCTGGCCCTGTGTGGCACCGGGCTGCTGGGCGCCACGGCCACCATGGTGGTGCTGGCGGCAACCGGCTTTGCGGTGGGCATTGGTGGTCCGTCGCGCGACATGATGATCAAGAAGGCCACGCCCAAGGGAGCCACGGGGCGCGTCTATGGGCTGGTGTACTCGGGCCTGGACACCGGATTTGCCATTTCACCCATCGTGTTTGGTGTTTTTATGGACCGCGGCTGGTACGGTGCAACCCTGCTGGGAGCCGCGCTGGTGCTGCTGTTGAGCGTGGGAGCCGCCTTGGGCGTGGGGCTTCGCACGGTCAAAAGATAGGGGTCGATCCCAATCGCTGGCATGATGGAGGGCTTTTCGCCAGCTTTTTCCGAATTTTCCATGACCGACACCTTGCCTTCTCCTTCCGAAACGATTGAACCCGCCGCGCTGGTTGTGCCTGTTGCGCCCGATGCGCCAGCCGCACTGGCGGCCGATGCACCCGTGGCCGAAGGTCCCGCTGCACCCAAGCGGCCCGCAAAGCCCGACGTGTTTCCGGTGCTGGAAAAAATGGCTGCGCTGTATCCGCAACTGTTTGGTGCCGTGTTCCTTCCACTCAAGCGCGGCATTTTTCAGGACCTGCTGGAAACGCATCCCGATGCATTTGACAAGGACAGCCTGAAGGCTGCGCTGTCATTGCACACCCGCTCCACGCGCTACCTGACGGCCGTTGCGTCGGGCGAGCAGCGCCATGATCTGACGGGCCAGCCTGTCGAGGCCATGGCGCCCGAGCATGTGCACCACGCCCTGCTGGAGGTGTTTCGCCGCCGCCAGACGCGCAGCAAGGAAGACCTGCGCCCCAAGCTGATTGCCCGCATGGTGCAGGCCTGTGAGGCATCGGGCCTGTCCCCACTGGCCTATGCCGAACTCGTGCGCAGCCGCGACGAAGCCGCCAATGCCATGCTGGACGAGGCCATGGCCGAGGTTGAGGCCCGCGCCGCCAAGACCGAAGCGCTGCTGCAGGCCTTTAAAGCCAGCGGCAAATCGCTGGATGTCTTTGCCGACATGTATGGCATGGACCCCCGCGCCGTGAGCCGTATGCTGGCGCGCGCCACGGTGCCAGGCGTCTGACAGAAAACCGGCGAATAGCAACGGGCCATGGCTGCTCCAACCGCCGTTTTGCAGGCCCGTGGCCTGGGTTTTGGATTCCCGAAACAACCGGCGCTGTTCACGGACTGGTCGGTTGAGATACCGACCGGCGTAACCTGGGTGGGTGGCGACGAGAGTACGGGCAAGACCACGCTGCTGCGCCTGCTGGCCGGGGAACTGCCTGTGCAAAGCGGCACCGTGCAGGTCAATGGCATGGTGCTGGCCGACCAGGCCAAGGCCTATCGCAGTCAGGTGTTTTGGGTGGACCCGCGCACGCAGGCCTTCGACGCGCTGACGCCCCAGGCCTATTGGGATGGCCTGCGCAGGCAGTACCCGGCGTTTTCCGATGGACTGCTGGCAGATCTGATCGCGGGATTTGCGTTGGAGCTCCACCTGGAAAAGTCGTTGTATATGCTGTCCACTGGCACCAAGCGCAAGGTCTTTCTGGCCGCCGCGTTTGCCAGCGGTGCTGCGCTCACGCTGCTGGACGAGCCCTTTGCCGCGCTGGACAAGGCGTCCATCCATCTCGTTCTGGAATGGCTTCAGGAAGCCGCCTTGCACTCCACGCGGGCCTGGGTGGTGGCCGACTACGTGGCGCCGCACGGAGTGGCGTTGGCGGCGACGGTTGCTTTGGCGCCGCTGGACTGAGTGGATCAGACGCACCGGATTCATAGAACATCCGGGTCGCGGATGACATCAAGAGCGTAAGAAAGACGCAATCAGCAAATGACGAGATCCGTATGCCCGAAACCCTTGGAGTAATCCAGGACGGAAATGACCGAAGGCGTTACACGGAACAGGCGGACCTCGTCCGGGGTCGGCATCTTCATCGGCAGAGGTTTCGCCTCGGGGTATTTCAGCGGAAGCATGCCCAAGACTTTCTCCGCTTCGGCGCGATCATCCACTGCATGCGCGCGAGCTGCCATCGACAGGCCGGTGATAGTCATCAAATCCGCCGTGTCGTGATCGATGGTCAGCGAGAGCCGATCATCTCGCGCGAGGTTTTTTGCCTTCTGACTGTCCAGCCCGCAGAGAAAATACAGGGTCAGGCCGTCGTTCACGTAGCCGACAGTCGTTGCCTGTGGCCAGCCATCCGGGCGTAGCGTCGCAACCGTCATGATTCGATGCTGATCCAACAGTGCCAGGATTTTTCGTCTCATTTCGTCGTCCATGAGTCACCTCCACAATCGTCAACAGAGAAAGGTTTACAACATTTTGGCATGTTCAAGCTCCCGGTCTGTGCCGCCAGGCAGACACCAGAGAAGCCACGCCAGCAACGATGAACAGGATGGGAACGAGCCAACTCGAGATCGGTGTCTTGTCCAACTGCAGGTCAAACAGTCGCGAAAGCCCAGCCACAGCAAAGCACACGCCGAGCGCCAGCCCAAACCGATCGATCGTCAGTCCAAAGTACGTTCGCGCCGCTTGGGCGCCAAGCAGGATGACGCCTACGCCAACAAGACCCGCGCCCCAGCCAACGTTGGCGAGGAACGCAATTCCGACCCAGATGAAGAGAAGGCCCCACCCGAGCCTCTCGATGGTCTTGACGACGACCTGCTTCGTGTTCAATTCGAATATTCCTCATGTGACACCTCGTTTCTTCGTCCAGTGCTCAGTAAACCCAGCTTCATCGTGAAGTTGGCACGAACTCGCTATTGCGAGAATTCCTTACCCAGTCGATAGGCGCGCTCCAAATAGCCTTGCAGGGTGTCTTTGTCAGCCATGTTCACGGCATAAAAGAACGCATGTTCGACGGTTTGAATTCCGGGGTAGTGAAGACAAAAGTCGTCGATGAGCCGCCGCATTGCTTCATGGAGCCCACGTTCCTGGTAGGACTTTTCGTTGAAGATGGTGGTGTTGATGATCAAGGCCTTCTCGTGCTTGAGGAGACCAATTCGACCCTCGATGTCACCTCGCCAGCCGGCTGACGTCAACGAGAATGCAAACCCAAGCGTAAATACCCGCTCAATCCAACCCTTGAGGATCGCCGGGAATCCGACAAACCAGACGGGTGAAATAAAGACCAGCGCTTGGGCGTCTGCCACCTTGCGCTGCTGCTCCCGAATGTCTGCGGGGCCCATTTTTTTCAGCCTGGCCATCACTTCCAGGGGACTCTTGCCGCGAAACCTGCTCCACGCGACAATCCGTTGCAGCAGTCCAGCATCGGGAGCAAATACACGCTCCTTCACGACCTTTTCGACGACATCCGGTGCGTTTTCATCGGGAAGCCAGTTGGCAAAATCGCGGTTCGTGAGAACGGGATTGAATCCGATGGCATAGAGATCAACCACTTCGTTGGTGTGTCCCGCATCCTTCAACCCCTTGGTGAATTGTTGCAGCACGGCATGACAAAACGACTTGGGATCAGGATGCGCATAAATAGTCAGAATTCTCATTGCACACTCCACAATCGCGCTGCGTCTTCTCAAGGTGGTGCTGAGTAACACGCGCCGACCAGGTCCGGCTGCGCGCTCAACGCTGAAATTCTGTTTCTCGTCTGGATGTTGATAACCAACTGCATCGTCGGAGAGGGGGCATCCCCTGCAGTCGATGTTTCGCGGCGTGTTATTCGCATCTGAACGAGGCTGCCCGATCGCCATGGGCCGCAGTATTCTCTGATAGGCTGAGCATATTCAGACTCTTCGCCGGCCCGTCTTGACGCCCGCGAGGACGGAAAGTGCAGCCAGCAAGAGCGCGTGGGTGCCTGGTTCTGGAACCGCGGTCAGCACCCCAAACAGCCCGTGAGTTTCACCGTCGGGGCCAGCGGTGAAGTACAAGCTCTGGGTGCTCCCGCCAGCAACACCATTCCCTGGTGCCAGGGCCCACAGTCCATCAATTGCGATCGGCAGATTGCTGGCGTCGAGAAGCTGTCCCAGGTACGCGGTGCTCAGGGCATCGAACGCGCTGATCCGGCCGTCGCCGAAGTTGCCTACCAGCAATGCTCCTGCGAAAGAACCAAAGTTGCCCGGCGCGATGGCAAGGCCCCACGGTGCATTCAAGCTGCCTGCGGTGGCGACGCGGCCTAGCAGGTTGCCGTTAAGGTCGAAGCGATTGACCAGGCCAAGCCCTGCGCCTGCGACCTCATCCTGTTGACTGGCGTCCTGTTGGGCATAGGTCACGAACAGGGTGCCACCGAGGTTCTGCACGTTGAACGGCGCATAGCCGACCGGAAGGGTGGGGTCGACAAAACTCCCTGGCAGGGTCGGCGCTGCAGCGCTGCCCTTGAATACATCAATGGCGCCACTGCGGAAGTTGGCGGCGTAAAGGTAGTCGTTGCCTGCGACTGCGCCAAAGGCCGCGCCCTTGTAGACGTTCGCTGACGATGCGGGCACAAGAATTTCGGCCGTAGTGCCAAGCGCGCCGCGCCAGCCCGAAACAGTACCGTCCTCACTCACGAAGAGAAACCTGTCCGCGTTGAACCCCGTGCCGCCGTTGAAAATCTGGCCCGTGACACTGCCGGTTCCCGGGATCGCAACGATTAACGGGGTTTTCGCCGTGAGCTGGGTCGATGGATTCACCGAGTACAGGGTCGCGGTGCCGGCGCCATTGGAAGAAACCCAAAAAGGACTGCTTGGCGAATAGGAAAGCCCCCAGGCGTTCGTGAGCCCGGCGTCGGTGATCTGCGCTGGATGCGCGGTCTGATCGTCGGTCACAAGGTTGGTGACGGTGTACACGGGGGCCGCCATGGCCACGGAGATACAACTCAAGGCAGCAGAAAAGCCCAGCGCGCGTACTGAATGCACCCAAGAAGACATCGGATTTTTCATAACTATCCTTGCAAATATCTATACAAATTTGGGTAGAAGAAAATGCTCAGCAATAACCGGGCCGGACTTCCGCGAGAACTCCTTTTCTGATGTGCATCAATGAGTTAAGAGAGAAGAACAAAATTTTGTTGTGCTGGGTCTTGGTAATTTGTAAAGAAGCTCGACGCCTTTCACGGACGCGCTGCGCGCCTACCCAGGATGTCGAGCGACTTGTTTTCGATATCCACGAAGACCATACTGAAACGAGTCGCTAATGGGCTCGAACTGGGATTGTCTGAAATGCGGTGGCGAGCACGTTGGCGCCTTTTACAAAGGTACGTCCAGAAAGCTGCCGGTGGTGAATCGCGGTGATCGCCACCGACCAGCCTGTCGCGACCAGGTGAACCTGCTGCCACTACGCAGTGCGAAACAGGATTCCCCGCTACACCGCATCCGGCTGCAACTGCGGCGCCGCCTTGGCGAAGGCATCCAGCGCCAGACACGCGGTCTCAATACGCCGGATGGTCGGAAAGGCGTCCAGCGGCGTGTCAAAGCGGCGTGCGTTGGCAATTTGGGGAATCAGGCAGCAATCAGCCAGCCCCGGCGTGTCGCCATGGCAAAACGTGCCCGTCGCCGGGCTGTTGGCCAGCATCGCCTCAATGGCGGTGAAGCCCAGCGTGATCCAGTGCCGATACCAGTCGGTCTTGGCGGGCTCAGTCACCTTCAAGTCGCGCTCCAGATACTGCAGCACGCGCAGGTTGTTCAGCGGATGGATCTCGCAGGCAACCGATTGCGCCAGTGCACGCACCCGGGCCCGGCCCAGGGCATCGCGCGGCAGCAGGGCGGGCTCGGGGTGGGTTTCGTCCAGGTATTCCATGATGGCCAGCGACTGGCCCAAGGCATGGCCGTTATCCACCAGCGTGGGCACCAGCCCGGCAGGGTTGAGCTGCTGGTAGTGTGCCGAGTGCTGAGCACCGCCGCCTTGCAGCAGGTGCACGGGAACCGATTCAAACGGCAGGCCCTTGAGGTGCAGCGCGATGCGCACCCGGTAAGAGGCCGAACTGCGAAAGTAGGTGTAGAGCTGGAGCATGGGCGTTGCGTTGTTCACGTGAGGCTGCGAGCCGGTAGCACGGTGCCACGCACTTCGCCAAAGCCGATGCGCGCCGCGCCTGTGGCCTGGCAGGCACCTTTGAAGATGATGGTGTCGCCGTCTTCCAGAAAGGTACGGGTCTCGCCGGTGGGCAGGCTCAACGGCGCCTTGCCGCCTTTGGACAGTTCCATCAGCGAGCCGGCCTCGCCCTCGGTCGGGCCGGACTGGGTGCCACTGCCCAGCAAATCACCCGGTTGCAGGTTGCAGCCGTTGACGGTGTGGTGGGCCACCATTTGCGACACCGACCAGTAGGCATCGCTGAAGTTGCTGTGCGACAGCCGGTGCTCGGCCATGCCTTGCGCGCGCATGGCCGCAGTCTGAATGAAGACTTCCAGTTCAATGGCGATGGCGCCTTGCGTACGCAGTTCGGCAGAGTCCAGGTAGGGCAGGGGCTGTGGGTCGCCTGCAGCGCGCGTCCAGGGCTGGCGGTAGGGTGCCAACGCTTCCAGCGTGACGACCCAGGGCGACACGGTGCTGGCAAAGTTCTTGGCCAGAAACGGTCCCAGGGGCTGGTACTCCCAACCCTGCACGTCGCGCGCCGACCAGTCGTTGAAGAGGCACATGCCAAACACGTGTTGTTCGGCCTCAACCATGGGAACGGGTTCGCCCAGCGCATTGTCGGAGCCGATAAAAATGCCCATTTCCAGCTCGTAGTCCATGCGCGCACTGGGCGCCAGCACGGGTTCGGTAGCGCCCGGCCGCATCACCTGGCTCACCGGGCGGCGCACCGCCTGGCCCGAGACGCCGATGCTGGAGGAGCGACCGTGGTAGCCGATGGGAACCCACTTGTAGTTGGGCAGCAGCGGGTTGTCGGGGCGCAGCAATCGCCCGATGTTGGTGGCGTGGTGCACCGAGGTGTAGAAGTCGGTGTAGTCGCCAATCTGCGCGGGTACCGCAAACTCGGCTTGTGCTTGCGGCACCAGGCAGGCGGTGAGCCTGGCTTGGTCGGTGGAGCCAACCCGCAGGGCGCGCGACAATTCCAGGCGCAAGGCCGACCACACGGCTGGCCCCAGGGCCATGAAGGCATTCAGTGTAGGGGCGCAGCAGGCTCGCGCAGCGGCTTCGGCGGTACCGGTGAACACACCCGCAGCCTGCGCTGCCGTCAGATCCAGAATCTCGTCACCAACGGCCACGCCAACGCGAAACGCCTCGTCGCTGCCCGTGCGCCGGAACACACCAAAGGGCAGGTTCTGGATGGGGAAGTCATTGCCTGCCGTGTTGGCGGAGGCGACCCAACTCTGGAGTTGGGGGTTGTGGGTGTCGTTCAGTGAAGTCATCAGCAATCAGGCGCCCACAAAACCCTTGCCGTCGTGCATCCAGGCCGCGTGCTTGGGCGCCTTCTTGGTACGGTCCCATTCGTTGAGCATGTCCCATTTCACATCGTCCAGCGCTTTGGCCATGGCCGGGGTGGCGGTGTTGCAGGCCAACTCCAGGCGGTGGCCGCTGGGGTCAAAGAAGTAGATCGACTTGAAGATGGTGTGGTCGGTGACCCCAATCACCTCGATGCCGGCCGCTTCCAGTTTCGCCTTGGTGGCCAGCAACTCGTCCATGCTGCCCACTTCAAAGGCCAGGTGTTGCGTCCAGGCCGGGGTGTTGTGGTCGCGGTCCATGGCCGGGCTATTGGGGAGCTCGAAAAAAGCCAGGATGTTGCCGGCACCGGCGTCAATGAAGACATGCATGTACGGGTCCGGCGCCTTGGTGGAGGGCACTTCATCTTCGGCAATGGCCAGCACAAAGTTCATGTCCAGGTGCTTGGCGTACCACTCGACGGTTTCCTTGGCGTTGATGCAGCGGTAGGCGACGTGGTGAATTTTCTTGATGGGCATGGTGATCTCCTGGAATGTCGAGGCGAGGGCTTGTCAATGCATGCGATTAAAAGAGAGTTTGATCTATCATTCAAGCAGATTTTTATGATGAATTTATTCCATTAGCTAATGAATATCACCTTGCGCCAATTGCGGGCCTTTGTGGCGCTGGCCGAAACCGGCAGTTTTACCGATGCCGCCGCCAGCCTGCACGTCACCCAGTCGGCCCTGAGCGGCCTGATCAAGGAACTGGAGTTGACCCTGGGCGTGCAGGTGGTCAACCGCAGCACGCGCAAAGTGAGTCTGGCCGAAGTCGGGCGCGAGTTCTACCCCTTGGCCGCCCGCTTGCTGCAGGACCTGGATGGTGCGCTGGACACCATTGCCGACCTCAAGGCCCTCAAGCGCGGGCTGGTGCGCATTGCGGCGCCGCAGTTGTTGTCCTGCTCGGTATTGCCGGAGGTGATCGCCGGGTTCAAACAGCAATACCCCGATATCGAGATCCGCCTGCTGGACTGCATGGTCGAGCAGGTGCTGCCCAAGGTGCACAGCGGCGAGGTGGATTTTGCCGTGGGTCCCGAGCGCGAATCGTCGACCGACATTGAAGCGTGCACGCTGTTCGAGATTCCCTTTGTGGTGGTGTTCCGCCCCGACCACCCCCTGAAGAAAAAGAAGCGCGTGACCTGGGACGATGCGTTGCGCTTTCCGGTCATTGCCTTGAAGGGCGAGTTCACGCACCGCTTGCGCGCGGACCTGCATGAATCCCTGCACGACGAGGCACTCAACCCCGCCAATGAGGTGGGTTACATGACCACTGCCTTTGCCATGGTGAGCGCCGGCCTGGGGGTTACCACCTGCTTGCCGTACGCCAGCAGCCTGATCCGCCTGCACCAGTTGCAGAGCCGCACGTTGATGGACCCGATGGTGCGGCGCAAGTTTTTTGTCTTTACCCGCAGGGATCGGCCGCTGTCCCCTGCAGCGCAACGGTTCTCGGAGTATTTGTACGAGTACGTTGCACGCCAAGAATGGTGCACACCGGTCGCACCTGCAAGCAGAACCAGCACATGACTTCCGTCAAAGACGGCTCATTTGTTTTGACCAATACTGCAAAGTTTCAAGCGGTTGGGGAGAATACCCATGTTTGCTGGAGACCAAGACATCGACCGTGCGGTGGCAGAGTTGGCCGCCCTGTTGCCAGAATCGCTGAAGCCTCTTGCGCGCATAGCGTATGACTACCGATGGTCCTGGTCTGCCGATGGTGCGGCCCTGTTCAGGGATGTGGATCCCGAACGCTGGGCCCGCACCGGACACAACACCAGGCGTCTGCTGACCGAAGTTCACCGATCCACGCTGGAGCGGGCGGGCAAGGACCAGGATTTCGTCGCCAGAGTCCTCCGCCTCGCGGACGAACTCGCACAAGACCGCGCACGGCCAGCGTTTGCCGGCTTCGTCAACCCGGAGCATCCAGTGGCTTTTTGCTGCTCGGAGTTCGGCGTACACGGGTCTCTGCCCATTTATTCCGGCGGGCTGGGGGTGCTTGCTGGCGACATCCTGAAGGAGGCCTCCGATCTGGCGCTGCCGATGGTGGGCGTGGGGCTGATGTACCGCACCGGCTACTTTCACCAGCGCATTGATGTGACGGGTTTTCAGCATGAGTACTGGCTGGATGCCGACCCCGAGCGATTGCCCTGCGTGAAGGTGACGGGCGCAGACGGTCAACCTGTCGAAGTGACCGTACCCATTGAGGAAGAAACGGTGGTGGCCCATATCTGGCGGGTCGACGTGGGACGGGTGCCCCTGTACCTGCTGGATACGGACCTGCCCCAGAACAGTCCGGTCGGCCGCTGGGTGACCTCACGGCTCTACGAGGGCAACCGGGCGATCCGGTTGGCCCAGTATGCCGTGTTGGGCGTGGGCGGGGTGCGTGCTCTGCGCGCGTTGGGTATCACGCCTGCCGTGTACCACCTGAACGAGGGCCACCCGGCGCTGGGTGTATTCGAATTGCTGGCACAGATTCAGGCGCAGGGTCACGCCGGGCGTACGGATGAGGCCGCCTGGCAGCAAGTGCGCGAGCAGGTCGTGTTTACAACCCACACCCCGGTGCCGGCGGGCAATGAAACCTACCAGCGCCATGAGATGCTGCAGATGCTGGGGCGCATTGGCGATCTGATAGGAAACCGTGAGCGATTCCTGTCCTTGGGGCGTATCGATCCGCAGCGGTCAGATCAACCCATGAGCATGACTGCTCTGGCACTGCGGGCGAGCCGCCATGCCAATGCGGTCAGTCGACGCCATGGCGAAGTGGCTCGTGCCATGTGGCAGCCGCTGTTCCCGGACCATGCGGTCAGCGATGTTCCCATCACGCACGTCACCAATGGCGTGCATGTGCCGACCTGGCTGCGCGGCCCCATGCGCTCGCTGCTGGATAAGCACCTGGGCAATGGGTGGCTGCGCCGTGCCGACCAAGCTGCAACCTGGGCGCCGGTTGCGGATATCCCGGCGTCGGAACTGTGGGCAGCCCGCTGCGCTGCCCGCCGTGAACTGGTTGACCTGGTGGTGAGCCGCGGCGCTGGCGATCGGCTGCGTCGCGGCGAGCCGCTGGATTACGCGGAAGCCGTGGGTAATGGCAATGGCTTCGATTCCGACCGGCTCACCATCGGCTTTGCGCGCCGGCTAGCGGTCTACAAGCGCTTGCACCTGGTGGCGCTCCTTCCAGAGCGGGCGATTGCCCTGGTGGGAGGCCATCATCCGGCGCAATTTGTATTTGCAGGCAAAGCGCACCCGGATGACACGGCCGCCAAGGATGTCGTGCGCCAGGTGTTTTCATTGAAGCGTGCACCCCAGGTCGCCGGGCGGGCGGCCTTTCTGGAAGATTACGACATACCCTTGGCCGGGCATCTGGTGGCCGGTTGCGATGTGTGGGTCAATGTGCCGCGACCTCCCAACGAGGCCAGTGGAACCAGCGGCATGAAGTCCTGCCTGGGAGGTGGTCTGCAGTTGTCGGTATTGGATGGCTGGTGGGCTGAAGCCTTTGATGGCAGCAACGGCTGGGCCATCAACGGTGACGTGGATACTGACCAACTGGCGCAAGACCAGCGTGACGCACGGGCCCTGTTTGATCTGCTGGAGCACGAGGTGGTGCCGATGTTTAACGAGCGCGATGCCGATGGCGTACCGCAGCGCTGGGTGGCGATGATGCGGCGCAGCCTGATGACCCATGGTCCGCGCTTCTCTGCCACGCGGATGGTGGTCGAATACGCCAGCCGTGTGTATCCGCGTGGGTGAGCCTGGCAGTGGGCGTTACCCCGCAATGCGCACCTTGCGAGCCGCACCATCCGCTCTCCCAATGTGCCCGAAAGGCAACTCGGTACTCGACTTGATGCAGTTCAGTACGATGTTGGAGCGGATGTGGGCCACGCCACTGATGCGGGTGAGCTTTCGCAGCACCGAATCCGACAGTACACCCAGATCGGCCGCCACAATTTGCAGGATGTAGTCCGATTCACCCGCTACCGAGTAGCAATCCAGCACCTCGGGGATGGCGGCAATCTCCCGCTCAAACGCCAGGCCCTCATCGCCGCCATGGCGGCTGAGCGTCACGTAGCTGATGGCGCGCACGCCCAGGCCCAAGGCAGCGGGGTCCAGCAGCGCGACGTAGCGGCGGATGATGCCAGTGGCTTCGAGGCGCTGAATGCGCCGGCTCACCTGGGATGCGGACAGATGGATCTGCTCGCCGACCTGCTGGTTGGTGGCGTGGGCATCCTTTTGCAGTGCAGCGAGCAAGCTGATATCGAACTTGTCGAGCAGTAAATCGTCATATTTCTCTTGATTCATGCACTAATTATGCATATGTTTCGCTTTTGACTGCGCAACTTGCTTACACCGTGCGCGCAGTCTTGACCACAATCAAGGATTCAAAACAAGGCATCGAGGAGCACCGTTATGGCCGATCTTTTTGACAATCCGATGGGACTCATGGGCTTTGAGTTTGTGGAGTTTGCGTCGCCCACTCCGGGTCTGCTGGAACCTGTTTTTGAGCAAATGGGTTTTGTCCATGTGGCGCGCCACCGTTCCAAAGATGTGGACCTGTACCGACAGGGCGACATCAACTTCATCATCAACCGCGAGCCCAAGAGCCACGCCGCGTATTTCGCCGCCGAGCATGGTCCCTGTGCCTGCAGCATGGCGTTTCGCGTGCGGGATTCGCACAAGGCCTATGCGCGCGCGCTGGAACTGGGGGCGCAACCGGTGGAGATTCCGCCTGGCCCCATGGAGTTGCGCCTGCCCGCCATCAAGGGTATTGGCGGTGCTCCGCTGTACCTGATTGACCGCTTTGAAGACGGCAAATCCATTTACGACATTGACTTTGACTTCTTGCCAGGAGTGGAGCGCCACCCGGTAGGCCACGGTCTGAAGATCATCGATCACCTGACCCACAATGTGTACCGGGGTCGCATGGCATTTTGGGGCAGCTTCTACGAGCGGATTTTCAACTTCCGCGAGATCCGCTACTTCGACATCAAGGGCGAATACACTGGCCTCACATCGCGCGCCATGACCGCACCCGACGGCATGATCCGCATCCCGCTCAACGAAGAAGCGTCGGGCAAGTCCGGCCAGATTGAAGAGTACCTGATGCAGTTCAACGGTGAAGGCATTCAGCATATTGCGCTGCTCAGCGACGACCTGATGACCACCCTGGACAGCCTCAGAAAAGCGGGTGTTCCGCTGATGACCGCACCATCGGCCACCTACTACGAAATGCTCGAAGGCCGCCTGCCCAATCACGGTGAAGACGTGCAGGCCCTGCAAAGCCGCGGCATCCTGCTCGACGGCGTGAGCAAGGAGGGCGAGCGCCGCCTGCTGCTGCAAATATTCTCGCAAACCGTGTTGGGCCCGGTGTTTTTTGAGTTCATCCAGCGCAAGGGCGATGACGGCTTTGGTGAAGGCAACTTCAAGGCCCTGTTTGAATCCATGGAGCGTGACCAGTTGCGCCGTGGCGTCATCACGGCAGACTGACCATGCACAAGCTCGAATCGGAACAGGTCGCGCAAGCGATGCAGGCCTTGCCTCAGTGGAAGCTGGACGCGCAACTGGGCGCCATCACCCGCGAATTTGTGTTGGCTGATTTCATGCAGGCCTTTGCCTTCATGACCCAGATTGCCCTTGCCGCTGAAAAGCGCAACCACCACCCCGAGTGGTCCAACGTGTACAACCGCGTTTCCATCACCTGGACAACCCACGATGTCAAGGGTCTGAGCACCAATGACATCGCCATGGCCCGCCTGTGCGACCAGGCCTTTGTGGGCTACACGGCCACGCCGACCGGCATCTGAGCGGAGGTTCACGATGGACGCTACAACAACGGACAAAGTCAAACACGGCCTGGCCGCCGGGCCTGGCGCCGCACCCCAACGACCCGACTGGACGGTCGATCAGGGCTGGGCCAACTACACGGCGCAAGAGCACGCAGTCTGGAAAACGCTGTTTGAGCGTCAGACGAGGCTTTTGCCCGGTCTGGCCTGCGATGCCTTTGTCGAGGGCATGAACAAATTGCCCATGTCGGCGGACCGCATTCCCAACTTTGAGGAACTGTCCGAGACCCTGATGCGTGCCACGGGCTGGCAGGTGGTCGCGGTGCCGGGACTGGTGCCCGATGACGTGTTTTTCGATCATCTGGCCAACCGGCGTTTTCCGTCCGGCAATTTCATCCGCGGTGCCCACGAGTTGGACTACCTGGAAGAGCCCGACGTGTTCCATGACGTGTTTGGCCATGTGCCCATGCTCATGCACCCGGTGATGGCCGACTTCATTCAGGCCTATGGCAAGGGTGGTCTGCGTGCGCAGAGCCTGGGCAAGCTGACCGAGCTGGCACGGGTGTACTGGTACACGGTGGAGTTTGGTCTGGTGCAGCAGAAAGAGGGCTTGCGCATCTACGGGGCGGGCATTGCGTCGTCGTACTCCGAGAGTGTGTTCTCCGTCCAGAGCGACTCACCCAACCGCATGGGTTTTGACCTGGAGCGCGTCATGCGCACCAACTATCGCATTGACGACTTTCAGGAAAGCTATTTTGTGCTGGACGATCTGCAGGACCTGCTGGCCCTGGCCAACACCGAGTTTGCGCCGTATTACGCACGCCTGAACCACGGCCCCACCTACCAGCCCGGTGACGTATTGCCCACCGATGCGGTGCCGCACCGGGGCACCGGCAGCTACCACCGGGCGCGGCCACCCAAGGGCTGATCAAACCGGGGCCGGATAGTGCCTGCCACCGGGCAGGCGGTTACCCAGAACGCCCAGCAGGGCATCGCCAGGGACGGGCTTGCTGAAGAGGTAGCCCTGCATGAGATCGGCGCCAAGTTGGCCCAGGTACGCCGCCTGGGCTGCCGTCTCCACCCCTTCGGCTATGACCTTCAGCTTCATGCTGTGGGCCAGACTGACCGTGGCGGCGCAGATGGTGGCGTCGTTCTGGTCGGTCTCTATGTCTTTGACGAAGGCCTGGTCCACTTTGAGGTAGTCGATGGGAAACAACTTCAGGTAGGCCAGGGATGAGTACCCCGTGCCGAAATCGTCAATGGACAGCAAGATGCCCATGTCCTTGATGGTGCGCAGCGTGCGTATGGTCTCCAGCGGGTTATCCATGGCGACTGACTCGGTGATTTCCAGCTCCAGGCAATGCGCAGGAATGGCAAAGTCGCTCAACGCCAGCCCAACCTGGTTCACCAATTCGGAATTCTTGAGCTGGCGGGCAGAAATGTTGACCGCCATCTTCAGGTTCTTGTGACCCCGCTCACGCCACTGGGCGAGTGTGCGGCAAGCCTCACGCAGCACCCATTCCCCAATGGCGATGATGAGCCCGCTTTCCTCGGCTATCGGAATAAATTCAATGGGAGAAACCATTCGCCCGTCGGGGTGCTGCCACCGGATCAGGGCTTCAACACCCTGAATGACTCCAGTCGTGTAGTTGACCTGGGGTTGGTAATGGAGCACAAACTCACGACGCTCCAATGCATGCTGGAGGTCGTTTTCCATGTGCAACCGCTCCAGGGCTTGCGAGTTCATGGACGCATTGAAATATTGAAAAGTGCCGCGTCCGGCGGCTTTTGCCTGGTACATGGCGACGTCGGCGTTTTTCATGAGTTCGCCCAGATCAACCCCATCGTCTGGAAACAGGCCAATGCCAATGGACGCCGATATGCACAGGTCCAGCTTGCCCAGTCGAATGGGCTGGGCAATCAAGTCCAGCACCTTTTGCGCCATCATGCTGACGGCATTGACGTCCATGATGTCGTCAATGGCGAGTATGAATTCGTCTCCTCCCTGGCGGGCCAGGGTGTCTGTTTCCCGGATACTGTGGCTCAGCCGATCCGCAACGATTTTGAGCATTTCGTCGCCGCTGGAGTGGCCCAACGTGTCATTGACGGATTTGAAGCGATCCAGGTCAATAAACATCAGGGCAATGCGCTTATTGCCGCGGCGCGCGTGTGACAGCGCCTGATTGAGACGCGCCTCCATCGCGTAACGGTTGAATAGCCCCGTCAGCCTATCGTGCAGCGCCATATCCTCCAGGGCGACTTGCGCCTGGGTGAGCGCCTGTACCGCAGCGACTATTTCCGCCATTTCCTGGCTATTGGGCTCGGGCAGCGCTGTGTTCGCGCCATGGCGTCGGTTATGGTCGTTCAGGAAGTCGGAAATTTTGAGCAACGGCACCAGGAAGTAACGGCGCATGCTCAGCAGCAGTGCCACGCAGGCGGCCAGGCCCAGGGCTACGCCCAGCATGGTGGTGACCAGGATCTGGTGCGCCAGGCGGGAAATATCCTTGGTCACCTGGGTGTTGCGTTGGACGATGTCCACCGCCGTGTCGTCGGCCAGGGTTTTCAACAAATCGCGTCGCTGCTGCCACACCGCATGGGCCTGCGTCTGCAAGGCCTGCCGCTGGCTTTCGGTGGTTGATGGACGGGCCATGGAATCTTGCAGGGCCTGCAACTCCGAGAGTGTGATGTGGGTTTCCGTTACATCGTCCTTTTCGGAGGCCAGCGTGGCAATGGATGGATGACTGATCATGGCTTGCATGGTCAGCGCATTGGTGCGCCATTTCTCTGCATCCGACTCATGGTCGAGTTGGTCGCCCAGGGCAATCAGGCGTTCCAGGTTGCCCACGGCGCGCAAGCGCTCCATCAGTTGCGGAGCCGAATCCTCGCCACCCTTTTCCGCAACCTGGATCACCGACAGACTGACCATGCTCAGTATCACGGTTGTGCCAATTAACAATACGACGACCAGCATGGGTAACCAAATCGCCATGCGCCGCAGGGATACGCTAGTGAGAGTTGTCTTGAAAGGGGCGGACACCGGGTTCTCTAATCAAAGAATGCTGAAGGGAAAGTAATGGCGACTGATCTTTTCGTGCATGCCATTGCGGATCAATGCCTGGATAGCCGCGTTCACGCCCAACAGCAATGCGGCCTGGTCGGGCCGCACGATCACATGCACCGTGCCACCTAAACCATTCTGGGCCATGGGTGCGCCGACAAAGGCATAGGGTTTGCCGGCAGGCGTCTGAAGAAAGGGCAGGGCCTGCATGGTGGGCAACAGGGCCATTTTGCAGTCGCCCTGTTGCATGCTCTCCAAAACTGCCTGGTTGCTCGGTTTGGCCAACAAGGAAGACGGCGGTCCGCCCAACGTGCGCAAATACACTTGCTGCGAGCCTCCATCCATCACACAGACTGTGTTGTCTTTTAGAGCCTCGGCAGGCGTTGTCAGTCGGGTTCCGGAAAGTCCAACAAAACTGGACGTTGATCGCCAGATCGGCACCGAAAAGGCGACCAGTTTTTCCCGCTCCGGTGTCTTGAGAAGATTGGCCAAGCCGATGTCCACGCGAGCCGCGTTGACAGCTGGAATGACCTGCGGGAAGGCCATGGTCTCAAAACGGCAGGGGCGCTTGAGCTGTTCGCAGATGGCCCGACCCAGGTCTATGTTGAAGCCGGTCAACTCGCCCTGGGGGGTGATGTACGAGAAGGGTACGGATGAATTGGTGACCGCGACGACAAGCTCCTGCCCCATCGCCGGCAAGGCGCATGCCCCCAGCGCAGCCAGCACAAATCGCAACCATCGATGCAAGGTGTTGTTTGCCATCACGTTCCCTCCATTAGCGCCTTCAATGGCGGCAGCGGATGACTTTAACACCCGAACACCGGTCTTTGTTGACTTCGGGCTTGCATGCTGAGCATGGGGCCGCTTTGCCGGCACAATATCCGGCATGACAACCCTACCCACTCCCCAACTCGCTGGCCATCTGCTGGTCCAATGTCTGATTGAACAGGGCGTGACGCACGCCTTTGGTGTGCCCGGTGAGAGCTATCTGGCCGTACTGGACGGATTTCACCGTTACCGCGAGCACATCCAGTTTGTGGTGAACCGGCAGGAGGGTGGGGCGGCCTTTATGGCCGAGGCGCACGGCAAGCTCACCGGTCGCCCGGGCGTGTGCATCGTGACCCGTGGCCCCGGCGCCACCAATGCGTCCATCGGTGTGCACACGGCGTTCCAGGACTCCACGCCCATGGTCCTGCTGGTTGGCGATGTGGCCAGCGACACGCGGGACCGCGAAGCCTTTCAGGAGTTGGACTACCGGGTATTCTTTGGCGCCAGCACGCAGGGCATGGCCAAGCGGGTGGAGCGCATTGATGATGCGGCACGCATCCCCGAATACGTTGCCCGTGCCTTCGCCACCGCCATGAACGGCCGCCCCGGTCCGGTCGTGCTGGTGTTGCCCGAGGACATGCTGGTGCAAGCCCTGGTACCGCACCCGGTGAGCGGCGTGCTGCCCCAGCCGCTGGCGCGCGTGGAGCCGTCTGACGCGTGGAGCGACCCCGGGGCCCTGCGTACCTTGCGTGAGATGTTGCTCAAGGCCGAACGGCCCTTCGTGATTGCCGGTGGCGGTGGCTGGACGCCCCAGGCCGCGCAGGCCTTGCAGCGTTTTGCCGAAGCGTGGCGCCTGCCGGTGGGCAATGCGTTTCGCTTTCAGGATACGTTTGACAACCACCACCCGCAGTACGCGGGCGACGTGGGCATTGGCATCAACCCGGCGCTGGCCAAACGCATTCAACACAGCGATCTGGTCATTGCCATTGGCCCACGCCTGGGCGAGATGACCACCGGCGGCTACACCCTGCTGCAGGCACCGCGCAGTGCACAGACGCTGGTGCACATCCATGCCAGTGCAGAAGAGCTCAACCGCGTGTACCAGGCCGATCTGGCGATCCACGCCAGCATGCGCGCCGCGGCCCGCTCACTGGAGGTTCTGGCTGCGCCTGTGGACGTGACCTGGGATGCCTGGACGCAGGCCTGCAACGCCGACTACCAGGCCAATCTGCAGGCCAGCCCGATCAAGGATTTGCCCGCCGACACGCCGCGCGGCCTGGTGGACATGCACAGTGTCATCACCACCCTGCAAAAGCACCTGCCGGCCGACGCCGTGCTGACCAATGGCGCCGGCAACTTTGCCAGCTGGTTGCACCGCTTCTACCGCTACAGCGGCCTGGCCAGGGGGTACAAGACCCAGTTGGCCCCCACCAATGGCGCCATGGGCTATGGCGTGCCAGCGGGTATTGCGGCGGCCATCACCAGCAAGGCCAGCGCCGGTGCAGCCGGGCAGGGCAGGGTGGTATTCACGATTGCGGGCGACGGCGATTTTTTGATGAACGGCCAGGAGCTGGCCACTGCTGCGCAGTACGGCGCCAAGACCATCGTCCTGCTGCTCAACAACGGTATGTACGGCACCATCCGCATGCACCAGGAGCGTGAGTATCCACAGCACGTGGCTGGCACGGCGCTGCAAAACCCCGACTTTGTCGCGCTGGCGCGGGCCTACGGTTACGCGGGTGTGCGCATCCAGCGCAGTGCGGACTTTGAAGCCGAGCTGCTGGCTGCGCTGGCCCGACCGGAAGGCACGCTGATCGAGGTGATGCTGGAGCCCGAACTCATCAGCACCCGGGGATCGCTGGCCGGTATCACACAGGCGGCACTCAAGCGGTGAAGCAGTGCCCTCGAAAGCCCGCTTTGCTTTCGCACCAAACTGCCAGTCCGCCGTTCCAGGCCGCCTGAGATGTTCCGACCCATTGCAGGCCCTGAAGTACCTGCCACCCAGCAGATTCTTGTTCGCCGAATTCAGGTAACAGAGGGCCTGCTGTTCCAGCAACTGCAACTGGAGGCCATTGACGACACCCCCTATGCCTTTGGCCCCATTCGGGAGCGCGTGCAGGGTGCGACCAGCGAAGCGCTCGCTCGCCAGGCCGCACACTACGCTACGTCCAAGACGGAAGCCGTCTTCCTGGCCATGCAGCAGTCCACGCCGGTTGGCACCGCTTCGGTCCATTGGGAGGCCGAACAGTTTTGGCTCTCTTTTGTCTGGGTGCACCCCGCGTGGCGCAAGTCCGGTTTGGCGCAAACCTTGCTGGCCCATGCGGCGCTCTGGTGCAGGGACACGGGTGTGCGCACCTTGTACGCACGCGTGCTGGACGAAAACCCCCACGCACTGCGGTTCTATCAACGGGAAGGCTGGCAGGTGGTGGGGCAGGAGCCCTGGCCCAGCAAGCCGGCCCGCACACGCTTCATTATTTGCCGACCACTGGATGAGGGAATCGCCTAATGGAACTTGCTCCATCGATCGAACAAATTCGTTTTGTTCATGCCGACCAGCACGGCATCGCACGCGGCAAAACGGTCAACCGGCGGGATTTTGAGCAGGTCGTGACCCGGGGCCTGCCGCTCACGTCCACCCTGCTCCTCAAGGACACTTCGCACAAGACCGTATTCCCCGCTTTCGCGCCGCATAGGGATGCCAGCATGGCCGACTTCCGCTGCGGCGCGGACTTCCTGGTGATGCCCGATCCGTCCACAGCCACCATCCTGCCCTGGCAGCCCAACACGCTGTGGGTCATCGGTGACGGGGTCTCCAAAACCGGCTCGCCCCTGGCCATCTGTTCTCGACAACTCTTGAAAACCCACATTGCCCGATTGGGTGCAGCGGGCTACAGCCTCCTGATCGGTATCGAGCTGGAGTTTCATATTTTCAAGAAAACGCAGGGCGCGCTGGAGCCCAGTCTTCCTGGAAGGCCAGGACAGTCGGCCCACGTGCAGCCCTTGAGTCGGGGCGCGCAGTACCTGACCGAGAACCGGTACGACGAGATGGAGCCCATTCTCGAATCGATTCGCCAGGTGCTCAACCAGCTTGGGCTGCCGCCCAAGTCCATCGAGATTGAATTTGGCGCCAGCCAGGTGGAGATTTCGTTCTACCCGCTACCGGCCCTGCAGGCGGCTGACAGCGTCATGCTGATCCGAAACGCCATCAAGCAAGTGTGTGCCCGTCAGGGCCTGCATGCCACCTTCATGTGCAAACCCGCATTCCCTGCGACCATGGCCAGCGGCTGGCATCTGCACCAATCGCTGTGCGACCCGTTGACGAACGCCAATCTGTTTAGCCCGGACGGCCCGGGTATGGCGCTGTCACTGCTGGGTCAACACTATGCCGCAGGGCTGCTGCAGCATGCCGAGGCGGCCATGCTGCTGTGCTGCCCCACCATCAACTCCTACAAAAGGTTCCAGCCCAACGTTCTGGCCCCCTGCCAAATTTGTTGGGGGGTGGAAAACCGGGGGGCGATGCTGCGCGTCATCACCACTGCGGACGGAATGGGTAACCACCTCGAAAACCGGATTGGCGACCCAACGGCCAACCCCTACCTGTACCTGAGCAGCCAGATCGTCGCCGGGCTTCTCGGCATCACGGGCAGTGCGGTGCTGCCTCCCCCCACCGTTGATCCCTATGGGGGCGCCGACGACAGGGTGCCTGCGTCTCTGTGGGCCGCGATGGACGCGTTAAGGCGCGACGAGGCGTTTTATCAAGCCTTTGGAGCCGAGTTCCTCGCCTACTTGTGTTGTATCAAGGAGGCCGAAATTGCAAGGTTTTGCAGTGAAGTGACCGATTGGGAGCAGCGCGAGTATTTTGAGGTTTTCTGATTGCGCCGCTCTCCATCACCAATACCCTGGGTGCAAATGGTTTTGCTATGAAATGCATAGCTGCTTGCGCACATTGCACGGGGGCTGTGGCACTTTTTTTGCCTGGCTTTAGATTCAGGTAGTCTTTGCCTTTCACTTTGACTGGAGCAAACCCATGAAGGTAAGGCGCGTAACAACCGGGCACGACGTGCACGGTAAAGCCATTTTTGTCAGTGATGCGGCAGTAGACGCTGAGACGGTTGGCCTTATGCCGGGGGCCGAGTTTCACAAGCTGTGGGGTGCCGACCATCCGCCAGGCTTTCCGGACAGCGGCGCACCGCCCGCGTACACGGGCTATTTCCCGCCACTGGGTGGTTACCGTTTCATGATGTTCAGCGTGCCGCCGGAAGCCGGCGCGCACAAGGTGAGCGGTGACAAGCAGGCGCTGGTAGGGGAAATGCAAACACGCCTGCCGGGTCTGATGGAGCATATGGAGCGCAGCAATCCCGGCATGCACACCACCGATACGGTGGACTTTGAGTACATCATCTCTGGCGAGGTCTGGCTGGAGCTTGACGATGGCGCCACCATGCATCTGCGCGCAGGCGATACGGTGGTGCAAAACGGCACCCGGCACGCCTGGCGCAACAAGGGCTCACAGACGTGCCACATTGTTGTGTTCATGCTGGGCGTTGTGCGCAGTCCAACCGGGCTGGACGCTGCCCGGTTGGCCCGATGAACGGGTGCGGGTGGGGCCGCCTTGATTACTTCTTGGCGCGGATTCTCACCAGTTCGTTTTGTGTTTCATTCCACAGGTCCATGCCCACGTCGGCGCCAATCAGCGCGTAGACCTTGGTCAGCTTGTCGCGCATGCGGGCCGACTCGGCAGGGGACAGTTCGTTGATCTGCATGCCCTTGGCTTTGAGGTCGCCCATGGCTTTGGCGGCTTCGTCGCGCGTGTCCTTGCGTTCAAAGTCACGGCTGGCCTTGGCGGCATCGGCCAGCACTTTTTGCTCGTCCTTGGACAGCTGATCCCACCACTTTTTGCTGACCAGCACGATCCAGGGGCTGTACACGTGGTTGGTCACCGTCATGTACTTCTGCACTTCGTAGAACTTGCTCGACAGAATGGTGTTAAACGGGTTTTCCTGGCCGTCCACCGTGCCGGTTTCCAGCGCGCTGAACAACTCGGAGAAGGCCATGGGCACAGCATTGGCGCCCAGGGTCTGGAAGCTGCTCAGGAACACGTTGTTCTGCATCACGCGCAGCTTGACACCGCCCAGGTCTTCCATCTTGGTGATGGCGCGCTTGCTATTGGTCAGGTTGCGAAAGCCGTTTTCCCAGTACACCAGACCCACCAGGCCTTTTTCCTGCAGCTTGGCCTTGATCTTGTCGCCGATCGGGCCGTCCAGCAGGATGTCGGCTTCCTTGGTGTTGCTGATCAGAAAAGGCGTGTCCCACAGGGCCATTTCCTTGGTGATGCCGACCAGCGTGGCGGTGGAGCCGACCATCATTTCCTGCGCGCCGCCAATCAGGGCCTGTTGCATTTGCGTGTCGGGGCCGAGTGCGGCGGCGCCAATGGCGCGCACCTTCATCTTGCCACCGGAGGCTTTGTCGACTGCTTCAGCAAACACCTTGGCGGCGCGGCCCTGGTTGCTTTGTTCATTGAGGCCGTAGCCAAAACGGATCAGGCGGGGTTTGATGTCCTGGGCCAATGCCGAGAAGGATGCGCCCAGCAGGGCAGCGGTGGTGGCAGCAATCAGCGTGCGACGAAGAAATGTCATGAAAATCTCCTGGGTTGGTGGAAAACAAGCGGTTGAAAAAAAGGGGGCGTTAGCGCATCCACACCACCGGTGCGGTGACGATCTGCGGGAACAGCACGAAGAGAAACAGGATGATGGTGTAGGTGATCAGGAAGGGGTTCACACCCTTGATGACGCTGTGCAGCGAGAGCCGCCCCACGCCGGCCACCACATTGAGCACCGTTCCCACCGGCGGTGTGATGAGGCCAATGGCACCGTTTAGTACAAACATCAGGCCAAAGTAGACCGGGTCGATTCCCGCCTTGACGGCAATGGGCAGCATGACCGGTGCAAAGATCAAAATGGTGGGCGTCAGGTCCAGGGCGGTGCCGATGACGATCAGCACAATCATCATGACCAGCATCAGCAGGCGGGGGCTTTCCACCAGCGGACCCAGCCATCCGGTTAACACATTGGGCAGGTCGGCCAGGGTGATCATGTAGCTGGCCACCTGGGCACCGGCACACAGGAACATCACGATGGCGGTGGTCTTGGCGGCGCGCACCAGCACGCCGTAGACCTCGATGAATTTCATTTCGCGGTGCACGAAGAGGGCGACGACCAGTGCATAGAACGCAGCGACGACGGCCGCTTCGGTGGGGGTGAACACGCCACTCTTCATGCCGCCAATGATGATGAGGGGCATCAGCATGGCCCAGAACGCCTTGAGGGTGGCGCGCAGCCGCTCTTTCATGGGCAGGGGCGTTCCCTGTGGCAAGTCCATCTTGCGAAGCACCCATTTCCAGGCCACGATCAGGCCCACGCCCATGATCAGCCCGGGCACGATGCCCGAGATGAACAGGGCCGAGATGGAGGTGTTGGTGGTCACGCCATAAATCACAAACGGCATGCTGGGCGGAATGATGGGCGCGATGATGCCGCCCGATGCGATCAGGCCGGCCGAGGTGTGCATGGGGTAACCCTGCAGGCGCATCATGGGCATCAGAATGGTGGCCAGGGCAGCGGTGTCGGCCAGGGCCGAACCACTCATGCTGGCCATGAGCACCGCCGCGCCAATGGCCACATAACCCAGCCCGCCGCGAATGTGCCCCACCCAGGCCTGTGCCATGGCAATGATGCGCCGGCTGATGCCGCCACTGTTCATCAGTTCACCGGCGAGGATGAAGAAGGGCACCGCCAGCAGCGGAAAGCTGTCCACGCCCGCCACCAGGTTCTGCGCCAGCAACTGCGTGTCCCAGAACCCCAGAACCCAGGCCATGCCGGCACCGGTGAGCACCAGCGCCAGGGCCATGTTCATGCCAATGCCCATCAGCAGCAGCATGCCTGCCGAGAAGACGATAAATGCGAGACCTTCGTTAGACATTTTGTTTTATTCCACTTCTGCGCCGTGACCCAGGTCCAGCGGTGTTTGTTGTATCAGTTCGATCAGGGCCATCACACCAATAGCGGCGGTGCAGAGCAGGGCGGGAAGCGGCAGCAGCGCAGCGGAGTAGCCCAGCACCACGGAGCGGCTGTCCAGTCCCACCACGACCTGCTGCCAGGCGCCCCAGCCCACCAGCGCGCAACCCAGGATGACGGCTACGCGGATCAGCGCCGTCATGAGCGTCATGGCCAGCGGGCGCTTTTTCAGCAAGCCCACCAGGCTGGTAAAGGCCATGTGCTCGCCCGCCGGGTAGGCGGCTGTTGCGCCGATGAACACCATCCAGACAAACAGCAGGCGGGACAACTCTTCGCTGGCCGCAACGCCACTGCCAAAGCCGTAACGCAGCACCACGTTGATAAAGACGGACACCGCCATCACGCCCAGGCAGGCTGCCATCAGGGTGTTGGTGATGTGCTGGAAGCGCCCAATGGGCGCCGGAGTGTGGGTTTCGCTGGTCATGCGGTTTCCTTGTCGAGAAGCCAGGAGGAGACTTCGGCCTGTAGTTGAGCCAGCGGCGCCATGGCGTCTACGCGCAGCACGCCCGGCTCACCGGTGGGGACTTCCAGTGTGGTGAACTGGCTGTCAACCAGCGCGGTGGAGAAAAAGTGTTGGTGGGCTCGGGCGATGACACGCGCTTGGGCTTGCTCCCGGTTAATGTCCAGGAAGACAAAACGCAGCCCCGGTGCCGATTCACGCAGGCGCTCGCGATAGGCCCGCTTGAGTGCGGAGCAGGTCAGCACCACGCCTTGTGGATGCATCCGCAACTGATCGCACAGGGTAGCCAGCCAGCCGTCGCGGTCGGCATCGGTCAGGGGCACGCCACGGCTCATTTTGTCGCGGTTGGCGGCGCTATGGTGGTCATCGCCTTCGATCAGCTCCATGCTGCTGGCGCGGGCCACGGCAGCCCCCAGGCTGGACTTGCCGCAACCGGCCACGCCCATGATCACAATCGATTTCATCGTCGTATTCTTTAATGCGGGACAGCGCTATCCACAAATGTCAAAAAAAAGGCAGTTGGCAAGTCTGGAGGTCATTCTCTGGTAAAAATAGTTCGGTTACCTAGGGATTGCCCGCTTGTTGCCAGTAGCAGGATAGCGCTATCCTATGCGAATATTGCAAATGCCTAATCAGTAGTTTCCCTATATTTCATGAAAACAAGCCCCATCCGATCACGTGCCACCGGCCGCATCACTCTGTCCGATGTTGCGCGGGCTGCCGGTGTCAGTCCGATCACGGTGTCGCGGGCCCTGCGCGGCGAGCGCGCGGTAGACCCCGAGTTGATTGCCCGGGTTCAGGCCGCGGTGAGCAAGCTGGGCTATGTGCCCAATCCGGCGGCACGCGCGCTGGCGTCGGGCCTGGGCTCCCACGTGGCGGTGTTGATTCCCATGCTGTCCAACGCACTGTTTGTCGATTTGCTCGAAGCCATACAGCGTACCTTGCGTCAGGCCGGGTACCAGACCCTGATTGGCGTTACGCACTACGACCCGGCGGAAGAAGAAACGCTGTTGCGCGAGCAATTGCTGCACCGCCCGGCAGGCTTGCTGGTGACCGGTCTGGAGCGCAATGAGGCTACCCGCACCCTGATTGCCCAGAGCGGAGTGCCCTGTGTGCATTTGATGGAAGCCTCGGGAACGGCGGGCGTCTATTGCGTGGGCTTTTCCCAGGCGGACGCCGGTGAAGAATTGACCCGCCATCTGCTGGACCGTGGCCACAAACGCATTGCATTTGCCGCGGCGCAACTCGACCCACGGACCCTGCAACGGTTGGAGGGCTGGCGCAGGGCATTGGTCGCTGCGGGCCTGTATGACACCACGCTGGAATGGCTCAACCCGGCGCCTTCTTCCATCTCGTTGGGGGCGCGCATGTTTGAGCAGATCATGGGGCAGCAGCCCGCAGTGGATGCGATCTTTTTCTGCAACGACGACCTGGCACAGGGCGCCTTGCTGGCAGCGCTGCGATTGGGTATTGCGGTGCCGCAGCGCGTTGCCATCGCCGGTTTCAATGACCTGACCGGCAGCGACCAGATGCTGCCGCCACTGACCACGGTGCGCACACCACGCGCCGAAATTGGCAACGCCGCTGCGACCATGCTGTTGTCCCTGATGCGGGGTGAGGCCGTGGCTTCACCTTGTATTGACCTCGGGTACGAGGTGCTGGTGCGGGGCAGTACCTGACCCGAAAATGCTATCAAATACGAAGCTGCTTGCGCAGCATCTGCGGGGGCTAGCGGCCGATTCGATGCATGAAAAAGGCCGGTTCACACCGGCCTTTCAATTTTTTGACAGAGAACCGCTGCTGCTTACTTCATGTCCACGCCATAGAAGGTGTGGCGGCCAAAGGGGCTGAGCTTGAAGTCAACCACTTCCTTGCGCACCGGCTTGAGCTGCACGGCGTGGGCGATGGTGAACCAGGGGGCTTGCTCCTTGAAGATAACCTGGGCTTTTTCGTAGAGCTTGGTGCGCTCGCCGGGGTTGGATACCACCTTGGCCTTTTGCACGACATCTTCAAACGGCTGGTAGCAGAACTTGGCGACGTTGGAGCCGTTGGTCTTGGCGGAGTCGCAGCCCAGCAGGGTGTTGAGGAAGTTGTCTGGGTCTCCGTTGTCACCGGTCCAGCCCATCATGCCCATCTGGTGCTCGCCGTTTTGCATGCGTTTGCGGTACTCGCCCCACTCAAAGCTCTTGATCTCGGCCTTGACGCCAATCTTGGCCAGGTCAGCCTGCATCAACTCGGCAATGCGCTTGGCATTGGGGTTGTAGGGGCGCTGCACGGGCATGGCCCACAGGTCGGTGGTGAAGCCGTTGGGGTAGCCGGCCGCCGCCAGTGCCTTCTTGGCCGCTGCAGGGTCAAACGCATCGTCCTTGATGGATTTGTTGTACGACCATTGGGTTGGCGGTATCGGGTTGGTTGCCGGTATGCCGGTGCTCAAGTACACCGCAGCCACAATGGCCTTCTTGTCGATGGCCATGTTGATGGCCTTGCGCACGCGCACGTCATCAAAAGGCTTTTTGGTGGTGTTGTAGGCCAGGTAGCCAATGTTCAGACCGGGTTGTTCCAGCACCTGCACGTTGGCGTCTTTGCGGATGGCATCCAGGTCAGCCGGGTTGGGGTAGGGCATGACATGGCATTCACCCTTTTGCAGCTTGGCCCAGCGCACCGATGCATCGGGCGTGATGGAGAAAATCAGGTCATCAATTTTGGCCGCGCCTTGCCAGTATTGTGGAAAGGCCTTGTAGCGAATGATGGCGTCTTTCTGGTATTGCACCAGCATGAAGGGACCGGTGCCCAATGGCTCCTGGTCGATCTTTTCGGGTGTGCCAGCCTTGAGCATGGCAATGGCGTATTCCTTGGACTGCACGCCGGCGAACTGCATGGCCAGGTTGGACAGGAAGGGCGCCTCAGGCTTGGTGAGCGTGATCTTGACGGTGTAGTCGTCAATCTTGTCCACTGACTTCAGGAGCTTGGGCATGCCCATGTCGTTGAAGTAGGAGTGGTTGGAGCTGGTGACCTTGAAGTAGGGGTCGTTCTCTTTCCACTGGCGCTCGATGGTGAACAGGAAGTCATCGGCATTGAAATCGCGTGTGGGTTTGAAGTTTTTGTTGGAATGCCACTTCACGCTCTTGCGCAGGTTGAAGGTGTATTCCAGTCCGTCTTTGGACACTGACCACTTTTCCGCCAAACCGGGGACCACCTGGGTGCCACCGCGCTCGAACTTGACGATGTTGTCGTAGATCTGTTCGGTAGCGTCGAAGGAGGTGCCCGTGGTGTTGATGCTGGGTGCAAAATTCTCGGGGCTGCCTTCTGAGCAGTACACCAGCGTCTTGGCTGCAGCGGGTGCCAGTGCCAGGATCGCCGGCAGTGCCACAGCGCACAGCAATGCGCTTTTGCCGAGGCGCAGGTTGCGACGGGAAAGAGAAATCGTCATCAGGAAAACTCCATAAAAAAGGGGGCGACAAGCGGCCCCCAGAGAACAATTGAACCAGGCGTGTACCCGGTCGCCGAACAGCCATGTTACGCCATGCAACAGCGGCTTTGTATAGGGGTTCTCACCCGTTGGACGCCACCGCAGCCAGGCGCTCGGCCTCAAAGCAGGCGACGGCGCGACCCTGCAGTTGCTGCAGCGGGGGCCGCTCTGCGCGGCACTGCTCGGTAGCGTGCGGACAGCGTGTGGAAAACACGCAGCCCAGGGGTGGATTCAACGGCGATGGCAACTCGCCCTTGAGTACGATGCGCTGCTGCGCCGGGCCGCTACCGGCCAGTCCCGGTGTGGAGCCCAGAAGCGCCTGGGTGTAGGGGTGCAGTGGGCGGCTGAAGATGGCGTTTTTCTCGCCATGCTCGACCGTGTGCCCCAGGTACATCACCAGCACGTCGTGCGCAATATGGCGCACCACACCCAGGTCATGCGAGATGAACAGATAGGCCAGCCCCAGGTCTTGCTGCAAGTCGGCCAGCAGGTTCAACACCTGCGCCTGAATGGAGACATCCAGTGCGGACACCGGCTCATCGGCCACCACCAGGGAGGGTTTTAGCATCAGCGCCCGTGCGATGGCAATGCGCTGGCGCTGGCCGCCCGAGAACATGTGGGGGTAGCGGTCGTAATGCTCGGGACGCAGGCCCACCAGGGCGAGCATGGCGCGGGCTTTTTCGGCTCGCTCGGCAGCGCTGAGCCGGGTGTTGATTTCCAGCGGCGCTTCCAGAATCTGGCCAATGCGTTTGCGCGGGTTCAGGGAGCCGTAGGGATTCTGGAACACCAGCTGCACTTTTTGGCGCAGCGCGTGCCTGTCGTGCGCAGACGCGCTCACCACATCCATGCCACCCAGTTCCAGACTGCCACCCGAGGGCTGTTCGATCAGGGTCACCATGCGTGCCAGCGTGGACTTGCCACAGCCCGACTCGCCGACGATGGCCAGCGTCTTGCCGGCCTGCACGCTGAACGAAACACCGCTGACCGCTTGCAGCAGATCGGGCTTGTGGAACAAGCCTTTGCTGATGGGGTACACGCGGCGCAGATCTTTGGCAACCACAACCGGCATGCTGGACGCATTGGAAGCAGGGCCCGCGTTGCCCGTATTGCCCGCGCCGTGTGTGGTGCTCATGCTGCCACCTCCGGGTGCTTGGGCGCGAGGGTGTTGCGATGGGGGTCACCGATGGGGAAGTGGCAGCGCACCGCGCCATCCTTCCAGTCACGCAGCGGGGGCCGGGTCTGGCACAGACCGTCGTTTGCATAGCTGCAACGCGGTGAGAACAGGCAACCCGCGGGGCGGTCATACAGGCCCGGCACCATGCCGGGGATGGTGGCCAGACGGGAATGCCCGTCGTTGCGTTCCGGCAGGGCCGCCATCAAGGCTTCGGTGTAGGGGTGTTGCGGCTGCGTAAACAGGGTGTCGGAGCCGCGCTGCTCCATGATCTGGCCGGCATACATCACCGCGACGCGCTGCGCCATTTCGCTGACCACGCCCATGTTGTGCGTAATCAGCACCAGGGCCATGCCACGGTCTTTTTGCAGGCTGCGCAGCAAGTCCAGAATCTGCGCCTGAATGGTCACGTCCAGCGCCGTCGTCGGCTCATCGGCAATCAGCAGCTTGGGGTTGCAGGCAATGGCCATGGCAATCATGACGCGTTGGCTCATGCCGCCGGAGAGCTGGTGGGGGAAAACGCCCAGGCGGCTCTCGGGTGCCGGGATGCCCACTTGTTCCAGCAGTTCAATGGAGCGCTTGCGCGCGGCAGCCTTGTCCAGGTGCATGTGCAGCTTCAAGGTTTCGGCCAGCTGGAAGCCCACGGTAAAGCAGGGGTTCAGGCTGGTGGTCGGGTCCTGAAAAATCATGGACAGGTCTTTTCCGGTCAGGCGACGGCGTTCGCGGTCTGACAGGGCCAGCAGGTCGTGGCCGTCAAAGCGCAGTTTGTCGGCCTTGACGCGGCCCGGGTAGGCCACCAGGCCCATCAGGGCCATCATGGTGACGCTCTTGCCGGAGCCGGATTCGCCCACAATGCCCAGCACATCGCCGGTGTCGAGCGACAGGCTGACGCCGTCCACCGCATGCATGACTCCGTTGTGCGAGGGAAACTCCACCGACAGGTTTTCAATTTCAAGCAAGGCCATGGTGTGCTGTCGTGTGGTTAGCGTTTGAGCTTGGGGTCCAGCGCATCGCGCAGACCGTCGCCCAGCAGGTTAAAGGCCAATACCGTGATCAGGATGGCCAGCCCCGGAAAGGTCACCACCCACCAGGCCCGCAACACGAATTCGCGCGCGTCGGCCAGCATGGTTCCCCACTCGGGTGAGGGTGGCTGTGCGCCCAGGCCCAAAAAGCCTAAAGCGGCAGCATCCAGAATGGCGGTGGAGATGCCCAGAGAGGCCTGCACGATCAGTGGTGCGGTGCAGTTGGGAAGCACTTCGCTGAACATCACCCGCCAGTGACCGGCGCCGCCCATGCGGGCCGCGGTGACGTAGTCGCGCGACGTCTCGGTGATGACTGCCGCACGGGTGATGCGCACGTAGTGGGGCAGCACCACAATGGCCACCGCCAGCATGGCGTTCATCAAACCCGGGCCCAGGATGGCCACGATCACGATGGCCAGCAGCAGGCTGGGCAGGGTCAGGATGATGTCCATCACACGCATGACCGCAATCTCGAACACCCCCCGGAAATAGCCCGCCAAAAGCCCCAGTGCCGTGCCCACCACGACCGACAGGGCTACGACGGCGATGCCTATCGTCAGGGAGAGCCGCGCACCATGGATGAGGCGCGAGAGGATGTCCCGGCCAATAGCGTCGGTGCCCAGCCAGTGTGCCGATGAACCACCGGACTGCCAGGCGGGAGGGACCAAAAATACGGCGTTGTCGGTCAGGTCGGGGTTGTAGGGCGCCACCACGCCAGCAAAGGCGGCGAGCAGGAGAACAGTCACCACGATGAACAGCCCGCCCAAGGCTCCGCGGCTGGCACTGAAATAGCGCCAGAAGTCTTTGAGTGGGTTCAAGGGCGCGGCCTGAACAGGCGATCCAGAGGGCGTATCCACAGTGCGTGTCGTCGTCATTTTTGGTGCCTGATTCGCGGGTTGATGATTCCGTAGGCCAGGTCCACCAGCAGATTGACGGCCATGACCACCGCGCCGAGCAGCAACATGCCGCCCTGCAATACGGGGTAGTCCCGTCGGCTGATGGCTTCAATCAGCCACTTGCCCACGCCAGGCCAGGAAAAAATAGTCTCGGTCAGAATGGCCCCGGTGAACAGCACGCCCACCTGCAGGCCGATCACGGTGATGACCGGAATCAGTGCATTGCGCAGCGCGTGCACGGCGACGATGCGCAAGGTGGACAGGCCCTTGGCGCGGGCGGTACGGATGTAGTCCTCACCCAACACCTCCAGCATGGCGGAGCGGGTCATGCGGGCAATCACCGCCAGCGGGTTGGTGCCCAGCACAATGGTGGGAAGAACCAGGTGCGAGACGGCCGACCAGAAGGCGCCCGTGTCATGGGCCAGCAAGGTGTCAATCAGCAGGAAACCGGTGACCGGTTCAATGAAATACTGCACTGCGATGCGGCCCGATACCGGGGTCAGGTCCAGTTGCACCGAGAACAACAAAATCAGCAACAGGCCCCACCAGAAAATGGGCATGGAGTAGCCGGTGAGGGACACACCCATGACGCCATGGTCGAGCAGGGTATTGCGTTTGACCGCCGCGATGATGCCGGCCGGAATGCCAATCAGCAGCGCAAAAAGAATGGCGCACAGGGCCAGTTCAATGGTGGCAGGGAATAGCGACGCGAACTCACTCAGGACCTTGGTTTGGGTGATGACGGATTTTCCCAGATCACCCTGCAACACCTTGGCGATGTAGATTCCGTATTGCACGATGACTGGGCGGTCCAGCCCATACTCGGTGAGCAAGGCGGCATGGCGCGCGGCGTCGATGCCGCGTTCGCCAGCCAGGGTTTCGATGGGGTCACCCGGTACCAGGCGAATCAGGAAGAACGCCACCAGCGTCATACCGAAAAAAGTCGGAATGATCAGGCTCAAGCGCGTGAACAGAAAGCGCAGCATGGATTGGTGTGTTGGGGAGGTTAGGACAGAGGCTTGCACTGCAAGGGTGCGAGAGGCCCCGAATTCTACCAACGCAAGAACTACGCCGCGGCCCGCCAGCCCGGGTGTTTCTACCTAGCAGTGCCGCGCCAGCGGGGCCATAAGAGAAGCTTATTTGTGGACGTAAAAAAGGCCGGTTGATCCGGCCTTTTCTGGGTTGGCGATGCCGCCAATTATTTGAGGTGCTTGCCGATCAGGCCAGCCATCTCGAACATGGACACTTGCATCTTGCCGAAGATTTCCTTCAGCTTGGCATCCGCATTGATCATGCGCTTGTTGACTGCGTCTTGCAGCTTGTTCTTCTTGATGTACGTCCACAGCTTGCTCACGACTTCGGTGCGTGGCAGTGGGGTAGCACCCACGATGGCGGCCAAAGCGGCGCTAGGTGTCAGGGCCTTCATGAATGCAGCATTCACGGTGCGCTTTTTAGCGGGAGCCTTCTTTGCAGCTACTTTCTTGGCCGGTGCAGCTTTCTTAGCAGGTGCAGCCTTCTTGGCTGGAGCCTTGGCGGCTACTTTCTTTGCAGGAGCTGCTGCTTTTTTAGCAGGAGCCGCTTTTTTAGCCGGTGCTGCTGCCTTTGCAGGTGCCGCTTTTTTTGCCGGAGCTTTCTTTGCAGTTGCCATGATTGATTGTCCTTCTTGAAGTTGATTAATCACCAGCAAAAAACTGCTTCTTCGCTGGTACCCGGATGCTACTGGAGAAAAAGCAGCTTATCCAGCGGAAAAATGCTTTTTTCATTGGGAAATGTTGTTTTTTCCATTGGAGAATGCGTGTATCTACCAAAAAGGAGTGACGAGCGATGGCAATTGACTTTGCAACCTGCGACCTGTGCGATGCCCACAAGAGTGATTTCACGGGTGAATTTCGGGTGTTGCCTCCCGTGTTTCGGGACTTTGGCGGCATCAAGAAGTTCTCGGGCCCCGTGGTGACGGTCAAGTGCTTCGAGGACAACACCCTGGTCAAGGCGGCGGTGGACTCCATTGGTTACACCGAGACCCCTGAAGGGCGCGTAGCCAAGGTGCTGGTGGTGGATGGGGGCGGCTCACTGCGGCGGGCGTTGCTCGGCGGCAACCTGGGCGCGGCAGCGGCCCGCAATGGCTGGGCCGGCGTGGTGATTGACGGTTGTGTGCGCGACACGGCTGAACTGGCTGGCCACGCGGTGGGCATACGCGCCCTGGCACCCATGCCCTTGCCGACGGAGAAGCGCAACGAGGGGCAGGCCAATGTGGCCGTGCAGGTGCAGGGCGCCTGGGTGCGCCCGGGCGACTGGCTCTATGCCGATGAAGATGGCATCGTCGTGGCGTCTAAGGCGCTGGTGTAACGGTTCTGCCGGACGGCAGGGTGGCCAACAGCACCCCCAACAACGCAATGGCAAACGCCAGCAGTTGCATGCCACTGAGCGTTTCGCCCAGGACCAGAACGCCGACCACAGCCGCTGAAATCGGCAACATGACGGTGAACACGCCCGCGCGGGCCGCCGGCACGCCCTTCAGCCCGGTCATCCACAGCCACACGGTCCAGACGCTGGCCGCCATGGCATAGAACAGCAGCAGCAGCCATGACGACGGTGTGATGGTCGCAAAATCAAAGTGCCAGGCCGCGTACAGCCCCATCGGCGTCATGAGCAAAAAGCCCCACAGGTTGATCAGTGCCGTGATGCGTTTGGGTGACAGGTCGCCCGTCAACTTCTTGCCAATGACTGCATAGGCCGCTTCGCACAGCACGGCCACAAAGATCAGGATGTTGCCCAGCATCGCCTTGTTATAAGCCATATCGGCCTCCAGCCCCCGTGGAACGTGCGTGGCCAGCTCGCTTTTTGATAGCGCCAGCAAGCCAATGCCCAGTGCGCCACAAGCGACCGCAGCCCACACCCGCAAGCCAATGCGCTCCTTCAGGAAGGCCCAGCTCATTACCGCGACCACGGCTGGAATGCTGGCCATGATCACGCCAGCCGAGACTGCAGTGGTCATGCTGACGCCGAAGAGCATGGAAATGGAAAACAGGAAGTTGCCCAGAAACGACTCCAGGAACAGCAACCGCTTGGTGGCGGGTGCCAGGGGCGCCTCGTTTGCGGGCCGCTTGAGCCAGTGCGCGATAGCCAGGCCGCCAATGCCAAAACGCATCCATGCCAACAGGAAGACGCCCAGTGCGGCGACCAGTGGTTTGGACAGGGCAACATAGCTGCCGACCAGCGACATGCTCAAAGCCAGAAAACAGTAGGCAGCCCAGCGGCTGGGAACGCGGTCGTGGGTCATGGGATGCGATGTCAGTGCAGGTGAAAGATTCAGAGGGGCCGGTCGGCAAGCGGTCGATCATGCCCCAACTAAAATGCGCCCGGCTCCCTTACCATCAGGAAAACTTGTGCAGGAAGGCATATTGGTGGCACCACACTCAGAATCACAGCCAGCGGCAAGCGCTGTTGCGGCACCGTTTTTGCAGATCCAGCACATCGTCAAGAAATTTGACGATGTGGCTGCGGTGAATGACGTTACGCTGGACATTCAGCAGGGCGAAATTTTTGCGTTGCTGGGTTCGTCCGGTTGTGGCAAGTCCACCCTGCTGCGCATGCTGGCCGGGTTTGAGGTGCCAACGTCTGGTCACGTTCTGCTGGCCGGGCAGGACATCGTGGGGCTCGCACCGTATGAGCGGCCCATCAACATGATGTTCCAGAGCTACGCACTCTTTCCCCATCTGACGGTGTGGGACAACATCGCGTTTGGCTTGCGGCGTGACGGCCTGCCCAAGCCGCAGATCGAAGAGCGGGTGTCGCAGATGCTGGATCTGGTGCAGCTCAAGCCCTATGCCAAGCGCAAGCCGCACCAGTTGTCCGGAGGCCAGCAGCAGCGGGTTGCGCTGGCCCGCAGTCTCGCCAAGCGCCCCAAGCTGCTGTTGCTCGACGAGCCCTTGGGCGCGCTGGACGCCAAGCTGCGGCAAAGAACCCAGCTCGAATTGGTGGACATCATTCACCAGGTCGGTGTGACGTGTGTGATGGTTACCCACGACCAGGAAGAGGCCATGACCATGGCGACGCGCATCGGCGTCATGAGTGAGGGCAAGATCCTGCAGATCGGCGCGCCGGCGGAGATCTACGAGACGCCGAACTGCCGTTTCGTGGCCGACTTCATCGGCAGCGTCAACCTGTTCAAGGGTTCGGTGGAAGTCGACGCGCCCGACCATGTGGTCATAACTTCACCGGAGTGCCGGCACTACGTGAGCCACGGCATTACCGGAACCTTGGGCATGGCCGTGCACGTGGCCGTGCGCCCGGAAAAGATGGTCATCCAGCACACACCACCGCTGGACGGCGAGCGTGAGTCGCCCGCCGAGGTGGGGTGCAATGGGGTGCAGGGCGTCATCGAGAACCTGGCCTATCTGGGCAGCCTGACCACCTACCATGTCAAGCTGGATGGTGGATTGGTGGTCAAGGTCACCCATACCAATGCAGCACGCCACACGCTGACGCCTTTGAGTGCGGGTGATCGGGTGTTTGTATGGTGGTGTGGCAGTGACGTCGTTGTGTTGACCCAGTAAGTAGTGCAACCATGACTTCCACCCCGTTCAAGAGCCACTCCCTGTTCGACCGGTTGACCGTGACCTGGGGCCGACGCGCCGTGATTGGCGTGCCCATGGTGTTTCTGCTGCTGGTGTTCCTGCTGCCGTTTCTGGTGGTGTTCAAAATCAGCCTGTCTGAGATGGACGGCGCGGCATTCAAGGAGCTGGTGGCCTGGTCCGACGGCTGGGTTCACATTCAGGTCCATTTGGACAACTACCTCAGCCTGGCGCAGGACGCGCTGTATCTTCAGACCTATCTGAGTTCGTTGGGCTTTGCGGCGTTGACGACGGTTATCTGTCTGCTGCTGGCCTATCCGTTTGCCTACTTCCTGGCGCGCAGCCCGGCGGACAAGCGCCCCGCATTGCTGATGCTGGTCATGCTGCCGTTCTGGACCTCGTTCCTGTTGCGGGTCTATGCGTGGAAGATGCTGTTGGCCGATGCCGGTGTCTTCAACAATCTGGCCATGGCCTACGGCCTGATCTCCGAGCCGGTGAAGATGATGAATACGCCGTTCTCCATGGTGCTGGGCATGGTCTACACCTACTTGCCCTTCATGATTCTTCCGCTCTATGCCAATCTGGTGAAGATGGACTTGCGTTTGCTGGAGGCCGCGCTGGATCTGGGCGCAACGCCCTGGCAGGCGTTCTGGCGCATCACGGTGCCGCTGTCGCGAAGCGGCATCGTGGCGGGCTCCATGCTGGTCTTCATTCCCTGTGTGGGTGAGTTCGTGATTCCGGAACTGCTGGGCGGCCCGCAGACGCTGATGATTGGTCGCGTGCTGTGGGACGAGTTCTTCAGCAACAACGACTGGCCCATGGCCGCCACGGTGGCTGTCGTGATGGTTTTGCTGATCATCGTGCCGGTGGCCTTGTTCAGCAAGTCGCGGGCCGAGGGCAGGGCGGAGGGGCAGGTATGAGCATCAATGCGGGGCGACTGACGTCCAGGGTCTGGATTGCGGCGATTTTTCTGTTCCTGTACCTGCCCATCCTGACCCTGGTGGTGCTGAGCTTCAATGCCAGTCCCATCGTGACGCAGTGGGGCGGCTGGTCGCTGCGCTGGTACGCCGAGCTGGCCAACGACACCGAGATCGTCAGTGGTTTTGTGCTGTCGCTGGAAATCGCTTTCCTGACGGCTTGCTCTTCGGTAGTGCTGGGCACGCTGGCAGCGCTGACACTGCACCGGTTCAAGCGCTTCCCGGGCCGCACCCTGTTTGCCGGCATGGTGAGTTCCCCGCTGGTGATGCCGGAGGTGATCATCGGGCTGTCCCTGTTGCTGATGCTGGTGTCGGTGCAGCGCTTGTTCGGCTTTCCGGAGCGCGGGCTGGCCACCATCTGGCTGGGCCACACCTTGTTGGGCATGGCCTATGCCACCGTGGTGGTGCAGTCACGCCTGCAGGAAATGAGTCCCCAACTGGAGGAAGCCGCGCAGGACTTGGGTTGCAGGCCGCTGCAGGTCTTCTTTCTGGTGACCCTGCCGCTGATCGCGCAGGCTATTGGGTCTGCCTGGCTACTGACCTTCACGCTGTCACTGGACGATGTCGTGCTGTCGGCCTTTCTGTCGGGCCCAGGCTCCACCACCATGCCCATCACGATCTTCAGCCGCGCGCGCCTGGGCTTGAGTCCCAGCGTCAACACCGTGGCCACATTGACGGTGGCGGTCGTCAGTCTGGGCATATTGGTTGCCAGTGTGGCCATGTCGCGCGCAGAGCGGCGTCGCGCACAGGAAATGTCTGCCGCGTATCGGGCGTCTTGAGCGGTTTTTTTGGCATTTTTTCACGATGATTTTTTGCGTTTCATGATGTGAATTAATGGCGGTTTGTGAGCCATTTTTTGCAAAAAAAGATGTCTTATATAAGACATAAGATGGTCTTTTAGTCTTATAGAAGACTAGAATTGCCACGCAGCCTGCAACACAGCAAGCGTTCAGGTACCGCCTTTATTAACTACGGAGTGATCCCATGACCAACCCAACCCGTGAACAGCAAATCGCAGCCCTGGAAAAAGACTGGGCGACCAACCCCCGCTGGAAAGGCATCAAGCGCGGATACACCGCCGCTGACGTGGTGCGCCTGCGCGGATCGTTCCAGGTCGAGCACACATTGGCTCGCCGTGGTGCTGAAAAGCTGTGGAACCTGGTGAACAACGAGCCCTACGTCAACTGCCTGGGTGCGTTGACCGGTGGTCAAGCCATGCAGCAGGTCAAGGCTGGCGTCAAGGCCATCTACCTGTCGGGCTGGCAAGTCGCTGCCGACAACAACGAATATTCCGCCATGTACCCCGACCAGTCGCTGTACCCCGTGGACTCGGTACCAAAGGTCGTTGAGCGCATCAACAACTCCTTCACACGTGCCGATGAAATCCAGTGGTCCAAGGGTGTTGGCCCTGGCGACAAGGGTTATATCGACTACCACGCACCCATCGTGGCCGATGCAGAAGCCGGTTTCGGTGGCGTGTTGAATGCCTACGAGTTGATGAAGGCCATGATCCGCGCCGGCGCCGGTGGCGTTCACTTTGAAGACCAGTTGGCTTCCGTGAAGAAGTGCGGTCACATGGGTGGCAAGGTGCTGGTTCCCACCACCGAAGCCTGCCAAAAGCTGATCGCTGCCCGCATGGCCGCCGACGTCTACGGCGTGCCTACCCTGGTGATTGCCCGTACCGATGCAGAAGCCGCTGACCTGTTGACCAGCGACTACGATGTCAATGACAAGCCCTTCCTGACCGGTGAGCGCACCGCTGAAGGCTTCTACAAGACCAAGAAGGGTCTGGACCAGGCCATCAGCCGCGCCGTCGCCTACGCTGAGTACGCCGACCTGGTGTGGTGCGAAACCGGCACGCCCGATCTGGAGTTCGCCAAGAAGTTTGCCGACGCAGTGCACGCCAAGCACCCCGGCAAGATGCTGGCCTACAACTGCTCGCCTTCCTTCAACTGGAAGAAGAACCTGGACGACGCGACCATTGCCAAGTTCCAGAAGGAATTGGGCGCCATGGGTTACAAGTACCAGTTCATCACGCTGGCTGGTATCCACAACATGTGGTACCACATGTTCGACCTGGCACAAGACTACGTGGCACGCGGCATGACCGCCTATGTCGAGAAGGTGCAAGAGCCCGAATTCGCAGCGCGTGAGCGTGGCTACAGCTTCGTGTCGCACCAGCAGGAGGTGGGCACCGGTTACTTCGACGAAGTGACCACCGTGATCCAGGGCGGCAAGTCCAGCGTGACGGCGCTGACCGGTTCTACCGAAGAAGAGCAGTTCCACTGATCTTCAGGGTGACCTGAGAATGGCCGGACTCCTGTGAGGGGGCCCGGCCTTTTTTGTTTGGTTTTCGCCATAGGCACACAGCACCGCCAGCGGGCGGCGCCTGGACTGGGGTTAAAATCCACGCATCCACTTTGTATAAGAGCGAGAAAGGCAGTTTGGTTATGACACCGCGAACGACACCGGCAACTTTTTCAAGCGAATAAGGCCGTAGTCCGCGCGCCTTGTGCGCAGCCAGCTATCAAATTCATAGAAAAGCGCGGACCCTTCCGCGCTTTTTGCTTTTCTCCAAGTCTCTTTTTCGGTACACACCATGATTCAAATTACGCTCCCCGACGGTTCCCAACGTGAATTTTCCGGCCCAGTGACGGTGGCAGAGGTCGCTGCGTCGATCGGTGCAGGTTTGGCCAAGGCTGCTTTGGCGGGCAAGGTCAATGGGAAGGTCGTTGACACCAGCTACTCCATGGCCGAGAACAGCGCGTTGTCCATCATCACGGCCAAGGATGCCGATGGCCTGGAGGTGATTCGCCACTCAACAGCCCACTTGCTGGCCTATGCGGTCAAGGAGCTGTTTGCGGACGCGCAGGTCACCATCGGACCCGTCATCGAGAACGGTTTCTTCTACGACTTTTCCTACAAGCGTCCGTTCACGCCCGATGATCTCGCGGCCATCGAGAAGAAAATGACAGCGCTGGCGTCCCTGGACGAACCGGTAACACGCCGCGTGCTGCCGCGCGATGAAGCCGTTGCCTATTTCAAGAGTCTGGGTGAGCACTACAAGGCGGAAATCATCGCCAGCATTCCCGCGGACCAGGATGTGTCCTTGTACCGCGAAGGCAAGTTCGAGGATTTGTGTCGCGGCCCCCACGTGCCCAGCACGGGCAAGCTCAAGCATTTCAAGCTGATGAAACTGGCCGGCGCTTACTGGCGTGGTGATCACAAGAACGAGATGCTGCAACGTATTTATGGCACCGCCTGGGCCACAAAGGATGAACTGCAACAGCACCTGACGATGCTGGAAGAGGCGGAAAAGCGCGACCACCGCAAACTGGGTCGTGAACTGGACTTCTTTCACATTGACGACCATGCACCGGGTCTGGTGTTCTGGCATCCCAAGGGCTGGACACTGTGGCAAGGCGTGGAGCAGTACATGCGCCAGGTCTACCGAGACAACGGCTATCAGGAAGTCAAGGGTCCGCAGATCATCGACAAAGGCCTGTGGGAAAAGACCGGCCACTGGGACAAGTACCGCGAGAACATGTTCGTTACCGAGAGCGAAAAGCGCGAATACGCCCTGAAGCCGATGAATTGCCCGGGCCACATCCTGATCTTCAAGCAGGGTATCAAGAGCTACCGCGACCTGCCACTGCGCTACGGTGAGTTTGGCCAGTGTCACCGCAATGAGCCATCGGGTGGTTTGCACGGCATCATGCGCGTGCGCGGTTTCACACAGGATGATGGCCACATCTTCTGTACGGAGGACCAGATTCTGAAGGAGTGCGTGGACTACACCGCCCTGTTGCAGAAGGTTTATACCGATTTTGGTTTCAAGAACATCATCTACAAGGTGGCCACACGGCCCGAACAGCGCATTGGTTCGGACGAGATCTGGGACAAGGCCGAGGCCGCGCTGGTGGAAAGCCTGAAGGCCTCTGGTTGCGAGTTTGAAATTTCGCCGGGAGAGGGCGCCTTCTACGGCCCAAAAATCGAATACACCTTGAAGGACGCCATTGGCCGGCAATGGCAGTGCGGCACGATCCAGGTCGATTTCTCCATGCCGGAGCGTCTGGATGCCGAGTATGTGGGGGAAGATGGTGCGCGCCATCGCCCTGTCATGCTGCACCGTGCCATCGTCGGTAGCCTGGAGCGCTTCATCGGTATCCTGATCGAGGAAAGCGCAGGCGCACTACCCGCCTGGCTGGCTCCGGTGCAAGTTGCGGTGCTCAATATCACCGATGCGCAGGCTGAATATGCCCGTTCCGTGGCCAAAACGCTGCAAAATCAAGGGCTTAGAGTCGATTTAGACCTGCGGAATGAGAAAATTACGTATAAAATACGCGAGCATTCGATGCAAAAGTTGCCATATCTGGTTGTCGTAGGTGACAAGGAGATGGCTTCAGGTGCTGTTGCGGTGCGCGCCCGGGGTGGTCAAGACCTCGGAGTAATGTCCCTCGATGCATTCGTGCAAAAAATCAAAGGGGATATTGCCAACAAGTCTGTTGTCTGAGGTTTTATCCAAAGATGTTGGTTTGTTAAGCGTGCCGTGCGGCTGTAGCTACTTTTTTGTAGCAGATATTGTGAAGGATTGAGCCATCGCTACTGAATTTCGTGACCGTCGTCACCGCGAAGAACGCAAACACCGCCTCAACCGGGAAATCATGGCTCCGGAAGTCCGACTTTCGGGTCAGGAAAATGAGCCTTTGGGTGTTGTCAGCATTTCAGAAGCCCTCCGCATGGCGGGTGAGTTGGATGTTGATCTGGTCGAAATTGCTGCCACGGCAGTCCCGCCGGTTTGCCGGTTGATGGATTACGGCAAGTTCAAATACCAGGAACAAAAGAAGGCGGCTGAAGCCAAAGCCAAGCAGACGGTTATCGAAATCAAGGAAATCAAGTTCCGACCGGGAACGGATGACGGCGATTACAACATCAAGATGCGCAACATCAAGCGCTTCCTGGCCGAAGGCGACAAGTGCAAGATCACTTTGCGTTTTCGGGGGCGAGAAATCACCCACCAGGAAATCGGGATGGCGTTGCTCAATCGTATCCGTGCCGATTTGGTGGATCTGATTGTGGTGGAGCAATTCCCCAAGCTCGAAGGGCGCCAAATGATCATGATGATCGCCCCGGGCAAGAAAAAGGCGGCCTCCAAGCCGGCCGCTGAAGCCGCTGCTTCTTCGGCGTCTTGAGAGCAAGGGTGTTGACTGGCATGTCGCCGGTCAGCCAGGAAATTGGAGGGCAATAGCCCTCTGAGTGGGTGGACTGCTGCAAGGCGCCGCCTGCAAAAAGGTGGGTATTTCACCCGCCGATCAAATGGTTTGCTTCACGGCGCCATTTAAAAGTGGCTCGGGGCCAACAAGGCCGGAAATTGGTTTCCGGACGCCTCACGAGCACAAGCAAGAAGGAGCATTTAAATGCCCAAAATGAAGACCAAGAGCGCGGCGAAGAAACGCTTCCGCGTCCGTCCAGGTGGAACCGTTAAACGCGGCCAAGCCTTCAAACGTCACATTCTGACCAAGAAGACCACCAAAAATAAACGCCACTTGCGCGGCTCCACTGCTGTTCATGAGACCAATATGGGTCACATGGCGCAGATGCTGCCAGGCCGTGGTATTTAATTAACGACGAACAAGGAGTAATCACATGCCTCGCGTCAAACGTGGTGTAACGGCTCGCGCCCGCCATAAAAAAGTTCTAGCCCTTGCAAAAGGTTTTCGCGGTCGCCGCGGTAATGTCTTCCGTATCGCCAAAGAAGCGGTAATGAAGGCTGGGCAATATGCCTACCGTGACCGTCGTACCAAAAAGCGTGTCTTCCGTCAGTTGTGGATTGCCCGTATCAATGCGGCTGCGCGTCAGTGCGGCATGACATACAGCCAATTTGCCAACGGTCTGAAAAAGGCCAATATCGAGATCGACCGCAAGGTTTTGTCTGATATCGCCATTCACGACATGGCTGCTTTTGCAGGTATCGTGGAGCAAGTCAAGGCCAAGCTGGCTGCTTGATTTTCGCCCTGTGATGCTATCGATTCGATAGCCGCCAGTGCAAATAGAACAAGGGCTAGAGCTTGAAAGAGCGCTAGCCCTTTTTCATTGACCAGAGAATGTATGAACGATTTGAACGCCATCGTCGATCACGCCCAAGCGGCCTTTGCCCAGGCCATTACGCCCGCCGATCTGGAGAACGCCAAAGCGCTGTTCCTGGGCAAATCGGGGCGTATCACCGAATTGATGAAAGGCATGGCCGCCTTGACCGTGGACGAGAAAAAGTCCCGCGGCGCCGCCATCAACCTCGCCAAGCAGGCCATTGAAGCCGCCTTGACGGGCCGCCGCCAGGCCTTGGCGGATGCCGAGTTGCAAGCTCAACTGCGCGCCGAGTCGCTCGATGTGACCTTGCCAGGACGCCAGCGCGGGCAGGGTGGTTTGCACCCGGTGTCACTCACGTTGGAGCGTATTGAGGCCATTTTTGGCTCGATGGGTTTTGATGTAGCCCAAGGTCCTGAGATCGAAGCGGACTGGTTCAATTTCACTGCGCTCAACACGCCCGAGGACCATCCCGCACGCTCCATGCACGACACCTTCTATGTGGAAGGTGGTTCGGAGTCGGCGCCCAATTTGCTGCGCACGCACACCAGCCCGGTGCAGGTGCGCCACGCCCTGCAGCATGTTCAGCAGCACCGCGCGCTGATCGAAGCAGGTCAGGCCATGCCCGAGATCCGCGTCATTTGTCCCGGCCGAACCTACCGTGTGGACAGCGACGCGACCCACTCGCCCATGTTCCACCAGTGCGAAGGCCTGTGGATTGGCGAGAACGTCAGCTTCAAGGACCTGAAGTATGTGTTCACCGATTTTTGCCGCACCTTCTTCGAGAACGACGATTTGGTGCTGCGTTTTCGCCCCAGCTTTTTCCCGTTCACCGAACCCAGCGCCGAGATTGACATCCAGTTCCAAAGCGGTCCGCTCGCTGGTCGCTGGTTGGAGGTGGCGGGCTCCGGCCAGGTGCACCCCAATGTGGTTCGCAACATGGGGCTCGACCCCGAGAAGTACATCGGGTTTGCCTTCGGAATGGGCTTGGACCGCTTCACCATGCTGCGCTATGGCGTGAACGACTTGCGCCTGTTCTTTGACGGCGACATTCGTTTTTTGTCGCAATTCGGATGATGAAGACCCCCCTGAGCCGCTGTGCGGCTTCCCCTCAAGGGGACAACACCAGTGGCCCGGCAAAGCCGGTTCCACGGTGTTCTTGGAGTAAGGCATCGCTGGCGGTGCACGGTATCAATTTGGTTGAGATTTTTTATGCAATTTCCTGAATCCTGGTTGCGCACTTTTTGCAACCCGTCCATTTCCACGCAGCAGCTTGCGGACACGCTGACGATGGCTGGCCTGGAGGTGGAGGACCTCAAGCCGGTGGCTCCGCCATTCACAAAAATTGTTGTGGGTGAAATCACGGAAGCCGTGCAGCACCCCAATGCGGATCGCCTTCGGGTGTGTAAGGTCGACGTGGGTCAGCCGGAGTTGCTGGACATCGTGTGTGGTGCACCCAATGCCCGCGTCGGTATTCGTATTCCCTGCGCCTTGGTTGGAGCCGAGCTTCCTCCCGGCGAAGACGGCAAGCCGTTTGTCATCAAGGTTGGCAAGCTGCGCGGTGTCGAGAGCCAGGGTATGTTGTGTTCAGCCAAGGAGTTGCAACTCACCGATGACCATGGTGGCCTGCTGGAGTTGGCCGCAGATGCCCCTCTGGGCCAGAACATCCGCGATCATCTGAATCTGGATGACACCCTGTTCACCCTCAAGCTCACGCCCAACCTGGCGCATTGCCTGAGTGTCTATGGCGTGGCAAGGGAAGTCTCGGCACTGACCGGCACGCCACTGCAGTCACCCACGTTCCCTCCAGTGCCGGTGAGCAATGGCGATAAGCTTGCCGTCAAAATTAGTGCTCCCGATTTGTGTGGTCGTTTTTCGGGTCGTGTGATCCGCAACGTCAATACCAAGGCAGCCACTCCCCAATGGATGGTGGATCGGCTCGCGCGCTGCGGGCAGCGCAGTGTGACGGCCTTGGTCGACATCTCCAATTACGTGATGTTCGAACTCGGTCGTCCTTCGCACATTTTTGATCTCGACAAGATCGCCGGCGGCCTGGATGTACGCTGGGGCAGGGCCGGCGAACAGATCAAGCTGCTGAACGGCACCACCGTCACCGTCGATGAAAAAGTCGGTGTGATTGCCGATGACTCCCAGGTCGAGTCGCTGGCCGGCATCATGGGTGGCGACGCCACCGCCGTGTCGGATGACACCCGCCATGTGTACGTGGAAGCCGCCTTCTGGTGGCCCCAATCCATTGCCGGGCGTTCGCGCCGGTTCAATTTTTCGACTGATGCCGGGCACCGGTTTGAGCGGGGTGTTGATCCTCAACTCACCGTCGAGCACATCGAACGCCTGACGCAGCTCATTATCGATATCTGTGGCACGCCCAGCACCAGTTGCGGACCGGTGGACGACCACCAGCCCAATATGCCAGTCGCTGCACCAGTCAGCTTGCGCGTGGCGCGTGCCAGCAAGGTCATCGGCATGCCATTGACCCAGGTCCAGTGCGTGGACGCGCTGGAGCGACTGGGGTTGACAGTCACCCAGTCGGAAGGTCTTTTGACACTGGTTCCACCGTCCTACCGTTTTGACCTGCAGATCGAGGAGGACCTGATTGAAGAGGTCGCCCGCATGGTCGGGTACGACAATCTTCCTCACACACCGCCGTTGGCTCCGATTACGGCCAAGATTCGTCCAGAAGCAGAACGCAGCGCCTTTGCCGTGCGCCGATCGCTGGCCGCGTTGGGCTATCAGGAAACCATCAACTTCAGCTTTGTCGAAGAAAGCTGGGAGCACGGGCTGGCCGGCAACGCCAACCCGATCAAGCTGCTCAACCCCATTGCCAGCCAGATGAGCGTCATGCGTTCCTCATTGCTGGGGTCACTGTTGCAGGTTTTGAAGTTCAACCAGTCTCGCAAGCAGCAACGCGTGCGCGTGTTTGAACTGGGTCGGGTTTTCCTGCGTGATGCGTCTGTGAAAAACTCCGACACCACCGTAGAAGGTTTCAATCAACCCATGCGCGTGGCCGGTCTGGCCAGCGGCAGCGTTGATGCGCTGCAATGGGGGCGCAAAGAGCAGGGCGCCGATTTCTATGATGTCAAGGGCGACGTCGAAGCCTTGCTGGCCCCGCTGCAAGCCCAGTTCTTGCCCGGTAGTCACCCTGCAATGCATCCCGGTCGCTGCGCCCAGGTTACCCTCAACGGCAAGGCTATCGGTTTTGTGGGCGAACTGCATCCGCAGTGGCGCCAGCTTTTCGATCTGGCGCAGGCGCCCATGTTGTTTGAACTGGATCTGGATGCAGTTCTGCAGCGCCGGGTTGCCGTGTTCAAACCGGTGGCCAAGTTCCAGCCGGTGCAACGCGACATCGCGGTCGTGGTGGCGGACGAAGTAACCCATGGCGCGCTGATGGCGGCCATCTGGGCTGCACCCACGGCCGGACTGTTGCGTGACGCCCAGTTGTTTGATGTGTATCGGCCCAAGCTGGTAAAAGACGCAGCACCAAGCGATAGCTCTGTGGACCGCAGCTTGGCTGTGCGTCTCACGCTCAACAGCGATGAGGCCACGTTGTCGGAAGAGCAGATTGAATCGACGGTCAAAGTCGTGGTCGAGCAGTTAGCGGCGAAGGTGGGCGCGCGTCAGCGCGTCTGACGCGGTAAGTTTGCAATACAAAGAATCGAGCAACCATGGATTTTTCTGTTGAAAGTCTGGAGACTCCGGCACTGACCAAGGCGCAGTTGGCGGATCTGCTGTTCGAGCAAATTGGACTCAACAAGCGTGAGTCCAAAGACATGATCGATGCCTTCTTCGATTTGATCGCCGCGAGTCTGGTGGACGGAACCGATGTCAAGATATCGGGTTTTGGCAATTTTCAGATCCGCACCAAAGCCCCACGGCCAGGGCGTAACCCGCGTACCGGAGAGGCAATCCCCATCCAGGCGCGCCGGGTGGTGACTTTTCATGCCAGCCACAAGCTGAAAGAGCAAATTCAGGACGAAACCTGAACGCTGACCGCTGTTTTTGCAACAAACAGGTCGGAATGTGCGGCAGCGCCGCAATCAATCTTTGCACTCAGGTAAAAGTTAGAGTAACCTCTACGCTTTGCCTCGTACAGCATTGATTTCAATGGAGAAAACTCTCCCCCCCATTCCTGCCAAGCGTTACTTCACCATCGGTGAGGTCGGGGATTTGTGCGGCGTAAAACCCCACGTGCTACGGTATTGGGAGCAAGAGTTCACGCAACTGCGCCCTATGAAGCGGCGTGGCAATCGGCGGTACTACCAGCACCATGAAGTGCTGATGATCCGGCGCATCCGCGATTTACTGTACGACCAGGGCTTCACCATCAGCGGTGCGCGCAACAAAATGCAGGAATTGCTGCAAAACGAGCGAGACAAAAAGCGCAATGGCGAAGTCATGCTCGAAGGGGTTGAGGTATTGGAGGTCGATGACGTTGATCTCGACGATTTCGAAGACAGCCAATCCCCCGAGTTGTCCGAGGAAAGTACCGCCCAACTTCTGCAGGTTCGGCGGGAATTGTTCGAAATTCGCGAGTTACTTGTCTCCGTTTGAAAGAGTGCCCTCTGGTCGGGTTATAATTTAAGGCTAGATCGGTGTGTGGCGCAGCCTGGTAGCGCACTTGCATGGGGTGCAAGGGGTCGAAGGTTCGAATCCTTTCACACCGACCATTAGATAAGACAAAAGCCTCCAAGGAGTAATCCTTGGAGGCTTTTTTCATGGATAAATCAGGGGCTTGGCTGCTACTGGTTTCTGGGGTATTCCATTGACGACCGGTGCAAAACCGGGGAACATTCCGGGTGCGCCCCCGTCGTTCACAATGGGGATCGTTGGATAGATAAATAAAAGGATTCCCCATGAATTTGGATCATGCGGTTATCGCGCACTCCATATGGAAATCAAAGTTTCGAACGGCCATCCTGAACGCAGATTCCATGGACGCCGAGATGATCGGAGACGACACTTGTTGTGAGTTGGGCGTATGGCTTCACGGTGAAGGCGGGCGCCAATATGGCACCAAGCCTGATTTCATATCGCTGGTTGCCAAACACAAGGCATTTCACGACGAGGCGGGTGAAATAGCGGCGACGATCAATGCAAAAAAATACAGCGAGGCCAACGTCATGATCAGTAGCCTGTCGGCTTTCGGTTCCGCATCGGTGGCCGTAACGGTCGGCATTGCCCGACTCAAACAGTCCCTGGTCTGAAACGCCGCTTGGCCTCAACTCGTCCATCCAACATACCCCAATCGGGGTTGTGGAATGTTCCTGCTGGCTGTTTTTCGAGCTTCAAAACATAAATAGGGCTGCAGCTCCCGTGGAATAAGAGGATGCCACTATTAAAACAGTAGCGGTATCCATCACGCCGCCGATTGAAACGCGATCTCGGCCGGGTCAAAGAACAGGCAGGCGCGTTCGTAGCGCTGGATGTCTTCTACCGGGTATTTGATGGCACCATCAATCTTGACGTAACGCGGGCCAACGCCCACGGCGCTGGCCAGGCCGATGGCAGCCTCAGAACGCCCCCAACGCCGTGCCAGGTCCTGTTGGGACAGCAACATTTGAACTTGTGAATCCATGGGGGTCTCCTGATACCGTGATGCTTTGATAGCTATATCGGTATCTGGCGGGAAAAATGGAGCCGCACTATGGTGGCGCTTCCGTCGCCATCACCTGCGCCCTGGCATCGCCGGAGGCGGGTACTGCAAGCCATGTGTAAGGGCTCAGCCTGAGACTCCTGCCTGTCTTGCAGATACACCCGCCGGACACGCTTGATGCCAATTGATGGCACAATCGCACCCGTTACTAGGCCCTTCCCCCGCCACAGTCGCATCCGCCAAACGGTTCAGCCGTGCCGCGGAAGGTTAATCAAAAACAGCTTTAACCAGCTAATGTTTCCCCCAGGGAAACGGAGGTCAGCGGAATATGAGTGAAACTACGTCGCAGAAGACGAGCCCAGCGTCGGTCTATCAGGCCTACGCCAGCAATACGTACCTTTTCGGTGGCAATGCGCCATACGTCGAAGAGATGTACGAAAACTATCTTTCCAATCCCGGCAGCGTGCCAGATACGTGGCGTGACTACTTCGATGCGCTGCAAAATGTGCCCGCCGTGGACGGCAGTAATGCCAGAGACGTTCCCCACCTGCCAGTCGTCAATGCCTTTGCCGAGCGCGCCAAGCAGGGCGGCACCAAGGTGGTGGTTGCCAGCGCCGACGCTGAAATGGGTCGCAAGCGCACGGCGGTACAGCAGCTGATTGCCGCGCACCGCAACGTCGGACAACGTTGGGCCGATCTGGACCCGCTCAAGCGCACCGAGCGCGAACACATTCCCGAACTGGACCCCGCTTTCTACGGGTTCACCGACGCGGATCAGGAAACCATTTTCAACACCAGCAATACCTTCTTCGGCAAAGACCGGATGAGCCTGCGCGAGTTGATGAACGCCTTGCGTGAGACCTATTGCGGCAGCATTGGTGCTGAATACATGTACCTGACCGATCAGGGCCACAAACGCTGGTGGCAGGAAAAGCTGGAGTCCATCCGCAGCAAACCCCATTTCACCAAAGAGAAAAAGCTGCACATCCTGGACCGCCTGACCGCGGCCGAGGGCTTGGAGCGTTTCCTGCACACCAAATATGTGGGCCAAAAGCGCTTCTCGCTCGAAGGTGGCGAAAGCTTCATTGCCGCCATGGACGAGCTGATCCAGACCGGCGGTTCCGTCGGCTTGCAGGAAATCGTGATCGGCATGGCCCACCGCGGCCGCCTGAACGTGCTAGTCAACTCCCTGGGCAAAGTGCCTGCCGACCTGTTTGCCGAGTTTGACCACACCGCGCCAGAAGATCTGCCCAGTGGTGACGTGAAATACCACCAGGGCTTCAGCTCCGATGTCTCCACCCCCGGCGGCCCGGTGCACCTGACGCTGGCATTCAACCCCTCGCACCTGGAAATCGTCAACCCCGTGGTCGAAGGTTCCGTGCGTTCCCGCATGGACCGCCGCGGCGACCCCAAGGGTCTGCAAGTGCTGCCCGTTCTGGTGCACGGTGATGCAGCCTTTGCCGGCCAGGGTGTGGTCATGGAGACTCTGGCACTGGCCGAGACGCGTGGCTACACCACGGGCGGCACGGTGCACATCGTCATCAACAACCAGATCGGTTTCACCACCAGCGATCCACGTGACAGCCGCTCGACGTTGTATTGCTCGGACGTTGTCAAGATGATCGAAGCGCCGGTGCTGCACGTGAATGGCGATGATCCTGAAGCCGTGGTGCTGTGCACCCAGCTGGCACTGGAATACCGCATGGCGTTCCAGAAGGACGTGGTGGTGGACATCATCTGCTTCCGCAAGCTGGGCCACAACGAGCAGGACACCCCCGCGCTAACGCAGCCCCTGATGTACAAGAAAATCGCGGTCCATCCTGGGACGCGCCGTCTGTATGCCGACAAGCTGTCCGCACAAGGCTTTGGCGAAACACTGGGCGAAGACATGGTCAAGGCCATGCGCGCTGCACTCGATGCCGGCAAGAGCACGTTTGATCCGGTGCTGACCAACTTCAAGAGCAAGTTTGCGGTGGACTGGACCCCATTCGTTGGCAAGAAGTGGACCGATGCGGGCGATACCGCCGTCCCCATGGCCGAGTGGAAGCGTCTGGCAGAGAAGCTGACCACCATCCCCCCCACCATCACGCCGCACTCGCTGGTGAAAAAGGTCTATGACGACCGTGCTGCCATGGGCCGTGGTGAAATTCCGGTGGATTGGGGCATGGGTGAGAGCATGGCTTTTGCATCCCTGGTGGCCAGCGGCTACGCCGTGCGCCTGAGTGGCGAAGACTGCGGCCGTGGCACTTTTACCCACCGCCATTCGGTGATCCACGACCAGAACCGTGAAAAGTTTGACGAGGGCATCTACACGCCCCTGGAACACATTGCGCCCAACCAGGCACCGTTTGTGGTCATCGACTCCATCCTGTCGGAAGAAGCGATTCTGGCATTTGAGTACGGCTATGCCTCCAACGACCCCAACACCTGCGTGATCTGGGAAGCCCAGTTTGGCGACTTCGCCAACGGTGCCCAGGTGGTGATTGACCAGTTCATCGCCTCCGGCGAAGTGAAGTGGGGCCGGGTCAACGGCATCACCCTGATGTTGCCGCACGGCTATGAAGGCCAGGGCCCCGAGCACAGCTCGGCGCGCCTGGAGCGCTTTATGCAGCTCAGCGCGGACACCAATATGCAGGTGGTGCAGCCCACCACGGCCAGCCAGATCTTCCACCTGTTGCGCCGCCAGATGGTGCGTAACCTGCGCAAGCCGCTGGTCATCATGACGCCGAAGTCGCTGTTGCGCGCCAAGGATGCGGCATCACCGTTGTCCGAGTTCACCAAGGGCGGCTTCCAGACCGTCATTCCCGAGAACAAGGAACTCAAGGCCGACAAGGTCAAGCGCGTACTGGCTTGCTCCGGCAAGGTGTACTACGACCTGGTCAAGAAGCGTGAAGAAAAAGGGCTCGACGACGTGGCGATCCTGCGGGTGGAGCAGCTCTATCCGTTCCCGCACAAGGCGTTTGCGGCGGAGCTGAAGAAGTACCCCAACGCGGTCGACATCGTGTGGTGCCAGGACGAACCACAGAACCAGGGCGCCTGGTTCTTCATCCAGCACAACATCCACGAAAACATGGCCGATGGCCAGCGCCTGGGTTATTCCGGTCGCGCCGCATCGGCGTCACCGGCAGTGGGTTATTCACACCTGCACCAGGAACAGCAAAAAGCATTGGTAGAAGGCGCATTTGGCAAGCTCAAGGGCTTCATCTTGTCCAAGTAATGCATCGCCCACACCCAATCAAAACATCACGGAAAGAACAAAATGGCAATCGTTGAAGTAAAAGTCCCTCAGCTGTCTGAGTCGGTGGCAGAGGCCACCCTGTTGCAATGGAAAAAGAAGGTCGGCGATCTGGTCCTGGTGGACGAGATCCTGATCGAAGTGGAGACCGACAAGGTCGTGCTTGAAGTGCCAGCGCCCAGCGCCGGCGTCATTGTGGAAATCGTGGCCGCTGATGGCGCCACGGTGGCCGCCGAGCAGTTGATCGCCCGCATCGACACCGAAGGCACGGCCGGCGCCGCCGCCAGCCCCGCTGCTGCTCCGGTTGCCGCCGTTGCAGCAGCACCAGTTGCTGCCGCTGCTGCCTCCAACTCCAAGGCTGGCGTGGCCATGCCAGCCGCTGCCAAGCTGCTGGCCGACAACAACCTGTCGGTCAACGCCGTAGCCGGTACCGGCAAGGACGGCCGCGTCACCAAGGGTGATGTGCTGGGTGCTGTTGCCGCCGGATCTGCTATTAAAACAGTAGCTGCTTCCGCAATACCGACGGGGGTCAGGACCACTTCCTTGCCCCAAGTGGCAGCCCCATCGGTTGATCTGGGCGAACGCCCGGAGCAGCGCGTGCCCATGAGCCGCCTGCGTGCCCGCGTGGCCGAGCGCCTGCTGCAGTCGCAGTCCAGCAACGCCATCCTGACCACGTTCAACGAAATCAACATGGCTCCGGTCATGGATATGCGCAAGCGCATGCAAGAGCGTTTCGAAAAAGAGCACGGCGTGAAGCTGGGCTTCATGAGTTTCTTTGTCAAGGCGGCGGTGCACGCCCTGAAGAAGTTCCCTGTGCTGAACGCTTCGGTGGATGGTACCGACATCGTCTACCACGGCTACTTCGACATCGGTATCGCCGTGGGCTCGCCCCGTGGTCTGGTGGTGCCGATTCTGCGCAACGCCGACCAGATGAGCTTTGCCGACATCGAGAAGAAGATTGCCGAGTTTGGACAGAAGGCCAAGGACGGCAAGCTGGGTATTGAAGACATGACCGGCGGCACGTTCTCCATCTCCAACGGTGGCACCTTCGGCTCCATGATGTCCACCCCCATCATCAACCCGCCCCAGTCGGCCATCCTGGGCGTTCACGCCACCAAGGACCGCGCCATGGTGGAAAACGGCCAGGTGGTGGTGCGCCCCATGAACTACTTTGCCATGTCCTACGACCACCGCATCATCGATGGCCGCGAAGCCGTGCTGGGCCTGGTCGCCATGAAGGAAGCGCTGGAAGATCCAGCCCGCTTGCTGTTTGACATTTAGCACACCCCCCGGCTTTGCCCACTGCGTGTGGCCGCTTTCCCCCTTGCAGGGGGCAACACCAGCGGCCCGGCAGAGCCGGTTCCGCGGTGTTCTGGCAATCAGACCCGCGCTCCGGAAGCCTCAATTTTTGGAAAAATCATGAGTAAACAATTTGATGTGATCGTCATTGGCGGTGGCCCCGGTGGCTATATCGCCGCCATCCGCGCCGCCCAACTGGGCTTCACCGTGGCCTGCATCGACGAGTGGAAGAACGACAAGGGCGGCCCTGCCTTGGGCGGCACCTGCACCAATGTGGGTTGCATCCCGTCCAAGGCACTGCTGCAATCCAGCGAGCACTTTGACCATGCCAATCACCACTTTGCCGAGCACGGCATTGAGGTGAAGGGCGTGAGCATGGACGTGGCCAAAATGGTGGCCCGCAAGAACACCGTGGTCAAGCAGAACAACGACGGTATCCAGTACCTGCTGAAGAAGAACAAGATTGCGTTCTTCCATGGTCGCGGATCGTTTGTGAAGTCGGTCGAGGGCAGCTACCTGATCAATGTGGCTGGTGCAACCGAAGAGTCTCTTCTGGGCAAGCACATCATCGTGGCCACCGGCTCCAATGCCCGTGCCCTGCCGGGTACGCCGTTCGATGAAGAGCGCATTCTGTCCAATGATGGCGCGCTGCGTCTCGGTGCGGTGCCGAAGAAACTGGGGCTGATCGGTTCCGGCGTGATCGGCCTGGAGATGGGCTCTGTCTGGCGCCGCCTGGGCGCTGAGGTCACGATCCTCGAAGGTCTGCCAACCTTCCTGGGCGCGGTCGACGAGCAGGTTGCCAAGGAAGCGCACAAGGCATTTACCAAGCAAGGTCTCAAGATTGAGCTGGGCGTGAAGGTTGGCGAGATCAAATCCGGCAAGAAGGGCGTGTCGATTGCCTACACCAATGCCAAGGGTGAAGCCCAGGCACTGGACGTGGACAAGCTCATCATCTCCATCGGGCGCGTTCCCAACACCATCGGTTTGAACGCCGAAGCCGTGGGCCTGCAGCTCGACGAGCGCGGTGCCATTGTGGTGGATGACGACTGCAAAACCAACCTGCCCGGCGTCTGGGCGGTGGGTGACGTGGTGCGCGGCCCCATGCTGGCGCACAAGGCCGAGGAAGAGGGTGTTGCCGTGGCTGAGCGCATTGCCGGGCAGCACGGGCATGTCAACTTCAACACCGTGCCCTGGGTGATTTACACCAGCCCCGAGATTGCCTGGGTGGGCCGCACCGAGCAGCAGCTCAAGGCCGATGGCGTGGCGTACAAGGCGGGCTCGTTCCCGTTCCTGGCCAATGGCCGTGCCCGCGCGCTGGGCGACACCACCGGTTTCGTCAAATTTCTGGCGGATGCCACGACAGACGAAATTCTGGGCGTGCACATTGTCGGTCCCCAGGCCAGCGAACTGATCTCCGAGGCTGTCGTGGCCATGGAGTTCAAGGCCAGTGCCGAAGACATTGCCCGCATCTGCCATGCCCACCCGTCTCTGAGTGAAGCGACCAAGGAAGCGGCGCTGGCAGTCGACAAGCGGACCTTGAATTTCTGATTGTTTGTGAGTGAAAATGGCTGCTAGACCCCGCAGAATGTGCGTAAGCAGCTATTGAATAGATAGCAACCAGAGAACTGCTCCCGTGAACGTCAAGCAAACCTACGAAGCCGAACTGGCCGCCAGAGGCTACGTGGCCGATCCGGCGCAGCTACGGGCCATTGATGCACTGGAACGCTGCGCGCGGGAGTGGGCGGCGTTCAAGGAGAAGCGCTCCAATGCCCTGAAGAAGCTGATCAACCGGCCGGACATTCCCCGCGGCGTCTACATGTTTGGCGGGGTAGGGCGGGGCAAGAGCTTTCTGATGGACTGCTTCTACAACGCCGTTCCGCTCAAGCGCAAGACGCGGCTGCACTTTCACGAGTTCATGCGCGAGGTGCACCGCGAGCTGGCGGATCTGCAGGGCACGGTCAACCCGCTGGACGAGCTGGCCAAACGCATGGCCAAGCGCTTTCGGCTGATCTGCTTTGACGAATTCCATGTGGCGGACATCACCGATGCCATGATCCTGCACCGGCTGTTGACCGCCCTGTTCGACAACGGCGTGGGTTTTGTGACCACGTCCAACTTTCGACCCAATGACCTGTACCCGGGTGGCTTGCACCGGGATCGCATCCTGCCGGCCATTGCCCTGCTGAATGCGAATCTGGAAGTGATCAACGTCGACAATGGCACCGATTACCGCAGGCGCACCATGGAGGCCATGACGCTGTACCACGTGCCCAACGGACCGGTCGCCGATGCGGCCATGGAGCAGGCTTTCAACGCGCTGGAAGAAACGCACGATGAAGACCCGGTGCTGCACATCGAATCCCGCCAGATCCGTGCCAAGCGCAAGGCCGGCGGCATGGTGTGGTTTGATTTCAAGACCCTGTGCGGCGGACCACGTTCGCAAAACGACTACCTCGAAATTGCTTCGCTGTTTCACACGGTTTTTCTGAGCGACGTGCCCCACATGCCTTTGCGCATGGCCTCCGAGGCGCGGCGCTTTACCTGGTTGATCGATGTGCTGTACGACCGGCGCGTCAAGCTGGTGATGTCGGCCGAGGTATCACCGATGGACCTGTATACCGAGGGACCGATGGCGCACGAGTTTCCTCGCACGGTGTCACGCCTCAGCGAAATGCAGTCGCCGGAGTATTTGTCGCTGGAGCGGCGCATGGTGGATACGGGCCTGACATGAAGCTCGCCCGGATCTTTGCCCTGGTATGGATGGTGCTGGGCACCTCTGCATGGAGCCAGCAGGACGCTACACCGGGTGTGGACAGCGTGGGCGTCGAGCGCCAGCGCATTGACAGCATTCGCAGGCAAAAGACGGCCGAACTCGACGCCCAGGATGCAGCCTGTTTGTCAAAATTTGCGGTGAACGACTGCCAGAACAAGGTGAGTGCCCGTCGCCGCGTGATGCTGGCAGATTTGAAGCGCCAGGAATCCAGACTCAATGCGGTCGAACGGCTTCAAAAAGAAGCGGAGCAACGCAAGCGCGATGAAGAAAAGGCAGCTGAACGTGCGCAGCGGGAGGATGAGTTGCAGGCAGGGCCCAAATCCGCTACGCAGGAAGAACGCCAAAAAACGCTGGATGAAAAAGTCCGGAACCACCCCAAACCGGCCGCTCGGGTCGAGGGCCAAGCGCCAGGCCTCAAGGCTGCATCGGGTTTTGATGCAGACACGATCGCAAAAAACCGGGAGGCCTATCTGGATAGGCAAAAGGCCGCTGAAAAACGGCGCCAGGAGCGCGACAAGCGGTTGCAGGAGCATGGCACAGGCGGTTCGGCACCGCTGCCGGTGCCGAAGTGAATCCGCCGTGACTAGTTGTCGGTCAGCGGTTCGAGCTTGACGACCACAATGGACAGGTTGTCACCCACACCGCGGCCGCGGGAGCGGGCTTTTTCGATGAGAAACTCGGTCGCTTCCCGGGCGGACAGGGTGGAAAGAACCGACCCCAGTTCTCCGGTATTGAAGTAATGCCAGACGCCGTCACTGCAGGCCATTAAAACATCGCCCGGACGCAGTTGCGGAATGAAATGGAAATCGACGGGGGGATCATTCTCGGTGCCCAGGCATCCCATCAGAATGTTGGATTGTGGGTGCACGGCGGCCTGCTCTTCGGTGATCTCGCCACGGTTGACCAGCGCCTGTACGTAGGAGTGATCCATCGTCCGTTTGACGAAACGGCTGCCGTTGTAGTGGTAGATACGGGAGTCACCGGTATGCGCCCAATGGCAGTCACCCCTGGCATTGATCAGGAATGCGGCCAGCGTACTGTGGGGCTCTTCTTCGGAAGAGATGGCGGTCAATTTGATGACAATGTGCGCCTCTTGCACGATCTGCGACAAAATTGCTGCAGCATCATCGGTGTCGGGGTCGTAGCGTTCAAACAATTGCCTGGCGGTCATCATGACCTGGTCGGATGCCTTTCTGCCGCCGCTGCGTCCGCCCATGCCATCGGCCACGATGGCCAGAATGCATCCGTTAATCCTGGGGTGCTTGATGAGAGCGATCTGGTCCTGCTGGTACTCGCGATCGCCCTTGTGTATGCCGGTGGAAGCTGTGAGTCGGTAACCAGTGGCCATGTTGGGATGCTTGTGAAGCAATACTTTCTGCAAAAGGACAGTTAAGTCGTATTATCAAGCCAGAGCATTCGGCCGACCCGTAGTTTAAACCCGTACTTACATCCATTTCCCTTGGTAACAAATCTTCATTCGCCTGAGCGCCATCTGATCGAGTTACGCATTGAACACGCCGACCTGGATGCCCTGATTGACCGTGCGGCTATCGACCAGCCGGTTGATGAGTTGATGATTCGTCGCCTGAAGAAGCGGCGATTGGCGATGCGTGATGAAATTGCCAGGGTGGAGCGTGATCTGCAGCCCAACGAGCCAGCCTGAAGCATGGCCTTGCAGGATGCGGTAGAGCGGGCCTTTGATCCGGATGGTGTGCTGGCGCTGTGCGTAGAGGAGTTCACCCCCCGCACGGGTCAAACCGAGATGGCGCAGGCAGTCGCGCGCACCATGGAAACCGGTGGCGTGCTGGTGGTCGAGGCCGGCACGGGTGTTGGAAAAACCTTTGCCTATCTGGTTGCAGCCTTGCTCAGTGGTGAGCGGGTACTGCTGTCTACCGCCACCAAAACGCTGCAGGACCAGTTGTTTGGGCGGGACATTCCCCGGTTGGTCGCTGCGCTGGGTCTGCCGGTTCGCACGGCATTGTTGAAAGGTCGTAGCAGTTACCTGTGCATGCACCGTCTGGAATCGGCCAGACAGGATGATCGGGCGCAACACAGCGCGGCCCAGCGGGATCTGGCACGGGTCGAGGTCTGGTCCCACGTGACGCGCGCTGGTGATCTGGCCGAACTGCCACAACTCGACGAGCGTTCGCCGGTCATACCCCTGGTCACGTCCACGCGCGAGAACTGCCTGGGAGCGCGGTGCCCGCAAATACATACCTGCCACGTGAACCTGGCCCGGCGCGAGGCCATGGCCGCCGATGTGGTGGTCATCAATCACCACCTGTTTTTTGCCGATCTGAACATTCGTGAGTCGGGTGTTGCCGAATTGCTGCCAACGGTGCATTCCGTGGTGTTCGATGAAGCGCACCAGCTCAATGAAATTGGCATCCAGTTCCTGGGGCGTCAACTGACCACGGCGCAGTTGGACGGTTATTGCCGAGACCTCTCCTTGCATGGTCAGCAGTTGGCCTTGGCCATTGGGGACTGGCGTGCCATGGTTGCCGGGTTGGCTGGCAGCGTAGCGGCCCTGCGAAACCTGTGCAGCGGTAGAGATCAGCCCGGTCGCAATGCCTGGTATGGCGATGCGCCACCGGGCATAGAGGCGCCGGCATGGCAGCTCGCTGTTGCGGATCTGCATGCGGCCCTGCAGCAGTCTGAAGTGGTACTGCGCAGCATGGAAGAACTGTCGCCCGATTTGAAGGGCCTGCGGGAAAGAGCGTCCAGGCTGATGGCGGAACTGGACGTTTTCTCGCACGCTGTACAGCCTGGACAGGTGCGGTGGATGGAGACCGGCCAACTAGTCAAACTGGTGCAGTCACCCCTGGATATTGCCGAAACCATGCGATCCCGCATCATCCCGAACGGGACAGAACGGGACGATAGCAAGTCCTGGATATTCACCTCAGCCACCCTGGGGCACGATGCGACCATGGCGCGATTTCTGGAGACCTGTGGTCTGGAAGGTGCAGAAGTGCTGCAAGTGCGCAGTCCGTTTGACTACGCTGCGCAGGCAACGATGTACATCCCGGCGCATATGCCCAAGCCGGCTGATTCCGCGCACGGCGCATCGGTTGCAGCGCTGGTTGCTCAAGGAGCTGCTATTTTGGGTGGACGCACGTTGGTGTTGACGACAACCCTGCGGGCGATGCGGGACATTGCGCTTGCCTTGCGGCAGCAATTTCAGCCGTCATCGGGCATCGATGTGCTGGTTCAGGGCGAGTCGCCCAAACGGGAACTGACCGAGCGCTTCACTCTGGGTTCCACCCAAGGCGCCAATGGATGCATCCTGGTTGCATCCGCGTCATTCTGGGAGGGAATCGATGTCCCAGGAGATGCATTGCAGATGGTGGTCATCGACAAGCTTCCGTTTTCGCCACCCGGTGATCCCCTGGTGGAGGCCAGGGCACGGCAGAGTCAGGCCATCGGAAAAAATCCGTTTCAGCACCTGCATGTGCCACAGGCTGCGATCGCCTTGAAACAGGGTGCCGGTCGCCTCATTCGCCGAGAAACGGACCGAGGAATTCTCGTGGTGTGCGATGTGCGTTTAAACCAGATGGGCTACGGCCGCAGGATCCTGGCGGCCTTGCCCGCCATGCAGCCCATCACAACGCAGGATCAGTTCATGCGGGCATTGATCGCTCTTACCAGACCTTCCACCACGGATCGTTGATGGCTCTGGATCCATGGACCAGAAAATCGGATTTTGGATAGTTTTTCTCCAACACGCGTTTTGCATCGTCGCGCAGTTGTGTCAATCCAAGGGCTTCGTAAGAGCGGTACATGATGTACAAAGCCTCTTCGATGGCGGGGACCTCGCGGTAATCGGATACGGCTACTTGCGCCCGGTTCACAGCGGCAAGGTAGGCGCCGCGTTTGTAGTAGTAGCGGGCAACGTGTACTTCGTACTGGGCCAGGGAACTGACGATGTAGTTCATGCGTTGGCGGGCATCGGGCGCGTAACGTGAGTCCGGAAACCGGTCTACCAGCTCCTTGAAGGACTCAAAAGACTCTTTCGAGGCTTTTTGATCCCGCTCCGCCAGATCCTGGCGCGCGAATTTGGCGAAAAGACCCAAGTCGTCGTTGAAATTGATAACGCCTTTGAGGTAGATCGCGTAGTCCATTGCCGGGCTGACGGGATGCAGCTTCATGAAGCGTTCCAGTGTTGCCAGGGCCTGAGCCTGTTCCGCAGACTTGTACTGGGCATAGGCCTTGTCCAGCTGTGCCTGCTGTGCCAGCGGCGTACCGGCGGCGCGTGCTTCGAGCTTTTCCAGTAACGGTACAGCCCTCTCCCATTGGCCATTGGCCATTTCGTCCTTGGCTTCGGCGTATATCTTGGCTGGGCTCATCGAGGCGGTCTTGTCCACGGGTGTACTGGAGCAACCTGCAATCAAGAGCGCGCCGGTCGCAAGCAGGGAAACGCAAACGACCGATAATTTGACACGAAGCATGTTAGGAAACTTTCTTGAAACAGAGCACTGGAATTATATCGAGCCACCCAATGGTGACAGACTCTGAGGAGTTGGATGACGTTGCCGCCGAGGTTGAGTGGCGCAAGGTCACAGTTTCCGCCGCGCAGCATGGGGGGCGGCTGGATCGTGCCCTGGTTGACGGCGCGCCTGAATTTTCACGCAGCTACCTGCAGCAGTTGATAGAGGCTGGGCTGGTGACGGTCAACGCCCAGACGGTTCTCAAGGCGTCATCACGGGTGAAGGCCGGTGACGCCTTGTTGATCGAACTGAGGCCCACTCCGCAAAGCCAGGCCTTCACGCCACAGGAGATGCCTCTGAATGTCGTGTTTCAGGACGAGCACATTTTGGTCATCAACAAGCCTGCAGGCCTGGTGGTGCACCCCGCGCCCGGAAACTGGAGTGGCACGCTGCTCAACGGTCTGCTGGCGTATGACAAAGGCATTGCCCTGGTACCCAGAGCCGGAATCGTGCACCGCCTGGACAAAGATACCAGCGGGCTCATGGTGGTGGCCAGATCCCGTGTCGTCATGGACCGCTTGATCCAGGCCATTGCTGCACGTGAGGTGAGCCGCCAATACCTGGCCATTGCCCACCGTCCCTGGTCGGGGCCCGCCAGCCGGACGGTGGATGCGCCCATTGGCCGGGATCCCCGCAATCGCCTGCGCATGGCCATCGTCGACTTGGAGAGTCAATCCGGGAAAACGGCGAAGACCGATTTCTTTCTATTGGAAAACGCGCAAGCCGGGTGTCTTGTGCGGTGTGTCCTGCACACCGGACGAACCCATCAGATTCGGGTGCATATGGCGTCTCTCGGGCATCCTCTGGTGGCCGACGCAGTGTACGGTGGCAGTTGCGTGCCTGGCATGGCCCGTCAGGCGCTGCACGCGGTCCGTTTGGCGTTTGCGCATCCGGTGACGGCAGAATCCATGGTGTTTGAGGCGGCACTGCCAGACGATTTCAAAGACCTTCTTGGAAACTGGGGGCTGCGTTACAATCTGGGGGCGCGGGTCGAAAACCCGTAAGTACCCCGGAACATGGCCGGGAGTAGGCACGGTGAGTTCTTCACATCTGCTGCCGTCCTTTTGGAATCTCTTTGATTGGTCACCGTGATGGTGGCGTTTCCGATAAAGCCTGACTATGAATATGGCAGATGCAAAACGGGTCCTGGAGACCGCGTTGATTTGCTCACAGCAACCTTTGCCCTTGCGGGACATGCGCTCGCTCTTCAACGAGTCTCTTGGTGTCGATACGGTCAAGGCGCTGATTGAAGAGCTACGCGATGATTGGGCAGGCAAGGGCGTTGAGTTGGTGAATGTTGCCTCCGGCTGGCGGTTTCAAAGCAGGCCGGAAATGCGTGAATATTTGGATCGGCTGCATCCCGAGAAGCCGCCACGGTATACGCGGGCGACCTTGGAGACATTGGCGATCATTGCCTACCGTCAACCGGTAACCCGGGGCGATATGGAAGATATTCGCGGCGTGACCATCAACTCCCTGTTGATCAAGCAATTGGAAGACCGGGGTTGGGTGGAGGTCATTGGGCATCGTGAGGCGGCTGGGCGTCCGGCGCTGTATGCGACAACCCGGCAGTTTCTGGATGACCTCGGACTGCAGTCATTGGATCAGCTCCCCTTGCTGGAGAGTGTGACGAATCAGGACAATGTGTTTGGAGCCTTGGTTGAGTCCGCCGAGGAGGCGGTTGCGACGCCGACGGCCGAAGAAGGCCCTTTGGGCGACGCAAAGTTACAACTGGATATGCCGCTGGAAACCTTGAATCCAGAATTGCATCCACCTTTGAATGGATTTTCAGAATGAATGACAGCAACCCCTCAGAACCAACGCCGGCAGATGCTGCGCCAGTCAGCGCCATAACGGCCGTGGTGCCAAGCGCTGATATCAGTGGTGACGCTGTAGTAGCGACCAGTGGGCAGTCTGATTCGGAGCCATCCACGGATGGCTCGCAAATCGTGGCGGCTGCTACATCCAAAACCGCGTTCGAAAACCGTTTCGGCGATATTGTCTCGGGTCAGTTCGATGCCGACGAAGAATTGGTTGAGCTGGCGCCGCCCAAGCGTGTGCTGGCGCCGATGGCTGAAACTCCCAAATTGCACAAGGTGCTGGCGCAGGCGGGCATGGGGTCGCGCCTGGAAATGGAGCAGCTCATCATGGAAGGCCGCATCTCGGTCAATAACGAGCCTGCGCACATTGGTCAAAGAATACAGTTTGGCGACAACATCAAGGTCAATGGCAAGCCCATCCGGTTTCGCATCGATCCGCCGCCAGCCAGAGTGATTGCGTACCACAAGCCGGTTGGCGAAGTGGTCACGCACGATGACCCGCAGAACCGGCCTACCGTGTTTCGCCGTTTGCCCAAACTGCACCAAGGAAAATGGCAGTCCGTCGGCCGGTTGGATTTGAATACTGAGGGCCTTCTGCTATTCACAAGCTCGGGCGAGCTGGCCAATAACCTGATGCATCCGCGCTTTGGTCTGGAGCGTGAATACGCCGTTCGTGTTTTGGGTTCTTTGAGCAAAGACGAGAAAAAGATGTTGCTGGATGGCGTCAAGCTCGAAGACGGCATGGCGCAGTTCGGATCCATTGAGGACGGCGGAGGTGAAGGCTCCAATTGCTGGTACCGCGTTACCATTTCGGAGGGCCGTAACCGCGAGGTGCGCCGTATGCTGGAAGCGGTCGGTCACGCGGTGAGTCGCCTGATCCGGATTCGCTACGGCGCCATGGTTTTGCCACGTGGGCTGAAACGCGGCGCATGGATGGAACTCGACGAGGCCGATATCCGTTCCCTGGTCCAGGCGGCCGGTGGTCGAGGCGCCAGTGGCGCCCCGCGCGAAGATGGTGTTGCCCGTGGCAATCCCGATCGCAATCCGCAGGGAGCTGGTCAACGGCGTGGTGGCCGCACCGGAGGGCCGCGCGGCGCGAACAATGGCCAGCGCGGCGCGCCCCAAGGCGGCTTCAAAGGGGGAAATGGTCCAGCAGGCCCCAAAGGAGGCGGTCGGGCGGATAACAACCGTTTCGAGTCGCCAGGGGATCGACGCGGTGGATCAGCCCAACCAGACCCCATGAAAACGGCGTTTGGGTATATTGGCGCTGACAGTTTTACACGCCAGCGCCAAGACGCCGGTCAGAGACCCGCGGGCGGTTCCGGCGGACAGCGTCGCAAGGGCCGCGGCCGATAACTTGCAAATGCTAAAATAATAGGCTTTGCTTCGCTTTGAAGCAAGAAGACAGATTACCAATCCAGTTCAGGAAATATTATGACAATCGAACGTACTCTCTCCATCATCAAACCTGACGCAGTTGCCAAGAACGTCATCGGTCAAATCTACGCACGTTTTGAGGCTGCTGGTCTCAAAGTTGTCGCTGCTCGCATGGCACATTTGTCCCGCGTCGAAGCTGAGGCGTTTTATGCAGTCCACAAAGCGCGTCCGTTTTTCAAGGATCTCGTGGATTTCATGATCTCCGGTCCCGTCATGATCCAGGCGTTGGAAGGTGACAACGCCATTTTGAAACACCGCGACCTGATGGGCGCAACCGACCCGAAGAAGGCCGCTGCAGGTACTATTCGTGCCGATTTCGCAGACAGCATTGATGCCAACGCTGTGCATGGCTCAGACGCTGCCGAGACCGCTGCGGTGGAGATCGCGTTCTTTTTCGCCGGCATGAACGTTTACTCACGCTAAGTTATGCAATGACGGCCAACCTGCTCGATTACGATCTTGACGGATTGGCCGCTTTTTGTGAGCGGCTTGGGGAGAAGCGTTTCCGGGCCACTCAGTTGTTTCGGTGGATTCACCAAAAAGGCGCTGCTCAGTTTGACGACATGAGCGATCTCGCAAAGTCATTGCGCGAAAAGCTTAAAACTACCGCCCATATCAAAGCGCTTCCCGTTCTCGCTCAGCACATTTCCGCAGATGGAACCATTAAATGGCTCTTTGATGTCGAGGGTGGTAACGCAATCGAGACGGTATTTATTCCTGAAGATGATCGGGGTACGCTGTGCATATCGTCGCAGGCTGGATGCGCTGTGGCTTGCAGGTTTTGTTCGACCGGTCACCAAGGATTTAGCCGCAATCTGACGGTGGGCGAGATTGTCTCGCAACTCTGGTTTGCCGAGCATTTCCTGCGCAAGCATTTGGGTCGGAGCGATCGCGTCATATCCAATGTCGTCATGATGGGAATGGGGGAGCCGCTGCAAAACTATTCGGCACTTGTTCCGGCCTTGCGGGTCATGCTGGACGACCATGCCTACGGGTTGTCTCGGCGGCGTGTCACAGTGTCCACATCGGGTGTTGTTCCCATGATGGACCGTTTGGGCCAGGATTGCCCGGTGGCGCTCGCCGTGTCACTGCATGCGTCCAATGACACGCTGCGCGATGAACTGGTTCCGTTGAATCGCAAATACCCCATTGCCGAGTTGATACAGGCTTGCAAGCGCTACCTGGAGGTCGCGCCCCGGGATTTCATTACGTTCGAGTATTGCATGCTGAAAGGGGTTAACGATTCGCCAGAGCATGCAGCCGAAATCGTGAAGCTTGTGAAGCCGGGAGCGGGCGAGGGCGCTTGGTGCAAGTTCAACTTGATACCTTTCAACCCTTTTCCGGCCTCGGGCTTGACCCGCTCGTCGCATGAGACCGTGTTGGCCTTTTCCAAAATCTTGAGTGCAGCAGGAATTGTGACGACAATTCGCAAGACCCGAGGTGATGATATTGATGCTGCCTGTGGTCAACTGGCGGGCGATGTTCAGGATCGAACCAATGTTCACACGCGGATGACAAAGCGACGCACTATCATGATCGAGCCCGAAAACGAAAAGACTCCGCAGCGGAGAGAGGACACTGTCAATGACTGATAAGGTGCGAATTGGCGTCGCGGCGCTGTCATGGATTTTGTGGTCCTGTTTGACTTGTTCGACAGCCCTTCTCGTTTCCGGTTGTGCGTCCAATGGGACGGGAGCCAGTATGAACTCTGATCTGGTGACCGAATCAGACGAACCGGATACCCGCAAGAGGGCACGATTACGGCTGGAACTGGCAGTTGCCTATTTTGACAAGGGCCAGACCACCGACGCCCTGGATCATCTGAAGCAGTCTATCGCCGCGGACCCGACCCTGTTCGAAGCCTATAACCTGCGCGGACTGATCTACATGCGGCTCAATGATGTTCCGCTTGCCGAAGAGAGCTTTCGCCGTGCCCTGGCAATCAGCCCCAAGGCGGCTTCGGTACAACACAACTACGGGTGGTTGTTGTGTCAGCAATCGCGATTTCCGGAATCGATGCAGCTTTTCAGTAGCGCCTTGTCCAATCCGGCCTACGGTGACCGGGCAAAAACCTGGATGGCCCAGGGTTTGTGCCAGCTGAAAAATGGCCAACAATCGGAAGCTGAAAACAGCTTGTTGCGTTCTTATGAACTGGATGCGGGCAATCCGATTACCGCCTACAACTTGTCGTTGCTGTTGTATCAGCGTGGCGAGTTTGTGCGAGCGCAGTTCTATGTGCGCAGACTTAACAATAGTGAGCTCGCCAATGCGGAGTCTCTGTGGCTAGGTATCAAGGTTGAGCGTCGAATGGAGAATCGTGACGCGACGGCACAATTGGGTGTGCAGTTGAAAAAACGCTTTCCCCAGTCACGTGAATATTCGGCGTTTGAGCGAGGTGCGTTCAATGAGTGAAGAGGGAAATCCTGAGGCGGTGGGTGAACGGGGAGAACCCGAAAAGTCCGCGGCTTTGACTGCCGGAATGATGATGCGCAGCGCCAGGGAAGCCGCGGGGCTGCATGTCGCGGCACTGGCCGTTTCAATGAAGATTCCGGTCAAGAAGCTGGAGGCACTGGAAGCAGACCGTCTGGATTTACTTCATGACGCGGTGTTTGTTCGCGCTCTGGCCGCAAGTGTCTGCCGAGCATTGAAAATTGATCCTGCACCGATCCTGAGTAAATTGCCACTCAACACGGCCCCGAAGCTGAAATCCGATGAACGTGGAATCAATGCGCCTTTTCATACGCACGGTGACACCATTGGAATCTCGATTCCAACCCTGCTTTCAAAACCCTCGGCGTTAGTTGTTCTTGCCCTATTGCTTGGGGGCATTGCCGTTGCTTTTTTTCCAGACATCAAGATATCGGATTTTTCTGCCGAATCAACTCCCCCGTCAGGCAAGTCATCTGCCGGTGCGAGCCAATTTCAGCCGCAGCAGCCACCAACGGAGGTGACCGAGGTCGCCACGGCGCCAGTGCCAGCTTTTCCCAGCATGCCCAATTCGCCTGGAGACGTTAATGAGGTCATTAGCGTCCCCAAGAATCCGCCGGCTTCCAGTCCCAGTTCGGCGACGACTGCTGCAAAGAGCACGACGACGGTCGCAGCTTCTCCCGATGCCAATCGCACGTCGGTCGAGCCGGCGGTAAATTCGTCCGGGTTGGTCGTGTTCAAGGCCAAAGGGCCCTCCTGGGTCAAGGTTGTCGATGCCAAGGGCGTTGTTCAACTGAGTAAAACCCTGGTAGACGGGGAGGTTGTTGGTGCATCTGGACCAACACCCCTGTCGGTTGTGATTGGGCGTGTGGATGTCACTGACGTTGAGGTGCGCGGAAAAGCATTCAGTTTGACCGGTGTGTCCAAGGACAACGTTGCGCGATTTGAGGTGAAGTAGTGAGTTCCAGTTTACCTATTGCGTTGGCTATCCCGGCGCGGCGAAAGTCCCTTCAAGCGCGCGTGGCTTGGGGCGAGCGCGTTGTGACCTTGGGTGGCGATGCGCCGGTGCGCCTGCAGTCGATGACGAACACCGACACTGCAGATGCAGTCGGAACGGCAATTCAGGTTAAAGAACTTGCCATTGCCGGGTCGGAACTGGTTCGGATCACCGTCAATACGCCAGAAGCCGCGCAGGCTGTACCCTATGTGCGTGAACAATTAGACCGAATGGGTATTGATGTGCCTTTGATCGGTGATTTTCATTTCAATGGTCACCGACTGTTAACGGACTACCCTGAATGCGCAAAAGCGCTCTCCAAGTACCGCATCAACCCCGGTAACGTTGGCAAGGGGGATAAGCGCGATAAACAGTTTTCCCTGATGATCGAGGCTGCCATACGCTGGAACAAGCCTGTGCGTATTGGTGTCAATTGGGGCAGTCTGGACCAGGAGTTGCTGGCATCTCTGATGGACGAAAACAGCCGACGCACCGCCCCGTGGGACGCCAAGCCGGTGATGTACGAAGCATTGATCAGTTCGGCCGTTGAGTCAGCCCAACGGGCTGAAGAGATCGGAATGGCGGCCAATCAAATCATTCTGTCCTGCAAGGTGAGCGGCGTACAGGATTTGGTCGCTGTCTACCGGGAGCTGGGACAGCGCTGTGCCTACCCCTTGCATCTGGGATTGACCGAAGCGGGCATGGGAACCAAAGGAACCGTCGCGTCCTCCGTTGCATTGGGTGTGTTGCTGCAAGAGGGAATCGGGGACACCATTCGGGTGTCGTTGACACCTGCTCCGGGCGAGTCACGCTCACAAGAGATTGTTGTTGCGTCGGAGATTATTCAGGCTTTGGGGCTGCGGAATTTTGTTCCCAGCGTGACGGCCTGCCCGGGCTGTGGACGCACAACCAGTACGACCTTTCAGGAACTGACGCAGCAGATTGACGACTTTCTGAGGGCCAAGATGCCGGTATGGCGGGAAAGCTTCCCCGGAGTCGAAAACCTCAAGGTCGCCGTGATGGGATGCATTGTCAATGGTCCTGGCGAAAGTAAGCATGCCGATATTGGCATCAGTTTGCCGGGTACTGGCGAGGCTCCGGCCGCCCCCGTGTTTATTGATGGCGAAAAGCGCATGACCTTGCGTGGGGAGTCGATTGCTGCCGATTTTCAGGTGGTTGTTGAAAACTATATCCAGCAGCGGTTTGGTTCAGCCGCTGTTACACCAACAAAATAAGAGTTCGCATGGTTGAAAAATCTGCTGCAAGTAGAGTGGAAAAGCTGTTCGCCGTCAAAGGCATGAACGATATTTTGCCGCCCGATTCTGCACAATGGGAGTGGTTCGAAGAGCAGGTGCGCCAGCAAATGGCGCTCCATGCGTACCGCAATATTCGTACCCCCATCGTTGAACCAACAGCCTTGTTCGTCCGTGGGACCGGGGAAACGACGGACATCGTCGAGAAGGAAATGTACGCCTTTGAGGACAAGCTCAATGGCGAGGCGCTTACCTTGCGTCCGGAGAATACGCCAGGCGTTGTGCGCGCAGCCATTGAGCACAACCTGACCTATGACGGCGGCAAGCGGTTGTACTACATGGGCCCCATGTTTCGTCACGAGCGGCCGCAACGTGGACGCTACCGGCAGTTCTATCAATTGGGCGCAGAGGCCCTGGGTTTTGCCGGGCCGGAAGTTGATGCAGAGCTGATGCTGCTGGCTCACCAGTTGCTGTCAGGTTTGGGCGTACACAGTGTTCGGGTCGAACTGAATAGTTTGGGCGTGGCCAGTGAGCGGCATTCACACCGATCTGCTTTGATTTCGTATTTTGAAAAACATGCAGATTTGCTGGACGCAGATGCAAAGCGCCGCCTGCATGCCAATCCGCTTCGCATTCTGGACACCAAGAATCCTGCCATGCAGGCCATGGTTCAGGAAGCCCCCCAGTTGCTCGATTTTCTGGGCGAAGCATCGCTGAAGCACTTTGACACGGTCAAAACATTGCTGAGCGCCTGTGGCGTGCAATGGCGGGTGAATCCGCGTCTGGTCCGCGGTTTGGACTATTACAGCCATACGGTGTTCGAGTTCATTACAGACGACCTGGGTGCACAAGGCACCTTGTGCGGTGGCGGTCGTTACGATGGCCTCTTCGAGTTGTTGGGCGGCAAGCCCACGCCAGCGGTCGGTTGGGGAATGGGTATTGAGCGGGTCCTGGAGCTCTTGAAAGTGCAGGGTCGCTCGCACAGCCAGGCAGTCCCCGACGCCTATGCGATCGTTCCCGAGGTGGCTGGGCTGGCTACAGCAATGCAATGCCTGCAGGCCTTGCGCTCGGAAGGCGTCAGCGTCCAAATGCACGCTGGTACGTCCGAAGGATTGGGGAGCATCAAATCCCAGTTCAAGCGTGCTGACGCGTCCGGCGCACGGTTTGCATTGGTTTTTGGGCCGGATGAAATCGCCCAGGGCATTGTTACCGTCAAATCGCTGCGTGATGGCACTGGCGCTCAGCTTACCCAAGTGGTAAGCCAGTCTGCGTTCTGGGCCAAAAGCCTACAATCCCCCGCTTAACTGAATACTCTCATGGCAAATCATTTAGATCTCGAAGAACAAGAGCAGCTTGACCAACTCAAGCATTTTTGGAAACAGTATGGCAACCTGATTACCTGGAGCCTCATCGTGGTTTTGGGGGCTGTGGCCGCCTGGAATGGGTACCAACTCTGGCAACGTAACCAGTCCGTACAGGCCGCAGCCATGTTCGAAGAAGTGGAAAAAGTTGTGCGCAGCGGTGATGCGCAAAAGGCGGAAAGAGCCTTTTCTGATATGAAGGATCGCTTTGCCAAAGCCGTATACACACAACAAGCAGGATTGATGGTCGCAAAAATGACCTACGAGGCCGGAAAGGCGGAATCCGCAAAAGTGACCTTGAACTGGCTGGTGGAAAACGCAGCGGATAAGGGCTATGCATCAGTCGCGAGATTGCGTTTGTCTGCCGTGTTGATCGACGCCAAGGCCTATGACGATGCACTCAAAGTGTTGGGGACGGGTATTGCCGAAGACTTTGCGGCGCTTGCAGATGATCGAAAAGGCGATATTTACGTCCTTCAAGGTAAGAAAACCGAAGCAAAAGCAGAATATCAAAAAGCCTACAAGGCCTTTGATGAGCAGTCAGAGTACCGTCGTCTGGTCGGTGTTAAGTTGAATGCGCTGGGCGTAAATCCTCAGGCTGAAATCAAGACGGCAGCTGCTGCTACGGAGGGAGTGAAGTGATCTTTTTTGCATCTTTCCGAAAGCAAGTTTATCGACTAGCCCTGTCCGCGGGGATTGTGCTGATGTTGAGCGCATGCGCCGGGTCCGAAAAAGCAAAACAACTTGACCTTGGCCCCAATACTCCACTGATCGGTGTTCGGTCCGCATGGTCCTCAAACATTGGCGCAGTCGGTTTTCCGCTGGAGATTCGGACGGTAGGTAACCTGATCTTTGTCGCTGGCTCTGATGGTAATGTGGCTGCGATCAATGCCAGAACGGGTGGAGACCTGTGGCGCGTTTCATTGGGTACAAAACTGTCGGCCGGTGTAGGAAGTGACGGCCGCTATGCAGCTGTCGTCAGCCGCGACAATGAGTTGATCACGCTGGACGGTGGCAAGGAACTCTGGCGACAAAAACTCGGCGCTGTCACTTTGACTGCGCCGTTTGTGGCAGGTGCCAGAGTGTTTGTGTTGTCCGCTGACCGCTCTGTTGCAGCGTTCGATGTGGTTACCGGCCGCAAACTCTGGCAGCAACAACGTACCGGGGAGGCATTGGTACTTGGACGTTCAGGCATCGTAATGGCCATCGGTGATACCTTGGTGACCGGTCAAAGTGGACGCCTGGTAGGAATGAATCCTCTGACTGGAAAAGTGCGCTGGGAGACACAGGTTGCCAGCAGCCGCGGGACAAACGAAGTTGAAAGACTGGTGGATCTGGTATCCGGGGTGAGCCGTCAGGGCAATCAGGTTTGTGTGCGTGCGTTTCAGTCGGCTGTTGGCTGCGTAGACAGTGCCAAGGGGAGTTTGGTCTGGAGTAAGCCTGCGTCAGGTGCTACAGGCGTTGATGGTGATGAGTCGGACGTGTTTGGCACTGAAAGCGATGGCAGGGTCATTGCATGGAGGCGCTCGGATGGTGAGCGCCTGTGGATATCGGAGCGCCTGCGTTTCAGAAGTCTTTCCGGGCCCGTTCTGGTTGGACGGTCTATTGTCATCGGAGACGAGTCCGGGACCTTGCACTTCCTGTCCAGGCAGGATGGTGCACCCTTGAATCGCATACCAACCGATGGTTCCCCTATCTTGTCGTCGCCCGTTTTGGTCGGTCAAACTCTGATCGTCGTGACACAACGTGGTGGTGTTTTTGGCTTTAAACCAGAGTGATGGTTTGAACCACACAATATGAAACCTGTCATTGCATTGGTTGGCCGCCCCAACGTCGGCAAGTCGACCCTGTTCAACCGCCTGACAAAAACCCGTGACGCGATCGTGGCGGACTATGCGGGTCTGACACGGGATCGCCACTACGGCAACGGCAAACAGGGAAAGCACGAATTCATCGTCATTGACACAGGCGGATTCGAGCCGGATGCCACGTCCGGCATTTACAAGGAAATGGCCAAACAAACCCGACAGGCCGTGGCCGAGGCCGATGTCGTGCTGTTCGTTGTAGATGCGCGCGCCGGTCTGTCTGCGCAAGACCATGAAATTGCCAAGTACTTGCGCAAGTTGGGCAAACCCTGTGTGTTGGTCGCCAACAAATCCGAGGGAATGACCGCTGGAGCCCAACTTGTCGAATTCTTCGAGCTTGGATTGGGTGAGGTCTTTCCAATCTCTGCCGCACATGGCCAGGGTATCGCACCCCTGGTCGAACTTGCGCTTGGTCCGTTGACCGAGCCAGATGCCACTGAAGACGATTCTGTTGATGACCCCGGTGTTATCAAACTGGCAGTTGCCGGGCGCCCCAACGTCGGCAAATCGACTCTCATTAATACATGGCTTGGTGAAGAGCGTCTTGTCGCGTTCGATCTCCCTGGCACAACCCGAGACGCAATTTCCGTTCCATTCGAACGCAAGGGACAACGCTTTGAGTTGATTGATACTGCGGGGCTCAGACGCAAAGGTCAGGTATTTGAGGCCATTGAAAAATTCTCGGTTGTCAAAACCCTGCAGGCCATCGAGTCGGCCAGCGTCGTGCTGTTGCTGATTGATGCTACGCAGGGTGTGACGGATCAGGATGCCCACATTGCCGGCTACATCCTGGAGTCAGGACGAGCGGTGGTCGTAGCGGTCAACAAATGGGATGCGGTCGACGAGTACGAACGTGAACTCGTCAAGCGATCGATTGAAACGCGTTTGGGCTTTCTGAAGTTTGCAGCCCTGCACCTGATATCGGCGCAAAAGCGTCAGGGCCTTGGACCCTTGTGGGACTCCATTGCACAAGCCCATAAGGCGGCAAACTGCAAAATGTCAACACCGGTATTGACGCGTTTATTGCTGGAAGCCGTTCAGTTTCAAACGCCCAAGAAAACGGGTATGTACCGGCCGAAACTGCGGTACGCCCATCAGGGTGGCATGAATCCGCCAATTATCATCATCCATGGCAATTCGCTGGAGCATGTCACCGACGCGTACAAACGATTTCTGGAAGGTCGATTCCGCAAGGAGTTCAATTTGGTCGGTACGCCGTTGCGCATTCAGATGAAATCGTCACAAAATCCATACTCGGACAAGGATGACAAATGAATTTCCGGTGATCGGATATTCTCCTTTTGTATCGCAGGTTTATAGGTCTGCGACCAAACTCGCTGGCTTCGTGTGGTATCGTCCACTCTTCTTAATTTTTTGAACACGGAGAATATCGTGAGCAACAAAGGGCAGTTACTGCAAGACCCGTTTCTTAACGCTTTGCGTCGGGAACATGTGCCAGTATCCATTTATCTGGTCAATGGCATCAAGCTACAAGGGCAAGTTGAGTCTTTCGACCAGTACGTGGTGCTATTGCGCAACACGGTCACCCAAATGGTCTACAAGCATGCCATATCCACCATTGTCCCCGGCCGGGCAGTCAGTTTCGCTACGCCAGGCGGGGATGCTCCTGAAACAGCGTGAGCGTGCGGGCTGCATCGGCCCTGTATCCGAAAAGTCCGCTTTTCCCTACTCAATTTGACAGCAGCGCATCAAACTGCAAATACGCCGACCATTTTGGTGGGCGTGGATTTGGGCGTTCCGAATTTTGACGGCGAGCTGGAGGAACTGGGCTTGCTTGCCCAGACTGCGGGTATGGTGCCCGTTGCCCGAATCACGTGCAAGCGCAAGGCACCAGATGCGGCTCTATTCATCGGCTCTGGCAAAGCGGATGAAATCAAGCTACTGGCTACACAGTTGGGCGCCAAAGAAGTCTTGTTTGACCAGAGCCTGAGCCCTGGTCAACAACGCAATTTGGAGCGCCATCTGGAGTTGCCGGTCAATGACCGGACCTTCCTGATCCTTGAGATATTTGCCCAGCGCGCGCGCAGCCATGAGGGCAAGTTGCAGGTGGAGTTGGCCCGTCTGCAATACTTGAGCACGCGCCTGGTGCGCCGCTGGTCACACCTGGAGCGCCAGAGCGGTGGCATTGGCATGCGAGGTGGACCTGGTGAAGCCCAGATTGAGCTGGACAGGCGAATGATCGGCGAGACCATCAAGCGGACCAAAGAGCGCCTGAGCAAGGTCAAGCGCCAGCGGCAAACACAAAGACGCCAGCGGGAGCGCCGCGACGCATTCAATATTTCCCTGATTGGCTACACCAACGCGGGCAAGTCCACGTTGTTCAATGCGCTGGTCAAGGCACGCGCCTATGCTGCTGACCAGTTGTTTGCCACACTGGACACGACAACTCGCCAGCTGTACTTGGGCGAGGCAGGCCGCTCGGTTTCCCTGTCGGATACTGTAGGCTTCATTCGTGATTTGCCCCATGGACTGGTCGATGCATTTCAGGCTACGCTGCAGGAAGCCGTTGACGCCGATTTGCTGTTGCATGTGGTGGATGCGGCCAACCCACGATTTGCAGAACAAATTGTGCAAGTGCAACGGGTACTGAAAGAAATTGGCGCCGACAACATTCCACAACTGCTGGTTTTCAACAAAATTGATGCACTGGACCCCGAACATCAGCCCATCAAACTGGAAGATGACTTCGAAATCGATGGCATTCAAGTACCGCGCATTTTTGTAAGTGCCAAGGACTCCTCCGGATTGCAGGTTCTGCGACAACGACTGGCCGCCATTGCGCGCGAGTCGACCCCTGGTGATGTTCCCGCCACGCATTCCCCCGAAACTTCCGGGGATGAATTCTGATTAGGCACAATCGGATCCAGATCTATGAGAAACGACGAAATGAAACCTCCCGTTCGTGCTTTTACCGTCACTTCGGTTCCGTTGCCCCAATGGGCCAGAAGGATGTTCAATCTGAACGATTCCCGTTGGGGACGCGGAGAAGACAAGCCAGCTGACGCCGGAAAGTCTGAAGGCACGCCGCCCGAAAACGAACCGATCAAGCCACCGGTCGATAGCGGGGCGCCCAACGGACGCAAAAATGCATCCAATGGAGGCCCCCCCGATCTGGACGAGTTGTGGAAAGACTTTAATCGCAAGCTGGGCGGGCTGTTTGGCAAACCATCGCAACCGCCACGCGGCACCGGCGGGTCAGGGGGCGGGTTCCAGCCTGATATGAAGAGTGCCGGTATCGGTGCCGGACTGATTGTCGGCGTACTCGTACTCATTTGGCTCGGCACTGGATTTTTCATCGTCCAGGAAGGGCAGCAAGCCGTTATTACCCAGTTCGGCAAGTACAAGGGAACCGTCAATGCGGGCTTCAACTGGCGACTGCCGTATCCCATTCAACGCCATGAACTCGTCTTTGTGACCCAGATTCGGTCCGTTGATGTCGGGCGCGACAACGTACTCAAGGCGACCGGTTTGCGTGAATCTGCCATGCTGACGCAGGACGAAAATATCCTGGACATCAAATTCGCAGTCCAGTACCGGCTGAGTGACGCGCGCGCGTTCCTGTTTGAAAGCAAGAACCCTGAACAGGCGGTGGTGCAGGCTGCGGAAACGTCTGTCCGTGAGGTGCTGGGAAAAATGAAAATGGACGCGGCCCTTTCCGAAGAACGCGATCAGATTGGCCCCCGTGTTCGGGCCATGATGCAAGCGATTCTGGACCGCTACAAGGTGGGCATCGAAATCGTAGGTATCAATTTGCAGCAAGGCGGTGTTCGGCCACCGGAGCAGGTGCAGTCTTCGTTTGACGACGTTCTCAAGGCCGGACAGGAGCGCGAGCGCGCCAAGAATGAAGCCCAGGCCTACGCCAATGACGTCATTCCCCGCGCCGTCGGTTCAGCATCCCGCTTGAAGGAAGAAGCGGAAGCCTACAAATCACGAGTGGTGGCGCAGGCCCAGGGTGATGCCCAGCGGTTCAGGTCGGTGTTTGCGGAGTACCAGAAAGCGCCCCAGGTTACGCGGGACCGCATGTATCTGGATGCCATGCAGCAGATTTACAGCAACGTGACCAAGGTGGTGGTGGATTCCCGTCAAGGATCGAACCTGCTGTATTTGCCATTGGACAAGATCATGCAGATGGGTGCCTCCGGAGGCGATTCGGGTGCAGCATCCACGGCCGTAGCGCCGCCTGTCCACGTCGTACCGCCCAGTGCAGCTGCGAACGAAGCCCGCAGCCGCGAAGCGGCCCGTACACGCGAACGCGAATCTCGCTAGGAGTTCCCCATGAATCGGATTGGATTGATTTTTTCGTCGGTGTTGGTGTTGATCGCGTTGGCGAGCTCGACATTGTTTGTGGTGGACCAGCGCCAGTTTGGTGTGGTGTATGCCTTGGGTCAGATCAAGGATGTGATCACGGAGCCGGGCTTGAACTTCAAGCTCCCGCCACCTTTTCAGAACGTGTCCTATATTGACAAACGCCTGTTGACGCTGGACAGCACGGATACGGAACCCATGTTGACTGCGGAAAAGCAGCGTGTGGTGATTGACTGGTATGTGCGCTGGCGCATTTCGGAGCCCACGGAGTACATCCGCAACGTGGGGCTGAACGAGGGCGCAGGGGCCAGTCAACTCAACCGCGTGGTGCGCAACGCCTTCCAGGAGGAGATCAACAAGCGCACCGTCAAGGAGCTGTTGTCGCTCAAGCGGGAAGACCTGATGGCGGACGTGAAGGCAGAAGTGCTGGCCAAAGTCCGGGGTGTCAAACCCTGGGGGGTGGATGTTGTTGATGTTCGCATAACCCGCGTTGATTATGTCGAGGCGATTACGGAATCGGTGTATCGCCGCATGGAGGCAGAGCGCAAGCGGGTCGCCAATGAGTTGCGTTCAACCGGTGCGGCTGAGGGTGAAAAAATCCGCGCCGATGCGGATCGCCAGCGCGAGGTCACCATTGCCAACGCCTACCGTGATGCGCAAAAGACCAAGGGCGAGGGCGATGCTGAGGCGGCGCGCGTTTATGCCGAAGCATTTGGACGCGATCCCCAATTCGCCCAGTTTTACCGCAGCCTGGATGCCTACAAGGCCAGCTTCAACAACAAGAGCGATGTGATGGTGCTGGATCCGTCATCCTCCGAATTTTTCAAGGTGTTTCGGGGCGGCTCCGGTCCCGTTGCACCCGCCAAGAAGTAGATTTTGAGTAGCGACACGATTTGGCTGGCCATCGCCATGGTGCTGGTCATTGAGGGACTGTTTCCCTTCGCATCTCCCGCCGGCTGGCGCAAAATGTTTGCCCAGTTGTTGTTGCTCAGTGACGGACAGATCCGTTTTTTTGCCTTGTTCAGCATCCTGGGCGGTTTGCTGATGATTTGGTGGTTCGCGTCCTGAAATCCGGGTGACAAGCCCGGTAAAATCACGGTTTTAATAGCCTCCACTTTTCACATGTCAGCCTGGGTCTTACCGGATCACATTGCCGATGTGCTGCCTTCCGAGGCACGCCACATCGAAGAAATACGTAGAGACTTGCTGGACATGGCGCGTTGCTATGGCTACGAGCTGGTCATGCCGCCCCTGTTGGAGCATCTGGAGTCCCTGCTCTCTGGCACCGGAGAAGCGCTGGACCTGCAGACCTTCAAGCTGGTCGACCAATTGTCGGGACGCATGATGGGTTTGCGTGCCGACAGCACGCCCCAAGTGGCCCGTATCGACGCGCACCTGCTCAACCGCGAAGGCGTCACGCGCCTGTGCTACTGCGGTCCCGTCCTGCACACCCGTCCCAGTGGCCCGAATGCCACGCGGGAACCTTTACAGTTCGGCGCCGAACTGTATGGCCACACCGGGCTGGAAGCCGATCTGGAAATCCTGACGCTGGCGCTCGATTCCCTTAAAGTTGCCCAGGTGGGTGCCATCAGCGTGGATATGGCCGATGCCCGCATCGCGCACGCTTTGCTCAAGGACCTGTCCCTGGATGCCGTTCAGTTGTCGCAGATCCATGCCGCCCTGGCGGCCAAGGATGGCAGCGAGCTGAGGGTTTTGCTGCGTCATGCACCGGCGGCCATTTCGGCCGCACTGATCAATCTGCTGCAGCTCTACGGAGATGCATCGGTACTCCAAGAAGCCCAGCGTGTGTTGCCCAACCTGCCGGATATTCACGCTGCATTGGCCCACCTGAAATGGCTGGCCAGCCACATTGAAGGTGCCAGCGTGTCGTTTGATCTGGCCGATATGCGTGGCTATGCCTACTACAGCGGCGCCATGTTTTCCCTGTATGCGCCCGGTGCCAGCGACGCCTTGGCGCGCGGTGGGCGCTACGATGAAGTGGGTCTGGTGTTTGGACGCAAGCGTCCAGCGGTCGGTTTCAGTCTGGACATCAAGGCATTGGTGTCCGTGGCAGCCGGCCGGCCCTTGCGTGCCGCCATTCGTGCGCCCTGGGGAGAGGTCGCAGAGTTGCGCGCAGCGATTGCCAATCTGCGCCGCCAGGGCGAGACCGTCGTCTGCGTCTTGCCAGGTCACGAGAGTCAAGTTGATGAGTTCCATTGCGATCGCGAGCTGATTCAGGCTGCGGGCCAATGGGTTGTGAAAGCTATCTGAGAAATTTCCAAATGAATGCAACCAAAGGACGCAACGTCGTCGTCGTCGGCACGCAGTGGGGTGATGAAGGCAAGGGCAAGCTGGTCGACTGGCTTACCGAAAGCTCCCAGGGCGTGGTGCGCTTTCAGGGCGGACACAATGCCGGCCACACACTGGTTATCAATGGCGTCAAGACTGCCTTGCACCTGATTCCCAGCGGCATCATGCGCCCCGGCGTCAAGTGCTACATCGGCAACGGTGTGGTGCTGTCGGCCGCCAAATTGTTCGAGGAAATCGAAGGTCTGGAAAAGGTGGGCGTTGAGGTGCGTGGGCGCCTGCGTATCAGCGAAGCCTGCCCACTGATTTTGCCGTTCCATGCGGCGCTGGACGTGGCCCGTGAAGCCGCCCGCGAGAAGGGCGGTAACGCCAAGATCGGTACGACCGGGCGCGGCATTGGCCCCGCCTACGAGGACAAGATTGCCCGCCGCGCCCTGCGCGTGCAGGATCTGAAGTACCCCGAGCGCTTTGCGACCAAGCTGCGTGAGTTGCTGGACTTGCACAACCATGTACTGACCAGCTACCTGGGTTCGGCCGCATTTGATTTTGGTCCCACGCTCAAGCCCTATATGGCCGACGGCAAGGTATTGTTTGATGCCGTCTACGCAGAGGCGATGCACCATGCAGAGCTGCTCAAGCCCATGATGGCCGATGTGTCGCGCGAACTCAACGAAGCCCACCACCACGGAGCCAACTTGCTGTTCGAAGGCGCCCAGGGCACGCTGCTGGACGTAGACCACGGCACCTATCCGTATGTGACCTCCAGCAACTGCGTGGCCGGCAATGCGGCCGCGGGTTCGGGTGTAGGCCCCGGCATGCTGCACTACATCCTGGGTATCACCAAGGCCTATTGCACCCGCGTGGGTGGCGGCCCGTTCCCGACCGAACTGGACTGGGAAACGCCAGGCACGCCGGGTTACCACATGAGCACCGTGGGAGCCGAGAAGGGCGTCACCACCGGGCGTTCGCGCCGTTGCGGCTGGTTTGACGCGGCCCTGCTCAAGCGTTCGGCCCAGGTCAATGGCCTGTCCGGCCTGTGCATCACCAAGCTCGATGTGCTCGATGGCCTCAAGGAGTTGATGTTGTGCACCGGCTATGAGATGGACGGCGAAACGCTGGACATACTGCCCATGGGCGCAGACGACATCGAGCGCTGCAAGCCTGTTTATGAGGTCATGGAAGGCTGGAGCGACAGCACGGTGGGCGTTACCCAGTACGACCATCTGCCTGTCAATGCACGGTTGTACCTGCAACGCATCGAACAGGTCACCGGCGTGCCCATCCACATGGTGTCCACCAGCCCTGACCGCGACCATACCATCATGATGCGCCACCCGTACCTGGCGGACTGAGTTCGCCGCCAGTTTGTATGCGTAACGGGGCTGTAGCCCCCGTGAATAGTGCGTAAGCAGCTATAAATACAGGAGCAGAATATGTTGACAGAAGACGGCAAGCACCTTTATGTGAGCTACGACGAATACCACAACCTGATTGAAAAGCTGGCGATCAAGATCCACCAGTCGGATTGGGATTTCGACACCATCCTGTGCCTGGCCCGTGGCGGCATGCGACCCGGTGACATCTTGTCGCGGGTGTTCGACAAGCCGCTGGCCATCATGTCGACCAGCTCTTACCGGTCCGACGCCGGTACCGTGCAGGGCAATTTGGACATCGCACGCTTCATCACAACCCCCAAGGGCGAAATTGCCGGCAGGGTCCTGCTGGTCGACGATCTGGCCGACTCGGGGCACACCCTCAATGCAGTGATCCACCAATTGAAGAACAACTACGCGCCCATCACCGAGCTGCGCAGTGCGGTGATCTGGACCAAGGCGCTGTCCAAATTTACCCCGGACTACTCGGTGGAGTTCCTGCCCACCAACCCCTGGATTCATCAGCCATTTGAGAGCTACGATGCCATGCGTCCGGCGCAACTCATTCAAAAGTGGAGTGTTTGAAGCGCGGATCTGCCCATGACCCACCCGACCACAACGCTCATTCACCACCCCTACGTTGCACCGGCCGGGTTTGATGCACCTCAACCGGGTGTCTTCAAAGCCTCCACGGTGTTTTTCCCAAGCGTCGCGGCGATGCGCAGCCGCGAATGGAAGGACAAGTCGGCCTATACCTACGGCCTGCATGGCACGCCCACCACCTATGCCCTGGAGGAGCGCCTGTGCACCCTGGAAGGTGGTCTGCAGTGTTTGCTGATCCCCAGCGGCCTTGCGGCCGTCGCCTTGGTAGCCTTGTCACTGCTCAAGTCGGGTGACGAAGTTCTGATACCGGACAACGCCTATGGTCCCAACAAGACACTGGCCGAAGGCGAACTGAAGGACTGGGGCATCACCCACCAGTACTACGACCCCATGAACCCGCAGGACCTGGAAACCAGGATATCGGATCGCACCCGTCTGGTGTGGGTCGAGGCGGCCGGTTCGGTGACGCTGGAATTCCCCGATCTGGTTGAGTTGGTGCGGGTCTGCAAGCGCAAGGACGTACGGGTGGCGCTGGACAATACCTGGGGAGCGGGTCTGGCGTTTCAGCCCTTTGATCTCCTGCCCGAACAGGAACCCGGGCTGGGCGTGGATATTTCGGCCCATGCATTGACCAAATACCCCAGTGGCGGTGGCGACGTGCTGATGGGCAGCGTTATCACGCGGGACCCCGGTCTGCATTTGCGACTCAAGCTCACCCACATGCGCATGGGTCTGGGCGTTGGCGCCAATGACGCCGAAGCGGTTTTGCGTTCTTTGCCCACCATCGCGCTGCGTTACCGTGCACACGATGAAGCCGCCCGCACCTTGGCCCAGTGGTGCCAGTCCCAATCCGAATTTACGCAGGTGCTGCATCCGGCCCTGAGTGGCTCACCAGGGCATGCACATTGGAAAACCCTGTGCAAGAACGGCCCTGGCGGTGCGGCAGGGCTATTCAGCGTGGTGCTGCATGCCCGGTACAGCCAGGGACAAGTTGACGCCTTTTGTGACGCGCTCCAGCTGTTTCGCCTGGGCTATAGCTGGGGTGGTCCCATCAGTCTGGTCGTGCCCTATGAATTGGCGTCCATGCGCAGCCAATGGCCGGCGCACATCGCGAACGGAACGGTAGTGCGTTTCTCCGTTGGGCTGGAAGCGGTCGAAGACCTGCAGGCTGACATCGCCCAGGCACTGCAGACTTTACGTTGATTCAGTGTTTTCCTCTATAGGCGGAAGCGGTCGCAGCCATTAGGCTGTTGACATGAGTCAAGCACCGCCTGAGCACCCCCCCACACCCTATATTGCCCCGCTGTCAGAGGCGCCGAAGAAAAACATACGGCCTCTGCGCGCCGTCGACCCGTTGCACTGGCTGGCAGCGGGCTGGCGTGACATGCGGGCCTACCCTGGCATCAGCGCGTTTTACGGGTTTTCCTTTTGTTTGATGGCGCTGGTGTTGGGCGCGGTGTTCCGGTCCAAGCCCGAGTACACCATGTCGATTGCCTCAGGCTGCCTGCTTCTGGGCCCGTTCCTGGCCATGGGGTTGTATGAGGTAAGTCGCTGCCGCGAGCAGGGGCTGCCAGCGGCGTTGGGTGACTCATTGACTTGCTGGGAATCCCACCTGCGCAGCATGGCCATGCTGGTCCTGGTTCTGATCGTGCTGGAGTTGTTGTGGGGCAGGGCATCGCTGGTGGTATTTGCCGTGTTTTTCAATACCGGCATGCCGTCTACCAGCAGCGTGGTGCAGGCCGTGTTCAATCCGGACAACTGGGAGTTCGTCGCCGCATACACAATAGTGGGCGGCGCCTTTGCCGTTCTGGTTTTTTCGATCGCTGTGGTGTCCATTCCCATGATCCTGGACCGGGACACCGACGCCATCTCGGCAGCCATCACCAGCATCGAAGTGGTGTTCCACAATACCGGCGTGATGCTGCTTTGGGGGGCAGTGATATCCATTCTGGTTATTGCCTCCTTGATGTTGCCCATGGGCCTGGGGCTGTTGCTCACCGGCCCCTTGCTGGGGCATGCCAGCTGGCACGCCTACCGCGGAGCGGTAGATTGGCTCCCTGAAACAGCGGATGAATGACGCTGTAATGGTAAAGTGTTGGCAACTACAGAAAGTACACCTTGGCAACACCCAATTACGGATACGAAAAACGTCAGAAAGAACTGGCAAAAAAGAAAAAAAAGGAAGAGAAGCTCAAGGAAAAGAGTGAGCGCAAATCGCATGGCCCAGGCGATGACGGGGCTCCGATGGAGGGCGGCGAAGCACCGGCAGATCCCTCGCAGACGCCTGGAGCCGACGCCAGCTAAACCTCTTGTGACACGACGCCCAATGGCGCGTGGTGTTGCAACACCTGTTGCGCCAAACGGCTCATGGCCTCAACCGATCGGTCGCTGGGAGCAATCGGACGGGCTTGCGGGTACTGGCGAAAATTGCGCTGCATGGACTGCAGGTAGACCGGGTCATAGTGCTGGGTCAGCAAGTCGTGCACCACGGACTCCACATGTCCACTGGCGACCTGTTCTTTCCAGCCCTGCACGACTGCTTTCCCACGAAATTCGGCCAGCACATCCAGGCGCTGGCAAAAATACACGCTGTCCTTGACGAAAAAATCGTAGTCTTCCATCAGCAAGGCCACGCGCTCGTCCATCGGCAGGGTCAAATCCAGGCAGGGACTGCTGCGCATGCGTTCAACCAGAGAAGTGGGCACCGCTACGTTGCCCACTTTTTTGCTTTCGCTCTCCACAAAGACGGGGCGAGCGGGATCGAACCGGCGCAAGGCATCCCAAACCAGCGAATCAAAGTGCTTTTGCGAGGGCTGCGGCTCGCCAGGAATGGCACCCAGGACCGAGCTGCGGTGATTGGCCAAGGCCTCCAGATCCAGCACCTGGGCACCGGCGACTGCCAGTGCGTGCAGAAGCCGGGTCTTGCCGGAGCCGGTCGTTCCACACACCACCTGAAAATCCAGCGCAGCAACCCTGTGCGGTATGTCCAGCAGCATCGCCGCCCGAAACGCCTTGTAGCCGCCTTCTACCAGGGTCACACGAAAGCCAATCTGGTCCAGTATCAGAGATAACGATCCACTGCGTTTGCCACCTCGCCAGCAGTAGGCCAGGGGCCTCCAGTCGCGGGGCTTGTCGATGACTTCACGCTCGATATGGGCAGAGATGTTGCGGGCCGCGATCGCAGCGCCGCGTTTCTTGGCCTCGAACTGGTTGACTTGAACATAGATCGTGCCAATGAGCTTGCGTTCCTCATCATTGAGCGTGGGCCAGTTCACGGCGCCGGGTAAGTGGTCCAGTGCAAATTCGCTTTCGCTGCGGGCATCAATGATGGTGTCAAAGCTGTCCAGTTGTGCCAGCACATCGGCGGCGTTCAAAATAGTCAAACTCATGCAATCAGTTTCTTCACGGCAGGCCACACATTGTTGAGGATCAGGGGGTGTGCGGCTTCATTCGGGTGGATGCGGTCATTCTGGAACAGGCGCGCAGAGTCAGGGCCGTCGGCTACGTCTTTCAGCAAAAACGGCACCAGGGCCGCCTTGTTGACCTTGGCTACCGTGGCATACAGCGCGGCAAAGCGTGCGCCGTAATCCTGCCCATAGTTGGGCGGCATCTGCATGCCAATCAGCAGCACCTTGGCGCCGGATTCCTGTGCCGCCAGTGTCATGGCCTGCAGATTGTCCTGTGTCATTGGCAGGGGCAAGCCGCGCAGGGCGTCATTGGCACCCAACTCAATAATGACCAGATTCGGCTTGTGCTGTTTCAACAGGGCAACCAGACGCGAGCGTCCGCCCGACGTCGTATCACCGCTGATACTCGCATTGATCACCTGGGCCGCTATTTTTTCCTGTGCCATGCGCCGTTCCATCAGCGCCACCCAGCCGGTGCCGCGTTTGAGGCCATACTCGGCGCTCAAGGAGTCGCCCACCACCAGCACCGTTGGACTGCGGGAACCCGGCTGCGCAGCCAGCGCCGGGAAAAACCCCGCCAGAGCGGCCAATAGACCAAGCGCGATACAGTGTCGTCGAATCAAAGAGAGTCCCATGAGTGAAGTAATTATTTCTGTTGAGCACGTTGGTAAATCGGTAACCGACTCTACCGGCACACTGGAGATTCTGCGTGGTATCGATTTTGCGCTAAAAGCGCGCGAGACGGCGGCCATCGTCGGTGCGTCCGGATCAGGCAAAAGCACCTTGCTGTCGATCATCGCCGGGCTGGATACCCCGACCACCGGTACCGTGCGTCTGGCGGGCGCCGACCTGTTTGCGATGGATGAGGACGCGCGTGCGGGTCTGCGCGCCAGCAAGGTGGGCTTTGTGTTCCAGAGCTTCCAGTTACTGGGCAACCTCACGGCGCTGGAGAATGTCATGTTGCCCCTGGAGCTGGCGGGGCGCAAGGATGCCAGAAAGGCGGCCACCGAGATGCTGGCGCGGGTCGGACTGTCGCAGCGCCTGGGTGCCTATCCCAAGGTGCTCAGTGGCGGAGAGCAACAGCGTGTGGCATTGGCCAGGGCCTTCGTGGTGCACCCGGCCGTCTTGCTGGCCGACGAGCCCACCGGCAGCCTGGACTTTGCCACCGGCGAAAAAATCATGGAACTGATGTTTGACCTGAACCGGGAGCAGGGCACGACCCTGGTGTTGGTAACCCATGACAGGGGAATTGCCGAGCGCTGCGACCGGCGTATCACGATTGAAGCGGGCCAGCTGCTCGAATAAGCGCCCGCCATGGGAGCCATAGTCGTCTTGGGGCGGCCCGGCGACGCCTAAACCCCGATAATCAGGCCATGTCTTCATCAAAAGTTCTCTTCGGCTTTCATGCCCTGGGCGTGCGTCTCAAGACGGCACCCCAATCCATCATCGAAATCTATTTTGAGCCCACGCGGCGCGATGCACGCATGCGCCAGTTCCTGGAACGGGCCGGCGAGGCGGGCGTCAAGCTGGTGGAGTCTGATGGACTTCGCCTGTCCAAGATGTGTGGTGGCCACGGCCACCAGGGTGTTGCCGCCCGCGTGCAAGCGATTGCACAGGTGCATTCGCTGGACGAATTGCTGGAAGACCTGGAAGCGGCCAACGCCGAATTGCCGCCTGAGCAGCGAACCCAGCCCCTGATCCTGGTGCTCGATGGCGTGACCGACCCGCACAACCTGGGCGCCTGCTTGCGCGTAGCCGATGGCGCGGGCGCACATGCGGTGATCGCCCCCAAGGACCATGCAGCCGGCATCAATGCCACGGTGGCCAAGGTGGCCAGCGGTGCGGCGGAAACCGTTCCGTACTTCATGGTGACCAATCTGGCGCGCACCCTCAATGAGCTGAAGGAGCGCAATATCTGGATCATCGGCACCAGCGACACGGCGCCGGCCACGCTGTACCAGACCGACCTCAAGGGCCCGGTTGCCCTGGTGCTGGGCGCGGAAGGTGCGGGCATGCGCCAACTAACGGCCAAAACCTGCGATGCGCTGGTGAGCATTCCCATGCGCGGCGCGGTAGAGAGCCTGAACGTATCGGTGGCCAGTGGCGTGTGTTTGTACGAAGCACTGCGCCAGCGCACGGTTTAGGGAGAATTTCATGGTTGCTATCAAATCAGGAGCTGCTTGCGCTCTGTTGACGGGAGTTACAGCACTATTTCTGCTTGCAAGTTGCACCCAGGAACAGCAAAACAAGATCAGCCGCGACATCCAGAACTGGACCGGCACCAATGGCGTGCTGGAGATCTATGCGGGCGACAAGCTGGTGCGCCGCTTCATCAAGATTGACAAACTCTCAACCGCCATGGGCACCGATGACAACAAACCGCGTCCCTACCGTTACGGCTATGGCGTGCTGGACGAAAATTTCAACATGGTGGCAGACCCGGGCGAGAAAAAAGTCTACTTTGAGGTCAGCGACTACGCGTCGAACTACGTGTTCTTTGAGAGCCCGCGTTAATCACGGGTGACCGTGCGGCGCAGACGGGCTTATAAAAAGCCCAAAGCGCCCAAAATGGCACCCGCGCCCAGCAACCACAGCATGTGCAGCCGGGTGCGCCACACCAGTACAGCGGTAACAACGGTCAGCAACCACAGCCGCCAGTGTTCTACCAGGCTGCCCTGACTGGCTGCCAGAATCCAGCCGGTGGCAATCAACAGTGCGATGACGATGGGCGCCATGCCTTGTTTGAACGCGCGTACGGCCCGCAGTTCCCGGTTTTGATGGCCCCAGCGCGCCGCGGCAAAGGTGAGTGTGGTACTGGGCAACAGAATCCCCACCATGGCAATACCCACGCCAGCCAGCGCCATCCACCAGGCGTGCGAGCCCGCGCCCAGGCCGCCACCCGCATTCATCCCCACATTCCAGCCCAGCAGCGCGATGAACAGCACATTGGGTCCAGGGGCCGCCTGCGCCAGCGCGATGGAAGACGTGAACTGGCTATCGGTCAGCCACGACTTTTCATTCACCAGATAGCTGTGCATTTCCGGGGCCGTCGTGATGGCGCCGCCAATGGCCAGCAAAGACAGTGACATGAAGTGCATCAGCAAGGCAAGCCAGTCAGCACCCGAGAAACCGGTCGTCATGGTGCGCCCTCCGTCTGGTTGGTTTTCTCCAGCCGGCGGTAGGCCCACAGGCAGGCGACACCACCCACGCTGAGCAAGACCCACACCAGGGGCAGGCGCAGCAGTGCGATGGCCACAAAGCTCAGCAGCGCCAGAGACCAGCAGACGACCACTCCCATGACGTTGCGTTGCAGGGCCGCAACCAGCTTGATGCCGGTTGCAGCGATCAATCCGGCAGCAACCGCCCCCATTCCGCGCAATGCGCCTTGGGCTGCGGGCGTATCGGCAATACCGCCAAAGACTGCGGCCAGCACCAGAACGATCAGCAGGGGAAAGGTCAGCATGCCAGCCAAGGCGGCCAATGCCCCGCGCATTCCAAAATAGCGGTCACCAATCATCAGCGAGAGATTGACCACATTGGGTCCCGGCAGCACCTGGGCAACCGCCCAGTCATCCAGAAACTCGTCCAGCGTGAGCCACTCCTTCTTTTCTACCATCTCGCGCTGCACAATGGCCAGCACGCCGCCAAAGCCCTGCAGCGCCAGAATGGAAAAGGAAACGAACAGGTCCATGATTGACTTTGGGCGCTTGCGCACAGTGGTGTTGTCAGCCTCTGGCTCACGGGTCTCGAATGTCATGGGTCGACTTTATCGGAAATGGCGTGGCGAGCACGCAGATTGGTTACAGTCGCGGTTTGCTGAAAGCGCACCGGTGACTGGGAGATAGCGATGAACATGCGTTTGGGTTGCGTGTCCGGGTTCGTCCGGACCGCGGGATGGGGTTTTATTGCGCTGTTGCTGGCCAGTTCCGCCCAGGCCACCGAAGTGCGTCTGCGCATTCTGGAGACCACCGATGTGCACATGAACCTGTTGAGCTACGACTACTACCAGGACAAGCCCACGGACCAATATGGACTGGCCAGAGCGGTGTCACTGATCAAGGCGGCGCGGGCCGAGGCACCCAACAGCCTGCTGTTTGACAACGGCGATCTGCTGCAGGGCAACCCCATGGGCGACTATGTTGCCAAGGTCAAGCCACTCACAGACGGCGAGGTCCACCCGGCCTACCAGGTCATGAACCAGCTGGGCTACGACGCCGCCAATATTGGCAACCACGAGTCAACTACGGTCTGGATTTTTTGCGCCGCTCGCTGAAGGGTGCCAATTTCCCGTACGTCAACGCCAATATCTATGTGGATGACAAGGACCGCGATTCCGACCAGGCCAGGCATGCCTTCACGCCCTACGTGCTGCTGGATCGCCAACTGGTCGATGCCCAGGGCAAGGCCCACCGCATCAAGGTCGGCGTCATTGGTTTTGCGCCGCCGCAAATCATGCAATGGGACAAGAGCAACCTGGAGGGGAAAGTCATCGCACGTGACGTCGTGGAGACTGCCAAAAAGTACGTCCCGCTGATGCGCGCCCAGGGTGCGCAACTGGTGATTGCCATCCCCCATGCCGGCTTTGAGAAGGGCACGGTGGCCCAGTTTTCTGAAAACGCAGTCGGGCCGCTGACGGAGGTGGCCGGTATCGACGCCGTCCTGTTCGGCCATGCGCATGCCGAGTTTCCCGGCAAGGCGTTTGCAGAGCATCCCAAGGTGAACCTGGAGCGTGGCACCATCAACGGCGTGGCGGCCGTGATGCCGGGGCGCTGGGGTGATCATCTGGGCGTGATTGATTTCACGCTGGACAACACCCGAGGGAGCTGGAAAGTAGTCGATAGCAAGGCTTCCATCCGGCCCATTTTTGATCGCACGACGCGCAAATCGGTCGCGGCGGCTGACCCCATGGTGGAACAGACGCTGGGTGATGTGCACGCCCGCACCCTGGAGTATGTGCGGGACAAGGTGGCGTTCAGCAGTGCCCCCATCTACAGCTACTTTGCCCTGGTGGGTGATGACCCGTCGGTACAGGTCGTCTCCAATGCCCAGATAGCCTATGTGAAACGGGCCATGCAGGGTACCGATTACGAAAAATACCCGGTGCTGTCTGCCGCAGCGCCGTTCAAGACCGGAGGGCGCCAGGGCTGGGATTACTACACCGACATCCCGGCAGGTCCCATTGCAATCAAGAACGTGGCCGATTTGTACGTCTATCCCAACACACTCAAGGCCATGCTGCTCACCGGCGCCGAGGTGCAGGAGTGGATAGAAATGTCGGCCGGGCAGTTCAACCAGATCGACCCCAAGGGTGAGGCTCAGCAGTCCGTTTTAAACGACAGTTTTCGCTCCTACAACTTCGACACCCTGGACGGCGTGAGCTACGAATTCGACATCACCCAACCGGCCCGCTACTCCGCCAACGGGGAGCTGATTGCCCCCAATGCCCACCGCGTGAAAAAATTAAGTTATCAGGGCCAACCGGTGCAGCCGGATGCCAAATTCATTGTGGCCACCAACAACTACCGTGCTTTTGGGGGCGGCAACTTCCCCGGATTGAACGCCAACAAAGTGGTATTGGAGGCGCCCGAAGAAAATCGCCAGGTGCTGGTGGAGTATTTGCGCATGATGGACATGCTCTCAGTCAACAAGCAGGTCAACCCCAGTGCCGACGGCAACTGGCGCATCGCTCCTGTTCCTGGCGTGCGCCTGACCTTCCTGTCGGCCAGTGCCGCTCAGCGCTACCTGTCGGGTCATCCGCAGGTTCGCCTGATCAAGGACAACGGCGACGGCTCGGCCTTGTACGAGATCGCGCCCTGAACCGATGCAAGGGGCAGGGCGCCGGTTAATCAGTTGCGCACAATGCGGCCGGGTTCGATCTGGTCCATGGCTTTGGGATTCTCGCGCAGCCATTCCTCGAAGGCGTCGATGTCCATGCCAACAGCCAGGCGCTCGCGGCCCTGCTTGAGTACATTCAGGTCATTGCCGCCCTCGGCCATGAAGGTGTTGACCACCACGCGGTAATCGCGCGCCAGATCCAGCGGCTTGCCGTCGACGGTGACGGACTCCAGCACGGCTTCAGCGCCGGTTGCCTGGCTCCATTGGTAGCGCACGTTGTTCGAGACCTGCAAAACGGCAGGCCCGCCACGTTTGGGCAGCTGACGGCGAATCAACTCCCGCAACTGCGTTCCGCTAATCGTCAGCGCAATCAATTCATTGCTGAATGGCTGGATCGCGAACAGGTCACTCAAGGTGACCATGCGACCGGGCTCCACGGTCAGGTCCGCGCGAATGCCTCCCGAGTTGGTCATGGCAATATCGGTCGCCCCACGCTTTTTGGCGAAGGCCAGATGGGCGTCGGCCACCAGATTGCCCAGCGATGAATCGCCAAACGGGGCTACGGCGAAGCGTTGGGCACCACGGGGCAGCAAGGCCACGGGCTTGTTGCGCGCCGCCGCAGTCAAAGCCGCCGCACGCTGGACCAGCGCCACAAAGGCCGGGTTGGGCGCATACACACCTTGCAACACCGGATGGTTGATGGACTGCGCATCCAGCACGCGCCCGGTGGCATCCAGGGTCAGGCGGCTCTCGGTGAGCCAGCCACCGAAGCTGCCGGCCTGTACCAGCAGCCGACCATCAATCTTGCAGGTATAGGCCTGGTGCGTGTGGCCGCTGATGATGATGGCGTAGGCTGGATCAAGGCGCTTGGCAATATCAATGCCGCGACCCTGCAGACCCGGGCAGGCATAGCTGGGGTCGTTGGCGGCTCCGTCATACATGGCGCCTTCGTGCATGATGGCCACCAGTACCTGCACACCGGCCGCACGCAGTTCGGGCACCAGGGCGTTGAGCGTATCGGCTTCGTCGGCGAAGCGCAGACCCACAATGCTGCGCGCAATGATGACCTTGGGCGTGTCCCGAGTCACGGCGCCGACAAACGCCACCTTCAAACCGCCTATGTCTTTCACGATGTGGCTCGTCAGCACGCGCTTGCCAGACTCGGTCTCAAACATATTGGCGGCCAGGAAAGGAAAGCTCGCCCCCTTGAACTCTGGCCAGACACATCCTGCGCTGGCGCATTCGCCGCGCGATTTGCGCAGCAGTTCGGGCAAGCCGGCGTCCAGATCGTGGTTGCCCAGGGACGTCGCCACCAGACCCAGCTCGCCCAGCGCGGAGAGTGTCGGTTCGTCCTTCAGCAAAGACGACAGTTGGGGCGAGGCGCCCACCAGATCCCCGGCGGCCACAAACACCGTGTTCTTGCGTTGTGAACGCAACTGATCCAGCACCGTGGCCAGGTACGCCACACCACCGGCCGGTTGCGGCTTTAGCTCGCCGGTTTTTGGATCCGGCAAGCGCGGAGACAAGGGCGTAGGCGATTTGGGTTGAATATGCCCGTGAAAGTCGTTGATTGAAAAGATGCTCAACTCGATCGATTGAGGCGGTGGCGGCAACGGCGGTGTGCTGGCACAAGCGGCCAACAGTGCAACCCATCCAAAACTGAAAACACGCCGGGAAACGCACCCGAAATGTGCGAATAAATCGTAGGGCTGCAAGGGTTTGCTCCAAAGTGGGGATTGGCCGGAACGAGACCGCCGGAGATCATACCGTTGGTGTCTGGAATACAACAACTGTCACAAAACTTTCCTGACCGTATGGTTAACTATATGGGCATATTGCAGTTCTTTGCATTTATTTGCGTTTAGTCAAATCCCCAACCGATCCACCTCGCCAAGGAGCAATCAGGATGCGCAGCAGTCACGATATTAATTTTTCAGGTTTTTCAAAAACGGTGCTAAGCGCTGCCGTAGCCCTAGTGGTTGCTGGCCCATTGCTGGCCCAAACCGCTTCGGGCGATGGCGACCAAGGACAACCTCGCGCCAAAGACGACAACGTGCGTCTGGGCACTATCATGATCGTCGGTGAGGGCGGCAAGCTCGGCGCCGGCCAAATGCTGAATGAGGATTCGGTCAAGGGGCGCAGCACCGTGACCAAGGCCGCGACCGAGAAGAATCTTGCCACCGGCAACCCCTTCCAGGCCCTAGCCCTGCTGCCGGGTATCAATACCTTCAGCCATGATGCCACCGGCCTGTACGGCGGCGGCTTGACCGTTCGCGGTTTCGGCGCCGACCAGTTGGGCTTCACCGTCAACGGCGTGCCGGTCAATGATTCGGGCGGTTTTGCGGTCTATCCGCAGGAATACGTCGACCAGGAAAACGTTTGCACGCAGACGGTCTCGCAAGGCAATCCGGATGTGGACGCGCCGCACGCCGGCGCGACCGGGGGCAATGTCAGCATCACCACGTGTGACCCTGAGAACACACGCCGTTTCCGCTTTGCCCAGACCCTGGGCAATCTCCGTCTCTCGCGTACGTTCGTGCGCGCCGACACCGGCCGTTTTGCAGACGACAAGGTCAAGGTCTTCGCCAGCCTGTCGCATACCGAGGCAGACAAGTGGAAGGGTGAGGGCGGTGCCAAGAAGGATCACGTGGATGCCGCCTTCCGTTGGGACCAGAGTGACGACAACACCATTCTCGGCTCGGTACTGTACAACCGCGCCGTCAATAACAACTTTGGAAGCTTGAGCCTGGCACAGCTCAATACGTTGGGCTATAACTACGACTACTCGTCCACGTTTACTCCGGGCCATCTGCCCGCGGGCGCAGCTGCGCAAAAGGAGACGGGGCCAACTCCCCAGTACTACAAGTTGTCGGTCAATCCGTTTGAAAACGCCATCGCTTCACTGTCCGGATCGTTCAAGCTGGCTACCGATACCTATCTGAAAGTACAGCCCTATTACTGGTATGGCTTTGGCACCGGTGGTACCCAACAAACGGCATTGTCGGAAACAGCATTCCTGAATACAGCAACGGGCAAGACGGGTGCCGGCGTTGACTTGAACGGCGACGGCGACACGCTCGACACGGTCATCATGGCACGCAGCAGCGTAACCCGTACACAGCGACCCGGTGTGACGGCCGAGATCAACACGACCTTAGCCAACCACCAAATGCGCTTCGGTATTTGGTATGAGCGCGCCGAGCACCGCCAGACCCAACCGGCTGTCTCTGTCAAAGCGGATGGCGAACCGGTCGACATCTGGCTGACCAATGGGCAGACTCTGCGCCCTGACGGTAGCACGTACCAGGGTCGCGATTGGAAGACGGTCAGCACCGCGTATCAGCTTTACATGGCAGACAACATCAGCTTCATGGGTGACCGGGGGCTGTTTTCGGTCGGTGTGCGCGCTCCCAAGGTCCAACGCGACGTGACCAATTACGCCAACGAAGGCTTCACCACCACGTACAACATGCAAAAGACGTATAGCGACGTCTTGCCGCAGCTTGGTGTGCGCTACAACCTAGACAAGGGTCAGCAGGTGTTCATGAACATCGGCAAGAACTTCCGTGCGGCGCCCAACTTTGCATTTACCGGCAGCAACGTCAAGCTGAACGCGGCCGGCCAGGTCGAATTGGTGACCGAGGCTTTGCCAGAAACGTCCGTCATGACCGACGTGGGCTATCGCCTGCAAACACGTGATTTCTCGTTGTCGGCCACGCTGTTCAACTCGAACTTCAAGGATCGCCAGGCCAATGCCTACGACCCTATCGCTGACAAGAGCACCTACACCAATGCTGGCAATGTAAAGAACACGGGGCTGGAGCTGGAAGCGGGTACCGCACCATTCCTGGGCGGTTTTACTGCCTACGCTTCGCTGACGGCGCAGTCGAGTGAAATTCAGGACAACATCACAGTGGCTAAAAGCCAGGTGCTAGCGACGGCTGGCAAGCAGTTCACACTGACTCCTGATCGCATGGTTGGTGCTTCGCTGCAGTACGCCAGCGGCCAGTTCTACGCACGCTTGAAACTGAAGCACACGGGCCGTCAGTTCGCGACACTGATGAATGACGAAGAAGTTCCGAGCTACACCACGGGCGACTTTGATGCGGGCTACAACTTCGGCAACTTTGGGACGCTGGCCAATGTGCAGCTTCGTTTCAACATCAGCAACATTGCCGATGCGCAGTATCGCAACCCGAGTTCCGGCTCGGTGGTTAACGCAAAGCAATATGGCGCGACGGCCCCATCCACGGTGTTCTATTACCTGGGCGCACCACGTTTCACAGCCATTAGCCTGAGTGCCGATTTCAAGTAAGCCTCTGGCACCGCACATTACGAGTTCTGATTCGGGTTCAGGCGCGGGTTGCCTGATTTCTAAAAGGCTTCCTCCAGCAATGGGGGGAGTCTTTTTTTTGCCCTTGCCGGTTGGGCTGTCTCGTTGGTGGCAGGCATTTGGGTTGCGTACCGGTACCCTTGCGCAACTATTCTTTGGAACATCCCATGAACCTGCGCCCTACCATCGACTTTTTGCTCAACGACTGGCTCGACACCACGGCCCTGGCCCAGCGTGAACGCTTCGCCGATCATTCGCGCGACACCTTTGATGCGGTGCTCGACACCTGCGAGCGCATCGCCCGCGAAAAATACGCGCCCTTCAACCGCCTGGTGGATACGCAGGAGCCGCACTTTGACGGCGAGAAAGTCATCCTGCCGCAGGCCACCCATGATGCCAACCGCGCCTATGCCGAGTCCGGCATGCTCAGCGCCGCGCAGGACCATGACATTGGCGGCATGCAGCTGCCCTACAGCGTGGAGGCGGCTGCCAATGCCTTCTTCGCCTGCGCGTCCGTCAGCATTGGCTCGGGCATGCTCACCACCGGCAACGCCAATTTACTGATGACGCACGGCACTGCCCTGCAAAAAGAGGTGTTCGCCAAGAACGAGTTCGCCGGCCGTTGGTCGGGCACCATGTGCCTGAGCGAACCGCAGGCTGGCTCCAGCCTCAGCGATGTGGCCACGCGCGCCGTGCCCGATGGAGACGGCTTTGAGTCCGACCCGCTGGGCCCACGCTTCCGACTCAGGGGCAACAAGATGTGGATCTCCAGCGGCGAGCACGAGCTGACCGAAAACATCATCCACCTGGTGCTGGCCAAGATTCCAGATGCCGACGGCAAACTGGTGCCCGGCACGCGGGGCATTTCGCTGTTCATCGTGCCCAAGAAACTGGTCAATACCGACGGTACGCTGAGCGGGGTGCGCAACGATGTGGCGCTGGCGGGCCTGAACCACAAGCTGGGCTGGCGCGGCACCACCAACACCTTGCTCAATTTTGGTGAGGGCAAGTTCCCGGTGGGAGAGGGCGGCCCGTTTGGCAAAGGTGCGGGCGCCGTCGGCTACCTGGTCGGCCAGGCGGGCAGGGGTTTGCAGTGCATGTTCCACATGATGAACGAGGCCCGCATTGGCGTCGGCATTGCGGCCACGATGCTGGGCATGGCCGGTTATTACGCCTCGCTGGACTATGCGCGCAACCGCCCGCAGGGTCGACCCATGACGGCCGGTGGCAAGGACGCCGCGCAGCCGCAGGTGGCCATCATCGAGCACGCCGACGTCAAGCGCATGCTGCTGGCACAAAAGGCTTATTGCGAAGGCGCACTGGCCCTGGAGCTGTACTGTGCCCGCCTGGTGGACGAGCACCACACGGCCGGTGGCACCGTTGCCGATGACGCGCGCCTGCTGCTGGAAGTGCTGACGCCGATTGCCAAGAGCTGGCCCAGCGAATGGTGCCTGGAGGCCAACTCCCTGGCCATCCAGATCCACGGCGGCTACGGCTACACACGGGATTTCCCGGTAGAGCAATACTGGCGCGACAACCGCCTCAACATGATCCATGAGGGCACCCACGGCATCCAGGCCACCGACCTGCTGGGGCGCAAGGTGCTGATGGAGGAGGGCAGGGGCCTGAAGCTGCTGTCCGCGCGCATGACGGCCACCATCCAGAAGGCCGCCACTATTCCCCCACTGGCCGAACATGCTAGCGCGCTGGGCAAGGCCCTGCAGCAGGTGGCCGTGGCCACCCAGAAGGCCTGGTCCACCGGCAATCCGACCGAGGCGCTGGCCAATGCCGTTCCCTACATGCAGGCCTTTGGCCATACGGTGCTGGCGTGGATCTGGCTTGACGTTGCCATCACCGCGCTGCAAAGCGACGCCTCGCAAGCCCATGCCGCGACACAAGGTCGTTTGGGCGCCACCCGGTTCTTCTTCCACTACGAATTGCCCAAGATCGGCGCCTGGTTGTCCGTCGTGGAGTCCCGCGATTTGACCTGCGCGGCCTTTCCGCAAGACGCTTTTTGAATGCGCGCCGCCGCATGCCCGCTCCCAGCGACCAACCAGCAGGACTCGACAAAGGTCTCTGGGTAGACGTTGTACAACCTTGAATGATTGACGAGGTGATCGGTCGCCACGACGGGACCGAAAACTCGCAAATCAATTTCGAGTGGATATGGAGCACGTCCGGTCCCGATGGTCTGACCGGGCCGGGCGCCGGAGAAATCGTGGGCAGATGAATCGCCTATTTCTGCAGCCTGATCCGCTGATTCGGCAGCCCATCGGACGTGGGTGGCGAGCCGGAGTTTCTCAAAATACATTGCAAATTCCCGGAGTGATTTCCTTCACCGCCTGGGCGTAGCTTTTCTCTCGGAAACTCCAAAATTTGAAAGATCATGATGAAAATATTCGCCACCTTGATTGCCGCAAGCGCAGCCCTGTTCGCTGGTACTGCCGCCCATGCCCAACCATCCGCAGGTACGCAGGAGAAGCTTGTGGTCGTCCCGTCCATGCGGGTCGAAGCGCAGGATTCCTACCGGATGACACCCGATGAACTCCGTGAATTTCAGGGGCAGTATCTTCTGGAAGACGGGACAACATTGACGGTATCCCGCAGGAGTCGGCGGCTGTTTTCGGCCGTGACGGGACGCCCTGAAGTGGAACTCGTGGCCACTTCGCCCAACTCCTTTGTCACACGAACGGGCGCCACCAAAGTGGCGTTCCGGCAAGCAGCCAACGGCAATGTATTTGGCGTGGAGTTGCGCCAAGGCGGGGGCATGGTGGCGCAGTAATCGACTTTGGGCTCCGGGGATGCGCAAGTCCCCCTCTGTAAAGCGAACATTCGCGGCCGTCTCAGCCATCACATGTCTGGCACGCCTGACGTCCTATCACCCCAGAGACAGCTATGCCTGCGTGAATCCCTTAAATTCCAGCACAATGTTTTTTTTGGAGACCTAAGAGATGACCCGCACCATTCAACAACTGTTTGATCTCACCGGCAAGACCGCCCTGATCACCGGAGGCTCGCGCGGCCTGGGGCTGCAAATGGCCCACGCGCTGGGCGAGGCTGGCGCCAAGATCATGCTCAGCTCACGCAAGGCCGAAGACCTGGAACAGGCCGCTGCAGAATTGCAGGCTGCCGGCATTGATGCCCGCTGGATTGCGGCGGATTGCGCCAAAGACGCCGATATCCAGCGTCTGGCCGATGAAACCCTGCAGCGCATGGGCGATGTGGACATCCTGATCAACAACGCCGGTGCCTCCTGGGGCGCACCGGCCGAAGACCATCCCGTTGCCGCCTGGGACAAGGTCATGAACCTCAACGTGCGCGGCTATTTTTTGCTGAGCCAGATCATTGCCAAGAAGAGCATGATTGCGCGCCGCTCGGGACGCATCATCAACATCGCCTCCATTGCCGGCCTCGGTGGCAACCCGGTCGAGATGAAGACCATCGCCTACAACACGTCCAAGGGCGCGGTCATCAACTTCACGCGCGCCCTGGCTGCGGAGTGGGGCCCTTATGGCATCAATGTGAATGCCATTTGCCCCGGCTTCTTCAAGACCAAGATGGCCATCGGCCTGATCGAAAGCCTGGGCGAAGACAAGATGGCCGCCCACGCCCCGCTGCGCCGCCTGGGCGACGACGAAGACCTGAAGGGCCTGTGCCTGCTGTACGCGTCCGACGCCGGCAAGCACATCACCGGCCAGTGGCTGGCGGTCGATGGCGGTGTCAGTGCGGTCGTCGCTGGTTGACTCATATGTGGGATAAGGCCATTGGCTTCGGGGTGGAAATCCCCTTCGTCAAGCATCTGGGCTTCGAGTTGACGCAGTTTGAAGGCGGCCACTCCGAAATCCTCTACACGGCCAGGCCTGAGCATCTCAACTCGTTCTCGGTCACCCACGGCGGTGCGCTGATGACGCTGCTGGATGTGTCCATGGCTACCGCGGCGCGCAGTGTGGTGCCGGAAATGGGCGTGGTCACCATCGAGATGAAGACCAGCTTCATGCGGCCCGCGGTGGGGCCTTTGGTGGCGAAGGGGGAGTTGATCCACCGCACCGCCACCATGGCCTTCACCCAGGCCTTCGTGTTCGACGCCAATGGGCGCAAATGCGCGCATGCCACCGGCACCTTCAAGTTCGTCAAGCGTCTGCCGGTGGGCAGCAAGAGCGTGCAGGGGCTCAATGTCACGGGCGAGCAGGCCAACGGGGGCATTGCCACCGACTGACATTTTCTTCGCAAGTTACGGGGCAAATCGGCACCTAGCCCCCGTCAAATGTGCGTAAACAGCTATTGTTTTGATAGCATAACCCATTCCATCGAACCTCCTACAGGAACACACCATGCCAACCAATCACCAGATCCACCTCGACAACCGCCCCAAGGGCGAAGCCGTTGCCAGCAACTTCAAGATGGTCACGTCGGAAACCCCGGCGTTGCAAGACGGCCAGGTGCTGGTGCGCCACCACTTCCTGAGCCTGGACCCCTACATGCGTGGCCGCATGAACGACGCCAAGAGCTACGCGCAACCCCAGGTCCTGGGCCAGACCATGGGTGGCGGCACGGTGGGCGAGGTGCTTGAATCCCGCCACCCCAAGTACGCCGTGGGCGACAAGGTCGTGGGCATGGGCGGCTGGCAAGAGTACAGCGTGGTCGACGGCAACCAACTGGGCGCCCTGCGCAAGGTCGACACCACCCATGTGCCGCTGAGTGCCTACCTGGGCGCGGTCGGCATGCCCGGCGTGACCGCCTGGTATGGCCTGGTCAAGATTTGCGAGCCCAAGGCCGGTGAGACCATGGTGGTCAGCGCCGCCACGGGCGCGGTGGGCAGCGCCTTTGCCGCCTTGTCCAAGGCACGCGGTTGCCGCACGGTGGGCATTGCCGGTGGCCCGGACAAATGCCAATACGCGGTCGAAGAACTGGGCTTTGACGCCTGCATCGACTACAAACTGCACAGCACGGCAGCCTCGCTGTCCAAGGCGATTGCCGAGGCCTGCCCCAAGGGCATTGACGGCTATTTTGAAAACGTGGGCGGCATGGTGCTGGACGCCGTGTTGCCGCTGATGAACGCCTTTGGCCGCATTGCGGTCTGCGGCATGATTGCCGGCTACGACGGCCAACCGTTGCCGTTGAGTTACCCGGCGCTGATCCTGACCCAGCGCCTGAAGGTGCAGGGCTTCATCGTCAGCGAGCACATGGAAGTCTGGCCCGAGGCACTGACCGAACTGGGCACGTTGGTGGCCACCGGCAAGCTGCGCGCCCGTGAATCCATTGCGCAGGGGCTGGCTGCCGCGCCCGAAGCGTTTCTGGGCCTGCTCAAGGGCAAGAATTTCGGCAAGCAGTTGGTCAAGCTGATCTAAAACGGCTCCACGCAGCACAGCCATCTCAACCGAGGAGACCACCATGACCGACATCATCCTGCACCACTACCCCACGTCTCCCTTTGCCGAGAAGATCCGGCTGGTGCTGGGCTTCAAGCAACTGGCCTGGAAGTCGGTCATCATCCCGGCCATCATGCCCAAGCCGGACGTGCTGGCACTGACCGGTGGCTACCGCAAGACGCCCATCCTGCAGATCGGCTCCGATGTGTACTGCGACACCACCCTGATCTGCGATGTGCTGGAACACATCCAGCCCAGTCCCACGCTGTACCCCGAAACCCACAAGGGCCTGGCCCGCGTGCTGGCCCAGTGGTCGGACACCACGCTGTTCTGGGCCTCCATGGCCTACAACCTGCAACCCAAAGGGGCGGCCGCCATGTTCGAGGGCGCGCCAGCCGAGGCAGCCAAGGCCTTTGGTGCCGACCGTGCTGCCATGTCCACCGGTATGACGCGACTGCGTGCACCCGACGCCACCGCCGCCTACAAGTCCTATCTGCGGCGCATTGCCAACATGCTCGAAGGCCAGGACTTTCTGATGGGCAGCACCCCCTGCGTGGCCGACTTTGCCACCTACCACCCGCTGTGGTTCAGCCGCAAGCGTGTGCCGGTGATGGCCGGCATTCTGGACGCCACGCCCAGCGTGCTGCAGTGGATGGACCGCATGGCGGCGCTGGGCCACGGCACGATCGAGAAGTTCTCTGCTATGGAATCGATAGCTGCTTGCACCGCTTCCACGGGGGCTGCAGCCCAAAAAGACACTGTATTCCAGGACGAACACGGCATTCCATTGGGCAGCCGCGTGACCGTGGCCGCCGAGACCTTTGGCCAGGAAGCCACCGAGGGCGAACTGGTGGCTGCCACCCGCACCCGCTACACGCTGCGCCGCGTTGACGAACGAGCCGGCACGGTGCACGTGCATTTTCCCCGCATCGGCTACGTGCTGCGCGCTGTCCAGACGGCATGAACCCGGCCGTGACCCCCGCGGTACCGGTGCGCTGGACACTGGTCGCATTCGACGCCTTGAGTGTGCCGCAGCTGTACGAGCTGCTGCAATTGCGTACCGAGGTGTTCGTGGTGGAGCAGAACTGCGTGTTCCAGGACATGGACGGCACGGATGCGCAGGCCATGCACCTGCTGGGAACGCAGGGCGGGCAACTGGTGGCCTATGCCCGCATCTTCCCGTCCGGCGTCAAATACGACGAGGCCAGCATTGGCCGCGTCACCACCCGCCAGACTGCCCGCGGCACGGGCCTGGGTCACACCCTGATTCGTGAGGCCATGGCGGCGGTCGTGTCGCTGTGGGGCGCGCAGCGCATTCGCATTGGCGCGCAGGCCCGGCTCAAGGCCTATTACAGCCAGCATGGCTTTGTGGATGTGGGCAGGCCCTACATCGAAGACGGAATTGACCATCTGGAAATGGTCTGGAGTCCATAGACCCCCACGCTCGTCGCTTCGCGTATTTCGCTGCCCCCCGAGGGGGCCCTCGCGCCTTGGGATGGCCCAGCGGCGCTCACATCACCAGGAGCTTTTTTTCATGATTTCTGACTTTAAAAACAAGACCGCAGTCCTTACCGGCGCAGGCTCCGGCTTTGGCCTGGAGTGCGCCCGCATTGGCGCCAAGCTGGGCATGAACCTGGTGCTGGCCGATGTGCAGCAGGACGCGCTGGACCGCACCGTGGCCGAGATGCAGGCCGCCGGCGCGCCGGTGCTGGCCCTGCGCGTGGACGTGTCCAAGGCGGACCAGATGCAGGCCTTGGCCGATGCGGCCTTTGCGCGCTTTGGTGCACCGCATTTTGTGTTCAACAACGCCGGCGTAGGAGCCGGCGGCCTGATCTGGGAAAACTCTTTGCAGGACTGGGAGTGGGTGCTGGGCGTGAACCTGATGGGCGTGGTCCACGGCGTGCGCCTGTTCACCCCCATGATGCTGGCCGCCGCCAAGGCCGACCCGAGCTACCAGGGGCACATCGTCAACACCGCCAGCATGGCGGGCCTGCTCAACGCGCCCAACATGGGCATCTACAACGTCAGCAAGCACGCCGTGGTGTCGCTGAGCGAGACGCTGTACCAGGACCTGGCGCTGGTCACCGACCAGGTCGGCGCCAGCGTGCTGTGTCCGTTCTTTGTGCCCACCGGCATCAGCCAGAGCCACCGCAACCGCCCGGATGAACTCAAGGCTCCGGACGCCAAGCCCACGCAAAGCCAGCTCATCGGCCAGGCCATGAGCGACAAGGCCGTAGGCAGCGGCAAGATCACGGCGGCCGAGGTGGCGCAAAAGGTGTTCGATGCCATCTCTGCAGGGCAGTTCTACATCTACAGCCACCCCAAGGCCATTGGCTCGGTGCAAACCCGGCTCGAAGACGTGCTGCAGGCGCGCAACCCGACCGACCCGTTTGCGCTCAAGCCCGAACTCGGTGTGGAGCTGAAGAAAGCACTGCGGGCCTGAAGGCACCGATCGGCTCAGGTCGCAGTGATTTTCTGGCAAATCGTCAGCGCTGTTGGCAGGTCCAGCGCCTGCATGGCAGCTTCAAGCTGCTCCATTTGATCCGGGGGCAGTGCCATCAGCGCATGTCTGGCCTGGTTAAACGCATCCAGTACGGCCAGGTCGGAGGCCATGAGCAACGGGATCAGTTGCGACCCGACCACGGCCTTGGCGACCGAAACATCGCCGCTGGCGAGTGTGCCCGTGGCGGACGATCGCTCTGGCTCATCCAGCAGGGTTATTGCATTGCGCAGTCCATCCTGTGCGGACTGGAGAACGGGTGGTAAAGCCGCGGCCAACGCCTGCATCTGCTCCAGACTGCCACGGGCCTTGCACAGGGCCTCAAGCTCCCGCAGTGCACCGGCCAGCCGGTTCAAACCCAAGGTTGCCGCATTGCCCTTCAGGGAGTGCAGAAAAATGTCCGCCTCATGCCAGTCAGCCTGCTGCAGCCGTTCATCCAGGTCCGCAGGCAGCGTTGCCAGCATCGTCTGCAGCACGCGGGCCGACTGGACATACAGGGCGCGCATGCCACCCATGCGATTCAGGGCCACTGGGAGATCAATATCGGCCGTGGTCCATGCTGGCCCGGGTTGTTGGGTATTCACCGCAGCGTCAGGGCCCGCTTCCAGCATGGAGGCAGGGCGTGGCGATGGGCTTACCGGTTGGTGCCCCGTCAGCTTGATGAGCAGCGAGACCAGTTGCGCCATGTCAAAGGGTTTACCCACATGCTCATTCATTCCGGCGCGCAAGCAGGCCTCCCGGTCGGAGGCCATGGCATTGGCGGTCAAGCCCACAATGGGCAGGCTGGTGAGGCCCAGTTTGTCACGGATAACCCGGGTTGCGGCATAGCCATCCATCACCGGCATCTGAATGTCCATCAACACGGCATCGAACTGCACCTTGGCCGATGCAACTGCATTGACGCCCTGGCGGCCATCGGCGGCAATCGACACCAGTGCACCTTCAAAACCCAACAGCTCTTCGGCCACCTGTTGGTTGATGGCGTTGTCTTCAACCACCAGAATCCGCATGCCCGAGAGCTGTCGCTTGCTGCTGCGGGGTGATTTGCGTAGCGTCTCACCGTCAGCGGGCTGGTCCCGGGAGGCATCCAGCACCATGGACAAGGTGACGGGCTTGACCAGGAAACCGTTGAGCAGGCCTTGCTCTTCATCGGTTCGCTGCGCCAGGCTCTCCCGCCCATTGGCAGACAGCATGATGATTCGGGGGAATGGTCCTGCCAGGGTGGGGCGCAAGCTGTTGAGCTGCCGCAAAAACTCCCATCCATCCATGCGGGGCATCTGCCAGTCCACATAGATGCAGTCGTAGGGTCGGGCGTTGTTTGCGATGTGTGAATGCATCCGGTCCAGGGCCTCCTGCCCGCTGCGTGCAAGCTCCGCACGCCACCCCAGGCCGCCCAGCATGCGGGTCATGATTGCGCCCGAGCGCGCGTTGTCATCCACCACCAGGACGGATGGGTGCGCTGCAAGCCCTTGCGTTCGAAGGGCCGCGTCGCCCACCGGTGCCGGGTGGCCAACCGGCATGCCAAGCACAAAACTGAACGTGCTTCCAGCGCCCAGTTCGCTGTGCAGGGTGATGTGCCCCCCCATCAGCTCGACCAGGCGCTTGCTGATGGCCAGTCCGAGTCCCGTCCCGCCAAAACGGCGTGTTGTGGACGATTCGGCTTGAGAGAAGTCGCTGAATATCCTGGCCTGGTTGGCGGGCGCGATGCCAATGCCGGAGTCCTCCACCGAGAATGCAATCTGCAGGACGCCCGATTCCTGTGCATCGGATGGCACCAGTTTGAGCCCGACAACCACCTGCCCCGACGACGTGAACTTGATCGCATTTCCGCCCAGGTTGATCAGAGCCTGTTGCAGCCGCAAGGAGTCGCCCACCAGTTGCGCGGGAATAGCCGGGTCGATGTCGAACAGCACCTCAATCGATTTGTTGCCGACGTTGGCCGACAGAACGACTGCCAGATTGCGCAGTAGCTGCTCGACGCTGAACGGGTGCAGGTCCAGCTCCATTTTTCCCGAATCAATCTTGGAGAGATCCAGGATGTCGTTGAGCAATCCCAGCAAGGACTTGGCGGCGCCTTCGGTCTTGCTCAGGTAGTCAAACTGGTTGGCGTTGAGCGGCGTGTTGCCCAGCAGTTTGAGCATGCCCAGGATCGCGTTCATGGGGGTGCGGATTTCGTGGCTCATATTGGCCAGGAACTCGCCCTTGGCATTGGACGCGTCTTCGGCGCTCTTTCTGGCTTCGGTCAACGTGCGCTCATGGGCCTTCTGTTCGGAAATGTCCTCAATGATGGACCAGATGAACGGTTGCCCATCGGGGCCCCGGATCAACATACCGTTCAGCCGAACCGGGAAGGTGTTCCCGGACTTGTGAATGTATTCCTTCTCATAGGGTCCGTAGGTACCGAGTGTCCTCAGGCTTTCCAGCTGCGCTTTCTCCTGCTCGGCAAAGCGCTGGGGCGTGATGTCCCAATAGCTCAGCGCATGAAGCTCATCCAGGTCATAGCCCAGCATGCGACGGAAGGCAGCGTTTACCTCGTGGAAATTCCCATCCATGTCGTTGCGGGTCATTCCCAACGGGGACAGGTCGAACAGCCCCTGGAATTTGGCTTGGCTGGAGCGCAACTCCTTTTGTGATCGGTGGCTGTCGGTGACATCGCGAAAACTCCAGACCCTGCCAACCGTTTGCATGCCCATGAAGTTCGGTTGGGAGTAGCGTTCGATCACCCGTCCATCCTTGAAGTACAGGGTGTCGAAGCTGGTTTCCTGCGGCTGGGCGTAGATCTCGCTAACCCTCTGCTTGAACGCCGCTGGGTCGTCCACCTGGGTCAGGACGAATTCCAGCATGGCCGCCTTGTCCCGACCGGTCGCCATGCGATCTGGCAAGCGCCACATGGCGACGAATCGCTGGTTGAGGCTCTCGATGACGCCGGACCGGTCCACCACCAGCAGCGCGTCAGACGTTGCATCGAACACCGAGCGCTGCATGGCCGCTCCCTGGTTCATGCTTTTCACCAGTTCGGGAACAGGAATGAGGAACAGCCAGCAGGCCCCGGCGACGATGATCCAGCCCGTTAATGGAACATTGGCAAAGTAGGGCGTTGGCGCCAGCTGGTAAAAACCCAGAACGATGTAGACGAGCCAGGCCAGCAGGTAACTGACCGCGAAGAGCAGGCCTGCGCGTTGCGACACCACAATGGAGAGCATCAGGGCAAAGGCCAGTGCGACGGAGGCGCCATTGGTCGACAGTCCCACAAACATGAGGACCACCATGAGAACCCAGATAATCGTCGAGAAGATGATCAGGGATTTCCTGGGATGGCCTTGGCGACTCACTTGCCAGGCGACAAACACGCATGCCAGCGCCGCCAGCAGGCTCAGCGCCGCCCCCCACTTCCGGACAAATACAAACGGGACACCAACCACCAGCAGCAATAGGCAGAAGACTGTGAACACCGCATAGAAGCGATTCAATATGCGAATTGCTGGCAGTTGATTTGCGGTGTCCAAAGTCATTACGGGCGGGTTTTTATTGATGCAATGCATTGCACTTTGCCACAAAGCGACGTAGTCTTGTTCCACTTTGCTTCGAAAGTCCAGCATGAACACCGCAGTGATCAAAGGTCTTCGCCACTATTCCCGTATTCCCTTTGACGCGGATGTGCTGTTGCATGTCCACGACAAGACCATGAAAGTGCACCTGGTCGACATTGCCCTCAAGGGTGCCCTGGTGCAAACCGACGCGGCACCTGGCCTGGTGTCGCATGAACCATGCCGCCTGGTGTTGCCGTTGGCAGGGGATGGAGACGGGGTGACGATGTCGGGAAAGATCGTTCACATCGACAAGCAGCATGTGGGCATCGAATGCCTGGACATTGACATCACCAGCTTCACGCGTCTGCGTCGTCTGATCGAACTGAACACGGGGGATACCGCGCTGATGGACCGTGAACTGTCGCATCTGTTTGGGTGAACCCGCCGCGCTGCGTTTGGCCCTGCCATAAATACGGGTCAAAGAGCAGGGGTTTCTCGGCGGGCCGCGTGTAGCAAGAATATAAGCCCGGTAATATGCCTCCATAAAGACGTATTGCGACCGCATGAAAAAACGAACAATAGCCGCCAAGGTTCGACACTTCGCACGCGCCCGGGGAAAAATCAGAATGGTTCGACGAGTCATAGGCAGCCTTTTTGTGCTGATCATCAGCGCAGGCGCCGTTTTGGCAGAACCGAAGCCGCCATTGGCGCCGACACGGTTCGCTCCGATTCCGGTCTTTGCCATCTACCCGCCGCTCAAACCCAACGGATCAGCCGACGACGCCCTGGCCAGCGGCCGGGTACACCACGAGCAGTACCCCATGGCGGCCCCTGCCAGCAAGCCCTGGCGCATCGCTTTCCTTTTTCCGCACCTGAAAGACCCCTACTGGGCCGGCTGCAATTACGGGCTGATCAGCGAAGCCCGGCGACTGGGTGTCGCCGTGGACGTCTTTACGGCAGACGGTTATGACGATCTCGTCGGCCAGTTGCGCCAGATGGATGATGCCGTGGCAGCGAAATACGATGCCATCGTGCTGTCCCCACTGAGCCTGACTGCCAACAATGCCTCGATTGCCAAAGCCCGTGCGGCCGGCATTGCTGTTTTCGAGCTGGCAAACGACAGTACCAGTGACGATCTCACGATCAAGGTCACCACCTCGCTCAAAGGGATGGGCGTTGATGCCACGCAGTGGGCCATCCGCGACGCACAGAGGCGCGGATTGAAGGTTATCAACATCGCCATGCTGCCGGGTCCCATGGACGCTGGCTGGGTCAAGGGTGAAATCGAAGGAACCCTGGAAGCCGTGCGCAAGGCGCCCATCCGGGTCAATGTGGTCGATATCAAATACGGTGACAGCGACCGTATCGTGCAGACACAGTTGGCCGCGCAGCTGCTGGCTGAACACGGCAAGACGCTGGACTACTTGCTGGGGTGTACTGGCTGCGCGCCGGCTGCCGTGTTACCGGTGAAAGAAGCCGGGCTGAGTGGCAAAGTCAGAATCGTGGCCTACGACCTGACGCGCGAGATTGTCGGTCTGATTCGAAGCGGTGCCATCTCGGCCGCCGCGGATACCAAAGGGGTCAGTCAGGCGCGCGTAGTGACCAATGCCGCGGTGAATTTTCTCGAAAACCGGACACGCCAGGTGCCCCACACCATTCTGGTCAAGCTGGGTCTGGTTGACCAGACCAGCCTGGCCACTTACCCGCTTGACACATCGACAGCCCCTGAGGGCTATACACCGGTTCTTTCGGTCGCGCCAGCGGGCCCGCGCTAATCTGACTATGCGAATCCAACGGCTAAGGGACGAACTGCTGATCGGTGCGGTCATCATCGGGATTATTGTGGCGCTGGCATCCATGCTGGCCGTATCCGTGGTCATCCGCCAGCAGCATCTGGATCAGTCAAATGCCGTTCTGACCAAGGCCGCCCGCGTCATAGACGACAACCTGAACGACCGCAAAGCCAGCCTGCTGGCTGCGTCTCGGCAGCTAGCGACGCAAAAAAATCTGGGCTCCACGCTCTGGTATCTGGCGCAGTATGCAGAGTCCGGTACCGAGCGCGAAACCCTGCGCAGCACTTACCAGCAACTGACCCGGGAGACCTACAAGATTGGACGCGTCGCCCGGCTTTCCAAAGTGGCCATCTACGACGCCACGGGCAACCTGGTCACTTTTGCGCAAGGTGACAACAAACACGAACTGGTCGGGTTTGTCGAACGCACACCCGTATCTACATTTCAACTCGCCACCCTGAAAGATGGCGAAGAGCTGGACAATCAAGCGCTGCGTGCCAGCAACCCCGCGGAGGGGGTCGAGATGCGGCTGGGTGGCCGGCTGGCACAGCAGGAGACCGCAAATTTTGCCGTACTCGACGGCAAGCTGGCGATTGAGGGCCACGTGCCCATCATGGGTGTGGCGTTCGACCCGGCCACCGGCAAGCAGGAGATCAAACAACTCGGGCAAGTGGTTACGGCGCAATACCTGGATGACGCATTTGTTGACTACCTGTCCCGCGTGACCGATACCAGGATCAATATCTTCACCCCGCAAGGCTATAGCAATGGCGCCGTCGCTGCCTATCGGAATCCGGACTGGGGTGGCCGACCGGACGCATCAGCCGCGCAGTCACCAGCCGTCACCTTCAATGAGACGGTCATCGACGGTGCTGGCTTCTACCAGTGCCTGATGCCGCTGTATACCGACAAACGGCTGGTCGGCAGCATTGCGGCTCTCCAGTCCAAGGAACTGGTGCGAAAAAACACCTGGCAGATGGTGCAGATTCTTGGCCTGATTGCTGCTGCCTGCCTGTTGATCATTTCCCCGCTGGCCTGGTATTTCGCCGACACGGTCTCCCGCCCGCTCACGGTGCTCAGCCGCGTCTTCCGCAGCGTCGCGGCGGGTGAGCAAAATGCCGCGTTGAGCGCCGAACTCAGCCAACTGGAACACGGGAACCGGCGACACGATGAACTGGACGATCTCACGCAGAGCTTCATTGCCATGGACCGTGCGGTCAACCAGAAGATGCAGCAAATCAACGAGATCAATGCGTCGCTGGAACATACCGTCGCACAGCGCACCATTGAGCTGCGCATTGCCAACGAGGAATTGACCAAACTGGTCACCCACGATGCCTTGACCGGGCTGCCCAATCGCAAGTTGCTTGCCGAGCATTTGCAGCTGGCGCTTGCCGCTGCCCGACGCAATGGTGCGCGATTGGCATTGATGTTCATTGATCTGGATGAGTTCAAGCCGGTCAACGACATGCTGGGCCATGACTTTGGCGACCAGCTGTTGAAAGACGCGGCCAAACGCATTCAGGTCTGCCTGCGGGAGTCGGACACCGTGGCACGCATCGGCGGCGATGAATTCATCGTGCTGCTGCCCGTTGTCGAATCGCAAGAGGACGCACTGGTCGTGGCCGAGAAGATACGCCTGGCACTGCATTCGCCGTTTGATCTGGCGGGTAACAGCCGCTACATCTCATCGAGCATCGGCATCGCCATTTATCCGGAGCACGGCGGCGATGAAAATACCCTGATAAAGAGCGCCGATACCGCCATGTACGTCGCCAAAAACAGTGGGCGCAATACCGTGCGGTTGTTTTCGCTCCCTTCGGCGTAAACTGCTAATTTGATCCGCGGGTTGTACCCCCAGGCAGGGCGGACCAGGGCGGTCAATTACCATGCCATTGCGGTTCGGCAATACAGGAGGCTCCATCTCATACTCTCCAGATTACGCTTCGGAGCAGTGCTTGCGGTCGTTCAGACCCGCAAGTGGGAGGGCTTGGCCTAACGTGGCAGTCGCCTTGTTTTTCTGTGCCTTGTTTGCCTTCTCACCCTTGGCGAGAGCTGGCCAGACAGGCATTCAATATTTTCCTGTCGGTCCTATCTATGAATACCGTTGGAAACTGCTCGAACTGGCACTCTCCCACACGCCACCGCAGCATGCTGACCAGCCCACCCGGCTTGAACCCTTCGCGGACGAGATCACCCAAAACCGTGGCATGCAATTGCTGCAATCCGGGGTCATCGATGTGATCGCTCTGGGCACCAACGCCGAGCGCGAGGCACGCATGCGACCGATCAAGATCGACATCCTGCGCGGTATCGTTGGTTTTCGGGTGTTTGTGATTCGAGCCGCCGATCAGGCGCGCATCGCTCGCATGGATGAGCAAGCATTGCGCCAGCAACTGACCTTTGGCCTCAACAGCCAGTGGGCCGATCTGGCCATCATGCGCGCCAACGGTTTTACAGTCGAAACCTCTTCCAGCTACGAAAATCTGTTCGGCATGCTGGCTGCAAACCGATTCGATGCCTTCCCGCGCGGTCTGAATGAAGCCAGCCGCGAGCTTGAAGAGCGCAAGCAAAGTTATCCGCAACTGGCGGTCGAGCAGACCAAGGCGCTGTTTTTCCCCTATCCGGTGTACTTCTGGGTCAACAAAGAGAACACGGCACTGGCGCAGCGAATCGAGCTCGGGCTCAAGGCGGCACTGGCCGACGGATCGTTTCGCAAGCTGTTCGAGACCTACCATGCAGCGGAGATCGCGATGCTGGCAAAAGAAAAACGGCAGGTCATTCGCTTGAGCAACCCTATCCTGCCGCCGGGCACGCATGAACCGGACACACGCTGGTGGTGGCGTTAAGATCATTCGTATCGATCCAAAGGAAGCTTGATGTTTTCAACGCAGACGCTGTCTCGACGGCTGTTGTACACGATGTTTCCGTGGTATTTGCTGATCGCGCTCAGCATGACGGGAGCACAGCTGGCAATTCAGTACGTCAGCGTCAGCCGCGACATTGACAACGATCTGGTCTCTCTGGGGCGTACCGTCGCTCCCAGCGTAGCCAATGCGATCTGGGAGCTGGATCCGCCGCAACTGGCCGCCATCGTGCGCGGCGTTCGACAAAACGCCATCGTCACGGGTGTGCAGATCAATTCGGGCAGCAGCGAGATTCTGGTGAGCGATGGCAGCCTGCCCGACTCGGCGCCTGGCGCCGGCGGTATTTTTTCCAACGCCTTCCGGCAGGCTGTGGTGCCGCTGCTCTACCACTCACCGCGCGGCGATGACCGCCTGGTTGGACAGCTGAAGATGTATTCGAACCACAACGTGCTGTGGGATCGCACCAAGTATGGCGTCATGGTGATCCTGCTCAACTCGGTCATCGTGACCACCGCTCTGTGGATGCTTTTTCTATGGACCATCCGGTTTCGTCTGTCGGATACCGTGACGCAGGTCGCCAGGGCCGTTGCAAGCTGGCGTTTCCAACCCAGCGATGCACCGGTTGAAAAAATCAGCTACCCCTATCGGGACGAGCTCGGTGAACTGGTCAAGGCGTTCAATGAGAGTCGGACCCAACTGTTTGATTCGCTGCAAGAGCTCAACGCGCTCAATCAGAATCTGGAAAAAATCGTTGCTGCACGAACCCGGGAGCTTCAACAATCCAAGGAAATGGCGGAGACGGCCACTCAGGCCAAATCGGAATTTCTGGCCAATATGAGCCACGAGATTCGCACGCCAATGAACGCGGTTCTTGGCATGCTTTACCTGGCGCTTAAAAGCGACTTGACGCCGAGCCAGCACAACTATCTCGCCAAGGCGCAGGGTGCGGCGCATTCCCTGCTTGGCATCATCAACGACATTCTCGATATTTCGAAGATTGAAGCGGGCAAGGTTGAAATCGAGAGCATTGAATTTGGGCTGGATGCCGTACTTGAGCAGTTAACCGATGCCATCAGCTACCAGTCTGAAAACAAAGGTATCGAATTTTTGATCCGTTACGACGTCGCCATTCCACCGATTCTGATCGGCGACCCGTTGCGTCTGGGGCAGGTGCTGTTGAATCTCTGTGGCAATTCCGTCAAATTTACCGAGAAAGGCCAGGTCGAACTGGGTTTTCGCTGCGTCACATCGACCGAGACCGATTTGACCTTACAGGTCTATGTGCGCGACAGCGGCATAGGCATTGCGCCGGAGATTCAAGACAAGCTCTTCGAAAAATTTACGCAGGCCGACCAATCCACCACACGCCGCTTTGGTGGTACCGGACTCGGACTGGCCATCAGCAAGAGCCTGGTGGAATTGATGGGTGGGCGCATCTGGGTCGAGGAATCGCAGCCGGGAAAGGGAACCACCATCTGCTTCACCGTGCGGTTGCAAGTCGCCCACTACAACCAGGAGCGCCGGCGTGAACTGGTTGAGCAAGCCGGCCCGCTGCTCAAAGGCATTCGCGTGCTGGTGGTCGACGACAACGAAGTCTCGCGCGAGATCATGGCCGAGATGCTGCGCTATTTCCATATCGACGTGGCCACGGCGCCCAGCGGAGCGGCGGCGTTGGCCGCGATTCGGGAAGCCAAGGACCAGCCCTTCGACCTGGTGCTGATGGATTGGCGCATGCCAGGCATGAACGGAGACGAGGCGACCCGACACATTCATGCCGACACGACCATTCAGCGTCAACCCAAGGTGGTGATGATCACCGCCTACGGTCGCGAAGACGTCATCCAGCTGGCTGAACGGGCAGGCGTCGATGGCTTCCTCGTCAAGCCGGTATCGCCGTCGACATTGCTGGACACCATCCTGTCGGTGCTGGGTCGCGGCCGTATCCTGGGCACGAAGGAACAACAACGCGCAACCGCCCCCAATCTGGCCAGCAGTGGTCAGCTGGCCGGTGCGCGCCTGTTGCTGGTCGAGGACAACGACATCAACCGTGAGTTTGCCACCGAACTGCTGCGCAGTGAGGGCATCGAGGTCGATGAGGCCGTGGACGGAGAAGATGCCGTTGAAAAAGTGCAACGTCGGGATTTCGATGCCGTGTTGATGGATATCCAGATGCCGGTCATGGACGGTCTGGAAGCTGCGCGCCGCATCCGCGCATTGGCACAGACGCCGGGCAAGGAGCGTTTCGCCACGCTGCCCATTATTGCCATGACCGCATTGGCCATGGCGCAAGATGCACAAAAGAGCCGCGACGCCGGCATGAACGACCATATCAGCAAGCCCGTTGCACCGGATCGCCTGATGGCCGTTCTGACCAAGTGGGTGCGCCTGCCGGCTCAACGGGGCAGTACCTGGGTATCCGCGCCACCGACGTCGGGCATTCCACCCGAACTGCTGGCCTTGACCAGCCTGGACGTGGGTGATGGTGTGCGCCGCATCGGCGGAAAGGTGGATGCCTACACCCGGCAATTGCGCCGCTTCCGCGAAAACTACGCTCATGCCGCAGACGAATTGCAGCGACGGGTGACCGATCAGAATCTGCAACAGGCGCAAGAGTATTGTCACGCGCTGAAAGGCGTGATTGGCAATATCGGTGCCATGGCATTGTTTGACAAAGTGTCGGAAATCGATGTGGCGCTCAAGCAAGGCCATCTGCCGGAGGCTGTTGCACTGGATGCGGTGAACGTGCTATTACAAGACGTTATGCGCGATATTGACAGCCTCGCCACCGCTCCAAAGCAGGCCATTGCGCCTGCTGCTGTGGCACTCGGTCCTGATCAGATACGCGAGCGGCTGGAGCGGCTGAAGGAAGCGCTTGACTATGACCTGGGAAGCGCGGAATCCCTGCTCGCAGAATTGAGCGCCGCTGTCATTGGTACGCCTCTGGAGGCAGCGATCGCCGATATCGCTGCCAGGGTCGATGTATTTGATATCGACGCCGCGCAGGCGCTACTCTCCACGTTGGATGACCGTTCGAAGTCTCAAACCTGACTGATCCCAATATGACCGACATTGCCAACGGCCGTCCCCGTATCCTGATCGTCGATGACGTGAATGAAAATCTGCATGTGCTGATGAACATTCTGCGTGATACGTACGCGATTGTGGCGGCCACCAGCGGCGAAAAAGCGCTGGAACTCGCGCAGCGCGAGCCCCTTGCGGACCTGATTCTGCTGGATATCAAAATGCCGGGGATGGACGGCTATTCGGTGCTCTCGCACTTGAAGGCCAACCCTGTTACCGCCGACATACCGGTTATTTTTGTCACGGCACTGGCGGACGCCACCGACGAGGTCCGCGGCCTGGCGTTGGGGGTGGCTGACTACATTACCAAGCCCGTCAATCCTGAATTGTTGCGGTTGCGCGTGCGCACACAGCTTGAGTTGCAGAAGCACCGAAGAAATCCGGTCACGTTCGATATCGCGCAGCATGTTGACCCCCAGCGTCCTGCCTCTTTACTGGTGGTCGATGATGTGCCGGAAAATATCCACGAGTTGCTGGAGGCGCTGAAGGGCGACTACCGCATCATGGTTGCCAACTCGGGGGCCAAGGCGATCGAGATGGTGTTAGGTCCGACGCCGCCGGATCTGGTGTTGCTGGACATTGTGATGCCGGGCATGGATGGCTACGAAGTCTGTCGCCGTATCAAGGCCACGTCGGTGGGCAACCGCATTCCGATCATCTTCGTTACGGTGGTCGACGCGACGCAAGAGAAGGTCAGAGGATTCGACATCGGCGGTGCCGACTACATTACCAAGCCCTTCGATATCGACGAGGTCCGCGCGCGCGTGCGCACCCACCTCGAACTCTCCCGGTTGCGGTGCTTTCTGGAACAACTGGTGGCACAGCGAACGGCCCTGCTGGACAAGAGCGAGGAAAAGTACCGCGTCCTCGCCGACTATTCGCCAAACTGGGAGTACTGGATAGCCCCCGACGGCAGCTATCTATACGTGTCACCGGCCTGCATGGACGAGTCGGGCTATGCGCCGGAGGATTTTTTTGCCGATGCCGGTCTGATGGAGAAAATCGTTCACCCGGATGATCTCGATGCATGGAAGTCGCACGGTCCAACAGCGGCCAACACGGACTCCGCGCCGCTGATCTTTCGCATCCGCGCCAAGGATGGCAGTGAACACTGGATTGAGCATGTCTGCAAAACGGTGCGGGATGCGGACGGCAAATCCCTTGGGCAACGCGGCTCACATCGGGACATCTCCCAGCGGCGCTACGCCGAAGAGCGACTGGATTTCTTTATCAACCGTGATCCACTTACCGGCTTCCCCAATCGGGTTCTGTTCCGGGAAATTCTGGGGCATACCCTGCAACGCGCCGAGCGCGATGAGACGCAATTTGCACTTCTGTTTATCGATCTGGATAATTTCAAGACCATCAATGAAAGCCTGGGGCACAGCCTGGGAGACCAGTTGCTGATTGAAGCGGGCAAACGACTTCAGGAACTGCTGCCCGATGTCAATGCCATTGCGCGGATCGGCGGCGACGAGTTTTGCATTGTTTTTAACCGCAGCGAGGGCATGCCCTGGATCGACCTGATTGCCCAGCGCATGATCGACTCGCTGGCCAGGCCCTTTGATCTCAACGGCAACAGCGTCTATGTGGGCGCCAGTGCCGGCATCGCTCTGTATCCCAACGATGGTCGGGATGCCGAAACTCTGCAAAGCAACGCTGACGCGGCCCTGCACCAGGCCAAGATGCGCGGCCGGGGCATGCTGCGGTTTTTCTCTTCTGAGATGTCCATCCGTGCCAAGGAGCGCCTGACGCTGGAGGCCGATTTGCGTCGTTCGGTGGAGCATGGCGAGTTGCGCGTGTACTACCAACCGCAGGTTGATCTGATGAGCGGTGAGATTGTCGGGCTTGAAGCGCTGGTGCGTTGGCAGCATCCGGTGCGCGGGTTGATTCCCCCGGTCGAGTTCATTCCATTGGCGGAGGAGAGCGGGTATGTCGTGCAGCTGGGCGACTGGGTGCTGCGCAGCGTGTGCCGACAGATCAGGCAGTGGTCTGATGCCGGGCTGCGCTTGCGTCAGGTTGCGGTCAATGTGTCCGCCGTGCAACTGAGCCGGGGGCATCTGGTCGAATCGGTCAAGGAGGCACTACAGGAAACCGGTATCGTCCCAGAGCAACTGGAGCTCGAGATCACCGAGAGCAGCATCATGCTGGACCGTGAAAAGTCGTTCCAGGCACTGGCCGATCTCAAAGCACTGGGCGTGCGCCTGTCGATTGACGATTTCGGCACGGGTTATTCCTCTTTGGCGTATTTGCAGCAACTGGAGGTGCACAAGCTCAAGGTGGACATGGCCTTTGTGCGCGACATGACCACCAACAGCGGCAATGCATCCATTGTCAAGGCTGTTATCGCGCTGGGGCACAGTCTGGGGCTGGAAATCATCGCGGAAGGGGTAGAGACGCCCGCTCAGGCCCACCAGTTGCGTCTGTTGCAGTGCGATGTGATGCAGGGTTACTTGATCAGCAAGCCCATCCCGGTCGACGAAATGACGCACTTCCTGACAACATTTCAGCCCATGCGCGTAGCTGATTAGTTTAAAGCCCCTTTTTTCGCTGTGCCGGGCGAATGACGGGGGTGGCACCTGTGGCAAACTCCCGCCCTTGATTCCGTTTTGGAGGCTGCCCCTTTCAGGGCGCATGCCTTTGTTTTTCTTGAGTCTGTTCGTCCCGCCATGCAAAAAATCATCGCGCAACTCGCGCAGGAAATCCGTATTCGCCCGAACCAGGTCGAGGCTGCCGTGCAGCTGCTCGACGGTGGGGCCACCGTGCCATTTATCGCCCGCTACCGCAAAGAGGTCACCGACGGGCTGGACGACATCCAGCTGCGCGAGCTCGAAGCGCGCCTGTCTTACCTGCGCGAACTGCGCGACCGCAAGGAGGCGGTGCTCAAGGCCATCGACGAGCAGGGCAAGCTCACCCCCGTGCTGATGGCCGCCATCCATAACGCCGCCACCAAGCAGGAGGTGGAAGACATCTACCTGCCGTTCAAGCTCAAGCGCCGCACCAAGGGCCAGTTGGCCAAAGAGGCCGGGCTGGAGCCGCTGGCTGATGCCCTGTTCAATGACCCCACGCTGGTGCCGCTTGATGCGGCTGTGCCCTACGTCATCCCCATGCGGCCGGTGGTGGAGGGCGAAGACAAGCAGCCCGACTTCTCCACCGTGCAGGCCGTTCTGGACGGCGTGCGCGACTTGCTGAGTGAGCGCTGGGCCGAAAACCCCGCCCTGGTGCAGGACTTGCGCGAGTGGCTGTGGAATGAGGGACTCTTCAGAAGCCAGTTGATGGACGGCAAGGACGAAGCCAACGCCGACGTGGCCAAGTTCCGCGATTATTTTGATTACGACGAACCAATTGGCCGCGTGCCTTCGCACCGCGCACTGGCGGTTTTTCGGGGACGTGCGCTGGACATTCTCGACGCAAAATTGGTGCTTCCTGAGCCTCTAGCCCCCGCCAACAGTGCACAAGCAGCTATCAAATCAGGAGCATCTTCCGCTATGCCCGGGCGCGCTGCGCCCGTGGTGTCGCTGGCCGAAGGCCGCATTGCGATCAAACTGGGCTGGAGCCACATGGGGGGCGCCGCCGACGACCTGCTGCGCAAATGCGTGGCCTGGACCTGGAAGGTCAAGCTCAGTATGTCCACCGAGCGTGACCTCTTCACCCGCCTGCGCGAAGAGGCTGAGAAAGTGGCCATCAAGGTGTTTGCCGACAACCTGCGCGACCTGTTGTTGGCCGCACCGGCTGGCCCGCGCGTGGTCATGGGCCTGGACCCGGGCATCCGCACCGGAGTGAAAGTTGCCGTGGTGGACGCGACCGGCAAGCTGGTGGAAACTGCCACCGTGTTTCCGCATGAGCCGCGCAAGGACTGGGACGGCTCCCTGCACACCCTGGGTGCTTTGTGCATGCGCCACGGCGTGAACCTGATCGCCATTGGCAACGGTACGGCCAGCCGCGAGACCGACAAGCTGGCCGCCGACCTGATCAAACTGATGGCCAAGGGAACTGCTGGAAACGCCAGCGCCAGCGCAGCCGTGGGTCCGGCGATTGAAAAAGTGGTGGTCAGCGAGGCCGGAGCCTCGGTCTATTCCGCCAGTGAATTTGCATCGCAGGAAATGCCCGATGTGGACGTCAGCCTGCGCGGTGCCGCCAGCATCGCGCGGCGCCTGCAGGACCCGCTGGCCGAGCTGGTCAAGATTGATCCCAAGAGCATCGGCGTGGGCCAGTACCAGCACGATGTGAACCAGAGCGAACTGGCCCGCACACTGGACACCGTGGTGGAAGACTGTGTGAACTCGGTCGGCGTGGACCTCAATACCGCCAGCGTGCCCTTGTTGTCGCGCGTGTCGGGCCTGTCGGGCACGGTGGCCAAGGCCGTGGTGCGCTGGCGCGAAGCCAACGGCGCCTTTGGCAGTCGCCAGGACCTGTTGAAAGTGACCGGCCTGGGCGCCAAGACCTTCGAGCAGTCCGCAGGCTTTTTGCGCATCCGCGGCGGCAACAACCCGCTGGACATGACCGGTGTGCACCCCGAAACCTACCCGGTGGTGGAGCAGATCATCGCCAAAACCGGCAAGCCGGTGATCGAGATCATGGGCCGTGCCGACATGCTCAAGACCTTGCGTCCCGAGCTGTTTGCCAACGAACAGTTTGGTGTCATCACCGTCAAGGATATTTTGGGTGAACTGGAAAAGCCGGGGCGCGATCCGCGCCCGGACTTCAAGGTGGCCCGCTTCAATGACGGCGTGGACGACATCAAGGATTTGAAGGAAGGCATGATTCTGGAGGGCACGGTGAGCAACGTGGCGGCCTTTGGCGCGTTCATCGACCTGGGCGTGCACCAGGACGGCCTGGTGCATGTCAGCCAGCTGGCCCACAAGTTCGTCAATGACGCGCGTGAAGTGGTCAAGACCGGCGACATCGTCAAGGTGCAGGTGGTCGAGGTGGACGTGGCGCGCAAGCGCATTGCCCTGACCATGAAGATTGGCGCAGCCCCGGCGCGGCGTGACGGTGGCGAGCGCAGCGCGGGCGACAACCGTTACCAGTCGGCAGGGCGGGGCCAAAGTCAATATGGGGGCCAGCACAGCGGGCAGGCCGCTGGAGCACCGGGCGCGTCGGCCATGGCATCGGCCTTTGCCAAGCTCAAGCGCTAGCAAATCAGTAGCAAGCGCCGCGTCAAACGGGCCATAATGAACACTGTGTGGCCGTACACGGGAGGTTCTGTGTGGTGCGCGCATCTCTTTAGTGGAGGCTGTTTGTCATGAAACTCAGTGCCTTGCTGGAGCAGCAGTTCAATCTGCCCAGCATCCCCAAGGTGGTGGCGCTGCTGCTCACGGAGCTTGATCGCCCCGAGGTGGATCTGAAAAAGATCACCCAGCTCATCAGCACCGACCCGGCGCTCACGACGCGACTACTGCAACTGGCCAACTCCAGTTTTTTTAATCTGTCGGGCAAGATCAGCAGTGTCTCCGAGGCGCTGGCGGTGCTCGATCTGGCGCACGTGAAAACCATGGCCCAGGCGGCTGCCAGCGTTGCGTCGCCCAAGGCCGTGCCAGGCATTAACCTGCACCGGTTTTGGGAATACAGCCTGAATGTGGCCAAGGTCTCCCGCTCGTTGGCCGGGCTGGTGCGGCAAAACCAGCAAGCCGCGTTTACCTGCGGACTGGTACACGCCATTGGCGAACTGGCCATGCACCTGGCCATGCCGCAAGAGATGGCACGGCTGAACCTGGAGATACCACCACTGGATTTGCGCCGCGCCAGAATGGAGCACCGGGAGTTTGGCTATTGCTACGGCACCGTCGGCGCCGGTTATGCCCGCATGTGGCGCTTTCCACAGATCATGGTGGACGCTTTGGAGCACCAGTACGCCCCGTTTGAAAACAATGTGTATGAACCCCTGGCCGGTGTCATTCACCTGGCGTCCTGGCGCGCCCGGGCCAAGGAGGCGAGATTGAATGAGCGGGCCATGGCCGTCACGTTTCCTGATCCGGTGGGTGTGGTGCTGGACCTGGACATTGACTCGGTCTTGCAGCAGGACCCGTTTGACTGGGCTGCACACACGTGACCCCCACGCTCCGCCGCTTCGCGGGTCGCTGCCCCCCGAGGGGGCTAACTCGCCTTGGGGCGGCCCAGCGGCGAGTTGCTCCTCTCCAATCAGACATCTAGGATGCAAGCGCTCCACATCTACGCCGGCCCGCTGGCACGCCAGGCCATTGCCAAAAATGGCCTGCGGCCCACTGATATTCGTACCATTGCGGCTGCAGCCGGCGGCCCCAAAGGCTTGCTGTTGGGCGCACTGGACCGTTTCATTTTTGGGGACTGGCTGACCCGCTCCACACAGCCGATTGACCTGGTGGGTGCGTCGATCGGTGCCTGGCGCATGGCCACGGCCTGCCTGGACCAGAACGTGGCGGCGTTCGAGCATCTGGAGCACGACTACGTGCACCAGCACTACGAACTGGCGCCCGGGCAAAAGCGACCCAGCGCGGCGATGGTGAGTGAGCTGTTTGGCAAGAACCTGCAGGCGTTTTACAGTGGCCGGGTGGATGAAGTGCTACGCCACCCGCGCTACCGTTTGCACATCGTCACCTCGCGCGGGCGCCACCTGTTGCATACCGAGCATGGATTGCGCACCCCCCTTGGCTACCTGGGAGCCTATCTGACCAACGCAGTGCACCGCAAGGCCATGGGGGCCTGGCTGGAGCGGGTGGTTTTCTCCAGCCCCGATGCGACAGGCGGTGGCGCGCGCTGCGCGGCGTTGCCTTTTGGCACGGACGACTACCGCACCCGCCAGGTGCCCTTGACTGAGGCCAATTTCAACCTGGCGCTACAGGCCAGTTGCTCCATACCGTTCGTCCTCAGGGCCGTTCACAACATTCCCGGAGCGCCACCGGGCGCGTATTGGGACGGCGGCATTACCGACTACCACCTGCACCTGAATTATCCGGCAGCTGATCATTCTGCTATCAATTCAGTAGCTGCTTGCGCATATTCTGCGGGGGCTGCAGGCCAATCTGATGCTGATACTGCTGGTGTGGTGCTGTACCCGCACTTTCAAAAGGCCGTGGTGCCGGGCTGGCTGGACAAGCGCCTGACGTGGCGCCACCACGCCACCCACTACCTGGACACCATGGTGCTGCTGGCGCCCAATCCCGAATGGGTCAAGACCCTGCCCAATGGCAAGCTGCCCGACCGCACCGATTTCACGCACTACGGCAATGACCTGCCCGCCCGCGTCAAGGCCTGGACCACGGCATGCAGCGCCAGCGCACAACTGGTAGACGAGTTTGCTGCGTGGCTGGAGAAGCCTGACATCGCACAAATCAGGCACTGGTAGCGCGTTGGGCCGACGACGCGTACTGGAGCGTTAGCGGCCAAACAGTCCCTTGAGCAGGCTGGCAGGGTTGGGTAGCTGGATTTTGTTGCTGGATTTGCTGTCGTCGGACTGATCCGTTCGATCCCCGGTTTCCTCGGCACCAGACCCTCTGGTGCTGGAGCGGCTTTCGCTGCGTCTCGTGCCGCCTTGCTGCCCGATGTCCTCCCCCAGCATGGCCATGGTCTGTGATTTGACGCGCAGACGCACCGACCATTCCTGATTCCATGGAATCCTGGCATCACCCGGACGGGGTGGATGCACAAAGCCATGCTCCCCACCATAGGCAACCATGCGCAACATGGCGCCGGCATTGTCGCGGCCGCGGGTGCTGGCACCGTCGCGTGCAGCAAATATGCCTTTGGGAACGGCACATTGGGTGACCCCGGCCCCCAGAATCACTTTCTCGGCAATCCACTTGTCAATCGTGCCATTGGACAAGTAGTCAAAGAGCCCAAAGCCGGTGTCCGGCACTTCGCTGCTGGACCAGAAAATCATGTCGTCACCCTGCGCGCCCATGGCGTGCAGGAAATATGCCCTGGCGTCGGTGACCGGTATCCAGCTCAGAGCCACACTGTCCTTGAGACTGCCCTGGCTTTGCAGCTCGATGGGTGGCATCACATCCTGGGCGGGGCCCAGGTTGAACTTGAAGGAGGCCGGGACGCTGTCTCCGACTACCTGGTGCTCGCCCACCAGTGAGGCGTCGCGTGGCAAGCCTCGCTGGTCACGTTCATTGGGGAAAACATCGTAGCCTGTGCGCACCCTGGCGCCACGATCCGGCGCAAACCGGCCACTGAAGGCACTGCCAAACGAGGCCGCAGAGCCTGCGCTCAACTTGCTCAGGTCCACTATGCGCGGCTGCCCGGGCCGTACCGTTGCGCTGCAGCCCCAATAGAACAGGATGCGGCCTTTGGGTGCTTCGTAGTCTGTCGGACCGCTGCCAGATTCTTTGCCTTCAACCACCTTGTCTTCAATCACCGGCAGCAGTGGCAGTTTGTCTCCCAACTTCAAACCTGGGGGCACGCGTTGTTCGGCTTCCACGCCGGGCTTCAGGCCGTTCCACAGGGCGACGTCCAGTATGCGTGGTGGTGTCAGATGGAAGGTGCGGGCGGCGCCATAGTACTCGCGGTTGGTGTTCCTGGCGCCAGGACCTCCCTTGCCCATGGCCCCCGCCAGACCACCCATCAGCCCGCCCATGCCGGGCATATCGAATTCCGGCATGCCCGCCATGCCACCCGTGGAAACATCCATCCACAGCATCACTTTGGGTGGGGTGACGACCTGCTGGGGTGTTTGCGCCGCAGCCGTACCAGCCAACAGCAGCAGGGGTATGACGCGCAGGCAGGTGTGGGTCATGGGGGTGTCGGTCATGAAATCTCCCAAAAGTGGATTCGAAACTATAGACCTTCACCTGCCATGCCGGCAAGGGCCACCCGTCAGATGGGTCTCTACATGGCGGCAGCCAGCATGGCGCGGTAGTCGTCGGCCGTAGCCAGACGGGGCCCCGTCTTGTGGCAATGGTCGGCCAGAGCGCCGACGATGATCTGGTCAAACTGGGCGGCCTGCACACCCATCTCCGACAAACCGCTGGGCAGACCCAGGCGGGCATTCATGTCCTTGATGGCGGCACCGATGTCGCTGGCGGATGCCAGTCCCATGGCGTGGGCCATGCGTTGCAGGCGGTTCTCTTTCAGCATGGAATCGGCCGTCGCATTGAAAGCAATCACGGCCGGCAGGAACATGGCATTGAGGGTGCCGTGGTGCAGGCGTGGGTCGACCCCACCCAGACTGTGGCTCAAGGAATGCACGCAGCCCAGGCCCTTCTGGAAAGCCATGGCGCCTTGCATGGATGCGCTCATCATGTTCAAACGGGCTTCGCGGTCCAGTCCGTCCTTGGTTGCTCGCTCAATGGAGCCCCAACCGCGCTCCAGACCATCCAGTGCAATGCCATCGGCCGGCGGATTGAAGGCTGGCGCCATGAAGGTTTCCATGCAGTGCGCAATGGCGTCCATGCCGGTGGCTGCCGTGAGTTTGGGTGGCAGGCCAAAGGTCAGTTCGGGGTCGCAAATGGCGGTCTTGGGTACCAGATGCCAAGAGTGGAAACCCAGCTTGCGATGGTCGTCCACGATGATGATGGCGCCGCGCGCCACTTCGCTGCCCGTGCCGCTGGTGGTGGGCACGGCAATGATGGGAGCCACCCGCTCGGAAATGCGTGGTGAGCCGCCTTCAATGGTGGCGTAGTGCGTGAGCGGTCCTTCGTGCGTGGCGGCAATGGCCACGCCCTTGGCGCAGTCGATGGCAGAACCACCGCCGACGGCAATCAGGCCATCGCACTGGTTGGCTGCATACGCGGCCACTGCGGCGCGCACCGCGGCTTCGGTCGGATTGGAGGGGGTCTGGTCAAACACCGCAACCGGCAAGCCGGGCAGGGCGTCCAGCGCCTTTTGCAACACACCGGCCGCCTTGACGCCGGGATCGGTCACGATCAGCGGCCGCGTGATGCCAACCCGTGCACACTCCTGCTTGAGGAGGCTGACGGCACCAAAATCGAATTGAACCTGTGTCACATAGAAGATTAAAGCCATGGTGTGCTGCGGTGTAGGATGGAAAATTGACACTGTAACAAGAAGATTTGCAACCATGAGTCACCACCGTAACCCGAAGGCCTTGCTAACGCCCGCCATGCACGGCGTGCTGGAGCGCATGGCCCGCGCCGGTCACATGCCTCTGCACGCACTGACGCCCGTGCAGGCACGCACCGCCTACACAGCGGGGGCCGGGGTGCTGGAGCTACCGGTGCACCCCATGGCCCGGGTCGAAGATTTTCACATCGCAGCCCGGGATGGCTATGCGATACCGGTGCGCCTGGTTGCGCCCGGTCATGAGGTGCTGCCGGTGCTGGTGTACTTTCATGGCGGCGGCTTCACCATTGGCAATATAGAGACACACGACGGGCTGTGCCGGCAACTGGCCCACCATGCCCACTGCGCGGTGTTGTCGGTGGATTACCGGCTTGCGCCGGAACATAAATTTCCCACCGCTACAGAGGACGCGTGGGATGTGGTGCAGTGGGTGGCCCTGCACGGTGCAAGCCGAATACTGAACATCCATCAGATGGCCGTGGGTGGCGACAGTGCCGGCGGCACGCTGGCTGCGGTGTGCGCCATCCTGGCACGTGATGCCAATATCCGGCTGGCACTGCAACTCTTGTTCTATCCAGGCACGGCGGCGCACCAGGCCAGTGATTCACATCGCAAATTTGCCCACGGTTTTGTACTGGAAGAGCCGCACATCAGCTACTTTTTCAACCATTACCTGCGCACGCAGAGCGACCGCGACGACTGGCGTTTTGCACCCCTGGATGGTCGCGATGCATCCGGCCACCTCGCCGAGTTGGGGGGCGTTGCGTCCACCTGGCTGGGGCTGGCCGAATGCGACCCCCTGGTAGACGAAGGCGTGCAGTATGCGGACCGCCTGCGCATGGCGGGCGTGCCGGTTGATCTGGAAATCTACCGGGGCGTAGTGCATGAATTCATCAAGATGGGCCGGGCCATCCCCGAGGCCGCCAAGTGCCACGCAGATGCCGCGCGTGCACTGAAAAACGCATTCAAGGAGACCCTGTAATGGCAAGTGCCCAACGCTCAGACTACCGTTGCTTTCACCGCCTGCGGGTGCGCTGGGCGGAGGTGGACATGCAGAAGATTGTGTTCAACGCCCACTACCTGATGTACTTCGACACGGCCATGGCCGACTACTGGCGCGCGCTGGTGTTGCCCTATGAGGCGGCCATGCTCCAGCTTGGCGGCGACATCTTTGTCAAGAAAGCCAGTGTGGAGTACCACGCCTCGGCCCGCTACGATGACCTGCTCGACATCGGTCTGCGCTGCGCGCGCATTGGCACGTCGTCCATCGTGTTCGAGGGTGCCATCTTTCGGGGTGACACCGTGGTTGTGACCGGGGAGCTGATCTATGTATACGCCAATCCTGCAAGCCAGGCGTCGCAACCCGTGCCAGCGGTGTTGCGGGCCATCTTTGAAAACTTTGAGGCCGGTCAGCCGGTGACCGCATTGGAGGTAGGCAACTGGAATGCGTTGGGGCCGCAAGCCTCGGCATTGCGCACCGCGGTGTTTGTGCAAGAGCAGGGCATTGGTGCTCACATGGTGTGGGACGATGCGGACGCAGGCGCGCTGCATGCCCTGGTCTGCAACCGTCTGGGCCAACCCGTGGCTACCGGACGCCTGCTGCAGCACGCTCCGGGGGTTGGCAGGATAGGGCGCATGGCGGTTGACCGCGGGCTACGTGGCTCCCAACTGGGACGGGAAGTCTTGAACGCGCTGGTCGACGCGGCCCGAATGCGCGGTGATCTGGAGGTGATACTGCATGCCCAGTGCAGCGCCGAAGGTTTTTACGTCCGTTCAGGCTTTGTGGCGCGTGGGCCGGTTTTTGAAGAGGCAGGCATTCGGCACATCGAAATGGTGCTGCCTCTGGGGTCAGAATCCCAGTGATGCCAACAGATCGTCCACGTCGCCCTGGGCCAACGCAACGTCGGTGGCCTGCGGTCCTTGCAGTTGGTGTGTTTCCCCGGTAAATTCCACTGCAGCGACCACTGCTACGGGTTGATTGGGAGCGCTGTCTACCAGCAATTGCACCAACTGCAATTCCGTACGGTTGATGATGTCGATCACCTTCTTGATCACCTGGCCCGACAGATCCTGAAAATCCTGCGCCATCATGATGTCGCTCAGGATCGAACCTTGTTTGGAGGCAAATACGGCAGTGCGATCTGCAAATTTTCCGCAAACGCCCATCAGGGCTCGTGCGCGTTCGACGGTCAAATCACTCGATGCCGCCATGCGGGTCAGGGATTGACCCAGTTCTTCGCCGCGCTTGGCCAGATCATCGCATTCGGGTTTGGCGGCATCGACCAGGTTCAGCACCGTATTAGCCGCGTTTTCTGTCATCTTTCCGACGTGGGTCAAGCGCTCCCTGGCGTTTGGAAACTCCTCAACAACACTGTGTATCTCAGTTCCGCCGCCCAGGACGCTGAATGCTTCGTGCATTTCCCGGGTAATGGAACCCAGGCGCGCAAACGCCTCTTCTTTGCTAATCGGTTTAGACATCTTTGGAACCTACCCCTTCTGGACACATATTTTTCAGATTTTCGCGCAATTTTGAAGCGCGACTCATGCTCCCCGCAATTTACTTTCAAATCGACAGTTTGAAGCGCACCGCCCTCAAATATCTTCGAGTAAAGCGTAGGGCAACTGCAGAATTTGCAGGGCAGGGCCATCAATAGCCTTCAGGTGCATGGTGCCGCGGTCCAGGGCCGATAACTGGGCCGAAACAATGGCGTCAAAGCCACCCAGCGGCGCTGGCGCAGCCTGCACCACGGTTGCAACCGGCTGGCTGTCGTCGTCAGCGCCAAACACTTCATCGCCAGCAGCCATTGCCACATCCGCATGCACCACAAAGGCCCTGCGCTTGAGCGTTCCACGAAACTGGCTGCGCGCAACGACCTCCTGGCCTGGATAGCAGCCCTTCTTGAAGTTGACTCCACCGACCGACTCGTAGTTGAGCATTTGGGGCACAAAGGCTTCCACGACGGGCGCCGTGATGGTGGCCACGCCGCTGCGTACTTCGCTCCACTGCCACAGCTCAGGCGCCAACACCGACCCCTCGGGCGCAGGGGCACTGGCCGGGGCGATGCAGAGTTGTCTTGGGGTGCCGTCCGCCGGGTACAAATTCACCACGGTATAGGCATCAAAGTCGGCCCTGGCCCACGCAGATTGTGCGCAAGCAGCTACTGTTTTGATAGCACCCCCTGCCAGACCATACAGTGCAAACTCATCGCTGGCGTCGCTCAGGCGTGCTTTTGCGCGCATGACGAACATGGACAGACGCTTCAAGGTGGCGGGCAAAATGTCCTTGCTGCAGACGAGCAGGATTTCACCGGCATCGCGCTTGAAACCGATGAAGCTGGCCTGCATACGTCCTTTGGCGGAGCAAAAGGCAGCCAGGCGCGCCGTGTTGAGATCCAGCAGGGAAAAATCCTGCGTCAATTGCCCATGAATGAATTTGGCTGCATCGTCTCCCACGATCTTGATAACACCCAGATGCGTGAGTGACGCCACGCCGTGCAAGGGCGATGGTTGGGTGTTGGTAGCGGGTTGATTCAAAGTCGTCGTATTCATGGGCTGAATTATCATTCCTCCCATGAATTCATTTGGGCTGTAGGGCTGTGCGCTTTTTCCTTGTTGTCGTTTTAGCCTTGGCCCTGGGTGTTGGGGGTGCGGGGTACCTGTGGCTGAACCAGCCGTTTGACCTGCCAGGCCCGACGGTGGATCTATCGGTCGAGCCGGGTCTCAGTGCCCGTGAAGTGGCCCAGGCGGTCACTGATGCTGGCGTTCCAGTCAACGCAGCACTGCTGCACGGCTGGTTCCGTTTGTCGGGTCAGTCCCGCCAGATCCGGGCCGGCAGCTATGAGCTGGACCGCCAGACCACGCCACGCAGCTTGCTGCAGAAACTGGTGCGCGGCGAGGAGGCCTTGCGCAGCGTCACCCTGGTCGAAGGGTGGACGTTTCGCCAGGTGCGCGAAGCACTGGGCAAGGCCGAACAGCTCAAGCCCGACTCACAAGCCTTGTCGCCCGCCGACATCATGAATCAGCTGGGCAAGCCCGGCGTTGCGGCAGAGGGGCACTTCTTTCCCGACACCTACACCTACAGCAAAGGCTCCAGCGACCTGGCGGTGCTCAAACGTGCCTTGCACGCCATGGACAAACGTCTGGCCGCTGCCTGGGCACTGCGTGACCCCAAGTCACCACTGAAGTCCCCCGAAGAAGCCTTGGTGCTGGCCAGTATTGTGGAAAAGGAAACCGGAGCACCCAAGGACAGACCCAACATTGCGGCCGTGTTCAGCAACCGGTTGCAGATCGGTATGCGGTTGCAGACCGACCCCACTGTCATATACGGTATGGGAGCGTCTTTTGATGGCAATCTGCGCAAGAAGGACCTGCAGACCGACACGCCCTGGAACACCTACACGCGCGCAGGCCTGCCGCCCACTCCCATTGCCATGCCGGGCAAGGCATCACTGCTTGCCGCCGTGCAGCCCGCGCCATCCAAAGCCCTGTACTTTGTAGCCAGAGGGGATGGCAGCAGCCATTTCAGCGCGAATCTGGACGAGCACAATAGGGCGGTTAACAAATACCAGCGCGGGCAGTAAGTCTGTGACCAAGCATATGAACGGACTTTTTATCAGCTTTGAGGGCATCGATGGTGCCGGCAAATCCACGCATATCGAGCGCTTGGCCAACGCCTTTAAAGCGCAGGGCAGGGAAGTCACCCTGACCCGCGAGCCCGGTGGCACGCCCTTGGCCGAGCAACTGCGCAAAATGGTCTTGAATGATCCCATGGACGCCATGACCGAAGCCCTGTTGGTGTTCGCCGCACGGCGTGACCATATCAACCAGGTGATCCTGCCCGCATTGGCCCGTGGCGAGGTGCTGCTGTGTGACCGGTTTACCGACGCCACCTTTGCCTACCAGGGCGCAGGGCGCGGCTTTGACTGGCAGGTTTTGACGGAGTTGGAGGCCTGGGTTCAGGGCAGGGATCCGCAAGGCGATCCATCCCAGGCGAAGCAACTGGTTCAACCGGACCTGACCATCTGGTTTGACCTCTCCGCCAACATTGCCGCCCAGCGGCTCGCTAGCGCCCGTGTTCCCGACAAGTTCGAGTCGCAGCCCCTGGCCTTTTTCGAAAAAGTGGCAGCAGGCTACGCCAGGCGTATGGCGGCCGACCCGGCGCGCTTTGCCCGTATCAATGCGGACCAGACCCCGGAAGCCGTTTGGCAGGACGTGGACCAGGCGGTTCGGCACAAAGGTCTTCTGCCATGCTGAACGAGCCCACCGTACAGGGACCGCCACCCTGGATACTCACCCAAGCGCGGCAGTTGCTGGCGCAACGCGGTCATGCCTGGCTGGTGCATGGCCCGTCCGGGCTGGGTCAGTATGGCTTGGCCATGGAACTGGCCCGGGCCTGGCTGTGCGAGCAACCGGGTGAGGGCGGTGTGGCCTGTGGCGTCTGCGGCAGCTGCCACGCCATTGAGGTGCGCACGCATGCCGACTTGTGCGTGCTGATGCCGGAGACCACGCTTTTGGAACTGGGCTGGCCTCTGGGCGAGAAGGCGCAGTCAGAGATTGACGACAAAAAGCGCAAAGCCAGCAAGGAGATCCGTGTGGACGCCATGCGCGAGGCTGTCGAGTTTTCCCAGCGTACCAGTGCCCGCGGTCGAGGCAAGGTGGTGTTGGTGTTTCCTGCGGAGCAGATGAACACCATTACCGCCAACGCGTTGCTTAAAACGCTGGAGGAGCCGCCGGGTGATGTGAAATTTGTGCTGGCCAGTGAATCGGCGCACCAGCTGCTTCCCACCATCCGCAGCCGTTGTCTGGGACACGCCATGCACTGGCCCGATGCACAGGCAAGCCAGGACTGGATGCAGTCCCGTGGATTTGACGCGGCCCAGGCCAATTTGTTACTCAAGGCCATGGGAGGTCGACCCGACGATGCAGCGGCTTTTGCCGCGTCCGGGAGAGATCCCAGCGCCTGGTCCTCTCTGCCCAATGCCGTCGCACGGGGAGACATGGCTTTTTTCAAGGATTGGACCATTGCCCAAACGGTGGACGCCCTGCACAAGTTGTGCCACGACCTGATGGCCAAGCAAACTGGCGCTGCGCCCCGTTTCTTTGCGTCGAGCGACCTGGTTGCCGTGGTGCCGTTTGCCGCACTCAGCGAATGGAGCAAGGCACTTTCCCGTACCATGCGAACCATGGACCACCCTTTTAACTCCGGGTTGATGCTCGAAGCCCTTGTGGGGCAGGCCAAATCGGTTTTAAACTCTGCCCACTAAGCACGCACCATGAGTACCGCTCCTACATCCGCTCCCAGACCCAGCGTCATTCAGCTGTCCATCAAGGAAAAGGCGGCGCTGTACGCGGCGTACATTCCCATTTTTTCTGAAGGTGGCGTGTTCATCCCCACGGCGCGGGAATATGCATTGGGAGACGATGTGTACGTGCTGCTGTCCTTGCCTGAGGATATGCAACGGTATCCGGTGGCTGGCAAAGTGGCATGGGTGACCCCGGCCAAGGCCGCCGGTGGGCGCACACAAGGCGTCGGCATTACCTTCCCCAAGGATGAGAAGTCGCGTGCACTGAAGCTGAAGATTGAAGAGATCCTGGGTGCTCACATGGCATCCGAGCGCCCCACTCAAACCATTTGAGCCAACGTTACCCACTGCGCGGATACGGCGCCACCACAAGGCGCGAGAACGATGTTTACTGACTCCCATTGCCATTTGACGTTCCCAGAGCTGGTAGCCTCGCTGCCGGCCATTCGCCAGTCCATGGCCGACGCCCGCGTTGGACGGGCTCTCTGTATCTGTACGACGCTCGAAGAATTTCCTGACGTCCATCACCTGGCGACCCAATACGACAATTTTTGGGCCAGTGTTGGCGTGCATCCCGACAACGAAGGTGTTACTGAGCCCACGCTGGATGACCTTCTGAAGCGCGGACGGCTGCCCCGCGTCGTGGCGATCGGCGAAACCGGACTGGATTACTACCGGCTGGGGGATAGAACGCTCGCCGACATGCATTGGCAACGGGAGCGCTTTCGCACCCACATTCGAGCGGCACGGCAGTTGCAAAAACCGTTGGTGATCCATACCCGCAATGCGTCCGAAGATACTTTGGCGATTCTGCGTGAAGAGGGCGAAAACGGTTCTATTGGGTCGGCTGGGGGGGTGTTTCACTGCTTCACCGAGAGCAAGGAGGTTGCCCGGGCGGCGCTGGATCTGGGGTTTTACATCTCGTTTTCGGGCATTTTGACCTTCAAGACGGCTCAGGATCTGCGTGATGTGGCGACCTGGGTGCCCCTGGACCGGTTGCTGATTGAAACCGACAGCCCCTATTTGGCCCCCGTGCCATTTCGTGGGAAGACCAATAATCCGTCCTACGTACCCTATGTGGCACAGCAACTGGCCGTACTGAGAAATTGTAGTGCGGATGCCATCGGGGAGACGACCACGCGCAATTTCTTTCGGCTATTCAATGCCATTGAATCATGAGAAATAGCATTAGGTATTTTGTATATCTATTTGTTTTTATTGGTTTTTCTGTCGCAGGTGCCGGCTCCTATGATGATTTCTTTGAAGCCATACAGCGGGACAATGCGAATGGTGTCCGCGCATTGCTGGCCCGTGGTTTTGATCCCAATACGGTAAGTCCCAAAGGCGAATACGGTCTGATTTTGGCGTTGCGTGAACCGTCATTCAAGGTCATCGACGCCTTGCTGGACAGTCCGGCTACGCAGGTCGACGTTCGGACCGCACGCGACGAGAGCCCTTTGATGTTGGCCGCACTCAAGGGCTATATGGATGTTTGCCGCAAGCTGATTGCCCGCGACGCCGATGTCAACAAGCCTGGCTGGACTCCCTTGCATTACGCCGCAACGAGCGGGCATGTCGACATCATGCGCTTGCTGTTGGACAACAACGCCTATATCGACGCCGCGTCACCCAATGACAGCACACCTTTGATGATGGCGGCCATGTACGGCACAACGGATGCGGTTAAGGCGTTGCTCGACGCAGGAGCTGATCCGTCATTGAAGAACTCGCTGGGGCTCAGCGCTATTGACTTTGCCCGGCAAGTTGAACGGGACGATGCCGTTGCACTGATTGCTGCGGCGGTGCGTAGACAACGGCCTACCGGGACTTGGTGATCGCTCAGCAGGTCCAAGCAGTGCCCGGCAGTCCAAATCGTACTTTATACGATGTATATTATGTTAAGTTAAGTATCGACTGACCCCAGTCCAGACTGACCAATCTACAGAATCGAAAACGACACAGTCGGGACACTGGGGTCTGCAAACGACGCGCCCAGAGCCAGTTCACCCTTACCGTGCAGAACACACTCTTCCCGGCGCAGCAAGACATCAGAACCGGTTGTACCCAGAAATCGGATCCAGCTTCCATAGCTGCTCGCATCAACAAACACGACACTCCCATTTCGCCACTCCAAGCGTGCGTGGATCCGTGACACCCGGGGATCATTGACCACGAAGTCGGCGTCGCGAACACGCCCCAACTGTATTGGCAACTCAAACGACTTGAAACGCTTTGTCGTACCCAACCATGAAAGCTCAATTTCGCGGCCAAGGACATCCCGTTCGCCAGATATCTGGGAAGGGTCAAGGTCGCCTTGCATGGTTAGAAAATCGGACGCCAAATCCTCATGCCATTCGATCTGATACACGGTGCAGGGCTCTGCACGGCCTCGAATATTGATGGGACCCAGCACGCGAAACGTCATGCCATGGGTTTCGTTGACCGAGCTGAGGGCGGCCGCGTTCGCCCAGATTTGGTACGGACCGCATAAATCGCACAGCCGGGCGGCAACATTGACTGCGTCACCGTAGCAGTCACCCTCCACCATTTCGACTTCGCCGCTAGCAACACCGATACGCATGGGCATGCGCAATTCAATGGGCGACCGCTGGATTCGCTTGGAGTGAATTCTTTGAATATCTACTACCGCGTTGACTGCGCTTTGCCCATCGGGAAACATGGCCAGGACGCCGTCGCCCAAGGTCTTTACAACCCGGCCTCCGCTCTGAACGCATTGTTCTGCAATCCACTTGGTGATCTGGGTCACTGTCTCGGTCGCAAGCGCATTGCCTAAAGCCTCAAACACCGCCGTGCTGCCATGCAAATCTGTAAATACAACGGTGGTTTGAACGCCCATTCCCGATAGTTCCGATTCTTATCTAGGAACAGAGTTTAGGGCATTGCGAGGGACTTGAGAACCAAGCCTCGTCGCAAGCGCTCAAAACGTGAATCTCACCGGTTTCTCGCCCCTAACTCACGGCATTTGGTATGGCAAAGACGAGCACAATCGTCGCACTTCAGCGGGTAGCGGACTCTGATTCAAACCCACCCTCAATGCGCAAAATATCGCAGGTATTACATGATGTTACAGCCCTAAGTACTTGAAAAGGTTGTTGTATCGATGCAATATCAGCGCTTACACCTATTGATCCCGAAGACGGATGTTTGTTAAGGTCAAGCCACCGAACAGCGGAAGCAAAAAAATGAGTTGGATTCCTTCGACCCTGGTAACAGGGATGCAAAATCTTTTCAACGGCCATAGCGGCACGCATGGGTCGCGAGCGGAATCGGCATTGGAAGACATTCGCGAGGCCATGTTGGATGGGTTGGGCGTATCGGTCGCAGTCCAACCGTCCAAACTTGAGCTCAAAGTCACTTATGCCAATGATTTGCACGATCTCTGGTATTTGCGTGGTGATCTCATGGCAGCCATAGCTGCCGTCGATGGAGAAGCCATCGCCCGGCGCAAACTGGACCAAATCAGCGACATGTTCCGGGGCCTATTGCCCAAGGCGCTGACAACCCGCCCCTCCAGCTTGGGCGACTGAACGCCAAAGGCTATTGTTTAGGCGCTGTGACCCCAAAACAGCAAGGCGTCACGCCCTTCCGCGACCAGATCAGCTTTGGCACCCACGGGTAGCAATACCTTGGTAGCAACGTGTCCATAGGGCAGGTTTGTCAGGATGGGCGTCTTGGTCTGGCCACGTAGCCACCCAACTACCGTCTGCAACTTGAACCCTTTGTCATGCCCGGTTAGCTTGAACTCCGAGAACTGCCCCATCAGAATGGCTTTTTGTCTAGCCAGAACACCTGCGTGCAGCAGCTGGGTCAACAGGCGCTCAATACGATAAGGATGCTCGCCGACGTCTTCCAGGAACAATATGCCACCCTTGATTTTCGGGAAATAGTCGGTTCCCAAGAGTGATGCCAGCATTGTCAAATTGCCACCCCAAATCGTGGCATTGCTTGCACGGATTGTTTCAGCATACAGCGCCCCACCCCCGGTTTTGCCACTTGCTTCACGGTCCTGTCGCCAGCCGGCCCCTTCGCCCTGCCCCGTTAGCATGTCGTTGAAGCAGTCTTCCATAATGTCGTCAGGCATGGCGGCCTCCGCGTGCCCATGGCCATCCAGAGTATCGGGCTTGCCCCCTACTCCGAACCCTTCACACAGTGCGGGGCCAGCCCAGGTCGTGCTGCCGGTCTTTGCCAATACCGCCAACTGAAAAGCCGTGAAATCACTGATGCCAACGAACTGCGTTCCCCGCTCTATGGCCTTGGCGACGGCCTTGTAGCGAATTCCGCCCAGAATACGTGTCAGACCGTAGCCTCCGCGGGAGATCAGCGCGACATCTGCGCCACTGGCGGCCGCCCGGTGAATGGCAGCCAAACGGGTCATGTCGTCCCCCGCAAACCGCATGTGACTCGTCAAGGCGTCGGGGTCAACCTCAACCTCATGACCCAGCGATTGAAGGCGACGTACGCCCCGTTTAAAAGCGGCTTTGTCGCGTACCGCACCAGAAGGAGAATAGATGTAGATGTGTTTTTTCACCGTGCCATTATCGGACAGTGATGCCAGCCGAAATGCTCAGGCCCAACCGGCAGACCTTTGCCTGGACAAAAGGCTCAGGGGGCGATGCCGCGGGCCTTGATCCACTGCACCAACTGGGGCGACACCATCGGCATGGCATATAAATAGCCTTGGCCCTCATGGCACCCCATGCGCAGCAGGGTCTGTGCTTGCTGTTCTTCCTCAATGCCTTCGGCGATAACGGTCAGGTTAAGGTTGCGTCCCAACTCAATCACCATGGATGCAATGTGACCTCCGAGCACCGCGCTGTTGAGTTCATTCACAAAGGCGCGGTCGATTTTGAGGCGGTCGATCGGGAGCTGGCGTAAATGGCTCAGGGATGAATAGCCGGTTCCAAAATCATCAATAGCAATCGAAATCTCCATCTTGCGAACTTTGTGCAAGGTTTCGAGCATGAAGTCCGGATCTTCCATTGCGACCGACTCGGTAATCTCCAGTTCAAGGCATTTGGGATTGATGCCGGTATCCACCAAGGCCGACTGGAGCTTTCCCAGGAACTCCGGGTGACGGAATTGAATTTGCGAAACGTTGACCGACATGCGCAAATCCGGCAAGCCCAGTGCCTGCAACCGCACCAACTCGTGGCAAGACATCCGCAATACCCAATCGCCTATCGCGACAATCATCCCAGATGCTTCGGCCAGGGGAATAAAACGGTCCGGTGGCACGAAAGTGCCATCTTCATTGCGCCAGCGAATGAGTGCTTCAACGCCCACCAGCTTGCCGCTGACCAAGTTCACCTGCGGTTGGTAGACAACAAACAATCGCTCGCTTTCAACTGCATGGCGAAGGGCCTGCAGGAGCCGAACGCGCTCCCGGATGTCCGCGCCCATCTGGGCCGAAAACATCACAAAGCCGCCGCGGCGATTCTTCTTCGCCAGCTTGAGCGCAATGTTTGCATCCTTGAGTGCATCCCGTCCTGCGATTCCTTTACCCAGTTCCTGGGTCAAGCCCATGGTCGCAGTGACCACCATCGAATCGTCCTGTACCTTGAAAGGTGTTCGGAACATGTCCAGCACCATCAAGGGGTCGAGCACGTCACTGGAGCCCATCAATCCGAACGTGTCGCCGCCAAGCCGAGCCAATATCACTTGAACGCCCAACTCCTGTTTCAACCGTTCAGCTACAGCCTGCAACAGACGGTCGCCCTGCTGGTGACCCAGCGCGTCATTGATCTCCGAGAAGTCATCAATGTCCAAAATCGCAATCACGTCGGATGCGAACTGCTCAGACAACAGACGCTCATCGCTGAGATCAATGAATTTGTTTCGGTTGGGCAGGCTGCACAGGCGGTCATAGAACGCCAGTTGGTCGAGTTTGCGGATTTGCTCGTAAGCGCGTACCGCGGCGGTCACCGTAGCGTAGAGTTTGGTACGGGTGAGCTCGGACTTTGTCTTGTAATCGTTGATGTCGAAATCGTGAATGGTCTCGATCTCTGGGGCATACCCCGGTTGGCCGGTTCGCAAGATGATGCGAAGCTCGGTCAGGCGCAACTCTTGTCGTATCGTCTTGACCAGTGCCAGCCCCGCATCCTCGCGTTCCATGACGACGTCGAGTAAAACAACAGCCACCTCGGGCTCGGTCCGCAACAATTCGGTAGCTTCGGCGGCCGAGTAGGCATGCAGAAACTGCAGCGGACGCCCCAGTATTTTTACTCCGGCCAGCGCGAACGTGGTAGCCCTGTGAACGTCGGGCTCGTCGTCAACGACCATCAAGCGCCAGACCAATCCTGCCGGGGCTCCGGCTTCGCTTTCGTCATCCAGGAAATGCAGCGTGTCAGTGTCAGTATGCATTCAAACTACAAATCGTTATCTTTGGAAACATTGTGCACCACCGATACGAAAAATGTGAGCAAACACCAAAAACATTGCAAAACAATTGACAGACAGGGGGCATCCCCTTCGGGATAACCCTTGGATAAATCACTAAGCGGTCTTGAAAAATCTGACCGCTGCCTGTGCCAATGGCTCACCAAGCTCTTGCAAGAAATGCCCGCCTTCGTTGACGCGCATCGGCTCTGGACACCCCAGAATACTATGCTGCAATTGCACCATCACCGGCTCCCCCAGTACCGGGTCTTGCATCCCGATCGCCATCATCGTTTGGCCTCGCCAACCGGTTTGCCAAAACTCCCGGGCCGCACGTGAAATTGCAGCGCCGTCTGATTCACGATGCTCGGGCACCATGGCCGGAAATGCGCGCGTGGCAGCACGATGCCCCTTGTCGGGAAACGGTGCGGCGTAGGCAGCGCACTCATCGGCCGTCAGGTGCGGATTGCCGCGGGCAAATAGCCGGGTAATGTCAAACTCCGGGTTCTTGGCGCACATCTCCCTCCACGCCAGGAAGCCGGGTGGCAAAGGCGTATCGCCGGTTCCAAGAGTGGTGTTCATGACCAGCAGGCCACTAAAACGATCCGGCATGGTCATTGGTAATGTCAGGCCCAGCAGCCCGCCCCAGTCCTGAACCACAAGAATCACACGCTGCAGGTTCAGCCGCTCAACCAGCTCCAGCAGAGTCTGCCGATGAAATGTGAAGCTGTGCGCCGACTCTTTTTTGAGTTTGTCACTTTTGCCAAACCCGATCAGGTCAGGCGCTACTACGCGATGCCCGGCATGCAAAAAAACAGGGATCATCCTGCGGTATAGATAACTCCAGGCGGGATTTCCGTGCAGACACAGATAAGTGAGCGCAGCGTCCGCGGGGCCTTCATCCACATAGTGCATCCGCAAGCCGGCAAGCGCCGGCAGGTCACTCAGGTAATGGGGCTTCCAGGGGTAGCCCGGAAGCCCGACAAATTGAGCATCGGGCGTGCGCAGGGCATCGTCGCGCAGAGGATGAAGCGCCCTCCTCTCTCGGGATCTTTCATCTCGCTTGTCCCTAAAAAAATCCTGCAGCAAGGCAGTGCATGCGTCGCCCAACACGCCCCCCTGGATCTGCGTCTGGTGATTCAGTTGCCCATGGGCAAATAGGTTCAATACCGACCCCGCCGCCCCGGTTTTGGGGTCAGCCGCACCAAACACCACACGACTGAGCCGGGCATGCAACATGGCGCCGCTGCACATGGCGCAGGGCTCCAAAGTCACAAACAACTCACAACCGTCCAACCGGTAATTGCCCAAGGCCTTGGCCGCCGCCCGCAGTGCCACGATTTCCGCGTGCGCGGTTGGGTCATGCCCGTCTATGGGGGCATTGCGCCCTGTGGCGATGACTTGCCCGTCTTTCACGACCACGGCTCCGACAGGAACTTCACCGGCAGCAGCAGCCTCCGCAGCCTGGGCCAGTGCCATTTGCATGAACTGGGTATCACGCATATTTGCTACTCTTTTGATAGCTGCTTACGCTCTGTCTACGGGGGCTAGACACTTTTTTCCTAATGAATCTATTTGTCATCCGGCATGGGTCTGGGCTGTTGCAGGGCGTTTTCCACAGCTTGGCCAATTTGCTTCTGTATTTGCTGGCTTTGCTGTTGGGGTGTGGCGCCGGCGGGCGCGCTGGCAATGCCCGCGGGCGTCACGGACAGCGCGCCCATCTGTTTCTTTACCAGCACAGCCACGACCGCCAGCACAATCAGCAAGCTCAACACTCCCAAAATAGCGCGCATATCAGCTCTCCTGGTGATCACTTGAATGGGTAGCCAAATGGGTAGCCGATCCATCCGTACCGAGTTACTGTTGATCCCGCACCGCAATGGACACAAGCCCGGCTACCAGCAGGGGTGAGAGCATCGCATGGACAAAGCCGAGTCCAACCGGGCGCCCATCAATCCACAGCGAGACCAGACCGAGCGCCACCTGAGCAGCGAGCAGACCGGCCATTGCCGCAACCAGCTTTGCCAATCGTGGGTAATGGCGTCTATCCCACAATATCGCCCCAACCAACAGGGTTGTCAGCATGGCCGATCCCGAATGGATGAAGGCTACCCAGTGGGTACCCCGCATTTCGAGCGCACTGGCTGCAGCGCCCAGACCCACGTGGACCGTCAAAACGGCAAACGCGACGCGCAGCAGCGGATGCGTCATCGGGGTTGACGTGTGCCCGACGGTAAGCGCCTCACGCAGCCACCAGCAGGACGCCAGCAACACCGTGCCGGCGACCACATTGGCTACGGTTACGGCGCTAAAACGGTAGCCGGGTGTCAGTGGGCCAATCAGGGCCAACAGCACCGTAGCCGCCACGATCCCTATGATGGGCTGTACAGCATCGGGCACCATTTTGCGCTTGGCCCAACACACAATGGCTGCTGCCAGCGCCAGCAAACCCACGCTGGACGCAGCCAGACGATGGACCATGCGTATGGCATTCTCTGCGTCCGCTGACAAAATCGACAGGGGAGCACCATCGGAGCCAAATACCGTTGTCAAACGCAGCAAAATGCTAGCTGCCAGTATGGTTAGAGCCAATAGGGAACCAAGCGCTCCGATCAACCGCAGTACGCGCACGGAAGATGTAGCGATGCCTGGCACAGGTATGGGTTGGGTCATGGTTTACTGATGATTGGGTTGCCGCAATGCACGCAGCACAATGACAACGAACATAACACCACCAACAATGGCGATCAGTCCTCCCAGGCCCATCAGGCCCATGCCCAATGTTTCCTGCGTCGAGCGCAGGACCTGATCCGTCCCAGCCACTTTGCGTTGAACACCATAGCCGCCGGACCAGACCAAACCGACAATGTGCATCATCTGCCCCACTCCATAAATGGTGGGTTGCCAGGCTGCGGTTCTGGAGTTGGGTGCACGATACCCCAATCGCGGTAACAGCAGATAGACAACCCCCATCATGGCCAGGGTGACACCGACAATGCAGCCGTGGTAATGCGCAGGAATCCGGACGTTGCTTCCAGTGATCAAAAAGCCGATGATGCCACCCGCGGAAAACAGCACCAACGAGGCGATCAGACTGGCACGCAACGGACGTTGGTCAGCGGCCAGGGGGCGAATAGGCCACAGCGACCAGAGCACCGCAATTGCAATCGGCGGAATGACCAGCCCGCCTCCAAATCGCATCAGCAACGTCTGCAGCCGGTGGTGCTCAACCGAAGTAACGTCATAGGCCAGATAGGTAATGGGGGTCAGGAACACACTGAGCAAGGCAATAGCCAGCAGTAAGGTCACGACACGCGGTGACAGCGGCATGCGGGCGCCGACCACAGACGCAAGCCAGATCCAGTTGACCAGCATCAACAGGGTGTAGGCAAACTGCAATACGTGTCCACCACCCCAAAAGACCAATTCATAGTAGATACGCGGATCGAGTTCTCGTGGCACTGCCATCCACGACCAGGCAAATGCCAAGGCCGCCACTGCATTGGCCACCAGAGCGGCACTGAGCCCAAAGCGCAACGCACCGCTGCCGGTAATACGGGTACCCACCGGTGCCACTGCCAACATGGACCGCAGGCACAACAATGTGATACCGACGCCAAATAGCACCAAGCCCGTCAGGAAGACCGGCCCGTCCAGAACCGGTACGTAGTTCGCCATGACGGGTGTGGCGATCTGGACAAATGGCGCCACGCTCATGGTGAGCGTGCCGACCGCCGACAGGGCAAAGGCTGTCCAGGCCATGGCCTGGTAGCGTTGGGTTCCACTCAGGGTCCACAATGCGCCGCCGAAGGCAAGAAACCACACCAGGACGGAGAGATCGACGTGGACAACGAGGGCCACGCGAAAAAAATCAGCCACCGGAAAGAATGTCTGTAACTGAGGGGTGCGCGACAGCACCAACAGGATGGAGAACAAACCGGATGCCAGCAAGGCGAGCATGCCAAGAGCAAGCCATGCCATGGCCAGAGACCGGCGTGAGTCTTGTGGCACCGTCAGGTCAAAGCTAAAGGCAGTATCAGTCATCGTGCAGTTCGCGCAAATGCTCATCTAAAACGTTGATTGTCTGCGAATCTGGTAGCAGTGCATTTGATTTCAGTTGAAACCGCAGTTCGTCGATCGTCTGGCGTAGTTGCTGTCGCTGGTTACCGGCCCAAACAACGGCAATTCGCTCACGCGGTGCCGCCGCGCGCAGGCGCGGCTCACGCGCACCGGTCAGTCGATCCTGCACCCAACGGTCACCCAGACGGAACTCGCAGTCCGACTCTCGGCAGCCGGCAATGACCACACCGTCCGCACCAAGGCGCATCGCATATTCGATAAAGGATGGAGGCAGCATGCCTGCACATTCCAGAGGCAGTATGGCGGTTGAAGCATCCGCACATTCTTGCCAGTCTGCAGCCTGCCTGCAGCCGAAGACCACGATCTTGGACGATCCGGTCAAGGCTGCAATTTTTTGCTGAAGTTGCTGGCGCAGATCAACTACGGGGGCACTGGGCAATTCAATGCCGGACACGATATCCTCGATGCGCCGGAACGGAGTCGATGACGGACAGGATCCGACGCAAATTCCGCAGGCTGCACAGAGATCCGGGATGACCGAGGCCTGTTGCCGATGGTGAAGTTGATCGGTTCGCGCAACCATGACGACTGCACCGAATGGGCAATCTGCGGCACATCGTGAGCAACCATTGCAGTTCGCCAGATCAACGACCGCTGGCTTGTTATCAGGCGTTGTCTGGCGCCGCGGGAGTAATCTTGGCATGAACGGCACCATGACGAGCAAGACGGTGACTCCCGCAAACAGCAGCCAGACACCCTGAGCCGACAGCACGTCGACCAAAGGGTGCACAAACAGGTAAAACCAGTCCAGGGAGATTGTTGCCGCCACGTGCCCGGTATCGGCAGGTCCCAGGCTTTCGGCCGGTATCAGCAGAGCCAGTAGCGCGAACATTGCAACACTGCCGATCGTCAGTGAACGTGGCGGCCAGATGCGAACGCTTGATACGCGCTGCACATGAATCCAGACACCTGCCAGCAAGAACAGTGGAATCCCGATATGCATGAAGACAATCAGCGAGAAAAAGCGGTCACTCAGGGCGTCTATCGTTAAAAAATTTCTGACCAGCAAGTCGGAGGAAACAGGCAGCGCCTGAAGCCATTCGGCGGTTGCGGTCACGCTGAAGAGCGCGCGTTCGTCCCACAGCAGCCAAAAACCCGTAATTCCGGCAATCCACAGCAGCCACATCAGCGGAACGCCGCTGATCCAGGAGAACCAGCGCACTCCCCTGTAATGCCCTCTTGCCGCCTCGCGTACCACGTGCAACACGGAGAGCAGCATGAATCCGTCTGCCGCGTAGCGGTGCATTCCCCGCAGCAGGCGGCCGAGCAGGAGCGGATCGAGTTGCAGTCGCCGCCCCGACTCGTAGGCTCCAGTGACGCTGGTGTCGTAGAGAGCGTAGGCAATGATGCCGCTGATGACCGAAATCACCAGACACAAAAACGCCAAAGCCCCCAAATGGCGCCATGGGTTGTTGGCTGCGGCGAATGCGTGATCAAACGTCCCTGTGAGGTTTTCGTCCCCATTGCGCAGCGTACGGAGAACGTCTGACATCGTCGGCCTCGTCATTCGCGTATGAATACAAAGCCACCTTCGCCCGTCAAGAAATCAACAATCAGAACCTGGCCGGGTGCGAGATTGAGGTCAATCTCCCGTGCAAAGTGAAACACACCATCCGGACCATCGGCAAGGCGTGCCCTAAACAGGTGGTGCCCTGCTGGGATTTCCAGACGCCGGTACACGGTCGCGGCACCGTCCTGGCGCAGCCCGGTGGGTGGCGTACTGATGCGGTACAAGGGCTTGTCATCCATGTCAAGCTCGACCCGGACGTCTGCGCGCTGGCGTGGACAATCCATCTTGGTACGCATATTGGGCGCAAGCTTGGCAAGCTCCGCCTCACTTCGTTCCCGACAGGCCTGAACCAGCTGCGCGGAGTGGCTGAAGGACAGCTTGACCAGTGCCTCATCGTCTCCCCGCAAACGGTAGGGAGGAGATGTCGAAAAGTAGGCAATGGTTGCAGCAAAAGCGCCGTAGGCGAGCACCTGCAAGGCATAACGCGCGGGCGTTGGAAGTGTTGTATTAGACATGGGTACCCCCCAGTTTCACCAGTTCTGCTTGTTGGCCATCGAGTGGCCGTTGCGGTGCAAGGTGAAACGCATCGGAAAAGCAATCATCGCTGGAAATGCCGTGTTTGACAAAAGCGGGTTGCGCAGCCTGCACCATTTGTACTGAGCCACAGGCATAGACCTGGTGCTTGGATAGATCAGGAAAATCAGCCAGGATGGCTTCATGGACCAGTCCGGTACGACCGGTCCATTCATCTTCCGGTTCCGGCGCTGACAACACGGGAACAAACACAAAATTGGCATGGTCACGGGCCCATTGCTCTGCCAGGCTGCCGAGGTACAGGTCACTGCGCCGACGTACCCCCCAATACAGAAGCATCTGGCGAGTGATTCCCATATGAAAGGCTGACTCCACCATGCTCTTTACTGGTGCAAAACCTGTTGAGCCGGCAACAAACACGATGGGTTTATCGCTGTCTTCCCGAAGCGTAAACGTGCCTAGTGGTCCCTCAAACTTCAGGGTGTCACCGACCTTCATTTGCTCAAAAACGGCGGTCGTGAAACGCCCACCAGGAACAAGACGCACCTGCAACTCAATTTCATCGGCGGCATGTGGCGCAGTGGCAAAGGAAAAACTGCGTTTCTCTCCGTTGTCGAGAATGATGTTGATGTATTGTCCGGCGTGAAATTTCAACACTGATCCGTCAACCAGAGCCAGACACAGGCGCATGACATCCACAGAAAGCGGCTCTAAACGGGTGATGCGCGCCAAATACTGCTGGACCGGCAACCGTGCGGCATCAGCCTGGGGAATGTATTCGATCTCGATGTCGCCAATCGGTTCAGCGCAGCACAAAAGGGTCTTGCCTGCGTCACGTTCGGCACTGGTCAAAACAGACTCCTGATAGGGATTTAACCGGACCTTGCCGTGCAATACCGTTGCTTTGCAGACCCCACAACCGCCGTTGCGACATTCGAAGGGCATGGGCAATCCGGCTCGCAGACCGGCGTCCAGAAGCGTTTCACCGCTGCGTCCCACAATAATGCGTTCATCGGGATGAACCGCCAGGTTCCATGTTGGCTGATTGCTGCGTCTGCGGGGCGGTAGCCACGGCAATGCCACCAAGAGCAGGCTGGTTCCGACCGTAAGCAGCCAGGTTTCTTTTGTGCCCCAGCTCTGAATCAGCGGATAAACCGGCAAATAAAACCAATCGAAATTGATCGTGGCGGGCAGCGTTGCCATATCGACCGGCCCCTGGCTTAGCGCCGGCTTGACAATCGCCAGCACGACCAATGTCAGGACAATGGCAATCATCAAGGAACGCGGAGGGTTGGTCTTGGCACTCGGTACGCGTTGGGTATGAACCCACAGTACCGCGAGCACGCCCAACGGCAGCCCAATGTGCAGGAACGACAGCAATGAGAACAGGCGATCGCTGACATTGGCGTTGGAAATGAAATTTCGGGTCATCGATCCGCCGATCACGGGCAATGCATCAAACCATTCTGTCGTTGCTGTGACCACGAACTGCGCGAGCCGGTCCCACGGCAGCATATAGCCATTGACACCCGAAGCAAAAGTGAGCCACAGCAGTACAACACCGGAGACCCATGAGAACCAGCGAAAACCACGATGGTGGTCGAACGTGAAATGCCGAACAAGGTGCAGCACCATGGTAATCACCAAACCGTCGGACGCGTAACGGTGCACACTGCGTAACACCCCTCCTGCATACCATTGCCCATGCGTCAGGGCCTCTACGGAACTGTAAGCCGCCGCAACGCCTGTTTCAAAAAAAGCGTAGAGGTAGAGGCCAGTTGCAATCACCACCCAAAGCAGAAAATAGGTGATGGCTCCCAGGTAATAGAACGGGTTCAACCGCTCGCCAAAAATCGCGTTGAATATTTTTTCAAGAACAAGAAACGCGCTTTGTCCTATGGATTGCAATGAGTTAAACACTTAATTACGTTCTAAAGATTCTCTGAACGAGAAAGAAAAAGGCGCCTGGCCCGTCGTTGTGCGAGCCATTCAGACAGGAAAAACCAGAGCATTGCCACAGCGAAGGTCACACCACCCGCGACCTCAATCAGCAGGCCATATCGGACTTCATATTTACCGGTTTTTGGGTCGTATACCGTGCACAGGATCCGCACGCGGTCCATGAGCTCATCCAGCCGCACTTTTTGTGCGACAGGCGCATTGGTCATCAACTGTCTGATGGGTTCGCCAATGGAGTCGGCCGTCAGTTCATCACCGTAGATCTGTTGGTAGATGCGTCCGTCGGCATCCAGCAAGGTAGCCTGCAAAATATGATCGAAACCGGCCGGAGTTGCCAGGTAGCTAAATCCGAAGGCACGCGTTAGCGGTTCGACGATGGATGCATGGGGGCTCAAAAACTCCCAGTTTGGAACATCAATGCGGTATTGGCGGGCAAATGATTTCAATGACTGGGGTGAGTCGGCTGGCTGATTGAAACCGATGCTGATCACATTGAACTGATTGGTGCCGAAGACGCCACGACCTGCTTCAACAGCGCTCTGCAAAGAGCGCGTGGTCAGGGGGCAGACCTGGAAACAACCGGTGTAGATAAAACTCACCAAAAGGGGCTTGCCGCGGTACTGTGATAGCCGAACCGGCCGCCCTTCACGGTCCAGAAACGTGAAGTCATCGGGGGTCGTGCCAATGACAGACTGGCTGGTACGCAAGGCGGCGCTTTGATCCAGGGCAAGGGGTGTAGGGACATCATTGGTGTCCACCGGAGCGGCTGCATGGGCATAAGCGATCGGGATTGCGATCAACGCCAGTATGTGAAGCAACCGCACTATCCGATATCCTGCACCCAAACACGTCTTCATAAATGGAACCGTCGTGGCCAATCAACCCGCCGCATCCTCAAGCCACCAGGCTGTCCAGTGTTGAGGCTACGAGTAACAGGCTGAGCTGGATCAGCGACGCAAAAAAGGAACCCATTGCGGTTTTGCGTGATGGCGACTTGGCAAGCAGCCATGCCTTGTAGACGAAATAGGCGCCACCAACAAAGGCTCCACACAGATAGATAACACCGGCACCAAACCAGATAGGAAGCAGTGCGGTCACGGCCAGCGCCACCGTACTCCAGAAAACGACGCGCGCTGCACGGGGCACACCCACTACGACTGGCAACATCGGCACACCGGCGGCGGCATATTCAGCTTCATTGGCAATTGCCAAACTCCAGAAATGCGGCGGAGTCCATAGAAACAAGACGGCCGCCAACAACAAGGGCAGTGGGCCAATGACCGGATCTACCGCAGCGGCACCGGCCAATACAGCAAAGCTGCCAGCCAGCCCCCCAACGACAATGTTGAGCCAACTGCGCCGCTTGAGCCACACCGTATAGACAATCGCGTAAAAGAACGCACCCAGGAAGACAAAAGCGGCTGACACAGGATTGATAACCCAGGCCGCGACTGAAACAGAAGCGATCAGCATTGCCGCCATCAAGATCAGCCACGCTGGTGAACTTGGTAGTGAACCGGTTACGAACGCACGACCACGTGTGCGAGCCATCAAATGATCGGTATCGCGTTCATAGTATTGATTGAAAGCACCTGCACTGGCAGACGAAACCAGTACCGTCAAAGCCACTACAACCAATTTGGCCAGGCCAATAGCTGGACCTGGCGTTACCGCCAGCCCAACCAGCGCCGTGATCATGATCATGAACCCGATGCGAAGCTTGAATAGGCCGAGAATATTTCGGACCATATGGGTTCTGGCAATTGCACCAGACGGTTTTGTATTGAGCATCTCGTTCATCAATTTAGTCTTCCTTGTAGTCCGAGAGCCAGCAGAACAGTACGCGGGCTGAAGCCCGCGTACTGAATCTTCGATTTAGCTCAAGCCCCATACCTGTGACAGGTATTTCCAGTTAATGAAGTAGTACAGAACAAATGACACCAGGAACACCATGGCCAGAACGAATGTGCCCGGTGCCGCAAAACCGGCGGACCCATAAGATTGCGCCACAGCGGTAGGCGCTGTTGGCGGAATGGGTGTGAAATTTGCGCTGATAGTGCCAGAGCTGAGCTTCTTGCCCCACAGAATGGAGCCAACGGTGATGTAGATGTAGATAGCGCCGCCCAGAATCGCAGAGATACCGGCGATGCCGACCAGCCCCATCAACAGATACGCAGCACCTGGCCATTCATAAGCCATTGGGGCTCCGTTGAAGGCCATGTCCCAGTGGCGACGGGAAACGCCCAGCGTACCAGCGCCCATCATCACCAGACAGAAAAAGTACATGGAGAAACCAAACAGGTACGGCTGCAGCTTGGCCAGACCGGGGTTGATCATCTCACGACGGAACAGCACCGGGATCAGGAAATAAGTCAGCGCCATGAACGACAGCGTCGTGCCAACTACCACGGTGGCATGGAAGTGGCCCGGGACATAGATGGTGTTATGGATGATCATGTTCAGCTGTTCTGTACCCATCATCACACCGGAGATGCCGCCCAGGAAGCCAAATCCAATGATGGAAATGAATACGCCAGACCACACAGGATTACCCCATGGGGCTTTGCGCAGCCATTCAAACAGGCCGTTGTTGTAGCCCTTGGCACGTTGTGCCACTTCAATGGCTCCCGGAATGGTCAAGCCGTGAATCATGGACGCCAACACGGCGAAGTACATGAAGTAGCTGGTATTGACAACCTTCCAGGCTGTGCTCACACCAGGGTCCGCCAACAAGTGGTGAGCGCTGGCGAGTTGCAGGAACAGGATGTACAGCAAGAAGGCGCCACGGCTTACGCGCTCGGACATCGGTTTCGCGCCGAAGGCAATAGCCGCCACGGCGTACCAGATAGAGATATGTGCCGCGACGTTGATCTGCTGCGACGAATGGCCGAATGCCCACCAAATGGTCCGGTAAATCAAGGGGTCAACGGCACTGATGACACCGACAGACAAAAGGAAGGTTGGAATCAGAATAATGGCACCCGACGCGATCGTAAAGACCGCAATGATGGCCGCAACGATGGCTCCAAAAGTCACCAATGGCACAGAGCCTTGGTAGGTCTTTTCGCGCTTGGCGATAACCAGCGTTCCAAAGAAGATGAAACACCCGATCAACGCACCCACTGCGAACAGGATCAGGCCCAGATAGAACGTGGGCGCCGCCATCATGGGAACGTATGACGTCATCATGACGCTGGAACTGCCCTGGAAGACCGCAATGTTATTCATGACAGCGCCAATCAGCATCAGCGCAAAAGCGGCCCAGGCAACCTTCGGCGTGGCAATGCGACAGCGTAGCAAGGTTGAAGAGCAGAAATAGAGAACCGCCATTTCAAAGAAGATGATCCAGTAGATCAGCATGTCAATGCCGTGTGCGGTCAGCACCATGTAGAAGGTGTCCGCAGCCAGCCAGTGGATGGTTGGCCAGCGCGTCAGAACGACGCCGATTGCCAGAATGCCGCCAACCAGCAAAGCCACAACGGCCGTTACGGCGTTGGCAATCATCAGCTTTTCAGCCTGCGATTCAAATTGAAGCCCTGAACGTGGGCAGGTACGGTAAGTTGTCGTTGTCATCTGCGTCACCTTATTTCACGTAAATGCGACTCACCATCGTGTGATGGTTGATTCCGCAGAACTCATTGCAAACGACCGAATAGGTACCGGACTTATTCGGAGTGATCTTCACCACGTGTTCGTATCCGGGAACGATTTGAATATTGATATTGACTGGCTGGAGCGAAAAGCCGTGGTTGTAATCCATTGAAGTGAGGTGAAGTCGGTAGGTCTTGTCCTTTTCCAGCTCAAGAATGGGCCAGAAGTTCCACAGGCGTGCAGTCAGGTACACGTCTGCCCCAGCTGGCGGTGCCACCACGGGGATGTTTTCAGCGGTTTCCGTGCGGACCGTGTATTTGTCCACCATGGCCTGGGCTTTCTTGGAGAAAAGCTCCGGTGTGGTCTTATAGGTCTCTGTGGACAGGTTCTGCGATCCATAGATGTGCCAGCCGACCATCATGGCGAACATCGTCAGACACCAAATCAGGGCGATGGCGATCCATGTTCCTTCGACGCGGTCCAGTGGATGCTTCCACCACAGCCGCTCTGCGGGAGGCAATATTGCGCTCATATGCGTTTCTCCTAAGATTTTTTTGGGTGTTTACGAAAGTCTGACTGCCAACTATTTGGCCAATGGAACGGTCAGAATGTCGATCACGCCCCAGAGGGAGTAAACGACCATCGGGATCAGTACGCCGAGAAATAGCAGCAGGAACGGGTTATCGAGCAATTGCTGCATCATCGGAACCGGTTCATTGGGATCGTCGGCTACGTGCGATGAAGCGTTGGTGGGTTTTGTTTGCGACATGTCGTTATCCTTGAGTGAAATTCCATCGTCAAAACGGCGTTCGACGCCTGCCCCCACTGTAGACAGATGGCCCTCAAATTAACTTAATGTGTCTTAAGAATTCACCACTTCCGCCGGGACTCGGTAGTCCCAATGGGGCAATACTTGTCCCATTCGTGGTTGTTGACGGTGCCTGCGCGGAAAAATTGGATATCCAATGCAGATGGATGACTCCACCGCACAACGCAAAACGGGCCCGTTACCGGGCCCGCCATTTCACTCAAAAAGGCCGTGAGGCCTTACGCCCTACTCCCACTCAATCGTGGCCGGTGGTTTGCTGGAAACGTCGTAGGTCACGCGGTTGATGCCGCGCACTTCGTTGATGATGCGCCCTGAGACCTTCTTGAGCAGCGCGTACGGAAGTTCGGCCCAGTCTGCGGTCATGAAGTCGCTGGTCTGTACGGCCCGCAAGGCCACCACGTAATCATAGGTACGGCCATCCCCCATCACGCCCACGCTCTTGACGGGCAAGAAAACCGTGAAGGCCTGGCTGGTGAGCGCGTACCAGGATTTTCCGGTGGCCTCATCCTTGAAATTGTGCAGTTCTTCAATGAAGATGGCGTCTGCCCGGCGCAGCAGGTCAGCGTACTCTTTCTTGACCTCGCCCAGAATGCGTACACCCAAGCCCGGTCCCGGGAAGGGATGGCGGTACACCATGTCATGCGGCAAGCCCAGGGCAACACCCAGTTCGCGCACCTCGTCCTTGAACAGTTCGCGCAAAGGCTCCAACAGTTTCAGACCCAACTGCTCGGGCAGGCCACCCACATTGTGGTGGCTCTTGATCGTGACGGCCTTCTTGTTCCCGGCGCCGCCCGACTCAATCACGTCGGGGTAAATGGTGCCTTGTGCCAGCCAGGCGACGTGGCGCGAATGGTCGTTCTTCAGCTTGCTGGCCTCGGACTTGAACACCTCCACAAACTCGCGTCCGATGATTTTGCGTTTGGCTTCCGGGTCGCTGACACCGGCCAGATGACCCAGGAACTGATCGCTGGCATCCACCCGAACCACCTTGGCGTGCAGCTTGCCAACAAACATGTCCATCACCATGTCGCCCTCATGGAGACGCAACAGGCCGTGATCTACAAACACGCAGGTCAACTGGTCGCCGATGGCCCGATGAATCAGGGCTGCGGCCACTGACGAATCAACGCCACCGGACAGGCCCAGGATGACCTCTTCGTCGCCCACCTGTGACCGGATGCGCTCAACGGCCTCTGCGATGTAGTCACCCATGATCCAGTCGGCATGGGTGCCGCAGATGTCCAGCACAAAGCGATTCAGAATGGCCTGGCCTTGTTTGGTGTGGGTGACTTCCGGGTGAAACTGAACAGCGTAAAAACGGCGTGCTTCGTCTGCCATGCCGGCTATCGGACACGCAGCGTTGGACGCCATCAGGGAAAAGCCCGGTGGCATTTCGGTCACCTTGTCGCCGTGGCTCATCCAGACGTCGAGCAGACCATGTCCTTCCGGTGTGGTGCTGTCCTGAATGCCGTCAAAAAGACGTGTGTGGCCGCGTGCCCTGATCTGGGCCGAGCCAAACTCCCGCGTATGCCCGGCCTCCACCTTGCCACCGAGTTGCTGGGCCATGGCCTGCATGCCGTAGCAGATACCCAACACGGGGATGCCCATCTCGAACACGGCCTGTGGAGCCTTGTCCGTGGTCTCCTCATAGATGCTGGCATGGCTTCCGGACAGGATGATGCCCTTCAGATTGCCGCCCTTGGCGTACTCGCGAATCCAATCGTCACTGACATCGCAGGGGTGCACTTCGCAAAACACATGGGCTTCACGAACCCGACGCGCTATGAGCTGGGTAACTTGTGAGCCGAAATCAAGAATCAGGATGCGTTCGTGTGTCATGGGTTTCAGGCCAAAGAAGTGCCAGCCGCAAGTGCGCGCTGGCGTTGAAAATGCCAGACCGCGAGGCCCAGAGCAATGAATTGGATCAGACTGCCAACGAAGAATGGGAGGCCCAGGCTTATGTCTCCGCGCGGCGCATGCGAGACCAGCGTCAGCATGCCGGCGCCTGCCACGGGTGCCAACACCGCCATCATGCTGTTGAGAGAGGAAACAGCACCCAGCGTGCGGCCCTGTATTTTTTCATCCGCTGCGCCGGAAACAAGGCTCTGCAAGATAGAACCGGTAGCGGCAGAGGGCATGTTGAGCACAATGATCAAAAACAACATCCAGGACTCTGAGGCCAAGCCGTACGCCAGAGAGGCCAAGGCTGCGCTGCATAAGCCAATCACCGCCAGACGCTGGGGCGAGATGCGTCTGAGAATATGCTTGAGCAATACGCCCTGCATCACCACACTGACGACGCCGACCACCATCAGGGACCAGCCCGTTTCGCGGGGCCCCCAGCCGAACTTGAAGGTGGTGTAGAGCACCCACGTGGAGTGCAGCATGAATTGCGACAGAGTGCTTAGAGCAATGACCGCCACCAATGGGCCAACACCCCTCAGATCGATCAGCCCCCGCAAGGCCGACACGGGATTCGCTTTGCGCCACTCAAATAGCGTGCGACGGTGCTTTGGAAGGCTTTCCGGCAGGACGAAAAAACCGTAGATCCAGTTCACGACAGCCAGCGATCCGGATGCCACAAACGGCAGACGCAAATCGACGTCACCGAGGATGCCGCCCAGTGCGGGTCCCAGAATGAACCCCAAGCCCATCATCGCACCCAACAGGCCGAAGCGGCGCGCACGGTCTGCAGCCGGGGTAATGTCCGCCACGTAGGCGTTGGCCACGGCGATATTGGCCTGCATGCCTCCACCAATCAGGCGCACAAAGACCAGCATCCACAAGCTGGTGGCGGCTGCCGTCATGAAAAAATTGAAGGCCAGGCCGGAAAAACCGATCAGGAGTACCGGACGCCGGCCAAACCGGTCCGACAGGGCCCCCAGAATCGGAGAACCAAAGAAATTGGCGATACCAAAGGCAAACGAGACGGCACCAAACCAGAACGCCTGGTCCGCCTGGGAGTGCGTAAATTGCCCCACCAGGTGCGGCAACACCGGAATCATCAGGCCGATTGACATCATGTCGATCAGCACCGCGATCATGATGAAGCGCATCGCAGCCGGCCGACCAACCTCCGCCGCGCCGGGTGGATCAGTCGGCACGGTAATTGGGCGCCTCTTTGGTGATCTGCACGTCGTGCACGTGGCTTTCACGGATGCCGGCGGTCGTGATCTCCACAAACTCTGCCTTGTTCTGCATGTCGTCAATAGTCGGGCAGCCGCAGTAACCCATGGAGGCACGGATGCCGCCCGCCATCTGGTAGACGATGGAAACCATGGAACCCTTGTAGGGAACCCGGCCTTCAATGCCTTCGGGCACCAGTTTGTCGGCATTGGGATTGCCGGTGCTGGATTCCTGGAAGTAGCGGTCCGCACTACCCTGCTGCATGGCGCCGATGGAGCCCATGCCCCGATAGCTCTTATAGCTGCGACCCTGGAACAGAATCACTTCACCGGGTGCCTCCTCGGTGCCGGCAAACATGCCGCCCATCATTACTGAACTGGCCCCGGCGGCCAGGGCTTTGGCGATGTCTCCGCTGTAGCGGATGCCGCCGTCAGCGATCAGGGGAATACCGCTACCCCGCAGGGCGGTGGCCACGCTGTCAATCGCCATGATCTGCGGCACACCGACGCCTGCCACGATGCGGGTGGTGCAAATGGAGCCTGGGCCGATGCCCACCTTGACCGCGTCGGCACCGGCTTCCGCCAATGCCAGGGCTGCTGCACCGGTGGCAATATTGCCGCCGATGACATCCACGTGGGGGTAGTTCTTTTTGACCCAGCGCACGCGCTCGATCACACCATGGCTGTGACCATGTGCTGTATCGACCACGATGGCGTCCACTCCGGCGCGAACCAGGGCTTCCACACGCTCTTCCGTGCCCTCGCCCACGCCCACCGCAGCGCCCACCCGCAACTTGCCTTGCGCATCACGTGCCGCATTGGGAAAGCTGGTTTGTTTGGTGATGTCCTTGACCGTAATCAGCCCCTTGAGTTCGAATGCATCGTTAATCACCAGCAAACGCTCAATTTTGTATTGATTCAGCAACACTTTGGCCTGGCTGATGGTGGTTCCATCGGGCACCGTCACCAGTTTGTCCCTGGGGGTCATGATCTGGCTCACGGGCAGGTCATAGCGTGTCTCAAAGCGCAGGTCACGGCCGGTCACAATGCCGACAACCTTGCCGCCGTCACAGACCGGGAATCCGGAAACTCCCAGTTGCTCTGAGAGGTTCATAACCTGGCGGACGGTGTGCGAGGGTGTAATGACAACCGGATCGCGCAACACGCCCGACTCATATCGTTTCACTTTGGATACTTGGGCGGCCTGCTCGGCGGCGGTCAGGTTCTTGTGAACGATCCCAATGCCACCCTCTTGCGCAATGGCAATGGCCAGGCGCGCTTCGGTAACCGTGTCCATGGCGGCGGAAACCAGCGGCAGGTTCAGTGCGATGTTGCGGGAGAAGCGGGTGGCGAGAGACGTGTCCTTGGGAAGGACTTGGGAGTACGCAGGGACCAACAACACATCGTCGAAGGTGAGCGCTTTGCCGAGGAGGCGCATGTCAAAGCTCCAAATGTCGAAATTGTACCCGTGGCGCCGGGCCCACGCGACCACTGGGGCCGCCGTCGAACTTGAAAAAGACTGCCGTTGACCGGAAAATTTGCGCCAGCCAGCGCATGAACGCTACACTTTGTCCATGAAACTGACTCGAACTCTCTTCGTGGCCGCTTTGGCGGGACTCTGTTTTACGGCATCCGCCCAATGGCAATGGCTGGACAAAGACGGCCACAAAGTCTTCAGTGACCGCGCCCCACCGCCAGAGATCCTGGACAAAAACATTGTCAAGCGTCCTGCCGGACGAGCACCCGCCGCCAAGCCCGCTGCCGAGACAGAAACGGCTGCCGATGCTGCACCCGTGGCCGCCCTCCCCGCTGTTCCTACCAGTGGTGCCAAGGCCGCCGGCATAGACAAGGATCTGGAAGCCAAAAAGAAGCAGGTTCTGGAGGCGGAGGCTGCCAAGCGCAAAGCCGCCGAGCAAGAAGTAACCAAGGCGAAAATTGAAAACTGTGCCCGTGCCAAACAGGCCAAGGTGACGTTTGACTCGGGTGTGCGAGTCGGGCGAACCAATGCCGCAGGCGAGCGGGAGATCATGGATGAGGCGGCGCGTGCCGAAGAGCTCAAACGCATTCAGGGAATCATCGTCAGGGACTGCAAGTAAGTCCGGGCCTGATCGGCCTGGCGTTCAATAGCCGGCTTTGGCTCCGGCGCGGCGCTTGGCAAACAAGCCTGCAGCTTTCTTGGCCCCCTGGCTGACAAACCGTTCACGGCGCGCAACTTTGGGGTCAACCGTGAGAGGTCGGTACACCTCCAGCCGGTCCTGATCCCGCAAAACATGGGTCATGGGAACCTTGCGTCCCCAGACCCCCTGGCCGGCGGCTGGCGCCACCCCACCGGGTAACTCTGTAAAAAGACCACTCAGTTGCATGGCCTGTGCAACGGTGCAGCCCGGCTCTACCAGCAAAGTCATTTCTGTCACGTCGCGTGGCCGCGCAGAGTACACGATGGTGATAGAAAACTGCATGTCAATCCCCATACACCTGCTGGGCACGTTTGACGAAGGCGTCAACCAGACTGGCGGCAATCTTGTCGAAAACCGGGCCTACCAGCTTGCTCAAGGTCGAGCTGTCAAACCCGTAGTTCAGGGTCAACTCGACTTTGCAGGCCCGCTGGGACCCGTCGCCCAGGGGCAGGAAGTTCCATTGACCATCCAGTTGAGAAAAAGGGCCGTTGAGCAACTGCATGTGAACCTGGCTGTCGGGCGTGTGGACGTTGCGCGTCGTGAAGGTCTGGCGTACACCGCCAAACAGGATGCCCATTTCAGCGGTCATGCCGTTGTCGTGTTCCTCCACCACACGGGCGTGTTCGCACCATGGCAGAAATTGGGAATACTGGTTCACATCGGTCACCAGCACGTACATCTCCCGCGGGCTGTACCAGATCAAAACGGACTTGTGTACGGTTTTCATAGAATGGGGGTCTGCGCGGGATTGTAGACAAGCCCTGAAGCACTCTACTTTTCCCGTCTGTCGTCCCCAACTGAGTCCCATGGCCAAAAAACCCGCAATCAACACCCGCATCGCCGATAACAAGAAAGCGGCGTACAACTACTTCTTTGAAGAGCGCTTCGAGGCCGGACTGGTACTGGAAGGTTGGGAGGTCAAGTCGCTGCGCGAAGGCAAGGTGCAGTTGACCGATGGCTACGTCGTAATCCGCGGTGGCGAATTGTTCATCATCGGTTTGCAGATCAATCCGCTGCACACGGCGTCTACCCATGTGAACCCGGACAACGTGCGGACCAAGAAGCTGTTGATGCACAAGGAGCAGATCCAGCGCCTGATTGCCAAAGTGGAGCAAAAAGGCTACACCCTGGTGCCCATCAACCTGCACTGGAAAGACGGCAAGGTCAAATGTGAAATTGCGCTGGCCAAAGGCAAGGCCGAGCATGACAAGCGCGACACCATCAAGGACCGCGAAGGCAAGCGCGAGGTCGAGCGGGCCATGAAAACCCACAGCCGCTGAAATATATTGTTGCACCCAGGGAATAAACCGGGTGTACCAGGCGTTTATCCAGTTGCACAGCATTTTCTGCGCATTGCATGACCGGAGAACCCCATGAAATTTCTTGCACTGGCCACCCTGAGCGCCGCCCTGTTGGGCGGTTGCGCATCCCTGAACGACATGACACCCGCGAAAGCAGCCGATGGCGTGCTGACCGGACCAACGGGCATGACGCTCTACACCTTTGATCCGGACCCCCAAGGCGCAGGTAAATCGGTCTGCAACGGCCCCTGCGCCACCAATTGGCCGCCGCTCATGGCGGCCGACACGGACAAAGCCCGCGGTGACTACACCGTGCTGACCCGCGACGATGGCAAGAAGCAGTGGGCTGTCAAGGGCAAGCCGCTGTACTACTGGGCCAAGGACGGCAAGCCGGGTGACAAAACCGGCGACGGCGTTCTGGGCAAGTGGCACACGGCCAAACCCTGAACGCAAACGGCTGACCTTCGGGCCTAACATCTGATCATGGACCGATCCGACCTCATCGCCCAGATACCCGGTTTGCGCCGCTACGCGCGTGCGCTGACCGGCAACACCTGGGCGGCGGACGATCTGGTGCAAGACACGCTGGAGCGGGCCTGCTCCAAATGGCGACTCTGGGTGGTGGGCAGCGATCTGCGGGCCTGGTTGTTCACCCTCATGCACAACCTCTTTGCCAGTGACAGCCGCCGCGCACTGCGCCGCCAGAAAGCGGGGGCCACGGTTGACGTGGACGAACTGGCCCACGAACTGGCAGCACCCGACGGGGCAACGGCTCTGGGCCTCGACTTGCAACGTTGCCTGATGCTGTTGCCCGAGGAGCAGCGAACGGTTTTGCTATTGGTCAGCCTGGAAGACATGCGCTACGAAGAAGTTGCGAAGATCACCGGCACCCCTATCGGCACCGTCATGTCGCGCCTCTCGCGCGCCCGTACCAGACTGCAGCAACTGCTGGATGCACCTGCCGTTGCCCCCGGCGCTGCGGTCGGCCAGAGCAGCTCAGCACCGGTGCTTCGGCGCCTGAAATGACCATCAGGATAGAGGCCATGGATTCACGACCACCCCCACCCTTGAGTGACGATGACCTGCATACGCTGGTCGATACACACATTCCCGCAGACGACCGTGCAGCGCTGGAGGCACGTTTGGCGCTGGACCCGAGTGCCCAGGCCACCGTGGCGCAATGGCAGCAGCAGCGCCAGATGCTGCGTAGCCTGCACGACCGGGTGATGGAAGAACCAATCCCGTCCAGTCTGCTGGCGACCGCCCAACAGACGGCCAGCGCACACCAGGCCGTCCAGCAGTGGTGGCGCCTGGGCGGCATTGCAGCAGGCGTTTTACTCTCCTTTGGCACGGGTTGGCTTGCAAACACAGCCTGGCAATCCCAACAAACGGGTGTGATCGCGAAGACAACGCCCGCCGCCGAATTTGTCCGCCAGGCGCGTTTTGCCCATACGGTGTATTCGCCCGAAGTCCGTCATCCGGTCGAGGTCACTGCGGCCGAGCAGGCGCATCTGGTGCAGTGGTTGTCCAAACGCGTGGGCAGGCCCCTCAAAGTTCCCAATCTGGGCGCACAAGGCTATGAGCTGGTGGGAGGGCGCCTGTTGCCGGGCGATGCCGGGGCGCGGGCCCAGTTCATGTTCCAGAACGCTGCCGGTACCCGCATCACGCTGTACCTGGGTGCTATGGACGCCCAGGACGGCGGCAAGGCAGTGCAGGAAACGGCGTTCCGGTTCAGCGCCGATGGTTCAGTGCCCAGCTTCTACTGGGTCGACCAGGGCTTTGGTTACGCGGTGGCTGGCCCACTGCCACGCGATGCCCTCATGCAGCTCGCCGAGGCGGTGTACCACCAGCTCTGATCAAGCCAGATTGCGCAGCGGATGGGCGTCTGCACTCCAGGGGCTCACAAAGAAAGGCTCCACCATGTCCGGTGTCACGTCGTCAATGCGTGCAGGGTTCCAGACCGGTTTGAAGTCTTTGTCGATGGCCAGGGCGCGAATGCCCTCGACGGTTTCGCTGGCATGTCCGCGGCGCTCCAGATGAGCGGTGTAGAAGCAGTGTTGCACCAGGTCACGCTCCATGCGCAGATCATCCGCCAGCGTCATGGTGCGGGCGCGACGAATCTGTTGCAGCACCACATGCAGCATGAGCGGGCTGCGGTGGCGCAAGGTGGCGGCCATGGCGCGTGCCGGCTTGGTGCCCGAGGCCTCCAGCGCAGCGACGATGGACGGTATGCTGCCAAGTCCAAATGCTGCATAGTTTTCCACATCAAATTCGTCTGTAGCTCCCGTGGATGGTGCGTAAGCAGCTATGACATTTGTAGCAATCCACTGCTGCAGGGCCGGCGCAGAGCCTTGCGTTTGCAGGTCGGCCCATAGGGCAGGTAGCGCGTCAGAGGGCACGCACACATCAGCCAGTCCACAGGCCACGGCCTGTGGACCACCGATGGTGTCGCCGGTCAAAGCCAGGTACTCACCCACATGGCCCGGGCAGCGGCTCAGGAAGTAGCCACCGCCGACATCCGGAAACAGGCCAATGCCGGTCTCGGGCATGGCCATCTTGGTGCGCTCGGTCACGATGCGCAGGCGGGCGCCCTGGCTGATACCCATGCCACCACCCATCACCACTCCATCCATGAAGGCGATGTAGGGCTTGGGGTAGTTGTGAATCAGGTGGTTGAGGGTGTATTCCTCGGTAAAGAAGGCTTCCAGATCCGGGTCATTGACCAGGGCTGCCTGGTGAAAAAAGCGGATGTCGCCGCCGGCGCAAAAGCCACCAAACAGGGCTTCCGGGCTGCCAGGGCGCCCCACCTTGTTGGAGCCGCGAATGGCCACAGCAAACACGGCAGGATCATCGCGCCAGGCCTGCAAGGTCGCCAGCAAGGCGCGCACCATGGGCAGCGACAGGGCGTTCAACGCCTTGGGGCGATTCAGGGTGATGAGGCCGACGCCCCCGACCACGGTGGTTTGGACTTCAGTGATTTCGTGATTCATGATTCAGTATTCCTTTGTTTCCAGCCCAGCAGCTCGTTAGCCACCAGCGCTCCAATAACCAATGTGCCCCCGACCAGCACGGTAGGGCCCGGCGCTTCGCCCGCACCCAGCCACGCCAGAAAAATGCCAAATACCACCTCCAGCAGCGCCAGAAGTGAAAGCTCGGGAGCCTTGAGCACACGGGCACACAGGACCGACAGCACACAGGGAATGGCCAGCTGGAAAACACCCAGATAAGCCAGCAGACCCAGATCGTGCGCGGTTGCCTGAAAGGGATACGCCAGCGGCAACGTCACCAGGCAACTGATGACCGCGCCGACAAATACAGCCGGCACCAGATCGACATCCTGACCCTGTGCGTGGGCGTTCTGTGTGACGGTCCAGTTGGTGGCTCCGGCAATCGGCACACACAGGGCAACCAGCGTTCCCACCAACTGCCCGCCCGACACTTGCGCGCCATACATATAGGCAATGCCTGCACCGGCAACGACGATGGACCCCCACGTACGCAGCGGTATGCGGTGGCCAATGAACACACGGGCGATCAGGGCGGTCATCAATGGACCCAGCGACATGGTGATCAGCACATTGCCGACACTGGTCAGCGTCAGCGCCACCATATACGCGGTAAACATCACGCTCCAGCACAGGCCGGAAACCCAGAATGCGGTACCGGCATGGCGGATGTCCAAGAACACCCGGCGCCCTCGAAGCAGGGGCAAGATGACCAGCAAGGACAGCGCCGTGAACAGCGCTCGCCAGAAGGTCACCTCAAAGCTGCGGGCCCCGTCCAGATGGCGCGTGACCACGCCGGCGGTGGACCACATCAGCGCCACAACCACCATCAGTCCAACCGCGCGGTTGTGGGTGAGCTTCATGTCAGTAGAAATTGCAGCCGCAGCGCCGGGCCGCCCCAAGCAAGGCACGGCCCCCATGGGGGGCAGCGTAGTACACGCAGCGACAAGCGTGGGGGCGTCAGTCGTTAACGGCCAGCGCGCTTGCGTTCACTTTCGGTCAGGTGGCGCTTGCGCAGACGCACCGACTTGGGCGTGATTTCGACCAGCTCGTCGTCCTCGATGAACTCGACGCCATATTCCAGCGTCAGTTCGATCGGGGGCGTGATCTTGATCGCGTCTTCCTTGCCGCTGACCCGGAAGTTGGTCAGCTGCTTGGTACGCGTGGCGTTGACCACCAGGTCGTTGTCACGGCTGTGGATACCGACAATCATGCCTTCGTAGACCGGATCGTTGGGCCGCACGAACATGCGACCGCGATCCTCCAGCTTGCCCAGGGCGTAAGTGAAAATTTCACCCGCGTCCATGGAAATCAGCACGCCGTTCTTGCGGCCACCGATCTCGCCTTTGTGTGGCTCGTAGCTGTCGAAAATGTTGGCAATCAATCCGCTGCCGCGAGTCAGGTTCATGAATTCGTTGGTGAAACCGATCAGGCCACGCGCGGGGATGCGGTACTCCAGACGCACCCGACCACGGCCGTCTGACTCCATATTAACCAGGTCACCTTTGCGCTCGCCCAAGGCCTGCATCACGCCGCCCTGGTGCTGCTCTTCGATGTCGGCGGTAACCATTTCGATGGGCTCATACTTTTCGCCATTGACCTCTTTGAACACGACGCGCGGCTTGGATACGGCCAGCTCATAACCTTCGCGGCGCATGTTTTCCAGCAAAATGGTCAGGTGCAACTCGCCGCGTCCCATGACTTCAAAGATACCTTCTTCATCGGTTTCCTTGACGCGCAGGGCCACGTTGTGTTGCAGTTCTTTTTGCAGGCGGTCCCAAATCTGACGGCTGGTGACGTACTTGCCCTCACGGCCCGCCAGTGGGCTGGTGTTGACGCAAAAATTCATGGTCAGGGTTGGTTCGTCGACCTTGAGCATGGGCAAGGGCAAGGGGGTGATCGGATCAGTGATCGTTACGCCAATGCCGATGTCGGCCAGGCCGTTGATCAAGACGATTTCACCGGGGCCCGCTTCCGTGGCCTGCACGCGCTCCAGGCCCTGGAAGGTCAGCACCTGGTTGATGCGACCTTTGACCGGTTTGCCATCCAGCCCTTCCACCACCACCACGTCCATCATCGGCCGGATCGTACCCTGGCTGATACGGCCGACGCCGATGCGACCGACAAAGGTCGAGAAGTCGAGCGCCGAAATTTGCAGCTGCAGCGGCGCTGCAGGATCGCCCTGTTGGTGAGGTACATGCTGGAGGATGGTATTGAACAGGGCCGACATATCGGGGCCCCACTGTTCGCCCTGCGCGCCCTCTTCCATCGATGACCAGCCGTTGATGCCCGAAGCGTAGACCACAGGAAAATCGAGCTGTTCGTCAGTAGCGCCCAGCTTATCGAAGAGGTCGAAGGCAGCGTTGACGACCCAGTCAGGACGGGCACCGGGCTTGTCCACCTTGTTTACAACCAGGATCGGCTTCAAGCCCAGGGCCAAGGCCTTCTTGGTCACAAAACGGGTCTGGGGCATCGGGCCTTCTTGCGCATCAATCAGCAGCACCACGCCGTCGACCATGCTCAATGCACGTTCCACTTCGCCACCGAAGTCGGCGTGTCCGGGGGTGTCAACGATGTTGATGTGCGTGCCTTCCCAGGTCACGGCACAGTTCTTGGCCAGAATCGTAATGCCACGTTCTTTTTCGATGGCATTGTTGTCCATCACAGTGTCGACCACCTTCTCGTGGCTGGCAAAGGTGCCCGACTGGCGCAGCAATTGGTCGACCATGGTGGTCTTGCCATGGTCAACGTGGGCGATGATCGCGATATTGCGAATTTGTTTATGGCTCATGGTTCACTTTCTCTCTTGAATCTGTTGTGCCAGACGCTAATGGGCGCTCAAGCGGGTTTCTGGTTTCATGCTTGCTGGGTCTGAGATTGTGCAATCTCAAGCGGGCTCAGCAAGCGCCCCGGTATCAATTCCCCGGCTTTGGTATGGGCCGTGCCCAGCAAAGCGTGCGGTTGTGTGCCATACACAGCCACCCTGTCTTCATCAGGCCAGCTTCCGCGACGGCGCATGCCGCTCAGAAACCGCCCTGCATTCTCCACATCCAGCGTGACAGCGGTGTGGCGCTCCAGCAGCGCATCCACCGGCAGCAGGCATGCCAGCCGCTCTTCTTCCGTCATCGCTTCCAGCGCCTCCAGCGTCACGCATTGCGACACCGGGAAATTCCCGGTTGCCGTTCTGCGCAGCCGGGTCAGGTGCGCACCGCAACCCAGCGCTTCACCAATGTCTTCACCCAGCGTGCGGATATAGGTTCCCTTGCTGCACTTCACTATCATATTGATAGCTACTTGCGCTGCATCCACGGGGGCTAACTCCACGTTTAACGCATGGATGGTGACTGCACGCGCTTCCCGATCCACCTCTATCCCGGCCCGCGCATACTCATATAAGGCCTTGCCATCTTTCTTCAACGCACTGTGCATGGGCGGCGTCTGCAGGATAGGCCCCGTAAACCGGGGCACCACCCGCGCAATGTCTTCTGCCGTCACCTGGACCGGCCGCACTGCAATCACATCACCTTCTGCATCGCCGGTGCTGGTCTTTGTGCCCAGCAGCGCCGTTGCTTCATATTCCTTGTCCGCATCCAGCTGAAGCTGGCTGAACTTGGTCGCCGCACCAAAACACAGGGGCAGCACACCAGTGGCCAACGGGTCCAGCGTGCCGGTATGCCCCGCTTTCTCGGCGCGTAACAACCATTTGACCTTCTGCAAGGCGTCATTGCTCGACCAGCCCAATGGCTTGTCCAGCAACAGCACCCCATGCACGGGGCGCCTTGGCACCCTCGTGCGCGGCGCGTTCATCTCATTCCTCGTTTTTGGAACGCGAGGCCACAGCCTGCGCGATCAGGGCATTCATGTCCGCGGCACGCTCTGTGGTCCGGTCAAACAGAAAATGCAAAGTCGGCACCGTGTGGATGTGCAGGCGCTTGAACAAGCCGGCGCGCAAAAAACCCGCCGCCTGGTTCAGGCCTTCTGCGGTTTCCACCGGGTCGCCTTTCAACAAACTGAAAAATACCTTGGCATGCGCATAGTCCGGCGTCACTTCAACCGCCTGAATCGTCACCATGCCCACCCGCGGATCTTTCAGTTCACGCGCGATCAGCTCGGTCAGATCGCGCTGGATCTGATCGGCGACGCGAAAACCGCGATTGGGGGTGGATGATTTTTTGCGCGCCATGGCCGGTGTCCGATTACAGCGTACGGGCGATTTCGCGGATCTCGTAGAACTCCAGTGCGTCACCCTCCTGGATGTCGTTGTAGTTCTTGATCGTCAAGCCGCACTCGAAGCCTTCCTTGACTTCCTTGGCATCGTCCTTGAAGCGCTTGAGTGAATCCAGCTCGCCCGAATAGACAACCATATTGCTGCGCAACAAACGCAGCTTGGCGGTGCGACGCACCACACCCGAAGTAACCATACAGCCTGCGATCGAGCCAATCTTGCTGACCTTGAGCACCTGGCGAATCTCGGCCGTACCGATGACTTCTTCCTTCTTGTCCGGTGTCAGCATGCCCGACATGGCCAGCTTGAGGTCGTCCACGGCGTCGTAAATGATGTCGTAGTAACGGATGTCCACACCATTGTTCTCGGCCAGCTTGCGCGCTCCTGCGTCCGCACGGGTGTTGAAGCCAATGATCACTGCCTTGGCAGCGATGGCCAGGTTGACGTCCGACTCGCTGATGGCACCCACCGCGGTGTACACCATTTGTACCTTGATCTCGTCGGTAGACAGTTTGAGCAGAGACTGCGCCAATGCTTCCTGTGAACCCTGCACATCGGCCTTGACAATGATGGGAACCATCTTGACTTCGCCCGCAGAAATGTCGGTGAACATGTTTTCCAGCTTGGCGGCTTGCTGCTTGGCCAGCTTGGTATTGCGGAACTTGCCGGCGCGGTAGGTTGCGATTTCACGGGCCCGGCGTTCATCCGCCAGAACCATGAATTCGTCGCCAGCTTGCGGCACTTCCGTCAGACCCTGGATTTCAACCGGGATCGATGGGCCAGCCGTCTTGATGGGCTTGCCGTTTTCGTCCAGCATGGCGCGCACACGGCCATAGGTCTGTCCCGCCAGTACCACATCACCGGTCTTGAGTGTTCCGGATTGCACCAGAATCGTGGCCACTGGGCCGCGGCCCTTGTCCAGACGGGCTTCAATCACCAGGCCCTTGGCCATGGCGTCCACCGGTGCTTTGAGTTCCAGCACTTCGGCCTGCAAGAGTACTTGCTCCAGCAGTTCATCAATACCCTGGCCAGTCTTGGCGGATACCGACACAAAGGGCGAACTGCCACCAAATTCTTCCGGAATCACCTCTTCCACCACCAGCTCGTTCTTCACGCGCTCGGGGTTGGAATCCGGTTTGTCAATCTTGTTGATGGCAACAACGATGGGAACACCAGCTGCTTTTGCATGCTTGATGGCTTCCTTCGTCTGTGGCATCACGCCGTCGTCCGCAGCCACCACCAGAATCACGATGTCGGTTGCGTTGGCGCCACGGGCACGCATGGCCGAGAAGGCCTCGTGACCGGGGGTATCCAGGAAGGACACCATGCCACGTGGAGTTTCCACATGGTAGGCACCAATGTGCTGGGTAATGCCGCCGGCTTCGCCCGATGCCACCTTGGCCCGGCGAATGTAATCCAGCAAAGACGTCTTGCCGTGGTCCACGTGACCCATGACGGTAACAACCGGTGCGCGGGGAAGCGCTTCAGCATGCTGCTGTTGCACTTCATCATCGGTAAAGGCTTCTGCGTCGTCCAGCGCCGCAACAATGGCCTTGTGACCCATTTCTTCCACCACGATCATGGCGGTGTCCTGGTCCAGCGGCTGGTTGATGGTGACCATCTGGCCCAGCTTCATCAGGTGTTTGATGACCTCGGATGCCTTGACGGCCATCTTGTGCGCCAGCTCGGCCACGGTGATGGTTTCAGGCACATGGACTTCGAGCACGCGCGCTTCTACCGGAGCGGAAGCCGTTTGATGGTGGTCGCGATCCCGGTCATTGCTGCCGCGGCGGCCACGTGGCCCAGTGCGCCAGTTGGTGGAGCGCCCCGCACCCGCACCGGTGTCACCCCGGGTGGGTATCGCCTTCTTTTTGGCCGGATCACCGGCCCAGCTGGAAGACAATTTGGCGGATTTAACTTCTTTGCCAGCGCCGCCTGGCGCATTGGCGGGGCCACCCGCTGCAGGTTTGGCGGGCTTGGCCACAACGGTTCCCGCTGCAGGCTTGTGCAAGGTCCCTTTCATGCCGGCCTTGGCATCTGCCGCAACTGGCTTGGCTTCTTCCGGCTTCTTGGCCATCAGCACGCGTTTGGGCGCTGCCATCATGGAGCGGATGGCGGCCGCTTCGGCTTCTGCCTTGCGGCGGCGATCACCCAAATCAGCGGCACGGGCCACTTCCTCGTCGGCCAAAGCCTTGGAAGCAGCAGCGGATTTCTCGCGGGCAGCGGCAGCCGCTTTGGCTGCATCTGCAACTTCTGTCGGCGCCGGCGCCTGAACAGGGGTTTCAATACCGACTGCTTCGCTTTTAGCTTTTTGCGAAGCTTCTTCTTCCTTGCGAGACGCTTCAGCGGCCAATTTCTCGGCAGCATCGCGAGCCCGGACTTCCTGCTCTTCCCGTTCCCGGCGGCGCTGGGCCAACTCTTCTTCCTGGCGGCGGATCAATTCCGCCTGGCGACGCGCCTCTTCCTCGCGACGTGCCAGCTCGGCGTTGTCAATCTGCGGGGCTGCGGGCACCGCAGCAGGTGCTTCCGGCTCCATGCTCTCGGGGGTGGGGGCGACTTCGTCGTCGCGCCGGACAAAGGTGCGCTTCTTGCGCACTTCAACCTGAATGGTGCGCGCCTTGCCCGTGGCATCCGCCTGCTTGATCTCCGTGGTCTGCTTCTTGACCAATGTGATCTTCTTGCGATCAGGGCTCACGGTTCCGTGGCTGCTCTGCAGAAAATTCAACAAGCTGTGCTTGTCGGAGTCAGTCAGGACATCGGAAGCCGCCGATTTGGCGACCCCGGCCGACTTCAGCTGCTCAAGCAGCGTGTCAGTGGATTTTTTGAGTTCATTTGCAAACTCGGCGACGGTCGTACTGGACATTTGTTGTGTAACCTTTGGCGTCGGCCCAACCACCCCACGGGCAGTTGTTGGCCTTTACTTAAACTTTTTTTACATGACCATTACTCTTGAGAAGCGGCGTCATTGGTAAACCAATGTTCGCGCGCCTTCATGATCAAGGTCTTGGCCTCGTCCGCAGACTGGCCGGTAATATCCGTGAGCTCATCAACGGCCAGGTCGGCCAGGTCGTCGAGTGTGTGAACGCCGCTGTCGGCCAGCTTGCCGATCAATTCAGGCGTCAGGCCTTCGAGGTCGCGCAAGTCCTGTGAAACTTCTTCCACACTTTCTTCGTGCGCAATTTCCATGGTCAGCAAAGCATTCTTGGCACGGGTGCGCAACTCGGTAACAGTGTCCTCGTCGAAGCTTTCAATCTCCAGCATCTCCTGCAGCGGCACATAGGCCACTTCTTCGAGACTGGTGAAGCCTTCGGCAATCAGGATGTCGGCGATTTCTTCGTCCACATCGAGCTTTTCCATGAACAGCTTGCGACCGAGATCGGTTTCGCTGGCCTGCTTTTGGGCGGACTCGGCTGCGTCGAGGATGTTGATCCTCCAGCCGGTCAACTCGGATGCCAGGCGTACATTCTGACCACCACGGCCAATCGCGATGGCGAGGTTTTCTTCGTCCACTACGACATCCATGGCGTGGCGCTCTTCGTCGACCACGATGCTGGAAACATTGGCAGGAGCCAGGGCGCCAATCACGAACTGCGCCGGATCTTCGCTCCACAGCACAATGTCGACACGCTCACCAGCGAGTTCATTGGTCACACCGTTGACACGGGTGCCCCGCACGCCGACGCAGGTACCAATGGGATCCACGCGCTTGTCGTGTGACAGCACGGCGATCTTGGCACGCGAACCAGGGTCACGGGCACAGGATTTGATCTCCAGCAGGCCTTGTTCGATTTCGGGTACTTCCTGGCGGAACAGCTCAATCATGAATTCCGGCGCGGAACGTGACAAAACGATGGGTGCGCCACGCAGGGTCAGGTCCACTTCCATGATCATGGCGCGTACACGGTCGCCAGTACGCAGATTTTCCTTGGGAATCATCTCACTGCGTCGCAAGCGTCCTTCAACACGGCCGCTTTCCACAATGAGGTCACCCTTGTCCATGCGCTTGACTGTACCGACGAAGATTTTTTCGCCACGGGACATGAAGTCATTGAGCAGCATTTCGCGCTCGGCGTCACGAATCTTCTGCAGAATGACCTGCTTGGCGGCCATGGCGCCAATACGGCCAATCGGCACGGAGGGCACGGACTCTTCAATGTGCTCATCCACTTCGATGTCAGGAATTTGCTCCTTGGCTTCGAACAACAAGATTTCCTGGTCAGGCAACTGCAGACCCGCTTCATCGGGAACCACATGCCAGCGGCGGAAAGTCTCGTAGTTGCCACTATCGCGATCCAGGGCGACGCGAATATCCACATCACCGGGATACAGCTTTTTGGTCGCTTGGGCCAGGGCCGCTTCCACGGCGCCCAACACCACATCACGCTCAACGTTCTTTTCACGTGAGATTGCTTCTACCAGCATCAACAGTTCGCGATTCATGCCATGACTCTCCTGAACACTCGATTTAACCAATACAAAACACATTCGATGCAAGCCCGCTATGGACCTGCCACCTGCTACTCTGCGTCGCCGTCCATCCCGCCAGCCGCACCACGGCCCTTGAAACTCACAATCGGAGCCAGACGCGCTTCGCGCAACTCATCCAGAGTAAACCCCAAAGCCTGCAAGGGCGGCGGTACGCGCTTCTTGCTTACCTTTTGCCCCGGCTTGACGGGCGGCGCATCGCTCCAGACGATTTGCCAACCCACCGCGCCATCGGCAGCCACCACTTTTTCCAGCGTGCCTCTAAATTTCTTGCGACTGGCATGCACCTGCCCGCCCGCAGCAGCCCCCATGGGGGCCTTCAGCGTGACGTCGATCACATGACCGACAAAACGCTCAAAATCCTGAACATGCCGCAAGGGACGATCAATACCGGGCGAAGAAATCTCCAGCCGCTTGTACTCAATACCATCCACTTCCAGGGCAAACTGCAATTGGCGGTTGACCTTTTCGCAATCTTCCACGTTGATGAACTGGTCGATCGCCGGGACTCCGTCCTTGGGCTGCACCCAAGGCAAATCAATGGTGATACGCAGCAAACCGCCAGCGGAGCGCTCAATCTCCACCAAGTCATATCCCAGACCGCTAACGGTTTGTTCAACAATGTCCTGCAATGCCACTTCGGATCAACCCGTTCAAAAACAATCGCCCAAAAAAAACGGGCGGTAATTACCCGCCCGTTTGGTCGTGAGCCTGTATTGTACCGCAAAAACGTGCTAAGTGCCTTGATTCGTAAGGAGTTATTCGTTAACTGGCGACAGAATCCCTGCGTTTGACCCGTCTGAACAGCCCAAACGACCTTCATGGGCGGCCGCAAACAGCAATAGTGCCCAACGCATGCGACAATTCTGCATCGAGACACGCAATACACATGAGGACGAAATGGGATTTTTAACAGGCAAAAAATTGTTGATTACTGGGGTGTTGTCAAACCGCTCCATTGCCTATGGCATCGCCAAGGCCTGCCACGAACAGGGCGCCGAACTGGCATTCAGCTACGTCGGTGAACGTTTCAAGGAACGGATTACGGAATTTGCGGCCGATTTCAACTCCAAACTGATATTTGATTGCGACGTGGGTGACGACGCGCAGATCGACAAGCTTTTTGCCGATCTGGCCACGCATTGGCCCACATTTGATGGTTTTGTGCACAGCATCGGCTTTGCCCCCCGAGAGGCCATCTCCGGTAATTTTCTGGATGGTTTGACGCGCGAAAACTTCAGAATCGCCCACGACATCAGTGCCTACAGCTTTCCGGCCATGGCCAAGGCGGCGTTGCCTTACCTGAATAGCAATGCGTCCCTGCTGACACTGACCTACCTCGGCGGCGTTCGCGTGGTGCCCAGCTACAACACCATGGGACTGGCCAAGGCCTCGCTGGAATCGTCTGTACGCTATCTGGCCGAGGCCATCGGACCGCGCGGCATGCGTGTCAATGGATTGAGCGCTGGTGCCATCAAGACGCTGGCAGCCAGCGGCATCAAGGACTTCGGCAAGTTGCTGTCCATCTCGGCCAACGCTTCACCCCTGCGACGCAATGTGACGATTGATGAGGTGGGTAACGTGGCTGCGTTCCTGCTCAGCGATCTGGCGTCCGGCATGACCGGTCAGATCACCTATGTGGACTGCGGCGTCAGCCAGTCAGCCGTTGCAGTTCTGGAAACACCTGCAGCATAAAGATGCCGCTAGCCCGCGCAGAATGTGCGCAGGCAGCTATCAAAAAAATAGCGCCCTGGGGCGCTATTTTTTTGAGTCTACAAGACTATTTCACACAGTCCGCATAGTAGCGAACAACGCCATCTGCGCCCTTCTCTTCCACCAGACCGTGGATATCGGTTTCAAATCCGGGACACTTGGCATTGAATTCGCGTGAGAACTTGAGGTAATCCACGATCTTCTTGTTGAACACCTCGCCCGGAATCAACAGCGGAATCCCCGGTGGGTAGGGCGTGACCAGCCCCACCGTGATACGGCCTTCCAGGTTGTCGATCTCCACGCGTTCGGTCTTGCGCAACGCAATATGGGCGTAGGCGTCACTGGGCTTCATGGCGGGCGTCAAATCGCTCAGGTACATGTCAGTGGTCAGCCGGGCGATGTCGTACTTGGAGTACAGCGCGTGCACGTGCTGGCACAGGTCAGCCAAACCCATCTTTTCGTAGATCGGATGCGCCTTGCAGAACTCGGGCAGGATGCGCCACATGGGCTGGTTCTTGGCGTAGTCGTCCTTGAATTGCTGCAGCGCCGTCAACATGCTGTTCCAGCGGCCTTTGGTGATGCCGATGGTGAACATGATGAAGAAACTGTACAAGCCGGTCTTCTCCACCACGACGCCGTGTTCGGTCAGGAACTTGGTCACGATGCTGGCCGGAATGCCGGTCTTGGCAAACTTGCCATTCAAATCCATACCCGGAGTCACGATGGTGGACTTGATGGGGTCCAGCATGTTGAAGCCGGTGGCCATCTTGCCAAAGCCGTGCCAGTTGGCCTTGGCGTTCTTGGACTCACCCTTGATGACCCAGTCACTGGCGCGGCCAATGCCCTCGTCCACCAGCTTGTCCGGGCCCCAGACCTTGAACCACCAGTCGTCGCCATATTCTTCATCGACCTTGCGCATGGCGCGCCGGAAATCCAGCGCCTCGGCAATGCTTTCTTCCACCAGGGCGGTGCCTCCGGGCGGCTCCATCATGGCAGCGGCCACGTCGCAGCTGGCAATGATGCTGTATTGCGGCGATGTCGACGTATGCATCAGATACGCCTCGTTGAACAGGGGACGGTCCAGCTTGACGGTTTGCGAGTCCTGCACCAGCACGTGGCTGGCCTGGCTGATACCCGCCAACAGCTTGTGGATGGATTGGGTGGCGTACACCACCGCATGCTTGGGCCGTGCCCGTTTCTTGCCCATGGCATGGTAGGTGCCATAGAAGGGGTGAAAGGCAGCGTGCGGAAGCCAGGCCTCGTCAAAATGCAGGTTTTCGACATAGCCGTCGAGCATGCCCTTGATGGTTTCGGTGTTGTAGAGCACACCGTCATAGGTGGACTGGGTAATGGTCAGCACGCGCGGCTTGACCTTCTTGGCATCAACCCCTTTGAGCAGCGGGTTCGCGCTGATCTTGCGCTGGATGGAGGCCTGTTCAAACTCTTCTTTGGGGATCGGACCAATGATGCCGAAGTGGTTGCGGGTGGGCTTCAAGAAGACGGGAATTGCCCCCGTCATGATGATGGCGTGCAGGATGGACTTGTGGCAATTACGGTCCACCACCACCACATCGCCCGGCGCCACCGTGTGGTGCCACACGATCTTGTTGCTGGTACTCGTGCCGTTGGTCACAAAAAAGCAGTGGTCGGCATTGAAAATACGGGCCGCATTGCGCTCGCTCTCGCCAATGGCACCGTTGTGGTCCAGCAGTTGGCCCAGTTCCTCCACAGCGTTGCACACGTCCGCGCGCAGCATGTTTTCGCCAAAAAACTGGTGAAACATCTGGCCCACCGGGCTCTTCAGGAAAGCGACACCGCCCGAGTGGCCCGGGCAGTGCCAGGAGTAGGAGCCGTCTTCTGCGTAATCCAGCAATGCCTTGAAGAATGGAGGCTGCACGCCCTCCAGATAGCTCTTGGCTTCGCGGATGATGTGGCGCGCCACGAACTCGGGCGTGTCCTCAAACATGTGGATGAAACCATGCAATTCGCGCAGGATGTCATTGGGGATGTGACGCGAGGTTTTGGTCTCGCCGTAGACATAAATCGGAACATCCAGGTTCTTGCGGCGCACTTCCTCGATGAAATGGCGTAAATCGAGCACCGCGGGGTCCAGATCCGGGCCAGGCGTGAACTCTTCATCGTCGATGGACAAAATGAAGGCACTGGCGCGGCTTTGCTGCTGCGCAAACTGGCTCAAGTCACCATAGCTGGTGACCCCCAATACCTCAAACCCTTCGGTTTCAATTGCGTGGGCCAACGCGCGAATACCCAGTCCCGACGTGTTCTCGGACCGAAAGTCCTCGTCAATGATGACGATGGGAAAGCGAAATTTCATGAAAGGCTCCAGCCGCAAGCGAAAAAATAAAGGAAAACAGGCGCGAAGTGTAAGGACTTATTGCGTTCAGCACCTTGCGCCAAGGGTCTTTTGCCTCAAAATGTGGTGATCTCAACACAAGCAAGGACCCCATGGCTGAATCCACAATCTGGTGGCTACTCGCCGGGACGGCTATCGGCATTGAACTGCTGACCGGAACCTTCTACCTGTTAATGCTGGCCATCGGGCTGGCGGCGGCGGCAGTAGCCGCCCACATGGGCGCCTCTTCCACGGTGCAAATTGTGGTCGCTGCCGTGGTGGGTGCCGGCACCGTTCTGGGCTGGCGCAGCTACAAGCAGGCTGAGCCCTCAAGCCCGCCCGCCAACGCCAACCGGGACGTCAATCTGGACATTGGAGAAACCGTGCAGGTGGATACCTGGAACCCGGACGGCACGTCAACCGTGAAATACCGGGGTGCCATCTGGGCAGTGTCCAGTGTGTCCGGCGGACCACTCGCTGCAGGCCCCCATCAGGTAATTGAAGTCGTTGGCAGCCGATTGATTGTTCGAAAACTGTAAACCCTGCCCCCAAAAATCGGGGATTGATGCGTTACCAAAGGAAACATGATGGAAATTGGACTTATTTTGTTGGTCGTTGCCGTGATCTTTATCACCAAATCGATCAAGGTGGTTCCCCAGCAGCACGCCTGGGTGATCGAACGCCTGGGCAAGTACAACGGAACACTGACCCCTGGCCTGAGCTTTTTGATGCCATTCATTGACCGCGTGGCCTATAAACACGTGCTGAAGGAGATCCCTCTGGATATTCCAAGCCAGGTCTGCATCACGCGGGACAACACGCAGTTGCAGGTCGATGGCATTCTGTATTTTCAGGTGACTGATGCCATGCGGGCCAGCTATGGTTCCAGCAACTATGTGGTGGCTATCTCCCAACTGGCGCAAACCTCTTTGCGCTCGGTCATCGGCAAGCTGGAACTGGACAAAACCTTTGAAGAGCGCGACATCATCAACGCCCAGGTGGTGCAGGCCATTGACGAAGCGGCGCTGAATTGGGGTGTGAAGGTCTTGCGCTATGAAATCAAGGATCTGACCCCGCCCAAGGAAATTTTGCATGCTATGCAGCAACAAATCACGGCCGAACGGGAAAAACGGGCCCTGATTGCGGCGTCCGAAGGCCGCCGCCAGGAGCAAATCAACATTGCGACCGGCGAGCGCGAGGCCTATATTGCCCGCTCCGAAGGTGAAAAGCAGGCCGCTATCAACAACGCCCAGGGCCAGGCCGCAGCCATTCTGGCGGTTGCCGAGGCCAATGCACAGGCTATTGAGCGGGTGGCGGCGGCTATCCGCCAGCCCGGAGGTGAACAGGCCGTACAACTGAAGGTGGCCGAGCAAGCTGTCCACGCCTACTCCAAAGTGGCCGCGGATGCGACCACCACCCTGATTGTTCCCAGCAACATGACTGAAGTGGCTGCCCTGATTGCTTCGGCCATGAAGATGACCCAGCTCCCGAAATAAGCCGGTCGTCGCAAAAAAGGCCTCCGCTCGGGTCTTGATAGTGCCGCAGTGACCCTCAATTGGCAAGAATGGGTTACCCAAGTGGTATGAACAGGAGGTCTTCGTGCAACAGCTTCGCAGACCTGCCGTGGCAGGTACTTTCTATCCAGATCAGGCGTTAACGCTGTCCCGGGGCGTCAAGGCGTTTCTTGGCGGCGCTCCTGCCGCAGCGTCCGACGATGCGCGTGTTCCCAAGGCGCTGATCGTGCCGCATGCCGGCTACATCTATTCCGGCTCCACGGCTGCTTTGGCCTATGCGCGGCTGGCGCCGGCCCATGCAGCAATCCGGCGCGTCGTGCTGCTGGGCCCGGTGCACCGGGTGCCGGTGCGCGGACTTGCACTGGCCAATGCTCGGGCCTTTGCCACCCCATTGGGTGAGATTGAGGTGGACCAGGAGGCGGTTGCCGCAATCGCGGGAATGCCGCAGGTCGTGCTCAGCCCGCAAGCCCATGCCCAGGAACATTCGCTGGAGGTTCAACTGCCTTTCCTGCAGTCCGTGCTGGATGATTTCAAGCTGGTGCCATTGGCTGTTGGCAACGCCACACCGGGTGAAGTGGCGCAGGTGCTGGAAGCACTGTGGGGTGGCCCCGAGACGCTGATTGTGGTGAGTTCCGATCTTTCACACTACCTGTCATACGCCAGTGCGCAGGCCACCGATCAGGCGACCGTGAACAACATTTTGGCCCTGTCACCCCGCATCACGCACGAGCAGGCCTGCGGTGGAACGCCCATCAATGGATTGCTGTTGGCGGCCAGAAGCCACCATTTGCAGCCCCGCCTGCTGGGGTTGTGCAATTCCGGCGATACCGCTGGCGACAAGGGGCGCGTGGTGGGCTATGCCGCGATTGCATTCACGGAGGGTCAACATGTTCCCCAATGAAACTGGAGCGACGCTGCTGCCGATCGCACGGGCCTCCATTGCGTCTGCGCTGGGCCGCACGGGTATTGCAAACGAAGATGCGCCCTGGCTTCAGGAGCTTGGGGCCTGCTTTGTCACGCTAACGCAAGATGGACAGCTTCGCGGGTGTATTGGCTCGCTCGAAGCCCATTGCAGCTTGCTAACAGACGTCAAGGCGAACGCCTTCGCAGCCGCATTTCGTGATCCCCGCTTTTCCCCCTTGGCGGAGCGGGAACTGGACGTGACGGACATTGAAGTGTCCGTGCTCTCCCCCATGCAAGCGCTCGATTTTGTCAGTGAAGCCGATGCACTGGCGCAATTGCGCCCTGGTGTTGACGGCGTTGTGTTCGAATACCGCCGCTATCGCAGTACCTTCTTGCCGCAGGTCTGGGAGCAGTTGCATGATCGGAAGGCATTTTTCGCCCACCTGAAGCGCAAAGCGGGACTCACCGCCGACTTCTGGGCCGAGGAAGTCAGAATTCAACGGTACACCGTGCACAAATGGACCGAGTCGGGCACAGACTCCGCGGAGGGCAGTGCCTTGCCAGGGAGGGGATCTGCCGGATGAAAACTGACCACTACCCTGCCCGCTATTGGCACGCCATTGCCGATGGCCGCATCCAGTGCGACCTGTGTCCACGGGACTGCAAGCTGCACGAGGGTCAGCGCGGTGCCTGCTTTGTGCGCATGCGGGAAAACGACCAGATGGTTCTGACCACCTATGGCCGATCGTCCGGCTTCTGTATCGACCCCATTGAGAAAAAACCGCTCAATCACTTCTATCCAGGCAGCAGCGTGCTGTCATTCGGCACTGCTGGCTGCAACCTGGCCTGCAAGTTTTGCCAGAACTGGGACATCAGCAAATCGCGTGATATGGACCGGCTGATGGACCAGGCATCTCCCGAAGTCATTGCCGCAGAGGCTGAAAAATACAGTTGCAAAAGCGTGGCCTTCACCTACAACGACCCCGTGATTTTTGCCGAATACGCCATGGACGTGGCCGATGCCTGTCATGCACGCGGAATCCAGACGGTGGCCGTCACCGCGGGCTATATGCACGATCAGGCGCGCCGCGACTTCTACGCCAAAATGGATGCGGCCAATGTAGACCTCAAGGCCTTTACTGATGATTTCTATTTCAAGCTTACCGGCTCGCACCTGCAGCCGGTGCTGGATACGCTGATCTACCTGCGGCATGAAACCAAGGTCTGGTTTGAGATCACCACCCTGCTGATACCGGGTCACAACGATTCTGACGAAGAGATCACGGCCCTGAGCCGCTGGGTCATGAAAGAACTTGGACCGGATGTGCCCATCCATTTCTCGGCCTTCCATCCCGACCACAAAATGCCGGATGTGCCGGCGACGCCAGCGTCTACCCTGGTGCGGGCACGCCACATCGCGATCCAACAGGGACTTCACTATGTTTATACGGGAAATGTGCACAACCAGGACGGTGACACCACCTTCTGCCCCACCTGTAACACCCCGCTGATCGTGCGCGACTGGTACCAGATCAAAACGTATCAACTGAACGAAAGCCAGCATTGCCCGTCTTGCGGCACAGCGATTGCCGGACGCTTTGCCGCGGCTGCCGGCAACTTCGGCAGAAAACGCATCCCGGTTGCCATTCACCGTGCATAAACGGAAAAAGCCCTGTAACTCAGGGAGCTACAGGGCTATTCTTTTTCTGGCGGAGCAGGCGGGATTCGAACCCGCGGAGGGTTTTACCCCTCGCACGCTTTCCAGGCGTGTGACTTAAACCGCTCATCCACCGCTCCAGAGCCTATGATTTTAACCTGCCTTTGGCCCGGTTTTCGAGCATCCGCCAAAGCAAAAGTATAAAAAGACGATTTTTAGCGAATAACCGCCAGCGTTTCGAGCTTGCCGGCACGCACAGTTTTGAGTGTCAGGGCACCGTTCTTGATGTCGCCCTTCCCGTCAAATGAAATCTGGCCGGTTACCCCCTTGTAGTTGGTGGTCGCCGCCAACACGGGAAGGTATCTTGCCGGGTCTGACGAATTGGCCTTGACCATGGAGCCAACCATGATCATCACCGCGTCGTAGACGTAGGGTGCATACACTTGAACGTCGGAGTTGAACTTGGCCTGGAACCGCGCCTTGAACGCTTCCATGACGGCTTTGCCCTCACCTTCAACACCGCCGGCCTCTGCGCAATACACCTGGTCATCCGCAATGGCGTCACCACCGAGCTTTACCAGTTCGGTCGTGCAGATGCCATCACCCCCTATGAACTTGGCATTGATGCCCAAAGATTTCATTTGCTTGAGCATGGGTCCGGCAACAGCGTCCATGCCGCCGAAAAACACCACATCGGGCTTTTTGCCTTTGATGGTGGTCAGGATCGCGTTGAAATCGGTCGCCTTGTCGGTGGTGAACTCCTTGGCAACCACTTTGCCCCCTGCCGCTTTGACTGCTTTGGAAAATTCTTCAGCCACGCCCTGACCGTAAGCCGTTCGGTCGTCAATCACGGCAATGGACTTGCCCTTGAGCGTGCCCACCGCGTATTTGCCCAGGGTGCCACCAAGCTGTGCATCGTCAGCGACCAGCCGGAACGCTGTCCTGAAGCCCTGACGGGTGTACTTGGGATTGGTCGCGGAAGGAGAAATCTGGGGGATACCGGCGTCGTTGTACAGCTTGGACGCGGGAATGGTGGTTCCGGAATTCAGGTGACCGACCACGCCAGCCACCTTGGCGTCGACCAATTTCTGGGCGACGGCGGTGCCTTGCTTGGGGTCCGCAGCATCGTCTTCCGCCATCAATTCCAGAGTGACCTTTTTGCCATCGATCATGACACCCGCGGCGTTCAACTCTTCGATTGCCATGCGTGCGCCGTTTTCATTGTCTTGACCCAGGTGGGCGATAGCGCCACTGGTCGGCCCCACGTGCCCGATCTTCACGACGCCCGCAACCGCCGAAGCGGGCGCATCCGCTTCCTGGCTCTTGCCGCATGCCACCAACAGGGCAGCGGCAGCCAGGACCGTCATCGTACTTTTCACTTTGAGATGCATAAAAACTCCAAAAACGGAAACCCAGACCGAGTGAATCGCTAGAAAAAACCGGCCACTTTGCGACGCACCTCAGCTTTTTGGCAAGTTCATGCGGGCCGTCGCCTCTGCCACGGCCGCTCTGACCGCATCTTCCATATCTTGCTGTAGGCGCGGGGCGGAGATGCGCATTTGCTCTTCAACCATTGCCTGAAGGGATGCGCGAAGCTGTTGCTCCAACCGCGGCTTGACCGCTTGCAACACTTGCTCCACCAAGCGTTCAGGGTCTATCGCCTGGGCTGTCGGCGCTGCACCGGGACGGACCACTTCGGTCAGGGTTGGAACGAACCGGCCTACGGGTTTATTGCTTGGCATCAGTCGGCACGTTTCAGCGTCAAATCGTGTCGGGTAATCGGGTAACCACGTTCGGTGTAGTACCTCCACCGGTTGCGCGCCAGGTCGCGATCACCCGCATCGGTGCTGACCACTTCAATGACGCGTTCGAACCGTTCAAAACCTTCCGGCACAGACCCTGCCAGATTGACCAGAACACCGCTCTGGTCCGCGGCCTGGCCCGCGTGGCTCACCAGCACAATCGGAGAGCGGCCTTTGAGGGACCCGCTCGCGGCGCCGCTACTGTGAGGCAAAAAATCGGTCGGTGACAACGACCACAAATCTGCATCGAGTTGTGCCAATGAATCGGCATCCGCCACCACAACCACTTTCGCCCCGCTACCAACAGCCTTGCGCAACAATCGACACGTGTAAGCCAATTTATCTGGCGCGCCGAAGTGAAAAGCAACTTCTGTCACGTCGTCCGGGCCTGGGTCATCAAATATTCAACCAACAGGCCTACTGGGCGCCCGGTCGCACCCTTGGAGGCACCACTTTTCCATGCGGTCCCCGCGATATCCAGGTGCGCCCATGGGAATTTTTCGGTGAAGCGCTGCAAAAACTTGGCGGCCGTGATGGAACCACCGGCCCGTCCGCCCACGTTGGCAACATCGGCGAAACCCGTTTTCAAGCCTTCGGCATAGTCTTCATCCAGCGGCATCTTCCAGCACAGGTCCTGCGCAGCCTCGCCGGCAGCAAACAGGGCAGAACCCAGCTCGTCTTTGGACGAGAACAAACCACTGCGCACGCCACCCAATGCGATGACACAAGCGCCCGTCAGGGTCGCAACATCGATCACCGCCGTCGGCTTGAACCGTTCGGCATAGGTGAGTGCATCGCACAGAACAAGACGCCCTTCGGCATCGGTGTTGAGAATTTCAATCGTCTGTCCGCTCATGCTGGTCACCACGTCACCGGGTTTGACGGCACGTCCATTGATCAGGTTTTCGCATGCCGGGATCAAACCCACGACATTGATGGCCGGCTTGAGCGCAGCCAGGGACCGAAACACGCCCAGGACACTGGCGGCACCCGACATGTCGAACTTCATTTCATCCATTTCCGGGGCCGGCTTGATCGAAATGCCGCCGCAGTCAAACGTAATCCCCTTGCCCACCAGAACCGTGGGCGCTTGTGATTTCACGGCGCCGTTGTAGCGAAGGACCACAAACCGCAGCGGCTGCTCGGAACCCTGCGCCACCGCCATGAACGCACCCATGCCCAGCTTGGCGACCTCTTTGGGGCCCAGCACGTCACAGGTAATCTTCGGGAAATGCGCCAGCTCCTGGGCCGCCTGCGCCAGCAAGGTCGGGGTTGCATGGTTCGCGGGGCGATTGGCCCATTCCTTGGCCAATTCGGCGCCAGCCACAATGCCCACCGCGCGGTGGAATGATGCCTGGACTTCCGTCGCATTGGTGGCGGCCACCAGCACTTTGCTCAGTGTGCGTGCTTCAGGCTTGGACTTGGTGTGGGTGTAGGCATACGTCGCGTCAGCCACGGCCGTTACCACCGCGCGCACCGCGTCTTCACGGGCTGGAGCAGCAAAACACACCAGGAGCTTCTTGAGCGTTGGCGACTTGACCAAGGCCGCCGCCGCGAGAACTGCATTGCGAACGTTGCGGGCCGACCCATCGCCGATTCCCGCCAGCACCACGCGCGCTGCGTTGGCTTGCACGGGCCGGTACAGGCACAACAGCTTGCCGGGTTTGGTCTCCAGGTCGGCAGATTTGATGGTTTGCGCCACCAATACCGACAAATCATCCTTGCCCGCCTTGAAGTCTTGCGGAACCAGGACAATCAACGCATCACATTTCTCGGTATCGGCCCCGACAAGGCCAAACGACTTCAGTTCAAAGTTCATAATTCGGGTTTTCCTTTGTTGCCATGTTATTCCATTCTTCCATCCGCAAAGAACTCGCGCGCAGTTTTGGCGCAACACTCGTTGTACTGGTAACGGTGGTGATGACGATGACGCTGATACGCACGTTGGGCGAGGCGGGTCGGGGCGTATTCAACCCCTCGGATGTGATGATCATCATGGGCTATACGGTGCTCTCCGACATGCCCACCATCTTGTCCATGTGCCTGTTCATCGCCGTGCTCAGTGTGCTGACGCGGATGTTTCGTGACAGCGAGATGGTGATCTGGTTTGGCAGCGGCCGTGGGTTGACATCCCTGATCAAACCGCTTTTTCGCTTTGCCTGGCCCATACTGGTCGTCATTACCGCACTGGCCTTCCTGATTTTGCCCTGGGCGTATGGGCGTATCGAGGACATGCGCGATCGCTACGAAAAGCGGGGGGACATTGCCCGCATCGAGCCGGGGCAGTTTCAGGAATCGGCCAACGGCGAGCGGGTGTTCTTTATTGAAAAAGACGCCACGGGTCAACTGGCCGGAAGCAACGTCTTCATTGCGACGCACAAGAACAACAAGGAGACCATTACGTCGTCCCGCAGTGGCCGGGTTGAAGTCATGAATGGAGAAAAATTTCTGATTCTGGAAAATGGCCAGCGCCTGGAAAAAACGGCGGGCAAGCCAGACCTCACCGTTGCCGTATTCAAGAACTATGGTGCACAGGTGGATGCCGATGACCAGTCAGCACGCAGTTTTGTGCCGTCCGCCGCCAAGAGCACCCTGGAGCTGCTTGCCACCCTAAGCAAACCCCACCTTGCCGAACTGTCCTGGCGCGCCGGACTGGCGTTGGCGGCCATCAACCTCATCGTCATTGGCCTGGCGACAGCCGGCGTCAACCCGCGGGTGGGACGCACCGCCAATTTGGGATTTGCCTTTGGAGCGTTTGTTGTGTACTTCAATCTGCTCGTCCTCGGGAAAAGCTGGATAGAAACCGGACAGGTTCACTTTGGCGTGTACTTGTTCGCGCTGCACGGCGGCGCACTGGCACTTGCCGTGCTGTGGCTGTTCAAGCGACATAACAACTGGGTCTTGCGCATTCCTCACCGGGCCCCTGGCGCCCTTCAGACGCCGAAAGGCCCACTGTGAGAACCATACGGCGCCTTTTGTACGGTGAAGTCATCGTGGCCGTGATCCTGGTCACACTGGGCTTCGTCTCCCTGTTCTACTTTTTTGATTTTGTGGAAGAGCTTCAATCGGTTGGCAAGCACCGGGATACCGGCTACACGATAGCGCAGGCGTTGCTGTATGTAGCGCTGATGCTGCCCAGCCACTTGTACGAATTGCTACCCATCACGGTGCTGATTGGCACCATCTTTGTGATGGCACGCCTGGCACAAAGCTCCGAATTCACCATCCTGCGCACCAGTGGACTGGGTCCCTGGCTGGCGCTGCGCACACTGCTCGCGTTGGGGCTGGGCTTTGTCCTGTTCACCTTTGCCGTGGGCGACTATGTTGCGCCCATGGCCGACAAGACGGCCCAGTTACTCAAGTCACGCTACCAGGGCCGCGTAACCGTCGGAAAGACCGGTGCCTGGCTCAAGGAAAAACAAGCCTACAGCCATTACGCGGTCAATGTGGGTTCCCTGGCACCCGGCGCCAGCATGCGCGATGTACGCATTTTTGAGTTCGACAACCAGGGCATTCTGGTTTCCATGACCCAGGGGCAGACGGCAAAATTCGGAAAAGACGATTCCTGGCTGATCGAATCCGTGGACCACACTGAATTCACCAGTGCCGATGCCAACGCCTCGCGGGTAGACCGGACGTTTGTCGACACGTTCCGGTGGCCCACACAAATCAGCGCTGAAATGGTCGCCACGGCGGTACTGCGCCCGGAACGCATGGGTACCATCGACCTATTTCAGTACATACGCCACCTGGAGGCCAACGGCCAAACCGCGCAAAAGTACGAAATACAGTTCTGGAAAAAGGTGTTTTACCCACTCAGCTGCCTGGTCATGGTGGTGCTGGCGCTGCCCTTTGCGTACCTGCATTTTCGTTCTGGCAGCGTCACCACCTACGTGTTTGGCGGCGTCATGGCAGGTATCAGCTTTGTGTTGCTGAACAATGTGCTGGGCGACCTGGGTGCCCTGCAAGGCTGGAGACCCTGGGTTACCGCCGCATTGCCGGGCTTGATCTATTCCTTCTTCTCCCTGACTGCCTTCACCTGGCTGGTCATACGACGATGACAAGCACCCACACATCCACCGCCATCGTACTGTTTGCCCACGGCTCACGGGACCCTTTGTGGCACAAGCCCATGGAGGCCGTGGCGGCGCACATCAGCACCGTGTCGCCGCAGACCGATGTTGTCTGCGCCTACTTGGAGATCAGCACGCCTGACCTGGCCACTGCCACCCGCACCCTGGTTAGTCGCGGCGTGCAGACCATCGCCATCCTGCCGCTGTTCCTGGGCGTGGGCAAACATGCCCGTGAAGACCTGCCTCGTCTGGTGGCCGATTTGCAGCAAGTGCACCCCGATGTGCAGTTCAATCTCCAGCCATCGGTCGGCGAGGAAGCACGGTTGGTGCATTTGTTGGCCCAAATTGCCTTGGATAGTCTCTAAAAACGGTATTTCCGGCATAATGAATCTCATCTTTAGTTGAGATTTGATATGAACCTTCATCAGTTTCGCTTTGTACAGGAAGCCGTCCGTCGCAACCTCAACCTGACCGAAGCGGCCAAGGCACTGCACACCTCGCAGCCCGGGGTTTCCAAGGCCATCATTGAGCTGGAAGAAGAGCTGGGCATCGAAATCTTTGCACGCCATGGCAAGCGCCTCAAACGCGTCACCGAGCCGGGCCAGCATGTGCTCAAGAGCATTGACCTGATCCTGCGCGAAGTGGGCAACCTCAAACGCATTGGTGAGCAATACAGTGCCGAAGACAGCGGCACGCTGTCGATCGCCACCACCCACACCCAGGCCCGCTACGTGTTGCCGGAGAAAGTGGCAGCACTGCGCGCCGCCTACCCCAAGGTCAACATCAGCCTGCACCAGGGCTCACCTGACCAGGTGGCACGCATGCTGATCGATGAGGTGGCCGAAATCGGCATTGCCACGGAATCACTGGCGGCCTACAGCGAACTGGTCACCCTGCCCTGCTACGAATGGCAACACATGCTGGTGCTGCCAATCGACCACCCGCTGGCGCGCAAAGACCGCATCACGCTGGAAGACGTGGCCCTGGAGCCGCTCATCACCTACCATCCCTCTTTTACGGGACGCACCAAGATTGACCAGGCCTTTGCCACCCGCAAACTGGAGCCCCGCATTGCACTCGAAGCCATTGATTCGGACGTCATCAAGACCTACGTCCGCCTGGGCCTGGGCGTCGGTATTGCGGCCGAGATGGCCGTGCGCGACGTGGTGGACGACGGTGGCAAGAGCGGCCTAGTAGTGCGCCCCGCCGGCAACCTGTTTGGCCAGAATGTGGCCCGCGTGGCCTTCAAACGCAGCGCGTACCTGCGCAATTTTGTCTACACTTTCGCCGAACTCCTGAGCGACCGCCTGGAACGCAAACTGATCGCCCGCGCCATGGACGGGCATGTGGAAAACTACGACTACTGACATGACACCTCACCTGATCTCCCGCCTGCCCGCTGTGGGCACCACCATCTTCACCGTCATGTCGGCACTGGCCGCCCAGCACAAGGCCGTCAACCTGGGCCAGGGGTTCCCGGACTTTGCCTGCGACCCGGCCCTGGTCGACCACGTGACCCAGGCCATGCAGGCCGGTCACAACCAGTACCCGCCCATGCCCGGCATTCCCCAATTCCGGGAAGCCATTGCGGCCAAGATTGAGACCTTGCATGGCCGCAGCTACCGCGCGGTGGACGAGATCACCATCACCGCCGGCGCCACGCAAGCCATCATCACCGCCATCCTGGCCATCGTGCACCCGGGCGACGAAGTGATCGTGCTGGAGCCCTGCTACGACAGCTACGTGCCCAACATCGTGCTGGCCGGTGGCACGGCGGTGCGCGTACCGCTGACGCCCGGCACCTTCCGCCCGGACTTTGCGGCCATCGGTGCGGCCATCACCACCAGGACCCGCGCCATCATCATCAACAGCCCGCACAATCCCAGCGCGACCGTGTGGACGCGCCAGGACATGCTGACGTTGCAGGAACTGCTGGAGCCCACCAACGTGCTGCTGATCAGCGACGAGGTCTACGAACACATGGTGTTTGACGGTGTGCAGCACGAAAGCGCTGCCCGCTACCCCGGTCTGGCCGAGCGCGCCTTCATCGTCTCCAGCTTCGGCAAAACCTACCATGTGACCGGCTGGAAAGTGGGTTATGTGGCGGCCCCGGCCTCCATGACGGCCGAGTTCCGCAAGGTGCACCAGTTCAATGTGTTCACGGTCAACACACCCATGCAATACGGTCTGGCCGCCTACATGGCCAGTCCTGCGCCGTACCTGGACTTGCCGGCTTTCTACCAGCGCAAACGCGACCTGTTCCGTGCCGGTCTGGCCAATTCCCGCTTGCGCCTGTTGCCCAGCGAAGGCAGCTACTTCCAGTGCGTGGACATCTCCCAGGTCAGCGATCTGGGTGAGGCCGATTTCTGCCAGTGGCTCACCGCCGAGGTGGGTGTGGCGGCTATTCCGCTGTCGGCGTTCTATGGCGATGGCTTTGACCAGCGTGTCGTGCGCTTCTGCTTTGCCAAGCAGGACGCCACACTGCACGCCGCCCTGGAGCGGCTCAAGGCGCTATAAAAACAGAAGCGCTTGCCGCTTATTTGACGAGGGCTGGATGCGGTTTTGCCTTGATACCGAACGCAGCAATCCAGCCAGGCAGTGCATCAGCGGGCATGGGCCGCGCAATGCCATAGCCTTGGGCCACATCGCAACCGTTCAGCGCAAGCCAGGACAGGTCGGCCGGCGTTTCAGCGCCCTCTGCGGTGACGGTCAGCCCCAACGCATGGCTTAGCAAAATAGTGGACCGAACGATCGCTGCGTTCTTCGGCGATTGGGCGACCGCTGTCACAAAAGACTGGTCGATCTTCAGTTCATGCACCGGCAGGGACTTCAAATAGCCCAGCGAAGCCTGCCCCGACCCATAGTCGTCGATCGAAAGCTTCACACCCAACTGGAACAGTTCCGCCAGGTGGGACTGCGCCAGTTCGGGGTCGTCCATCAGGGAACTCTCGGTAATTTCCAGACACAAATTTGCCGGCGCAAGCCGGTGATGCGCCAGCAAATCCCGGACATGCACCACCAGATGCGGGCTGAGCATGTCCAGCGCGGAAAGATTGGCGGACACCACAATGTCCAGCCCTTCGCGGCACCACCGGGCAGCCTGTTCGATCACGCGTTCCAGAAGCCAGGGCGTGATCTCACGGATAAACCCGGTTTGCTCGGCAAACGGAATGAAGTGGATCGGCGGCATCAGCCCACGCACCGGATGCTGCCAACGCAGCAAGGCCTCGGCGCCGACGATGTTCCCGCTCACCATGTCCAGTTTGGGCTGGTAGTGCAGCACGAACTCCTGGCGGGCCAGTGCCTCCCGCATCTCGCCGACCAAAGACAGCTGCTCTGGCACCGGTAGCTCGCCGTTGTCAGATGCCAGCGCAAAACCCGTGTGGCGCCGCTTGGCCGCAACCATGGCCTGGTCCGCACCCCGGAGCAGTTCGGTGATGTCATCGGCATCCTGTGGGTACAGCGCAATCCCCAGGCTACCACCAACATCCAGTCGTTGCCCTTCCAGGGTGATCGGCCGGCTCAAGATGTCAAGAACAGACTGGGCAAACACCAGGGCTTCGGCCTTGCCCGCTCCGCACAGCAGAAAGGCGAATTCGTCACCCCACAGCCGGGCGAAGAGCGTGGGTGCCGGTGTCACGTGGCCCAGAAGCGCCCCGATCTCGATCAACAACCGGTCCCCCACCCCATTTCCCAGCGCATGGTTGATGGACGCAAAGCGGTCAATGTTGAGAATGACAACGGCACCGCTGCCACGGGTCACGCGTTGCCCCAGTGCCTCCAGAAAGCGCGTGCGATTGGCCAGGCCGGTCAAAGCATCTTCATAGGCAAGCCGGAGAATTTTCTCTTCGCGACTGGCGATGCGTTCACGCATGTGATCGAAGCTCAGGGCAAGTTGGCCAATCTCATCCATGGGCATGGCCGGCATGGGCTGCGTGTAGTCGCCAGACTCGATGCGGCGCGCAGAAACCGATAGCTCATTGAGCGGCCTGACAATCCCGCGGGCCAGCATCACACTCCCGCCAGCAAACAGGAGAACCCCACCAAAGACAACCACCAGCAACACGTTCTGCAAGCTCTGGAATGGTGCCTGTGCCTGTTCCAGTGAGCGCTGCAATACCACCGATACGTCCTGCCTCAGAGGCAATTGCACCGTCCGGTAGTGGTCTTCGCCGATGGCCAACACCCAGGAGGAGTCACCCGGAGAGTCGCGCAACGCGCCAGCCAGTACGCTACGCCTGGCAGGTTCCAGGGATGACGCCAGCAAAGTGACGTCTGCACCCTGGCGATGCACAACACTCACTGTCAGCCCGATGATTTCGGACAAGCCATTGGCCCACTGGTCATCCACCAGAAAGCCCATGCCAACCCACGCAATGAGCTTGGGGGCCAAAATGGGGACGAGCACGAGCTGGTACAGGTGTCCGTCCTTCATCTGCCTGAAACCCGAGCTCTTGCCCGACGCCTGCGCAGTGGCCAGCAGGTCCTCAAACTGGAACGCCGTTGGCAGGGTCAGCTGCTGTTGTGAATCGGCGATGACCTGACCATTCGGGTTGATCACCATCATGACCTGGGCGCCGATGCGCAGACCATGGTTGCGGATGACCGAATGCACGGTTGCCTGGTCCTGCGTGGCAATGGCTTCGCGAAAGGCAAAGTCACCGGACAGCACGGTGGCGGCCGTTTCCAGCTGGCGCTGGCTCTGCTCAACCAGGCGCTGGAAGATGCGGGTGCCTGCGGCCAGCTCCCTGGCTGTTTCGCTGGCCACAATGCGCTGGTTGCTGCCGGCGACCAGGCCAACAATCAGCGCCATGACCAGCAGCAACAGACCGACAAACACGACGACGATGCGACGTTGAAGCGTCCTCAGAATCATGGCTAATACTTGTCTGAATCAACCGGGGGTTTGGGCTTCAACACGCGGGCATTGATGTCGGCCACCAAAGCCAGTTTGGTGGGTGGCACGCCGGGTCGAATCTCGATGTCACGCAAGGCCCATTCGCCCACCTGCCGCGGGTGCCAGACGCGCAGGCGATAGTGTCCCGCAGGCACGTTGCGAATGGTGGCCTGACCGCCGGTACCCGTCTTGGCGAAGTACGGCGTATTCACCACCAGGACATAGGCTTCCATCCAGTCATGGATATTGCAGCCCAGCGCCACCTCGCCGGGCTTGTCAAACAGCACCGGCAGGACGGGCTTACCCGCGTACAGCTTGATCTCGAAAATCTTGGGCGACGAAAAGGAAAAGATGTGGTGCTTGAAGGCATCGCGATTCGGAAACTCGACCATCGTTCCGGTTTCCACAACGGAGACATAGGGAATGAATTCGCGGTCCCGCTGCTCGATGACCACGGTGCGATGGCCCCTGGGGGCCCAGCCTGCAACCGGTTCAATCACCACAGCGGCGTCTTCAACCGGTTGGCCTGCCGATGTCAGGACCGTCGCGTCAACGGTTGCGGCAAACGAATGGGAGCAAAAGAACAAAAGCGCCAGTTGCCAAGCCGCGTGCGCAGGTCTCATGGCGCAAGCTGGATAGCGGGTGCAATTTGCCAGATTTCAGTGCTGAGGGATCCATCGCGGTAGGTCAGCGCGTGCCAAACCTTCACCGGGGTTGTTCCACCGTACTCGGCGGATGCATGGACCGTGGCACCCTTGGCATTGCTGTGGGCTTCAAGCTTGCTGAATTTGACGGGACGTGGATTGCCGGCATTCGCGGCAATGAACTTTTGCCAGACCGCCCTGATCTCGGACTTGCCGCGGTAGCGACCGTCCAGCGCTCCACCCACCCAGTCCATATAAGCGTCCTCTTCATAGTCACGCATCAGCACATCCAGCTCGCCCGCTGCAACTGCGTTCAGATGGACCTGAGCCCGGGCCTCGTCCAGTGGGCCGGCAGACGCACATGGCGTCAATAGGTTCGCCATACAAAAGGCCGCGATCAACACCGGAAAATTCTTAGGGGTTCGAGTCATTTCATCCTCCTGCTGGCTGCCAAAACGTCAGGCTCCGATCCACCGCGAGATTCATCATAGCCCACCTGCCGCCACGCAGGGCTGGTGCCTGCAAAGCCCCCTTTTGGGACGCACAGTGCAGCACTCTTCACCGGCGTTTGGGCTGCCCTGCCATGAGTCCAGTGGCTGTCACAGGGTTGTCACTTTCGCTCAGTACGCTTCACGCCAGTGAAACCCTACTTCTACACCCTATTCGACCGCACGCTTGGCGCCATGGCCACCCGACTCCACCGCTGTTTGGAACCGCACTTACCGACCGGTATGACGACACCGTTGCGCGTCATCCTTGCCACCACGGCAGCACTGTGGATGGGGCCGGCAAACGCACAGACTGCGCCCACTTCCCCGGTCAGACCGGATGTCGAATGGTTGCGGTTTCGCGATTTCTTTCGCACACCCATGGGGCCCAAGGGCATCGAGATGACCGACACGCTGTTGCAGGCCAACGGAAAAACCGTGCGCTTGACCGGCTACATGGTGCAGCAGGAAATACCCACGCCGGGGCGCTTCCTGCTGACGCCACGCCCCGTGCAAATGAGTGAGCATGCCGATGGCGAAGCGGACGACCTGCCCGCAGCAACCACGGCGGTGTACCTGGACGCGGCGCAACAGGACTGGACCATCCCCCATGTGCGCGGCCTGATCGAAGTGAGTGGCCAACTGCAGGTAGGACGCCATGAAGCGCCGGATGGTCGCATTGCCTGGGTCCGGCTGCAACTGGCACCCGACGCGACCCGGAGCATGAACGCATTGGAGGTGTCGGGCCATTTGCATGCACTTCAACATGCACACTGACCCCTGCGCTGCCATGCCTCGACATTTGTTGAATTTCCAATAAAAAAACCATGACCAAACACAACCGATACCATACGCTGTCACACCCCTTGTCTCTGCTTCCGCTGGGCATGGTTGCGCTATGCGCAGCCGCCGCCGGGGCGGCGCAGGCGGCACCCACGGTCAGCCGACTGACGCCACCCAGCGAGCTGTTTGCCAGCGGACAGGCGGCACCCCTGATCGCCCGGTTTTTGCCCGGGCAACGCTTTGACCTGCAGGCCAAACTGCGCCCGGACGACGCCAGCAAATCCATCACCCAGGCCCGCTTTACGCTGGACGGCAAGGCCGTGGCGGCAACCGTGGCCCTGAGGACCTGCGCCACCGGTTGCCTGACCGGTGTGCCGCTCAACGCCAGCATCGCCACCGTGCGTGCCGTCAGTGTGAGCAAGCCCGGCATCCATACGTTCGCGGTGGAAGCCAGCCAAAGCGATGGTCAGACGGTGAAAGCCACGGGCAATTTCGAAGTGGTCCCGCTGCTGGCAGGCGGCCAGAAGGTCAAGAACATCATCATCATGCTGGGTGACGGCATGGGTGCCGCCCAGCGCACGGCGGCGCGCATCGTGGCGGGCGGCTATGCCCAGGGCAAGGTCATCACGCCGCTGGCAATGGACACCTTTCCGGTGACCGGCATGGTCAAGACCGCATCCCTCAACTCGGTCGTCACGGATTCGGCGCCCGGCATGACCAGCTATGTGTCGGGCAACAAGAACAACAACAACGAAGAAGGCGTTTTCCCCGACGACACGACCGACCCGTTTGACAACCCGCGCATTGAGTACCTCAGCGAATACCTGCACCGCACGCAGGGCAAGGCGCTGGGCCTGGTGACCACGGCCGATGTGTTTGACGCCACGCCGGCGGGCAATGCCGTGCACACCAGCAGCCGCGGCGCCGGCACCGGCATCGTCGACCAGTTTCTGGATGACCGGGGACTCACGGGCTTGTCGGTCCTGATGGGGGGCGGGCGTAAATGGTTTGTTCCGTCCACCACACCGGGATCGGCCCGCGGTGACCGCACGGACTACGCTTTCTCGGCCCTTGACGCCCACACCGCGGAAATCGTCAGGCGCTGGGGCAGCGCCCCCGGACGACTGGACAAGGACCGTGACCTGCTGGCCGATTTTCAGACGGCAGGCTTCACCTACGCACCGGACAAGACCGCACTGGATGCCATCGACACCCGCAAGACAGACCGCCTGCTGGGCTTGTTTGCCCATTCGAACATGAACGTCGCGCTGGACAAGATCGACGGTCGACGCGCCAAGCAGAGCGGCGTCAACGGCCGCGTCGTGGACGACTATGGTTTTCCCGACCAGCCCATGCTCGACGAGATGACCACCAAGGCGCTGGGCGTACTGGAGCGCCAGAAGAACGGCTTTGTGCTGATGGTGGAAGGCGCCTCCATCGACAAACAGGCCCACAACATGGACACCGAGCGCTGGATGCTCGACACGCTGGAGTTTGACCGCGCCATCAAGCTGGTGCAGGCATTTGCTGCCAAGCGTGGCGACACGCTGGTGATTGTGACCGCCGACCACGAGTGTTCGGGTGCTGCCCTGATTGGCGGCTCGCGGGTCAGCGATGCCCGGCTGCAGGAGCTGGTGCGCGAAGGCGGCAGCGCCAACATCCGCGACAAGGTCGTGGGCATCTACGAGCAGGCGGGCTTCCCCAAATACCGCATTGCCCAGGATGGCTATCCCGAAACCACCGATATCGACAACCGCCTGCTGGTGGGCTACGGCGCCAATGCGGACCGCTATGAAGACTTCCGCAGCAACGAGCGCCCGTTGCAGGACAGCCAGCAGCCCTTCGTCAAACGGGAACCCCTGTCGGCCTATCCGGCCAACCCCCTGGCACGCGACGCCGACGGCAAGTTCCTGGTGACCGGGCAGGTACCGGGCGACAGCGCCGTGCACACCGCCACCGACATCCCCCTGTCTGCCTTTGGGCCTGGCGCGTGGTCGTTCACCGGGGTCATCGACAACACCGACGTGTTCTTCAAACTGGCCCAGGCGGCCAACGGCGTTGTGCTTCCCGCTGGCCTGGCGCTCGCTCCCAGCCGGGTGAAACGCAAACCCTGAACCGCTGGGGATTCGGTGAAGTATTTGGCTCATTCAGAGTCAAATAGGGCTGTAGACCCCGTGGAATGTGCGCAAGCAGCTATCTAAACAATAGCAATATTCCACCAGCCCGGCAGCAGGGCCCGGTAGCGCGGCTCACGGTAGCGGTCGTCCAGCAGCAGCACGGTGCCGGTATCCGTCGGTGAACGGATTACCCGTCCGGCGGCCTGCACCACCTTCTGCATGCCGGGCAGCAGGTAGGTGTAGTCATACCCCCGGCCAAAGCGCGCCTGCATGCGCTGGCAGATGGACTGGTTCACCTCGTCAAACTGCGGCAGGCCCAGCGTGGCGATGAAGGCGCCGATCAAACGCCTGCCGGGCAGGTCCACCCCTTCACCGAAGACGCCACCCAGCACGGCAAACGCGATGCCCTGCCCCGCCCCTTCGAATCGCTGCAAGAAGCCCTGCCGGCTGGTCTCGCTCATCTGGCGCTGCTGGGCCCAGACCTGCAGACCGGGATGGCGCTGTTGCAGGCGCAGCAGCGCCATCTCCAGGTAATCAAAGCTGCTGAAGTACGCCAGGTAGTTGCCCGGCTCGCCGGAGAACTGGTTGGCCATGGCATCCACCAGACTGTCCAGCGTATCCAGGCGATCATCCCGGCGCGTCGAGATGATCTTGATGGTGACGGCTAGCTGGTCGGGCGCAAACGGCGAGTCAATCTCCAGGGATTGCGTCGACTCCGGCAGGCCCAGCAGATTGGTGTAATAGTCGGCCGGATACAGGGTGGCCGAAAACAACACCATCGAATCGGCGGCGGTGATGCGTGCGCGGATGAAGTGGGCCGGAATGATGTTGCGCAGCGTCAACGAGCCGCTTACCACCTCACCGCCACGCAACTCGCACAGCGAGTGCTCCCCAAACTCTTCCGCCAGATTCGCAAAGGCCAGGGTCTTGAAGTAGAACGGCAACAGCGCACCGTGGTTGTCGGCCGGATGCTCGTTCAGGTACTCGCTCACCGCACTGTTGAAGCGCTGCAGGGAGCGCAACCAGGCCTCCGGCACCTCGTGCAGCAGTTTCCAGCTAGAGTCTGGCGCGTCGCGCCGGGCCGCGTCCAGCAGCAATTGCCACTGGTTCAGAACATCGTCCACGCGGCTGCGCAAGACCCGCGGCACCTGGGGCCGCAGCGCTTCGGTTTCGCTGTCGGTCAGCTCGGCGCTGTACATGCTGCAGGCGCGGGCATACAGGTTGTGCGCTTCGTCCACCAGCACGCTGACCCGCCAGTCGTTATTTACCGTCAAGGCGTACAGCATGGCGCTGCGGTCAAAGTAGTAGTTGTAGTCGCCCACCACCACATCGCACCAGCGGACCATTTCCTGCGCCAGGTAGTACGGACAGACGCCATGCGCCAGCGCCACCCGGCGCAGGCTCTGCTGGTCCAGCCACTCCACCTGCGCTGCGGCCCGTCGGGCGCCGGCCAGTCGGTCATAAAAGCCCAGCGCCAGCGGACACGATTGCCCGTGGCAGGCCTTGTCCGGGTATTCGCAGGCCTTGTCCCGTGCCACCAGTTCGAGCACCCGCAGCGCCGAGCCGGTACCGCGCACTTTCTGCAGCGCCTCCAACGCAACCTGGCGCCCGGGCGTTTTGGCCGTCAGAAAGAAAACCTTGTCCACGCCCCGCTCGGGCATGGCCCGCAGCGCCGGAAACACGGTGCCGATGGTCTTGCCAATGCCGGTGGGCGCCTGCACCAGCAGCGAGCGGGACTGCACACACGCCCGGTACACGGCGCCCGCCAGATCGCGCTGCCCCGGGCGAAAAGGCAGCTGCGGGAACTCCAGCGTCTGTAGTTGTGCATCGCGGTCGTGCCGGTGGGTCCACTCCGATTGCGCCCAACCCAGAAAACGATCACACAGGAATTCGAAAAACGCCTGCAACTCCGCCGCCGTGTGCGCTTGCGGGATCGGATGTTCGGTCTGCTCCACCACATCAAAGTAGACCAGGGTCAGCGTGATGTGCTCCAGCGCGCGGCTCTGGCACATCAGCCAGCCATAGACCTTGAGTTGCGCCCAGTGCAGCGCGCTGTGGTTGGGTGCAATGGACGCGACCGAGCCGCGGAAGGTCTTGACCTCTTCCAGCACGTTGCGTGCGGCGTCATAACCATCGGCCCGGCCCGCTACCCGCAAGCCGTGGTACGTGCCGCTGAGCGTCACTTCGGCCTCGTGCCCCGGTGGGCGGCGGCTGGCCACCAGTTGATGGCCCTCGCGCCCCTGCTGGGCGCTGGGCGCGGGCGTAAAGCGCAAATCCAGATCACCCGCCTTGGCCGCAAACTCACACAGGTTGCGGACCGACACCGAATAGGCGGCCCGCTGCGCCGGATCGCCGGCCATTGCATCAACGCTCATGGTGGCGGGTCAGAGTCAGCCTGCTCCAGCAGCATGGCCTGGCCAGGCCCATCGCCCAACCCATGGTCCGATGGCGGCAGCGGCGTTGCCTTGGCCAGCACCATCCACAGCGCAAACGGCAGATCGGCCACCGCCCGCTTGGGGGCGTTGCGTGCCACCACCAGGCGCTCGCCTTCGAGTTGCAGCACGCCGCACTCCACCGGTACCTCGTCGGCCTGCGCAATCGGGCGGCCCTTGCTGTCGCAGCCCAGCACGTACCAGCACTGGCCGCCAGCATCCAGATAGCTGTCGCGCTTGTCTTTTGATTTAAGGTCGCCCAGCAGATCCGCACGGCTCACCTTGATCTCGTGCACCACCGGCTCCAGATAACCGGCCACTGTGGTGTTGCGGATGGAAAACACATCGGGCATGCAGATCTTCCAGCGCGTCGGCGCCTCGGGTTCGCAGGGCAGCCGCGAGCGGATGCTCAGGCCCGTCCACACAATGCGCCCGTCACGCTGCATCTGCTGCGCCACCCGCTCCACCAGCGTTTCGTGTCGGGAGCGGGCCTGGCGGTTACTGTAAAAAGCCTGGGCCAGAAAGGCGATGCCCGCGTCGGTCAGGCGCACCTTGTCATGCCCGCTGGGCTCGGCGATGCGCTCCAGCAGCCCGGCGGCCAACAGCTCCACCTCCACACTGTCCTGGCACGGCCAACCGGCCGAGCGATAGATGTCGCGCAGCCGCCGGGCGTGGGTGCGCCCCAGAGTGATTGGATGGATGGTGGCGGGAAAGACCATGGTTGTACATTTATCAATGTAAGCCAATTTGACAGCACATGCCCTTTTTGCCAACCTTTTGCTACAGTGCACCCATGTCCGGCAATGCAATCCCACCCCGCCGCTTTCTCTTCATTCCCTGGATATTTTTGTTCCTGGCGCTGGCACTGACCTATGCGCTGCAGAATTCCGCCCGTGATACGGCCCGACACGTGCTGCAGGACGAGTTCGACTTCCGCGCCCAGGAAATTGTTCGGAACATCGAGACACGCTTGAAAAACTACGAGCAGGTGTTGCAAGGCGCCGCAGGACTGTTTGCGGCGTCACAGCAGGTGGAGCGCCAGGAATTCGTGGAGTACATCCGGGAACTGAAACTCGAAGGCAGATACCCGGGTATTCAAGGGATGGGTTTTTCGCAGCTGGTGTTGCCGCAGGACAAGGCCAGACATATTGCGGCGGTCCGCGCCGAGGGTCTGGCCGACTACGACATTCGACCCGTTGGCGAGCGCGATATCTACACGTCCATCGTCTACCTGGAACCCGCCAACTGGCGCAATCAGCGTGCCATCGGCTTTGACATGTACTCCGAGCCGACTCGTCGCGCAGCAATGGAGCGGTCGCGGGATGAGGATGAGACCCGGATGAGCGGCAAGGTTCGCCTGGTGCAGGAAACTGACCAGGATGTGCAGTCGGGCTTCCTGATCTACTTGCCGGTCTACCGCGGACAGGCGCCCCACCAAACCGTTGAGCAACGCCGCACAACTCTGTTCGGATGGGTCTATGCCCCATTTCGCATGGATGATCTGATGGCAGGCATTCTGGGCCAGCGTTTTGGTGAAGTCAGGGAAACCCTGAACCTCGCCATCTACGATGGTGGTGCGGTCAAGGACAGCCAGCTGATGTTCGATTCCAAGGATCAGGACGGTGGCGCGAATGCTGTTTTCCAAACCGTCAAGAACCTTACCCTCTTTGGGCACCAGTGGACAGTATCCATCCGCTCGCTGCCGCCCTTTGAAGCCCGACTCGGCAGCGACAAGGCGACCACCGTCGCATGGGCCGGTAGCATTGCCAGCCTGTTGTTGTTTCTGGTGATCTGGCTGCTGGTGAACGGACGCTCCCGGGCGCTGGCGATGGCGCACAACATGACCGAGGATCTGCGGCAAAGCGAAGCCGCGGAAAAGAGGCTCAACCGTGCCTTGCGCCTGCTCAGCGATTGCAACATGGCGCTGGTGCATGCCGAAGACGAGCGCAGGCTGCTGTCCGAAATCTGCCGCCTGTGCGTGGAACGGGGAGGCTATCTGATGGCCTGGGTCGGGTACGCGCAGCACGACGAAGGCAAGACCGTGCACCCCGTCGCCCAATCCGGATACGAAGACGGCTACCTGGACGGCATCCAGATATCCTGGGCCGACACCGCAACCGGCCAAGGCCCAACCGGCACCGCGATCCGCACCGGGCACCCGTATGTCAACCAGAACGTGCTCTCCAACCTGGCCATGGCGCCCTGGCGCGAAGCCGCCATCCGGCGCGGCTACCAGTCCAGCGTGGCACTGCCCCTCATGTGTGATGGCAAGGCACTGGGCGCACTCACCATGTATGCCAGCGAACCGTATGCCTTCAACCCCGAAGAGTTGCAACTGCTGGAAGAACTGGCCAATGACCTTGCGTATGGCATCGTGACCTTGCGCACCCGGGAAGAGCATGCGGCGGCCAAAGAGCAGCTCGAATTCCTGGCCAACTTTGATCCGCTGACCCGGCTTCCGAACCGCCTGCTGTTGCGCGACCGTTTCGAGCACGCCAAGCGCGTTGCCGAGAGTGAAAAAGGCGGCATGGTCTCCATGCTGTATGTGGATCTGGACCACTTCAAGCAGATCAACGACAGCCTGGGCTATGCCGTGGGGGACCGGGTGCTGGTCTTGGTTGTCGACCACTTGCGCAAGTGCATTCCCGCCACCTCCACGATCAGTCGCCTCAGCGGTGACGAGTTTGTCATCATGTTGGTGGGGCAACGCGACGTGTCTGCCATGGTTGGGGTCGCCAACGCCGTTCACGACACACTGTTGGAGTCCGTCACCATCGACGGTAACGTACTGAGCATCACCTGTTCCATTGGCATCGGACTGTATCCCAACGACGGGGAGGATTTCGACACACTGCTCAAATGCGCACATACCGCGGTTGGCAGTGCCAAGGAGGCGGGGCGCAGCACCTACCGTTTCTTCACCCACGAAATGAATGCCAACCTGGCCGAACAGATGCGGCTCACGGGCGGCTTGTCCAGTGCCTTGCGCAAGCACGAGTTCCTGGTCCACTACCAGCCCCAACTTGATATTCGCAGTGGCAAGATCGTGGGCGCGGAAGCCCTGGTGCGCTGGCAGCATCCCGTCGACGGCTTGGTGGCACCGTCCCGATTCATTCCGATGGCAGAGCGCAGCGGGCATATCGTTGCCATCGGTGAATGGGTGCTCTTTGAGGCCTGCCGCCAAGGCAGGCTCTGGATGGACCTGCATCCGGAGCCGCTGGTGGTGGCCGTCAATCTGTCGGCCTTGCAGTTCAAACGCGGCAACGTGCTGGACATGGTGTCGAGGGCGCTTGCCGCATCCGGCCTGCGTGCGGACCGGCTGGAGCTGGAGCTGACTGAATCCATCCTGCTGCAGGATGTGGACGCCACGATCAAGACCCTGCATGGCCTGAAGGCCCTGGGCATCAAACTCTCCATCGACGACTTCGGCACGGGTTACTCCAGCCTGTCCTATCTCAAACAGTTGGCGGTTGACAAGCTCAAGATCGACCAATCGTTTGTGCGGGACATGCTGACCGACGCCGATGGTGCGTCCATCGTCAGGGCCATCATCCAGCTCGGCCACACCCTGCAACTGAAGGTGATTGCCGAGGGCGTGGAGACCGAAGCGCAACTGGCATTCCTTGAAGAGGCCGGGTGCGATGAGGTACAGGGCTATGTGTACAGCCGCCCGGTGCCTGCCGAACAATTGGGCCGTCTGCTGGAAAGTGGATTCCCGAAGTTGGCCTGAGACCAGCGAACCCTAGGCGCTCATCTGCGCCCACGCCTTCTCCAGCCGCTTCACACTCACCGGCTGCGGCGTGCGCAGCTCTTGTGCGAAGAAGCTCACGCGCAGTTCTTCCAGCAGCCAGCGAAATTCCTGCATGCGCTCGTCCACCGCGCCCTTGCGCTCGGCCACCAGGCGCCAATAGCGTTGCTCCAGCGGGCGCAGTTCGGTCAGGCGGGCGGCATCGCGGGCCGGGTCGGCGCGGTACTTGTCCAGCCGCTGGGTGATGGCCTTGAGGTAGCGGGCCAAGTGCTGCAGCCGTGGCCAGGGCGCGGCCTGCAAGAAACGTTTGGGCACCAGGCGGCTGATCTGCTGGGCGCAATCGGCCACGGCGTCCGGGGCGTTCTTGGTGTCCTTGATCTTGCGCGCCGCGGTGGCGTGCTCCAGCAAAATCGTGCTAGCCAGTCGCGCCACTTCGTTGGCGATCAGGGTCAGGCGCCCACGCCCCTCCTCCACCCGGCGCTTGAAGGCGAATTCGTCGGTGGGCAGCGGGTCGAGCAGGAAGGCGCGGTCCAGCGCCACGGCGATGATCTGCTCGCGCAACTCTTCCAGCGTGCCGCCCGTTCCAGAGGAACCTCCAGATTCCTTGCCGTTGTCCGCCTTGCCCACCTGCATGTAGGCCACCGCCATCTTCTGCAGGTCGGGGATGTTTTTCTCCAGGTACTTGAGCGCGTCCTTGATCTGCAGCGCAAACAGGCGGCGCAGGCCGGCGCGGTGTTTGGTGGCAGCCACTTCGGGTTCGTCAAACACTTCGACCGTGACGGCATCACCCTGGTCGATCAACGCCGGAAAGCCGATCAGCGTCTGGCCGCTCTTGCGGATTTCCAGCAGCTCGGGCAGCTCGCCAAAGGTCCATGCGGTGTGGCGCTGTTCGGTTGCCGCCGGTTTAGGCGCACCCGCGGTCGTCGGCTTTGCTCCTGTTTTGATAGCTGCTTGCGCACGTTCCACGGGGGCTGCGGGCACATTTGGCACTGAATTCGGTGTGGCAACGCTGGCTGCACCCACCTGCGCCAGCTTGATCCCGGCCAGCGCCTGGAACGCGCCACGCGCCTGCGCGCCCAGCTCCGCCTTCAATGCACCCAGGTTGCGTCCGTGGCCCAACTGGCGGCCATGCTCGTCCACCACACGGATGTTCATGAAGAAATGCGGTGTGAGCATGTCGGCCTTGATGTCCGCGCGGGCTATGTCCAGCGAGGTGGCTTCGCGCACTTGTCTCAGCACGGCGTCGATCAGCGCGCCGTGGCCAAAGCGCTCGGGCGCGTTCAAGACTTCAGCAAACTTGGCGGCCGTCTCCGGCAGCGGCACCAGGCGCGAGCGCGGCCGTTGGTGCAGGGTCTTGAGCAGGGCCTGCACCTTGTCTTTCAGCATGCCGGGCACCAGCCACTCGCAACGTTCGTCATTGACCTGGTTCAGCACGAACAGCGGCACGGTCACGGTCAGGCCATCGCGCGCGTCGCCGGGCTCGTGCAGGTAGGTCGCCGCGCAGTCCACGCCACCCAGGCGAATGGTCTTGGGGAAGGACGCCGTGGTGATGCCGGCGGCCTCGTGGCGCATCAGCTCCTCGCGCGTCAGCAGCAAGAGCTTGGGTTGCTTCTTCACCTCTTCGCGGTACCAGCGCTCAAAGCTGTAGCCGCTGCACACGTCGGCGGGCAGCTGCTGGTCGTAGTAGGCGTAGATGAGCTCGTCGTCCACCAGCACGTCCTGGCGGCGGGCCTTGTGCTCCAACTCTTCCACCTGGCGCACCATCTTCTGGTTGGCGGCCAGAAACGGCAGCGGCGTCTCCCATTCGCCATCCACCAGCGCCTGGCGGATGAAAATTTCGCGGGCACCGGCCATGTCCACGCGGCTGTAATTGGTGCGCCGGCCGTTGTAGATAACGATGCCGTACAGCGTGGCCCGCTCCAGTGCCACCACCTCGGCCGCCTTCTTTTCCCAATGCGGGTCCAGCAGCTGTTTCTTCAGCAGATGCTCGCCCACCTGCTCCAGCCACTGCGGCTCGATGTTGGCAATGCCGCGGCCAAACAGGCGCGTGGTTTCCACCAGCTCGGACGCCACAATCCAGCGCCCCGGCTTCTTGGACAAATGCGCACCGGGATGGGCAAAGAACTTGATGCCCCGTGCGCCCAGGTATTCACCGCTTTGGCCTTCTTCGAGTTTGCAACCGATGTTGCCCAACAGGCCAGCCAGCATGGACAGGTGCAGTTGCTCGTAACTGGCGGGCTGCGTGTTCAGATGCCATTTGTGCTCGGCCACCACGGTGTGGAGCTGGCTGTAGATGTCTTTCCATTCGCGCACGCGGCGAATGTTGACGAAGTTCTGGCGCAACAGTTGTTCGTACTGGCGGTTGCTCAACTTATGCGACGCCGTGGGAACCGTGGACTGGGGTGCGCGGGGTGACGAAATTGAGCTACGCGACGAGGAGCCCCGCGTACCACTGGCCGCGGCTCCCACGGCTGTGCCGGAGACCTCACCACCACCCCTAGCATCATGAATCCACTTCCACAGCTTCAGGTAGCCAACAAACTCACTCTTCTCGTCATCAAACTTCACATGCGCCTGGTCCGCCTGCTGCTGCGCCTCCATCGGCCGGTCACGCACGTCCTGCACACTCAGGGCCGATGCAATCACCAGCACCTCATCCAGCGCCAGCCGCGTACGCGCTTCGAGGATCATGCGCCCCACACGCGGGTCCAGCGGCAGCTTGGCCAGTTCCTGGCCGGTGGCGGTCAGCTCATTGGCATCGTCCACCGCACCCAACTCGTTGAGCAACTGGTAGCCGTCGGCAATGGCGCGGCCCGATGGACGTTCCAAAAACGGAAAGTCTTCGACGATACCCAGATGCAGCGACTTCATGCGCAGGATGACGCCGGCCAGCGAGCTGCGCAAAATCTCGGGGTCGGTAAAACGCTCGCGACCAACGAAATCTTTCTCGTCGTACAGGCGAATGCAAATGCCGTTGGCCACACGTCCGCAACGCCCGGAGCGCTGGTTGGCCGCCGCCTGGCTGATAGGCTCCACCAGCAGCTGCTCCACCTTGCTGCGAAAGCTGTAGCGCTTGACGCGCGCCGTGCCCGCGTCAATGACGTAGCGGATGCCGGGCACGGTCAGCGACGTCTCGGCCACGTTGGTGGCCAGCACCACGCGACGCCCGGAGTGGCTGTCAAAAATGCGGTCCTGCTCGGCCGGGCTCAGCCGGGCAAACAGGGGCAGCACCTCGGCGCTGCGCAGGATGGGCTGGTGACTGAGGTGCTTGCGCAGGTGGTCAGCGGCCTCGCGGATCTCGCGCTCGCCCGGCAGAAAGACCAGGATGTCGCCACTGTTGTGCGGATCGCGCCAGAGTTCGTCCACGCCATCGGCAATCGCGTTGTTCAGGTCGTACTCACGGCTTTCCTCAAACGGCCGGTAACGGTGTTCCACCGGGAACATGCGCCCCGACACCATGATGACCGGTGCCGGCCCCTTGCTGGATTTGAAATGGTCGGCGAAGCGTTGCGCATCAATCGTGGCGGATGTCACCACAATCTTCAGGTCCGGGCGGCGCGGCAAGATCTGGCGCAAGTAGCCCAGCAGGAAGTCGATGTTCAGGCTGCGCTCATGCGCCTCGTCGATGATGATGGTGTCGTAGGCGCTCAGCAGCGGGTCGGTCTGCGTTTCGGCCAGCAAGATACCGTCGGTCATCAGCTTGACCGAGGCATCGCGGCTCAGTCGGTCCTGGAAACGCACCTTGAAGCCCACCACCTCGCCCAGCGGCGTCTTCAGTTCTTCGGCAATCCGCTTGGCCACGCTGCTGGCGGCAATGCGGCGCGGCTGCGTGTGGCCAATCAGGCGGGCGCGCTGGCCTGCCGGGTAGTTGAGCTTGCCGCGCCCCATGGCCAGGGCGATCTTGGGCAACTGGGTGGTCTTGCCCGAGCCGGTCTCGCCACAGACGATGATGACTTGGTGGGCGGCCATGGCGGCCATGATCTCTTCGCGTTTGCCGGAGACGGGGAGCGATTCGGGGAATTCGATGTGCAGGGGGCTGGAGGTCAAGGTACAAACTTCGTAGAGAATCACGGATTATCCCAGCCCGGGCCCCCGCCACGGGCGTTTTGCAAACTATGCGGTGATACGATCAACCCGCCCCGTTTTTCCCTCGCAAAAACCCCATTCCATGACATTCCTGCGTCGCCTCTTTATCACTGCCTGCAGCGCATGGGCACTGACCAGCGCTGCCGTCGCCCAGGAGGCAGCGCAGCCCACCGCGCCCATCGTCGCAAAAATCTGGCATGTGAACTACGCCGTGGACCCGGACGGCCGGGTTGCGGAAACCTTTGCATCGGTGTACCGGGTGCAGCAGGAAAGCGCGCTGGAACGCGTCAAGGTGTTCTCCATTGCCTTCAGCACCAGCATCCAGAGCGGTGAATTTCTGGAGGCCTACACGCTCAAGAAGGACGGTCGTCGCATTGAAGCACCCGCCACCAATTACCAGACCGAGGTGAACGATGGCCGCAGCGGCGCCAGCCCCCTGTTCTCGGACCGCACCCGGGTGTCGGTGATGTACCCGGATCTGGCGGTGGGCGACTCGGTGGGCGTGCGCTACCGGATTACCGAGAAGGAGCCCATGTTTCCCGGACAGTTCTCCAGGGCGGTGACGCTGTCGCCGTACGAGGTGTACGAGGACGCACAGATCACCGTGACTTTGCCATCGACCATGAAGCTGCTGAGTCAGGCCAGTTTTCTGGACACTGCCCCGGCCACCGTTGCCGACGGCATGCAAACCCTGCGCTGGAACTACCGGCAGCTCAAGCCCCGCCAATGGGATGAGGAAGCGGACAGCGGCATCTGGCGCATGAGCGAATTCCCGTCCCTGCTGGTATCGACCTTCCCCAGTTACGAGGCCATTGCCAGGGCCTATGGTGACCGGGCCCTGCCCAAGGCGACACCCACGCCGCGCATCCGCGAGCTGGCGCAACAGATTGTGGGCAGTGAATCGGCGCCACGCGCGCGCGCGCGCCTGGTGTACGAATGGGTGTCCAAAAACATCACGTACGGCGGCAACTGCATCGGCGTGGGCGCGGTGGTCCCGCGTGATCTGGACGTGGTGCTGGACAACAAGATGGGCGATTGCAAGGACCACGCCACACTGGTGCAGGCCCTGCTGGCCGCCGCCGGCATTGCCAGCGAACAGGTGCTGATCAACGCAGGCAACGAATACGAGCTGGCACCCACGCCCGTGGTGTCCATGGTGAACCATGTCATCAACTACCTGCCCGCCTTCAAGCTCTACCTGGATTCCACGGCCAAGGAAGTGCCGTTTGGACTTTTGCCGATGGAAGACAACGGCAAGCCGGTCATCCACGTCGCAGCCGTTCAGGCACAGGCACTGGCCACCACACCCAACCAGCAGCACGACCAACAGGTACAGCGCCTGCAGATGAGCCTGAAGCTTACCGACGAAGGCCGGGCCACCGGAGAACTGAAGCTGTCGATCACCGGCTTGCAGGCGGCCGGTGCGCGTGCCTACATGCGCAACCTCTCGGGCGATGCCGAACGCGACTTTGCCAAGCGCGCGCTGGCGGCCTACGGCTTCAAAGGCCAGGGCACGCTCCACAAGGGCGATACCTCGGGCCTGTCGGACCGCTATGCCTACAGCGTGCTTTTTGACATTGACAACTACCTGGACAGCGGCGCCACCGGCGCCTTTGTGTTGGCGCCGGTGATGGGCTCACCCCTGGCGATCATGAGTTTTGCCGGCATCAACGCCCGCCCCATCGTGCGCAGACGCCACACCTGCTATGGCTTTCACACCTATGAGTCTTATGACATTGCGCTGCCGGCCACCATCAAGCTGACCAACCTGCCCGAGAATATGCGCCTCACAGGCAGCGTGTTGGACTACACCGCCAAATACCAGCGCACCAAAACCGGAGTCAGTGTCACGCGGGAGCTGCATGACAAGACTGAGCACACCGTTTGCACACCCGACGATGCGGCCGAGCTGCTCAAGCAGGCCTTGCCCATGGCCGAAAATCTCAGAACCAAAGTGCTGTACCAGCGCAAGCCCACACCAAAGACCAAGCCATGACCACCGTTTTCAACTTCACCTTCGTACCCTGGTTTCGCTCGGTCGCGCCCTACATCCACAAGTTTCGCAACCAGACCTTTGTGGTTGGCATTGCAGGCGAAGCCATCGCGGCGGGCAAGCTGCCCCACCTGGCGCAAGACCTGGCCATGATCCAGAGCATGGGCGTGAAAATCGTGCTGGTACATGGTTTCAGACCGCAGGTGAACGAGCAACTCAAGGCCAAGGGCCATGCCGCCAAATACTCGCACGGCATGCGCATCACCGACGAGGTGGCGCTGGACTGCGCGCAGGAGGCCGCTGGCCAGTTGCGCTACGAGATTGAAGCCGCGTTCAGCCAGGGCCTGCCCAACACGCCCATGGCCGACTCTACGGTGCGCGTCATCTCCGGCAACTTCATCACGGCACGGCCCGTGGGCATTGTGGATGGTGTGGATTTTCAGCACTCCGGGCTGGTGCGCAAGGTGGACATTGCCGCGATCACCCGTGTGCTGGACATGGGGGCCCTGCTGCTGGTGTCGCCCTTCGGCTTTTCACCGACCGGCGAGGCCTTCAACCTGACCATGGAAGAAGTCGCTACGTCGGTCGCGACCGCACTGCAGGCCGACAAGCTGCTCTTTGTGACCGAGGTACCCGGCATTCGCCTGCGCCCGCTGGAACCTGCGTCCGAAGACAACCCCATCGACACCGAACTGCCCCTGGCAGCGGCAGAAAAACTGCTGGCCGAATTGCCAATAGCCAATCAACCGACCGACACCGCGTTTTACCTGCAGCATTGTGTGAAGGCCTGCAAGAGCGGCGTGGAGCGCAGCCACATCATTCCGTTTGCGGTGGATGGCTCCATCCTGCTGGAAGTCTATGTGCACGATGGCATTGGCACCATGGTGGTGGATGAAAAACTGGAAGAACTGCGCGAGGCCACGGTGGACGACGTGGGCGGCATCCTGCAACTGATCGAGCCGTTTGAGAAAGACGGCACGCTGGTCAAGCGCAGCCGCACCGAGATTGAGCGCGACGTGGGCAACTACACGGTGATCGAGCACGACGGCGTGATCTTTGCCTGCGCGGCCCTGTACCCCTACCCCGAAGCCCGCACCGCCGAGATGGCGGCGCTGACCGTGTCACCCGACGTGCAGGGTCAGGGCGATGGCGAGCGGGTGCTCAAGCGCGTGGAACAGCGCGCCAGGGCCGCGGGCCTGGAGAGCATCTTCGTACTAACCACGCGCACCACGCACTGGTTCCTCAAGCGCGGCTTTGCACTGGTCGACCCCGAGTGGCTGCCCGAAGCCCGCAAGCGCAAATACAACTGGGACCGCAAGAGCCAGGTGCTGGTGAAGAAACTGGCGTAGTTCTTTGTGGGTTATTAGGCGCGGACCCGCCGCCAGACCAGCGTGCTCCCGACCAGGGCCATGCCGCTGAACCACAGGAACGACCAGTTGGCGATGGAACCACCCAGAAAGGTCCAGTCCACCGTGGTGCAATCGCCACCGCCCTTGAAGATCATGGGTATGGCGCGTTGCAGGGGGAAGGTCTCGATCATGCCGTAGAGGTCACGCCCACAGGACACCACTTCGGGTGGATACCACTGCAGCCAGCTCTGGCGGGCCGCCACATAGGCACCGGCCACGGCCAGAACCGCCATCAGCAGACTGCCAGCAATATGGATGCCTTTTCGACCGCTAGCCCCCGTCAATGCAGCGCAAACAGCTACCAAAATGAGAGCATATCGCTGCACGATGCACATCGGGCAGGGGTTCAATCCCACGACCTGTTGCAAGTACACGCCAAAAGCCAGCAAAGCCAGACAGGCCATGCAAACGGTGACCAGAATGCGCCGGGGTGCAGTATCCAGTTGGGTCAATACGAAGTTCAAAATTACGTTTCCTGTCAAAAAATCGCGCCACGCGCAGCACTTTGCGGCTAGTTGATCCCCATTTTGTCCACTAAGTTCCCCGTCCCGTCTTGTGGGCTTGCCGCCGCAGAGCAGCAAACCGAATAAGATTCGGCCTATGGGCTCACGATGGGCCCCATTTTTTCATTTAGAGGTTTTATCCATGGCACGCACCGTCAACTGTATCAAGCTGGGCAAAGAAGCTGAAGGCCTGGATTTTCCGCCCTACCCCGGCGATCTGGGCAAGCGCATCTGGGAAAGCGTCAGCAAGGAAGCCTGGGCCGCCTGGCTCAAGCACCAGACCATGCTGGTCAATGAAAACCGCCTGAATCTGGCCGATGCCCGTGCCCGCCAGTACCTGGCACGCCAAATGGAAAACCATTTCTTTGGCTCCGGTGCCGATGCGGCCCAGGGCTACGTCCCCCCCTCTGCCTGAGCCTTCTTCCCGCATCCCCTTGGAAGACAAGCTGGCGGCACCTGGCCTGGCATCCTGTGGCCTGCCAGAAGCATGGGCCAACCGGCAGGCCTGGACGGTGCTCGATACCGATTTTCAGGATGGCCAACGTTTCCTGAGCGTCTGGCTCGCCTGGCAGCGCGACCCGCATCGCCCGCGCATGCTGCATTACGTGGGAATTGCCCCAAAAGCACCGCGCCTGGCACGGCCGGTGGGTTTACCAGAAAGCCTTGGTCAGCCCCAGGGCTCACACGCTCTGGCCGGGCAATGCGCGGGACTGGGCCCAGGCTTTCACCGGATGATTCTTGACGATGCAAGGGTCTCTTTGACCCTGTGCCTTGGTACCGTACAGGCCATGCTGGGCGAGCAGGTCTTTCAGGCCGACACCGTGTTTGCCGGCCAGCCCGCTGACAAGTGGGCGATCCAGTTGCTGGCACGGCGCTGCAAGCGGGGTACCCGGTTTTGTGTGCCAATGGCACCGGATGCCACAACCGGTGCTTTACGCGATGCTTTGCCCGACGCGCACCTGCCCGCCATGCTGCAGGCAGCGGGCTTCCAGCTGGACCCGCCTGATCCCACCCACAACACCCTCACCGGCCGCTTCAATCCGCACTGGGATATCGCGACCAGCCGCACCGCATCGCGCCAGGTGGTTCCCACGCCCGCACGCTGCGCCATCATTGGAGCCGGCATGGCCGGTGCCAGCGTGGCCCACGCACTGGCGGTGCGCGGCTGGCAGGTAACGGTTTTTGACCAGGAAGCCTACCCGGCGGGCGGTGCGTCCGGCCTGCCTGCGGGCCTGGCCGTACCCCACGTGTCGGCCGACGACAACCCGCGCTCGCGCCTGACCCGCAGCGGCAGCCGCCTGATGGCACAACACGCCGATCGCTTGCTGGTGCGCGGGCAGGACTGGGAGCCCAGCGGCGTGCTGGAGCAGCGAGCAGGCGCCGCTGCACTGTGGCACCCGCAAGCCTTCTGGATCAAGCCCGCAGCGTTGGTGCAAGCGTGGTTGGCCCAACCAGGCATCCGCTTCGTTGGACAGGTAAAAGTGATGCAGCTCCAGCGCGTCGATGGTCTTTGGCTGCTGCACGATGCACAGGACCACAGCGTGGGCGTCTTTGAGCTGGTCGTGCTGGCCAACGCGATGGGCTGTGCGCCCCTGCTCAAGGGCTTGCAGGCCGATACACAGCCCGGGCCGGCCCTGCAGCACACGTTGGCCGCCTTGCATGCGGTTCATGGCACGCTGAGCCACGGCACCTATGCTGAAACCCTTGCGGGCCTGCCGGCAACGCCGGTCAACGGCCATGGCTGTTTCATTCCCCATGTACCCGGCGCCGGTGGTGAGCAGTGGTTTGCCGGTGCCACTTTCGAGACCGATGCGCTGGCGGCGGCCGACGTCCAGGCACAGCATGCAGCCAATATGGACCGGCTGCGCCAATTGATCCCGATGGATGAGTTTGATCTGGCCGACACGCTGGACCGGGGGCCCGTGGCACAGTGGTCATCCACGCGCTGCGTCACCCATGATCGCCTGCCCCTGGTGGGGCCGATGGATACCGATACCGCATCCGGCTCCGGGCTATGGCTCTGCGCCGGCATGGGTTCGCGGGGTTTGAGTTTTTCGGCCCTGTGTGCCGAACTGCTGGCAGCCCGCCTGGGTGCGGAGCCCTTGCCGGTAGAGTTCAGCCTGTCACGCAGCCTGGATGTGAACCGGGTGCGTCGCAAGCCATCCCTGCATACCGAGGACTGAACCGCCTCAGACCTTGTGCAGCAAGCCCAGCACCTGGGGTGGGTTGAAGGGTATTTCCAGCAGCCCAATGCAACCCATGTGTTCGGCCCGCTCCATGGCAGGCCAGCTGGGATGTTCGGTCGCCACAATCACGGCATGGGGCGGCAGGGGCATGTCCTTTAAGGTTTGCACCAGCCCCCATGGATCGACGTCGGGCAGTTCCAGACTGACAATCACCACGTCATAGTGGCGGTGCGCCACACAAGCGCCGGCTTGTTCGGCCGTGTCCGCCTCGTCCACGTCCGTCAAGCCAGCCAGGGACAAGCGGGCACGCAAATACATGCGCTCCTCGTGCGTCATACCCACCAGCAACGACACTCGCACGCCCGGAGGCACATTGTTTTCGTCCAGCGTATCAAACCCCGTGTCGATATCCAAAAATCCCTGCGAAGCAAACAGGCCGTCCAGCACCTGCACCAAGGCGTTCCAGTCCACCGGCCGCTGAAATGCGCGCCAGGCCTGGCTGTGCGCCTTGACGCCCACACAAATGATTTTCACATTGGGGTTGAACGTAGGCGACGCCAGTTCAACCTCTGCCTCATGGCAATCCATGTCAATCAGGGAAACATGCGGTGGGGCCGGCGCATCGGGCGTCCACAGGCTATACGATGGCGTCTGGCGTACAGAGAGTCGAAACAGGGTGTTGAGCGAATGCCGCTCAACAGCGCTGAATCCGACAACCTTGACCCATATGGTGGATGACATGCTGGTAAAAACTGGTTCAATATTTTGGAACTTGCACCCTGTTATTGGCTGGCAGCCACCGGACGGCGGTTGCGCACATAACTGTCCTGCGGCTGGTAGTTCTTGCCGTCCGCGTAGCGCCACTGCACCATCGTACCCTTCTGCCCCCGCAGATCCAGCTTGCCCACGTAGGCACCCATGGTGGACTGCTGGTCGATGGCGCGAAACTCGGCCGGGCCAAACGGCGTCACAAACTTGAGACCGCGCATCGCGGCCACCAATTTTTCGTTGTCGGTACTCCTGGCCTTGGTGATGGCGGCAAAAATCGCCTGCATGGTGGCATAGCCTACCACCGAGCCCACCTTGGGGTTTTCATTGAACTTCTTGTAGTAATTGGCGGCAAACGACGCGTGCTCGGGGGTGTCGATCTGGTCCCAGGGGTAGCCGGTCACGATCCAGCCCTTGGGCGTTTCGTCCTTCAGCACGTCTAGGTATTCGGGCTCGCCCGACAGCAGCGACACCACCGGCGTTTTGGGAAACACATTGCGCTGGTTACCTTCACGCACCAGCTTGGCCAGATCGGCGCCAAATGTGACGTTGAAAATGGCGTCCGGGCGGGCCTGCATGATGGCCTGCAAGGTGGAGCCGGCGTCCAGCTTGCCCAGTACTGGCCACTGCTCGGCCACAAATTCCACATCGGGGCGACGCGCCTTGAGCAGTTCCCTGAAACTGGCCACGGCACTTTGCCCGTACTCGTAGTTGGGCGCGATGGTGGCCCAGCGTTTGGCGGGCAGCTTGGCGGCCTCTTCCACCAGCATGGCGGCCTGCATATAGGTGCTGGGACGCAGGCGGAAGGTGTAGCGGTTGCCCTTGTCCCACACGATGGCATCGGTCAAGGGCTCGCTGGCCACAAACAGGCGTTTGTTCTTGAGCGCATGGTCGGCCAGCGCCAGACCGATGTTGGACAGAAAGCCGCCTGCCAGCACGTCGACGTGTTCATTCGATGTGAGCTCGATGGCATGGCGCAAGGCTTCTTCGGGCTTGCCGGCATCGTCGCGGGCAATGACCTCCACCTTGCGGCCGAGCAATCCGCCCTTGGCGTTGATTTCTTCCACCGCCAGTTGCCAGCCCTGCTTGTAGGGCGTGGTGAACTGCGGCATGCTGGAATAACTGTTGATCTCGCCGATCTTGATCGGCGGGGCCTGGGCCAAGGCACCCACAGACAGGGCTAGCAGGACAGTGGGCAGTAGTCGCTTCATAATTTCTCCAGAGCCTTCCACTCTAGCAGCGTTTTGCGCGACGGCGCTGACTAACGCTCCTTCGTGTACGGCCGCCCCAAGGCCTGCGGCGCCACCGCTTTGCCAATGAAGCCGGCCAGCAGCACCACCGTCAAACCATAGGGCAAGGCCTGGATGGCCTGTACCGGCACTTCACCAATGAAGGGGAAATGCACACCCTGCATGCGAATGGCCGCGGCATCCAGAAAACCGAACAGCAGACAGGCCCACAAGGCGCCCACCGGGTACCAGCGGCCAAAGATCAGCGCTGCCAGGGCCATGAAGCCCCGCCCTGCCGTCATGTTCGGTGAAAAGCTGGCGCTTTGGGCCAGCACCAGATAACTGCCGGCCAGTCCACACAAGATGCCATTGATGGTGAGGGCCGTGTAGCGCAGGCGCGTGACCGAAACACCGGCCGCGTCCACCATGTGCGGGTTTTCGCCGACGGCGCGCAGGCGCAGGCCAAAGCGGGTTCGGAACAACAGCCACCAGGACAGCGGCACCAGCACCAGCGCCAGGTACACCATGGCGTTGTGGCTCAACAAGCCCTCGCCCAGCAGGCTTCCAATCCAGGGCAGCCCCGCCAGTGCCGCTGCAGCCTGCGCAAACAGCGGCTGGATGCGTACTTCCGTGGTCACCGGCGGAGTCTGCCCACCCTGCGCAAACCAGGCGATACCCAGCACCACCGTCAACCCCGAGGCAATGATGTTGATCGCGACGCCCGAGACGACCTGATCACCCTGGTGGCTGACGCAGGCCAAGCCATGCATCCACGACAAAGCAACCGCAGCCCCAACGGCCGCCGCCATGGCCAGCGTTGTGGAGCCCGACACCGCACCGGCAGCGCCCGCCGCAAAAGCGGCGAACAGCATCTTGCCTTCCAGGCCGATATCGACCACGCCCGAGCGCTCGGAGAACAGTCCGGCCAGGGCGCAAAAAATCAGCGGCGTGGCCAGGCGCAGGGTCGACGCCAGCATGGTCCCCAACAGGGCGTCATCCATGGGCGGCTCCTGAGGGTGCAGGCGTTTTGCGCTGCGGTAACAGACGCCGGAACCGGACCAGTACCCATGCCAGCGGGGGCGCGATCACATAGGCCATGGCACCCGAGAACAGCACGATGAAGCCTTGCAGCATGACCACCATGTCGCGGCTGAAACCGCGCACTTCAAACGCCACTTCGGCACCGCCCTGAAACAGCGCGCCAAACAACACGCTGGCCAGAACAATGCCCACCGGATGGTTGCGTCCCATCAGGGAGACCGCAATGCCGGTAAAGCCCGCACCGCTGACAAACTCCAACAGCAGTCTTCCGTTCACACCGGCAATTTCATTCATGCCCACCATGCCCGCCAAGGCGCCTGACACGGCCATGGCAACCATCACCTGGCGGCGCGGGCGTATGCCGGCGTATTCTGCCGCGCTCGGGCTGGAGCCAACAGCGCGCAGGTGGTAGCCAGCGCGTGTGCGCCACAAGAACAGGTACACACCCACCGCCGCCAGCACCGCCAACACCACGCTGAGGTTCAACGGCGAAGAGGGCCACTCAAGCCCCAGCCACGCCAGGGCCTCGTGCATGCCAGGCAATTTGGCCGAGTCGGCAAAGGCAACGCTCTCCACCGACATGGAGCCTGCCGGGCGCAGGTGGTTGACCAGGAGGTAGACCAGCAAGCTGCTGGCCATGAAATTGAACATGATGGTGGTAATCACCACATGGCTGCCCCGGTAGGCCTGCAAGTAAGCCGGCACCGCCGCCCATGCCATGCCAAACAGCGCACCGGCCAGCAGCATCAGCGGCAGCATGACCCAGGCCGGCAAAAAGGCCGAGAACCACAAGGCCACCAGCCCGGTACCCAGACCGCCCAGAATAGCCTGGCCTTCGCCGCCAATGTTGAACAGGCCGCCATGAAACGCCACCGCAACGGCCAGCCCGGTAAACACAAAGGTGGTTGCGTAGTACAGCGTGTAGCTAAACCCCCTGGCCGTGCCAAAGGCGCCGTGCACCAGCACGGCAATCACCTCGGACGGATCTTGTCCCACCAGGGCCACCACACCGGCAGCGGCCAGCAAGGCCACTCCCAGGCACACCGCCGGCAACAGCACCAGGTCGGCCCAGCGTGGCAGCGGGTGTGCGTGACTCATGACGCACCTCCCACCATCAACAGGCCGATGCTGGCCTCGGTACAGTCCTCAATCGCCAGTTCGCCAGTCACACGTCCCTGATTCATCACGATCACGCGGTTGGACAGCGCCAGTATTTCGTCCAGTTCGCTCGACACCACCAGCACGGCACAGCCCGCGTCCCGCATGGCACGCAACTGGGCGTAGATGAATTCGATGGCCCCAATATCCACCCCGCGTGTCGGCTGTCCGACCAACAGAACCTTGGGCGCCTGCCCCAGTTCACGGGCCAGCACCAGCTTTTGCTGGTTGCCGCCAGAAAAACTGCGGCTCAGCAGCTCCGGATCACGCGGGCGCACGTCAAAGCGTTGCATCATGTCGGCGGTTGCCAGTCGCATGGCTTCGTGGTTCATCCAGCCACCGGTGGCGTATTCGGGCAGGCCGTCATAGCCCAGCACGGCCGACTCCCAGGCCACAAAATCCATCACCATGGCCCGGGCTTGGCGGTCTTCCGGCACATGCGCCAGGCCCAGTGCGCGGGCGGTATGCGAATCGAGCCAGGCACTGGCCTCAAAGGTCTGTCCGCCCAGTTGCAGTTGCCCCTGTGTGGGCTGGAGCATGCCGGAGAGCACGTCCAGCAGTTCGCTCTGCCCGTTGCCCGACACCCCTGCCACACCAACGATCTCGCCGGCGCACAGGGCCAGATTCAGGCCGCTCAATCGCACCACATTCATGACATCGCGCACCATGAGGTCGCTGGCCTGCAGCAAAACCTCGCCCACCGGTTTTTGCGCTCCATCCACCCGGCCCATCTGGACCTTGCGGCCGACCATGGCCTCGGCCAGCCCTTCAATGGAAGCCTGTCCGATCGGCATCTCATGCACCACGCGGCCTGCACGCATCACCGTCACGTGGTCACACAAGCGCATGACCTCCTTGAGCTTGTGCGTGATCAGCAGAATGGTGGTGCCTTGCTGGCGCAACAGGCGCAAGACGTCAAACAGTTGTTCGGTCTCCTGGGGCGTCAGCACGGCCGTTGGCTCGTCCAGAATGAGAATTTTTGCGCCCCGGTACAGTGCCTTGAGAATCTCCAGCCGCTGGCGGTCTCCGACCGGCAACTCGGCCACCAGCGCGTCCAGATTCACGTGCAGGCCGGTGGACAGCATCAGTGCATTCAGTTTGACGCGCACCTGCGCGTCGGCGCGCTGCAGCAACCAGTGGGGTTCTGCACCGAGCATGACGTTTTCAAGGGCCGTGAGGGTGTCCACCAACATGAAGTGCTGGTGGACCATGCCAATGCCCAGCGCGATGGCGTCATCCGCGTCGCGAATCGTGACCGGCTTGCCAAACACGGTGATGGCGCCACTGTCCGCCTGGTAAAAGCCATACAACACGGACATCAGCGTACTTTTGCCGGCGCCGTTTTCCCCCACAATGCCGTGCACCGTGGCCGTCTGCACCGCCAGGTTCACGTCCGCATTGGCGGCCACCGCCCCAAAACGCTTGTGAATGCCCGCCATGCGGACCGCAATGGCCGCAGGCGCGGCAGCGCCCGCCATCAGTACTTGCAGGCGTTGTCGGCCATGTAGTCAGCCGCCTTGATCTTGCCGCTGATGATGTCTGCCTTGATGGAGTCGACTTTTTTCTTCATGTCGGTACTGACCAGTTTGGCGTTGTACTCGTCCAGCGCATAGTCCACGCCACCTTCCTTGAGGCCCAGAACCGAAACCCCTGGCTTGTGACCCTTGGCCACGTTGTACACCGCCACATCCACGCGTTTGATCATGGAGGTCAGCATGGTGCCGGGCTGCAGATGGTTCTGGTTGCTGTCCACCCCGATGGCCAGCTTGCCGCTGTCCTTGGCGGCCTGGTAAACACCCGTGCCGGTACCGCCCGCTGCAGCAAAGATCACGTCGGCGCCCTTGGCAAACTGGGCCTTGGCGAGTTCACCACCGCGTGCGGGGTCGCTCCACGCCGCACCCGTGGTGCCGGTCATGTTGGCGAACACCTCGGCCTTGGGGTTGGCGTATTTGGCACCCTGTTCATAGCCGCACTGAAACTTGCGAATCAACGGAATATCCATGCCCCCCACAAATCCGACCTTGCCGGTCTTGCTGGCCATGGCTGCCATGGCGCCCACCAGGAAGCTGCCTTCGTGCTCCTTGAACACCACCGACTGCACATTGGGCTGGGACACCACCATGTCGATGATGGCGAATTGCAGCTTGGGGAATTCCTTGGCGATCTTTTCAATGCTGGAGGCCTGGCCAAAGCCAATGCCGATGATGGGACTGGCGCCGCGCTCGGCCATGCGGCGAATGGCCTGCTCGCGCTGTGATTCATTGGCGATTTCAAAGTCAAGGTAGGGCTTGCCGGTTTCCTTCTTCCACTGCTCCATGCCGCGGAAAGCCGCTTCATTGAAGGACTTGTCGAACTTGCCCCCCATGTCGAACACGATGGCGGGCTCGGCGACCACCTGAAAACTCGCCAGCAGGGCAGCGCCCAATACCGTCAAACGTGCCACGTTGTTAAAGCTCATATCGACCCTTTGTTGACTGAATGATCAGGAAAAATAGCGCAAGGGTACTGACCCCGTACCGCTCGTGCAATCAGGGTGATTCCCTAGCGCAAATTCTGAAGCGCCCGTATTTTCCACTACACAATGGCCCCCCCCCCATTGCATGCACGGAAGACTTCATGATACTGGTAGCTGGCTCCGCCAACCTGGACTTTGTGGTCCGGGCCCATCACATTCCCGCTCCGGGCGAAACCGTTTTGGGCCGTGCGTTCGAGACCTTCCCCGGCGGCAAGGGCGCCAACCAGGCTGTGGCCTGCGCGCGCGCCGGTGGCGTCCCCACCACCTTGCTGACCGCCATGGGAACCGACGCCTTTGCCGCACCCATTGAAGCGTCCCTGCGTGAGGCCAAGGTGGAGCTGAACGTGGTGCGCGTCACCGAACAGCCCACCGGAACCGCCTTTATCTGCGTCTCCGACGACGCCGAGAATGCGATTACCGTGGCGCCCGGTGCAAATTTGTGCCTGCAGCCACGGCACCTGCCCCATCTGACCGGCGTGACCCACTTGCTCATGCAACTGGAAATTCCGCTGGCCACCGTCACGGCCTATGCCCGGTCCGCTCGCCAACAGGGCGTGACGGTAGTCCTCAACGCCGCACCGGTGCAGGAACTGCCTGCCGAACTGTTGGGCCTGGTTGACATTCTGGTGGTGAACGAAGGCGAACTGGCCGCTCTGACCCGACACACCGGCTCGATTGCGCAATGCCTGGAGCGCACGCCTGTGCCCACGGTGGTCGTCACCCTGGGCCACCACGGTTGCTGCGCGCGCATCCAGGGTGCATTGGTGCTGCAGACCGCGTTTGCCATCAACCCGGTGGACACCACCGCAGCGGGAGACACGTTTTGTGGTGGCCTGGTAGCCGCTCTCAGTCAGGGTGCCAGCATGCAGCAAGCCCTGCCTTTGGCCAGCGCCGCAGCGGCATTGGCATGCACCCGGCTCGGGGCACAATCCAGCATTCCGCAAGCGGCTGAAGTGGCCGAATTTCTGGGCCAACAACCCACCGGCAACGCCGCAGCGCTCGATGCACTGCGCGCCTATTGCGGCCTGCCAGCCGGCTCCTATTCCTGATAAACACGTGATGAACACCAACGCGCCCCGCAAAGTCATTTACGACACCGACCCCGGCGTCGACGACGCCATGGCCCTGTACTTCGCCCTGGCGCACCCCGGCATCGACGTGCTGGGCATCACCACCACGTTCGGCAACGTGTCGGTCGAGCAGGCCGCCACCAACGCCCTGTACCTCACGGCCATTGCCAACCGGCAAGTGCCTGTGACCAAGGGCGTGAAGTCACCCTGGGTCAAACCCGGTGAAGCACCGCCCGACTTTATTCACGGTGCCGATGGCCTGGGCAACTTGCCAAGCCGCGCAACCACGTCCAACCAGTTGGACCCGCGTTCGTCGGCCCAGTTCATTGTGGACATGGCACGTGCGCAGCCTGGCGACATCACCCTGGTGGCGGTAGGCCCGTTGGGCAACCTGAGCCTGGCGCTGAAGCTCGAACCGGCGCTGCCCAAACTGCTGCGCGAAGTCATCATCATGGGCGGTACGGTTCTGGAGCCTGGCAATGTATCCCCAGTGGCCGAGGCCAACATCTGGAATGACCCGCATGCGGCCGACCACGTGTTTGCGGCCGGCTGGAAACTCACCATGGTCGGCCTGGATGTCACCCACCGGGTGGTCACCGAAACGGCGCTGTTCCAGAAAATTGCCGGGCACCACCGCCACGTCGCCACCGACACCCTGCACCACGCGGTTGCGTTCTATTCCACGTTCTACAGCGGCTTGCACAAGCACCTGGCCCTGCGTCCCGGGTGTTTTGCGCATGATTTGCTGGCCTTCATCTACCTCGTCCAGCCGGAGCTCTTTACGCTGGAGAGCGGCAGCATCCGCGTGGTCACCGAAGGCATTGCTCAAGGCCAGACCATGCTCAACCGGCGCGCCTATATCGACTATCCACAGGCGGGCTGGGGCAGGCATCTGCCCCTGACCGATGTCTGCATGCAGGTGAATGCACCGGGCTGCCTGGCCTTGTTTGAAGAGACGCTGCTGTCGGATTGGCTGAAAGCCTGAAAGGTTGACCATGCGCCTGCCCGTTGTTGACTACCAAAGCCCCAGCGCTGCCCCCGATTTTTGCCGCAGCCTGCACGAAACCGGCTTTGGTGTGTTGCGCAACCACCCTCTGGATCAGGCGATGGTCGAAGGCATCTACGCCGAATGGCTGGCCTTTTTCCAAACCGACACCAAGCACCGGTACGCGCACGACCCGGCAAAACACGATGGCTATTTTTCCCCCTCGGTGTCCGAAATTGCCAAGAACCACACGCAACGCGATATCAAGGAGTTTTTCCACATCTTCCCGTGGGGCCGCTACCCCAGCGAGGTATCGGACGCAGCCAGCCGTTACTACCGGCAGGGTAGCCTGCTGGCCACCACGCTGCTCAACTGGGTCGAGGCGTATTCGCCACCCGAGGTAAAAGCCGGCTATTCCATGCCGCTGCCCAGCATGCTGGATGGCAGCGACCACACGCTGCTGCGGGTTTTGCACTACCCGCCCCTGCGCGGCGATGAGGCGCCCGGTGCCGTGCGCGCAGCGGCGCACGGCGACATCAATCTGCTCACCATACTGCCGGCGGCCACTGAGCCGGGCTTGCAGGTGCTGGGCAAGGACGACGCCTGGTTTGATGTACCCTGCGACTTTGGCCTTTTGATCGTCAACATTGGCGACATGCTGGAAGAAGCCTCGGGCGGCTACTACCCCTCCACCGTGCACCGCGTGCTCAACCCGGTGGGTGAAGCCCGCTTCAGGCCGCGCATTTCACTGCCCCTGTTTTTGCATCCGCGGCGCGACGTCGTTCTCTCAAGCCGCTACACGGTGGGCCGCTACTTTGACGAACGCATGCGGGAACTGCGCGGAGAGGCATGACGGCGCAACACTTCTCCAACACGGACCCCAGGGTGGTCATTGGCAACTTTCCCTGGTATGAAATGGTCTGGCGCTCCTTGCGCGGTGACTTCAAACCGACGTCTGAGCCGGCGGGCGGTTACGAAGCCTTCGCACAACAGTGGAGCCAAGCGGTCGACCACGCACGCATCGGCCAGCGCCAGCAGGAGCCGGTTGTCACCTGGCTGGGCCACGTCACGGTGTTGCTGCAAATCGGTGGCCTGAATATTCTGATTGACCCGACGCTGGCGGACCGCGCTGGCCCCTATGGCCGATTTGGTGCGCCCCGGCGTGTGCCCGCACCGCTGACCCCCGAACAACTGCCGCCCATCGACGTGGTGCTGATTTCGCACAACCACTACGACCATCTGTGTGATGCCACCATTGCCCGCCTGATGGCCAGCGGCCAGAAACCCCGATTCTTTGTGCCGCTGGGTTTGAAGGGCTGGTTTGATGAGCGCAACATGGCCAACGTGACCGAGCTGAACTGGTGGGACAGCACCGATGTGGGCGGCGGCTTGCGCGTGCACTTCACGCCGTCACAGCACTGGAGCCGGCGCACTCCCTGGGATACCAATGCCTCGCTGTGGGGCGGCTACCTGGTGGAATGGATGCGCCCCGCAGCACCCGCCTGGCGCTTTCTGTTTCCCGGTGATACGGGTTACAGCAGCGATTTCAAGACCATTCGCCAGCGCCTGGGCGCGGTCGATTTTGTGGCGCTGCCGATCGGCGCCTATCTGCCGCGTGACTTCATGCAAGCCATGCACGTCAACCCGGCCGATGCCGTGCAGCTGATGCTGGATCTGGGAGCCAAACAGGCCATGGGCGTGCACTGGGGCACGTTCATGCTGACCCAAGAGGCGTTCGACCAGCCGCCCCGGGACTTGGCCGTTGCCTTGCATGAACGCGGCCTGCCACCGGAGTCGGTCTGGCTGATGCGCCACGGGGAGACCCGCGCCATCAACCGGGTCTGAACCGCTCAGGCCAGCAGTTTGAACACCATCCAGAGCATCAGGCCCAACTGAGCGCTCCAGAACGACGCGCGCACCAGAACATGGAGTTGGCCCACGCCCGACAGATGCGCCAGGGTCTGGCCGATCCGGGCATACAGCACCCATGGTGCCAGCGCGGCAACCGTGTCCAGACGTCCCAAGGCCGCGGCGCCCAGCACGATCACGGCAAACACCGGCAGGTTTTCCAGACAGTTGGCATGCGCGTCTTCCAGGCGCTTGACCAGAGCCGCATCGCTCGCCGGTTTGGCACCGCGTGGCCAGTGGTTGATGGGCGTGCCGGTGACGAACCTCAGCCCGCGGTACAGAAAAACCCCGGTAACCAGGCACAGTGTCCAGGCCGCAAAACCGATGAGCGCTTGTAGAGCTGTCATATGAATGGATTCCCAGGAAGTTGAAACGCGGACCTTAACCGATCAGGCCGCTGAGCGTGATCCGATGGGTAAAAGACTTGATCTGATCAAGAAAAAACCATCGGAACGGGGGCTGGCACCGGCCTCAAAGACTTTCTTATTCAATTTGGAAATAAGGAAATAGCAAAAAAATAGTTTTCAATATAAGACTGCCAACCTACAGTCTGCCCCATGCACGAATTAGCGTTTGTTTTTGCGGGTTTCTTGGTTGGCCTCATCGTCGGTCTGACCGGCGTGGGCGGCGGCTCTCTGATGACGCCCATCCTGATCTTCTTCTTTGGCGTCAAGCCCTACCTGGCCGTCGGCACCGACCTGCTGTTTGCGGCCTTCACCAAGATGGGCGGCACCATCAAGCTGGCACGCGCCAAAGTCATCGACTGGCCGGTCGTGCTCAACCTGTCGGCTGGCAGCATTCCGGCGTCGCTGATCACGCTGTACCTTTTGCACACCGTCGGCGCGACCAGCCCGGAGGTTCAAAAGGTCATGACCACCGCGCTGGGACTGGCCTTGCTGCTCACCGCCGCCGCCACGCTGTACAAGGTGTTACACGGCAAGGTCACCCCCACCACCATTGCCAGGGGCCAGGAAGCCGCAGCGGCACGCCCGCGTCACTGGAGCCTGCCGCTGATGTTTGGCGCAGTCATTGGTACGCTGGTCACGCTCACCTCGGTCGGCGCCGGTGCCATCGGTGTAACGGTGTTGATGATCCTGTACCCCAAGCTGCCGCTGTCGCGCATTGTGGCGGCCGACATTGCCTACGCCGTGCCACTCACCTTCGTGGCCGGTTTCGGCCATGCCTCTTTGGGCTCGGTGGACTGGCCCATGCTGGCCAGCCTGCTGGCCGGATCACTCCCCGGCATCTGGGTAGGTTCGCACCTGATGTCCAAAACCCCTGAACGCGTTATCCGATCCCTGCTCTCCGTGTTGCTGGCTTATGCCGGTTTCAAACTCATAGCCCTCTGATATGTACCAATACACCGACTTCGACCGCCAATTCATCAAGAGCCGCGCCGCGCAACACCGTGACCAGTTGGAGCGCAACCTCGCCGGCACGCTCAGTGACGACGAGTTCCGCCCCCTGCGACTGCAAAACGGCTGGTACATCCAGCGCTATGCGCCCATGCTGCGCGTGGCCGTGCCCTATGGCGAACTCTCGGCCAAACAGATGCGCGTCCTGGCCAAAATCGCCCGCGAATACGACCACCCCAGCAAAGAGGTATTTGACAAGGCCATTGGCACCCAGGCCACCTGGGGCACCACGCACCTGCCGGTGGGCTACGGGCACTTCAGCACCCGCCAGAACGTGCAGTTCAACTGGATTCCATTGGCGAAAAGTGCCGACGTGATGGACCTGCTGGCCACCGTGGACATGCACGGCATCCAGACCAGCGGCAACTGCATCCGCAACATCACCAGTGATGAGCTGGCCGGCATCGCGCCCGACGAGATAGCCGACCCCCGCCCCTTTGCCGAAATCATGCGCCAGTGGAGCACGCTGCACCCCGAGTTCGCCTTCCTGCCGCGCAAGTTCAAGATCGCCATCACCGGCGCCACCGAAGACCGCGCCGCCACGGCCTGGCACGACGTGGGCCTGCACCTCATCAGGAATGCTGCCGGCGATTTGGGCTTCAAGGTGCTGGTGGGTGGTGGCATGGGGCGCACGCCCATCATTGGCACCACGATCCGCGAGTTCCTGCCCTGGAACCAGATCATGAATTTTCTGGAAGCCGTGGTGCGGGTCTACAACCGCTGGGGCCGCCGCGACAACATGTACAAGGCGCGCATCAAGATCCTGGTCAAGGCCGAAGGACAGCGCTACATCGATGAGGTGGAAGCCGAGTACCAGCAGATCATCACCGTCGACGGCGCCCCCCACACCATCACGCAGGCAGAACTGGACCGCGTTTCGGCATCATTTGTGCCGCCAGCCCTCGTGGAACGTGCGCAAGCAGCTATCAAACCAGTAGCAGCCGATGTGCCCGCTGACCGCCGCAAGGACTACGAACGCTGGCTCAAGCAAAACGTGGCGGCGCACCAGAACCCTGCGCTGCGCGCCGTGACCCTGTCGTTCAAGCGCCTGGGCCAGGCACCCGGCGACGCCGATGCCGACCAGCTCGACACCGCCGCCGCACTGGCCGAAGAGTTTTCCGCTGGTGAAGTGCGCGTGACCCACGACCAGAACCTGCTGCTGCCCTGGGTGCATGCCGACGACCTGCCCGCCCTGTGGGTGGCGGCCAGCCACGCCGGCCTGGCGCGCTCCAACATCCGCCTGCTGACCGACATGATCGCCTGCCCCGGTGGCGACTTCTGCGCGTTGGCCAACGCCCGCTCCATCCCCATCGCAGCGTCCATCACCGAGCGCTACCAGGACATGGACGAACTGCACGACCTGGGCGAGATCGACCTGCACATCAGCGGCTGCATCAACTCCTGCGGCCACCACCACAGCGGCCACATCGGCGTGCTGGGCGTGGACAAGGACGGACGGGAGTGGTACCAGATCTCGCTGGGCGGCTCCGACGGCTCGACCCTGAGCGGCGCCGCGGTGCCCGGCAAGGTGGTGGGACCGGCCTTTGGCGCTTCTGAGGTGCCCGGCGTGATCGAGGCCGTGCTGGACACCTACCGGTTGTACCGCCAGGGCAGCGAAACCTTCATTGACACCTTCAAGCGCATCGGATTTGATATCTTCAAGGCTGCCGCCAATTCCGCCCGGCTACCCGACAAGCACGAAGACCTGAACGTATTGCCCAAAGTGCACGACTTTGCCCGCGACGCGCAAGAAGCCTGACCCCAACTGGATAGCAACTGATTTGGAATTACTATGAAATTAATAGCTGCAAGCAAACATTCCACGGGGGCTAGCGCCGAGAATGACCCAAGCGTTTTGGCGCTGGCCAATGATGTGGACCCTCGCAGCGTCGCACTGGACGGCGTGAGCCGCATTGACCTGAGCTTCCCCAAGTTCACCGACGGGCGCGCCTTCAGCCAGGCTTTCCTGCTGCGCCGCCGCCTGGGCTTCACCGGCGAGATTCGCGCCACGGGCGATGTGTTGATCGACCAACTGGTGCAAATGCAACGCAGCGGCTTTGACGCCGCCGTGTTGCGTGCCGACCAGAACCTGGCCTATGCCCAGGCGCAGTTTGATCGTTTCACCGGCTTTTACCAGGGCGACGCCGTCACGGTGCAGCCCGCATTTGCCCAGAGGAAGGCAGCATGAACCACGCACGCTCCGCCATCGATCTGCACGCCCGCCCATCGGCCACCTACGCGGCCAAGCTGGCTGAAACCCAAGCGCTTCTGACCCAAGCCGCCGCCGACCATGCTGCCAGCGTGCCAGGCGGCGCAGCCGAAGTGACCCAGGCCTCCAGCCTGGGCGCCGAAGACGTGGTCATCAGCCACCTGATCAACAGCCTGCAACTCGACATAGCGATCTTCGTGCTGGAAACCGGCCGCCTGCACCAGCAGACGCTGGACCTGCTAGCGACGTTCAAGGCCACGTCGCGCGCGCCGGTCACCGTGTACACGCCGCTCAAAGAGTCCGTAGTGAAGTTCGTGGCCCGCTCGGGCAAGGACGCCATGTACCAGAGCATGGCCCTGCGCAAGGAGTGCTGCGCCATCCGCAAGATGGAGCCACTGGCACGCGCGCTGGAAGGCAAGAAAGCCTGGATCACCGGCTTGCGCCGTGAGCAAAGCGGAGCCCGCGCCGACGTGCCGCTGGTGGACACCAGCGAGCCACGCACCAAACTCAACCCGCTGGCCAACTGGACCTGGGGCGACGTGTGGCACTACATCGCTGAAAACCAGGTGGCCTACAACCCGCTGCATGACGCCTTCTTCCCCAGCATCGGCTGTGAGCCCTGCACCCGTGCCATCAGCCTGGGCGAGGATTTCCGCTCCGGGCGCTGGTGGTGGGAAGACGAGTCCGCCAAAGAGTGTGGCCTGCACGTCAAAGCCGAACCCCAGACATCGTCCCTCCTGAACGCAACGCCCCTGCCTGAAAAGACATCCGTATGAATGCCCGAATCGACCACGACCTGTTCACCCACCTGAGCAACCGCCACCTGGACGCGCTGGAGGAAGAAACCATCTTCATCCTGCGCGAAGTGGCCGCCGCCTTTGAGCGCCCCACGCTGCTGTTCTCCGGCGGCAAGGACTCGCTGGTGATGCTCAAGTGCGCCGAAAAAGCCTTTGGGGGCAAGGATGGCCCCTCCGGTAGCGGCCGCATCCCCTACCCCCTGCTGATGATCGACACCGGCCACAATTTCCATGAAGTCACCGACTTCCGTGATTCACGCGCCAAGGAACTGGGTGCCGAGCTGATCGTGCGCAGCGTGGAAGACTCCATGAAGCGCGGCACGGTGCGCCTGGCCCACCCCGGCGAGAGCCGCAACGTGCACCAGTCCGTGACGCTGCTCGAAGCGATTGAGGAGTTCCGCTTTGACGCGCTGATTGGCGGTGCCCGCCGTGATGAGGAAAAGGCCCGCGCCAAGGAGCGCATCTTTTCCCACCGCGACAGCTTTGGCCAATGGCAGCCCAAGGCTCAGCGCCCCGAGTTGTGGACGCTGTTCAACACCCGCCTCCAACCGGGCGAACACTTCCGCGTGTTCCCTATCAGCAACTGGACCGAGCTGGACGTGTGGCAGTACATCGAGCGCGAGAACATCGCCCTGCCCAGCCTCTACTACACCCACAAGCGCGACGTGGTGGAACGCAAGGGCCTGTTGGTGCCCGTGACGGACCTGACACCTGCCAAGGCAGGCGAGACCGTGGAATCGCGTGACGTGCGCTTTCGCACCGTGGGCGACATCACCTGCACCTGCCCGGTGGACAGCCTGGCCACCACGGCCGCCGACATCGTGGTCGAGACCCTGGCCGCCGACGTCAGTGAACGCGGCGCCACCCGCATGGACGACAAAACGTCCGAAGCCTCCATGGAAAAACGCAAGAAAGACGGGTATTTTTGAACACCCCCCGGCTTGCCCACTGCGTGTGGCCGCTTTCCCCCTTGCAGGGGGCGATACCAGCGGCCCGGCGAAGCCGGTTCCGCGGTATCCCTGGTTTGAAGGCACGTCGGCGCAACCGAACGTTGGTTTAAAGGAATTTTTAAAATGACAATCGCTACAAATACCATAGCTGCTTACGAACATTCCGCGGGGGCTACAGGCCAGAATGGCACTGAACTCGACACACAATCCGCGCTGCGCTTCATCACCTGCGGTAGCGTGGACGATGGCAAGAGCACGCTGATTGGCCGCCTGCTGGTGGACAGCCGCTCGGTGCTGCAAGATCAACTGGCCAATGTGTCCAAAAGCGGCGAGGCCGATCTGGCCCTGTTCACCGACGGCCTCTCCGCCGAGCGCGAGCAGGGCATCACCATCGACGTGGCCTACCGCTACTTTGCCACCCCGGCCCGCAAGTTCATCATTGGCGATGCGCCCGGCCACGTGCAATACACCCGCAACATGGTGACCGCCGCCAGCAGCGCCCACGCCGCCGTGGTGCTGGTGGATGCCACCAAGCTCAAATGGCAAGACGCAGGCGCCCTGGAGCTGCTGCCCCAGACCCGCCGCCACTCACTCCTGGTCAATCTGTTGCGCGTGCCCAGCATCGTGTTCGCGGTCAACAAACTGGACGCTCTGGAGAGCATCGACAAGCCCGGAACCCAGGGACATGCAGCCCAAGCCTTTGCCAAAATCAGCGAAGCGCTGCAAGCCTTTGCATCGCAGGCCGGCATCACAGTGACCGCCATCGTGCCGATCTCGGCCCTGAAGGGCGACAACGTGGTGCAGGCGACACCCGACTGGTGCGGCTACAACGGCCCCAGCCTGCTGTCACTGCTGGAGCAGTTGCCCGTCACACCCGCCGAGCTGGATGTGCCGTTTGCGTTCCCGGTGCAGTGGGTGGAAAAGTTCTCGTCGTCCAGCGACACCAGCCAGGGCCGTCGCGTGTTCTGGGGCCGTGTCGCCACCGGCCACGTGCAGCCCGGCGACACCATCTCCATCCTGCCCAGCGGCCAGACAGCCACCGTGGCCCAGGTGCTGAACCACGCCCGCACGCCCAAGAACGTGGGTGCCGGCCACGGCGCCGGCATTGTGCTGGACCGTGAGGTAGACGTGTCGCGCGGTGACTGGCTGTTGGCATCCAACGACGCACCCAGTCACTTTGAGACCACCCGTGAGATCAAGGCCACGGTCGCCTGGATGGACGACGAACCCCTGGTGGCCGGCCGTGTGTACTGGGCGCTGCATGGCCACCGCTGGGTCAAGGCCAAGGTCAAGCGCATCGTCCACAGTCTGGACATCAACACGCTGCAAGAGCATGATGCGAGCCAGATTGAGCCGAACGCCATTGGCCACATCGAACTCAGCTTGCAGGAACCCATTGCCGCGCTGCCCTACAGCCGGTCCCGCATTTTGGGTGCGCTGATTCTGGTTGACACGGCCAGCCACAAGACCTCCGGCGCATTGCTATTGAATTGACCTGAAGCAAGCATTTGCGCCGTAATCACCCCGGGCGTACCCCTGCGACAGGTCGGGTGACTAATTGCCAATAAAATCAAGGGGTTGTTAAATACCCTCCCGTCCAAGAAAACAAAATGACCCATACCGTCACCGAAGCCTGCATCAAGTGCAAGTACACCGATTGCGTCGACGTCTGCCCTGTGGATTGCTTCCGCGAAGGCCCGAACTTTTTGACCATCGACCCCGATGAATGCATCGACTGCGCGGTGTGCATTCCCGAGTGCCCGGTTAACGCCATCTATGCTGAAGAAGACGTGCCCGCCGACCAGCGCCACATGACCGCACTCAACGCCGAGCTGGCCAAGTTGCCCGGCTGGAAGAGCATCACCAAGCGCAAGGCCGAACTGCCCGAAGCCGAAGAGTGGAAAGACAAGACCGGCAAACTGCCTTTCCTCATTCGCTGAAGCGCACGCAGTGACCATCGAGACCGATGCCGTCATCGTAGGCGCAGGCCCGGTGGGCCTGTTCCAGGTGTTTGAGTTGGGCCTGCTCGAAATCAAGGCCCATGTCATTGACTCCCTGGCCCACCCAGGTGGCCAGTGCGTGGAGTTGTACCCCGACAAGCCCATTTACGACATCCCCGCTGTGCCGGTATGCACCGGCCAGGAGCTGACCGACAACCTGCTCAAGCAGATCGCGCCATTCGGTGCCACCTTCCATTACGGTCAGGAAGTCACCACGGTGGAGAAGCAGGCCGACGGCCGCTTTCTGGTTGAAACCAGCAAGGGCACACGCTTTCTGACCAAGACCATCTTCATCGCAGCCGGCGTGGGCGCGTTTCAGCCCCGTACCCTCAAGGTCGATGGGCTGGAGAAATTTGAAGGCGGGCAACTGTCGTACCACGTCAAGAACCCGGCCGACTACGCCGGCAAGAACATCGTCATTGTGGGTGGCGGCGACTCCGCGGTGGACTGGGCGCTGAACTTTTGTGCCGGCAACCAGGACGGCAACCCGCACAAGGCCGAGAGCGTCATCCTGATCCACCGCCGCGACGGCTTCAAGGCCGCACCGGCCAACGTGGCCAAGATGCGCGCCCTGTGTGACGCGCTGGAGATGCAATTTTTAGTGGGTCAGGTGACCGGTTTTGAAGAGTCCGACGGGCGCCTGAGCGACATCAAGGTCACCGGCTCTGATGGCATTACCCGCCTGGTGCCACTGGACGTGTTGCTGGTGTTCTTTGGCCTGTCACCCAAACTGGGCCCTATCGCCAATTGGGGCCTGGAGATTGAACGCAAACAACTCAAGGTGAACACCGAAACGTTTTCCACCAGCGAGCCGGGCATTTTTGCCGTGGGCGACATCAACATCTACCCCGGCAAGAAGAAGCTCATCCTGAGCGGCTTTCATGAATGCGCGCTGGCCGCCTTTGGCGCCATGCCCATCATCTCGCCGGAAAAGAAAGTGTTTTTGCAATACACAACCACCAGCCCCAAGCTGCACAAGGTATTGGGCGTGGAGTCACCAGTTTTTGATTGAGCGCAGATTTTTGAAAAATCCGCACCCAATCGCAAAAACTCAAAATTTCCACGCTATAATTTGAGGCTTCATTCCTCGATAGCTCAGTTGGTAGAGCGCCGGACTGTTAATCCGTAGGTCCCTGGTTCGAGCCCAGGTCGAGGAGCCAAAATTGGAAAACCCACTGTCGAAAGATGGTGGGTTTTTTCTTTTCCGGGTCACCCATGCACATCGACACCACCTCCACTTCCACGCTTATCCAAGAAGGCACTGAGCAGATCGCCGCATTGCGCGCCGATGCCAATGAAGGCCACATCGCGGAGCACATCCGGGGCATGGTGGCCGCTACCATGGGCAACCTCTCGGTCCATGCGTCGGAAATCACCCGCTGCCATGCAGAGCATTGGCAACAATGGGCACTGGGCGCTGCCGATGGGCTGGCGCTTCCTGTTGCGGGCTAGCTGAGTGGCATCCTGATCTGAGGATCGCCCCGCTAAACTTGAACACATGCAATTACCGAAGGACAAAAATGTTTGATAAAAGCGGCCAGTGGATTCACCTTGAGACATTCGACGATTTTGACAACGGCCTGTCAGATCTGATTGAACTCTGGTCCAGTACCTCAAAGACGGCAACCAAAACCGCCAAGGAATCAGCACTCGCACATTTCAAGGAAGACCTGGAAGCAGCCACTCTCCAATGGATCGACAACCGGGCCAAGTCCAAGAAATATGCGGCCATTGCTCAAGAGCTGGCTGAGTTTGAGGAAGTACTGAAGCAAGGCTGAGACCTTGCCCTGCTTGATTTCTTTCAACAAGCCCTACGGTGTGCTCAGCCAGTTCACACCTGAAGGGCGCTGGCGTGGGCTCAAGGATTTCATCGCCATTCCGAACGTTTATGTCGCTGGCCGGCTGGATGCCGACAGCGAAGGCCTGCTGCTACTGACGGATGACGGCCAACTCCAGGCCCGTATTGCCGACCCACGCTTCAAGATGGAGAAGGCCTACTGGGTGCAGGTGGAAGGCGTGCCGGACGAAGCCGCGCTGGCGGCCTTGCGCCAGGGTGTGCAGCTCAAGGACGGCCCCACTTTGCCGGCCCGCGCCCGCGTGATGGAAACGCCGCCGGGTTTGTGGGAACGCGAGCCGCCGATTCGTGTGCGTCAGGCCAAGCCCACGGCGTGGCTGGAACTGATGATCCGCGAGGGTCGCAATCGCCAGGTGCGGCGCATGACGGCGGCTGTGGGCTTGCCCACCCTGCGCCTGATCCGCGCCGCCATCGGCCCCTACACGCTGGACGGGTTGGCGCCGGGGTGTTGGCGTGAAGCGGCCCCAGCCGGGGACGGCGCTGCAAACCCCTGATCAGCGGCTCTTCTCAACCGGGTTGGCGGTCAGCCAGTTGGCCGGATAGGCCCGCATGAACTCCCGGGCCTTTTCCGGGCGGGCGCTCAGCCACGCATCCACGGCGCCTTCATTCAATATCACCACCATGCGTTTCTCGTTGCCGGGCTGCTGGTAGCGGTGCATCAGCGCGTGGCTGTTGGCGCTCACCGTGAGCAAGGTGTAGCTGATGATGACCTCACCCTCGGGACCGGTCCAGCTTTCCCACAAGCCCGCCACCCCCATGGGCTTGCCATCGACCCTGGCAATGCGGGTGGGAACGGCCTTGCCGCTGCGCCAATCGTCTTCCAGAAACGCCATCATTGGCACGATGCAGCGCTGCCCACCCAGCCAGGCATCGCGGAAGTTGTTGGACGTGGTGACGGTTTCTGAGCGTGCATTGACCAGCTTGGACGAACGCAGCCTGGCGTCGGACGCCGACTTGACCCAGCGCGGCACCAGACCAAATTGGCCGGCAAGCAGCTCACGGGAAGGAGGCGCACGGACCGAAAGCTCACGCGGGGGCTCGTCTGCGCCTGTCGCCGCTTCGGCTGGTGGCCCGCCTTGGCGAATGAAAACGCCCGGTTGGCGCTGCCACACCTCGCGCCCCACGGGAAAAACGGGGGCCGCCACATGGAAGGCGTCGGGGTACAGCGAGGCGATTTGAACGCTCTCGTAATGGTTACTCATGCGGCGATGCTATCGCATTGACCGGTGAGTCCTGGGTCAACACCATGCCATCAGAGCGTTCAGGAGTGTGAACCGCCTCTGTGACGGTGCATTGAAATCAGCCGCTGCTACACGGCTTGATGGGAGCCCCCAGAAGGCTGGCTTTTAGCGGGCTTTTTTTGCCTTCGATGACGGCGAGACGGAAGCTGCCATTGAAGCACCTTTCTCCAAGGCAGAATCGAGCGTGTTTTCAGCTGTCGATGCGGCCGATTTCAGACCCTTTGCAACAGCAGCGAATGTTTCAGGTGCAGGATGAGCCTTTTCGATGGCATCAACGGTGCTGTGGAATTGACCAACGCTCAAAGAAGTAGCTTCCTTGAGGTTTTTTGCGAACATGGCCATACCGGCTTCTGCCGATGCCTTCATGATTTCAAAAGCTGCCTGTGGGTCTTTGATGCCCTTGATGGACTCGGCTGTTTCGGTCAGTGCGGCTTGAGCTTCCTTAGCCTGGTTCTGCGCCAAATCCGCCCAGGCTTTCAGGTTGTCCTGTGCTGGCTTGATGGCATCCTGCAGTGCGGTGGGATTGAATTTCGGAGCAGATTCCGACATGGTTTTAGCGATGGCTTCAAATGGGGTGTTTTTAAACATTGGGTAACCTTTTAGAAAAATGTTGCAGTGCAGCAATTATTAATCAAATGCCCGACTTGTGCCTGTCGATTTGTGTGCCAAGCCGTTATTAGTCGTGAACGCCTATTTCGAACGGGTTGTCGATTACTGAGATTGGGCAACCGGAAGTGACTTGTCTGTAGCCCCTACTCCCGGCGCGTGCAAACCGCACAGTCAGGTGAGCCCGATGGCTTGACATTCCGCAACTTGGTCACGCGCAGGCGCCGCATGATGGGTCATGAAGCAAAGTACCCAACTGGACCTGCTCAAGCGCATTGCCGAGACGCTGGAACAGACCAACGAATTACTCATATTGCTGCTGACCCCCGTGGCGGCAAAGCACTACAAGGCCCGCATAGGGCACAAGAAAGCCCGCAAACTGGCAGCCAAAACTGCAGAGCCGTCACCTACCGACTCATAAAATAGGCTGCTTTGCGCCTCTTGCACGCCTTCATACCGCGGAATTGCGGTACCTGCGGTTATGGGTGGATATCGATGGGGATGTAGGTAACATCGGATTGCCCCGCTTGAGCTTTCCGCAAAAAAAACGTCCCCCATTCACATCATGAACTCCAATCGCTATCTCGCTTTTGCCGCAGCATTCATGCTGCTTGCAGCCTGGATGCTCAAGGCATTTGTTCCTGGCATCGTATGGGGTGCTGTGTTCGCTATTTCTCTTTGGCCACTTTTCGAGCGGGTAACCCATGGTTTTGGCTCAGGCGTCAAGAATCCGGCGCTGCTGTTTTCCGTGCTGTTCCTGATTGTTTTTGTTTTGCCACTTGCTTATATTGCCTACGACGTCGTAGACGCCTATCGAGCGGGGTCAACCTACCTGGCCAAAAACCAGGAAGGAATCGTTCCGGTGCCGGCCTTTGTTGAGCATCTCCCCTACGCCACCAAACTGACAGAGCTCTGGAGCGAAAACATTGGGCACAGCAGCGGGCTATTGGACATCCTGAATCAGCTGAGCAACAACCGGCTGACAAACTGGCTTTCTACTGCAGCCATGCAGCTGTCTTCCGGTCTTGTCACGGCACTTTGCATGCTCGTCTCGTTTTACTTTATGCTCAAGAACGGTAACTACATCAAGGCCCACTACGAGGCCACGATCAGTCACTGGTTCAGTGAGAAGAGCGTTGGAGTGGTCAACAAAGGGGTATCGGCACTTCGTGGAACCATCAATGGCGTCATATTGCTTGGGCTGGTGGAAGGCGTTTTGCTCGCCGTCCCGCTGGTCCTTGCCGGCGTGAAGTCTGGCCTGTTGCTCGGACTTGCGGCTGGCCTGCTGGGTGTCATCCCGCTGGTCATGCCCGCCATCATTCTTCCGGCAATTCTCTACCTGTACTTCTCGGGCGAGATCGCCTACGCCATCGTCATGGCGGTAGACCTTTTGTTCGTTTGGGTTATTTTTGAAAACGTCATTAAACCCGGGCTCATCAGCAGTGCGGTCAAAGTGAACCCCTATCTGGTCCTGCTCGGCCTCATTGGGGGCATGCAGTTGCTGGGCCCGGTGGGACTGTTCATTGGACCCGCCATCGTGTCGATGTCAGTCGCGATGGCCAAGGACATCCTGGTTACCCACAGTGAACTCTCCGGAACTTGAAACCAGGCTCCGCTGCAGCCGCCAATCAAACGTTGGCAAAGCGCCCTCTCAGGTACGCAATGATGGCGCCGGATTCGACCAGCCACTGGCTGTTTCCCGCTGGGTCGGTAATTTTTAAACACGGCACTTTGGGTTGACCGTAGCCTTGAATCAAATCCGCACGATTTTTTTCGTCTTTTTGCGCGTCACGGCGTTCAATGTTGAGTGACAAGCGGCACATCTCTTGTCTGACCTTGATGCAGAAAGGACAGGTCGTAAATTGATACAACATGAGATCGCGACACTGCTGGTCCACCTCTGCCTGCCGCGCTGGTGAACGAACCACACCTGTTGGTCGACTGGCGATTTCCCAAAGCCGCATAAACGGGCCAAGGACAAGCCTCAAAGTTTTAAAAAATAGTCTGACCAAAATTTTCATGCTGATTGATGTGGGTGGAGATAAAAGAAAATGGCTCGCTATCCGAGCCACGCGGGATTGGCAGGTTCATTGTCGCCGGCACGGGCGGCCAACACGGATAATTTGCCACATGAGAATCAATTTAGTAACGCCGTTCGCCGAGAAAGATGCCGTGAAAGCCCTGGGCGCCCGTTGGGACGCTGCCAAAAAGCTGTGGTACATCATGGATGTTGCAGACCTCACGCCGTTTCAGCGCTGGATTCCAAATCTGGAGGCCGCCACTAAAGACTCTGCTGGTGACACCACAGGGCTACGGTCAATAACCCCAAGTACTCAGGCTCAGCCGTCCCGTGGGCCAACGACAACCAGGCCCACATTTGAAGTGCCGCACTGCGGTTGCCGTGTTTTGCCATGGGAAGATTGCCAACATACATCCAATGGACCCCAATGACAGAAAAAAATAACGGGTAAAGTCGGCTGGCCATTGGTTTTCTTCCAGTACCCCTTCGGAAAAAGGACACGTGATGAGATACGACCGATCCCGTTTTATGCCCATTGCGCTCATTCTTCTGCTTGCACTTGCTCTGCCAATGAGCCCAGCCCTGGCTCAAAAGAAGATGAGTGCGGAGGACGAGGCGATCTACAAGGCCATGATCAAAAGCACGGGCATTGATCCGGGCGTGGCGATGGAAGCCAAAACACACAATGAATCCTCGCGTCAATGGACAGACGGCAATGGTGGCGTTGTTGACTACCATATCGTCGGTGTGTATCAGGGCCAGCCCAATATCACCAGCGATCCGGGTAAGGGGTCTGGACGGGCGGACGTGACGGATCGCGTCGTGATCGATCTGAAATGGAAACTTTCCGAATCAACGCTGGTGGGGACGCCAAGTTTTCAGAACACAAAGACCGTGTTGACGAATCCGCGCGACAGTGAGCCATCTTGTCTACCGCCGGTGCTCAAGGGCGAGTACGAACACTACGAACTGATGGGAATCAAGAATGGTCTGGGCGGCACGCTCCAACTGCAAGTTCAAACCACGTACCCTGTGGTAGACGTTGTGCAGTTTTGTACCGGCAGCCGAAAGTCCATACCTGCCGGCCGCAAGATACAAATGGAAGAACTGGTCGTGCCGTCACCGGTTATGTTTGGGATGACCCTGCCTGATTCTGACGATTTGCGCATCTCGTCTGACAAGAAATCCCTGATCCACAAAAAAGCCGGTTGGACCTGGACCTTCACGCCCAGTACCAAGAAGTAAGGTGGCAGACCTTTATCGTATTTGTCACAAAGACAAATATGCACTATTGTGTGTCTGTAGTTCAAATTTCAGCAACACCACGGACACACGCCATGGCTTCAGTTTCATCGATCTCCCTGTCTGGCATGAACGCGGCTCAGACGCGCCTGGATTCATCGGCCCACAATGTCGCCAACACCGAGACACCGGGGTTTCGCAGACAGGAAGTCGTACAGATGGAGCAGAAGGACGGTGGCGTGTCTACCGCACTGACAAAATCCACCGCCGAAGGCTCTGCGCTGGAGACTGATCTGGTAGCGCAACTCCAAGCCAAGAATGCTTTTTTGGCTAATCTGGCCGTATTCAAAACCAGCAATCAGATGGCAGGGGCTTTGTTAGACAAAAAAGCCTGATCAATGAAAAAATCCCCGAGCCGGTGAAGGCTGGGGGATAAAGCAAGGTCTTCAATACAACCTCGCCAGGAGACGCGACCCTCAGTCGCCATCACACTAAGCAACATTGATGCCCACACGCTGGGCTGTCAAAAAAAACGGCCACTGAATGTGGCCGTTTCTGCGTGCATCACAACGCAGGGAAGATTCCCCGCGCGATCGACCTAAAACGAATGGGTCAATGTCACACCCAGTACCTGGGTGGTCTGGGAGGGGCTTACGTTGACTCTTGTCCCATCGGTAAAGGTCCACTGAGACCATGTGTAGTCGTCCATCTTGCGGAGATCGTAGATGTAGTCAAGACGCACCTTGGTTGCCTTGCTGACCGCATAGCCACCGGACAGGTTCAGACGGCTGATGGAGTAGACCGTGTCGGGCAACACGCCGGCACCTGCAGGCACCGAGCTACCCGCACCAGCCGGATTGAAGGTGATGCCGTACTTGGTTGTATCCTGCGAATACAGGTACTTCGCGCCTAAGGTCCAACTGGCCACAGCACCGTTCAAGCCAAGGCCAAAAACCTGACCGCGCATGTCAAGATCGGCAAACCACGGTGCACACGAGTTCGTTGCCAGTGTTCCCGTGCAGTTCTGGTCAGCCGCGAGACGTGGCGTATAGACCTCGTTTTGGTGCGTCTTGTTCTGGTTGAGCGAGTAATAGCCATTCACCTTCCATTTGTCGCTGATCCTGAAGGCGGCATCAAATCCCACCAGATCCGTCCTGCCGTCTGTCATGCCCATTTGGGCATTGCCAGAGGGTGGAGTAAACGGATATGCGTCCTTGCCGTACTCATAGAAGAACTGCAGCGACAGCGGGTCCACTGGATTCCAGTCCATCATGAGCTTGGCTTTGTCACGCTTGCGGTCGGCAAACTGCAGCGGTGCGGCGACGCCAGTCGTTGTGGAGAAGGTGACCATGCCGGGCGTTGGCGTTCCGTCCAGCAAATCCCATGCACCGCCCGTACGATCACTACGGGCCAGCATGAACTTGCCGTTCAGCGTGTCGCTCAGGGATTTACGCAATTCAACCCGCACGGTCTGGTCAGTCACTTCGGCGCGGTAGGCATGGGGTGTTGCCTTGCGATCAAAGTCATAACCACCGGTCAGACTGTATCCATCGGGCAACCGGTAGGTCAACTCAGCCTTGCCGCGGTTGAGCAAGTGGGACTCCTGTGGATTCAGATACCCGGCTGGATATTCCGATGAAGCGGTTTTATCCAGGTAGTAAAGCTGCGGTGTCTTGTCACTGCGGTCTTCATAGCGCCAGGACGCCAGGAAGTTCAAATCCCTGCCCAGTTTCGATGTGAGCAGGCCAAAGACCGACGTCGTTTCAACCAAACCACCCAGGTTGGGTGCCGTGTTGCCCGCAGCGTAGGGCACGCCGGGAGGGTTCAACTTGGTGTAGGTTGCCGAGCCTGCGACCGTGTTTCCGTAAGCGGGAATAAAGTCCGCGTTCTGGGTTCCGGTTTCTTTGGCCACCTTGAAACTCATGCGCGTTTGGTCGCTGTAGTTGTAGGCGCCTGACAGGTCCCACTGCGTTGCACGGTTGCTGGGTGGCAAGGATATCCATGGGCTGGTGATGGGACCGGTTGTGGTCGTCAACGAGTTCTGCCCCGGGGAAATGTTCATTGCAATACTGGAGTTATCCAGCACGCTCATGTACACGCCGCCACTGAGTTGAAGCTTGCGGGTAAAGTAGTCAAAACTCGCCTCAAACTGGTTGTGCTTGTAGTTCTCTGCCTGGGGTGCAAAGAACATGGCCGCGTAGTTCTTGGTGGGGTATGGAGATCCGACCGGCGCATTCCAGGTCGCGCCATAAGCGGCGGACATGATGGAACCCTTCTTGTCTTCCGACTTCATGGAGAAGTTGAACTTGAAGTTATCGGAGAAGTACTTGCTTCCCGATATGGAGGTACCCGTGCGCTCCAGCTTGAGACTGCTCTCGGGGCCAATGCCTTGATACGACCGGAAATCGGTGTTCAGTGCCAGGGATGCGGTACCGACACCAGCCACCTTGGTGTTGATGGTGTAAGGCGCAAAGCGGGTGATCTCGTTGTAGTCGAGGGCAATCCGCCAGTCACCCTGCTGCTCGGCAGAGGCACCAAACTCCTGGTTGCGCTGACCCAGGTCTTTACCCTGCACCACCACCCACAGACCGTTTTCATTGCGCCTGATCAGGTTGATGTCCACACTGCCCGTGGCACCGGTCCTGTCCTGTCCGTTGTACATGCGGTAGTACGGGTTGACCTGATCGATGTTGCGGATGTTCAGGGAAACATCGCTGGCATTGGGGGTGGTTAGCTCCTGAACCACATCGGCAAATGCATATCCGGCTGGGAAGGCCATTGCAATCGCAATGACGATGGCAGAGCGGACGGGAACATTACGTTGGTTTTTCATGTCCATTCTCCATTCTTAGCGCCAGAAACGCATGGCGCGGGTTGAATTCATCGGGTTGTTACTACCGTGGATATCGGTATGGCAATTCATGCAGGACATGCCTTGCGTCTTGCCCACAACGCCGCTGGAATTGATGTTGTCGATGGGCGTTGTACCGCTCAGCACAGTTCCGGATGCATTCTTGGACATGTCGACCCGTCCAGCGACGCCGGGCACGTTACCGGGGTGGCTGCTTGGGTCATGGCAACCCAGGCACAGGAATGGTGGCCGGGTTTTCAGCATGGCGTCAGCGGTTGTGCCGTGCGGGTTGTGGCAATTGCTGCAGTCATCGGTCACCGGCTGGTGGCTGTGGATGAAGGGGCCGCGTTTTTCAGCATGGCAGGTGTAGCAGGTTCCGGTGACACTGTCCTTGACCAGCATCTTGGGACCGGCCGAGCCGTGCGGGTTGTGGCAGCTGGAGCACGTCATCTTGCCTTCCGGGATCGGATGGTGAGAAGGCTTCTCAGACAGGGCGCGCTGCTCCTTGTGGCAGCTAAAGCACACTTCCGGCTGGGCACGTTTGTCGCGCACGGCATCCTGGGCGGTGTGTACCTTGTGGCACGACGAGCAGACCACGTCACGGGCCTGGTGCTGGCTGCCTTTCCAGAACATGCGCTTGGCATCGTTCTGGTGGCAGGTCACGCAGGCTCCATCGCGGGCTTCGGCAGAACTCTTGCTCTTGGCGCCGAAGGTCACGTCAGGTGCAACCAGTTGGTCTTTCTTGCCGGATTCGGCGGTCTTGATGTGCCGATCGCTTTCGCCGTGGCAACCGGTGCAGGTCGGGTTGCGGCTGTCTGACCGGGTACCGTGCCTGGTTTTTCCCAGATGCAGCACCCCGGGAGAATCGGCTTCATCGTGGCATGAGGTGCACTTGGCGTCACCTTTCAGGAACAGGTCCTGGGCAGCCGCTTTCGCGTCACCCGCCGCCAAGGCCCCCGTTACGCCTCCCAGTGCGCCAAGGCACACTAACAGGCCCACCATCTTTCGTATCAGCTTCATCGTGTTTCTCCTACGTATTGGCGGAAAAAGCGTTTGCTTGTTCACACCGGTCAACACATCGACTCTCACTCTTCACCGTTCTTTGCTACTGCTTCACTCGAAACCGAGGGTAATCCCCATAAGCTGTAGGGAAAAGCGCCAAAGCAAAACGGATTGACATAAATCAATGGAGAACATTTTTTAGCTCGGATGTGTGCACTCAAAAACCACGGTCCTGCAGGTCGTTTGAGCAATACCTCAAACTTTTGCAGGAATTTGCTAAAATGCTGCACCCCATTTCCTACGGAGCCGTTTCGTGCCAATGAATACCATGAACCGGTCTTTCGACGTCAGTACCAATGCCCGCGCCATTTGAAGAAGCGCCACCGGCAAAACACTTGCTTGAATCCAAAGCAATTTCAACTACAGTAAAAGTGGGCGGCACCTGCAACGTTAGGTGGTACGGTGGGTGGCACCCGACATGAAAGACTACTACGCAGCCCTTGGTGTCAGCAGTGCGGCGACCCTGGCCGATATCAAGAAAGCATTTCGGCAGCAAGCGTCTCTTCACCATCCGGACCGGAACGATGACCCCGGCGCCCCAGCACGTTTTCGGACCGTACAAGAGGCCTACGACGTCCTGTCCGATGACAGCAAACGCCAGGCTTATGACGACAATCGCCGCCGCAACCTTCTGGACAGTCCAATCGACACGGCGCGTGAGATCTGGCAAAACTACTTCAACCGCCTCATTTGAGACTAACCCTGCATGAACATTTCTCCTTACTTTCGCAACCTGCGCTCGGCTTACTTCGCAGAGCTGGATGACCTGACGTTTGACTCCGAGGGCGTCCATGTCCTGGATCAGCGTTTGAAGCAACGGCGAAAGGAAATCGACTTTTTGGTCCACATGGTGGAGATCAGTCCCGAAATGGTGGCCGCAGTCTTTCACAAGGGCTTTCGCTTCACGTCGCTGGCGGCCATGGACGACCTGCTGACCCATGAATCCGACGGACTACCCGATTGGGATAGCGTGGCCGGCTCCATTGAAATGGCGCCCTGGACCCGGGATCTGGTCGACGTGGTGCAAAAGCAGCCCATGGGCGACTGGTTCCTGACGGTGGCAGCCGCTCTGGAATACATGTTCAACAAGCCCGAGCATCCGCAAGCGGTGGATATCGAAAATGAAGACGATACAGAGGAAGATGCAGACGAGGTCGAAGCGCGCACCCGCGAGGAAGCGGGTGCCGACTGGATGGTAGAACAAGGCTTTGACCGCAAGGAATGATGGCATGAACACGCTGGCACTCATTGCAAAAACCCAAAGCCTCATCGCCGCTGGCGACATTGTGGGAGCGGAATCGGCCCTGGTTGAACTGGCCGACTCGGAGGGTGACGGCGCCCTCATGGTAGTACTGCAGCAGTTGCCCCCCAAAGACATCCTGGCCGTGATCCGCGAGTATGACAACTCCAAGGAATCCGTCATCAACCTGATGGTGACACCCGAGATGTTTGCCCGCGCCGTCGTCATTGAAAAACAATACAAGGACCTCACCCGCACCCACCTGCGGGGCATGCTCAACTCGGTCATCTTCCGCGAAGACGCGAACCCGGTTGAATTCCTGAGCGCCATTGGCGAACTGGAAGGTGGCAGCGAAGCGCTGGCCGATTACTTCTCTGAAAAATGGAGCCGCATCGAAGCCTTTGCCCGCACCGGAACGTTCGACTCGGTCGAAGACGATGGAGAGATGCTCTCCGAGTCTGCCTTGCTGTCATCCGCCTATGTACCAGCCAAAGTAGAGCTTGACGAGGTGGCAGACCAGGACTGGATGCAACTGGCCTGGCTCTTGCGTTACGAATGCCCTGATCTGTTCATTGAAACGGTGATGGTGTTGCGCGCCAAAGCCCGCGCCCACGACCTGGGCCTGGAGGAAGAAGAAGTCGAAGAAGAACAAGACGACGACGGCAAGGTTGAAACCGGCGATACCGACCGTGGCAAGGCCACACCGGCGGCGCGGGACGATGACGAAGAATCGGCGATCTAGTCCCCCCATTTGATGCCCCCATCTGCCCCACCCCACTCCGTTTCGCTGTTCGACGCGCGACCATTTTTTGAAAAAACGCTGACCTACGGCGTGCAACACGGACTCATCGACCAGTCAAAACTGGACGCCATCTGCAACGATGCACCCAAGGGCATGGTGCAGATTGCGCGCTACTTCGGCACCGAATTTTTGCGCCCCGAGCTGGAGAAAGCCCGGGATCGCATGGTCAACCTGGTCAGCCTCTACCTGGAGAGCACCAGCGGTGGCGACCTGCGCCGGGCGGCCGAGTCCCTGCGCGACCACTCGTTCCTGTCCCGCTCCAAAGGCGGCTCCGACATGCTCAAGGCCCTGATTGCCATGCCGCAAAACAGCCACTTTGGCATGCATGAGCGCGCAGGATTTACCGACGACCAGATACCGTTGCTGGCCAAGTGGACGCTGCGCACCCTGCCCGAGTACCAGGTCGAACTGGCCCAACGCAGCCAGGTGGCACTGCTGGTAGATGCCGCGATCTGGCTGGGCGAGGCGCTGGGCCTGGGTGCATCCGACCTGGAAGAAGCGGGCAAAGACGCCGAGGCCGTCATTCGCACGGCGTTGCTGACCCTGGCCACCCGGCGCACCGAGATGCCCGACTGGGTGGCATTTGAAAAGATGATCGGTGCGCTGCGCAAGAAATACCCATCGGTTGCCGGTCAGCCCTCACAGGAGGTCACGCTTGCGCTGCCAAAAAATCTGCCCGAGCGCTTCAAGCCGGTGGTGGAAGCCGTTCGCCAATCGGTAGTAGCGGATCTGCCAAAGATACTGGACAGCTCCTGGTCGGCCCGCAAACTGTTTGACCAGACACCGGCCTACATGGGCCGCTATTTCTGGCTGGAGGATGCCCTGAGCGAGGTCGACCACTTTGACCGCACGGCCTCTGCCGCGTGGAGCAAGGCCACCGGCGGACACAGTGATGACAGTTCCCTGTTGACCCTGTTGCTGTGCGTGGCCGCAGGCAGCCCTGCCAAGACCGTTTTGACGGAAAAAGCGGCGGCAGCCCTGGTGCGCAAGATTCGCAAATCAGGAATACAGCCGGAACTGGCCCTTGCATTTGTTCAGAACCACGCACCCCAGCAGCACCATGGCGATTACACCCACCTGTGGGAAAGCTTTGTCGAAGAAGCCCAGACCACGTTGCTCAGCGACCACGACTACGCGCTCAAAGACGCTCTGGCGTTGCTGCGGCGGGAATGCAACATTAGCCCCTGACCGGTATTGGGCTTCAAATTGCAGGGCCGCCATGAATCCGCTACAGTGCTATCAAAATAATTTCCGGGGGAGTCACTGTGAACGACAAGGCGAAAGTACCGACTGCCAAGCCTTTACCGGAGCACGAGCGCTATGTGCCCGGAGACCCTATTCCCGTGCCGGAAGCCGTTGAGGCGGATACGGAGTCCGCCTGGGCACTATTCTCCGATGCGTCCCGGCCAGCAGAGCCGGAGTTTCTGGACACCGTGCCAGCTTCCTTGCTCGAAGAGCAGTCTGTCAACACGCCATCCGTCAAACCTGAATAACCCGGTGGCTGCCAGCCACTGTTGATTCCAACCTGAGACTTATCCATGAAACCGAGTCGGTATTCTTTTGCCTCCATTGCACTTATCGCCATGCTGCTGGGAGGCTGCTCCCAGCAAGAGGATGCAGCAGTAGCCAAAGCAGGCAAGGTCGAGGTTTCTGTACAAACCGTGGCAGCACAGGCCAAAGGTTTTACCGTGGGCGCCCTGATGAGCGCCAACACCGTGTATATTTTCTTTGACCCCCAATGCCCGCACTGTGGCCACCTGTGGCAGGCGTCCACGCCTTTGCACAAAAAGGTCAAGTTTGTATGGATTCCGGTGGCATGGATCAACGCGTCCAGCCTGTCGCAGGGCGCCGCTCTATTGACTTCCGCCAATCCGCTGACTCTGATGACGGAGCACGAAGCCTCCCTGCTGGCGGGCAACGGCGGCATTTCCGCAAGTTCCGGCGTGCCGTCGGACATTGAACAAGCCATCAAGGCCAACACCAAGCTGCTGAATGGATTGGGGGCCGAGTCGGTTCCCTTCATCGTCGTCAAGAACGCGCGCACCGGTCAAACCATCAGTCGCGACGGGGCCATGACCACCGCCGATCTGGCCGAACTCATCGGAGTCGACGCGGCACAGTAGGTCGCACATGCACAGCATCAAGGCCATGGCATTGGTCACGGGCGGGTCACAGGCTGGCCGCGCTGGCGTTTCCGGCGTAGCGCGACTATCAGCGGGGCGCCACCCCTACAGCTTCGCGTTCAGTGCCTTTTCAACCGCTGCGACCAGCTTGGTGCTGTCGGGCTCCACATCGCTGGGGTAGTTCGCAAGCACCTTGCCACTGCGGTCAATCAGGAACTTGTTGAAGTTCCACTTGGGCTCGGCGCGGGTGGCCCTGAACAGCTCGGCGTACAGCGCGTTGCGGTTGGCCCCCTTGACCTCGGACTTGGCGAACATGGGGAACTTGACGCCATAGGTGTTGAAACAAAAATCCGCAATCTCCTTGGATGAGCCAGGCTCCTGTTTGCCGAATTCATTCGATGGAAAACCCAGCACCACCAGACCCTTGTCCTGGTACTTGGCGTACAGGGCTTCCAGCCCCTCGTACTGGGTGGTAAAGCCACAGTAGCTGGCCGTATTCACCACCAGCACCACCTTGCCCGCGTACTGGCACAGATTTTGGGGCGCGTCGTCCTGCAGGCGGGGGAACTCATGCTTCAGGATGGCCGGGCAGGCGGCAGCAGGTGCCGCTGCGACGGCTTTGGCCGACGCTTTGGACGTTGCCTGGGCGAATGCAGGGGTTGCCCCGGCAAAAGCCAGGGTGGCACTCAGCAGCAGAGAAAAGTGGCGTGTGTGTTTCATACGGCCATTATGGGAGCCCCGCAAAACCCCTACCCCACCCAGCGTCTTGCGTTGTGCCACAGCTGCATCCACGGGCTGTGGGCATCGGCATCCTGGCCGTTCCAGCTCATCTGGATGTTGCGGAACACGCGCTCGGGGTGCGGCATCATCGCCGTGAAGCGTCCATCCGCCGTGGTCACCGCGGTCAGGCCATCCGGGCTGCCGTTCGGGTTGAACGGATAGGCCTCGGTGGCGGCACCGGTGTTGTCGGTGAAACGCATGGCGGCAATCGCCTTGGCGGCATCGCCCCGGTACTTGAAGTTGGCGTAACCCTCGCCGTGCGCCACCGCAATCGGCAAGCGCGTGCCGGCCATGCCGGCAAAGAACAACGAGGGTGACTCCAGCACTTCCACCATGCTGAGCCGCGCCTCGAAGCGTTCGCTCTGGTTGGTGGTGAAGCGCGGCCAGTCCTGCGCGCCGGGAATGATGTCGGCCAACTCGGCAAACATCTGGCAGCCGTTGCACACGCCCAGACCAAAGGTGTCGGTGCGGCCAAAGAAGGCCTTGAACTGCTCGGCCAGGCCTTGGTTGAACGTGATGGAGCGTGCCCAGCCAATGCCAGCGCCCAGGGTATCGCCATAGCTGAAGCCACCACAAGCCACCACGCCCTTGAAGTCGGTCAGCTGCGCGCGACCACTCTGCAGGTCGGTCATGTGCACGTCAAACGCTTCAAAGCCGGCTTCGGTGAAGGCGTAGGCCATTTCCACATGGGAGTTGACGCCCTGCTCGCGCAGCACCGCCACACGGGGGCGGCTGAGTAGCAGGGCCGGGCTGGCCGGCGTCGAGTTTGCTATTGTTTTGCTAGCTGCTTGCGCACGTTCTGCGGGGGCTGCAGCCGTATTTGCCTCTGAATGTGTCGAAGAAACCAGATGCACATGGAGTCCGGGGTCGGCCAGCGCACCGGCAGCCGCGTGCTCGGCATCGGCACAGGCCGGGTTGTCGCGCTGCTGGCAGATCTTCCAGCTCACGCTGTCCCAGACCTGGTGCAGGTCGACCAGGGGCGCCTTGAAAATGGCCTTGGCGTCGCGCCAGATTTGCAGTTCGTCCTTGCCAGCGAAGGAGTCGCAGGCCCCGGTGGTAGCCGTCGCTGCTGCCGGGCGGGTCTTGCCGATGCAATGGCTGTGGGCCGACAGGCCATGCTCGCGCAGGGTCTGCATCACCTCGCTGCGCTGCGCCGTGCGCACCTGCAGCACGACACCCAGTTCCTCATTGAACAGGGCCTTGAGTGTCAACTCGTCACGGCGGGCACCCACCTGCCCCGCCCAGTTCTTGCTGTCGCCCACGTCCATGCGGCTGTCGGAGATGCCGTCGCCCTCGTTCACCAGCATGTCCACGTTCAGGGCCACGCCGACGCGGCCGGCAAAGGCCATCTCGGCCACGGCGGCCAGCAGACCGCCATCGCTGCGGTCGTGGTAGGCCAGGATCTTGCCCTGCGCGCGCAACGCGTTGACGGCATTGACCAGGTTCACCAGGTCCTGGGCGTTGTCCAGATCGGGCACGGTGTCGCCCACCTGGTCCAGCGTTTGCGCCAGGATGCTGGTTGCCATGCGGTTCTTGCCGTGGCCCAGATCAACCAGCACCAAAGTCGTGTCGTCTGTGGCGTTCAACTGGGGGGTGAGCGTGCCACGCACATCGGCCAGCGTGGCGAAGCCGCTGACGATCAGGGACACGGGGGACGTGACCTTCTTGTCAACGGACCGGCTACCGGAGGGGCCCTCCTCGGTCTGTTTCCACTGCGTGCGCATGGACAACGAATCCTTGCCCACGGGAATGGAGATGCCCAGAGCCGGGCACAACTCCAGACCCACGGCCTTGACGGTGGCGTACAGCGCCGCGTCTTCGCCCGGTTCGCCACAAGCGGCCATCCAGTTGGCGGACAACTTCACGCGCGGCAGCTCAATCGGCGCGGCCAGCAGATTCGTAATCGCCTCGGCCACCGCCATGCGCCCGGATGCGGGCGCATCCAGCGCGGCCAGCGGCGTGCGCTCGCCCATGGACATGGCCTCGCCGGCAAAGCCCTTGAAGTCGGCCAGCGTCACGGCGCAATCGGCCACCGGCACCTGCCAGGGGCCGACCATCTGGTCGCGGTGCGTCAAGCCACCCACGGTGCGGTCGCCAATGGTGATCAGGAAGCGCTTGGAGGCCACGGTCGGGTGGGCCAGCACGTCAATGACAGCCTTTTGCAGGTCGACGCCGGTCAGATCCAGCGGCTTGAATTGGCGCGTCACCGTCTTTACGTCGCGGTGCATCTTGGGTGGCTTGCCCAGCAGCACATTCATCGGCATGTTGACTGGAGCCCCCACGCTCCCCACTGCGTGTGGTTCGCTGCCCCCCGAGGGGGCCCTCGCGGCTTGGGACGGCCCGGCGCCGCTCACGCCGTCTCCCTCATACACCACCAGATCGCGCTCCTCGGTCGCCACGCCGATCACGGCAAATGGGCAGCGCTCACGCTCGCACAGCGCCTGGAACTGCTCCAGCGACTCGGGGGCGATGGCCAGCACATAGCGTTCCTGGCTTTCATTGCACCAGATTTCCTTGGGTGCCATGCCGGACTCTTCGAGCTTCACGGCACGCAGGTCAAAGCGTGCGCCACGCCCTGCGTCATTGGTCAGCTCGGGGAAGGCGTTGGACAGGCCACCGGCACCCACGTCGTGGATGGCCAGAATCGGGTTTCCGCTACCGGAGGGGCCTCCCGTTGTGCCCTGAATCCAGCACTGGTTGATCACCTCCTGCGCCCGGCGCTCGATTTCGGGGTTGCCGCGCTGCACCGAGTCAAAGTCCAGGTGCGCCGCGTTGGCGCCCGTGGCCATCGAGCTGGCGGCACTGCCGCCCATGCCGATGCGCATGCCGGGGCCACCCAGCTGGATCAGCAGGCTGCCGGCCGGGAATTCAATCTTGTGGGTCTGCGTCGAGTCGATCACGCCCAGGCCGCCGGCAATCATGATGGGCTTGTGGTAGCCGCGCTGCACGGTGTCCACGTCGCTGGTCACGCTTTGCTCGTATTCGCGGAAGTAGCCCAAGAGGTTGGGCCGGCCAAATTCGTTATTGAACGCCGCACCACCCAGGGGGCCCTCGACCATGATCTGCAGCGGGCTGGCAATGTGCTCGGGCTTGCCGAAGTCGTCAACGCCAGGAGTTGGCCAGAGCTTGGACACGGTAAAGCCGGTCAGGCCGGCCTTGGGCTTGGAGCCGCGGCCAGTGGCACCCTCGTCACGGATCTCGCCGCCCGCGCCGGTGGAGGCGCCGGGAAACGGACTGATGGCCGTGGGGTGGTTGTGGGTTTCCACCTTCATCAGGATGTGATGCGTTTTGCTATGTTTTTCATAGCTTGCCGCGCTAATTCCACGGGGGCTAGCGGCCGATTGGGCTACGAATCGCTCGACCAGAACGCCTTCCATGACCGAGGCGTTGTCCGAGTACGCCACCAGCATGTGCTGGGGGTTGGTCTGGTGCGTGTGGCGGATCATGCCGAACATGCTCTGGTCCTGCGCCACGCCGTCAATGGTGAACTGGGCGTTGAAAATCTTGTGGCGGCAGTGTTCGCTGTTGGCCTGGGCAAACATCATCAGCTCCACGTCGGTGGGGTTGCGCCCCAGCGTCGTGAATGCGTTGACCAGGTAGTCGATCTCATCCAAGGCCAGGGCCAGGCCAAAGCGGATATTGGCCTCGACCAGCGCCGCCTTGCCACCCTTGAGCACGTCCACATGGTCCATGGGCGCGGCTTGCAGGGCGCTGAACAGGCCCAGGGCCTGGGCACGCTCCAGCATGGCGCTTTCGGTCATGCGGTCGTGCAACAGGGCAGCAAGCTGCTCCAGTTGCGACGCGCTGAGCGTGGTTTTGCTCAGCAGCCCGCTCTTGAGGGTCAGGCGGTATTCCACCAGACGCTCAATGCGGTGCACGGCCAGCCCGCAGTTGTGGGCAATGTCGGTGGCCTTGGAGGCCCAGGGCGACACGGTTCCCAGACGGGGCGACACCACGATCAGCGGGCCATCCGTGGGGCCGGTGTACGGGTCGCCATAGGTCAACAGCGCCGCCAACTGGGCGCTCAGGGCCGCATCGGGAGCGCTGTCGCTGGCCACCAAATGCACAAAACGCGCCGAGATGGCTGCAATCTTGTCGTGAATGCCCTGCAAAGCGGGCAAAAGTTGCTGAATGCGGAAGCTGCTCAGGGCATTGCTGCCCTCGAATTGGGTGATGTGCAGAGTCACTGGGGCGGCCTGGAAAAGTGGGCTGTTTCCATTTGTATTTCAATGCGATATGTCGTTGCCCAGCCTTGCCGTACCTAAGTACTGTCTGCGGCTGTGCGCCTAATCTCACACTGAACTAGAAATGGAATGGGGAGGGGTAAAAATCAACTGGCTGATTTTACCCGCCCCCTGCACCCGCTTCCCGTCGACCGGACACCCACCTTCACGCCATCTGGAACAATTCCTGCGGCATCTGCATCACCGCGCTGGTAGGCGCCAGCGCCGCGCTGTAATGGCCGTCGGCCCTTGGCAACAGGCGCGCAAAGTAGAACTCGGCGGTCTGGATCTTGGCGGTGTAGAAGTCGGCCGACTCCTTGCCCGCTCCACTGGCCAACAGTTCGGTCGCCTTGGCCGCCTGCAGCGCCCAGAAGTAGCCCATCATCACAAAGCCGGAATACATCAGGTAGTCCACGCTGGACGATCCAACCTGCTCGCGGTCTTTGGAGGCGCGCAGCATGATGAGCGTGGTCAGCAGGTTCCACTGCGCAGTGCGGCGCACCAGGGTGCGTGCCATTTGGCCCATCGTCCCGCGCTGCAGTGCAAAGGGTCTGACAAAGCGCAGCACCGTGGCGCTGAAATCGCGCACGCATTTGCCCTTGGTGTTGAGCAGCACCTTGCGTCCCAGCAGGTCCAGCGCCTGGATGCCGGTCGTGCCCTCGTACAGGGTCGAGATGCGGGCGTCGCGCGCAATCTGCTCCATGCCGTGTTCACCGATATAGCCGTGGCCGCCAAACACCTGGATGCCCAGGTTCGCCGCTTCCAGGCCCATCTCGGTCAAGAAGCCCTTGAGGATGGGGGTGTAGAAGCCCAGCTCGTCGTCGTACTCCTTGTACTTGACCTTGTCGCCTTCCAGCACCGCGTTGAACATCTTGTCGGAAATCTGCGCGGCCCCATACACCATGGCGCGGCCACCCTCGGCAATGGCTTTTTGCGTCAGCAGCATGCGCCGCACGTCGGGGTGCCAGATCAGCGCATCCGCCACTTGCTCGGGCTCCTTCTTGCCGGACAGCGCGCGCATGGAACGGCGCTCCTGTGCATAGGGCAAGGCGCCCTGGAATGACAGCTCGGCATGGGCCACGCCCTGGATGGCGGTGCCGATGCGGGCCGTGTTCATGAACGTGAACATGGCCTCCAGCCCCTTGTTGGGCTCGCCGATCATGGTGCCAATGGCGCCGTCAAAGTTCAGCACCGCCGTGGCGTTGGCACTGATGCCCATCTTGTGTTCGATGGAGCCACAGTTCACGTGGTTGCGCTCACCCACCGCGCCGTCGGCCGCCACAACCAGCTTGGGCACGACAAACAGCGAGATGCCGCGCGTGCCGGCAGGAGCGCCCGGCAGGCGGGCCAGCACGATGTGCACGATGTTTTCCGCCAGGTCGTGGTCGCCCGACGAGATGAAGATCTTGGTGCCAGTCAGTGCATAGCTGCCGTCCGGCTGTGGCTCGGCCCGCGTCTTGACCTGCGCCAGGTCGGTGCCGCACTGCGGCTCGGTCAGGCACATGGTTCCGGTCCACGCACCCGACACCAGGCGCGGCAAGTACTGCGTCTTGATGGCATCGGTGCCGTACTGCAACAGGGTGTTGATGCAGCCAATGCTCAAACCCGGGTACATGTTGAAGGACCAGTTGGCGGCACCCATCATTTCCGACTTGAACAAATTCAGCGACATGGGCATGCCCTGGCCACCGTATTCCACGGGGAACGACAGGCTTTGCCAGCCGCCCGCCACAAACTGCGCATAGGCCTCCTTGAAGCCCGCGGGCGTGGTCACCACGCCATCCTTCAGGTGACAGCCTTCCTTGTCACCGGAGGCGTTCAAAGGTGCCAGCACCTCTTCGCACAGGGTGGCCGCGCCTTCCAGGATCGCGTCCACCATCTCCGGCGTGGCTTCGGCACCGTTGGACAGCGTGCTGTAGTGCCGGGGATAGTCCAGCACTTCGTTGATCAGGAAGCGCATGTCGCGCAAGGGGGCTTTGTACTGCAGCATGGGAATTACCTTTCAATGATGGCGACGACGCCCTGACCGCCAGCGGCGCAGATCGAGATCAGGCCGCGGCCCGATCCCTTGTGCGCCAGCATCTTGGCCAGCGTGGCCACAATGCGCCCGCCAGTTGCGGCAAACGGATGACCCGCCGCCAGCGAACTGCCGTTGACGTTGAGCTTGCTCATATCGATCTTGCCCAGCGGTTTGGCCAGGCCGAGCTGCTCCTTGCAAAACACCTTGTCCTGCCAGGCGTTCAACGTGCACAGCACCTGGGCGGCAAAGGCTTCGTGGATCTCGTAGTAGTCAAAGTCTTGCAAGGTCAGGCCGGCGCGTGCCAGCATGCGCGGCACGGCGTAGGCCGGCGCCATCAGCAGGCCTTCCTTCTTGTCAAAGAAGTCCACTGCCGCCACTTCGCTGAAGGTAATAAAGGCCAGCACCGGCAACTTGCGCGCAGCCGCCCACTCTTCACTGGCCAGCAGCACGGCGGAAGCGCCGTCGGTCAGCGGTGTCGAATTGCCAGCGGTCAGTGTGCCCTGGCCCGGTGCCACTTTTTTGTCGAACACGGGCTTCAGCGAGCGCAACTTTTCGATGCTCAGATCGGAACGCAGGTTGTTGTCCATGGTTACGCCCTTGAACGGCGTCATCAGGTCGGTGAAGAAACCGTCGGCATAGGCGCGCGCCAGATTCTGGTGGCTCTTGAGCGCCAGCTCATCCTGCGCTTCGCGGGGAATGCCCCACTCGCGCGCCATCTGTTCGGCATGCTCGCCCATGGAGAACCCGGTACGCGGCTCGCCATTGCGCGGCAGTGCAGGCTGCACCAGCATGGCCGGGCGAATGCGCGCGGCCACCGCCAGACGCTGCGTGGCGGTCTTGGCGCGGGACAGATCCAACAGAATCTTGCGCAGTTTTTCGTTCAAGGCAATCGGTGCGTCCGACGTGGTGTCCACACCACCGGCGATGCCGCTCTCGATATGGCCCAGCGCAATCTTGTTGGCCACGACCATGGCGGCTTCCAGCCCGGTGCCGCAGGCCTGCTGCAAGTCAAAGGCTGGCGTTTCACGGGCCAGGGTCGTTGACAGCACACACTCGCGCACCAGGTTGAAGTCACGCGAATGCTTCATGACCGCACCGCCGACCACATCACCCATGCGCTCACCGTGCAGGTTGAAGCGGTCCACCAGACCTTGCAGCGTAGCGGTCAGCATCTCCTGGTTGGAGGCCTGGGAGTAGACGGTGTTGGAGCGGGCGAAGGGAATGCGGTTGCCGCCCAGAATGGCGACGCGGCGAATGGTGTTCATGGTGTGTGCAATGTAAGAAAGGTTGATCGGGGCATGGAGTGCGGGGTGCGGTATCAGTAGCTGAGTTGTCCGCGCAGATGAGGGCGCTGACCCTTGGCGTCGCGCACTTCAAACAGGGCGCCGTGGCTCTCGCGGGCGCTCCACAGCGAAGCACGACCCGGCAGGTACAGCGGCGTCTTGAACTCCACCGCCAGCGATGCGCGGTCCAGAGGCGCAGACGGCAGCAGACAGGACAGCGCCCGCGCATTGGTCCACATGCCGTGGGCAATGGCCCGTTTGAAACCAAACAGCTTGGCGGACAACGCGGACAGATGAATCGGGTTACGGTCACCCGACACCGCGCCGTAACGCCGGCCGATATCCGCAGGCACTGCAAATTCAGTCTGGCAGGACAGGGGCGCATCCGCCGCTATCTGGCTGGCGTACGGCACACCGGATGTCTGTTTCACGCCCACCCGCAACAGACTTTGGGTGGCGCTCCAGACCAGTTCATCACCCCGCAGGATGCGCAGGTCCAGCGTAAAGCCCTGGCCTTTTTCATGGGCGAACAGGTCGCCCGTGCCCATCTCGACCCGCACTTCATCACCGGCACGCAACTGCTGGTGCTGCGCAATGGTGTTGGCCAGGTGAACCGTGCCCATGGCGGGCCAGGGACATTCAGGGGAACAGATATAGGCCGTGACCAGCGGAAACGTCAGCAACTGCGGATAGATCAGCGGAACGCCCTGTCCCATGCTGTAGCCGCACAGGGCCGAATACTGCCCGATGTGCTGCGCATTGAGCACAACGCGGGGTAAAACCAACTCGACCTTGGGCAAGGCGTTGACCAGACCGGGGCGCTTGGCACCGGTGCCCAAGGCACGAAAGAAGGTGGCCGCCAGGCTGGGAGTTTCTGTGACTTCAATGGGTTTCATGTTCATGCTCCAATCAGACTTTGACCACACACCCGCACCACATTGCCCGACAAGCCGCTTGAGGCCGGGGAGGCAAACCAGGCAATGGCTTCAGCCACATCCACGGGTTGTCCGCCCTGCCCCATGGAGTTCATGCGCCGACCCGCTTCGCGGATGGCAAAGGGCACGGCAGCCGTCATCTGGGTCTCGATAAATCCGGGTGCCACCGCGTTGATGGTGATACCCTTCCCGGCCAGCACCGGCGCCATGCTTTGCACCATGCCAATGACGCCGGCCTTGGACAAGGCGTAATTGGTTTGCCCCAGATTGCCCGCAATGCCCGAGATGGACGACACGCAGACGATGCGCGCGCCGGCCTTGAGCGCGCCCGACTCCACCAGAGCATCATTGATACGCTCCTGGGTCGACAGGTTGACATTGACCACGGCTTGCCACAGGTGTTCTTTCATGTTGGCAATGGTCTTGTCGCGGGTGATGCCGGCGTTGTGCACCACCACGTCCCAGCCACCGTCAAGCAATGCGGCCGCCACCAGCGCTTGCGGCGCTTCCAGCGAACCGATGTCCAGCGCCAGGGCCTTGGCACCCAGGCGCGCGGCAATCTCGTCCAGCCCGGCCTGCGCCTGGGGCACGTCCAGGCAAATCACCTGCGCGCCATCCCGCGCCATGACCTCGGCAATGGCCGCACCAATGCCGCGTGATGCCCCGGTGACCAGTACCTTCTTGCCGGCGAGTGGCAGGCTCCAGTCCACGACCGAAGCCGCCGGGCCAACCGGCACACCGATGCGCACCACCTGGGCCGACACATAGGCGGAGCGTGGAGACAGCAGGAACCGCAACGTACCCTCCAACTGGTCTTCGGCGCCTTCGGCCACATAGACCAGTTGCACCGTGATGGCGCGTTTGAGTTCCTTGGCCAGGGACCGCGTCAGACCTTCCAGCGCACGCTGCATGGTGGCCTTGCGCGGGGAAGCGCAGGCCTCGGGCGGACGGCCCAACACGACCACACGCCCACAGGGCAACACGGAGCGGGCGGCGTCGTGGAAAAAGCGGTAGATCGCATCCGCTTGGGAACTGTCATCCATGCCGGTTGCGTCAAACACCAGAGCCTTGACCTTTTCACCCGGCTTGTCTTCGGTGCCCCAGCGTCCGGTCATCAAACCGACCTGGTTGGCAATGCCCATCCACTGCGGCACATCCCGGTGCGCCACGGTTTGGGCGCCGATGGCTTTGAAAACATTGGCCAGTGCGTTCAACAATTGCGGGGTGCCGCCGCCACCGATCAACACACCGCCCTTGACGACTGGTTGGCCTGGTTGGTAGCGCTCCAGCGGCAAGGGCTGTGGCAGCCCGAGCATGGCCGCAACGCGGGAACCGAGAGCTGAATTGGCAAAGCCAAGATACGAATCTGTCATTGGGAAACTCCTTTTGGCGCGATGTTACCGACCAATCGGTCATTTAACGTAGAGCTCTCTGCCTAACAAAATATTGCAGCGCGTCAAACCTCGATCGCTGGGGTGAAACAGCACTTGTATTAGTGTGTACAACCGTACACCCAAAGTCAAGATACCAAGACAGCTTTAGGGAGCATAGCCAATTTCTGTGCGCAAATGAAACCGGTACACGCGAAACCATCAACATTGATAAAATACAAACGTACACCACATGAGACAGCAATGATCCAACAAACCACCGCAGCCGAGCGCAAGGACAAGCTGTCCCGCACCGAGCGCAAGGACCTTACCCGCAACAGCCTGTTGCAGGCCGCACTGGCCTTGATGGGCGAAGGCCGCAGCTTTACCAGCCTGGGCATTCGCGAGATTGCGCGCGAGGCGGGCATGGTTCCCAACGCCTTCTACCGCCACTTCCGCAATACCGATGAGTTGGGCCTGGAACTGGTGGAGGAAATGGGTGTCGCCCTGCGGCGTTTGCTGCGCGACGCGCGTCAGAGTGATGCGACCCACGCCGATGTGGTACGCCGCTCGGTCTGGGTGTACCACCAGTACGTCATTGAAAACCGCCTGCTGTTTCTGTTTGTCTCCAGCGAGCGCTCGGGTGGCAGTCGCATTCTGCGCATGGCCATCCGCAACGAGGTGACCCATTTCACCAACGAGATGGCGCAAGACTTCCGCCGCCTGGGCGGCTACAAGGACCTGTCCACGTCGAGCCTGCAAATGGTGTGTGGCCTGATCGTCACCACCATGCTCGCCGCCGCACCCGAAATTCTGGATCTCCCCCCCGAACAACCCATGCTGGAGGCTGAAATGATCGATAACTTTGTACAACAACTCCAAGTCGTCCTGCTGGGTGCTGCGTGCTGGAAAGACAAGCAACACCTCCCTCGGGGATAATTGATACATGACAATTACCTATAAAACCGCGCAAGACATTGAAGGCATGCGCATCGCCGGCCGACTCACCTCCGAAGTTCTCGATTACCTGACACCGTTCATCAAGCCCGGTATCACGACCAACGAGATCGACAAACTGGCCCATGACTACATCACCCAGGTACAAGACGCCATTCCGGCGCCCTTGAACTACACCGGGGGTGGCAACAAGCCCTTCCCCAAGTCGATCTGCACCTCCGTCAACCACCAGGTCTGCCACGGCATTCCCAACGACAAGCCGCTAAAAAAAGGCGACATCGTCAACGTGGACGTCACCGTCATCAAGGACGGCTGGCACGGCGACTCCAGCCGCATGTTCATGGTGGGCGAGGTGTCGATTGCTGCCAAGCGGCTGTGCGCCGTGACCTATGAGGCCATGTGGCACGGCATCCGACTGGTCAAGCCCGGAATCCATCTGGGGGACATCGGCCACGCCATCCAGCAGTTTGCCGAAAGCCAGGGCTTTAGCGTGGTACGCGAGTTTTGCGGTCACGGCATTGGCCGCGGCTTCCACGAAGAGCCGCAGGTGCTGCACTACGGCCGCCCCGGCACACTGGAGAAACTGGTGGAGGGCATGACCTTCACCATCGAGCCCATGATCAATGCCGGTGGCAAAGACATCAAGGACGGCCCCGAGAAAGACCACTGGAGCATCGTCACCAGGGACCGCTCCCTGTCGGCCCAGTGGGAACACACCATTCTGGTGACCCCCACCGGCTATGAGGTACTGACCCTGTCGGCTGGCACCCCCCCCACGCCAGCGTTTGTGCCCGAGCAAACGGCATCCTGATTCCCATTAGCGCACCTGCAAGGTACCCATGGCAGATTTGCCGGCAATTCGCACTGAATACCGCGCCCAAAAGGCCCTGTTGCTGCAGACCATAGGTCAGGGAAGCGCTACGGGGCGGGATGTGCGCAAGGCCTTGTCACGGCTGGCGCAGTTGGCCGACGGCGTGCTCAGAAAGTTGTGGGATCACGCCGGCCTGCAGTCGCCCTTTGCGCTGCTGGCCGTGGGTGGATATGGGCGCGGTGAGTTGTTCCCCCACTCCGATGTGGATGTGCTGGTGCTGTTGCCCGATGCATTCGATCCCGAACACGACACCGCCCTGAAAAGCCGCATCGAGTCCTTCATTGGCAGTTGCTGGGACGCCGGACTCGAAATCGGCTCCAGCGTGCGCACCCTGGGCAGTTGTCTGGCCGAAGCCGAAAAAGACGTCACCATTCAAACCGCTTTGCTGGAGTGCCGCCTGATCACCGGCAACGCCGAGCTGATGCAGCAATTTCAGACTGCATTTTTTGCGGCCATGGACCCCAAAGCGTTTTTTGTCGCCAAAACACTGGAACTGCGCCAGCGCCACACCAAATACGAGAACACGCCCTACTCCCTGGAGCCCAACTGCAAGGAATCACCAGGAGGCTTGCGCGACTTGCAGGTCATATTGTGGGTTGCCAAGGCGGCTGGTTTCGGTGACAACTGGAACGCACTGGCGACCAACGGTCTGGCCACGCCATTTGAAGTGCAGCAGATCCAGCGCAACGAATCCTTGCTGATACGCATACGCACCCGCCTGCACCTGATCGCCAATCGCCGGGAAGACCGGCTGATCTTCGACATGCAGAACGCGGTCGCGGAGTCCTTCGGCTATGGCGTTGCGGTGCCGGCGGCCGGCACCGACGTAAAACCGTTTGTGCGTGCCAGTGAAACACTGATGAAGCGCTACTACTGGGCCGCCAAAGCGGTGGCCCAGCTCAACCAGATTCTGCTGCTCAATATCGAAGAACGGCTGAACCCTTCCACCCATGCGCCGCGCCGGATCAACGACCACTTCAACGACAAGGCGGGCATGATTGATGTGGTCAGCGACGACCTGTACCAGCGCGAGCCGCACGCCATTCTGGAAACCTTTCTGGTTTACCAGACAAGCGTCGGTTTGAAAGGGCTTTCAGCCCGCACACTGCGCGCGCTCTACAACGCACGCAACCAGATGGATGCGGGCTTTCGCAGCGACCCGGTGAACCGCGACACCTTCCGCAAGATACTGATGGAACCCCAGGGCATCACGCACGCCATGCGCCTGATGAACCAGACCTCGGTGCTGGGACGTTACCTGTGGGTATTCCGCCGAATTGTGGGGCAGATGCAGCACGACCTGTTCCATGTCTACACGGTGGACCAGCACATCCTGATGGTGCTGCGCAATATGCGCCGTTTTTTCATCGTGGAGCATGCACACGAGTACCCGTTTTGCTCGCAGTTGGCCAGTGGCTGGGACAAACCGTCGCTGCTGTACGTTGCGGCCCTGTTCCACGACATTGCCAAGGGCCGTGGTGGTGACCACTCCGACCTGGGTGCGGTCGAAGTGCGGCGTTTCTGCAAGCAACACGGGTTTGACAGCGATGACTCACAACTCATCGAGTTTGTGGTCCGCGAACACCTGTCCATGAGCCAGATTGCACAAAAGTCGGACCTGAGCGACCCCCAAGTCATTGCCGACTTTGCCAAACGGGTCGGCAACGAGCGCCAGCTGACGGCCCTGTACCTCTTGACCGTGGCCGACATCCGCGGCACCTCACCCAAGGTGTGGAATGCGTGGAAAGGCAAGCTGCTGGAAGACCTGTACCGATTGACCAGCCGGGCCTTGGGTGGGCATGCCCCAGACCCCGACGCCGAAGTTGAAGCCCGCAAACGCGAGGCGCTGATTCTGGTAAACATGCATTCCCTGCCCTTTGAAGCACACAAGCCCTTGTGGGACACGCTGGACGTGGGCTATTTCATGCGGCACGACGCCAACGACATCGCGTGGCATACGCGCCAGCTCTCCCGCCTGGTGGGCTCCAGCAAAGCTGTTGTACGGGCGCGCCGCTCGCCCGCCGGTGACGGCCTGCAGGTGCTGGTGTACACACCCGACCAGAGCGACCTTTTCGCGCGGATCTGCGGTTACTTTGACCAGCGCGGGTTCAGCATTCAGGACGCCCGCATCCACACCGCCAAGAACGGCTATGCACTCGATACCTTCCAGGTGACCACCTCCGCCAGTCCGGACGAGTACCGCGAAATCACCAGCATGCTGGAAAACAGCCTGGCCAAGGTGATTACCGATGCCGGGCCGCTACCCAACCCCAGCCGGGGTCGCGTGTCGCGCCGGGTCAAGAGCTTCCCCGTTGCACCGCGCGTGACGCTGACACCCGATGAAAAAGGCCAGCGCTGGCTGCTGAACATTTCCGCCAGCGACCGCGTGGGCTTGCTCTACTGCGTGGCCCGGGTGTTGGCCCGGCACCATCTCAATTTGCAGCTGGCAAAGATCGCAACCCTGGGCGAGCGCGTGGAAGACACCTTCCTGATCGACGGAACCGAATTGCAGCACAACAAGAAACAAATCGAGATTGAGACTGAATTGCTCGAAACGCTGGCGGCCTGACCCAAACGCCGCCCCTTCGATACGGCACGTGTTCGACTGGACTATGGATCCAAAGGCGGCTCTGACATCCAGAGTGCCACCCAGGCCGGCAGGTCTTTTGCCGGCATCGGTCTGGCAATGCCATAGCCCTGACCCAGATCACAGCCCATGGTCAGGAACTGTGTGCAGTGCGCAGCCGTTTCCACTCCTTCGGCGATCACGTAACGACCAAAGGCCGTAGCGAGCCCGATAACGCCTTTCACAATGGCCAGATCGTCTACGTCATCGAGCATGTCGCGCACAAAGCTTTGATCGATTTTGATCGTTTCAGCCGGCAAATGCCGCAGGTAGGTCAGGGACGAATAGCCGGTGCCGAAGTCATCCAGCGCGAAGCGCACACCGACAGAACGGCAGGCATGCATGGTCTGTGACACTTTGACTATGTCTTCCAGGGCGCTGGTTTCCAGGACTTCGAGCTCCAGATGCTGTGGCGATATATCGGGGTGGGCAGCCAGCAGCTCCGTCAGCCGGGGCACAAAGCTATCTTGCTGCAACTGGTGCGCACTGATGTTCACACTCACCGGCATGCCCAGACCCATCGCCTGCCAGGTACTCATCTGTGCCAGTGCCGTATCGATTACCCACTCACCCACTTCGATGCTCAACGGGTGATCCTCGATGACGGGCAAAAATTCCGCTGGCAACAGCAGGCCACGCTCAGGATGTTGCCAGCGAATGAGCGCCTCGGCACCAACCACCTTTCGACTGCGCATATCCACCTTGGGCTGGTAGTGCAACACCAGCTCGTGTCCGTCCAATGCCTGACGGATGCGCTCAAAACCTTCGCGCCGGGCCTTGACGGCGGCTTCGTGCTGCACATCGAACAGGTGGTAGCGGTTCTTTCCGGATTGCTTGGCCAGGTACATGGCCTGATCCGCGTGGCGCATCAGCAGATCGGGGTCGGCGCCGTCTTGCGGATAGACCGTGACCCCCATGCTGGCCGATACCTGCAATACCGACGTGCCGGCATGCACCGGAGCCGAGGCGGCCTGCAGCAGGCGGGCCAGTACGGGCTCACAGTCCCGTGGCTCTTCCATATCCACCAAAATCGCCACGAACTCGTCGCCGCCAATGCGGGCCAATGTGTCACCCTCCCGCAGGGCCGCTTTCATGCGGTGTGCAAGGGCGATCAGCAAGGTGTCGCCCACGGCATGCCCATGGTTGTCGTTGACCGACTTGAAACCATCGAGATCCAGAAACACTACGGCGATGGAGTGGTGGCGCCGCTGGCTCTGAATAATGGCTTGTTGCAGGCGATCGGCCAGCAGCACGCGGTTGGGCAGATGGGTCAGCGCATCGTAATGGGCAATGTGCTCCAGTTGCTGCTGGTGCTCTTTCATGGGCGTGATGTCGCTGAACAGGGCAACGTAATTCAATGTCGCACCCGAAGCATCCCGCACCGCACTGACGGTCTGCATTTCAGCATAGACCTCGCCGCTCTTACGGCGATTCCAGACCTCGCCCGACCAGTGGCCACTCTGGACCAATGATTTCCACATGATGGAGTAATACTCGGGCGGTTGCCTTCCGGAATTGAGGATGCGTGGGTTCTTGCCCAGTGCTTCCTCCCGGTTGTAGCCGGTAATGCGGGTAAAGGCATCATTGACATCAACAATGTCGCCCCGTGCATCGGTGATCATGATGCCCTCGCGGGCGTGGGTGAACACGCTGGCAGCAAGTTGGAGCTTTCGCTCAGCAATCCTTCGCTCGCTGATATCGACAAAGGCGCCCAGGACACCGTAGCGCTGGTGGTCCAGCGGAGTCGCGCTGGCGCTCAGCCAGGCGCTGCCGTTGGGCGTCCGAACCTCCATCGGGACGTTGAGCACCGCACGGTGTTCGGCCATGGCACGCACGGTTGCATATTCGGTTGTGGGCATGGTTGTCCCGTCCGGCCGAAATACCTGCCAATCCTTGCCGCTGTAACTGCCGGCCAAATATTCGGCCTTGGTGACGCCCAGCAGCCTTTCCGCTGCGGTATTGCAGTCGACGATATGGCCCTCCCGATCACCCAGGGAAATACCGACGGGCAAAATATCGAAGATGGTGCGAAAACGCTCCTCGCTGGCGGCGAGTGCCCGATGCGACGCCTTTTGGCGCGCCATGTTGCGCAACAGCTGCCACGCCATCAACACCATCAACAGCGTCACCAAGGCACCAGCCATCCACGTCTTGTGTTGCTGGCTGCGCACCGGCGCCAGCGTTTCGTCAATGCCCCGTCCAACGACGACGGTCAGGCCGTACTGGGGCAGACGGTAGTAACTCGACAGGCGATCCACACCGTCTGACTGTGCCTGGCGGCGAAAGCTGCCCTGTTGGGGTGCATCGGGGTCTGCAAAGGGTGATGGCTTGATGACCTTGCCAATGTATTTATCCTGCTCGCTGGAGCGGGCCATGACTTCACCGGTATCACGGATCATGCGTGCCGCGCCATCTTTGCCAAAACCGGTTGCGTCATAAAACTTGACGAAATGGTCGGGGTCCACCGAGATCACGATCACGCCGGCAAACTGGCCATGCTGAAGAATCGGACGCGTCAACTGAATCGACCATTTGCCTGAAACCCGCCCCTTGACGGGCCGGCTGACAAACAATTTGTCTTCCTGCTGCACTTGATGTACCGTGAAGTGCTCGCGGTCCCCCAGGAAAGATGGCTCTTTGGGCATTCCGAGATTGCTGTAGACCAGATAACCTTTGGCATCGATGATGGCCACCTGAAGCAGCGCGTCCGCCAGAGCCTCCTGGTGCGGTATCACCGCCTGCGCCATATCCGATGGATGGGTCATCCAGGTTTGCCGCAGCCCGACAAGGGCCTGATCGACAAAGACGAATGTCGTTTGTGCCTGGCTGGCAAACGTCACGGCCCACGCTGCGGTCTCGCGCCGGGCCTGCTCCAGTGCCTGGTCTTCGGTTCTTTGACCGTCCCAGACCAGCGCCGACCACAGAAGCACAATGGCACCCACCAGCCACAAGAAGACTTGGCGGCTGAATGGATTACTGAGCATGCGTAATGTTAGCAAGACCAGGGGCTACCCTACTTGATGCGCGTCAAAAAAACCCGGACCACCCCAAGCCGCTCATGCTACAAAAACAATAGCTTTCTGCACTTATTCCACGGGGCCCAGGTCCGGTTTCAGATCTTTGAAAAAACCTGGGCTTCTTCGAACAATGGGTTCAGGTCTCCAAGGGACGCGATGACCTCGTCGAGGTTGCCCCCCAGGCGTTTGGCAACAGCCGGCGGAAGCTCCTCAACCAGACGGTTGCCGGCAAAGCCAAAGTTGAGCTTCTTGCTGATCTGGTTGGCCGCAAAAACACAGGCAATCATGTCGGAATCGGCCAGCTCCGGCCCATACTGGTGGCGTATGGCCTCAATCAGGTGCGGCGCAAAACGCCATTTTTCGACCAACATGGCGCCGACCACGGCATGGTCCACCCCAATCACCTCGCGCAAAGCCAGATGCAAGGACGTACCCTGTTGCTGGCTGGTCTCCAACGCAGCACGAAACTCTTTGGGCATGAACTGCGCCAGCACCACCTTGCCAAAGTCATGCAGGAGACCGGCAATGAAGCAGTCCATGGGATCAGCATCGTCCGCCTTCAGGGCCAGCTGCTTGGCAATGGCTGCAGTGGCCAGCGAGTGCAGCAGGTACTGTTGCCCGTCAAAGCCGGCTTCGTTGGTTTTGGGCAGCATGCCAATGGCCGCAATGCTCAAGGCCAGGTTCTTGATGGTGTTGAAGCCCAGGTACACCACGGAGTGCCCAACCGACGTAATTTGCTTGGGCAGGCTGTAGTAGGCGGAATTGACAACCTTGAGAATCTTGACCGTGAGCACCGGGTCCTTGTCGATGACCTCCACCAATTCCTTGGGTGTGCTGTTCACATCCCGCGTCAACTCCAGAACCCGCTGCACGCTCTTGGGGAAGGCCGGCATGCCATCGACGGCAGCGGTCAGCTTCTTGCTGAGTTCGGGGCTCATTTGCATCATGCGATTTCCGGGAATAGAACCTCAGTGTAGCCAAATTGGCTGAAATCGCGTACCCGCATGGGATAGAGCTTGCCCCACAGGTGATCGCACTCATGCTGCACCACGCGGGCGTGAAAACCGTCCACGGTGCGGTCAATCGGGTCACCAAACTGGTCGAAGCCCGTGTAGCGGATGTGCGACCAACGCGGCACCATGCCACGCAGACCGGGCACCGACAGGCAGCCTTCCCAGTCTTCTTCCTGGGGCAGATCGCCAATGGCACTGCCGTCTGCAGCCAGCGGCGTGATGACCGGGTTGATCAGCACGGTTGGCGGCACCAGCGGGCGATCCGGGTAACGCGGGTTTTTGTCCCGGCTGCCAAAAATAACCACCTGCAGATCCACGCCGATCTGCGGTGCAGCCAGGCCCGCGCCGCTGGCCGACACCATGGTGTCCAGCAGGTCACTGATGAGCAGATGCAAAGCATCGGAATCAAAACCGGCCTGCGGCACGGCCTGGGCCATGCGCAGCAAGCGGGGATCGCCCATTTTGAGAATGTCACGCACGGCCATTAGTTTTCTCCTGCCAGCAAGGCGTTCATGCCTGCCTCGTCAATCACTGCCACACCCAGCGCCAACGCCTTGTCGAGCTTGCTGCCCGCATCAAGCCCCGCCACCACATAGTCGGTTTTCTTGCTGACCGATCCAGCCACTTTGGCGCCAGCGGCCTCCAGCAAGTCCTTGGCCTGGTCGCGACTCAACGTGGGGAAGGTGCCGGTCAACACGAAGGTTTTTCCTGCCAGGGCTTTTAGCGCCTGCACGACAGGCTCGCCCTCTTCCCACGTCACGCCACAGGCGCGCAATTGCTCCACCACCTCGCGGTTGTGGGCCTGGTCGAAGAAGGTGCGAATGCTCTGGGCCACGATGGGGCCGACGTCCGCCACCGCGAGCAGTTGCTCCTCGGTCGCATCCATGATGGCGTCAAGCTGGCCAAAATGCCGGGCCAGTGCCTTGGCCGTGGCCTCGCCGACATGGCGAATCCCCAGACCAAACAGAAAGCGCGGCAGCGTGGTCTGCTTCGATTTTTGTAGCGACTCCAGCAGGTTCTGTGCGGACTTGTCGGCCATCCGGTCCAATGCCGCAAGCGCTGTCAGGCCCAATCGGTACAAGTCGGGCAAGGTGTTGACAATGCCAGCGTCCACCAGTTGGTCGACCAGCTTGTCGCCAAGCCCCTCCACCTCGACCGCGCGGCGCTGGGCAAAGTGCAGGATGGACTGCTTGCGCTGGGCGCTGCAAAACAGGCCGCCCGTACAGCGGTAGTCGGCTTCGCCTTCCTCCCGAACGGCAGCGGAACCGCACACCGGGCAGGTGTGGGGCATGGTGAAGACGGCTGCGTCTGGCACGCGCTTCTCTGCGAGTACCGACACCACTTCGGGAATGACGTCGCCGGCACGGCGCACCACCACGGTGTCACCAATCCGGACGTCTTTGCGACGCGCCTCGTCCTCGTTGTGCAGCGTGGCATTGGTGACGGTAACGCCACCCACAAACACTGGCGCCAGCTTGGCCACCGGGGTGAGCTTGCCGGTGCGCCCCACCTGCACGTCGATACCCAGCACGGTGGTGAGCTGCTCCTGCGCCGGGTATTTGTGGGCCACCGCCCAGCGCGGCTCGCGCGTCACAAAGCCCAGTTGCTGTTGCAGGGACAGGCTGTTGACCTTGTACACCACGCCGTCAATGTCATACGGAAGCTGATCCCGCATGCGACCGATGCGCTGGTGGTACGCTATCAATTCAGGAGCGCCTTGCGCACATTCCACGAGGGCTGCAACCGGAAAACCCCATGATTTCAGCGTCTGCAGCATTTCAAAATGGGTGCTGAAGGCCGGCCCGCCCTGCTCCACCGGCGTGACCTCACCCACACCATAGACAAAGAAACTCAAAGGCCGCTGGGCAGCAATGGCCGGATCCAGCTGGCGCACCGCACCGGCTGCCGCGTTGCGCGGGTTCACAAAGGTTTTCTCGCCTTTCTCTCCCGCTGCGATGCGTTGGCGCTGGCGCTCGTTCAAGGCTTCAAAGTCGTCGCGGCGCATATAGACCTCGCCGCGCACTTCCAGAATTTCTGGCGCCTGTGAAGGCAAACGCAGTGGTATTTGACCAATCGTGCGGATGTTTTGGGTCACATCCTCCCCTGTCTCGCCATCCCCGCGGGTCGCGGCTTGCACCAGCACGCCGTGCTCGTAGCGCAGGTTCATGGCCAGCCCATCAAACTTGAGTTCGACCACATATTCAACGGGTGGGTCCGTGTCGATCAGACCCAGTTCCTTGCGCACGCGCGCATCAAAATTTTGCGCTCCACTGGCCTCGGTATCCGTTTCGGTACGGATGCTCAACATCGGCACGGCATGGCGTACGGACGCGAAATGCTCCAGTGGTTTGCCGCCGATGCGCTGCGTCGGCGAATCAGGCATCACCCACTCTGGATGGGCGGATTCCAGGGCTTGCAGCTCCTGAAAGAGGCGGTCGTACTCGGCATCGGGCACCTGCGGAGCGTCCAGCACATAGTACTGGTGGGCGTAGGTATGCAAAAGGTCGCGCAGCGTCTGCATGCGCACGTGGTCCGGGTGGTGGGTCGCTCCCCGATCAGGTTCCGGTTGGGGCTCAGGCTCAGACGGCTGCGCCGCAAACAAATCCAGGTTGGCCATGCCCTTGCCCGCCTTGCGACTAGGCAAACAGGCGACGCGCCAACAGCGAGCCTGCCGCCAGGTCGCGCTGTTCCAGCGTGTCGTACAGGATCTGCAGCTCGGTGCCGATCACGTCCATGGTCTGCGCCGTCAGCAATTGTCCGTTGTCGTCGGTCACCACGCCATCCATGGTTTGGGCCAGCGCCGCAGCCACTTCGCGCATGCGATCGAACGGATGCTCGTTGCGGTCCACCTGGGCCACATCCAGATGCAGGGCGATGTCGCGGATGGCCGACTGCGCCGGGTCTTCCGCCAGGGCCGCCTGCGAATCAAAACTCAGCACCAGCACCGGCGCCAAACCTTCCGTGCTGGCGGGCAACACCATGCGCCCCGGTATGACACCGGCCACAAAACCCAGGCGCGCCGCGTTCTGCTGCACATAGCCCGGACTCCAGGACGCATTGCGCGCCCGGATGGTGAAGCCCAGTTGCGCATCGTGCGCGCTGGCAAACTGGTCGAGCTCGCGGGCCCGCGCCACTTCTTCCAGCATTTCCGGAAACTCCGGCGTGGCGTTGATGGCATCGGCAAAGGCCTGGGTCTTGACGACAAACTCGGAGTATTCAATTTCGTTCAGGGCGCCGGAGCGGTTGGCCAGTTGCACGCCGGCCTGGAAGCCGCCATAGCGATGACCGGGCACGGGCGCCTCCCACGTCAGGGTGGTCAGGTTGTAACCTTCAATGGCAAAGGGCTTGCTGCCGGCCCGGCGTGTGGCGGGCATGGCGGCAATCGCCGCTTCACCGGAGACAACCAGGGCCGGGCCATCCAGTGCGATGGTGGCAATGACATCGATCAGTGAATCCATGACGGAACGCCGGGCCACCGGTGGCAGCGTCATGGGCTGGGTGACCTGTTCATCATCGCCCATCACAGGCTCCCGCATGGGGTCTGCCTGCATGTCGCTGCCCGGTTCAGGCAATGCCTGGCGCGGGGTATTTTTGCGGGAGCTCCAGGCGCCATGCGCCACGACGGCGGCCAGTACCACGCCACCGGCAATTGCCAAACCAATCTGTAAATTGCTCATAGTCTGTTAAGCCAGCTCTGCCAGGGTAATGGCGGACTCCATGTCCACGGCCACAATGCGTGACACGCCTTGCTCTTGCATGGTCACGCCAATGAGTTGCTCGGCCATTTCCATCGCAATCTTGTTGTGGCTGATGAAAAGGAATTGGGTTTCTTTGCTCATGCTGCGCACCAGTTTGGCATAGCGCTCGGTGTTGGCATCATCCAGCGGCGCATCGACCTCGTCCAGCAGACAAAACGGCGCCGGGTTGAGCTGAAAAATGGCAAACACCAGCGCAATGGCGGTCAGGGCCTTTTCGCCGCCGGAGAGCAGATGGATGGTCTGGTTTTTCTTGCCCGGCGGCTGGGCGATCACCTGCACGCCGGAGTCCAGAATTTCGTCGCCGGTAATCACCAGCCGCGCATTGCCGCCGCCAAAGAGCTCGGGGAACATGCGGCCAAAGTGCTGATTGACCTGCTCAAAAGTACCCGAGAGCATTTCACGCGTCTCGGCGTCAATCTTGCGGATGGCATCTTCCAGGGTCTGCATGGCCTGGGCCAGATCGGTATTCTGGGCGTCCAGAAACTGCTTGCGTTCCCGGGCGGCAGCCAGCTCATCCAGCGCGGCCAGGTTAACGGCGCCCAGCGCGGCGATCTCACGGTGCAAACGGTCAATCTCGTTTTGCATGCCGCCCAGTCGCACGTTGCCGTCCTTGATGGAGCGCTCGATAGCCTCCAGATCAGCCTGGGCATCGACCAACTGCTGCTCATACTGCTCAAAGCCCAGGCGTGCCGCCTGCTCCTTGAGCTGAAATTCGGTGATGCGCTGGCGCAGGGGGTCGAGCTCGCGCTCCAGTTGCAGGCGCCGCTCATCACTGGCACGCAGCTTGGCGGTCAGGTCGTCGTATTCGCTGCGTCTGGCACCCAACGCCTGCTCGCGCTCCAGCTTGAGGGCCAGGGCATTTTGCAGGCCGGCCTGGGCGGCAGCATCGGTCAGGCGGGTCAGTTCATCGCGGGCACGCTGTACCTCAGCATGAACCGAGTCGGTCTGCTGGTTGGCGGTATCAATGGTGCGTGCCAGTTCGGCATTGCGGGCCTGCAGGCTGCGCTGGGCAAAAACCGCTTCCTGCGCCTGGCGCTCCAGGCTGCGTTGCTGCTCGCGGCACTGCGTCAATTTGCGCTGTACCTCAATCACCCGCTCATCCAGCTGGGCATGGCGCTCCTGGCTGTCGGCCAGTTGCATATCCAGCGACTCAAAGCGGCCTTCGGCCGTCGCCCGGCGCTCTTGCAAGTCATCCAGTTGGCCTTGTACTTCGGCCAGGTCGGCGTCGATCTGCGCACTGCGCGCACGGGCCTGCTCGGCCAGCTGTGACAGACGCAGGGTCTCGACTTGCAGGGCATGGGCCTGGGTTTGTGCTTCGGTCGCCTCACGGCGCACGCTCACGAGGCGCTGCGACGCGTCGGCATAAGCCGCTTCGGCACGTACCAGAGCGGCGCGGGCCTCGTCGGCAATCATCACTTGTGCCCGCAGTTCCTTCTCCAGGTTTTCAATTTCCTGCGCGCGGGCCAACAGACCGGCCTGTTCGGAGTCCTGCGCATAAAAACTGACACTGTGCGCGGTGACCACGTGGCCGGACTTGAGGTAAATGCTTTCGCCGGGCTGCAGCGTGTCACGCTGCGCCAAAGCGTCTTCAAAATGGGAGGCGGTATAGCAGCCATGCAGCCATTCGGCGAACACCGCCTTCTGACCGGCATCGTTGATGCGCAGCAGGTCTGCCAGGCGCGGCAAGGCCGAAGCCTGCTCAGGGACAGACGCCAGGGGCGGGCTGAAGAATGCAAGCTTGGCGGGCGGTGCGTCATTGGCAAAAGCGCGGACCAACTCCAGCCGCGACACTTCCAGCGCCGCCAGCCGCTCACGCAGTGCGCCCTCCAGTGCGTTCTCCCAGCCTTGCTCGATATGGATACGGGTCCACAAACCTTGCAGGTGGTCCAGGCCATGCTTGGTCAGCCAGGGCTGCAGCTTGCCGTCGGTCTTGACTTTTTCCTGCAAGGCTTTGAGCGCCTCCAGACGGGCCGACAGGTCGGCCTGGCGAGCAGACTCTTCGTTGACGGTTTGCTGCTGCGTACGACGGGCGTCATCGCGCTGGGGCAGTGTTTCCTGCAATTCCTGCAGCCGGGCATCCGACACGGCAGCCGATTCCTGGGCCTCGGCCAGCTGGATTTCCAGATTCTGCAAACGCGCCTCATCGGGAGCCGCCAATGCATTGCGGTCCGCACCGAGGCGTTCGCGCCGGGTCGAGACCTGGCGAAACTGTTCTTCAATGCTGCGCTGCTCCGCCGCGAGCACCTGAATTTGTTGCTGCACCTGCATGACACTGCCACGCTGGTCATTGGCAGCCGTCTGGGCCGCCGTCAATGCATCCTCCAGATCGGGCAGCTGTTGCGCCTGCTCTTCCACCTGGGCGGCCAGGAGTTCGGTCTGCTCGTCACCCAACAGCGCCAGTTCCGCCAGACGTTCGATCTCGGCTTGCGCGTCTTCCTTGCGGGCGGCCCACTGACCGATTTGCTCCTGCAACGTAGCGAGCCGCTGCTCGGCGCGCTGGCGCCCCTCGACCACGAAACGGATCTCGGCCTCCAGGCGGCCAACATCGGTACTGGCCTCATACAGCAGACCCTGCGCCTGGTTGACCTGGTCACCCGCCGCGTAATGGGCCTGGCGCACGGTTTCCAGATCGGATTCGATGTGGCGCAGGTCCGCCATGCGGCTTTCCAATGCATTGACCGCACTCAGGCCATCAGCCTGCACCTTGGCCTGGTCGGCCATGGCTTCAGCACGCTTCAAAAACCACTGCTGGTGCTGCTTGAGGGTGACCTCGGACTGCAGCGCGTTGTATTTCTGGGCAACTTCGGCCTGCTTTTCCAGCTTTTCCAGGTTGGCATTCAATTCGCGCAGGATGTCTTCCACGCGGGTCAGGTTCTCGCGCGTGTCGGAAAGGCGGTTCTCGGTCTCGCGACGTCGCTCCTTGTACTTGGACACGCCGGCGGCTTCTTCCAGGAACAGGCGCAACTCTTCGGGCTTGGATTCAATGATGCGGCTGATGGTGCCCTGGCCAATGATGGCGTAGGCGCGTGGCCCCAGGCCCGTGCCCAGAAACACGTCCTGCACATCGCGACGGCGCACCGGCTGGTTGTTGATGAAGTAGCTGGAGGTGCCATCGCGTGTCAATACGCGTTTGACGGCAATCTCACCGAATTGCCCCCACTGGCCACCGGCGCGGTGGTCGGCATTGTCAAAGATCAGCTCGACGCTGGAACGGCTGGCCGGCTTGCGGGTGGTGGTTCCGTTAAAAATAACGTCCTGCATGGACTCGCCGCGCAATTCGCTGGCCTTGCTCTCGCCCAGAACCCAGCGCACTGCGTCCATGATGTTGGACTTGCCACAGCCGTTGGGCCCCACCACGCCCACCAATTGACCTGGCAACAGGAAATTGGTGGGTTCAGCAAAGGATTTGAACCCTGATAACTTGATGGAATTGAGACGCACGAGAGAGAGAAACTAGAGCTAAGCAGTTGATTTCATTGGTTTTTGCGGGGCATCCACAAGCGGCAATGTCTTGCAATGATACCGTGCGGGACCCCCTGGCCAACGCCACCCGTTACCTCGCTACGCTGAGAGGGACTCAGGAACGCAAAGCAGACTCGATTTTGGCGGCCAGTGCGTTCAGGGACGGTGGCTTGACCAGATAACCCGCCACGCCCAATGGCAACGCTTCACCCACCGTGGCAGGACTGGAGTCGGCACTCAAGAAAATGACCTTGGTATTGCTCACCTGGTTGTTGGACAGCGCACGCAGTTGCTTGACAAACTCAATTCCCCCGACCGGCTGCATATGGATATCAGTCAGGATCAGGTCCGGTTTGAGCCGACTGACCTCGCGCAGGGCGCTTCCTCCATCGGAAAAGGCATACAAATCCAGTATGCCAATGCGGCGCAGGCTGTTCAGGATGAAAGTGCTCATGACCTTCTCATCCTCGACCACTATGATCCGTGCTCTTTTGATATCCACGACAAGACTCCAACCCGTTTTAAATTGACAATGCGGTAACGCGGATGTCAGACCAGCGTAACTCTTTCAGACTGGCAGATCGAGTCTATTACGAATCGAGGCCCCGATGGGCCATTCACTGTTGGCGCATACTGCGACCTCCTGATTTTCATCCAGAAAGCACGCTATGACCCTTTGTCCTATCGCTATAGTGGCCGGCTGCGCCAAGTGCCCCGCATTCAAGATCTGTCCCTTAAAAGGTGTGTTGGGTGACCAGGTAAAACCGGCTGAGCCCACAGCACCTGTCAAGAGCACAAAGAAAGCCAAGAAATAACAGACTGTCCGGATTGACGCAGCAGCGGCTGCTGATCAAGCCGCTTCAAGGGGCTGCGCCAGGTATTGCGCAACTTCCTGCTGCAGATGTTGAAGCTTGGGACTTAAAGCGGCAAAGGCCTCGCCAACTTCGACACTGCCGCCCGATTTGCTCATGAGCTCAACTTGCGCCAGGTGTTCGCACAGCGCAGGAGCACAAAAAATGGGCATGCAGCCCTTGAGGGAATGCAACAGCGGGTTGGCAGCGCGCACGTCCTGATTCGCCAATAGCCGTGTAATGCTCGGCACGTCGCGCTCAAGAAGCTCCTGCAACATCGGCAACATGCCGCGCAGTGCCTGCAGGTCACCAATTTGCTCCAGTGCCCGCACTATATCCAGATAAACCCAGGCCTGCCCTTCGGGCGAAGTTGTCGACATCGATTGCTCCTTGAACCGGCAGGGGCCTGGCGAGATGCCCAAAACCCCAGCGGCACAGTGTAGCAATAGCTCGGGGATAATGGCGGCCCATGAACCCGAATCTGTCCCGCCTGCAGGCCTATCCCTTTGAGCGTCTGCGGCAATTGTTTGCCACGGTCACACCCAACCCCCATTACTCGCCCATCAGCCTGGGTATCGGTGAGCCACGGCACGCCACACCCGCCCTCATCAAGCAGGCCTATTGCGACGCGATCATGGATCCGCAAGGCGGGTTGTCGATCTACCCAGCTACGGCCGGGGTGCTGGGTCTGCGCCAATCCATTGGGCGATGGCTGGAGCGTCGCTATGGGCTTTCTCTGGACATCCATACCCAGGTCCTGCCAGTCAACGGATCGCGTGAAGCCCTGTTTGCGTTTGCACAGACCGTGGTGAACCCGGCAGTGCAGCACGCCGACAACCAGCCGGTCATGGTGGTATGCCCCAACCCGTTCTACCAAATCTATGAGGGTGCCGCCTTTCTGTCTGGCGCACAGCCCTACTTTGTGCCCTCGGACCCGACACGCAATTTTGCGCAGGACTGGGACAGCGTGCCCGATGCGGTATGGGCCCGCACCCAGTTGCTATTCGTCTGTTCACCCGGCAACCCGACCGGTGCCGTGATGCCGCTGGAAGAGTGGAAAAAACTGTTCGACCTGAGCGACCGCTACGGCTTCGTGATCGCCTCCGACGAGTGCTACAGCGAAATCTATTTCCGCGAAGAGCCTCCACTGGGTGGTCTGGAAGCGGCAGCCAAATTGGGGCGCAGCGATTTCAAAAACCTGCTGATCCTGACCAGCCTGTCCAAGCGCAGCAATGTGCCCGGCATGCGCAGCGGCTTTTGCGCAGGCGACGCCGCACTGGTCAAACAATTCTTGCTGTACCGCACCTACCACGGCAGCGCCATGAGTACGGTGGTACAAGCCGCCAGCATGGCCGCATGGGACGACGAGCAGCACGTCAGGGACAACCGGGAGCAATACCGGGCCAAGTTCGCCCAGGTGACACCGTTATTGTCCAGCGTGCTGGACGTCGCTTTGCCCGATGCCGGCTTCTATCTGTGGGCCAAAGTTCAAGGCAGCGACACCGACTTCGCGCGCGACCTGCTGGCTCTTTACAATGTAACGGTTTTGCCAGGCAGCTTTCTGGCCCGCGAAGCGCGGGGCTTTAACCCGGGCGCCAACCGAATCCGCATGGCCTTGGTCGCTGAAACCGCCGAGTGTGTGGAAGCAGCCCAACGCATCGTGCAGTTTGTGCAATCCCGAAAGTGAAACTTTACGGGGCAGACCTTCCGTTCTGTCCTCCATTGATTAAATTAGGAAATACCCCATGAGCCAACAACTCCAGCAAATCATTGACGCCGCGTGGGAAGACCGCGCCAACATCTCGGTGCAATCCTCCACCCAGGAAGTGCGTGACGCCGTTGAACACGTGATCCAGGAGCTGGACCGCGGCAATCTCCGCGTTGCCACCCGCCAGGGCGTGGGCCAATGGACCACGCACCAATGGATCAAGAAAGCGGTTCTGCTGAGCTTTCGCCTGCGGGACAACGAAATCATCCAGGCCGGGCAGCTCGGCTTCTATGACAAGGTGCAAACCAAGTTCGCCGACCTGTCGCCTGAAGAAATGCGGGCCACGGGCACGCGCATTGTGCCGCCAGCGGTCGCACGGCGAGGCAGTTTTGTCGGCAAGGGTGCGATCCTGATGCCCAGTTTTGTCAACATCGGCGCCTATGTGGACGAAGGCACCATGGTGGACACCTGGGCCGCCGTGGGTTCGTGTGCGCAGATCGGCAAAAACGTGCACCTGTCGGGCGGCGTCGGCATCGGCGGCGTGCTGGAGCCGATGCAGGCCAACCCGACCATCATCGAAGACAACTGCTTCATCGGCGCCCGCTCCGAAGTGGTCGAAGGCGTCATTGTTGAAGAAAATTCCGTGCTGTCCATGGGCGTGTACATCGGTCAAAGCACCCCCATTTATGACCGCGCCACGGGAGAGGTGAGCTACGGCCGCGTCCCAAGCGGCTCGGTGGTCATCAGTGGCACGCTGCCCAAGGACGGCGGCAAATACAGCCTGTATGCGGTCATCATTGTCAAGCGCGTGGATGCCCAGACCCGGGCCAAAACCTCGCTCAACGATTTGCTGCGCGATTGAACTGTCTGATTCCCACCCGAGGCTGAACTATGGCTACGACGACGAACGCACCCGGCACCATGGAGCGGATTCTGCGCTTGATGGCCGAAAAGAAGGCCTCGGACGTCTACCTGTCCGCCAATTCGCCGGCACTCATCAAGATCAACGGCCAGTGTGTACCGATCAACAACCAGTCGCTGCCGTTCGACGCCCCCAGAAACCTGCTGGCCGAGATACTGCCGCCCGAGCGCATGGCGGAACTGGACGCCGAAGGTGAGTTAAACATGGGCTTCCCTATCTCCGGACTGGGACGTTTTCGGGTCAGCGCCATGCGCCAGCGCGGCAGCATTGCGGCCGTGTTTCGCTACATCTCGGTGGATGTTCCCCCCTTGGCCGATCTTTTTCTTCCTCCGATTCTTGGCGACCTGATCATGGAAAAACGTGGCCTGGTGTTGATGGTCGGCGCCACCGGTGCCGGTAAAAGCACCACGCTGGCGTCGATGATCGACTACCGCAACGGACTGGTCTCCGGCCACATCCTGACCATCGAGGATCCGGTCGAATTTCTGTTCAAAAACAAGAAGTCGGTTATCAACCAGCGCGAGATTGGCACCGACACCAAGTCGCTGCAGGTGGCCCTGAAGAATGCATTGCGCCAGGCACCTGACGTGATCCTGATCGGTGAAATCCGCGACCGGGAAACCATGACAGCGGCGATTGCCTACGCCCAGTCGGGCCATCTGTGCCTGGCCACCATGCACGCCAACAACAGCTACCAGGCGTTGAACCGGATTCTGAGCTTCTACCCGGTGGAAGTGCGCCAAACCATGCTGGGCGACCTGTCAGCGGCCCTGAAGGCCGTGGTATCACAGCGCTTGATGCGCAATACGGCCGGAACCCGCGTTCCAGCGATCGAAGTCCTGCTCAACACCAAGCTCATTTCGGAGCTGATCGAAAAGGGCGATTTCTCTGGCGTCAAGGAGGCCATGGAACAATCCATGGCCGAAGGCTCGCAGTCCTTCGAACACGACATCGCCCGCCTGATCGTCGAGGGCGTAGTCGACCGCAAGGAAGGTCTGGCCAACGCCGACTCGCCCACCAATTTGATGTGGCGTCTGCAAAACGACTTCACCAAGGCGCAACAGCCGGCTGCCGCCCAAGAGGAAAACGAAGACGCATCGTTTACCGAAATTACCCTGGACGTGAAGCATTGATGCGCGCGACATCCGCAGTAGCCCGCGTGGGGAACTTATGAGCGCCACTTTGCAACTGGCCGAGCAACTGCTTGCGCGGGCCTCGGTCACCCCCCATGATGCCGGATGCCAGGACCTGATCGCCCAACGGCTGCAGGCCATCGGATTCGAATGCGAAACCATGGTCAGCGGCCCGGCCGATTTTTCCGTCACCAATTTATGGGCAAAACGATCTGCAGCCCCCGCGGAACGTGCGCAAGCAGCTACCAATTCAATAGCAGACCCATCGCCTCTGAAGACCCTGGTATTTGCCGGTCACACCGATGTGGTGCCCACCGGGCCGCTGAACGAGTGGCACAGCGCTCCGTTTTCGCCCAGCCACCGCGACGGCAAGCTGTTTGGCCGGGGCAGCAGCGACATGAAGGTTTCCCTGGCTGCGTTCGTCGTGGCCATCGAAGAATTCATCGCTGCCCACCCCCATCCCCAACTGAACATTGCACTGCTACTGACCAGTGACGAAGAAGGTCCGGCCAACGACGGCACCGTTGTGGTGTGCAACGCGCTGCAGGCGCGTGGTGAAACGCTGGACTACTGCATTGTCGGAGAACCCACCTCGGTCGAGCGCACCGGCGACATGATCAAGAACGGCAGGCGTGGCACCATGAGTGGCAAGCTCACCGTCAAGGGCGTTCAAGGCCACATTGCCTACCCGCATCTGGCCAAAAACCCCATTCACCTGGTGGCACCGGCACTGGCTGAGCTGGTCGGCGTCCAGTGGGACCAGGGCAACGCCTTTTTCCCGCCCACCACCTGGCAGGTCAGCAACATCCACGGTGGCACGGGTGCCAGCAACGTCATTCCCGGATCGGTGGTCATTGACTTCAATTTCCGCTTTTCCACCGAGTCCACCCCCGAATCCTTGCAAACGCGCCTGGCCCGGGTGCTGGAAAAGTACGAACTCGAATACGACCTGACCTGGACGGTCGGCGGCCTGCCCTTTCTCACCACGCCAGGCACGCTGGTCGATGCGGTTCAGGAAGCCATTCTGGCGGAGACCGGTATTCGCACGCAGCTCTCGACCACCGGCGGCACCAGCGACGGGCGTTTCATTGCCCGTATCTGCCCGCAAGTCATCGAGATGGGGCCGCCCAACGCCACCATCCACAAGATCAATGAGTACGTCAAGGTGGCTGACATCGAGCCGCTGAAAAACATCTACCGGCGCGTCCTGGAAAATCTGGACGCCCAAGCCCGCGCATGACCCTGCTTGAACTGATTGAGTCCGGTGCCCAGCAGCTTGAGGCCGCCAAGCTGTCCTTTGGCCACGGTACGACGAATGCCTTTGATGAGGCCGCCTGGCTGATTCTGTGGGCGCTTGGCCTGCCACTGGACACCCCGCTGGACGGTCCGGACTCCAAGGGAAATATGCCTGTAGCCCCCGCCGATAGTGCGCAAGCAGCTAGCATTTTGGAAGCACGCATCAGCACGCGCAAACCGGCGGCCTACCTCACCCGTGAGGCCTGGCTGCAGGGCGTTGCGTTTTATGTGGACGAGCGCGTCATCGTTCCGCGCTCGCTGATTGCCGAACTGATGGTCGACAGCAGCCTGGACTACTGGCTCAAGGAGTCGACGCACAACGTGCTCGACCTCTGCACCGGCAACGGCAGCCTGGCCATCATCGCCGCCCTGACCTACCCGGACGTGGTCGTTACCGGCTCGGACCTGTCACCCGACGCGCTGGCGGTGGCCCGCATCAATGTGGACAAACACGCCTTGCAGGACCGCATCACCCTGGTGGAGTCCGATGGATTGGCCTCCCCTGCCCTCAAGGCGCGTGGGCCATTCGACCTCATCCTGTGCAACCCGCCTTATGTCAACGCGCAGAGCATGGCCGAGCTGCCGGCAGAATATTTGGCAGAACCGGCACTGGCGCTGGACGGCAACCAATCCGGTGGCAGTGATGGCATGGACTTCATTCGTATGCTGCTGAAAGAAGCACCCAATCACATGGCACCTGGCGCCGTGCTGGTGCTGGAAATTGGCAATGAACGCCACCACTTTGAAGCAGCGTTCCCGCAACTGGAAGTGGTCTGGCTGGAAACCAGCGCAGGTGACGACCAGGTTCTGGTCGTGACGCGCGAGGCTTTGGAACACCCCCGTGGCGGCTAGCGCCGCCTCCCCCTCAAGAGAACAACGCCAGTGGACCGACAAAGGCGGTTCCACGGCATTTTTGACAAATAAACCTTCGCGCCTGGCGCGGTAGATCCCGATCCATGATTACTTTAAAAAACGTCACCTTGCGCCGCGGCGCCAAGGTGTTGCTTGACAGCACATCCGTCACCCTCAACCCTGGAGAAAAGGTCGGTCTCGTCGGCCGCAATGGCGCAGGTAAATCATCGCTGTTTGCGCTGCTTAACGGCACGCTGCATGAAGATGGCGGCGAGTACTACATCCCTACGCAGTGGCGCATGGGCCAGGTCGCCCAGGACATGCCGGAGACGGATCAAAGTGCCACCGACTTTGTGGTGGAAGGCGACACCGTGCTGCTGGCAGCGCAACAAGAGGTGACCGCGTCGGAAGCCACGGAAGACTATGACCGCATGGCCCACGCCTACATGGCCCTGCAAGATGCCGGCGCGCACGACGCACCGGCCCGCGCTCAGGCGTTGATTCTGGGCCTGGGCTTCAAGACCAGCGAACTCACCAACCCAGTCAACAGCTTTTCGGGCGGCTGGCGCATGCGCTTGCAGCTCGCGCGCGCACTGATGTGCCCCTCCGACCTGCTGTTGCTGGATGAGCCAACCAATCACCTGGACCTGGACGCCCTGGTCTGGCTGGAAGCCTGGCTCAAACGCTACGAAGGCACCATGGTGGTCATCAGCCATGACCGGGAATTTCTGGACGCGATAACCAACGTCACCCTGCACATCGACGCCGGCAAGCTGGTGCGCTACGGCGGCAACTACAGCAAGTTTGAAGACCTGCGGTCCGAACAGATGGCGCTACAGCAAACCGCGTTCTCCAAACAACAGGACAAGATCGCCCACCTGCAAAAGTTCATTGCCCGCTTCAAGGCCAAGGCCAGCAAAGCCAAGCAGGCACAAAGCCGGGTCAAGGCACTGGACCGGATGGAGAAAATCGCGCCGCTGCTCAGCGAGGCGGACTTCACCTTCGAATTCAAGGAACCGGCCAACCTGCCCAACCCCATGCTGTCCATGAGCGGTGTGAGCTTTGGCTACCCGCCACCCGAAGACGCACCCGATGGCACACCGCCCACGATCATCGTGCGCAATGTAAGCAAGTCGGTACTGGCGGGCCAACGCATCGGCATTCTGGGCGCCAATGGTCAAGGTAAATCCACACTCGTGAAAACCGTCGCCCGCGATTTGAAAGCCATTGGCGGCGAAATCACCGAAGGCAAAGGCCTCAACATCGGCTACTTTGCCCAGCAGGAGCTGGATGTGCTGCGCCCAGCCGACACGCCGCTGGAGCACATGATTCGTCTGGTCAAGGAGATGACGGCCGCCGGCAAGATCGCGGGCCAGCAGACGCGTGAACAGGACCTGCGCAGCTTCCTGGGCACCTTCAATTTTGGCGGCGACATGGTCAAGCAGGCCGTGGGCAGCATGAGCGGTGGCGAGAAAGCCCGTCTGGTGCTGTGCATGATCGTCTGGCAGCGCCCCAACCTGCTGCTGCTGGATGAGCCTACCAACCACCTGGACCTGGCCACGCGCGAGGCGCTGTCCATGGCCCTCAACGAGTTTGAAGGCACCGTGATGCTGGTCAGCCACGACCGCGCCTTGCTGCGTGCGGTGTGTGATGAATTCTGGATGGTGTCGCGCGGTGGCGTGGAACCGTTTGACGGCGATCTGGACGACTACCAGCGCTACTTGCTCGACGAAGCCAAACGCATGCGCGAAGAAGCCAAGGAAGCTGCCAGGGCGCCAGCCAAACCAGCTGCGCCCGCCAGCTCCAAGTCCAAGGCCAAAGGTGACACATCGCCCAAGGCGAAAAAGGACTTGCAGGACGTGGAAGCCCGCATGGCCGTGCTGAACGGCGAAGGCGCCGCTCTGGAGGGGCGTCTGGCCACCAACCCGCACCCCTCGGAGATCGCTGAAATTGGCCGCAGCCTGAAGGTAGTGGGTGACGAGCTGGCGCAACTGGAAGACCGCTGGCTGGAATTATCCAGCCGCCTGGAAACAACCTGAACACCGCATGGAAGCCCGGTTGCCAAGCCTTGAATACCTGCTGGACCAGGCGCTGGTGCTTGGCTACCGGTGGGCCGGTTACGCCCTGTTGAATTGGGCGGACGATGCGGCCCTACTGGCGTTGATGTTTTGCTGAATCGCCGGGCGCAATCAAACGTGCCTGGCTGCATGTGAATCCAGCACGTACGTGACGAGAGCGTGCGCGAATCCGTGCCGTTTTGTCACGCCACAAAGAAAAAAGGACCCAACCATGCGGCTAAGTCCTTGATTCAACTGGTGGGATCTGAGAGATTCGAACTCTCGACCTACGGATTAAGAGTCCGCTGCTCTACCAGCTGAGCTAAGATCCCTTGAAAAAATTGGTGGGACGTGCGGGGGTCGAACCCACGACAAACGGATTAAAAGTCCGCTGCTCTACCAACTGAGCTAACGTCCCGACAGGTTGCATCAAGTTACCTTGCTACTTCCCGCTAAGCTCTCAATTATATCGTTTTTTGCTTGTCGATTTGACAGGTCTCAGAAATTTTATCGAGTATCCACCCCGCCGCGCACATGCCGAATGTTGCCGTCACGGAAACAACCGAACCGTAGCCATGGCAATTGAGTGAACTGTCGCCCTGCTCTATTTGGCACGAGGCGTCAGCGGGTCTGACGGCTTCACGACTAAACACGCAGGTGACCCCGATGCGCTTGCCTTCTCGTGGCGCATTGTGCGACTTGCGCAAGCGGTAGCGCATCTGTGCCAACAGGGGGTCGTGCGTGGTTTCACTGAGGTCGGCCACATCCACTTTGTGGGCGTAGCGCTTGCCACCAGCGGCGCCCACGGAGATGAAGAGTGCTTTGGTTTGGCGAGCCCAATTCGCCATCGCAGTTTTGGCTTTGATCTGATCACACGCATCAATCGTGGCATCAACCTGCTCAATTAGCAGGCCGGGCCAATTGTCTGGCTCAACGAATGCGTCTATACAGGTCACTTTGCAGGCTGGGTTGATCAGGGCAATGCGCTCCTGCATGGCCAAGACTTTCGCCATGCCAGTGGTTGAACTCAAGGCATGCACCTGCCGATTGATGTTGGACTCGGCCACATGGTCCAGATCAATCAGGGTCAACCGTCCGACGCCGCTGCGCGCGAGCGCTTCGGCAGCCCAAGACCCCACTCCACCAATACCGACGACCGCCACATGGGAGTCGCGTACCGCCTTGGCTGATTCGACGCCATACAGGCGCTCCATGCCCGAGAAACGCCGACTCAGATCAGCCGCGTCGACATCTTCGGGAAGGTGCGACCTCAGCGAAATTGACGGATCGCTCAAAAAGTTCTACCGCAAACGAGCCAGACGATCCTTGGCGGCTTGTGCAGCCTCTGACGCCGGATAATTGGCAACCAATTCTTCAAGAGTCTTGCGAGCGCCCTTGTTGTCCTTCAGTTCCAACTGGCAATTGGCAATCGCCAGTGCGGCCTCAGGCACACGCATATGGTCTGGCGCCAACGCGACCAGTGCACGGAAACTGGCCAACGCGTCTTTGTAGTCTTTGGTCGCGTACTGGGCATTACCCAGCCAAAACAATGCAGAGGGCCGAAATCCGGTTTTCGGATAGCGATTCAAGAAATCCACAAAGACCACCTGCGCGGTCGCAAAGTCGCCCTTGCGGAAAATGGCCATGGCAGTGTCGTAATCTCGTTTTTCAGAGGACTCGGCCACGAACTCCCGGCCATCAATGGTCATGCGGGATGGCTCAAACTTGCGCAGACGTTCATCCAGACTCTGCGACGCGTCCTTTTGCTGCCGCTGTAATTCGGCCAGATCGCGTGCCATTTGCTCGTTTTGACCGCGCAACTTTGCGGCTTCTGCGCGGGTTGCATCGAGCTGATTTTGCAGCTCAATGAGACTGCGTTGGAGTTGTGCTGAATCTTCTGACGCACGCCGCGTCTCTTCCGCCAACTTCTGCTCGGTAACCTGTACCTTTTGGCGCAAGTCCAGAATGGCCTTGCGCGCCTCCTCATCGTCGAAAAGCCCCGCTGTTGCGTTGCCCATGCAAGCGGCCAGAGCCACAGTGACCGCAGCTACACGGACCACTTGCACGATGGAGGAACGTGAAACGGCATTCATCGGTAAGAGATTTCAGCGCGCCTGTTCTTTGCCATTGCATCTTCGGTGGAGCCCTGCACCGCTGGCTTCTCTTTGCCGAAGCTGACTGCTTCGATCTGGTTCTCGGACACGCCCAACAGCCCTAAAGCCCGACGCACCGCCTCGGCACGTTTCTGACCCAGGGCCAGGTTGTACTCGCGTCCGCCACGCTCGTCAGTATGCCCTTCAATGGCTACTTTCCTGGTCTTGTCGGCCTTGATGAACTTGGCATGTGCCTCAATCACGGCCTGAAACTCTGGCCGAATGGCATAGCTGTCGTAATCAAAATAGACCACGCGGTTTGAAGCCTGCATGGCTGCCAATGAATTGGACTTGTCCAGTTCAACCCCGGTGACAGCCCGCTGCCCAGCGCCTTGAGCGCCTGCGGCCCCGGTTTGGGAAATATTGGTTCCCGATTTGTCTTCAACCGGTACGTCGTCCAGTTTGACCGCAGATCCGCATGCGCTAACCAAAACAGCGACTGCTGCCGCCCATATCAATCGATTCATCCACTACTCCTTTTTGAATTGCAATTACTTCTGCATGGGGCCCCAATCGGGCTCCCGAATATCACCATTTTGCCCCGCCAGGCGGGCCTTGATCTTTCCATCCAACGTGGTTGTCATCAGCGCCTCACGTCCCAACTGGTGGGTGGCATAAATGATGAGACGACTGTTAGGAGAAAAGCTCGGATTTTCATCCGCTGTGGTGTCCGTTATTGGAGTGGCCGCACCCGTTGCAAGATCCATCACGTGCAATTTGAATACGCCACTGACCCTCGAAATATAGGCCAGCCATTTTCCGTCTGGACTTACCGAGGGTGAAATATTGTAAGTGCCGGTAAATGTCACGCGCTCCGCGTTGCCACCAGTCGATGACACACGATAAATTTGCGGCGCGCCGCCGCGATCGCTGACAAAATAGATGAACTTTCCGTCTGCCGTAAAGGTAGGTTCGGTGTCAATAGAACTGCTTTGCGCCAGTCGCCTGGGTTCTCCGCCGGTAGCGTCCATCAAGTAAAGCTGCGACCCACCATCCCGGCTCAGCGTTGCGGCCAAGGTCTTGCCATCGGGTGACCACGCCGGTGCGCTGTTGGACCCTTTGAAATTGGCCACCAGTCGGCGTTTGCCCGACGCAACATCATGTACAAAAATCACCGGCTTGCGGGATTCAAACGACACATAGGCAAGTTGCGTACCGTTGGGGGCCCAAGACGGGGAAATGATAGGCTCAGCGCTGTTGAGTGCACTTTGCGCACTCTCCCCATCGGCGTCGGCGACCCACAGGTTGTAGGTTTGCCCAACCTTGGTCACGTAGGCGATGCGGGTGGAAAAAATCCCTTTGTCCCCGGTCAGTTTCTCGTAGACAAAATCCGCCACCCGGTGCGCCACCAGTCGCAAATCTCCAGCCACTACCGCATAGCTTTGCCCACCAAGATCCTGTCCACGCACCACATCCCAAAGCCGCATGCGCACATCAAAACGACCATCAGCCAAACGCGTGATGCTGCCTGTGACCAGCGCATCGGCACCTTTTTGGCGCCAAGTGGAGACCTCGGGCCGGGAACCCTCGTCCATGGCGGCACCGCCAGCATCAACAGCGCGAAACTGACCACTGCGCTCCAGGTCAGCCAGCACAATGGCAGCCATTTTTTGCGGCGCAGCTTCATCACCACGAAATGCGGCAATCGCAATGGGGACTTGTGTCAAACCGACCCCCGACACCTCGACCCTGAACTGCGCCAAAGCCGGCAGGCTCATCAAGCCAGCCAGCAAAATAAACAAGTAACGCTTCAACATCTTTGCATTATCCCAGTCTTGTGATGACTACATCATCGTTAATCCGCTTTTGCGCAAACCCCAGTGTTGGCCGGGTTACCGTGGTTGTAGCCCGCTCCTTCACAACCCTGGCGTTTTGCGATTCCTGATTCCGAGCCGCCTCCTTGTGCCACAAGTGAAATACCTCTGTGGCGCAAAACCCGTTTTTGCGCGCAACACCACTGTTGTGCAGCCGCAGGACAAAATCGGCGTCCTCGTGCCCCCATCCAACGAATGACTCATCGAATCCGTCTACACGTTCAAAGTCAGACCGCCATGCGCCCATGTTGCAGCTGCGTATTCCTTTCCAGGAAAACTCCCGTCTGATCCGGAAGGCTCCGTCTGGCAAACGCAACAGGCCGATGAGCTTGCTGGCGTGCCCAAGAAACCGCTGTTTCACCCAATACCACGCTGAACGTCCACAAATGCGCTCCGTTCCAGTCAGGGCCCCCGCCGTCAGACCGGGTGACAACAAAACCCGACTGCCATTGACGAAGAAACCAGACTGAGCCAGCAACTTGTGCCGTGCAATAAAGTCCACCTCAGGAACGCAGTCCCCATCCAGAAAGACAATGTACTCTCCACGGGACGCAGCCACGCCGCGGTTACGAATACGCGAAGCGGTAAAACCCACATCGGGATGCCACACATGCACCGCGCACAGGGCCCGCGCCACAGGGGACTCCATGACGGCACGCTGATGCTCTGGCCGCGATCCGTCGTCTGCCACAATGACCTCAAAGTTCCGATCTGTCTGCTGAAGCAAACCATTGAGGACCGCCAGCAATGCATCGCTGCGGTTATAGGTTGTGATCACCACTGAAACAAGTTGGGAAGCATTCATTTTGAACTAGACTACGCGGCTGGCAACCCGTCTGCTGCGTGCACAAGCTGCCGAATACTACCACCGCCTGATGAGCAAAATATCCGTCTATATCATCGCTTTCAACGAAGCCGAAAAAGTCGCAGCAACCATCGAAAGCGCCAAATGGGCGGACGAAGTGGTACTGGTGGACTCCTGGAGCACGGACGGCACACCTGAAATCGCTACACGCATGGGCGCCAAGGTCGTGCAGGTGGATTTCAAAGGTTTTGGCGATCTGCGCAACCATGCCATTGCGGCGTGCTCGCACGAATGGATATTCAGTCTGGATGCAGATGAACGATGCACCCCGCAAGCAGAGAAGGAAATTCGGGCGATCATGAACGACCCGGACTCAGTCGATGTGTACTGGATGCCTCGTCGCAACTATTTCATGGGGCGCTGGATCAAGCATTCCGGCTGGTACCCCAACTACCGCCAACCCCAGCTATTTCGCAATGGTTGCATGGGCTACGACCTGAAACCGGTCCACGAAGGGTATGTTCTCAAATCTGCCAAACCCATTGGTCATCTGCGCAATGCCATCTGGCAGTTTCCGTTCAAAAACATGGGTGAGGTCATGCACAAGGCCAATCGCTACTCGACGCTAGGCGCGCAACGCCTGGTGGAGCGACGCCTGTCCATGGGAACGGCTTTATCCCATGGCATCTGGTCATTTGTAAAGCACTACGTTTTCAAGTTGGGTTTTCTGGACGGATGGGCTGGCTTTGTGATTGCGCTGGGCAACTTTGAAGGTACGTTCTACCGCTATGTCAAAGCCATAGAGATCCAGAAGGGCGCCGAATGGCAAGCGCCCAAGCACCCCCCAAGCGATGCTTAAAGCGTTCGCCATGTTGCTGCGTCCCAATCAAGCGCCAACAGCCTGGAGCGTGCGACTGTGCCTGGTATGTCTGACGGCACTCTCCATCAGTCTTCCGATTGCGTGGATCAGTCTCGCAAAGGTTTTACTCTTTACTTTTGGGCTGGCCTACCTGATTGGCAATCTGTGGACGAATCGCAACCACTCGATCCTTCAACAGCTTTGGACCACAAAGGTCATTCTTGGCATAGCGATTGTTTTTGCCATCAGCCTGCTCTGGACCGAAGCAGACACAGAAGCCGCATTGTCAAGCTACGTCAAACACGCAAAACTGATGGAAATACTGTTGATCGTGAGTCTCATACGCACCGAACAAGAGGCTCGGATCGGCTTGATGGCCTACGCCGTCGGCCAAGGTTTTTTGCTGCTCAGTTCCTGGTTGATGTTTCTTGGCATCCCCGTTCCTTGGAGCGCAGATACGGCGACAAAATACGTCGTGTTTTCCACCTACCTCGACCAATCCATCATGTTTGCGACGGCGGCAAGTGTCTTTTGGCACTTGCGTAACGACGGACTGTGGTCCAAGCGGACGGCCATTTTTGTCACCGCCTTGGCACTGATCGATGCTTTGTTGCTACTGGAAGGACGAACTGGATACCTGGTTGCATTGACAACTTTATCGCTAGGTGTGATGTGGGCCATGCCCAAGCGCTGGCGTCTTGCAACTCTGGTTGCCACACCAATCATTGTGCTGCTCGCACTGTCCCTCGGATCGGCCCAAGTACAACAGCGGGTCACCATCCTCATCAATGAAAGTCAGGACTACGCCAAGACCCAGCATGGCAGTGTCGAGAGCTCCTCAGGATGGCGATTGAATGCCTGGCACCGTTCTTTGCAGGCGATCAACGAAAAGCCCTGGAGCGGGCACGGGGTAGGGGCCTGGACACCCGCCGCCAAGCGGTTCGAAGGCAGCACCGCGACACAGCTTTTTGGTGAAGGCAACCACAGCAACCCCCACCAGGAGTATTTGCTGTGGGGCGTTGAACTCGGTATTGGAGGCTTGTTGTTGCTCATTGCATTCCTGGTCGGCGTGACCCGGGACGCCCTCACCTTCCCTGCTGGCATCCGATACGCCACGCTATCGGTGTTGGCTGCCATGGCTGTTGCCTGCCTCTTCAATTCATCGCTCTATGACGACCTGATGGGCGATTTTTTATGCGTCAGCCTCGGACTTTTGATCGCTCTGGGTGCACGAAGCAAACCTGTATCAGTTGAGGAAGACTCGTTGGTAAAAGATCACGTGCACGCCGAGGCATTGGCATGACCACAGAGACAGCGAGCACTGATGCCCCTGCGAAGCAATTACCCCGCACTGGCGGACTGATCCAGCGCATGCGGCCTCTTTGGCCTTTCTTTGGCGCGTTTCCTGGAACCTGGCTGCTCGTTGCCGCAGGCGCAATCGTGGGGGCGGCTACCGAGCCATTGATTCCTGCGATGTTCGAGCTCCTGCTGGACCGCGGATTCCGGCAAGGCTCGCTCGAACTTTGGACTGTGCCTGTCGTGCTTCTGTCGATCTTTGGAGTCCGCGGGCTGGCAGGCTATGTAGCGCAGATCGGCCTGTCGAGAATCACCAACCATGGCTTGATGACCCTGCGAGTCGCCATGTTCAACAAGCTATTGGTCGCGCACCTGCACCTGTTTACAAGCCAGAGCGCCAGCGCCCTGTCCAACTCTATCGTCTACGAAACACAGAACGGCGCGTCCATGTTAGTCAACTCCCTGCTGAGTCTGACGCGCAATGCCCTCACCCTGATTGCCTTGACGGGCTACCTTTTCTACCTTAACTGGCAGCTCACGTTAATTGTGGTAGCGGTGTTCCCGGCCGTGACTTGGGTGATGCGTGTCCTGACCGCGCGCCTGCATAAACTCACAAAAGCCAACCAGGAAGCAACGGACAGTCTGGCTTATGTCGTTGAAGAAAACGTTCTCGCCCAACGGGATATCCGTCTCTACTCTGCACAACACTCACAGTCCGTTCGATTTCAGAAGCTTGGCGAATCACTGCGGCATCTGGCCATGAAGTCGACGGTTGCAGGCGCCGCCATGACACCGATGACGCAAATGCTGGCTGCAGTGGCCCTGTCAGCGGTCATTTCAGTAGCCCTGCTGCAAAGTGCCAGCAGCGGAACATCGGTCGGGGGATTCGTGGCGTTCGTGACTGCCATGCTGATGATCATTGCACCGATTCGACAATTGTCGGAAGTGTCCAGCCCCATTACGCGTGGTCTCGCGGCGCTGGAACGGGGCATTACCCTGATTGAGGAAACACCCAGTGAAACAGAAGGGGCCTTTGCCAAATCGCGCGCCAAGGGTGACATTCAATTTGTACAGGTCAGCGTTCAATACGCCTCCGACTCTGCACCGGTCATCAACCACCTCGATTTGACTGTGCAGTCGGGTGAAACGATTGCGATCGTCGGCGCATCCGGGGCTGGCAAATCAACTCTGGTCAGCCTGTTGCCCCGCTTTGTCGATATCAGCGCCGGTCAGATTCTGCTGGATGGCCAAGACCTGCGCAATTGGAATCTGCATTCGTTGCGGTCCCAGTTTGCATTCGTTAGCCAGCATGTGATCATGCTCAATGACAGCATTGCCGCCAACGTTGCACTGGGCATGGAACTGAAACGTGACAAGGTAAGCGAGTGTTTGCATGCCGCCAATTTGAGTGCCCTGATCAGGGACTTGCCGCAAGGCATTGACACCCTGGTGGGTCACAATGCCATGCAGCTTTCGGGTGGTCAGCGGCAGCGCCTTGCCATCGCCAGAGCGCTGTACAAGGATGCACCCATTTTGATACTGGATGAGGCCACTTCGGCGCTGGATACCGAGTCAGAACGCGCCGTACAGGATGCCCTGCAAAGCCTGATGCGAAACCGCACCACACTGGTGATTGCACACCGGCTTTCCACTGTCATGCATGCCGACCGGATTGTCGCCATGGATGCCGGGGAAATCGTGGAAGCAGGTAGCCACAAAGAGCTGATTGAGAAAAACGGCCATTACGCACGCCTGTATCACATGGGGCTGGAGACTTTCGTCCCCAAGGATGCGCCTGATTCTCAAGCTTAGCCCAATCGGTCTCAACAACTGCGGCGCTGTTCGAATATTCGTACGTTCAGTCAGTTGCGTGCGGCCATCGAATAGTAGATGACCTCTTGCTGACGCGCCTTTTCTGACCACAGGTGCTGGCGCGCAAAACGTAACCCGTTCTCCGTCAACCGGTGTACCAGCGAAGCATCGGCCAGCACACGTGCAAGAGCTACTGCCAAAGCATTCGGGTCACGTGGATCGTCCAGAACCAGGGCATCGGTTTCGTGAGTCAGTAGTTCCGATATTCCGCAATACCTGGCACTGCTCACAACCACGGGCAATCCATGTGCCAGGGCCTCCAGCACGACCATTGCAAACGTGTCTTCCAGCGTGGGGTGGGCCAGGCAGTCTGCAGCGCGATAGGCATCATCCACGCTACGCAAGGCGCCAAGAAAGAATACCCGCCCCCTGTTGCCACTGGCATCCAGTTCCGCCTGAAATCCCGGTATCTGTGCAGCGTTGCCAACCACGGCCAAATAGCAGTCAACGGGCAACTGCGTCAGGGCTGCAACCAACGCAGGCAGACCTTTTTTTCGATAGTCGTTTCCAACAAACAGAATGCAGCGCCCGTCTTGCGGAAGCCCGAGCCGCGTGCGTGCAGCAGCTTGCTCCTGCACGGGGGGGCGCTCCTGAATACTGGCCACCCCTGGCGTAACAACCCGCACGACATCCAGCGTGGCCGGATAGGCCTTTGCCATGACGCCTCTCAGGGCATCCGACGCCAAAACGATGCAGCGGTCGATGCGCCTGGCATACCGAAAATGCTCAAGTCCCAGATAGGTCACCAGGCGCGGGCTAGTGATAATTTTCAACCAGCGCAAGGCCAACCTCCAACCTTGGCACCCCTGTAGCAGACTGTGCTTGACCGGTACGACGTGGACCGTCTGCACCTGACCATGCCAGGTATTTTCATGTGAGTGGACCACGTCAAACCCGCGCCGTGTTTGCCACCAGGTGGCCAAGGCAAACCATAGCTGATTGATCCACCGCGGTCTGGTAAACGGCAATGGAATCTTGTGATAAGTGACACCTGGCCACTGGTGATCAATCTGCTGGGCGAAAACGTGTATCTCGTGCCGCTGCGCCAATTGCTCGACCAGGGCGATCGAATAGCGCTCTGCCCCGCCGCCGGTCGACTGGAATATCCGGTTCAAGACAGCGATTCGAAGACGCCTTGCATGGCCGGTCGCATCGGCAGCACCGGCTCCAATGGACCCGTTGTTATTCATTCACGCCGCCGGTCTTCATATCTCGATACCAGTTTCCACCACAGCAGAAGCCGTCCCGTACGTCGCAGAACCGGCACGCGTGGTAACTCCAGCATGCGGTCTCCCAGCTGGCATCGGCCGCGCCGCGTAGTCGTTGCCGACTGGTAGTTGGCTTGCAAAACCATTGCCACGTGCTCTGGAGCAAATTCACCATAGGGATAACAGAAATGATTCACGGCCCCGCCCATGGTCTGCTCCAGCTCGTCCTTGCACAGGGCAATTTCCTGTCGGCAGGCATCGGCATCCAGACGTGTCAAATGCACATGATTGCGGGTATGGGCGCCGACCTCTTGCCCGCCAGCCACCCATTGACGCAAATGCGTAGCCGACATCAACTCGGATGGAGGAATGCCCTGTTCACGATCCCAAATATTCGTCTGTCCCAGCAGCCCGCTCACCACATAGCAGGTCGACGAAAATCCATAGTGCTGCAGTACCGGCAATGCGTGGGTAAGGTTGTTCAGGTACCCGTCATCAAAGGTAATGCCGAACACCTTGCCCTGACGCTCCCCCGTAAGAAAGGGTTGCAACGCAGTCATCGACAGTCCTTGATAGCCGAGCCCGTGCAGAAATGCCATCTGTCGACGAAAATCAGCCGGTGCAACGCTCAGACTGCGAAATGCCGTACCCTTCACCGAGGCTTCTGCAACCTGGTGATAGGTCAGAATCGGAACCGGAGACTGGCAGTTGATCTGGGAGTTCACCATAGACAGACAGGCACCAAAGCAACCTGTTTACAGAAGAACAATATCGTACTGGTCCTGCCCCATTGCCGCCTCGCTCTGCAAAGACACGGGCTTGCCAATGAATTCACTCAGCCCCGCCAGATGCTGGCTCTCTTCGTCCAGAAACAGCTCAATGACTTTGGGCGACGCCACCACCCGGAACTCGCGCGGGTTGAATTGCCGGGCCTCGCGCAGGATTTCGCGAAAAATATCATAAGCCACGCTGCGTGGGGTTTTCACAATTCCCTTGCCCTGACACGCCGCACAGGGCTCGCACAGCATATGGGCCAACGATTCCCTGGTGCGCTTGCGCGTCATTTCCACCAGGCCGAGCTGGGAAAACCCACCAGCCATGGTTTTGACGCGGTCTCGTGACAACTGCTTTCGAAACTCGGCCAATACAGCCTCACGGTGGTCTTCCCGCACCATGTCAATGAAGTCGACAATGATGATGCCGCCCAAGTTGCGCAACCGCAACTGGCGTGCAATGGCCTGCGCAGCTTCCAGATTGGTCTTGAAGATGGTGTCGTCAAAATTGCGGGCACCAACAAAGCCCCCGGTATTGACATCGACGGTGGTCAACGCTTCGGTCTGATCCACGATCAAATAGCCACCCGACTTCAACTCGACCCGCCGACCCAGGGCCTTCTCGATTTCTTCATCAATGGAAAAAAGATCAAATATGGGGCGCTCACCCTTGTAGTGCTGCAATTTGTCCGCAGCCATCGGCATGAACTCCGCGCCAAAGGACTTGAGCGCGTCAAATTGCTCTCGCGAATCCACCCGTATCGTCTGGGTCGCCTCGCCCACCATATCGCGCAGCACACGCTGCAGTAAACTCAAATCCTGGTGTAGCAGCGACTGCGGCGGCAGGCGGGTCGATGCGTCCTTGATGCGCGCCCAAGCCTTGCGCAAATAGCCAATATCGTCAGCCAGTTCCGCATCCGTGGCATCCTCGCCATTGGTTCGCAAAATGAAACCGCCACCTTGTGTACCTGCAAGCTGCTGCAATCGAGCCCGAAGTTCGTCACGCTGATTGCCAGGAATCTTCTGTGACACACCAATGTGGTCATCCTGCGGCAGGAATACCAGCAAGCGACCGGCGATGCTGATCTGGGTGGATAACCGGGCGCCTTTGGTGCCAATCGGCTCCTTGATGACCTGAACCATCAGCGCCTGGCCTTCAAAAATCTGTTTTTCAATGGGGACGACGGGGACTGCTCCCTTGGCGATGAAAGGCGCCTCGCCATCGGGCTGACGGTGCCAGACATCGGCCACGTGCAAGAAGGCGGCACGCTCCAGACCAATGTCGATAAACGCCGATTGCATACCCGGCAGCACCCGGGCCACCTTACCCAAGTACACGTTGCCGACCAGACCACGCTCCAGGGTCCGCTCCACATGGAGTTCCTGCAGCGCGCCATTTTCCAGAATGGCCACCCGGGTTTCCTGGGGTGACCAATTGATCAGAATGTCATTTTGCATCACAGGCCGTCCGGGTTGATCGAGTCAGATAATGAAGCCCAAGGACCGAATCGCGTGGGCGGTTTCAAACAGGGGCAACCCCATGATGCCAGAGTAACTGCCACTGATGTGTGCGATGTGCGCTGCAGCCCGTCCCTGCACCGCGTAGGCGCCCGCTTTACCCATCGGCTCGCCGGACGCCACATAGACCTCGATATCCTGCTCACTCAAGTCCGCAAAGGTGACCCAGGATTCGCTGCAGGCGAAAGCCTGCCGATTGCCCCAGCCCAGCGCAATGGCTGTAATCACCCGGTGCGGCCGATTGGACAGCGCACGCAGCATGCGCTTGGCGTCCTCTGCATCTTCAGGCTTGCCATAGATCGTCCGCCCCATGGCCACCGTGGTGTCGGCACACAGCACCGGCGCTGGCGGCAGCCTGCGGCGTGCCAGGCGCTGCTGCGCCGCTTCCAGTTTCAATCCGGTCACGCGCTGCACATAAGTCTTGGGTGCTTCGTTTCGCATCACCGTTTCGAGCGCTTCGGCATCTTCCTCGGCGTCAGGCAACAACAGCGTGTGTCTAATTGCCAACTGATCCAGTAACTGGCTGCGCCGCGGACTCTGCGACGCCAAATAAATGAAATCGGGCGTGGAGGACATCATGGCGTGAACGCTGCCGAGCTGCCCCAAGGCGCGAGGCCCCCCTCGGGGAGCAGCGCATTACACGAAGTCAAAAGCGTGGGGGTCATATTCATTCGCGGTGATACGGATGGTTGGCATTGATGGACCAGGCGCGGTACAACTGCTCTATCAGCAGCACCCGCGCAAAAGCATGGGGCAAGGTCAGGTCGGACAAGCGGATACGCTCATGCGCCGCCTGTCGAAAGGCGGGGTCCAGGCCGTCCGGACCGCCAATCACCAACGCAACATCAGTGCCGCCAAGCTGCCAGTCCTTGAGTTTTCCCGCCAGCGCAGCGGTCGTAACGGTCGTTCCCCGCTCGTCCAGCGCCACAATGCGTGCACCTTTGGGTATGGCGGCTTCAATACGGGCACGCTCGGCTGCGTACAGCGTCTCCAGGGTTTTGGAGCCCCGGGGCTCAGTCTTGACGGCTTTGAGTTCGACCCGCAACTCGTGCGGAAACCGCTTGGCGTAATCGTCCCAAGCGGTCTGCGCCCAGTCGGGAACGCGAAGCCCCACGGCGACGATGACCAGCCTCACAGACGGGTCAGGCTTTGCGGGTGGTGGTCTTTTTTGCGACGGCCTTCACAGCCGGCTTACCCACCACCTTGACGGGTGGTTTGGCCGCTGGCTTGATCGCAATGGTGCTCATGGTCTTGGCGGCGACCCGTTTCGCAGGCGCTGTTTTCTTGGCCGACGGTGCTTTCGCAGTCGATCCAGGCTTGGTCGATGCCACCTTGCGTGCCGGCGCCTTGGGGGGTGCCGCCTTGTCAGCGGCCTTCTTCAATTGTGCTTTGGAAGGAAACGCGTCGGCCACGCCCTTCTTGGCTGCATTGGAGCGTTTCAAACTGAGCTCCACCTTGGGCGCAGCCTTGGCGGGCTTGGCACTCTCAGCCATGGCCGGCTTGGCCGAGCCAAGTTTGAGGCGCACGGGTTTGTCACCCCACAACTCTTCGAGGTTGTAATACTGCCGAAAACTGGGCTGCATGATGTGCACCACGGCCTGACCGCAATCCACAATGATCCACTCGCCATTGGCCTCGCCTTCAATGCGCGGTTTGGGGAATCCCGCCTCCCGCACCGCATCGCGCACACTGGCGGCCAATCCTTTGGTTTGCCGATTGGAGGTGCCCGAGGCCACAATCACCCGTTCAAACAAAGCAGACAAATGCTCCGTGTCAAATACCTGGATGTCCTGGGCTTTGACGTCTTCCAGTCCATCGACGATAGCGCGTTGAAGCTTGGTAATGTCTTTTTTGGCAACAGTTGGTGTAGTCATCAGGCAGTTTGATAAAGGTGGTGGTGGTCAATATAACGCGCAACGGGCTCAAAAACCAGTGGGACGACGTTTTGGCGGTTCGCCAAACGCAGGCGAATTTCCGTGGCGCTGACCTCCATGGGAGGCATTTTCAGCTGCTGCAAGCCCGGCAGTTCCGACAACAAGGTATCAAAAACACCAATAGCCCCCGCAAAATCTGCGCGAGCAGCTACACATATTATAGCTAGCTCAGGAATCTCCCTCCAGCGGTGCCAGGTCCCGAGCGCTTTGGCCTGGTCCTCGCCCAAAACGAGAAACCACTGGGCCTCTGGAAACTCGGCCCGTAACTCCAGCAAAGTATCTACGGTGTAACTGGGCCCACCGCGACGGGTTTCGCGCGGGTCCACCACGACACGGTCCATTCCAGCGAAAGCCAAACGGGCCATTTCAAGCCGGTGCAGCGCTGGCGTCAGGCGGCGACTCTTATGCCAGGCCTCTCCTGTGGGGATGATGCGCAACTCGTCCAGCTGAAGTTGTTCCAACGCCGCCTTGGCCAAAGCCATGTGGGCAATGTGCGGCGGATCAAAGGCGCCGCCAAATATTCCGATGCGACGCTGTGGCCCGGCCGCCACACTCACACCCAATCTCGCCGTGGCAGGAACTGCGTGTAAAGGGCCGCCTCGGGCGACCCGGCCTCGGGAACCGCCTGATAGGACCAACTGGCCAGTGGTGGCATGGACAGCAGAATAGACTCGGTACGGCCACCCGATTGCAGCCCGAAATGGGTACCCCGGTCCCACACCAGATTGAATTCGACATAGCGCCCGCGGCGATACAGCTGAAAGTTGCGCTCGCGTTCGCCGTAGGCCATATCCTTGCGGCGCTCAACAATCGGCATGTAGGCAGGCACAAACGCGTTGCCAACCGATTGCATCAGCGCAAAGCCATTGTCAAAGCCGCCTTCGGCGAAGTCGTCAAAGAAGATGCCACCGATTCCGCGCTGCTCGTTGCGGTGCTTCAAATAAAAATACTCATCGCACCAATTTTTAAAGTGCGGGTACTTGTCATCACCAAAGGGCTGCACCGCATCGCGGCAGGTGACGTGGAAGTGGCGTGCGTCGTCTTCCTGACCGTAATAGGGCGTCAGGTCCATGCCGCCACCAAACCAGCACACGCTCTCCCGCCCGGGGTGGCCGGCGGAAATCATGCGCACATTCATGTGCACGGTTGGCACATACGGATTGCGTGGATGAAACACCAGCGAAACACCCATGGCCTCAAACGGCGCACCCGCCAGCTCCGGGCGATGCTGCGTAGCCGACGGCGGCAGCTTGGGGCCGCGCACGTGGGAAAAACCACAACCGGCGCGCTCAAACAGCGAGCCACCTTCCAGAATGCGAGTAATGCCGTTGCCCTGCAAGGGTTCACCTGGCGCCTTTTCCCAAGTGTCCGACACAAAGGTCTGGTCGTCCATGGCAGCCACGGCTGCGGTAATGTGCTCCTGCAAGCCCATCAGATAGGCCAGCACCTGCCCTACGCGTGCTTCGCTCATCGAACCGCCTTGCCGTCGCCAGCCTGCTTGACCGCGCGGTGACCAATGTCGGTGCGGTACTGCATGCCGTCAAACCGAATTCCCTGGATGGCGTCATAGGCCACCTGGCGCGCCGCCCGGGGATTTTCTGCCAGTCCCGTTACACACAAAACACGTCCGCCACTGGTATAGATCGTGCCATCTCGTTGCTCGGTACCCGCATGGAACACCATGGCGGTTTCGCTCTCAGGCGGAAGGCCCTCAATGGCATCACCCTTGCGCGGCGCGCTGGGGTAGCCATAAGCCGCCAACACGACGCCCAACGCCGTGCGACGGTCCCATTCCAGCTCCATATTCTCCAGGCCGCCGGGCTCGGTAGCGACCCACAGCACATCCAGAAAATCAGTCTTCAGGCGCATCAGAATCGGTTGTGTCTCCGGGTCACCCATGCGGCAATTGAACTCCAGGGTCTTGACCTGGCCCTGGGCATCAATCATCAGTCCGGCATACAGAAAGCCGGTGTAGGGAATGCCGTCCTGCTCCATGCCTTTGAGAGTCGGCAAAATAATCTCCCGCATGGCGCGGGCGTGCACCTGCGGCGTCACCACCGGCGCTGGCGAATAGGCGCCCATGCCGCCGGTGTTGGGCCCTTCATCGGCGTCGAGCAGGCGTTTGTGGTCTTGGCTGGTTGCCAGCGGAACCACGTCCTTGCCATCGCACATGACCATGAAGCTGGCTTCCTCGCCTTCCAGAAACTCCTCGATCACCACGCGCGGCACGGCCTGACCGCCCTCGCCCGCGTTGTGCACCACGCCCAGGCTGTTGTCCAGCAGCATGAAGTCGATGGCCGCATGCGCTTCATCCAGCGACATGGCCACCACCACACCCTTGCCAGCAGCCAATCCATCAGCCTTGACAACAATGGGCGCGCCCATGCGCTGCACATAGGCGTGGGCCGCCACCGGGTCGGTGAATGCCTCGTAAGCGGCAGTGGGAATACCATGGCGGCGCATGAAGGCTTTGGAAAACGCTTTGGAGCTTTCCAGCTGGGCGGCAGCGCGTGTCGGCCCAAAAATACGCAAGCCGTGCGCGCGGAATTCGTCCACAACACCGGCCGCCAGCGGACCTTCGGGGCCGACCACAGTCAAGCCGATCTTGTTGTCCTGGGCCCATTCCCGCAACGCCACCACATCGGTGATCGGGACGTTTTTGAGACGGGCATCCAGCGCGGTTCCGCCATTGCCGGGAGCCACGTACACCATTTGCACCTTGTCGGACTGTGCCAACTTCCAGGCCATGGCATGTTCACGTCCACCGCCACCAATTACCAATACATTCATACGAAACTCCGACGCACCATGCTGCGATGAAAAAACAGGAAACTAATAGTCATAAGGCAGCGTTGTGGTAAATCTCCTGGGTGTCGTCCAGGTCTTCCAAAACGTCCAACAACTTTTGCATGCGTGCGGCTTCATCGCCGCTCAGCTCAATCGTATTCTCAGCGCGCATGGTGACACCGGCCACCTCCGCGTGCAGACCGGCGGCCTCCAGCGCTTGCTTGACGGCCTCGTAATCGGCATACGCCGTCAGCACTTCAATGGCGCCGTCGTCGTCGGTAACGACGTCTTCAGCACCGGCTTCCAGTGCCACTTCCATCACTTTGTCTTCGCTGGTGCCCGGCGCAAAAATCAATTGGCCGCAATGCTTGAACTGGAACACCACCGAGCCCTCGGTGCCCATGTTGCCACCGTGCTTGCTAAACGCGTGACGCACTTCAGCCACCGTACGCACCTTGTTGTCGGTCATGGTATCCACGATGATGGCCGCACCGCCAATACCGTAGCCCTCGTAGCGAATTTCCTCATAAACGATGCCTTCCAGCGTGCCCGTGGCCTTGGCGATGCCGTACTTCACGTTTTCTGCCGGCATATTGGCGGCCTTGCCCTTCTCAATAGCCAGACGCAGCCGCGGATTGGTGCTCAGGTCGCCCCCACCCATGCGCGCTGCGACCATGATTTCACGCATCACCCGTGTCCAAATGCGCTGACGCTTCTCATCCTGGCGGCCTTTGCGGTGCTGAATATTGGCCCATTTGCTATGTCCTGCCACGTGAAATCCTTCAAAAGTTCGTTACGCTACTGGCTGAATTGTACTTTTTGAGAATTCCATGATCGCTTCCACCGACGCCGGCATCCTGATCGCACAGCATGGCGACACCCAGTGCAGCCTGTTGCCCAACAAGGCAAACCGCCACGGGCTGATTACCGGCGCCACCGGGACCGGCAAAACCATCACCCTGCAGACCATGGCTGAAGGCTTTTCGCGCTTGGGCGTGCCGGTGTTCATGGCCGACATCAAGGGCGACCTGACTGGTATCTCGCAAACCGGTAGCCCCCAGCCCAAGCTGGCCAAAATCATCCAGGAAAGAGGCCTGCCCGAACCCGCCTACCAGGCCTTCCCCACCACCCTGTGGGATGTATTTGGTGAACAAGGCCACCCGGTACGCGCAACCGTCAGCGACCTGGGGCCGTTGCTGCTGTCCCGCATGCTCAACCTGAATGAAACCCAGGCCGGTGTGCTGCAACTGGTATTCAAGATTGCCGATGATGACGGCCTGCTGCTGCTGGACATGAAAGACCTGCGTGCCATGTGCCAGGACGTGGGCGATAACGCCAGCCACTACACCACCGAATACGGCAACATCAGCGCCGCCAGCATAGGCGCCATCCAGCGCGGGCTGATGCAAATCGAACAACAAGGCGGAGAGAAATTCTTTGGTGAGCCCATGCTCAACATCGCCGACTTCATGCAGACCGACGCCAAGGGCCAAGGTGTAGTCAACATTCTGGCGGCCGACAAACTGATGAACGCACCCCGCCTGTACGCCACCTTCCTGCTGTGGCTGCTGAGCGAACTGTTCGAGACCCTGCCCGAGGTCGGCGATCTGGACAAGCCCAAGATGGTGTTCTTCTTTGACGAAGCCCACCTGCTGTTCAACGACGCGCCCAAGGTACTGCTGGAGCGCATTGAACTGGTGGTGCGCCTGGTGCGCAGCAAGGGAGTCGGCGTGTACTTTGTAACGCAAAACCCGTTGGACATTCCGGACTCGGTGCTGGCCCAGTTGGGTAACCGGGTGCAGCACGCCCTGCGCGCCTTCACGCCGCGCGACCAGAAGGCGGTCAAGTCGGCAGCCGACACCATGCGCGCGAATCCTGGGCTGGACATTGGCACGGCGATTACCGAACTGGCGGTGGGCGAGGCCCTGGTGAGCTTTCTGGATGACAAAGGCCGCCCCTGCGTGACCGAGCGGGTGTTTGTGTTACCACCGTCCAGCCAGATTGGCCCCATCACGCCGGCACAGCGCCAGGCCCTGCTGGCCGAATCGCTGGTGGCCGGGGTCTATGAAAAAGCGGTGGACCGCGATTCAGCGTTCGAAGCCATCAAGGGTCGCGTACAAACCCGCCAGCCACCGGCGAAGGCCGAAGCGGGCACACCGACATCACCCACCAGCGTTCCCGGCGCACCGACGGGGTCAGCCACTCCCGAGCGCAGCATCTTCGACTCCATAGGCGACATGCTGGGCGGCGGCACGCGCCGCAGCCGCACCAGCGTCGGTGAGCAACTGGCAAGAAGTGCCGCCAGTTCCATTGGCCGCGAAGTCGGACGACAGATCATCCGGGGCGTATTGGGGGGGATTTTTGGCGGATCGCGGAGGTAGCTGAACGCAATTGGCTCAAATCAACGGCACCCAGTGGTTGTCGGGTGACATATCCAGCGGCCAGGCCAGCATGGCCGGGGGCTCGGTGGGGTGCCAGCGCGCGACGCCGCGGGGTGAGCCGATCAAAACGCCACTGCTGCTTGCGGTCTGGTGCCAGGTGGACAGCGCACACAGCTCGCGCAGCTCGGCAATGGTACGCAGTTCGCTTGGTGCGTCAGGGTGCCACAGCAGGCCCTTGCCAGCCTTTTGTCCGCTCAGAATGAAGCCCCCGCCCGGTCCCGGCGCGATGTCGCCCGCATAGCCGCCACCCACGACTGAGCGGCTGGGTATGCGCAAGTTTGTGCCATCCCATACGGCGAACGCTGGCGCTTCTTTGCGCGCAGCGGGGTCATCGTGCTCAGCCTGCAAGGCCACGCCCATCAAGGGCGTGCTTGCCGCTTCTGCGCGCTGCTCCGGTGCACGGCTCCAAGCGAGGTGGCGCAGGCTCAGGCGGGGGTCGGTCAGCCGCCACTGCCCCAGCAAGGCGCCGGTACGGGCGTCCAGTCGCACCAAAGACGGCGCCATCAGATGCAGGTCGCGTTTGTTGCCGTCTGCGGTACGGGGAATGCCACCGTTGACCAGCATCAGATGGCCTTGGGCGTCAACCAGGCATTGGTGGGGGTCCATGCCATGGCTGGGCCACTGGGCCATTTTTTTCAGGGTGCTGCGGTCGCGCACCGACACCCAGCCCTGCCCCGTGCTGCGGTCAGTCTCCATCGTGTAAAGCGATTGGCCGTCGGCGCTGGCGGTGATGTGGCCATCAAGCGTGCGCTGGGGCGATTCGTCGTCTACGCTGTGGCGCTGCACCAGTTGGCCTGCAGCATCGCAACGCACCAGGGTATGCCCCGGTCGGGCGCCTACCGCCACAAAACATCCGTCCGGCTCGGTGAGCAAACCATGCACACGCTCGGTCAACAACACCGATGCCGCAATACGCACCTGGCGCGCATCCCAGTCCAGCTCCAGCACGCCCAGAAAGTCGCGGCCCGCATTCGGCGCGCCGGTGCCGGGTGCTGTGCGCCAGGATGCCGCCAGACGGTCGATGGGGCCCGGTGTCGCAGTCAACGGCGCTGCTGGCGATTGGGCCAACGCGCTCCAGGGCGTTGCGAGTGCGCCCAGTAGCAAAGGAGTGGTTTGAAGCAGGTGGCGGCGAAGCATGGTGAATCGATTCCTTGTGTGCGGAGGTGAGAAGTAACGTGATTGCGCTGGATTCTATCAAATGCGAATCATTCTCAGTTACAATAAAATCAGAAATTAGCCAAAAGCCCCGCAGCACCCGGTTCCAGCCAGCGCCACCACACACCAGAACAGAAAGCAACACGCCATGCAATATCCGCAGAAAAGTCATCAAAATAAGCCTCCGGCCCCCGTGGAATGTGCGCAATCAGCTATCAAAATAGTAGCAACAAAGACCGTTCTGCCACTGGGTGCCTTGCTGTTGGCGGGCTCCATGGGCGCCGTCGCGCAACAGGTTCCGGCCCCCGCCGAGAAGACGCTCAAGGCCATCACCATCACGGAAAAAGCCGAAACACCCGAGGGCAAGGACGCCTACCGCGCCACCACCAGCGGCATTGGCAAGGGCAACCAGGCGCTGCGGGACATCCCGCAATCCATCACGGTCGTCACCGAGCGACTGATCGATGACCGCAATCTGGACACTTTGAAAGATGTGCTGCACAACACCGCGGGCGTGACCTTCCAGGCAGCCGAGGGCGGTGAGGAGGACATCCGCCTGCGCGGCTTCTCGCTGGCCACCACGGGCGACATCTTTCTGGATGGCCTTCGCGACCCGGCCTTCTATGACCGCGACACCTTCAACAACGACCGCGTCGAACTGCTGCGCGGCTCGGCCTCCATGCTGTTTGGCCGTGGTTCCACCGGCGGCGCCGTCAACCAGGTGTCCAAGGTGCCGCG